>VOFD01000697.1_pt1 | contig 436001 bp, 364 predicted proteins | sample 5384101 | NCBI WGS metagenome assembly VOFD01 (sample SAMN12384723, study PRJNA508395) | human gut metagenome | isolation source: healthy gut C | host: Homo sapiens
TGAGGGAAAGGTGAAAAGCACTCCGAACAGGAGGTTGAAATAGTCCCTGAAACCGTACGCCTACAAGCGGTCGGAGCAGCATCAAGCTGTGACGGCGTGCCTTTTGCATAATGAACCTACGAGTTGCCGTCGCCGGCAAGGTTAAGGGAAATGATTCCCGCAGCCGAAGCGAAAGCGAGTCTGAACAGGGCGTCCAGTCCGCGGCGGCAGACGCGAAACCGTGTGATCTACCCTTGTCCAGGATGAAGTCCGGGTAACGCCGGATGGAGGTCCGAACCGATAAGCGTTGAAAAGCTTCCGGATGAGGTGAGGGTAGGGGTGAAAGGCCAATCAAAACACCGCCGCCACCTGACGGAATAGGTGGTTGAAGGGTGTAGGAGTTGATTCCGGCAGGCAAATCCGCCGGGAGATCCGAACCTGAGAGTATGGCGCGTCCTTCGGGACAAGCCAATAGCGCGGGTAAGCGTGCTGCCGAGAAAATCCGCTACGCATAACACATGCGGCACCCGTACCGAAACGGACACACGTGGTCGGGTAGAATATACTAAGGCGCTTGGGTGAGTCACGGTTAAGGAACTAGGCAAATTGACCCCAGTAACTTCGGGACAAAGGGTCCCTACCCCAGTGATGGGGAGGGCGCAGCGAATCCAGGCAACTGTTTACCAAAAACACGGGGCTGTGCGAATTCGAAAGAAGAGGTATACAGCCTGACACCTGCCCGGTGCCGGAAGGTTAAGAGGAGAGGTCATCGCAAGAGAAGCCTTGAATTGAAGCCCCGGTAAACGGCGGCCGTAACTATAACGGTCCTAAGGTAGCGAAATTCCTTGTCGGGTAAGTTCCGACCTGCACGAATGGTGTAATGATCTGGACGCTGTCTCAACCGTGAGCCCAGTGAAATTGTAGTATCGGTGAAGATGCCGATTACCCGCGATGGGACGAAAAGACCCCGTGAACCTTTACTATAGCTTAGCATTGGATCTGGGCACGTGATGTGTAGGATAGGCCGGAGGCATTGAAGCAGGTACGCCAGTATTTGTGGAGCCGCCGTTGAAATACGGCCCTTTATTTGTTTGGATTCTAACTCCTAGTTGGAGGACATTGCTTGGTGGGTAGTTTGACTGGGGTGGTCGCCTCCAAAAGCGTAACGGAGGCTTCTAAAGGTGCCCTCAGGACGATCGGTAACCGTCCGCAGAGTGTAATGGCATAAGGGCGCTTGACTGGGAGACATACAAGTCGAGCAGGTAGGAAACTAGAGCATAGTGATCCGGTGTTTCCGTATGGAAGGGACATCGCTCAAAGGATAAAAAGGTACTCCGGGGATAACAGGCTGATCCCTCCCAAGAGCTCATATCGACGGAGTGGTTTGGCACCTCGATGTCGGCTCGTCACATCCCGGGGCTGGAGAAGGTCCCAAGGGTTGGGCTGTTCGCCCATTAAAGTGGCACGCGAGCTGGGTTCAGAACGTCGTGAGACAGTTCGGTCTCTATCTATCGTGGGCGTATGAAATTTGCGCGGCTCGGGCACTAGTACGAGAGGACCGTGCTTGACCGACCTCCGGGTTTTACCGGTTGTGCCGCCAGGTGCACCGCCGGGTATCCGCGTCGGGATCGGATAAGCGCTGAAAGCATCTAAGCGCGAAGCCGGCCGCAAGATAAGATTTCAATGAGGGTCGTCAGAGACTATGACGTTGATAGGACGCAGGTGTATAGGTGGAGACACCACAGCCGAGCGTTACTAATTGCCCGAAATTTCCGTATTTGGCGTTTTTTCCAAATCTTGTCGTGTTTGCATGTTTGTCTTTCACGGCCGCAATGAAATTGAGGTGGCTTTGGCGCGGAGGTTCCACCCCTTCCCATTCCGAAGGGCAGTTAAGCTCCGCCACGCCGCTGGTACTGCGCAAGCGGGAGAGTAGGTCGCCGCCGTTTTGACAGGGCAGAGTTCCGGTGGGTGTAGAAACCCCGATGCGAACTCTGCCTTTTTTTATGCCCCCGCGCGGGGGAAGGCAATGATAAGGGAGCACAAGAAAAAGCCATCCTGTGAACAAGATGGCTTTTGTATTCTAAGTTTATTCAATAGCTTTACTCTTCATTTTCTGTCATGTTGCTGTATTCCATTTCTCCTTGTACTACAAAGAATACATCATCTGCTTTGAAAGGTCCCATACCGTCTTTTGATGATTCTTTTATGATGTAGTTTACAATTTCATCTTGGTCTATATTGATGTAACCTTCTTCATCGGGTTCAGCATCCAGACAGCCACTTGTAGTGTAATAATCTACTATCAAGTCGAGAATATAAAAAAGATCATCGTCCGAAAAAGTTTCTTTCAACTCTTGTGGCAGATAACTCTTTATATACTCTACACATTTTGCATCGTCTTCGTCTTCCAGCAAAAAGTCTTCTTCCATTCCCATAACTTCGGTTATTATTATAATAATGCTTCTATTTTAGCTTGAAGAGCGCTTTTTGTAGTGGCTCCAACTTGTTTGTCTACAACTTCGCCGTTTTTGATAAAGAGAATAGTAGGAATATTACGGACGCCATAACGAGCAGGTAAATCCATGTTTTCGTCTACATCGCATTTTCCGATATTTACTTTGTCTTTATAAAGTTCTGCCAATTCTTCTACATAAGGAGCTATTTGCTTGCAAGGTCCGCACCACGGAGCCCAAAAGTCCAATACTACCGACTTACCTTCAGCCAGAATTGCTTCAAAATTGTCATCTTTAATCGTTAGTGCCATATTGTAATTTTTAAAGTTAATACTAGTGGCAAATATACTAATTTATTTTATACTCTAACTGTGGTTGACTTTTTAAAAAGTTGACCAAGTCTTTCTCTACAGAGATTTTCATTGTCCGCGACATGAGGCTGACATACATTTGCTTGTCTTCATCCTGTATATAAAAGCATAATTCTGCTGTTCCGGGAGAAGATTTCGCTATCGAGGCTATTTCCATAATCAGTTGGTCATTAATAGCAGACAGTGGGGCGGTTACTGTTAACTTTTCAATCAGGTGGTCTTTTGCTTCAGAGAGAAGTTCTATACTGTTTATTTTCACTTCTAACTCATCTTGTTTCCATTGGCGAGGCTGACATTTTCCACGCATGAACAGAAACATTCCTTCAACAAAGAAGTTCTTTTTTTCTACCCATTCATTCCCGAAGAAAGCAAATTCACCTACTCCGGAGTAATCTTCCATTTTAACAACTCCGTATGGTTTGCCATTTTTTGTATATCCTTCACGTACTCCGGTTACGATGCCTCCCATAACAAGGTCTTGATTTTGTAAGGCAGTCAGATCGGCCAAATCAGTCATGCGCGTTTTACATACATCTTCCAAAATCACGGAATATTCATCTAAGGGATGAGCTGATAGGTATATACCAACCAAATCACGTTCTTTATTCAAGCGTTCCAAATCGCTCCATGCCGGTGCAGGGATGATTTCTGGAGTAGCGACTTCTATTTCATGTTCATCTCCGAACAGTGAATTAGATATAGCTGCTTTATCTACTTGGTATTTATTTCCGTATCGTACCAATGTTTCAACGAAAGTTTCTTCTTTGGCATTTTTCTGGAAGAAATCTTCACGTTTGATTTCAGGGAAACTGTCAAATCCTCCTGCCAGTGCTAAACTTTCTATATTTTTCCGGTTACAAGCCGAAAGATTAATGCGCTGTACAAAGTCGAAAATATTTTTGAAAGGACCATTTTTTTCTCGTTCTTCCAATATGCAACGAACGGCTGATTCGCCTACTCCTTTTACTGCTCCTAATCCGAAACGTATGTCTCCGCTGCGGTTTACAGAAAACTTCAGCATACTTTCATTTACGTCAGGGCCCAATACAGTAATGCCTGTTGCCTTACATTCATCCATGAGTTTGGTGATTTCGGTGATATTGGCAATGTTACGGCTCATGGTTGCTGCCATATATTCTGCCGGATAATTGGCTTTCAGATATGCTGTTTGGTAGGCTACCCACGAATAACATGTAGCGTGAGATTTATTGAACGCATACGATGCAAATTTTTCCCAGTCTGTCCATATCTTCTCCAAGACCTCCGGGTCATGACCATTCTTCTTACCGCCTTCGATGAATTTGGGTTTCATGTGATCCAGTTTGTCACGCAGTTTCTTACCCATGGCTTTACGCAAGGCATCGGATTCACCTCGTGTGAAGTCGGCAAGCAGGCGCGACAGCAACATCACCTGTTCTTGATACACAGTGATACCATACGTATCCTTCAAATATTTTTCCATGATGGGGATATCGTATTTTATCGGCTTGCGTCCATGTTTACGGTCGATAAAGTCGGGAATATAATCCATCGGTCCCGGACGATAAAGGGCATTCATGGCAATTAAGTCCTCAAAAGTGGAAGGCTGAAGTTCGCGCAAATATTTTTGCATACCGGGCGATTCAAACTGGAATGTCCCTATCGTTCTTCCCTCACTGTATAATTGATAGGTAGCTTCATCATCGATTGGAATTTCATCTATATTCAGATGTATGCCTTTGCTTTGTCGGATATTATCTAAGGCCTCTTTTATAATGGAAAGGGTTTTTAGTCCCAAAAAGTCCATTTTTATTAGTCCTGTTTCTTCGATGACTGAACCTTCATATTGAGTAACCAACATTTTTTCGCCAGTGTCCTTGTCGTCTGCCGTACTAACGGGAACCCAATCCGTAATATCGTCACGGCAGATAATTGTTCCACAAGCATGTACACCCGTATTACGGACATTGCCTTCCAACATTTTGGCATACTTTATGGTATCGCGCAAAATAGGGTTGGGCGATACTTCTGCTGCTTGCAGTTCGGGTACGTAGGCGATAGCATTGGTCAGGTTTAGTTTTTTATCCGGAATTTTATCAGGGACAAGTTTACACAAACGGTCTGATTCCGAGAGCGGGAGCTTTTGTACACGCGCCACGTCTTTGATGGCAAGTTTGGTTGCCATCGTACCGTACGTAATAATGTGTGCTACTTTTTCTTGTCCGTATTTTTCTGTTACCCAATTTAAAACTCGTCCACGTCCGTCGTCATCGAAGTCAACGTCGATATCAGGCAACGAAATTCGGTCAGGGTTTAGAAAACGCTCAAACAGCAGGTCGTATTTAATCGGGTCTATTTGAGTGATACCTAAACAATAAGCCACGGCTGAACCGGCAGCAGAACCACGTCCCGGGCCGACCGATACATCCAGCTTTTCGCGGGCGGCATTAATAAAGTCTTGAACGATCAAGAAGTAACCGGGGAAACCCATTGTTTTCATGATATAAAGTTCGAACTTGATACGTTCTTCTATCTCCTCGGTAAGTTCTGTTCCGTATCGGCGATGCGCTCCTTCATAAGCCAGTTTAGCCAAATAGTCTGCCTCCAATTTTATACGATACAGTTTGTCATATCCTCCTAAACGCTCTATTTTGGTTTCGGCAGCTTCTTTGCTCATAACCACATTGCCATTCTCGTCTTGCGTAAACTCGTTGAACAAATCTTGTTCAGTAAACTTCTTTCGGTATTCTTCTTCCGTACCGAAATCCTCCGGAATGGCGAAAGTAGGCATAATGGGTGCATGGTCGATGGAATAAAATTCCACTTGGTCGCAAATATCCGCCGTGTTAGTCAGTGCCTCCGGTATGTCAGCGAAGATTTCATTCATTTCCTCGCGCGTCTTCATCCATTCTTGTTTGGTATAAAGCATACGCTTCGGGTCGTCCAAGTCTTTTCCCGTACTTAAACAAATCAGTCGGTCATGAGCTTCGGCATTTTCTTCATCTACAAAGTGGACATCGTTTGTGCAAACCAGTTTAATATTGTATTTCCGGGCATATTCTATCAACTTTTTGTTGACTTTTTCTTGTAAGACATACGTTTCATGATTTGCTCGCGGAACAGTAGCCTTGTGGCGTTGCAGTTCCAAATAGTAATCATCTCCAAACAGATTTTTATACCACCGTACGGCTTCTTCTGCTTCTTCGTATTGTTCGGCAATAATCCGGCGTGGGATTTCTCCACCCAAGCAAGCCGAACATACGATAAGCCCTTCGTGATACTTTTCAAGCTCTGTACGGTCAGTACGTGGTCTCATATAAAACCCTTTGGTCCATGCTTTAGAAACCAGTTTTATCAGATTATGATACCCTTTCAAGTTTTTTGCAAGTACAATCAGGTGGTACCCGCTTTGGTCTGGTTTTCCTTCTTTGTTTTCCATGCGGCGGCGCGCCACATACATTTCACAGCCTAATATGGGTTTGAAGAGCTTTTTACGGGTTTCTTCCAGTTTTTCTTTGCAAGCAGCGATTTCCGCCTGTATGTCTTCAGTCTTTTCTTCGCTGTTTTCTAAAGTTGCAATACGTTTTTTTAAATCTTTTATTTCACCGTTTATCCCGCTATTTTTCTTGTTTACATAATTGAAAAACTCTTTGATGCCAAACATATCTCCGTGGTCGGTTACAGCGATGCCTTTCATTCCGTTGGCAATAGCCTTGTCTACTAATCGCGGAATGGAAGCTTGTCCGTCCAGAATAGAATATTGGGTATGAACATGTAAGTGAACGAAATCCTGCATGATTATTTGATTAAATGAAAAACTTATCAAAGATACCTACCTTTTCGACAACAAACAAATGTGTTTAATAAAAAGTTACATTTTCTTGCAGGGTTATTAAATATGATATATTTTTGTACTATCTTATAATGAAAGTGCATACATAATACCCGGATATATCCAATGAATAAGATAAAGAAATTAAAGAAAATCCGTATTCATCACGAAGGTACTCATATTCTCATTACGGGAGCGATTTTGTTGGTAATGATTAATCTGGCGCTCTATTGGGGAATAAAATGCAAGATACCTTTTTACGTGTGCGCAGTGATCAGCGTTGCGCTTTATCTGTTAGTAGTTAATTTCTTCCGATGTCCGATACGTTTGTTCAAGGGCGATACGGAAAAAATGGTTGTAGCCCCTGCCGACGGACGCATCGTCGTTATCGAAGAGGTGGATGAACATGAGTATTTTCATGACCGCCGCCTGATGATTTCCATTTTTATGGATATAACCAATGTACATGCTAATTGGTATCCGGTGGATGGCGTTGTAAAATACGTGGCACATCATGACGGACGTTTTATGAAGGCGTGGTTGCCTAAGGCGAGTACCGAGAACGAACGTTCTACCATCGTTATCGAAACTCCCGAAGGACATACGGTCATGGCACGACAGATAGCAGGTGCCGTAGCGCGGCGTATTGTTACTTATGCAGAGAAAGGTGAGGATTGTTACATTGACGAACACATGGGATTCATCAAATTCGGTTCACGTGTGGATGTGTATCTTCCGTTGGGGACAGAAGTGCTGGTTACGATGGGGCAGAAAACCACGGGCAATGAAACCGTTATCGCTAAACTTAAATAATTATCCTGATTATGGCTAATGCTATTATCCGCAATATTCCGAATACGATTACAAGTTGCAATCTTTTTTCCGGATGTATTGCTGCTTATTGGGCTTTTCAAGGCAACTATGAATTGTCTTTGTTGTTCATCGTTTTAGGAGCAGTTTTTGATTTCTTTGACGGAATGACTGCCCGGTTGCTTCATGTGTCTTCGCCTATCGGTAAAGAACTCGACTCATTGGCAGATGATATTACTTTCGGGCTGGCTCCTGCGGCAATAGCTTTTTCTTTGTTTAAAGAAGTGGTTTATCCCGACTGGATGTTGGGAGTGAAAGATATTTTGCCTTATGCCGGATTCCTCATCGCTGTTTTTTCTGCGCTTCGTCTTGCTAAATTTAATTTGGATGAGCGTCAGACTACTTCTTTTATCGGTATGCCTACACCGGCAAATGCCCTGTTTTGGGGTTCGTTGGCGGTAGGAGCGCATGAGTTTCTTGTTTCTTCTTATTTCAATGCCCTTTATCTGCTTTTGCTGGTAATAGTTATGTCGCTTTTGCTGGTGGCAGAACTGCCCATGTTCTCACTCAAGTTTAAAGACCTGTCGTGGGGACATAATAAGGTAAGTTATATTTTCTTGATTGTAAGCATTCCTCTGCTGGTAGTGTTTCGCTTGAGTGGATTTGCTGCTGTTATCGTGTGGTATATCCTTCTTTCTTTGATTACTCGTAAAAAGTAATGACTGATGTTTCATATCTTAGGTTTTATATTTTTTCTGGTATTGATAGTTCTCGTCTTCGGACTGATTATTGTTTTGAAGATTGTGGGAACAGTGCGCCGTGTTGGTCGCCGAATGAAAGGAACCGATAAATCTTCTTCATCTGACTATGCTTATACGGGACAACAGCAATCAGAAGATGTTTCCTCTTCCGCCGCTTCAGCGCGTAAAAAAGTATTCTCCGACGATGAAGGAGAATATGTCGATTTTGAAGAAATAAAAGATAAATGACTTTTTTACATATTCTTTCGGGCTGTTTTTATGTCTTCTTCTGTCAAACAGCCCGTGATTTTTTCTGAAAAACAATTCTACGAAAGTGTTCCGATAGAGCAACCAATCGGTCATCCGTGCAGGTGGATGATTATTCTTTCTGTGCTATCAAACACTCCTTGAAATACGTATCCAGCAACTTGCGTGCGGCGGTGAACGAAGTGGTTCGTCCGCCCAAAACCTCCTGCTCCGTACCGGGAATCAGAGACGAAATGACGGGATTGTTATAGAAACTGTCGCGAAGGTGTTCGTTGATGGTTTCATACATCCAATACTTTGCCTGTTCGTTACGGCGGTAGTTGAAATACCCGTTTGCCTTCACAAAGTCGACGTATTTATAAACCATGTCCCAGATTTCCTTGATTCCGATGTTATAAAAACCGGAGTAAGTCAAGACCTGCGGTGTCCATCCCGATTCGGGAGCCGGAAACAAATGCAGGGCATTACGGAAGTGAGAGGCTGCCAACTTAGCTTTTTCGATGTTGTTTCCGTCTGCCTTGTTGATAACAATGCCATCCGCCATCTCCATGATGCCGCGTTTTATCCCTTGCAGCTCGTCGCCCGTGCCTGCCAACTGAATCAGCAGAAAGAAATCCACCATCGAGTGAACCGCCGTTTCGCTTTGTCCTACCCCCACCGTTTCTACAAATATCTTATCGAAACCCGCAGCCTCACACAGAATAATGGTTTCGCGCGTTTTACGTGCCACGCCTCCCAACGAGCCAGCCGCCGGACTGGGACGGATAAACGCATCGGGGTGAACCGACAGTTTTTCCATGCGCGTCTTGTCGCCTAAGATACTCCCTTTCGAACGTTCGCTGCTTGGGTCGATGGCAAGCACAGCCAGTTTTCCGCCATATTCACTCAACACATGCAGCCCGAACGCATCAATCGAGGTACTTTTCCCCGCGCCCGGCACACCGCTAATCCCCACACGCAGCGAGTTGCCCGAATACGGCAGGCATTTCTCAATGACCTCTTGCGCCAGCGCCTGATGTTCAGGGCGCAAACTCTCTACCAGCGTAACTGCCTGACTCAGTACCGTTACGTCGCCTTTTACGATTCCGTCCACGTATTCGTCTACGGTAAACTGGCGGCGTTTGGTCTTTTTCCTCAGTTTCAGATACGGATTGACAGTCGTAGGTTGGTCGATACCTTTATTAACGGTAAGTCCCTTGTATGCTTCATCATTTTCGGGGTGCTGCATGATTTCAAGATATTAAAGGTTTGTAACTTTTTGCAGTATGATTTATTTGCTAAAGTACGAAAAAGAAATGAATAAATCAAGTCGGGCTTTATAAAAACCTCCCTCCTGTATTGCCTGATTTCTGTTTTGGTAGGTGTTATAATTTCTATTCGAAAGGCAGGAACGTTCTACCCATAGGACGAAGCAATTCTATGGGTAGAAATGGGTAACTCATGCGGATGAATTTTGGGGTGGAAACCGAACGAAAAAACGCCGGAATAACAGCGAGGGGACGTGTGTCCGTATCGGTCTGTTATTCCGGCGTTTACGTTCTGCCCGACAGGGCGTGTTATTGTTTTACGCTTGCTTTTACGCGGATGTTAATCATCGGATGTTGCGGGTCGTTAGTTATCATCAAGATACGCGGAGTACCCTTTACGCGGGGAAGATTTTCCGCCAGTACGGTTACTTTCAGCTTGGTGGATTCGCCCGGTTTCAGTGTACGCTTTTTCAGCTTGACGGCAAGCGCGATACTGAACACCTGCATGTCTTGTATCTGCAAATCCGACCGCCCGGTGTTGGTGATGACAATGTTTTGCGACTTCTTTTGGGTTGGTTTCAGCGCAACAAACTCTAACTGATGCGCCGACAGGCTGACCACGGGCGGGTTGTTCTTTTGTTGTTCTGTCAGGTTCGAGAAGTCGGGCAACAGTGAAACCGATACGGGGATTTCGTTTTCGCTGCCCACTTTATCGCCGGGGAAGCGAGACAGGTAAACCGATGCGCGGGTAATGCCTAACTTGGGCAGTTTCTCCGTGTCGAGCGTCACGATGATTTTTCCCGCCTTGCCTCGTCCCAACTTTTCGGGAATGGCTTCCGCACTCAAGTATGGGGGCAAGTGCATCAGCACAGGCGAGTAACCCTTGTTGGATGTATTGGCAACCATCAGTTCAATCGTCGGTTTGTCTCCCTTGTTTACTGCATCGAAGTTGATTTCATCTTGGTTCAGACGGATAGCTCCGAAGCCCACGGGATGAGTAAATGTAAAGTTTTTGGGGTCGGCGGTAACCTCGCCGTTGAATTGCAGATAAATAGGAGCGGGAGCGGCATTGCAGTACACACCCACTTCCTTATAGAAATGTCCGATGGCTTCGGCGTCGAATACGGCGGTGACTTCCCCTTTTCCGCCTGCCGGGACAGGGTCTTCCGTCCATTTGGCTTCGATACATCCGCACGAGGTTGTTACGTTAGAGATGACCAAAGGCTTGTCGCCTGTATTGGTGAAATTGTAAGTAACCGTGGCAGGATTCCGCCACAGTATGTATCCCAAGTCTTTTTCCGGAGTATCGAACGTTATTTTAGGCTGCGCCTGTACCCATAAGGCCGCTGCTGATAGTATGTATGTCAATAAGAATAAGCGTTTCATTATATCATCTTTGTTTATTGATTGAGCAAAGATAGGGAGAAAAAACGAAATAAGAGAATAACGCATGGGGGTTAATAATGAAAATTAAGAAACGTCTGTCATGAAAGACTGAAACAAACAACCTTTCTAACATTGATTATAAAGCTAAAAAATACGGTGAAAGTTCTTATTTAATTGTATTAGAAAATTTGCAGCCGGGTGAATATGGAATCGTAATTGGTGATCCCGACAATGAGAATACAAAAAAACGAATGAAAGTAACTACTTTTTCAGTAGAATAATATATCAATAAAAAAAATAGCCGGGGAATCGACTAATTCCCCGGCTGGAAATAAGAGCCTGTCGTACATTTGTCGTACATTTGTACGTTTGTTAAAAGTTTGATAATTTAGTTCTTTGAATAGGCATGGACAAAGACCGTAGAGCTTGTGGTTATGGAAACCGTTTTAAACGTTCAGTCCCCATGCCTTTACATCTGAAATCTGGATAGTTCGTTGGGACTTATGATCCCGTGTTAGCGACGATAGGTTACAGGATGTATTCAATCAAATTAAAGACGTTATGACTTACATTGGAATTGACATCAGCAAGGACAGCTTCGTAGCTGCTTTTCCGACAGTATCGGGTTATCAGACCCAAACTTATCCTAACACCGTAAAAGGTATCAGGAAGTTCATCGGCTCGCTTTCCGTAACAGAACATCATTGTGTGATGGAAGCCACCGGCAATTACGGTTTTCTGCTTCTTTATCTGCTTGACAGGCAGGGAATAGCTGCCAGCATGGTAAACCCCAAACAAATCAAGCACTTTTCACGCATGATGATGGCCGTCACCAAGACCGACCCCAAAGATGCCTGCATGATTGCCATGTACGGAGAGAAGATGAATCCTCCCGTTTACAAGATGCCTTCAGAAACCGTCATGCTGCTGAAGCAGAAGAAAACGATTATCAGGCAGTTGAAGAAACAGCTTACCGCGAGCAGGAACTTGAGAAGTTCTCTCGTAGTGCTTCCATTCCAAGACAAGAACGGGATGAAAGCTTTGGACAAGACTATTTCTTTTTTGGCAAGCCAAATCGAGTCTTTGGAGTCTGAACTTGCAGACTTGGCTTCATCTGAGTTTGACAGGCAGGTTAAACTACTCACATCCATCAAAGGGATTGGTATTACTTTGGCTACAGCCTTGATTGTCGCTACCGGAGGATTCTCCTATTTCAACAATGCAAAGCAGGTTTCCCGTTTTATCGGGATATGCCCGACCTACCAGCAGTCCGGAACATCCGTGCACATCAAAGGCGGGATTAACCGCAATGGGGATGCGAGCCTGCGTTCACTGCTTTATGTCGCTTCGTGGTCGGCATTACGTGGTAACACAACTTGCAAAGAGTGTTATACGAGATTGAAAGCCAATGGGAAGCCTTCTAAGGTAGCTCTTATTGCTGTTGCAAACAAGCTCGTCAGACAGGCATTTGCTGTAATCAAGTCAGATGCACCGTATGTGGATGGATTCGTTTCTACCCAGCAAACGAAATAACCTATGGTGGAATTTTTATACTCATTTTATTTGCTTATTAATATAGTTCGTTTAAAACTTAGGCAGAGTAAAATTTAAACAAGCTTTAAGAGCCTCTTTCTTATTATTTATTTTCTCCCACGTTCAGTTCCATACTTTCGCTGTGTCCGCCAAATTCGGGAGCGTATGCCGACTGCACCGTGGCAGTTCCCGCCTGATAAGTTCCGCTTCTGTCTACGTACACCGTGTACTCAATTATGTGCGTGCCTTTGCGGAGCTTGTCGATGAAGAATTCCGTTGAGGCATCCCGGTTTACTTGATAATACCCAATGCCATTACCCATACGGTAGCCCGAAAGTTGTTCGGTAGGCTCCATACATGCCGCCCTGCTGTCTTTTATCTGTACGAAATCCATGTCGCGGTCTGCCTTGATAGTCAGTCGCACCGTCAGTTTATCACCCGTGCTTAGTGGCGTTTTCGGCGAAACTTTCTTGTCGTTCAGCCAATATTCGCGTTTGATAGAAAGGTCTTTGCCTTTGGTTGACTCTATCTTGTCCATGTCTTCGTTGTATTGGGCGTAAACCGCTCCCCAACTGATTCCGTCGCCCGACTTCTCGAAGCGGATTTCCGGAACTTCCGTATCGCTGCCGCTGAACGTGTGGCGCGTATAGTCTAACGCATTGTCCGGTGTCTGGATGCGGGTTGTTCCTACGCTTGCCGTAATCTTGTCCCGATTGGCAGCGAAGGTATTTCCGCTGGTGCAAAGGAACGCATAAACCGCGTCCGCTGTGGCTATCGGCGTATTCCAAGCCTGCGTCTGTTTCTGCTTGAGCAGCCACAGTTTCATTTCTTCCATCATCTGCTTATCGGGACTGATGCGATGGATTGCCTCCATAGCCGCCACCTGTGTCGGTATCCGGTAACTGCTCCAACTGTAAGATGCTTTCGGCGTATCGAAGTACCGTCCCATTTCGGACGTATAAATCGTGTATTCTTTTATCGACTGAATCAGTTCCGATGCCTCACGGGTCTTGCCGTTAGCCTGCATGATGGCAGCCGTCAGAGCCTTTTCGTAGATGGAATATTCGGCAGAACGGTTTTCCAACTTCCCGGTCAGGTAAGCGATTATTTTCGGATTCGCCTTGCTTGCTACGTAGTTGTCGAGTGCACAGACATAGAGGTAACGAACCGACAGAGCGTCCGGCAATACGTTCTTTTCGCCTTTTGCTTCGCGCTGCTTCATCTGCTCATATACCAGTTCTATAGTAGCCGTCAGATACTGAGTGCCTTTTACATAAAGCGTATTCAGTTGTGCGTCGAGCATGATATTCATCGCTTTCAGGCGTGCCAACAGTTCTACCGCTTGTGTAGTCACGATGCGGTTGCCCGCCATGCCTTTGTACCAGCTCCAGCTACCGTCTGTATTCTGAAGCGAGGCCAGTTTCTTAACCGCTTGTGCAGAACGTTGGCTCACCGTATTCAGGTCGAACAGCAAGGCAATTCGGCGTTTCTGCTCAGTTTCATCAGTAGCCTCTGCCAACCACGGCGTTTCAGCCAGCAAGATGTTTTTCAAGTCCTGATTCCGCTCCAAGTTACTGAGTAACGTTTCTTTGCTTCCGCCCTGCGCCATCCAACTGTTGAAAACTTTTTCAACTGCCGGATTCTTTCTGACGATTTCCGCCGATATTGCATTAGCGTAATACGAGGTAACCCATGAAATCGCGTTGTCATCAGTCGGGTTTCCTACGACAGGAAGCGCCTGTACGACGTACCATTCAGGGTTTGCTGTCAGTTCTATTGTCAGACGCTTGTCGGTAGCCGTCTTACTCTGTCCGTTAAACAATTCGTCTGTCGGGAGTGAAAGCGTTTGCTCGCCGCTCAGCTGTACAGGAATTGTTTCCGTTACCCGCTGTTTGTTGGTGAGTACCGGCAGGTAATGCTGCTCTCCGTCGCTGAACTTTCCGGCTTCGGCAACTATCCGGCAAATCAGAACATCGAAACGTTCGTCGGCTTCAAACTCGAAACTTACTGTTCCGTTCTCACCTTCTTTTACCGTAAACGGCTGTTCGGATTGGTAAACTACCTGCTCGTCCGTCGGGTTCAGCAACTCCATCCGCGCCTTGCCGCTAATCGTTTCCATCGAAAGATTATTGAGCGATGCGGTGATAACCGAACGGTCTCCCACACGGACAAACCGGGGCATATTGGGTTGCACCATAAACGGTTTGCTGGTTTTGGCCTTCGCCGTAATCATTCCGTAGTCCATCTGTTGCGTATGCGCGAATCCGATGAACTTCCATTCCGTCAGGGCATCGGGCATGGTGAATACGATGCGTACCCTTCCGGCCGAATCCGTTCTCAAGTCGGGATAGAAGAAAGCCGTTTCAGCGAAATTTTCCCGCAGCGGGACGTAAGGCGTTGAAGGCTCTGTTACTTGTGATTGTAAATCAGATATTGATATCATACTTTCTTCAGCGATGTCAAATCCTTGCTCTATTCCGTTAGACTGTGCGAATGAGCCATCGGCAGCAACGGCGGCAGGCGCGGCAGTTTTCATCAGTCTTGACGATGCCAATCCGCGTACCATGATTCTGTCTCCGTAAGAATTCTGGCTGTAACCTCGGAATGAAGGCAGTTGCAAATAGCTGTATTGGCTCAAATTATGATAACCCGCTATGCCCAACCATTCGCCGCTCGGACCAAAGAAATTATATAAATAGAGATGGGTATTTATGTTCAATCCACTCACGTAAACCGAAGGCGTATAGCGATAGAAGTTCAGGTTGAAATTCCATTGGTTTTCCAGCAGGCGGTCGAGCGAGGCATCGTAAAGCGTTGCTATCAAACGGCTGTCGGCAGGTTTCCCGTCTTTGTCGAAGACAGTCAGGCTCCATGTCTCTTCCGTTCCCGGAGTCAACTTGTCGCGGAATACATCCCACTTTAAGGTTAATTCCTTTTCGGGCTCAGGGCGTCTTAATGATACTTGTTTCGTATACAGTTTGCCGTCGCGCATGAAAGCAAAACTAACCGTAATGCCATCGCCGTACTCCGGCTTGTAGATATAAGAGATTTTACGGATTTCATTGTTCAATGTGATGCGTTCGCTGTGAATCCGTTTGTTCCCACTATATATATTATAGAATAAGCATACGTCTTTTTCGCTGCTTCCTACGTACAAGGTAACGGGAGTCGACGCCGTAAATTCTGTTCCGTCTTGGTAGAACCATTCCGGAGTTTCGATAGGAGGTACGGTTTCATCAAGAGAGAATAACGTAAACTCTTGTTCCGCCTTGCTGATGCGTCCTTGTTCGTCAGTTGCTGATACCTTTATGCGGTACTTGCCGGAAGGCAGGCTGTAAAGTTCGGTCGGGACGAAAGGTTTCTGTGCATCCACCGTTTGGGTTAGTTTCAGCACTTCTTTATCGCCTGCGGCGTATATCTCGCACGTCACTTTCGTGTTTACAGGCTGGCGGTTCAGGTTTAATGCCTGTATGCAGATACGTTCCTGCTTTTCGCGCGCCACTCTTGCCTGCAGTCCCTGTATTTGTAAGCCGATGGACTGTTTACCTACGGGCAGTGAAATGTCGCCCGACTGCGTTTCACCGTTTCCGCCGGTTATTTCGGCATTTACCTTATAAATCAAGTAACTCTCCCACGGTTGATTTGTTTCTGAAAGCTCTTCTTCCAAGAAAGCCTGTATGCGAAAATGACCATCCGAATCGGTAGTGGTTTCACCTTTTCCTATTTCCGTAGCATTTCCGCTTGCCCTCCAGAACCACGCGGTAGAGCGAGTTATTGTATATTTTACCTTTGCCGAACGTACGGGAACACCCGAAAAGTTCAAGGCCGTTCCTTCCAGCGTTACCGTATCGCCTGCGTTGTAAGTTTTTTCGTAGGGCGTGAAAGTAACATCGAACGTAGGACGTTTGTACTCTTCCACGCGGACATACAGCGAACTGTTTTCCGTGCTGATGCGGAAATCTCCTGGGAGCGTCTGTTGGGGTATCTGAAATTCGATGCTGAATCCTCCGAAATCATCAGAGGTTACTTGCTTCTTGGATATTTCGCGGTTATTGGCATCGCGTAAAGTGATGTCGAAACTCCTGCCTTCGGATGCGTTAACCTCATCACCGGACTGTTTGTAAGCTACGCCGGAAACATAGACCGTTTGTCCGGGACGGTAAATGATTCGGTCGGTAAACAATTCAATGAATTGAGTTTCTTTTTCATTTCTCACAACATTAGGCAGCGTATTTCCGGATACATACGAGATGCGCATAAAATCATCCTCCCCTTTGCGTGCATTCATCCACAACATGGATTCATTCATTTTAGGAACCACCACACGCCCCTCGTTGTCTGTCCGGAACGAGCGATACGGTGTATAGTTTCCGGGTACCGGGATGGAGTAGAATGCAATCTCGGCTCCCGGAACGGGTTGTCCGCTTCGGCGGTCGACTACGTAATACTCTCGTTCTCCCTCCGGCAATGGGAAGCTCAACGCTTGCAGAGGAGAAAGATGGATGATTTCGTATGCTGCGGTTTTATCCGATTGTCCGTCCGGTCTTGATTTCAATACGTAGATACCTGCTTCGGGCATTTGGAATGTGAATGTTATCGTAGTGTCGCGGTAAGTAGGCGTGGCAGGCAGGTCGAAATGCTGTTTGCTGTACAGCTTGCCGTATTGTTTTATCAGCGCACTCCCTTCCGAGCCTTTGGCAAACGCGGACGATGATGCCTTGATGTTCAGCCGGTAAAGCTCCAGCGTTACCCCTTTCAGGTTACGGCAGGTAGCAGAGAAAGTGCTGGTTTCGCCCGGATACATCCATTCGCTGCTGATAGAGAGCGAAGGCAGCAGTACGGCACGTTTGCGCTCTTTCAGTTCTTTGGCAAATTCCGATTTGGGATACCGCTTCAAGCCTTCTTCTGCCGCAGCCAGTTCGCGCACGTAATCATGTTCGTAGCGTCCGTATATTTCGGCAAGATACGCATATACACCCGCACATACGTCGAGGTCGGCATATTCTTCCGCCCATTTATTTAGTTGGGCGATAACTTCCTCATTGGTTTTCTTCAACGGATATTTCATATTGTTTCCTTGAAGGTAGCTGAGTTGGCTGATGCGGGTCAGCAATTCTGCCGCCCGGTTTCCCGTGTTCACATAATAGCCTATCAGGTCATCGTAAAGTTCCATTATCGTTTTTTGTACATCGGGATTTGTCATCGAAACGCCGTAACCGTCCAGCCGGTTGATGGCTTGGCGCGTCAGTAAGTCAAGCATTGTGTCGCCGAAATACTTTTCGCTCAACTCCCGGCTTTTGGTCAGCGGTTCGTACTCTTTTGCCGTTACTCCTGCCAGTGCCTCCTTGTCTTTCAGCGAAAGGCGGAAGTAATAGATGGCGCTGTCAACTTTTTCGGGCATGATGTCTAAGTTATAATACCCCACGATACTGTTCAGTACGCCTCGTGCCACCGGGTCTTGCTCCTGTTGCGTCCACGCTTTCAGCCCCTCTATTTCCGCCTGAAGGCTATCGGGCGTAACGCTTACCCGATACTCGGCCCGGGTAAGGTACGCCTTCATCATCTGCGGAGGATTTTTTTCTTTCTGCGCCTTGCCATAAATCTTGTTTGCTATCTCAATAACGGACTTAGGCAAATCTTTTTGCTGGTATGTTTCAGCCTTTTTCCATAAGTCCGCATACGTTTGTGCATATTGCGGTAAAGAGAAAAAACTGAAAAACAACGCCAATAGTCCGATTGTAACTATTTTCTTCTTCATAACGTTATTTGGTTTTATAGTTTTTCATAAAGATAATGCCTTTTTCTTAAAATACTGCTCTTTTTTATGTAAAAAGATTTAAAAGGATGGTTCGGCTGTTGAGGTGGATTCCTACATAGGCTGTTTGTTAAAGTGTTGATTCATAGGATGAAAATGCTACGGGTAGTTTTCTTTATTTCTTGCGGATAAGTTTATTGGTTCTACCCATAGGACGAAGGTGTTTGTCGGGTAGAATTTTCATGCCTTAATACCGGGATTTTAGCAGGCTCTAATAATAGCGTATAAAAAAGTAGGTAGTCTCGTAAAAAAGTAGCATCTTTGCAACATGAATTGGATAGAACAAGTAACCGTATTGGAGTTATTGATAAAAGGGCTTATCGTGGGGATTGTCGTATCTGCGCCGTTAGGCCCGGTCGGTGTGCTTTGTATTCAGCGGACATTAAACAAAGGGCGTTGGTTTGGTTTTGTTACCGGACTGGGCGCAGCGTTGAGCGATATCTGTTATGCGCTGATTACGGGATATGGTATGAGCTTTATGGATGAGTTGATAGTAAAACACCAGACATTTTTACAAGTGGTTGGTAGCATCATGCTGCTTGCTTTTGGTATCTATACGTTTCGCAGTAATCCGGTGAAAGCGCTCCGTCCCTCATCGGGAAAGCGGGGAACTTACCTGCATAATTTCGTTACGGCATTTTTTGTTACTTTTTCCAATCCGCTTATTATTTTTCTGTTCATCGGACTTTTTGCCCGTTTCTCGTTTGTTATGCCCGGTAGCCCTATCGGTTTCCAGTTGGTTGGGTATCTTGCCATCATTTTGGGAGCTGTGGCATGGTGGTTCAGCATTACTTATTTTGTAAACAAGGTCCGTTCGCATTTTAATGTCCGAGGCATCTGGGTATTGAACCGGATCATCGGGGTGGTGGTTATGATTGCCGCACTGGTGGGGTTCGTTTTGGCGGCTACCGGAAAATCATTCGCGTGAAGTTATGTATATTTCTCAACAGTTAAAACAACAGAATATTGCTGAATATCTGCTGTATATGTGGCAGATAGAAGATTTGATTCGTGCCAACGGCTTTGATATGGAAAAGATTCGGAAGTCCGTCATCGAGCCGTATCCTATCGCTGAAGAACAAAAAAAGGCATTGGCGGTGTGGTATGAAGACCTCATCAACATGATGCACGATGAAGGAGTGATGGAAAAGGGTCATCTCCAGATTAACAAGAACATCATTATCTGGCTTACCGACCTGCATTTGCGTTTGCTCCGTTCGCCTAAGTTTCCTTATTATAGTGCGGCATATTATAAAGCGTTGCCTTTTATCGTTGAACTTCGTGCGAAGGGAGCCGACAAGGAGGCACCCGAACTGGAGACTTGTTTCGACGCCATGTACGGGGTGCTGATGCTTAAATTACAAAAAAAGGAAATCAGCGACGAAACCCAAAAGGCGATCAAGGTGATCGGCGATTTGCTGGCTATGCTTGCCGGATATTACCACAAAGATAAGAAGGGTGAACTGGAAATAGAAGATTGAATTTTACTTGGAAGCGGATTTAGCGTTTTGCAAATAGATGAATCATGAAAACAATTCTTGTAACAGGGGCAAACGGACAGTTGGGTAACGAAATGCGTTTGCTGGCAGAAAAATATCAAGGGTATAATTACTGTTTTACCGATATTGCCGAATTGGATATCTGTGATGAACAGGCGGTCGACGCTTTTGTGGCAGAACATCAAGTAGATATTATTGTGAATTGTGCCGCATATACGGCGGTAGATAAGGCGGAAGATAATGTAGCATTGTGCGAACGGCTGAATCGGTTTGCGCCGGGGTATTTGGCTAAGGCTATACAAAAACGAGGCGGACAACTGATTCAGGTTTCGACCGATTACGTGTTCGACGGAACTGCGCATGTTCCTTACCGCGAAACGCATCCTACTTCTCCTAACTCGGTATACGGTTCTACCAAACTGGCAGGCGAGCAAGAGGCGATGAAATACTGCCCGGAAACGATGGTTGTCCGCACGGCTTGGCTTTATTCGTCTTTCGGTAACAATTTTGTGAAAACCATGCTGCGGTTAGGACATGAGCGCGATTCGCTTGGAGTGGTATTCGACCAAGTGGGTACACCGACGTATGCCCGCGATTTGGCAGAAGCCTTGTTTGCGGCCATTCGTCAGGGGATAGTTCCCGGAATTTACCATTTCAGCAACGAAGGGGTTTGCTCGTGGTATGATTTTACGCAGATGATTCACCGGATAGCGGGCATCACGGACTGTAAACTGAAACCGCTTCACTCTGAAGAATATCCGGCGAAAGCCAATCGTCCGCATTACTCCGTACTCGATAAAACAAAAATAAAAGAAACATACGGTTTGGAGATTCCTTACTGGGTAGACAGCTTGAGGGAGTGTATCGACCTTCTTCAGGGTGCTAACAACTGAAATGACTGATTAGAATAATAATTCCATTTTATGAACGAAATAGAAAGACGACGTACATTTGCGATTATCGCTCATCCGGATGCCGGTAAAACCTCACTGACAGAAAAGCTGTTGCTGTTCGGAGGACAGATTCAGGTGGCAGGGGCGGTAAAATCGAACAAAATCAAGAAAACTGCGACTTCCGACTGGATGGATATCGAAAAGCAACGTGGAATATCGGTTACTACTTCGGTTATGGAGTTCGATTACCATGACTATAAGGTTAATATCCTTGATACGCCGGGACACCAAGACTTTGCGGAAGATACTTACCGTACGCTGACGGCGGTGGATAGCGTAATCATTGTGGTAGACGGAGCAAAGGGTGTGGAAACTCAGACACGGAAGCTGATGGAGGTGTGCCGTATGCGCAATACGCCTGTGATTATCTTTGTCAACAAGATGGACCGCGAGGCGAAAGACCCGTTTGATTTGTTGGATGAACTGGAAGAAGAACTTGCCATTAACGTGCGTCCGCTTACATGGCCTATCGAGAGCGGCCCACGCTTTAAGGGTGTATATAATATTTACGAACAAAAGCTGAACCTTTTCCAACCCTCTAAACAGGTGGTGACCGAGAAGGTGGAAGTAGATATCCATACCGAAGAACTGGATAACCACATCGGTACGCCGTTGGCGGAAAAACTGCGCAGCGAGTTGGAACTGATTGAAGGGGTATACCCGGAGTTCAGCGTTGACGATTATCTGAAAGGCGAGTTGGCTCCGGTATTCTTCGGATCGGCGCTGAACAACTTCGGCGTGCAGGAGTTGCTGGATTGTTTTGTGGAAATAGCTCCCAGTCCGCGTCCGGTGCAGGCAGAAGAACGCATCGTTAAGCCCGATGAGCCCAAGTTTACCGGCTTTATCTTTAAGATTACGGCGAACATCGACCCCAACCACCGTTCGTGTGTAGCTTTCTGTAAAATCTGTTCCGGAAAATTTACCCGCAATACGCCTTATCTGCACGTGCGTCATAACAAAACCATGCGGTTTTCTTCGCCCACCCAGTTTATGGCGCAGCGCAAGACTACGGTAGACGAGGCTTGGGCAGGCGATATTATCGGTTTGCCGGATAACGGGACATTTAAAATCGGCGATACATTGACCGAAGGTGAAAACTTGCATTTCAAAGGACTGCCGAGTTTCTCTCCCGAAATGTTCAAATATATAGAAAACGCCGACCCGATGAAAGCGAAGCAGTTGAACAAAGGTATTGACCAACTGATGGACGAAGGTGTGGCACAGTTGTTCGTCAACCAGTTTAACGGACGCAAAATTATCGGTACGGTAGGTCAGCTTCAGTTCGAAGTAATTCAGTATCGTTTGGAAAATGAATACAACGCCAAGTGTCGTTGGGAGCCGGTAAGCCTTTATAAAGCCTGCTGGATAGAGAGCGACGACCCCGCTGAATTGGAAGCATTCAAGAAGCGCAAGTATCAGTACATCGCCAAAGACCGTGAGGGACGAGACGTATTCCTTGCCGATAGTGGTTATGTTCTCCAGATGGCTCAAGCCGACTTCAAGCATATCAAGTTCCATTTTACTTCAGAGTTCTGATTACCTATTATACCGCATTCTTTTGTGCGGGAAAATTGAGAAACTGTTTTCATCCCGAATCATCGCACGATAAATTCAAAACAGACTCTAAGAAAACAAGCCTTTGTTTTGCTGTAAGCAAGGGCTTGTTTTCTTGTTTTGTGGCATCGGATTCCGAAGGTCTTGCCGGTGGATGGTCCGGCTGTGGGGATGAAAGAAAAAAATCAGTATGTCGTCCCGAAAAAATATGTTAAACACACGTGAGGCTGTGAATAAAATTCGTATATTTGCACGCAATAAATTCTAAAGCATAAAAGCCTATGTCATTTATTGCAGACAAAGTAGTGATGGACGGATTGACTTACGATGATGTACTGTTAATTCCTGCCTATTCTGAAGTATTACCCAAATCAGTCGAACTCACGACTAAGTTTTCACGCAACATTGAGTTGAAAATCCCGTTTGTAACTGCCGCTATGGATACGGTTACCGAAGCGCAAATGGCTATTGCCATAGCTCGCGAGGGAGGTATCGGAGTTATTCACAAAAACATGTCTATTGAAGAGCAGGCACGTCAGGTAGCAATCGTAAAACGTGCAGAAAACGGTATGATTTACGACCCGGTAACCATTAAGCGCGGTTCAACCGTAAAAGATGCGTTGGCTATCATGGCTGAATATAAAATCGGCGGTATTCCGGTGGTAGATGACGAAAATTATCTGGTAGGTATTGTAACAAACCGTGACTTGCGTTTCGAAAAAGACATGTCGAAACGTATCGACGAGGTGATGACGAAAGAAAACATCGTTACCACCGAACAGGCTACCGACATGGAAACGGCTTCGCGCATCTTGCAGGAAAACAAGATTGAAAAACTGCCGGTTGTGGATAAAAACGGTAAGTTGGTAGGCTTGATTACTTATAAAGACATTACGAAAGCAAAAGACAAACCGATGGCTTGTAAAGACGCAAAAGGTCGGTTGCGCGTGGCTGCCGGTGTGGGCGTTACTGTCGACACGATTCAGCGCATGGAGGCATTGGTTAACGCCGGTGCAGATGCCATTGTGATTGATACGGCTCACGGACATTCTAAATATGTTATCGAGAAGCTGAAAGAAGCAAAACAAAAATTCCCCGAAATTGATATTGTAGTAGGAAATGTGGCTACGGGCGAAGCTGCCAAGATGTTGGTAGAAGCCGGAGCAGATGCTGTGAAAGTAGGTATCGGTCCGGGTTCAATCTGTACTACCCGTGTGGTAGCCGGTGTGGGTGTTCCTCAGTTGTCTGCTGTATATGATGTGGCGAAGGCTTTGGAAGGCACAGGCGTACCTTTGATTGCTGACGGCGGTTTGCGTTATTCAGGCGACGTGGTGAAGGCACTTGCTGCCGGAGGATACAGCGTAATGATTGGTTCGCTGGTAGCCGGAACAGAAGAGTCTCCGGGCGATACGATTATCTTTAACGGACGTAAGTTTAAATCGTACCGCGGTATGGGTTCGCTCGAAGCTATGGAGAACGGTTCGAAAGACCGTTATTTCCAAAGCGGAACGGCGGATGTGAAGAAACTGGTTCCCGAAGGTATTGCAGCCCGCGTTCCTTACAAAGGCTTGCTGTACGAAGTTATCTACCAGTTGGTAGGCGGACTGCGTGCGGGTATGGGTTACTGCGGAGCGCATAACATCATGGAGTTGCATAATGCCAAGTTTACCCGTATCACCAATGCCGGAGTATTGGAAAGTCATCCTCACGATGTAACCATTACAAGCGAGGCTCCTAATTACAGCCGTCCTCAATAATAGTGGTCTTTCCGGTTGGAAAAAGATAAACCATTAATGCGCGGATTACGCTGATTACACATTCGAAACAAACAGCGAGTGAAAACGTGTAATCGGTGTAATCCGCGCTTATTTTTATAAGAATGAAAAATAGTTTGCTTGTCTGTTTCGGGTTACTCTTTTCCGCTTTACTCTGGGGAGCGGATGTTGATAAGTCTTTGCTGAAAATAAACGGTAAAGAAACCTCGCTTGCGGAGTTTGAATACTATTATCGCCAAATCGCATCTCAGACAAAGGAATCGCCCCAACACTATTTCTCTAATTTTGTAACCTATAAGCTGAAAGTGGCAGATGCCCGCAGGCTTCGCATGGATACTCTGCCGGAATTTAAGAAGCAATATGCACGTATTCAGGCAAACTTGTTGAAGGCGGTTTTACTTGATAAAGCGGGAATGGAAGCATTGAAGCGTTCGATGAGTGAAAAAAGACGAAACCGTTTTAAGAGAACAGACGAAGTGCGTGTTGAAGAAATAACGCTATTGCTTCCTCAATATGCCACAGACGTTGAAAGAAGAGATGCCGACAGGCGAATCGATTCCATTTATAGCGCCTTAAAAACGGGGGCATCGTTTTCGGAACTGTCGGAAAAGTATTCCGAAAAGAAAAGCGGTGAACCGGAATGGAGGCCGATAGGGTTGTTGTCCGATGAATTTGCGGCAGGTCTGCAAAATTTGGGAAAAGGAGAATTTTCAAAACCCTTTCATTCACCTTTAGGTGTTCATATTGCCCGGTTGATAGACAGGCGGAACGAAATAGAAGCGAGCGATTTTTCACAAACTTTAGAACGGTATGTGGAGCAGATAGATGGATCGTCGCCGATGCTGAACCGCAGTTTATATGAACAATGGCAAAATGGAAGTCTGGAGCATTGGTTGCCTTTCCGCCAAGCATACGACGGCTTGTTGGCTATCTACTGGGATGAAAAACATTCATCGCCTGTTGTTGCATCGCCGGCAGAATTAGAGCAATATTTTAAAGCTCATAAAGATGACTATGTATGGGAATTTCCACACTTTAAAGGAGGTGTCGTTCATTGCCTGAACAAGAAAGCGGCATCGAAACTGAAAAAACGTCTGAAAAAGTTACATCCGTCGGAGTGGAATGCAGCAATACAACGGTTATCGTCGGAAAATCCGAATCTGCGGGCAAAGGTAGAGACCGGACTTTTTCAGATAGGTAAAAACGTATATGTAGATAAACTCGCTTTTAAGTGCGGAACATACGTTCCGCTGAAAGATTATCCATATACATTCGTTATCGGCAAAAAACTGAAGAAAAAGCCGGAGGGGTATGAGGATGTAAAAGAAGAGGTCGTAAGAGACTGTTTGCAGATGAAGAAAAGGGAAAAAATGGCTTATTTGCAACGTTATTTCACGGTAGAAATTAATGAAGAGGTTTTAAAAACAGTTAATTATGTCGGAAATAACTAATTAAGCTGTATCTTCGTTCACCAATTCGATATTCATGAGGCAGAAGAGGAGATGGAACATACTGGTAGCCGTTTTGTTGTTGGCGGGATGCACACCGTCGGTCGACCATAAAGGAAAGACTCCTTTGGTGGAGGTTGCAGGCAATTTTCTGTATAAGGAAGATCTGCAGGCGGTTATGCCTATCGGACTTTCGCAAAAAGACAGTACGGCTTTTGCAGACGAATATATTCGTAATTGGGCGGAAGATGAACTTTTGTATCAGAAAGCAGAAGGAAACATTCCTGATAATGTAAAAATAGATGAACGGGTGGCAGCTTTCCGCAAAGCGTTGGTTATGCACATGTATGAAGAGGAACTGGTGAATCAAGAGCTCGGAAATACGGTTAGCGATGAAGAAGTGGAGGCATACTATCGTCAGAATTCCGGAATGTTCCGTGCAGGACAGCCCTATATACAGGGATTGTTTATGAAAGTACCTTTTAACTGCTTCCCAACTGTCGAAAGTGCGTGGATGGTACAAGCGGAATACGCAGGATGCCATTGACAACTTGAGCAAATACGGTATAGGCAATGCGGTGAGTTATGAATATTTCTACGACCGCTGGATACCGCTATCGGATATCGCTGTAAAGCTGCCTTTAAAAGCATTGGATACCGATCGGGATTATCTGAATCGGAATCGTAACGTGGAAGTGCGTGATACAGCATTCTGTTATTTCCTTCATGTGGAAAACTTTTTGCCGGAGGGAGAGCAGCTGCCGCTGGAATATGCCAGAAGCGAGATAAAAGAGATTTTGATAAACTTGAAGCGAGTTGATTTTATAAACCGGATGAAGCAAGATTTATATAAGGAGGCTTCGGAGGATAATGATATAGTATATTATAAGTAAATTCAGAAAGAAAATTCAGATGAAAACAATGAATTTGACAAGGTTATACGTATGCTTGTACTTGTGTTTGGCAGGTGTGTTTATTGCTCATGCACAAAATAATGTAATTGATGAAGTGGTATGGGTAGTAGGTGATGAGGCTATTCTGAAGTCGGATGTGGAAAACGAACGCTTGAATGCTCAATACGAAGGGCGTCGTTTTGACGGAGATCCTTATTGTGTGATTCCGGAAGAATTGGCTGTACAGAAATTGTACCTTCATCAAGCGGAAATAGACAGTGTGGAAGTATCGGAACAGCAGGTGATTCAGGATGTAGAGCGTCGTACTGCATGGCTGATAGAACAAATCGGCTCGAAAGAAAAGATGGAAGAATATTACAATAAAACTTCTACTCAAATCAGGGAAATGCTGCGTGAAAATGTGCGCGACGGGTTGACAATGCAAGAAATGCAGAAAAAAATCGTAGGAGATATCAAATTGACGCCGGCTGAGGTTCGTAATTATTTTAGTAAATTGCCTCAAGACAGTATTCCGTTTGTGCCTACACAAGTGGAAGTGCAAATCATCACTCGCGAACCGAAAGTAAAAGAAGAGGAAATAGAACGGGTGAAAAAAGAATTGCGTGATTTTACAGAGCGTATCAATAAAGGAGAGACCACATTCTCTACATTGGCGCGTTTGTATTCGGAAGACCCCGGTTCGGCACGTCGTGGAGGAGAATACGGATTTACCGGACGCGGAGAACTTACTCCGGAATTTGCAAACGTGGTATTTAATTTGACTGACCCGAAGAAAATTTCGAAAGTGTTTCAAACGGAATATGGTTATCATATTGCCCAATTAATAGAAAAACGTGGAGACCGCATCAGTTACCGACACATTTTGCTGAAACCCCGTATCGATGAAGAAGAAGTGCAAGTGGAGTTAAACCGGCTGGATACGCTTGCCAATGATATTCGTAAGGGAAAAGTGTCATTCGATGAAGCTGCAATTTGGGTGTCTCAAGATAAAGATACACGAAACAATCACGGATTGTTGGCAAATCCGCAAAGTAGTACGTCCAGATTTGAAATGCAAGAATTAGCGGGATTTATCTCACAAGATGTAGCTAAGGTGGTAGAAAACATGCAAATCGGTGAAGTATCAAAACCTTTTAGAATGATGACAAACAAAGGTAAAGATGTTTGTGCCATCGTTAAACTGAAAAATAGAATAGACGGGCATAAAGCAACGATTTCGGAAGATTATCAACGTCTGAAAGATATTGTAACAGCAAAGCGGAGTGAAGAAAAACTTCAAAAATGGATTGTGGAAAAACAGAAGAATACGTATGTCCGTATCAATCCGAGTTGGAGAAAGTGTGATTTCAAATATCCGGGATGGATTAAAAACTGATAAATAGAGTTTTCGTTTGAAGCAATAATATGTTTGAAAGAAAGAAAAAACATAATTCTCTGAGCGGGCATAGAATACTTGGATTAGGTGTTCTATGCCTGTTTGCCTTTTGTCTTTTGGCTCAAGAAACAGTTAAAAAAGATACGCAGCCTAAACAGAAAAGTAAGGTCTTTTTGTTGCATTCCGACTTATTGCGTAAAGATTCGCGTCATCCGGATGCACAGGTGGTGGTGGGAAACGTGGTCTTTCGTCACGATAGTGTATATATGTATTGTGACAGTGCGTATTATTACGACCAAATCAGCTCGTTCGAAGCGTTCAGCAATGTGCGGATGGAACAAGGGGACACTTTGTTTCTTTATGGTGATCACCTTTATTACGACGGTATGACCCAGATAGCCGAAATGCGTATGAATGTACGTATGGAGAATCGTAATACGACGTTGCTGACTGATAGCTTGAATTATGACCGCGTGTATAATTTGGGATATTTCTTCGACGGTGGAACGCTGATGGATGAACAAAACGTTTTGACATCGGAGTGGGGTGAGTATAATCCGAGTACCAAACAGTCTGTTTTTAATTATAATGTGAAGTTGGTGAATCCGCAATTTACATTGACTTCGGATACACTGCGTTATAATACAGCAACAAAAATAGCTAATATCGTAGGACCTTCGGATATTGTAAGCGATGCCAATCATATTTATTCTGAGCGTGGTTATTATAATACAGTAACAGGGAAGGCTGACTTGTATGATCGTTCGGTGTTGACTAACGAAGGAAAGCAATTAACCGGCGACACTTTGTTTTACGATAGAAACGCCGGTATCGGAGAGGCTTTTCATAATATGGTGATGAATGACACCGTCAATAAAAACATGATGACCGGCGATTATGGTTTTTACAATGAAAAAATAAAATATGCTTTTGCCACTCGTAAAGCGGTAGCTATTGATTATTCACAAGGAGATAGCTTATTTCTTCATGGAGATACACTGATGTTGGAAACGTTTAATTTGAACACGGACTCCATGTATCGTGAAATGAGGGCTTTTCATAAGGTTCGTTTTTATCGGACAGACGTACAAGGGGTAGCAGATTCGTTGGTGTTTTCAACGGTAGATAGTTGTCTGACGATGTATAAAGACCCCATTTTGTGGAATAAAAACCAACAATTAGTAGGCGAACAGGTCAAGATTTATATGAACGACAGTACGATTGATTGGGCACATATTATTAATCAGGCATTATCGATCGAACAAATCGACTCCGTGTTATACAATCAGGTTACGGGAAAGGAAATGAAATCTTATTTTCGCGACGGGCAGATGTGGAAAACTGAAGTTATCGGCTCGGTACGTGTTGTTTACTATCCGATGGATTCCGACAGCACACTTATCGGTATGAATGTTTCTGAAACCAGTCAGTTGGATATTTATTTGAAAGACCAAAAACTGGAACGGATGGTGATGAGTCCGAAATCGAATGGAACACTTTATCCGATGAGTCAAATACCGAAAGGGACAGATAGGTTGCAAAATTTCGTATGGTTTGATTATATTCGTCCGTTGAATAAAGCAGATATATTTAATTGGCGTGCAAAAAAAGCGGAAGACCAGTTGAAGAAGAATACCCGTCCGCCGGTAGAATTGCCGAACCAACATTTGTTTGAAGAAAAAAAGAAGTAGCTTATGGGACTGTTTTCAATAAGAAAGCCACGTGGATATCACCATGAGTATATCTATGTAGACGAGCGCAAAGAAAAATTACAGAAAATAGAAGAAAGCGCCAAGCGTGATTTAGGTATGATTCCTCCCAAAGAATTTTCTCCCGAAGATATTCGGGGTAAATTTATTGAAGGAACCACCCACTTGAAACGCCGTAAAGAGAGCGGACGAAAACCGCTTACTTATGGTTTCTTGTTTGCTGCTATTTGTATCTTGTTATTTATATTGCATTATCTTGTTACCGGGGAGTTTACACTATGAGCGATATCATCCGTTTGTTGCCCGATTCCGTGGCTAATCAGATTGCGGCGGGCGAAGTTATTCAGAGGCCGGCATCTGTGGTAAAGGAGTTGGTCGAAAATGCGATTGACGCCGGTGCACATCATGTCGATGTGTTGGTTACGGATGCTGGGAAAACATGTATTCAGGTTATCGATGACGGAAAGGGGATGTCGGATACAGATGCGCGTATGGCTTTTGAACGTCATGCTACGTCAAAAATCCGCGAGGCCTCTGATTTGTTTGCTTTGCATACGATGGGATTTCGCGGTGAGGCACTTGCCTCGATAGCAGCGGTGGCCCAAGTGGAGTTGCGTACGTGTACCGACGATGCGCAGCTCGGTACTTCGATTACGATATCCGGTTCGAAGGTAGAGAAACAAGAACCCATAGCCTGTCCGAAAGGTAGTAATTTTGCTGTGAAAAACCTTTTCTTCAATGTTCCGGCGCGTCGTAAGTTCCTGAAATCAAACCAAACGGAATTGAGTAATATCCTGACCGAGTTCGAGCGTATCGCATTGGTCAATCCTGATGTGTCTTTTACGCTTCATCATAACGATACCGAAATGCTTAATCTTCCTGCCATTCAGTTGCGCCAGCGAATCATGGGTGTATTCGGGAAAAAGCTGAACCAAGAACTTCTTTCGTTGGATGTTCAGACTACGATGGTTAAGTTGCATGGGTTTATTGGACGTCCGGAAACGGCCCGGAAAAAAGGGGCGCGTCAGTTCTTTTTCGTTAACGGTAGGTATATGCGTCATCCTTATTTCCATAAGGCAGTGGCAGATGCGTACGAAAATCTGATTCCGGCAGGTGAACAGGTATCTTATTTCATTTATTTCGAGGTAGATCCTGCCAATATTGATGTAAATATCCATCCGACCAAAACAGAAATAAAGTTTGAAAACGAACAGGCTATTTGGCAAATTCTCTCGGCTGCCGTTAAGGAGACTTTAGGGCGTTTCAATGCAGTTCCTTCGATTGATTTCGATACCGAAGGGATGCCTGATATTCCTGCTTTTGAAAATTCACCATACTCGTTGGTTCAACCTCCGAAGACTTCTTACGACCCTTCTTATAATCCTTTTAATACCGGTGGGTCGTACACTCCCCGTCGGCATACAGACTGGGAACCTTTGTTTCAGGGATTGGAGAAAGAGCATTCGGGAAGTTCACAAGACGGGGGAGAACCGTTTGTAGAAGAGCCGCTTCCGGAGCAGGAGTTTGAGGCGTCTCCCACGTTGTACGATGCACATCCCGAAGAAAAGCCACTCGAAAAAGCTACCCAGCATTATCAATACAAAGGATGTTATATTCTTACTTCGGTAAAGTCGGGATTGATGATTATCGACCAGCAGCGGGCGCATATCCGTATTCTGTACGACCAGTATATGACGCAGATGGAAAACCGTCAGCATGTTTCTCAGCGAATGCTCTTTCCGGATATGGTTCATTTTGCGTCTTCCGAAATACCTGTGTTAGAAAGTATCATGGACGACCTTTCCGCTTTAGGCTTCGATTTGAGTAGTCTGGGAGGAGGAACCTATGCTATAAACGGTGTTCCGGCAGGTATTGAAGGACTGAATCCGGAAACATTGATAACCAACATGGTACAGACTGCTATTGAAAAAGGATGTAAAGTAAAAGAAGAAATACAGAGTACGCTTGCCCTTGCGTTGGCGAAAGCGGCTGCGATAGTGCCCGGACAGGTATTGACCAATGAAGAAATGAATAATTTGGTCGATGGTTTGTTTGCTGTTTCTACTCCCAATTATACACCCGACGGAAAATCTGTGCTTGCCGTCTTGAAAGAAGAAGATTTGGAGAAATTGTTCAAGTAAAAATATTCTGGTGTAAGCCGTTTGATGCTTCCCGAAAAATCAGCCCGTATTTCTTAGAAAAATATGGGCTTTTTCTTGTCTACGTATAAAGATGTTTTAAAAATTCTATTCGATCGACTCATCTGTCCACTCCATAGCGCTATCCAGCTGGTTTTGTATCGTAATTTAATAAAAATATTTTGAATGATAAGTGTTATTTCTTTTTTAATTACTATATTAGCGGCTGAAAGTTTAAATAGTAAATTAATACTATGGAATTAGAAGAAGAAAAGAAACGGATGCATAAAAGAAGCCCTATAGCGTGGGTGCCTACGGCCTACTTTGCGATGGGGTTACCCTTTGTGGTACTCAACATGGTAACGGTGTTGATGTTTAAAGGATTAGGTGTGGAAGACAAGTTAATTACGTTTTGGACTTCCCTTATTTTGTTGCCGTGGACGCTGAAACCGCTTTGGAGTCCGTTCCTCGAACTGTTTAAAACCAAGAAATTCTTTGTTGTACTTACCCAGTTGGTAACGGGGGTAACGTTTGGCTTGGTGGCTTTCTCGCTGAATCTTCCTCATTTCTTCAGTGTTGCCATTGCGCTGTTAGCTATTATTGCTTTCAGCGGTGCCACCCACGATATTGTGTGCGACGGTGTGTATATGAGTGAGTTGACTCCCTCAGAACAAGCTAAGTATATCGGTTGGCAGGGGGCTTTTTATAACATTGCCAAAATCGTGGCTACCGGAGGACTGGTGTATCTGGCTGGCGTATTGATAGAAAAGTATGGCGGCGGGTCAGGTGCTGATGCCGAAGCTACGATATTGGCAAGCCGTAAAGCGTGGATGATAATTATGTCAGTCCTTTGTGCCGTTATGGTACTGTTGGGTATTTACCATATTTTTATGCTTCCTTCAGGCAAGAAACGTGAGCAGAAAGAGCAGCGTACGGCAGGACAGGTGATGACCGAACTGGGAAATGTGTTGTTGGCGTTTTTTAAGAAAAGTCACATCGTTTACTATCTGTTTTTCATCATTCTATACCGCTTTGCCGAAGGTTTTGTAATGAAGATTGTTCCGCTTTTCCTGAAAGCAGACCGGGCGATGGGAGGCCTCGGACTGAGCGAAAAAGAAATCGGATTGTATTACGGATCGTATGGGGCTGCGGCTTTCGTGTTAGGTTCGTTGCTGGCTGGATATTATATTTCGTCTCGCGGGTTGCGTAAAACCTTGTTTTCATTATGTTGTATATTCAACCTGCCTTTCGTGGTGTATGCCTTTTTTGCATTTTTCCAACCCGAAAGCGGAATAATCATTTGCAGCGGTATCGTTTTCGAATACTTTGGTTACGGGTTCGGCTTTGTAGGACTTACGCTTTTTATGATGCAGCAGGTGGCTCCCGGTCCTCATCAGATGGCACATTACGCATTTGCGTCGGGCATCATGAATTTGGGAGTTATGCTTCCGGGTATGCTGAGCGGATGGGTATGCGAGACATTGGGCGAGTGGTTTAATAGACCGGGAGGATATGAGCCGTTCTTTATCTTTGTATTATTTGCTACTATCCCGGCGTTCCTGATAACTTATTTCGTTCCGTTCAAATACAATCCGGACGGTTCTTTGGTAAAAGGAGAAAAAGAATAAATACAGGTGGGAAACTCTTTACAAATAGAGTGGGACAGACAAACTCAAAAACATATAAACTAAAAAACTTATGACAGAAAAAACAATGATGCCGTGGGAAGATCGCCCGGCAGGATGTACAGATGTAATGTGGCGTTATTCACAAAATCCGGTTATCGGACGCTATCATATCCCGACGTCAAACAGCATTTTCAACAGTGCTGTGGTTCCGTTTAAGGATGGATTTGCCGGTGTGTTCCGTTGCGATAACAAAGCGGTTCAAATGAATATATTTGCAGGATTCAGTAAAGATGGAATCAATTGGGAAATCAACCACGAACCGATTGTGTTTAAGGCTGGAAATACCGACATGATTGAATCGGAATACAAATACGATCCGCGTGTGACGTGGATAGAAGACCGCTACTGGATTACCTGGTGCAACGGTTATCACGGACCCACTATCGGCATCGGCTACACGTTCGATTTCAAGGAATTCTTCCAATGCGAAAATGCTTTCTTGCCTTTTAACCGCAACGGCGTGCTGTTCCCGCAGAAGATAAACGGCAAATATGCCATGCTAAGCCGTCCGAGCGACAACGGTCATACTCCGTTTGGCGATATTTATATCAGCTACAGTCCGGATATGAAATACTGGGGCGAACACCGTTGTGTAATGAAAGTGACTCCGTTCCCCGAAAGCGCATGGCAGTGTACGAAAATCGGCGCAGGTTCAGTGCCGTTCCTTACCGAAGCCGGCTGGTTGATGTTTTATCACGGTGTAATTACGACGTGTTGCGGCTACCGTTACTCAATGGGTGCAGCCATCTTGGATAAAGACAATCCGGAAAAAGTATTATATCGTACGCGCGATTACCTGCTTGCGCCGGCGGCTCCGTATGAGTTGGCAGGAGATGTACCTAATGTAGTGTTCCCGTGTGCGGCTCTTCAAGACGGAGAACGGGTGGCAGTGTATTATGGTGCGGCAGATACGGTGGTAGGTATGGCATTTGGCTATATCTCTGAGATTATCGATTTTGTAAAGACACATTCTATCTGATAGATAAAAAGATGGAGAATGGGTCGTTGAGGAGAAACGTTACGCTGATTCTCAATAGCCGGTTCTCCATCTTTGTTTTTTTATTGTTCAACATTCAATTATTCTACTCTCAATCATTCACCTATGAAAAAGACTCTGATAACATTATTGGCGGGCTTTTTTGCTTTTCAGTTCTTACAGGCGCAAGAGCCGGCAGACTATGTGAATCCCTTTATTGGGACAACTAATTTCGGAACATGTAACCCCGGAGCTGTTTGCCCGAATGGAATGATGTCTGTTGTACCCTTTAATGTGATGGGGTCGGCAGATAACACGTACGATAAAGATGCGCGCTGGTGGTCTACGCCGTATGAGTATACCAACAGTTTCTTTACCGGTTTTTCTCATGTTAATTTAAGTGGAGTGGGATGTCCCGACCTCGGTTCGCTTTTGCTGATGCCCACTACCGGTAAGTTGGATGTAGACTATCATCATTACGGTAGCAAGTACGAAAAAGAAAACGCATCGCCGGGTTATTATACCATCTCACTTACCAAGTATAATATTCTGGCAGAAGCTACGGCTACTCCCCGTACCGGACTTGCACGGTTCACTTTCCCGAAGGGGGAAAGCAATATCTTGTTAAACTTGGGCGAAGGTTTGACAAACGAAAGCGGAGCTTTCATGCGCCGTGTGAGCGACCGCGAGGTAGAAGGCATGAAGGTATTGGGTACGTTCTGTTATAATCCGCAGGCGGTGTTCCCTATCTACTTTGTGATGCGTGTCAATAAAGCTCCGAAAACCACAGGATATTGGAAAAAGCAACGTCCGATGCAGGGGGTAGAAGCTGAATGGGACAAAGATCAGGGAAAATATAAACTTTATACGAAATACAACAGAGACATTGCCGGCGACGACATCGGTGCATGGTTTACTTTCGATACCGAAGAGGGCGAACAGATAGAAGTAGCTATGGGTGTTTCTTTTGTAAGCATAGAGAATGCGCGCGAAAATCTGGATAAAGAGCAACACGGACGCCACTTTGAGGCTATTCATCAGGAAGCCCGCCAGCGTTGGAACGATGACTTGGGCAGAATCCAAGTAGAGGGCGGAACGAAAGAACAGAAAACCGTGTTCTACACCGGACTTTATCATGCGCTTATCCATCCCAATATCCTGCAGGACGTAAACGGACAGTATCCGCAGATGGAAGGAGATAAAATCTTGACAACCGAAGGCGACCGCTATACGGTATTTTCATTGTGGGACACGTACCGCAATTTGCATCAGTTGATGACGCTGGTTTATCCCGAACGTCAGATGGACATGATTCATACCATGCTCGACATGTATAAAGAACACGGCTGGCTGCCGAAATGGGAACTTTACGGACGTGAAACCTTGACGATGGAAGGCGACCCCAGCCTGCCCGTTATTGTAGATACGTGGATGAAAGGCTTGCGCGATTTCGATATCAATCTGGCATACGAAGCCATGTATAAATCTGCTACTACTGCGGGCAAGGATAACCTGATGCGTCCGGATAATGACGACTACATGTCGCGCGGGTATGTTCCGCTGAGAGAGCAGTACGATAACTCCGTATCGCACGCTTTGGAATACTACATTGCCGATTATTCTTTATCTACGCTGGCTAAGGCATTGGGAAAGAAAGAAGACGCAAAACTGTTTTACGACCGTTCGATGGGTTATAAACATTATTATTGTAAAGAGTTTGGAACGCTTCGTCCCATCCTTCCCGACGGTACTTTCTACTCTCCATTCAACCCGCGTCAGGGTGAGAATTTCGAACCGAACCCCGGTTTCCATGAAGGTAGTGCATGGAACTATACGTTTTATGTTCCTCACGACGTGATGGGATTGGTGAAACTGATGGGCGGAAAGAAAAAGTTTGTCGACAAACTTCAGATGGTGTTCGACGAAGGACTGTACGACCCTGCAAACGAACCGGACATCGCTTATCCGTATTTGTTCAGCTATTTCAAGGGAGAAGAATGGCGCACGCAAAAACTTGTAAACGAACTGTTGGCAAAACATTTTACCACCAAACCCGACGGGTTGCCGGGCAATGAAGATACAGGAACCATGTCGTCATGGGCAATCTTCAGTATGATGGGCTTTTATCCCGACTGTCCGGGGGTGCCTGAATATACATTGACCACCCCGACGTTTGATAAAATCACCATCAAACTCGATCCGAAATACTACAGCCGCGACCGGTTGGTTATCGAGAAAGTCCATGAAGACGGTGGTTCGGGATTCGGATTCATCGATACCGTTCAGATGGGCGACAAGCGTTGCGGATACCGTATCAATCATAACGATTTGGTAAAAGCCGGAACACTGACCTTTAAAGTAAAATCCTCTGTCGGGAAGTAATCTTCCGACATCAATTTGTGGTTGTGTATAAACAGACATGCTTGCATCCCGCTGTTGGGGTGCGGGCATGTTTTTTTTGTTTAGAGACTGTGTATTCCGCATTTCACCCTACATTGCCAGATAACAGGCATTCATCTCTGTTTTATCCATTCCGTTTAAAGATAATATTCTCATTTTCAGCTATCGTTCACTCCCGTAAAACGCAACCGTTAGTGTTGGTCATTTCTAACGGAAGAGTTGCCCCGTTCTACCCATAGGACTCGGTCGTTCTTCGAATAGAAATTTTCGATGTCTCAAACCGGAATCCGGCAAAATTTAAACAAGCTCTTGTTCGCTTATTTCAACGAATTTCGTAACTTTGCACGTGATTTAAGTTTTATCGAAAATTCATTTTAAACAAGTGCTATGATTCTATTTTTCAGAACACCCGGTCAAAGTGTGATTGCTACTCAATGCAGCAGCGAAATGAATGAAGAAGACATTCGCAAACTCAGCTGGCTGTACAGCAATGCAACGGTAGAAAAAGAAGAAAATTTGAAAGGTTGGTTTATCGGACCTCGCCGCGAAATGATAACTCCGTGGAGTACGAATGCTGTTGAAATTACGCAAAACATGGGGTTGAAAGGCATCCGCCGCATCGAAGAATATTTCCCGGTAAAGGATGAGAATGCCGACCATGACCCGATGTTGCAACGCATGTATCATGGGTTAGACCAAGATATATTTACGGTAGACATCAAACCCCAACCGATTATTTATATCGACAATCTGGAAGAGTATAACGAAAAGGAAGGGTTAGCTCTGTCGCGCGAGGAAATGGACTACCTGCTGAAAGTAGAAAAAGACTTGGGACGCAAGCTGACCGACTCGGAAGTGTTTGGTTTCGCTCAAATTAACTCGGAACACTGCCGCCACAAAATTTTCGGCGGAACATTCATCATCGACGGTCAGGAAATGGAATCTTCCTTGTTCCAAATGATTAAGAAGACTACCAACGAAAACCCGAACAAAATTATATCTGCCTATAAAGACAATGTGGCGTTTGCCGAAGGTCCGGTAGTGGAACAGTTTGCTCCGGTAGACCATTCTACTTCCGACTATTTCATTATCAAAGACATCAAAACGGTTATCTCGCTGAAAGCCGAAACCCATAACTTCCCTACCACGGTAGAACCGTTTAACGGTGCGTCGACCGGTACGGGAGGAGAAATCCGCGACCGTATGGGAGGTGGAAAAGGTTCATGGCCCATCGCCGGAACGGCTGTTTACATGACATCTTATCCCCGTACGGAAGAAGGACGCGAGTGGGAAGATGTGCTTCCTGTCCGCAAATGGTTGTATCAAACTCCGGAACAGATTCTGATTAAAGCCTCAAACGGTGCTTCCGACTTCGGTAACAAGTTCGGTCAGCCGCTGATTTGCGGTTCGGTGCTTACGTTCGAACATCAGGAAAACGGCGAAAAATATGCTTACGATAAAGTAATCATGCTTGCCGGAGGCGTAGGTTACGGAACGAAACGCGACTGCTTGAAAGGTACTCCCGAAGCAGGCGACGAAATCGTAGTGTTAGGAGGTGATAACTATCGCATCGGTTTGGGCGGAGGTTCTGTTTCGTCGGTAGAAACCGGACGTTACTCTTCGGGTATCGAACTGAACGCCGTACAGCGTGCGAATGCCGAGATGCAGAAACGTGCCTATAACGTGGTTCGCGCTTTGTGTGAGGAAGAACAGAACCCGATTGTGTCTATCCACGACCACGGTTCGGCTGGTCACGTAAACTGTTTGTCGGAGTTGGTGGAAGAGTGCGGTGGTTTGATTCACATGGATAAACTCCCCATCGGCGATGAAACCCTGTCGGCAAAAGAAATCATAGCCAATGAATCGCAAGAACGTATGGGCTTGCTGATAGAAGAAAAGTCAATCGATCACGTACGCAAGATAGCCGAACGCGAACGTGCTCCGATGTACGTAGTGGGCGAAACAACCGGCGACCATCGTTTTGCTTTCGAACAGGCAGACGGCGTTCGTCCGTTCGATTTGGCAGTGAGCCAGATGTTCGGTTCTTCTCCTAAAACTTACATGGTAGATAAAACCGTAGAACGCCACTATGAAAATGTGTCTTACGACGTAACCAAACTGAATGAATACGTAGGCCGCGTGCTTCAGTTGGAGGCTGTAGCTTGTAAAGACTGGTTGACAAACAAGGTAGACCGCTCCGTTACAGGCAAGATTGCGCGTCAGCAGTGTCAGGGCGAATTGCAGTTGCCGTTGAGCGACTGTGGTGTGGTAGCCCTCGATTATCGTGGTGAGAAAGGTATCGCTACGGCTTTGGGTCACGCTCCGCAGGCAGCTTTGGCTAATCCGGCAGCAGGTTCTGTACTGGCTGTATCCGAAGCACTGACCAATATCGTATGGGCTCCGCTTGCCGAAGGGCTGGACAGCGTATCACTGTCGGCTAACTGGATGTGGCCTTGCCGTTCACAGGAAGGAGAAGACGCCCGCCTCTATACGGCAGTTAAGGCGTTGTCTGATTTCTGTTGTGAACTGCAAATCAATGTTCCTACCGGAAAAGACTCTTTGTCAATGACTCAGAAATATCCGAACGGAGAAAAGATTATCAGTCCGGGAACGGTTATCGTTTCTGCCGGAGGAGAGGTATCGGATATCAAGAAAGTAGTATCTCCGGTAATGGTTAACGACGAAAAATCTACGTTCTATCATATCGACTTCAGTTTCGATGAACTGCGTTTGGGAGGTTCTGCCTTTGCTCAATCACTGAATAAAGTGGGCGACGATGTTCCTACCGTTCGCGATGCAGAATATTTCCGCGATGCCTTCCTTGCCGTTCAGGAGCTGGTTAATAAAGATTTGATTTTGGCCGGTCACGACATCTCGGCAGGAGGTTTGATAACAACCTTGCTCGAAATGTGTTTTGCCAATACGGAAGGCGGTATGGAAATCGCCTTAGATAAGTTTAAGTGTGACGACATAGTCAAGATACTGTTTGCCGAAAATCCGGGTATCGTTATTCAGATTGCCGATAAGCATAAATCAGAAGTTAAGAAGATTTTGGAAGATGCCGGCGTAGGATATATCAAGTTGGGTAAGCCGGCCGACGAACGTCATATCTTGGTAACGCTTCACGATGCTACTTACCAGTTTGGTGTAGACTATCTGCGTGATGTATGGTATTCTACTTCTTACCTGCTCGACCGCAAGCAGAGCATGAACGGATGTGCGAAGAAACGCTTCGAGAACTATAAGCAACAGCCGTTGGAGGTGGTATTCGACAAGTCGTTTACCGGTAAGCTGTCGCAGTTCGGACTTGACCCCGACCGTCGTACACCGAGTGGAATCAAGGCTGCCATCATTCGCGAAAAAGGTACGAACGGTGAGCGTGAAATGGCATACATGCTCTATTTGGCTGGCTTCGATGTAAAAGACGTTACGATGACCGACCTTGCCAGCGGACGCGAAACGCTGGAAGACATCAGCATGATTGTATTCTGTGGCGGATTCTCTAATTCCGACGTGTTAGGTTCGGCAAAAGGATGGGCAGGTACATTCCTGTTCAACCCGAAGGCTAAAGCCGCGCTCGATAATTTCTATGCCCGTAAAGATACCCTGTCATTGGGCGTTTGCAACGGTTGCCAGTTGATGATGGAACTCGGACTGATTACTCCGGAAGACGAAAAACAAGGCAAGATGTTGCATAACGATTCTCATAAGTTCGAATCTTCATTCCTCGGAGTAACCGTACCGATGAACCGCAGCGTGATGTTCGGTTCGCTCAGCGGATCGAAGTTGGGCATTTGGGTAGCTCACGGCGAAGGTAAGTTCTCACTGCCTTACCCTGAAGACCACTATAACGTTGTCTTGAAGTATTCTTACGATGAGTATCCGGGAAATCCGAACGGTTCCGATTACAGCGTGGCAGGTATTGCCAGCCAAGACGGACGCCATTTGGCAATGATGCCTCACTTAGAGCGTGCTTGCTTCCCGTGGAACAACGCATATTACCCTGCCGAACGCCTGCATAAAGACCAAATCACACCGTGGATGGAAGCCTTTGTCAATGCGCGTAAGTGGGTGGAAGCTCATAAAAACTAATGCACACACATGATCTTTTCAGATTAATATAGTAATTAAACAGGGAGAGCATCGGGAAGTTTCTACTTTCTGATGCTTTTCTTTTTCTCATTTCATAGCGTCAGTAAATAGCGCATTCTGTTGATTTTGTGGTTTAAATCCTCTCTATTATTGTCGCTTTCTGAAATATTCTCTACTTTTGCGTGGAAAATTTTGTCTATATGAAAATAACACGGTATTGGGTAGGATATTTGGCAGGGCTGTTCATCGTGTTGGGAGGACTCGTGACACCCGGACGGGCAGCATCTTTTTTGATTTCAGAAGAGATGGAAGATTCTGTTCAGTCATGGTTGCCTGCCGATTCGGTTTTTACCCACTTTTTAGCGCGTCATAATATTCCGCTTACCGCCCATAATGAACTTGAACTGTTGCCGAGCGGGAGATTGAAGTTTGGCAGTTTGTTTCAAGAGATACAGAAAGCGAAACATCATATTCATCTTGAATATTTTAATTTCCGGAGCGATTCTATTGCTAAAGAACTGTTTACCCTGTTGGCCGAAAAAGCCAAAGAAGGGGTGAAGGTGCGTGCCATGTTCGATGACTTCGGGAACCTTTCCAATAACCGGCCGCTCCGCAAAGAACACCTGAAGATGTTAAACGAGCGCGGCATTGAAATCATTAAGTTCGACCCGATACGTTTCCCCTATGTCAACCACATCTTTAGCCGCGACCATCAGAAAATCGTGGTTATCGACGGCAAGGTAGGCTATACGGGCGGAATGAACATCGCGGATTATTACATCAACGGACTACCGGAAATCGGGCCGTGGCGAGACATGCACGTTTGCATTAAAGGCCCGGCAGTGGAGCAGCTTCAGAAAGCATTTTTGAGTGTATGGAACAAAGAGTCCGGCCAGCAGATAGGGGGAGATGAATATTTTCCTTTTGACCGCGATTCGCTGGATAGCCTGCCTCCCCATTTGGGAAATCAGGTAGCAATCATTCAGCGCGTTCCGAAGGTTTCGCCCGATATTATGCGCGAGGCTTACATTGCTGCGATGGATGCGGCGGAGCACAGAATACAAATTATCAATCCCTACTTTACGCCTACGGTCAGTGTGCGTAGAGCGATTAAGCGGGCAGCAAAGCGCGGGGTGAGGGTAGAAATCATGATTCCCGGAAAATCAGACATCCCGTTTACGCCCGATGCCGGATTTTATTTCGCCAACAAGCTGCGTAAGGCGGGGGCACACATCTATGTTTTTAATGGAGGGTTTCATCATTCTAAAATCATGATTGTAGACGACCGTTTCTGTACCGTAGGCAGTACGAATCTCAACAGCCGCAGCCTGCGTTACGATTATGAAATCAATGCGTTTATTTTCGACCTCCCCACAACCGCTCAGTTAGGCGATATCTTTAAGGCAGACAAGCAGAACAGTACGATTATGACGCGCGAAGAATATAAAAAGCGTTCGGGATGGAAAAGATTTGTGGGCTGGTTTGCCCATTTGTTCACGCCCGTATTATAGGAAAATACTTCGGCCTGTATAAAAATATCCGCATATCTTTAAAGAAACCAACTGATGTTTTTAAAGATATGCGGATAAATTTTTAAGTGTTCCCCGCTGCTGGAATCCACGCGGGGAAACGGAGTGGCGGATTATAATCCGTGGATAATGTGAATCATCTGTTCGCCCAAGCCGATGGTATAGCCGTGCGATTCGAATACCACGCGGTTAAATGTGTCGCTGATAATGAATACAGGCAACTGTCCGCCGTGTTCCAATTTCATGTTTTCGGCTATCATGCGGCGGATTTTGCCATCGGTGTCGATACCGAATTTCACGGTAGAAGGCAGGTTGGGGAAGTCCTTGTGATTAAACTTGCTGTATGCTTCCTTGTCGGTAAACAGCAGCAGAACGGTGCGTCCCCATTTTTCGAATTCGTTTTTCTTGATTTCGATGTCCTTCAACGCATGGTTGGTAGGCTCCTGACCTACTCCAAGTACGCCGATGATGTAATATCCGCGTCCCGTGGTAGCCAGTACGCTGGTTTCTTCACCGCCTTCAACCGGCATGTATTTCGCTTCTGAATCGAAGTTACCGATAACACGGATTTCTTCAGTGTTTTCACGCATTACGAGGTCGATGGTTGTAGTCTTTCCTTCCTCTATGGTGAAGAAAGCAACGTTGCTCAATACACTTCCATCTGCCATACGGCTACCTGTAACCAGCTTGTAGTAGCCGGTTTCCATCTTCGTTCCGTTCTTGAGAAGCGATTCCCATGTTGCATCTTCGGGATAACTCATCAGGCGGAAAATACCGTTATCGTATTTAGAAAGTGTGAAATGCGTATAATATTTCGGATTATTCAGGCGTGGAATAGCCTTATAGGTCGCTTTCAGTGTGCCTTCCGACGGACGTTGACTTACAGCTGTTTCAAAGTCAACCTTTACGGTTTCGCCATTTTTGAGGTAATAAATATTTCCGTTTACGGCATCTTTCTGGGCAGGTATGCCGAGGCTTCGGGCTGCTGCAACAAAGAAAATCTCGCGTGAGCCGGTATCGGTAACACGGCTTCTCCATACGCCTTCGGGCGATGTGGTAGTAAAGATTGTATTCAAATCGTTGCGGATGATGAGGCTGTCTTTACACCAGTTAACCAATTGTTGCGGGTCGTTGCGGAACTGTTCAGCCAATGCTGCGGGAATATTTTTTTGCAAGTAGGCGCGGTATGGAGTCAGTATTTCGCTGGCAATACGCGGAGCAAGAACCATTTTGATATCGGCTGTCGGGTCGGTATTATACAAGTGGTCTTCTAAGATGGCGCAAGGTGTGTCGCGCAGGTCTTTCTCAGAGACGGTAGACAATAATTCCAAAGCGCGTTCGCCCATCTTTTTGGCTGTTGCGTTTTTCAGGAATGACATGATGTCGGCGTGGTTTCCTCTTGATTTCAAGATGAATGCCACTGTTTTTTCTTTATCCAAGCCTTGTGCTTCGGCAAACTCTTCAGCTTGTTTCTGAGTAGGGAAGGTACCTACATAAGCATTTCGTATCGAATCTTCTTCGTTCATTCGACGTGTATTTTCGGCACGTTGCTCGTCGGTTACCTTAGGCATGTTTGCTTTCTCTACCGGCGGAACAATGTTGAACGGAACGGTAAAGTCATCGCCTTCCTGATGGTCAAGAACCACGGTTACTTGTTGGTCTTTTCCGAACGATGCTTTCTGGATACCAAATTTGCCGTTTGCCGATGCGTAAATCAGCATATCTCCCAGTCCGGCAGACAAAGAGGCATGTCCGTTTTCATCGCTGATTTTGCTTGCTACGGTATAGAACTCAGCATAATTGTAGATTTTGAATTCTACATTTGCTCCGGCAACCGGACGGTTTCCATCGTCTTTAACCAAGATTTCGATGGGAGCGTTTTCTCCGTAATTTTCGATGATATTGATTTCAGTATAGTTTGCCGTTTGTTTCATGACTTCTTCCGGTCCGTCATACGCACCGAATACTTTGGTGTGCATCAGCATCCCCCGGCTTGCGGGTGCGTTAAACCATCCTAAGTTCAATACCGGTTCGGGTTCACAGGCACCTAAGAAATACCATTTTCCGTCTACCCATGCTTCTACCCACGCATGGTTGTCGTCGGTGTGTGCCCATCGGGGAGTATAAACCTGACGGGCAGGAATACCTACCGCACGCAGAGCAGCTACGAGGAAAGTCGATTCTTCTCCGCATCGTCCGTATGCCGTTTTGACGGTAGCCAACGGAGCACTGGTACGGCTGTCGGAAGGCGTATAAACCACCTTCTCATGACACCAGTGGTTTACTTCCAATACTGCATCGTAAGCCGAAAGACCATTTACGCGCGGAAGCAATTCTTTGGCAAAAACCTCACGCGCGTTATCCAAGTTTTCATTGTTTATACGTACGGGCAGTACAAAATGGCGGAAAATCAAGTCGGGAATGTTTTTTCCCCATGAGGTCGATTGACGTGTTTCTAATGCTTGTCGTACATTGTTAAGATAAAATTCTCCGGAATAATCGGTAATGTCTCCGGGAGTCATGTATGCGTATAGAAACATCATAGCTTCCCGTTCCGTCTGAGTCATCTCTTGATTGAAAATGGCAAACAAATCGCCTCGGTTCAGCGTTGATTGCTTTTCAGCGAAATCGGCTTCCACTTTAGCCCGGTAGTCAGTCTCTTGAATAAAGTGGTCGGAAGAGCAAGCAGCAAGAATCAGTGTGATAACAATTGCAGAGAGAAAAATAATGTGCTTTGTCATAAAGATGAAGATGTGTAAATAAAATTGTGAACAGAGGTAGTAATAAAAGAAATAAGTATAACCCTTTACTTATAAAAGCGAACGACCGCGTCTCGTTTTATAGATGACGAGGCGCGGTCGGGCCTAATCTTTTGGTTGAGTTATCTGTATGTATCAGATAGGCTTGTACTCAACGAATGCTTCCATTGCTTCGTAGCAAGCTAATCCCAAGTGGTCGTACAATGATGCTGTACCACGGTTACGGTCTTCGCTGCGCTGCCAGAACAGACGTTCGTCGTTTCCGAGGAACGGAGCGCTTTCCATCTGTGACTGATGTTTCAAGATAGAGTTACGTTTAGCGCGTAATTCTTCAGGACTCAAAGGAACAGCCATTTCGATGTTTTCAATTTCCCATTCAGCCCATGCTCCACGGTACATCCAGATGCGGCAGTCGTTCAGCCATTCTGCATTTGCATTCTTTTCTTCATCGATGGCAGCAAATACGGCATCTGTACATACGCGGTGTGTTCCGTGCGGGTCAGCCAAGTCGCCGGCTACATAAATCTGATGCGGTTTTACTTCACGCAGCAAGTTCTGTACAATTTCCACATCGGCTTCGCTGATAGGATTCTTTTCGATTCTACCCGTTTCATAGAACGGAAGGTCGAGGAAGTGACAGCGGTTCAACGGAATCTTATTATAGGTACAAGCCGTACGAGCTTCTCCACGTCGGATAAGTCCCTTGATGGTAAGGATATCGCGTGTGTCGATATCGCCTTCTTTTTTGTTGAGCAAGAAGTTCTTGATTTCAGCATATTTTTCGCAGATAACCTTGTCGCCACCTTCTTCGAACAATTGGTTGAATCCGTTGATAAAGTGCATGAAGCGTACTACTTCTTCATCGCCTACGGCAATGTTTCCAGAGGTTTCGTAAGCAATGTGTACTTCATGACCCTGCTGAACGAGGCGGCGGATAGTTCCACCCATTGAAATAACATCGTCATCCGGATGCGGTGAGAACACAATGACACGTTTCGGGAACGGTTTGGCACGTTCGGGACGATAAGTATCGTCTGCATTGGGCTTTCCTCCCGGCCATCCTGTGATGGTGTGCTGCAAATCGTTGAATACCTTGATATTTACGTTATATGCAGAACCGTAAAGAGCCAGCAGTTCGCTCAATCCGTTTTCGTTATAATCTTTGTTTGTAAGTTTCAGGATGGGCTTGTTCAAAATACTGCACAGCCATGCGATAGCGCTTCGAATCAGTTTGTCGTTCCATTCGCAGTTGGTTACTAACCACGGACGCTGGATGCGGGTAAGATGGGCAGCAGCAGCCAAGTCGATACAAACAGTGGCATTGGTATGAAGTTGCAGGTAAGAAGCCGGCAGCGTATCGCTTACTTTGTCTTCTACTGCACTCTTGATGATATCAGCTTTATCTTCTCCCCAAGCAATGACATATACCTTGCGTGCTCCGAGAATCGTATTGATACCCATTGTGATAGAGCAAGGAGGCAGATTGTCGACACCAATGTTACGAGCCGATTCGGCACGCGAAGTAGCATTGATAAGAATCAGTCGGGTAGTAGAGTTGACTTGCGAACCGGGTTCGTTCATACCGATGTTACCTTCTCTTCCGATACCCATTACGGCGATGTCAATACCTCCGTATGTCTGGATGCGTTGCTCGTATAAGCGGCAATGGTCGATGATGGCATCTTGCGGAATGCTTCCGTCCATTGTAAACACATTCTGTTTATCAATATCTATTTGCGAGAGAAGTAATTTGTTCAGATGATTAAAACTGCTTCCGGCTCCTTCAGTCAGCGGGTAATATTCATAAAGATTAAAGATAATGACATTACGGAAGCTGATACCGTCTTCCTTATGACGGCGTACCAGTTCGCTGAATAAAGGACGTAACGAAGCACCCGTACCGATAGCAATCGTACAGAATTTGCCTTCGCGTTGTCTGTCTTGGATTTTGGCGATGATTTCGTCAGCTATCTGGCGAGTGCCTTCTTCCATTGTTTCAAAAATGTTTGTCTGTATCTTTTCCAAGCGGGTTAATACAGAACGCTCAACCGCACTCTCCACTTTATAGTAGCGCGGAGAAACGCGATTCAATGAGATTTGGGAGCTGAGATTCGTTCTCATGGTTATAATGATTTAATGAATGTACCTATAATTTTATTAGAGATTGTTTTTTTCGATATCTTTAAAGTACTTGTATGTACCAACTTTAAGTTCATCGGTTGCAGCTTCATCGCACACGATGATTCCGTGTTGGTGCATTTGCAATGCACTGATGGTCCACATCTGCGTGATGCCACCCTCTACGGCATGTTGAAGGGCGCGTGCCTTGTTATGTCCGTTACAGATTATCAATACTTCACGTGCAGACAATACCGTACCTACACCTACGGTAAGAGCGGTTTTGGGAACCTTGTTCACGTCATTCTCAAAGAAACGAGAGTTGGCAATGATTGTGTCGGTGGTCAATGTTTTTACGCGAGTGCGTGAAGACAGTGACGAACCCGGTTCGTTGAATGCGATGTGTCCGTCAGGACCGATACCGCCTAAGAACAGGTCGATGCCTCCGAATTTTTCAATTTCCTTTTCGTAGTTGGCACATTCGGCTTCCAAGTCGGCTGCATTTCCGTTAAGGATGTGAATGTTTTCTTTGCGGATGTCGATGTGGTTAAAGAAGTTATTGAACATGAATGAATGATAGCTTTCCGGGTGAGACTCGGGCAGTCCTACGTATTCGTCCATATTGAACGTTACCACATTGCGGAACGAAACAACTCCTTTTTGGTTGAGTTCGATTAGAGCTTTATACATGCCAAGCGGAGACGACCCTGTGGGAAGTCCCAAAACGAAAGGCTTTTCTTCTGTCGGTTGGGCAGCATTGATTTTTTTTGCGACGTAATTCGCAGCCCAGTTTGACAGGGCTTGGTAATCAGGTTCAATAATTACTCTCATAGCTATATGTATTTTATTGGTTAATTAGCATTCTTTACTCTTGCAAATATATTAAGGATTATGAATATAGACAAATAAAAAGTTTTTTTTCTATTATAATTCCTGTGTTATTAAATAAAATAATTAATTTTGTGGAGTTACAATAAATAATGTAAATATGGGACAGGCGTTATTGGCAGATATTCAGAAAGGATTAAAGACTGCATTGATGAAGCAACGCATCATCACGCATCTTATTTATAAGGGAACGACAACGATTACAGATTTGTCGAGAAGTATGGGGTTAAGTGTGCCTACCGTAACCAAATTTATTGATGAACTTTGTGCGGATGGTTACGTGAACGATTGTGGAAAACTGGAAACGGCTGGCGGACGTCATCCCAGTTTATATGGGTTAAATGCTGATTCCGGATATTTTGTAGGAGTGGATTTAAAGAAAGATTCGCTTAATATGGCTCTGATTAATTTCAAGGGAGACGTGATTAACATTGAAATGAAAGTGCCTTTTAAGCAAGACAATACGATGGACTGTGTCGATCGTCTGGCGGAAGAAATCCGGCGTTTTATTAGTTCTTTGTCTGTCGATACTAATAAAATACTGAATGTTTGCGTTGGGATGAGCGGCAGGGTTAATCCCAATATAGGTTGTAACTATACGCGCCTGAATTTTGGGGAAGAACATCCGATCAGTGCTTTGCTTGCCGAGCGGCTGCATTTGAATGTATGTATAGATAATGATAGCCGGGCGATGGCGTATGGCGAATTTATCAAGCGTAGTGATGGCTGTCCGCGTAATCTGATATTTATTAATGTAAACTGGGGATTGGGCATGGCTATTATTGTAGACGGTAAAATGTACGATGGCATGTCCGGATTCTCCGGAGAGTTTGGACATAACTACGGATACGATAACCAGCAGATTTGCGAATGCGGGAAAAAAGGATGTATTGAGACTGAAGTTTCCTGCTCGGCGCTTTATCGGAAATTTATTGAGCGAGTGAGGGCAGGCGAAAATTCGGTGTTGACCCAAGAAAAGCCCATCGACGAAATAACGGTCGATGATATTATTTCAGTGGTAAAACGTGAAGATGTGCTTGCCATCGAATTGGTAGAAGAGATTGGAGCGAAGCTGGGACGTCATGTCAGCGATTTGATAAATATATTTAACCCCGAACAGGTTATTATCGGAGGTGAGTTGTCGCGGGCGGGAAATTATCTGCTTCCACCCATTATTTCGGCCGTTCGCCGTTATACTTTGAATTTGATGTATCCCAGTGCAGATATTGTTCTTTCAGAATTGCAGGATAAAGCAAACGCTATCGGTTCGGCGCTTTTGGCGCGCAGCAAGTTGTTTGCATCATAAAGCATTTTACTTTGGTTGGAAAAGAAAAAAAAATTGTTTCATAGGATCAAGTATGTTGTTGGTCTTATGAAACTTTTTTTTGATCCCATGAAACAGGGTCTGTTTTTTGTTCTGCGTCAAGAGATAAGACGAATGTCGCTTATCTCGTTACGTTACCCCATGCATGGGTTTTTCCGGCCATAATAAATCCCTGTTTTAGAATGTCTTTAATCTTTTTCATTTTGTGTTATCCTTTAGTCTTTATGTTTTACAACACAAAATTACGCTTTTCTTATCATGCTTGTACGCAAAACGATGAAAAAATACGCTGAAAGCCACTAAAACTTGATTTGAATCAATCCGTCAGAAAGCAAGGCGCTTAGAGCCCTGTTTAAATTTTGCTCTGCCTCAGTTTGAGAATTGTTTTCGAGGATGTTTTTCGGCTTTTACGAGGATGATAGCGGGCTATCTGACGAGTAAAAACGGGGAAACAGACCGGAAACAAACTCAAAAAGGGGCGGATAAAAATACTTAATCGGAAAATTTAAACAGGCTCTTAAATTCACTTTCAAAGTTGGGAGTGAATACGTTTTGCCCGATATGGTTGCGGATTTCGTCTAAAGTCCAGAAACGTCCTCCGTCTAATTCTTCGCTGGGAGTAATTACGCCATCGTACACGGTTTTATGGGCGAATACCAGTTCTTTTTCCCGGTCCGACTCGAATACATAATGTGTTAAAAGCTGGGGAGTAAAATCCTCTATGCCTAATTCCTCGCGTGCTTCCCGCTTCAATGCCATTTCTACGCTTTCTCCCAAGTCGATGTGTCCGCCTACTGCCGTGTCCCATTTTCCGGGTTGGATGTCTTTCCACTCCGGACGCTTTTGCAGGTAAAGCTCGCCTCGGCTGTTGAACACATGCAAGTGGACTACCGGATGAAGCAGCTTGCTGCCGTTATGACATTCGCCTCGGCTGGCAGCTCCTGTTATGTTTCCTTCTTCGTCTACGAGGGGAAACATTTCTTCACTGTTATCTTTCATGAAACGGGAGGGTTTATGGTGTTTAAAAAGAAAAAGATACCTGTGGCAATCATTACGCACCCGATGGCGGCATAGAAAAGGCGCGCCTGTTTGCGTCCTACGTTGCTTACTATGAATTGTGAGTTGCGTGCCGTAAAAAGCCAGTCCCAGTTAAAGACGGCTCCTAATAAGGCAACAGCCCCCACAAGTACGAACAAGGCTTGTAAGAAATAATGTATTCCCATGATTGCAGTTATTCTTCTGCGTCGTTGAAACGTATCATGCGGCTGCCGTTCTCCGTTTCTTCAATATAAACGTTTACGGTATTTCCCGGCAATAAGTCTTCAATTAATTCCGGCCATTCGATGAAGCAAAGTGCGCCGCTGTAAAAGTAATCTTCGTAGCCCATGTCATACACTTCTTCCAGCTTCTTGATGCGGTAAAAATCAAAATGATAGATTAGTTCACCGGTTGTATCGGAACGATATTCGTTGACGATGGCAAACGTAGGCGAGTTGATCACGTCCGTTACGCCCAGTTCTTCACATACTGCCTTGATGAAAGTTGTTTTGCCCGCGCCCATTTTTCCGTAAAAAGCAAAAACGGTATTGTCTCCCATTGCGGCGATAAACGTGCGCGCAGCTTCGCGAATATGTTCCAATGAATCAATCTTTAGTTCCATAATGTTTTGTTAATAAGTTGATAATGCAAAAGTATAACAAAAAAGCCAACGTTAAGTTGTTTCCGTCGGATTTTTGTATCATCCTCCCGGTAAAAATCCTATTCGGAAGACACTCCGGTCTTTCGGTTAGTTTTACTCAAAACATGCGGTAGCGTTACCCTGTTCATGCGGTAGCGTTTTTCACTTAGGCAGATATTTTTCCCGGAATATTTTCTCATCGGGCGGAAACCATTACTTTTGCATCCGTGAAACCTATTATTCGAAAAAAGAAAAGACTATGAAACAACTTTTTATCTTTATTCTTCTGTGCTGTTTTTGCGGATTGAGTGCCGCAACGGGCGATTATACTTACCGGAGAAACATTCCTTACCGTGCGGTGCCTTCCGGCGATGCGTACACGGATTCCGTATGCAGGTTAGACGTTGCCGTGCCGAAGGGAGTAACCCATGCGCCGGTAGTGGTATGGTTTCATGGCGGCGGGCTGACGGGAGGAAGCAGGGAGCTGCCCGAACCGTTGCTGAACGGCAAGTTGGTGGTAGTGGGCGTGGAGTACCGCCTGTCTCCAAAAGCTACGATACAGGAAATATTAGACGATGCTGCGGCTGCCGTGGCTTGGGCGATGGATAGCGTGGAATATTATGGCGGAAGCAAGGAGAAGATTTATCTTTCCGGACATTCTGCCGGAGGATATCTGATAGACATGGTAGGCTTGGATAAAAGTCTGTTGGCAAAATACGGGAAGAATCCGGATACGATAGCCGGACTGATTCCGTTCAGCGGGCAGGTCATTACTCATTTTGAAGCGCGTAACCGGATGGGGATGCCTCCGCTTCAGCCGCTGATTGACCGTACGGCCCCGCTTTATCACGTCCGGAAAGACTGTCCGCCTTTGCTGATAATCTCCGGCGACCGCGAAAAAGAACTTTACGGACGTTATGAAGAGTCGGCATACTTTTACCGCCTGTTTAAACTTTTGGGACATCCCGATGTTACCCTTTACGAGTTAGACGGATACGACCACGGAAACATGCCTGTGGCTGCTTTCCCTTTGTTGCTGAGGTTCATTGAAGAACATGAAAAAAAATAGGCGTAACCGGGAAAATATGTATCTTTGCATACCTATATATTATATATACTAAACTATTCTGTATATGACGAACCATACACCTGAAATAGCAATTCTTGAACCGAATACGCTGACGGCTTTGGGGCTGCGCACCATACTCGAAGAGTTGATTCCCGAAGGAGTTATCCGTACATTTCCATCGTTTGGAGGATTGATAGCCGATACGCCGGATATGTATGCCCATTATTTTGTTTCGGCGCAGATTTATTTTGAGCATACAGCCTTTTTCATAGAGCGACGTCCGAAAACCATTGTTCTTGCTGCGGGTGAACAACCGCAACTGAATGGCATTCCGACATTGAACATTTGTCAGTCTCAAGACCGTCTGGTGAAATCCATTATGGAGCTTCGCCGCTACGGACACGCTTCGTCTCACCCGTCTGATGTTCCGGCTCAGGATATGGAGCATGAACTTTCGCCCCGCGAAATAGAAGTGTTGGTGCTTGTAACGAGAGGACTCATCAATAAAGAAATAGCAGAGAAGCTGAATATCAGTCTTACTACGGTTATTTCGCACCGCAAGAATATAACCGAGAAATTAGGAATAAAATCGGTGTCGGGTTTGGCTGTATACGCCGTCATGCACGGATATGTAGAGGTCGACCGCATCTGATATCCGGTAAAATCCTCATAAATTAGGATTGTGTTTTTCGGAGATATGCCTTTACTTTGCAGCCGAATTACTAAACCTAATAATATAAAGGATGAAAAGACGTACAGCGCTTGTTCTGCCTGCCGTTGCCATGCTGGTTTGCTCGGTGCAGGCTAAGGCGGAACACTACATTTTGCCCGGAGATACAACGAAAGTGATAGACATTGAAGAAGTAGTTGTGATAGCTACACCGAAAGAAAATGCCCGTTTGAGGCAGCAAGCCGTGTCAGCCACTTCGTTTTCGCAACGCGATATGCAAAGCAATTCGGTGATTTCGGTAAAATCTCTTTCAGGATTGGTTCCTAACTTGTTTATACCCGATTATGGCTCGAAACTGACCACGTCGGTTTACGTGCGTGGTATCGGTTCGCGTATCAATACGCCGGCAGTAGGACTGTACGTCGATAACATCCCTTTCATTGACAAATCGGCTTTCGATTTTAATTATTCCGATATCGAACGAATCGACGTGTTGCGCGGCCCGCAGGGAACGCTTTACGGGCGTAATACGATGGGCGGACTGATTCGTGTTTATACCAAGTCGCCTTTTACTTATCAGGGGACTGATTTGCGGTTGAGCGGTGCAACGTATAACGACTACCGTGCTTCTTTGACCCACTACCACCGCATATCGGAACAGTTTGCTTTCTCTGTGGGTCTGTTCTACCGCCATGAGGGAGGCTTCTTCAAAAATACGTATACAGATAAGCGCATTGACCGTAACGATGAGTTTGGCGGACGCATACGAGCCATTTATTTGCCCCATGAGAACCTGAAATTAGATTTTACCGTTAATTACGAATATAACAATCAGGGCGGATATCCGTACGAGTATACCGGCCGGGTTTCAGGGACGGAAGACCGTGAAGCGTATATCGGGAAGATATCTTATAATAATGACTGTGGCTACAAGCGTAATCTGCTGAATGCCGGAATGAATGTTGAACGTCATACTGATACATTTATATTGAGCAGTGTTACGGGATTCCAATACCTGCGCGACCACATGGATATGGACCAAGATTTTACGGAGCGGGATATTTACACTTTGACTCAGATACAGAACTCTAAAACGCTTTCCGAAGAAATTATTATGAAATCCTTGCCCGGACGACGCTGGCAATGGACTACCGGTGTGAGCGGTATTTACCAGTGGCTTTCTACTGACGGACCTGTCACTTTCCGCAATGACGGGGTAAAGAGTATGATTGAGGATAATGTGAATAATGTTTTTGCTTCGCTGAAAGCAAGTAATCCGCGTATGCCCGACATGGAACTCGATGTAACCGATCCGATGTTTACGGTAAGCGGGCATTTCAAAACTCCTACAGCCAGTACCGCCATTTATCACCAGTCTACCATTAACGATTTGTTTGTGGAAGGGCTTTCACTGACTGCCGGTTTGCGTCTGGAGTATGAGAAGTATTGGCTGACCTATAATTCAGGCACTCAGATGAATTTCGATTTCAATGTCAAGCTGCCGATGATGGAGATTCCTTTGCGCGACATGCAAATCAATCCTTTGCTGGATGGTAAATTAAATACAGATAACTTCCAGTTGCTTCCGAAAGTTGCATTGAAATACGATTTTACCCCCAATACGAACATTTATGTCAGCGTATCGAAGGGATATCGTTCGGGAGGCTATAACGTACAGATGTTTTCCGACTTGATACAAGGTGAAATGACCGGTCAGATGATTGCCGCCATTGATGAGAAATCACATGGGATGGTTACTCAGATGGCAGGCGATAAGTTACCGAAAACAGAAACGGATATTAAGGGCACTACCTCTTACCGTCCGGAATATTCGTGGAATTATGAAATAGGTTCTCATTTAACGCTGTTCAACGGCAAACTTCAGGCGGATTTTGCGGCATTCTATATGGATACTCACGACCAGCAGTTGTCTCGTTTTTCTGAAAGAGGCATGGGCCGCATTACTGTCAATGCCGGAAAGAGTCGGAGTATAGGTGCTGAGGCAGCTCTTCGCACCCAAATAACCGATGCGTTCAGCCTGCATGGAAATTACGGCTATACCTATGCTACCTTTACCGATTATGTTACTAACGAGAAAACATCAGACGGAACAATGGCAGAGGTAAGCTATAACGGTAACTACGTGCCTTTCGTTCCGAAGCATACTTTTACCGTAGGCGGACAGTACGTATTTGCGCTTCGTAATACCCGCATCCTCGACAATATTACGCTTGACGCCAATTATCGGGCTGCCGGACGTATTTATTGGACAGAGAAAAACAATGCCAGCCAGTGTTTGTATGGCACGTTGAACGGACGTATCAGCCTGAATAAAGGAAACGGACAGGTGGCGTTATGGATAAACAATGCGTTGAATAAAGATTATCAGGCATTTTATTTTGAAACGATGGGACGAGGATTCGCTCAAATGGGGCGTCCGTTACAAGTTGGTATAGATGTGAGATGCAGATTCTAAACATTCGATAGCATCGGGTAATCAGATAGGCTATACGAGGAAATAAGCTGATTGGGCAGCAAATCCGGATTCAGAGTGAAACGGGTTTGCTGCTTATTTTTATAGCTTGTATGATGGGTTTCGAAAAGGAAATAAATTGTAATTTTGCAACGTAGCCGATTCGTTCATAATCTGAACGTATCGGTTGTCTTGAACATCAAAAATTAGAGCGTAAGATGAAAACAAAAGAAATTCCGGTGCTGCTCCTGACCGGTTATCTGGGCAGCGGAAAGACTACTTTAGTAAACCATATTCTTTCAAACAAGCAGGGGATTAAGTTTGCTGTCATTGTCAACGACATCGGTGAGGTGAACATCGATGCCGACCTGATTCAGAAAGGAGGTATCGTGGGCAAGAAAGACGACAGCCTTGTGGCTCTGCAAAACGGATGTATCTGCTGCACACTGAAAATGGACTTGGTGGAACAGATATTCGATTTGATGAAATTACAGCGTTTCGACTATATCGTAATCGAGGCAAGCGGCATCTGCGAACCTGAACCGATAGCACAAACCATTTGCTCTATCCCTACGATGGGAGGTGCATACATCAAGTATGGTATTTGCCGTTTGGATAGCATCGTGACCGTAGTCGATGCGTTGCGTCTGCAAAGCGAATTTGCCTGCGGCGATGACCTGACGCGCAAAAACATTGATGAGGAAGATATTGAAAATCTGATTATCCAGCAAATCGAGTTCTGCAATATCATTCTGCTGAACAAGGCTTCGGAAGTAGAGCCTGAAGAGCTGAAACGCATCAAGCAGATAATACGGACGTTGCAACCGGGGGCTGAAATCATTGAATGTGATTATTCGAAAGTGGATTTGGATAAGATAATCAACACGCATCTGTTTGATTTTGAAAAAGTGGCAATGTCGGCAGGATGGATTCGCGGCATCGAGCAGCAGGCTACCGAGGAAGAGGAACGGGAGGCTCACGCACACGGACATCACCACGAAGCCCACGAGCATCACGAGGAACACGACCATGATGAGCATGAACATCACCACCATCATCACCATCACGAGGGAGGCGAAGTAGAGGAGTACGGCATCGGTACATTTGTATATTACCGCCGTCCGGCGTTCGACATCCATAAGTTCGACCGCTTTATCGCAACCAAATGGCCCAAGAACGTAATTCGTGCGAAAGGCGTTTGTTACTTCAGCCATAACCGCGACATGTCGTTCCTGTTCGAACAGGCAGGCAAACAAACAGTTGCGTGAAGCCGGTTTGTGGTATGCCACGGCTCCGGAGGAAGACTTGATTAAGCTCATGCAGCAAGAACCCGGACTGATGCGCGACTGGGATGCGAAGTACGGCGACCGCATGGAAAAGATTGTTTTCATCGGTCAGCACTTAGACAAAGAGCAGTTGGCGCGCGACCTTGATGAGTGTTTGGAATAAAAAAGAATGATTCATACGTATACGTTGCGTAAAAATATACCCGTATCTTGCAGCAAAGATGCTATATTTTTGTATATAGAACTTAATAGATTAAGATATGGATGCAGATAAATTTAAAGGTGTGCTGTTTGGTCAGGCGATAGGTGACGCTTTAGGACTCTGTACGGAGTTTATGACAAAAGGTGAGGTCCGGCATTGGTATCCTGACGGAGTGAAGAACTATTCTCAAATGATGGTGGACTATCATCGGGCGCGTTGGCAGCCGGGAGATTGGACGGACGATACGGACATGATGCTATGTATTGCCGAGGCGGTAATTAAAGACAAAGAGTTGAATCCGCAGTCGGTAGCACAGAATTTCAAGAAATGGTTTTTGGGTTGCCCCAAGGGGATAGGCAGGCATACTTATAATGTATTGTCCTTAGGCGATTATGTGGAAAACCCTCATCAGGCAGCCGAACTGGTTTGGCAGATGTCCGGTAGGCAGAGTGCGGCTAACGGAGCAGTGATGCGTACATCCGTGATTGGATTGCTGAACGAAGAGGTAGAAAAACATGCTGCTGATATTTGCCGACTTACTCATGCCGACCCACGATGTGTAGGTTCAGCGGTCATTGTGTCGCAGATGGTTCATGCGTTGGTTTACCGAAACGAACTCTTGCCGTTGGAGGAGTTGATAGAAATAGGTCGGCAATACGATGAGCGGATAGAGCCGTATTTGCTAATGGTTCGGAGTGAAACGCTGAATGTACTTAATTTAGATGATGAAGCGATGGGATATACCCTGAAAACAATGGCAGCCGGATTATGGAGCGTTTATCATGCCGACAGCTTTGAAAAAGGATTATTAGAGGTAGTCAATGCCGGAGGTGATGCTGATACGAATGGTGCTGTAGCCGGAAGTTTGTTAGGGGCAAGGTTTGGATATAGTAATATTCCTACTCGTTACGTGGATGGATTGGTAAGAAAAGATGCTTTGACCCGTGTATCGGATGCATTACAGGACGTATTGAAGGGCTGATGGAATGTTGCGGTCAGCACTGCAATATTAAACAAATAGGGCGCAATTCGAATTCCGTTACATGAACGAAGGGATAGCGAATTGCGCCGCTTGTTTTAGTATGTTTAATTATGTACCAATGTGCCGATGTTTTCGCCCGACATTACTTTCTTCAGATTACCCACGGTATCCATGTCGAATACGATGATGGGGAGGTTATTTTCCTTACACATGCAGGTAGCCGTCAGGTCCATAACTTTCAAACCGCGTGCCAAAACCTCATCATACGTAATGTCATCAAACTTCGTTGCTGTGGGGTCTTTCTCCGGGTCGGCAGTATAAATGCCGTCCACTCTCGTGCCTTTCAGCATCACGTCAGCCTCTATCTCGATACCGCGAAGCGATGAACCTGTATCGGTGGTAAAGAACGGATTACCGGTGCCTGCCGACATGATAACCACTTCTCCGTTTTCCATGGCTTCGATAGCTTTCCATTTCGTATAAAACTCACCGATAGGCTCCATGCGGATGGCAGTCAGCACACGCGCCTTTACGCCCGCGGCCACCAGCGCCGAGCTTAATCCGAGGCTGTTGATAACCGTGGCGAGCATTCCCATTTGGTCGCCTTTTACGCGGTCGAAACCTTTACCTGCCCCACTCAGTCCGCGGAAAATATTGCCGCCGCCGATAACGATACCTATCTGTACGCCCATGTCGTGAATCTCCTTAATCTGTTGGGCATACTCGCCGAGGCGTTTTTCGTCAATTCCGTATTTCTTTTCTCCCATCAGGCTCTCGCCACTGAGTTTTAATAAAATGCGCTTAAATTTTGCCATAGTAATCATTGCTTTTATTGGTTTTATCGCAAAGGTAAAAATAAAACCCAAGAAACGGGATAAAAATCGCGGAGTTTATTTTGCCCGATTGGAGGCTTCCTGAGTTTCGGTCAGTGCTTTGGCTTTCAGCGGATGGTCGGTAGTCAGATAGTCAACCTTCAGGTCAATTAATTTTTGCATGTCAGACTCTTTGTTTACTGTCCATGCGTTGACTTTCAAACCTAACTCATGAGCCTCTTTCACCCATTCGGGATGTTTGTTGAACGCATCGTACGGATAATCTATTCCCGTCAGTCCCTTTGCCTTGATTTCTTGGGGAGTCACGTCTCCCTCCAAGTAAGCGATTTCAGCGTCCGGTGCAAGCCGTGCTATCTGTTCGCAGATGTTCATGCTGAACGATATGTATTCCACCTGTTTCTCCATCCCGTACTCTTTTACCATTTTAACGGCAGAAGCGGCTATCTCGTCCTCCTGCGCTTGGGTAGGATGCGGCTTGATTTCGAGGATGAGCCGGATGTCGGGCAACTGTTTCCCCGCTTTCAGATAATCGGCAAGCGTAGGCAGCGTTTCTCCGTTCTTCAGTTTCAAGTCTTTCAGCTTGTTGTAAGGAGTTTTCCCGATAGTCAGCCCTGCTATTGTTTCATCGTGGTTTACCACTATCACGCCGTCAGCCGTCAGTTGCACATCAAACTCCGAGCCGTAGACTCCCGCTTCGGCAGCTTTTTTCAGTGCGGTGATAGAGTTTTGCGCCGAGCCTTCGGCTTTCCAGAATCCGCGATGGGCGATGACCTGTGTCTGCGCGTGGGCAGCAAGCATGAAGAGCGAGCATACGCACGTAATAAAAAGTTTCTTCGTGTTCATAAAGTTCTGTTTTATAAGCTGTTTAAACATTATTACCCGCCGGCTTAAAAGCAGAAAACACCCGATGGCATCTCCCGAAAAACACTACCGTTAGTGTTGGTCATCTTATGCGGTAGAGTTGGTCGGTTCTACCCATAGTGTTGACCTGTTCTATGGGTAGCGTTTTTCAAGTTCCCGACGAGATAGGATACAGTTTCTAAGCTTGTTGGGTAATATGTGTATCGGCAAAGATAAAATTCCCCGCTGGAATTTCACCCGATACACCCGTCTTTTCTGCTCTGTGAGACTGAAAATTCATCTGTATGAAACAAAGATTTCGATTCTGTTTAAGAGCCTGTCGTGCAAATTACGACAAGCTCTAAGTTTTCCCATGCCTTCCGTTTCGCCAAACTCTATTAGGGATGTTTAGTAATTCATGTCCGTAATTAACCAATGTAGGGGCGTATCGCATACGCGCGAAAGCATATTCGTGGGTAAGTTGGTGCATTCAGAGCGTATGCGATACGCCCCTACAATTTATTTGTTAATGAGCCGACGGCTTAGTATCGCCTGAACGACTCCTCGGAGCAACAGATACAGGATGAATGCCATCCAGAGCGCATGGTTACCTAACGAAGACCGGAAACCGTAGTACACAAGGAAGAAGCCGGCGGAAGCCACTATCATGGCGCGGAGCATCAGGCGTGTGGCAGTGGCTCCGATACAAATCCCGTCGAGCAGGAAAGCGGAAAATCCTACCAGCGGGATGGCCAACACCCAGTAGAAATAGGTGGCAGAGGCAAGAATCACCGACTCATCGTTCGTCAGCAGTCGCAGGAAACCTTTTCCTCCGATGCCGTAGAGCAGGGTGAACATCAATGCAAGTGCAAGTCCCCATCCGAAAAGATTGCGCACGGTGAGGCGTAACGCAATACGGTTATTTGCCCCGATGTGTTTGCCGCTCAACGCTTCTCCGGCGTATGCAAATCCGTCCATGATGTAAGAAAACAACGTAAAGAGTTGCATGAGCAGGGTGTTGACCGCCAGCGTTACGTCGCCATACGCCGCTCCGGTAGAGGTGAAAAATACGGTGACAGCAACTAAACAAAGCGTGCGCAGGAAGATGTCGCGGTTTACTTGGAAGAAACGAACCATTGCCTCGCGCTCGAAGATGTGTTTCCGGCTGAGGTGCTTGCGAAGCGGACGATAATAACGAAGCCAGAGCAAATAAGCCATCAGCAATCCGGCGTATTGGGCGATGAGCGTGCCTAATGCCACACCCTCGACTTTCATACCCAGTGCGAAAACAAAAAACAGGCTTGCCGCTATGTTGACTATGTTTTGAGTAATAGCGATGAACATCGGGAACCGCGAGTTCTGCATCCCGATAAACCATCCGGTAAAGCCGTACAGTCCCAGCGTGGCAGGGGCGCCCCAAATGCAGATGTGGAAATAGCTTGCCGCCAGTTGGCGTACATCGGGACTGGCATCGATAATTAGAAAAGCAATGACACGGACAGGGTATTGCAGGATAAGCAGGGCGAGGGCAAGCAACATGCTTACGGCAATGGAGCGTTGCAGGATGCGCGCAGCTTCTTTCAGATTGTGACTTCCGTATGCCTGTGCCGTCAGTCCGCCTGTACCCATGCGCAGAAATCCGAATATCCAGTAAATCATACTGAACAACATGCCACCCACCGCAATGGCACCGATATACGATGCCGAGCCTAAATGTCCCACAATGGTAACATCCACCAGTCCCAACAGCGGTACGGTGATGTTTGAAACGATAGAAGGGATGGCAATATGGAGGATTTGCTTATTTATCGGTGTCATACGGAGGAATTAAGAAGGTTACTTCTTTAAACATATAGGCTCTTTGTTGCCCGGCTTCATCTTCAAGTATGAGCCTTCCCGAAGGTTCCACTTCGCAGAAGCGCGCCCGGAATATTCCGTTGTTATCTTTATACGCATGGAATCCGTGTTTGCGGTAAAGCGCGGCTTGGTAACGTGTGGTCAGCTCCGAGGTTTCACCAGACTTCAGCAGTGCATAATAGTGAACGATACGTTCCATTATCTGGCGGAGTATCTCCTGCCGGTCGTATTGCTGTCCGGTAATCTGGAAAAGCGAGACAGGATTAGGGGCGTCGCTGGTGAAGCGTGCCTGATTCAGATTCACGCCCGTGCCCGAAATCGAGCGGCTGATATACATCCCCATCAGGTCATTTTCGATGAGCGTTCCGCAGAGCTTTTTGTCGCGCCAATAAATATCGTTCGGCCACTTGATGGTTATGTCTTTTGCGTATTGCGACAGTACCTCCTGAAGCGCGATAGCCGTAACCTGCGAAAGAAAAAACTGTCGGCGTGCCTCCAAGAAATCAGGATATACCACAAAGCTGAACAGCAGGTTCTTTCCCGCCTCCGACTCCCAACTGTTTCCCCGTTGGCCGCGTCCTGCGGTTTGAAAATCAGTATAAACACTCGTCAGTTCCGTAACAGATGCTTTTCGGCATAAGTCGGCAAGGTAAGAATTGGTGGAAGCTGTTTCCTCCAGCCGGATAGGATCAGGATAATTCATTGTAAGCAACTCTTTGTTTTCTTGTAAACTTCTTGATAACCTCATCGTAAGAATGGTCTATTAGCGACAGAATCAAATGGTCTGGGACATCAGCCTCTAACGACACCTGATTCCAATATTTTTTATTGAAATGATACGCCGGCTCAATCCCCCGGTAATGTTCACGCAATTCGATGGCATATTCCGGATCGCACTTCATGGAAATCCATTCCGGTCTGTCAAGGTCGATTAGCAAAAACATGCGATCTACCACCTTGAAAACCAAGTTGACCTCATCGAAAGGAAAACACTCGAAGGTCGCCTTCTTTTTCAAGCAATATTCTCGTATTGTTTCTATGTCCATAATGTAATGTTGCTGTTTTAATTACTACCAGATAGGTGGGAAAAAGGCTTCTTTGATGTGTTCGATGTGGTAGGGAGGTTCTGTTCCGACAACCGTGATGATATCGAACCGTACAGGCAGGTCTATTTGGAATTTTTTGAGATAGGCATCCGTTGAGGCTACAATGCTGCGGATTTTCTGGTTGGTAACGGCATCTTCCGGCAATCCGTATCTTTCGTTGCGCCGTGTTTTCACTTCCGCTACTATCAACTCACGGTCTTTTTCCGCCACGATGTCCAGCTCACGCTTTCCCGAATGCCAGTTTCGGTGAATAATCGTATATCCCCGGTCTTGCAGGTAAGCAACAGCTTCGTCTTCACCTTTCTTGCCTAATTCATTGTGTTCCGCCATTATTCCCTTTTTCTGCAAAAATAGACATTTTTGTGCTTTGAATTTGACAAAAGTGCATTAATTTTGTATCAATTATGGTGAATAACGGGAAAAAGAGAAAAAAAGTACCCTCATCGGTTCCGCCACGGAAGCAGCGGATGGTTTGCCTGATGAGCGAAGAAGAAGTACAGATAGTAGATCGTTATCTGGAGAAATATCAGATAACGAACAAGGCTCGCTGGCTTCGGGAGACGATTCTTGCGTTTATTCATCAGAAAATGGAAGAAGATTATCCTACTTTGTTTAAAGAACACGATATGCGCAGATAAAGCTATGGCAGACGATACGTATTATATGAAGCAGGCACTGATGGAGGCACAAAAAGCGGCTGAAGAAGGTGAGGTGCCGGTAGGGGCGGTGGTGGTTTGCCGTGACCGCATCATAGCCCGTGCGCATAATCTTACAGAGACGCTGACGGATGTAACAGCCCATGCCGAAATGCAGGCGATAACGGCTGCTGCCAATGCGTTGGGTGGGAAATACTTGAACGACTGTACGCTATACGTGACAGTAGAACCTTGCGTGATGTGTGCGGGAGCAATAGCGTGGGCGCAGACACGCCGTCTGGTGTTTGGAGCGGGCGACGAAAAGCGGGGCTATCAGAAATATGCACCAAACGCCTTACACCCCAAAACAGAAGTGGTGAAAGGCGTTTTAGTTGATGAATGTACCCGCTTGATGAAAGATTTCTTTCGCAGCAAACGTTGATAATCTGTCCTGTATTGCTGCCGATTAATCCGTTATTTGGTCTTCGAAATTCTCGATGCGGGTTACTTTCTTGATATTTTCAATCTTTTTGAGATTCGAGCAAATGGTATTGACATCATCTACGTCGTGGACATATAGTTGGATACGTCCTTCAAAAATGCCATCATTCGATTCAATATTCAACTTATGAATATTCACATTCAACTGTTGGGATATGATTTGAGTAACTTGGTTTAATATACCAATGCTGTCAATCCCTTTCAAATAAACATTAACCGGAAAATACAATGCTTTTCCTGTTTCCCACTGTACGGCAAGCAAGCGGTTCCCGAAGCTGGTTTTCAGTTGCGTGGCTATCGGACACTGGCGTTTATGGATAATAATCCGGTTGTTATCGTCGATATATCCTAACACGTCATCGCCCGGTATCGGTTTGCAGCAATCGGCTATGATGTAGTTTTTCTGAATGGCATCGGGCGTAAGTTTTACTACTTTTTTCTTGTCGATTTCCGGTGTAGGTTCGCTTGATGTCTGTTCCGTGCCTTTCGTCTTATTGTTTCCGAAAGCAAAAGAGATATATTTCTTCCAACTGGTAGGAGAGGGCTTTTCCTTCAGTTCGTTACGGTCGGCATCACCTAAGGTGATAATCTTCTGTCCAATCTGGTAATGCAATTCCTCCGTTGATTTTACATTGTGGAGTTTGCATAGCTTTTGAATGTTTTCTTCGCTGGCTTCGATACCTTCATTTTGGAAGAAGTCGTGCAACAAATCTTCTCCTTGCTGCTGGAACTCACGGCGTTCACGTTTCAGTATAGATAAAATCTTTGCTTTGGCCTTAGCGGTTGTAGCAAAGTTTATCCATGCGGGCTGAACTTTCTGAGACTTTGAAGTTAAGATTTCCACTTGGTCTCCGCTTTGCAATTTATGGCTGAGCGGAACCAGTTTGTGATTGACTTTGGCGCCGATACAGTGACTTCCCAAGAACGTATGGATAGAGAACGCAAAGTCTAATGCCGTACAGTTTTGTGGCATGGTTTTGATTTCTCCTTTGGGGGTAAATACGAATATTTCCGAAGCAAAAAGATTTAACTTGATGGTATCGAGAAAATCCAAAGCATCGGGTTGCGGGTCGTCCAATATTTCCTTAATGGTCTTCAGCCACTTGCTGAGTTCGCCTTCGTCTTCGCTTCCTCCACCTTCTTTGTATTTCCAATGTGCGGCAAATCCTTGTTCTGCAACATCATTCATGCGTTCGCTTCGGATTTGAACCTCTATCCATTGTCCTTTATTACTCATAAGGGTAACGTGGAGTGCCTGATAACCATTGGCTTTGGGATGGCTTACCCAGTCGCGTAGTCGGTCGGGATGCGGCTTGTATATTTTCGATATTGCTACATAAATATCGAAACAGTCGTTTAACTCTTCTTCTTCGTTGCGAGGAGTGAAGATGATACGTACCGCCAAGATATCGTAGATTTCCTCGAACGTGATATGCTTATTCTGCATCTTATTCCAAATGGAATAGGGAGATTTGATTCGTGCCATGATCCGGTACGATATACCCATTTTGTCTAATTGGGCACGGATGGGGGCAGTGAATTCTTCGAATACACTTTCGCGTTCGGCTTGAGTGGCTTGCAGTTTGCTTTGTATCTGCTGGTAAGTTTCCGGATGTTCGTACTTGAAACTTAAATCCTCTAATTCTGTTTTGATGCGGTTTAGCCCTAATCGGTTCGCCAAAGGTGCATAAATATAAAGGGTTTCCCCGGCTATCTTATATTGTTTGCTCGGCAGCATGGAGCCAAGCGTACGCATGTTATGAAGACGGTCGGCTATCTTTATCAGGATAACCCGGATATCGTCATTCATGGTCAGCAACAGCTTTTTGAAGTTTTCAGCCTGTGCCGAAGCCCGATCGCCGAATATTCCACCTGATATTTTGGTCAGTCCGTCTACGATTTGGGCAATTTTATGTCCAAACAGGTTTTCGATGTCTTCTACGGTATAGTCAGTATCCTCTACGACGTCATGCAGCAGGGCAGAACAAATGGAAGTAGAGCCTAATCCTATTTCGCAGCAGGCAATACGTGCGACTGCTATCGGATGCAGGATATAAGGTTCTCCAGAACGTCTGCGTACTCCTTTGTGAGCTTGTTTGGCGAAGTTGAAAGCTTTGGTTATGATTTCAACTTTCTTGCGATGTTTACTTTCTAAATATCTGTCAAGTAATTCTTGAAAGGCCTCGTTTATTTGTTTTTCATCTGCCTGTTCCTGTGTAAGTTTGTCGTCGTCAGTCATACTTCTCCCTTTCCTATAATCAATAATGCAAAAATAGGGAAAATAAAGAAATATGCAAGAATATACTTAACTTTTAACGGATGCGAATTGATTTTCCTGCACGGATGTTGCTTCCTCTGATTCCATTCAGCCGCCGAAGCTGATTTACGCTTACTCCGTAACGTTGGGCTATTCCGCCTAAAGTTTCTCCATTGCGGATGCGGTGGTATACGGCTTTGCTTGCCGGAATGTCTTTTACATCTACCGTGCTGCGGCGTTTTTGATATACTTCCGGTTTGTAATTGTAAATGCTATCCTCATGGTCGATAAAATAGCTTACCATATTGCTTGGCAAACGCAGGGCGTATGGCTTTTCATTGCCGGGGATAATATCTTTTTTGAATTCTGGATTCAAAGCGCGCAACTTGTCGATGTTTATTTTACATACATCGGCTATTTGGTTCAGATTGAGTGAACGTGAGATGTGGATGGTATCTGTGCCTTCGGGCATGGTCATGTCCATCGGGCTGATGTTATGTTCACAATAGTAGGTCATGATATAGTTAGCCGCGATGAAAGCAGGTACATATCCGCGTGTTTCTTTGGGCAGGTAATTGTAGATAGTCCAGAAATCGGTTTCACCTCCTGCTCGGCGGATGGCTTTGTTGATAGTGCCCGGTCCGCAGTTATATGCAGCTAAAACCAAGTTCCAGTCGTGGTATATTTCGTATAAATCTTTCAGATACCGTGCGGCAGCCCGTGTCGATTTTATCGGGTCGCGGCGTTCGTCTATCAGCGTGGTGGTTTCCAGTCCGTACACCTTTCCTGTGCGCAGCATGAATTGCCACAATCCTACAGCTCCCTGTCGCGAAGTAGCCGTGGGGTTTAAGCCGGACTCTATCACGGGAAGATATTTCAGTTCAAGCGGGAGGTCGTTCAGGTCGAGCGCTTCTTCAAAGATGGGCATGTAGAAGTTATTGGCACTCAGCATGAACGAAACCTTTTGCCGCAGGCGGGTAGCATACATTTCGATAAACTTTTTCACAATGTCGTTAAACGGCATTTCGATGATGGCAGGGATGCGCTGTAAGCGGTCGATGTAAAGCGAGTCGCTAATCTGCGGATTTTCCGCCGTCATGGTGCAGTTCTCGTTTGGCGTGATATAGTTTTTTGAAATCCAGTCCAAATACAGACTGTCTGTTTCCGAAAGCATTCCTTCGGGCAGACCTATCACTTCTTCTTTTCCTGCTCCGGATTCTACGGTGATACTTTCCACGGTGTTTTGAGCCGGGAGTATTGACGTGCTTAGAATGGTTAATAGAGTAACGGCTAATTTCTTCATGTCGGTATTAAAATTTGATGTTACACTGTATGCCGATTCCTTGCGGACGGTTACGGTAAGCATCATTAAATATAGTGGGTTCAAAATTCAATCCTAAATCTTTCGAGATATCGAAGTCCGACAGTTCGGCATCCACATAAGCGTCGATAACCGATAAAAGATATACTCCGATAAACACAAAGATACTCAAGTCGCGCTGGCGGCGGTATGTATCTTTACCTCTCCTGAATCGTTCTTGGTAAAACGACAAATTGTTTTGTATGTCTTCTTTAGTCGTTCCGGCTCCTACGAAATCCATGTAACTGTCGTTGTTCGGATTATCGCTCATGATGTCTTGATACGCTTGCGAATAATCTTTATACATTTTGCCGTTCCATGTCAGGGCGTATGCACATCCTACGAAACCTCCATATACGATGGGCAGTTTCCAATACTTGCGGTTATAGATTTGCCCTGCTCCCGGAATAACCAAGCCCAGCCATACTGTTTTGTTCGAGTTCGGAATCCAACGTTTGGGAACTTCGGGGCTTGGAAGGGCTTTTTGCACCGAGTCGTTTTGTTGAACCAGTTGGGTCGTGTCGACCGGTGCTTCCAGAGCCTCTATGCGTCGTTGTCTTTCCGCTCCTATCGTATCCAGAAGGGCGAGGCTGTCTGCTCTGTTTTGCATACGTACCGAGTCTGCGTCCAACACACCGGTACGCCGCTTCAGTGCCCGCTGGGCATGGACTTCAGGGACTGTAGAAAACAACATTCCCAAAAGCAACAGTATGGATAAGAAGTATGTAAAAATACGTTGTTCCAATTTTTCTTTTATTATTCGTTTTGTTTCAGCGAGTCTAAAATCTCCATAATTCGCTCCAAATCGGCTTCGCTGTTAAACGGAATGCTGATTTTTCCTTTTCCTTTCGGGCTGCATGAAAGCTGTACCTTTGTTCCGAAAAAGTTGCAAAGATGATTTTGTAACAGGGTGTATTCTTCGGATAATTTGGCTCCTTTGGGAGTTATTTTTTTCCCTCCCGACTCTATGCTTTCACCGCTCGACAAGGCTTTTACGATTTCTTCCACCTTTCTTACCGAATAGCCTTGCGACAGGATTTCGTTGAAAATCCGGATTTGCGTTTTCGGGTCGTCTAACGCCAGTAAGGCGCGGGCGTGTCCCATGTCGATTTCCTTGTTCTTCAGAGCTACTTGGATAGGTGCGGGGAGCTTTAACAGGCGGAGGTAATTGGCGATGGTCGTTCGTTTTTTTCCGATACGTTCACTCAATTTTTCCTGCGTCAAGCCATATTGTTCGATGAGATGTTCATACGCCAAAGCTATTTCCAGCGAGTTCAAATCTTCGCGCTGGATGTTTTCGATAAGCGCCATTTCCATTACATTCTCATCGTCGGCAGTGCGTATATACGCCGGTATGGTTTTCATTCCGGCTTGGATAGAAGCGCGGTAGCGGCGTTCTCCGGCTATGATTTGGTAAGCGTCATCGTTTAATTTTCGCAGGGTAATAGGCTGTATGATACCTATTTCGGCTATCGAATCAGCAAGTTCCTGTAAGGCTATCGGGTCGAATTCACGGCGAGGCTGATTGGGATTGACCGAAATTTTGCTTAGTTCGATTTCGTTGATAGACGAAGACCCCGAAGTCTTGATCTCCTCGTTCGAAATAAGAGCGTCAAGTCCTCTGCCTAATGCAAATTTCTTTTGTACTGCCATAATTCTCGTTTACTTACTGTTTCGGTTTATAATTTCGTTTGCCAAAGCGAGGTGGTTCTTTGCCCCGGTCGACTCGGCATCGTAAAGGATGGCAGGTATCCCGTGGCTCGGAGCTTCGCTTAGTTTCACGTTACGCTGTATGATGGTTTTAAAAACCAGCTCCTGAAAATGTCGTTTCACCTCGTCGTATATCTGATTGGCAAGACGCAGGCGTGAGTCGAACATTGTCAGCAAAAATCCTTCTATTTCAAGCGAAGGATTCAGCTTGGTTTTAATGATTTTGATGGTATTCAGCAACTTGCTGATGCCTTCGAGGGCGAAATATTCGCATTGTACCGGGATGATAACCGAGTTGGCTGCCGTAAGCGCATTGATGGTTATCAGTCCTAATGAGGGCGAGCAGTCTATCAAAATGTAGTCGTACTCGTTTTTCATCGGCTCTAAGGCTTGTTTCATAATCTTTTCACGGTTCTCAAGGTTGAGCATTTCAATTTCAGCTCCTACCAAGTCGATGTGAGAAGGGATGATGTCTAATCCGTCAATATCGGTTGTATAGATAGCTTCCCGGATATCCGATTGGTTGATAAGACATTCGTAAATCGAACAGTCGATATCTTTAACGTCTACTCCCAGTCCTGAAGAAGCGTTGGCTTGCGGGTCAGCGTCCACTACCAATACTTTTTTCTCCAGAGTAGCTAACGATGCAGCCAAGTTAATAGTAGTTGTCGTTTTGCCGACGCCACCTTTTTGATTGGCTAAAGCAATTATTTTTCCCATATTAATCAGTTTATTCTGATTGCGAAGTAACTAATAATTGGCGACAGTACCTAACAAAACGCCGATGACTTTTGGCAAAGTGTTGATAACTCGCCGCTTTTGTTAATAACTTCGACGGGCAAAGATATGACAAATATTGTGAAAAGCCGCATTCGGTTTGGGAAGATTAAGATTTGTTGTAACTTTACGCCGATTTATTCGGTTGATTGATAAACATACGATATGATTATGGGAAAAGAAAGACCGCTTATTCTGCTTTCGAACGACGACGGAGTAGAGGCGAAAGGACTTCATGAACTGATTAAAACCCTGCGCCCGATTGCTGATTTGATTGTAGTGGCACCCGACGGGCCGCGTTCCGGAGCTTCCGGCGCGATAACCTCCGAATATCCGTTACGCTGCCGCCCGGTAAGGCAGGAGCCGGGACTCATTATATATAAATGTACCGGTACGCCGGTAGACTGTGTGAAGCTGGCTTTGCATAATTTTGTGCCGCGTCGCCCCGATATGGTGATCGGCGGAATCAATCACGGCGATAATTCATCGGTCAATGTACATTACTCCGGCACGATGGGCGTGGTGATAGAAGGATGCCTGAAACAAATTCCTTCGGTAGGTTTCTCGCTGTGCGACCATTCGGCGGATGCCGACTTTTCGGCAGCCTTGCCCTACGTGGGTAGGATTACGGAAGAAGTTTTACAAAACGGATTGCCTGCGGGTACTTGTCTGAACGTTAATATCCCTTTAGGAAAACAACTGAACGGAGTCCGGATTTGCCGGCAGACAGCGGGCGTCTGGACGAATGAGTTTGCTACGGTTGCCAATCCGCGCGGAGGAGAGTGTTACTGGCTGACAGGCGTGTATCAGAACCATGAGCCGGAGGCGGAAGATACCGACCATTGGGCATTGGAGCATGGCTACGTGGCGATTACGCCCACGCGGATAGACGTTACGGATTATGGGATAATGGATAAGTTAAACGGCTGGAACTGGGAGGTATGAAGTATTATTTGATTGTAGGAGAAGCGTCGGGCGACCTTCATGCTTCAAACCTCATGAAGGCGCTCAAGGCGAATGACCCGCACGCCGATTTCCGCTTTTTCGGCGGCGACCTGATGTCGGCTGTGGGAGGTACGAGGGTGCGTCATTATAAAGACTTGGCATACATGGGGTTTATTCCCGTATTGCTCCACCTGCGCACCATCTTTCGCAACATGGATTTCTGCAAGCAGGATGTTGTGTCATGGCAGCCCGACGTATTGATATTGGTCGACTATCCGGGGTTCAACCTGAAGATAGCCGAGTATGTGAAACGGCATACACGTATACCGATTTATTATTACATTTCTCCGAAAATTTGGGCGTGGAAGGAGTATCGCATCAAGAATATAAAGCGGGATGTAGACCGGCTTTTTTCTATTCTTCCCTTCGAGGTGGATTTTTATCGAAGCCACGGTTATCCCATTGATTACGTGGGCAATCCGTGTGTTGATGCCGTCTCATCGTTTCGTGGAAATAACAATGAAACATTTGCCGATTTTGTCCGCGCAAACGGTTTGTCGGACAAACCTGTCGTTGCACTTTTGGCGGGTAGTCGGAAGCAAGAGATAAAAGACAACCTTTCCCGTATGATAGAAGCAGTGAAAGATTTTCCTGAGTATCAGTTTGTTGTGGCAGGAGCTCCGGGGATAGAACCGTCTTTTTACCGACAGTATATCGGGGAGGATACGTCAATCGTATTCGGACAGACCTACCGTCTTTTACAGCAGTCTGTAGCAGCTTTGGTGACAAGCGGGACAGCTACATTGGAAACCTCTCTTTTCCGTGTGCCGCAAGTGGTATGTTATTATACGGCAGCCGGTAAATTGGTGTCATTTCTGCGCCGGCATATTCTGAAAGTAAAATACATATCGCTGGTCAATCTGATAGCCGGCAAGGAGGTTGTGACAGAGTTGGTGGCAGACGGTATGACTGTAAGTAATTTGAAAGCGGAGTTAAAGAAAATACTTCCGGGAGGCGAAAGACGCGAAAATATGTTGGCATATTATGATAATCTGATAGCTGTATTGGGGAATCCCGGAGCATCGGAACGTGCGGCAGAGAAAATCGTAGCCTCTTTGATTTGTCATTCCGACGGCGTAACAAAGAAAAGTTAAGGGCTTGTTTGGGACTTAAAAACTCTAACGGTTGAACCAAGCAGTTCTATGGGTAGAATCGGTAAACTCTACCGCATGGAATGACTGAAACTAACGGTAGCGTTTTTTCGGCTTATACTGGCTGCGAATTTCTTCCCGCGCCTTTTGCCGGACGGGTAAATTAGAGCGGCAGTTTCTCTTGTTGTCTTGCTATAAGGGGCACTCGGATACAAAAAAGAGGGGTAAGAAATGTTTCTTCCCCTCTCTTTTTTTGTTTATGAATCTTATGATTGCAACTTTAAGATTACTGCCGTTGAGTAGCTGAGTAGTTAATTTTCAATGCGTAGGCTTGTCGAAGCGCTTGTTTCACTTCAGTGACTATACCCATTTTGGTATTAGCATCTACTTTTAACGAAACAGTCATAAACGGTTTGTCTTCTTCTTTCATGTTTTCACGTTCCTGAAAGATGTAATCTTGTACTTCCGAAGATTCAGCGAATTTGTCATTAAGCTGAATACGGTCGGTTGTTCCCATCGTTTTCTGGTATTCTTTCATCGGTTTACCGATGTAGATGAAAGAAACCAATGATTTCTTTTCAAGTTTTTCCAATTCAGTAGCCTGCGGAACCCGGAACTGAACTTTCAGTGTAACTTCACGCAAGGTGGTTACAATCATGAAGAAGAACAAAATGGTAAAGATAAGGTCGGGCAGAGAAGATGTATTCAACTCCGGCATTTCCCGTTTCCCTGTTTTATTAAATTTTCCCATACTTATTTTCCTCCATATTTTTTAGGTTCAGCTTCTGAAATCTTCTGAGGATAGTAGTCGGTGATAGCCTTCTTTTCATCTTCAGAACATTCCGCCAATGATTTTCCGAACTGAGCTTGTGCCAGCTCATTACGTAATTCATTATATGCGGCTACCAATTCGTTTTGTACTTGAATGTACATGTTATAGCTTGTGCCCACGTCGTTTTGCACAGAAATAACATGCTTGTCAGTAACCATAACGTCGCCGAAGAAAGGCAAACGTTTAGCATGTTTTTCCGGCAAGTTCGGATCATCGCTTGGGTTGGAAATAAATTCCTTAGCTTTTTCTCTTAATTGCTTGATGTCAAACCATTCTCCTCCTACCATCAACTGGTCGTCCTTGTTGATACGTACCTGAAGAACATTTCTTTCCTTCACAATCACGTCTTCTTGGTTTTCGGTATTTTCCGGTGGTGGCGGTAAACGTCTCGCCAACCCCCGGTCTGTATCCATTGATGTGGTTATAAGGAAGAAAATAAGCAACATAAAAGAAATATCAGCCGTAGAACTTGCATTGATTCCGGGCACTTTTCTTTTTGTCTTTGCCATACTTCAATCTCCGTTTTATAATCAATGAATGTTATCTTTGTTTGAATATGCCCAATAAGTTCAGCAACGTACCTATAGCTGCCACAATAAGCAGTACATAAGTAGAATACAAGAACATATCGGTTAATTTCAACAAGAACTTGTTGTCATACGTAACGCCTCCACCCAGCATCATGGTTTCATCAGATCCCATGTTATAGGTTATAATCAGCAAAACGGCCAACAAGATAAGTCCCATAAATGATTTAAGGGCGGCTTTCGGATTGTCTTTTAATGCACTACCGAATTGAATGAGCGCTGCTATAACGGTAACCGCTACACACAGGGCAAACATCCCGTACATTAAGTACATCAATGCAGGTGTATTGGTAGGCTCGGTTAAGCCTGCTGCATTTGTAACATTATACCCTACGCAGTAAAACAGTCCCAAAACGACCAAGATAGCCGCTATGCAGACATAAAATACGTAGTAGGATAATTTATATGATAACTTAGCCATTGTTTTTATTATTTTTTGTATTTCAAGTTGTATTTCATAATCAAGTCAAGCAATGTGATAGAAGAATCTTCCATCTGGCTTGTAATAGCTTCAATCTTAGACAGGATGTAGTTATAGAATGTCTGAAGAATCAATGCTACAATCAAACCGAAGATGGTAGTAATCAACGCCACCTTCATACCACCTGCAACGACTGTCGGAGAAATATCACCTGCCATCTGGATTTGGTCGAATGCCATAACCATACCGATCACAGTTCCCAAGAATCCCAAAGACGGAGCCATCGCGATGAACAATGTAATCCATGAACATCCTTTTTCAAGGTAACCGGCTTGTACTCCTCCGTACGAAACAACCGAACGTTCTACTACGTCCAAACCTTCGTCAATTCTCATTAATCCCTGATAGCAGATGGAAGCAACAGGACCACGAGTGTTACGACAGATGGTTTTTGCTCCTTCTACATCGCCTTTTTCCAAAGCGTCTTCAACCTTAGCCATCAATTTCTTAACATCTACTTCAGCTAAGCTCAGGTAAATGATACGTTCGATACAGAAAGCCAAACCAAGCACTAAAGCGATAGCAACCAATGACATGAAACCAGCATCACCTTCGATGAATTTGGTCTTTAATTCTTTGTGCATACCGCCTTCTTCAACTACTGCTGGAGTTGTTGCTTCATCTGCTGCTGCGACTTGTTCTGTTTGCTCCGGAGCTGCTGTAGCTGTTGAGTCTTGAGCCATAGCTGCTTGAGTCATTCCAAATGTGAAGACTCCTACCACTGCAAGAATTGCAAATAACTTTTTCATTGTGTGTTTAATTTTTAAGATTATAAATATAGATATGATTCATAGTTACAGATTATTTTCTTTATATTTAGGTTTTGGTTGCGGAGAGAACGGGATTCGAACCCGTGATACGCTTTTGACGTATACACGCTTTCCAGGCGTGCCTCTTCAACCACTCGAGCACCTCTCCATCATATCGGATGCAAATTAATAAATAAATTGCAAACGACAAATGATTACTTGTACAAATGTATTCTTTTTTTTTGTCTTACCTAACATTCACTTTAGCAAACTTTGATTATTCCTATAAATTTAATGAATTTTAAATGTTTTTCGCTGTCTTCTTGAAGACTTTTAGAGCGTTTTTCGTTGTAGCATAAGCAATGTCTGCGGTAGGTACATCGTATATTTCTGCAAGTTTTTCTGCTATCTTGGTTAGATAAGCGCTTTCGTTTCTTTTACCTCTGTACGGAACAGGAGCAAGGTATGGGGAGTCTGTTTCTAAAACGATTCGGTTTAGCGGAACGGTTTTTAGGGTTTCAGGCAAAAGATTTCGCTTGAAAGTAACCACTCCGTTTATGCCTAACATAAATCCATCATACTCCAACAGCTTATGTGCTTCTTCTTCTGTTCCTGAAAAGCAATGAAAAATACCATGTAGCTTTGTGTCTTTGTAAGGTTCGAAAACCGTCATTAAATCTGTGAAAGCATTACGGCAATGGATAATCAGGGGCAAGTCTTTTTCTAATGCCCATTGGATTTGTGTTTCCAATGCTTGCATTTGTTCTTTTCGGAAAGTTTTGTCCCAATACAAGTCTAACCCGACTTCGCCGATGCCATAAAATCTGCGTGCAGAGTCTAACCATTTTCTTATGACGTTTAAACGTTGTTTCCAATTCTCGTCTACAGAAGTGGGGTGTAATCCAATCAAAGGGTAACATTCGTCATGGTTTTCGCATAGAGAAAGCATCGCTTCAACTGTAGTGTCGTCTATGTTCGGCATAAACAGTCTGCTTACTCCTGATTCTCTGGCACGGATGATGGCAAGTTCTCGATCTTCGTCGAATTCTTCCGTGTAAAGGTGTGTATGTGTGTCTATTAAAGCTATCATGGTTTTATAATTTACGGTCTACTAAGCGACAAACGAATGAGCGTAAGTTTTCTTTGAGTGAATCTTCTACCGAAACCTTGTCTAATAGAGCCAATCCTTCAGCGTAATATCTTTGGATTTCTGTTTTGCAGGCAGTGGCAATTCCTACCTTATTATATATATGTGTAACGGCGGCAATCTTTTCGTCCGGATTGAAGTCCGTAGCTTCCAACCAGTATTTCAGAATCTCTTTGTCGTTTCCTTCCGCACTGTTCAGAGCGGTTATCAGCATGTAAGTTTTCTTATTGCATAGGATGTCACCTCCAATTTTCTTTCCGAAAACAGCCGGGTCTCCATACACGTCTAAATAATCATCTTGTAGTTGGAATGCTAATCCCATTTTGATACCGAAGTCATATAAACATTGTGCGTCTTCGGCTGGTGCTCCTCCTAAGATAGCCCCAATCTTTAAAGCGCCAGCTAAGAGGACAGAAGTTTTCAAACGAATCATTTCGATGTATTCTTCTATTGTAACATCTTCGCGGGTTTCAAACTCCATGTCCCATTGCTGTCCTTCGCATACTTCAAGCGTTGTTTTGCTGAATGTTTCCATTACAGAACGCATATATGCAGTTGGGCAATCTTGCATGGTGAGTTGGTAAGCAAGTATCAGCATGGCATCTCCTGATAGGATGGCTGTGTTTTCGTTCCATTTTTTATGAACTACAGGTTTTCCTCTGCGCATTTCTGCTTTATCCATTAAGTCGTCATGCAGCAACGTGAAATTGTGATAAGTTTCTATTCCGGCAGCTTGTGGGAAAATTTGTTCTACATCTTCCTTATACAGATTATATGCCAACAGCATTAAGACGGGGCGCAGACGTTTCCCCCCTAATGACAAAACATACTCTATGGGTTCGTACAAACCTTTGGGTTCGTGCGTATAAGATAGATTTTCTATGTAGTTATGTATTTGTTTGAATAGCTGTTCGCTTGTTTGTTGTATCATATCTTATTAAGTATTAAGAACTTCTTGAGTGAAAAGGTAAAAGACCTGCAAACATTCAAATGTGGATGCTTACAAGCCTTTTACTCATTTTTTATGGAGAAGTATAGGAATTATCTCTGATAATAGGTCAGAGTCCTATCTGTTCTCGTTTACTGCAATTTAAATGTTACCGGAACAGTGTATTTTACACGTACAGGTTTTCCACGCTGTTTTCCGGGTTTCCATTTGGGCATCATTTGGATAACTCGTAATGCTTCTTTGTCGAGATAAGGGTCGACAGTACGCATTACCACCGGATCAACGATAGAGCCGTCCTGATTAACCACAAATTGGATAATGACACGTCCTTGAATACCGTTTTCCTGTGCGATAGTCGGATATTTGATGTTTTTACTGATGAATTTCAAACATTCCGCCATACCTCCCGGAAACTCCGGCATTTCTTCTACGACTTGGAATATCTGTTGTTCTTCCGGTTCCTCTTCTTCCACTTCAACCGGTACATATTTGATTTCTACCGCTTGATTATTTTCTTCACTGGAAGAAATTGTCGATTCTTCTACATTGGCATCGTTATCGGCAATTTGCAACACTTCTTCCATTTTCGGGGCTTCGGGTGGAGGAGGAGTCTCGGGTTGTTTTTCTTCTTGTTCCGTAATAGGAATCATTTCCTCTTCAAAAATCGGCTCAGTGATACCCGTGTCGGTTACGATTTTTTTGTCACGTTCTGTCCATTCGAAAGCAACAAACATCGCTGCCAAAACCAGTACAAAACCGATTAACAGTCCGGTAGTTCTTTTGCTTTCCAGATCTGCTTTGGGCGATTTCTTGATTTCCATAAATAATTTATTAAGGTTTATAAATCTCTATCTTGCAAATATAAGGTTTTTCTTTCTAAAACCAAACATCTGAGGGTAAAATCTCATTAATACGTTAAACGAATGGTTACTGCTTTATTTTACAACGATTTCGTCGACAAAAAGAACTGAGCCTTGTATGTCGCCCTGCATGGCTTGGTAGCGTACGTAGCGGGCAGAAGTTTCTCCCGTCCACCCGAAGTTTTTGAACGATACGGCATCGTCTTTTACTATCTTGTGGTCGATTTTTGTTAACTCGCTATATTCTTTTCCGTCTTGCGAAACTGAAATTATAACTTGGGCAGGCATATAAACATACGGGCCGCATATTTGCATGAAGTCTGCTCCAATGGAGTGTAGTGTGGTTTCTTCGCCCAAATCGATTACAACATCCATGTCTTTTACATAGCCCAACCATCGTTTATCGTTATAGTTCCATCCTCCGCGCAATCCGTCGGTTAAGGTTTTAGCTCCGTTAGCGGGGTAATTTTCCCAGTAGGGGATATTAAACGTGACAGGCTTGTCTTTTGCCAGATGTTCTATCGGTTCTAATGCTTCTTTGCGGTTGCCTATTTCCTGACTGTAGTCAAAAGTGTTGTATCCTTTCGCTTTTATTTCGGGGATGATTTTCAGAATACGTTGGCGGAAAGAATCCCATGATTTGTTGGCTGGTTGTGTCCATGCTACTTCAGCCAAAGCAATGGCACGCGGGTAGAGCATGTATTCCATGTGTTCGTCTGTTGGGATATATTCTGCAAACAGGTTTCCTTGTACTCCTTTTATTAACTTAGCTTCTTCTTGTGACAATGAGTCGGGCACGGGGTCGTAGCCATACATCTTGTTTAGCGGCAAATATCCTCCTATGGCTTCGGGCTGCGAATAAGGAGCATCTTGGTAGGCATCGAAATAACAATACTCTCCCGGAGTCATGATGGCGGGATGTCCGTCGCGCACGGCTTTGATGCCTCCTTCTTCACCACGCCATGACATTACGGCGGCGTTGGGAGCCACTCCACCCTGCAAGATTTCGTCCCATCCCAGCAGCGTTTTTCCTTTTGCGTTCAAAAAACGCTCTATTCGGTGAATCAGGTAGCTTTGTAATTCGTCTACGTCTTTGAGTCCTTCTTTTTTCATGCGTGCCTGACAGAGCGGACAAGTTTTCCATGATGCTTTGCTTGCTTCGTCTCCGCCTATGTGGATGTATTGCGAGGGGAATAACTCTACCACTTCCGACAATACGTTTTCCAGAAATTCAAATGTCTTTTCATTGCCGATACAGAAGTCGCCTTGCTTGTAAGGCTCGTGTGTACATGACAGTTCGGGGTAAGCCGTCAGCACCTCTTCAGAGTGAGAAGGCATTTCTATTTCAGGGATAATGGTAACACACCGCAGGCGTGCATATTCTAACAGTTCGCGTATTTGGTCTTGCGTGTAATATCCTCCGTATGCTTCCGGGTCGGTTTGTTCACAGTATTGGCGTTCTCCTTCCCACCATGCTTTCCATGTGGCCGGTTTACGCCATGCGGCAAATTCCGTCAGGCGGGGATATTGCTTGATTTCCAGTCGCCATCCGGCACCGTCGGTCAGGTGTAGGTGCAAACGGTTGATTTTGTAAGAAGCCAGCAGGTCGATTTGTTTTTTCAGAAAGTCTATTGTCCGGAAGTGGCGGGAAACATCAAGCATGATTCCGCGGTACTCAAACCGAGGTTCGTCGGCGATGGTTACCGCCTGCACTTTTCCTCCTCCGGCTTTAGCCAGTTGCAGCAACGTCTGTACGCCGTAAAACAGTCCGGCGTCTGAAGTTGCTTGTATACTGATGGTTTCGGGACGGACCGTTAGCGTGTATCCTTCGGGGTGATGAACAGTAGGTAACTGCTCCACACGCTCCAGCAGAATCATGTTTCGTTCCGGAACCGTTTTTGCATACTGTACCGGCAGTTGTCCGCTGCTTTTGAAAGCTGTGTTGATGATGGTACTGTCTATACCACTTCCTTTCAGAGTTATCCAAGTATCATTGTTCCAATTGAATGTTCCGTTATCTACGGTGCATGACAAGGGGGGTAGGGGTCAGCTCTACGGTAGCCTGTTTGTCGGAACAACTGCTCACGAGGCAAGCAGATACGATGCAATATAAAGGAAATAAGAATTTTTTCATGTTTGTCAATTTAAAATGATTTCATCTACGTATAACATTGCCGGGATACCCTTTGCTTCATGCCATTCAGGCATAGATTTTTCACCGCTTACTGTAACTTTTACAAAACGTGTTTTCACCGGGTCGAAAGTCAATGTGTGGGTATGTATGCCTTCTTCAGTGCTCGGTTCCATAGTCGGGTAAGATTTCGAAGCTACTTTTTTGTATGCCTTTCCGTCTTTCGACACCTCCACCGTGTATTCTTTGACATCGAATATCCAGCCTCCTTGCCATACAAACGTATGGATGGTAGCCGAACCCACTTCTGTCGGTTCTTCCAAGTCGATTACAGCCTCAAGGCTCTTGCCCTGTACACTGATCCAGCGTCCGGAATCGCGTCCCATGCCACCTTTGCGTCCGTCAACCAAAACGGCAGCTTTTTCCGGTTTCAGATTTTCTTTTCCGGGTTGCAATACCAGCGATATGGGTTTCATGAATCCTTTATGCGTCTGTATCGTGTCGGTATAAATGCGGCTTGCTCCTCGTGAGGGGTGTACCGTCATGGTTTTCAGTACCGAGGCAGATGTTATCATGAACGGTTCGGTGTATTGCTCCGATTGTTCTGTCGGGTCTGTGCCGTCAAGAGTGTAGTAAATCGGGTCATCTGCCAGCGATGACAGCGTAACTTGTAAGCCCTTCTGTTCGGTTATAGGCTTGATGTCTACATTTACGTCGTAAATATGTTTTGCATAATTCCAGCCCATGCAATCGTAGATATCAGTCAGTTGAGGCATCCGTTTCAAGAAATCTTTGTAGTTCTTCAGTTCGGGTGCGCTCCATTGTACCTCACACAAGGCAGCCATACGTGGAAGCACCATGTATTGCACTTGGCTGAACGTTCCGATATACTCTGTCCACAAGTTGGCTTGAACACCTTTTATATATTGTGCTTCTTCCGGTTTCAGAACCGACGGGATAGGCTCGTAGCTGTATACCTTTTCGATGGGCACGTAACCGCCGATGGCAAGCGGCTCGTTTTCAGTATCTTTTGTCTGATAATAATCGAAATACAGATAAGTATTCGGGGTCATGATAACATCATGATGCTGGCGTGCAGCTTCTATTCCGCCTGTTTCGCCAATCCATGACATCAGTGTAGCATTGGGCGACAAGCCGCCTTCCAATATTTCTGTCCATCCGATAATTTTCTTACCCTTTGTGCTTAAGAACTTTTCGGCTTCATTGATGATGTAGCTTTGCAGGCGTTGCTCTTTTGTGTGGTGGGCGTCCGATTTCAAACCGAGCGCACGGATGCGTGCCTGACATTTCGGACATTTCTCCCAACGTACTTTCGGGCATTCGTCTCCTCCGATGTGGATGTATTCCGATGGGAATAAGTCTGCCACTTCCGCCAACACATCTTTTATGAACTGAAGGGTGAAATCGTTTCCTGCACACAAAACATCATCCGAAATTCCCCATATTTTTCTTACTTCATACGGTCCTCCCGTACATCCTAATTCGGGATATGCCGTCAGTGCAGCCTGCATGTGTCCCGGCAGGTCTATTTCGGGTATGATTGTAACATAACGCTCGGCAGCATAAGCTATGACTTCTTTGATTTGCTCCTGCGTGAAATATCCGCCGTAGGGAGTTCCGTCGTATTTGCCCGACCCCCATCTGCCTACCAGCGTTTCAGAGCGTTGAGAAGCAACAGACTGTAGTTTGGGGTATTTCTTGATTTCGATGCGCCATCCCTGATCATCGGTCAGGTGCCAATGGAAACGGTTCATGTTATGCAGCACAAGCATGTCGATGTAAGTTTTCACTTCGTCCATGTTGAAGAAGTGTCGGGATACATCTAAATGCATCCCCCGATAACCAAAACGCGGAGCGTCGCTTATCTCAACCGCCGGAAGGTTTACTTCTACATTCTGTGCCACGGGCAATGATTTGCGTAACGTCTGGATGCCGTAAAAGACACCGGCTTCCGATGCGCCTGTAATTATGATTTGCTCTCCGCCAACCGTCAATTTGTATGCCTCCGGATTGTCGTTCTCCAGTCCTAAGCAAAGACATACGGCTCCTTTTTCCGGTTCGCCTTCTTTTATATTCAATGCAAGTCCCGTTTGCTTTTGTACGTACGAAGCCAAAAATTCGGCATTCTTTTTCATCTTTTCATTCCCTGCCGGGTATACGATGTTTACTCCTTCTTTCAAGAGGAACATGTCGTTTGTCACTTCCGAGACTTGTAACGGTTTCGGTATTACCTGATAGTTTGCCATGATAATTTCTTTGTTGGAACAAGATACGGCAAGAACCCCTGCCAATAATAGTCCCCCGATTTTAAATTTCCAATAATTTATCATACCGATAGATTAAGGTTAAGTAGTTGATAATAAGTTATAAAAGTCGCTATATCTTGTATGTGTCAAGTAAGCCTGTACCGGCTTGTTTAAGCCTCCGAAAACGCATCCGTATATGTTCATCAACGCTACCGTATATGTTCATCAACGCTACCGTATATGTTCATCAACGCTACCGTATATGTTCCCCAACGCTACCGTATATGTTCATCAACGCATCCGTATATGTTTTGCAGGTTCTGCTTAGGCTTTGAATGTGCTGTAATCAGAGGCGCAAATTGTAACCATAGGCAAATGTAAAGAATAAAACTTAAACAGCGAAACAAAATCACATTATTTAGGAGATGAACTTTGATAAGCCGTCCTTTTTTCCGACATTTGCATGAGAATTATAATCAAGAAAGAACTTGCATGAGAAAAATAGTTATCCTGTTATTTAGCTTGATAGTTTCTTTCGTATCTGTTCAGGCTCAAATTTTTAAGTATCTCGGAACAGACGAAGGGCTTAGTAGTCGGCGGGTGTTATCTGTCAGACAAACAGAGCAAAGCTATATGTGGATACTGACTCATAAAGGGGTAGACCGTTACGACGGTAAGCGGTTTATCCATTATAACTTGCAGAAAGACGGGCGGACGGTTAATTTTTATCCCAACCTGAATTCACTGAAAACCGATAGCAAGAACAGGCTGTGGGAGATAGGGAAAGACGGGTTGGCGTTTTGTTTCGACCGGATGAAAAATCAGTTTCAGTTGAAGTTTTACTTGCGCGATTCGTTTCCGGAAACTCGGAAGAAGCCGGTTACCGCGATATATCTTGACAAGCAGGATAATATTTGGTTTTGTGTCGACAATCAGCAGTACATTTACCGTTGCAGCGAAAACCGCAGTGTCAGGCTTGAGCGTTCTGTGCCGGGTAAGGTAATCAGCATTACGCAGGCAAGCGACGATTTGTTTTACATGGCTACCGAGTATCAGCTGTATGCGGTTCGTCTTCAAGGAGGTGCGTTAAGCGATGTGCAGGTTATTGATTTGAAGAATATCAGCCGGATTAATTACATCTATTATCATGCTTCTTCCGGACAGCTTGTTGTCAATACGCTTTTGGATAAGCTGTTTATTTATCATCCGCAGACCCGTGACTTGGTAAGCATGGGCAATACGATGGAAGACATCGGGGTTAATGCCATTATACCTTGTCGGAAAAATAAAGACGAAATACTGATAGCCACCGATGGCGATGGTGTTTATAAACTTAATGTTCCGCGCCGTAAGCTGGGACATTTCTTGCAGGAAGATAATAAGCAGCCTAACAAGATGAACGGAAGCATCATCGAAGATATTTACATTGATTATGCTGATCGGATTTGGATTGCCATTTATCCGATGGGGATTACTGTCTATAACGAGAAATATCCGAGCTACGAGTGGGTGAAACATTCGCCTAATTATACCAATTCGTTGGTAAACAACAGCATTAACGGAATCATAGAAGATTCGGAAGGCGATACATGGTATGCTACGGATAACGGAGTGAGCTGTTACAATCCGCGTACGAACCGGTGGACGAACTATTGTTCTTCATTCAAAGACGATTTTTATAGCGATAACCATATCTTTTTTTCTCTTTGCGAAATTCATCCGGGAGTTATTTTGGCAGGAGGATATATGTCGGGTGTTTATCTGATAAACAAACGGACGGGGAAGAGTGTGTTTTATCAGCAGGAAAGCGACCAGAATAACGAAACGCCCGATAAATACATTCGAAGTATTTATAAGGATGACGAGGGGATTATATGGACCGGAGGAATGTACAGTTTGAAAGCATACGAGCCGGAGAAACGCCAAAAAGTGGTATATGATATAGGGTATTCTATTAACCAGATAACCCGGCGCGATAGCGTTTCGTTGTGGATTGGCTCGATGTACGGAATCTATGTATTCGATAAGACGAGAAAAGAGTTGCGTGCTTTTCATTCTGACATTGATTTTGGATGTATTAATACGATTTATACCCCTGAAGAACCTGACGGAAATACAAAAACATATTTTGGAACCTATGGCAACGGTTTGTTTGTGGTCGACAATCGGACGGGTGAGATCACTCATTATCATACCGAGAACAGTAGCTTGCAAACGAATAACATTTTCAGCATTTTGCCGAACCGTAATGGCGGATTGATGTTAGGTACAGAATTGGGACTGTCTCTTTTCAATGAAACCGAGGAAACATTTACCTATTGGTCGAAAGAACAAGGGTTGTTGCCTGCCGATTTCAATCCCAATGCAGCCGTACGTACGAGCTATGGCAAACTGATATTTGGCAGTAATGACGGAGCTATCGTATTGCCCGACAGTGTGAGTCTGCCTGATAAATTTTCAAGTCGGATGGTCTTTTCGAACTTTAGCATAATGTACCGCAGTGTAATACCCGGCGTAAAAGGTTCTCCTCTCGTCCGTCCGCTGGATGAAACACCTTCTATCGAATTGGGTTATAACCAAAATACCTTCTCGCTGGAAGTTTCTTCGATTAATTATGACAATCCTTCCAACATCCAGTACAGTTGGAAACTTGAAGGGTTTTACGATGGTTGGACACCGCCGTCAAGCGATGGATTGATACGTTACACCAACCTTTCTCCGGGGAATTATACGCTGAAAGTACGTTCTATCCTGCAAGATAACCATCTTGTGCTGGAAGAACGTACGATACAAATTATTATCGGCCGACCGTTCTGGTTAACGTTTTGGGCATTCTTGATTTATGCGGCACTTATTATCGGTGCAACTTATGCGTGGTTCCGGTATCAGGTTATAAAGCGCGAGCGACGAATTTCTAAAGAAAAAATCAATTTCTTTACCAGCGCAGCGCATGATATCCGTACTCCTTTGACTCTGATTAAAGCTCCTTTGAGCGAAATACAGCGCAATGAGCATTTAAGTGAACAAGGTAAAGCGAATATCGGGCTGGCGATTCAGAACACGGAAAGTTTGTCTGAACTTGCCGATAATTTGCTGAACTTTCAAAAAGAAGATGTTTATAGTTCACAAACTATCGTGTCTGAACATGAATTAAACGATTATTTGCGGAAGTATTTGCATCCTTTTAAAGAATACGCTTCACAAATAGGTATCAGCTTGGTATATAAGAGCGACTTTGAAAACTTGACGGTGTGGATAGACCGGAACAAGATGGATTCGATTATCCGTAATCTGTTATCGAATGCTCTGAAATATACTCCACAAGGCGGAAGCATTACAGTTGAAGCATGGCATAATAAGAACCGGTGGTTTCTTTGTGTTTCTGATACGGGAATTGGTATTCCGAAAGAGAATCAAAAGAAGTTGTTTAAATATCTGTTCAGAGGAGCGAATGCCACAAACCAGTTGATTGCGGGATGTGGTATCGGTATGCTGCTTACTTATCGTCAGATTAAGAACCATGAGGGAAAAATAACGTTCACCAGTACAGAAAAGAAGGGAACAAGTTTTTATCTCAGTTTCCCGATTCATAGCCGGAATTACCGCTATAAGCCGTCGGGACAAGAAGAAGAAAGCAAAAATGTATTTACCGGACAGATATCCACTTCTCTTTTAGAGGAAGTGGAGGTAGACAATACCCGTCATCCCGATGCGCCATTGGTACTTGTGGTAGAAGACAACACGGCTTTGCGCTCTTTCATTTTGCAAAACCTTTCGGAGATATATCGGGTAGTTGGTGTTGAAAATGGGCAGCGGGCACTTGAAGAGGTAACGAAGCAACAGCCTGATTTGGTTTTGTCTGACGTGATGATGCCCGTAATGGATGGAAAAGAGTTATGCCGCCGTATCAAGGGAAATATGGAAACCAGTCACATACCGGTTATATTGCTGACTGCATTGGGAAGCCGTGAGCAGATATTGCAGGGCTTGGAGATAAAAGCAGACCAATACATCGTAAAACCTTTCGATATGAAAGTGCTGGAAGCGACCATTCACACGGTTCTTGAAAACCGTAACCTGATTCGGATGCGGTACAGACAGGCGATAGACCATTTGGAAGATGAGGCTATGGAAGCTGTGCCTCCGGTTTCTGCGGGGTTGGATGATGAGTTCATGCAGCGGGTAACGGCTTTGGTTAAAGAAAAGTTAGGCAACGACCTTACGGTAGATACGCTTTGTGCTGCTGTCAATATGAGTCGGACCAGCTTCTATAACAAGATGAAAGCTCTTACCGGAATCGCACCGAATGACTTTATACGGAATATCCGTATGAAAGAAGCCGCTTATCTGTTAAAAACACACCGGTATACGATTGCGGAAATAGCCGACCGTGTGGGGTTTGCCGACCCGAAGTATTTTACAGATGCGTTCAAGAAATTTTACGGTGTGCCGCCCAGCGTATATATGAAACAGGATATTAATCATACAACACGAACTGACTTATGAATTTTTACATCAAATCGTTTCTAATCTTCAGCCGCATCGGGTTGTTTACCATCGGTGGAGGATATGCAATGGTTCCACTGATAGAGGCAGACCTTGTCGACAAGCGGAAATGGATTAGCAAAGAAGATTTTCTCGATTTAATGGCTTTGGCGCAAACTGTTCCGGGGATATTTGCTGTCAATATCGCCATTTTCATCGGTTATAAGATACGTGGATTTTGGGGAGCTTTCTGGATGGCACTGGGAACAGTGCTTCCTTCGTTTGTCATTATGTTGCTCATTGCCCTCTTCTTTCGTCAACTCCAACATTTGGATACGGTTGAGCGTATCTTTAAAGGGATTCGTCCTGCCGTGGTGGCACTGATAGCCGCTCCTACTTTTAAAATGGCAAAGTCGGCACGCATCAGCCGCTACAACATTTGGATTCCGGTTGTTTCTGCCTTGTTTATCTGGTTGTTGGGATTTTCGCCTATCTACGTAATCATTCTTTCCGGATTGGGAGGTTACCTGTATGGGGTGTATGAGAAAAAACAAAAAGCTAAGAAAGGAGAAGAAAAGCAATGATACTGTTTTTACAATTATTTTATACGTTTTTTAAAATCGGACTTTTTGGCTTTGGCGGAGGATACGCCATGCTTTCTATGATTCAGGGCGAAGTAGTAACCCGTTACGGGTGGCTTTCCACATCCGAATTTACAGATATCGTTGCGCTCAGCCAAATGACTCCGGGGCCTATCGGTATCAATTCGGCTACTTATGTGGGATACACGGCTGTTGTGAATGCCGGATATTCTCATGCAGTAGGTGTTATCGGGTCTGTCATCACAACCTTGTCGGTCGTGCTTCCGTCTTTTATTTTGATGATTGTAATCAGCCGTTTCTTCCTGAAGTTTCAGAAACATCCGGCGGTAGAGGCCGTGTTTCGCGGACTGCGCCCCGGCGTGGTAGGCTTGCTTGCCGCCGCTGCTTTGGTCTTGATGAACGGAGAGAATTTCGGAACGGATACGTATCAGATTGTTATCAGTTCTTTGCTCTTCATCGGGGTTTTCATCGCTTCTTACCGCTATAAGGTTAACCCGATAATGCTGATTGTGATTTGTGGGGTGTTAGGTTACGCCTTTTATTGAATCGCGCCGGTTTTACCAGCATGACAATGGTGATATGAAAAGCCCCTGCACACCCGTCTGTAAACAAAGCGGTGTGTAGGGGCTTCTCTCATTTTCCGGTTGCCCTAATTTCCGTTATTCCAATGAATCAACGTCCAATTCTTCACTCTTCCGATAGCCTGTACTGGTCAGTACGGCAACCAAAAGCTGTTCTTCATCTACGATTCTCACTTCGATAAACGGAGCGCGGGCATGATTGAATGTTTCGAATGCCTCGGCGTAAACATACCCTTCGCGCGCCGGGCGCAAGAAAGTAATGTTGGCATTCAAGGAAAGTGTCAGTTTCTGATGGCTGTTTGCCACAGCGGCAAAAGCTAAATCGGCTAACGTAAACAACGCTCCGCCCTGACATACGCCTCCTGCATTCAGGTGGTTTTGCGTGATGAGCATACGTGCTTTCGCATATCCCGGCTGGATTTCCAGCAATTCTACTCCGGCGTTAACCGCAAAGCGGTCGTTCGCCAACATTTCTTTCAGTGTTCCCATAGGTTTAGTGAATAGTAACCATTGTCGCTCCGAAACCATATTCGCGGAACGAAGCGTCTTGACTTTGGTAAGTTTTATATTTGCGTTTCAGTTCATCTAAAATAGCCCGTCGCAATACGCCGTCGCCCTTTCCGTGGATGAACACAATCCGCTGTCCCTTGCGGTTTTTATATTCGTCGAGCGTTTTGCGGAATACATCCAACTGGTAGTTGAGCATTTCGGCGTTTCCCATTCCGGTGGTATCGTCTAACAGCTCATTGATATGTAAATCTACCTCTACGATGTCGTTTTTCATTGCTTTCGGCTGAGGCTGTTTCCGGGGAGCGGCAGGTACGCTTTTCTGCAACAGCGCTTCTTTAATGTCTTCAGCCGAGACAAACACCTGTTTCGGACTTTCGTCGTCTTTTACGATGTCGTAAATCAACGCCGGTTCATTGAAGAAATCGGAAGGCTGGAAAGTGTGCAGTTTATAAAACTTCACCGTGTCGATGCGTATTTCTTGGCTTATAGCCGGCTTGAGCTGGAAACTGCGGTCGTCTTTATAAGCCACTAATTGGACTGCTACGCGCTCCATTTCGTTCAGGTTAGCCTTTTCAAACTCTTCGAGGTGCATTTTCATGTTCGGCTTTACCGTGCCCCGGCTGCGCAATGTCCAGTTTTTCCCTTCTGCCGCCAGATACAGAAAATCAATAAAATAATTGCTGTCGTTTATCAGGTAAGCATCAAAGGCTGTGGTGGATATCGCTTTAGCGTCTTGCGGAACGTAAGCCAGAAAGACATTCAGCACGTCATTTCCCCGAATCTCAGGCGCACGGTAAGTGATGGGTTTGTCGTCTTCTTCCTCTTCTTCCGTTTCGGGAGCCGCCTGCACCGGTTTCGATGTTGTTTTCAGCGGGATATTGTAATCGTCTGTTTCTATCACGACACATTCGCGTATGAGCATGGGTATTTCGAATCCGTCTTCATCTTCTACCAGCGCAATGTCTTTTCCCTGAAAGCCTTTCACTACGCCGCCTCCTACTTCGCTTAAAAAGCGGACTTTATCTCCTATTTTCATTGTCTCTTATCTTTAATTGATTGAGTTACAAATGTAAAAAGTTTCCGGTAAAAAAGAAAACATTGACCTTATTTATACTTTCTTTCCTTACGAAAAAAAGAAGGGGAAATAGTCTCCGGTATACCCCGAAAAACGCTAACGGTAGCGTGGGGCATTCCATGCGGTAGTGTTGACCGATTCTATTCGAAAGACTGGCCGGTTCTACCGTTAGTGTTTTTGACGTTTACGGCTAAGAGGTAAAAGGCTTGAAACAAGGCGGTTATGCGTATTTATGTTTCATCCCGTTTTTTTACCTTCTGATAACGCGCCGGCGCTTGCGGTGTTGCAATCGTTTGCGTTTGTACGCCGTCCACCGACGGTGGATTTGCCAGAGGCTCAAACCTCCCACCACTACAAGTATCAGGACTACGATGCCGCTGTTCAGATTGTCTCCTTTTACACGCGACCAAATTTCAAGCACCTGTGCCGTATGTTCGCCGAAATCTCGAATCATGGCGCAGCGGGCAATAACGGAGCGGTCGGGATATTGCGTATTACGCAGTTTTACGTGTTTCGCCGTATCGCCGAAAAAATAGCTCGCATCCACATACCCGGTCAGCGTAGAGTCGGTGCAAGCCTCCAGAATTTCGGGGGCGGCTATCGAACTGACGTATCCGTTTTCTTCCATATTGCGCAGAGCAATGTCGGGACGGCAAAGGAAATTGATGAAGTAACTTGCCGCATCTTTGTTACGGGCGTACCGGGGGATTACCCAACCGTCGTACCAAACGTTACTGCCTTCCTCCGGCACGGTATAAGCCAAGTCAACGCCTACTGCCTGTGCCTCCTCGATGGCCCACTGCGCATCTCCGCTCCACGTCATGTTCAGCCACGCCTTTCCTTTGGTCATCATTTCCTTGCCGAAATCGGCTTCCCAACCCGCCACATTCGGTTTCAGCAGCTTCAGATACTTTTCCACCGAGTCCATAGCCGCAGGCGAGTAGTCGTTCATCAGTTCAGATACCGTCTTGCTTCCATCTTTCAACTCCTGCCGGTGCGCATACAGCAATGCCGTTCCGTAAGAATCGCGGTAAGCATCTTTCATCAGAATTTTTCCAGAAAAGCGTTTGTCCCACAGACATCCCCATGACGCCAACTCCTCTTCTTTGACAAATTTCTTATTGTAAAGGATGCCTGCCGTTCCCCACATGTAACAAACGGCATACCGGCTGGCAGGCAAGTCGCCGTCTGCCGTCAGCTTGTCAATCTGCTCGCGGATAAACGGGGCAACGTTGTTCATATAATTGGGAGAGTGGGCAAATACCGTGTCGATAGGCAACAGCAACCCCTTATGCAGCATACGTTCGATGATATATTCCGAGGGGCATACCACATCAAAGTCTTCGTGTCCCTTTTCTATCTTGGTAAGCATGATTTCGTTGATATCAAAGGTTTGATACACGATTCGTATGTCTTTTCCGGTCTGTTCCTTGTAATACTGTTGGAAATCTTCCAGCACACCTTCGCCGATGTAATCTGCCCAGTTATAGATTTTAAGTATATTCTCCCGCTTTTCGGCGGCATTATAACAACTCGAAAATCCGATACAGGCAAGTAATGTAACGAGGATAAGATTCAGCTTTTTCATTTCGTTTTCTGTGATTGAAGTTGTTTCTTCTTATCAGTCCGCAGGTTAAGCACGATGAGGGTAACCAATATCACGATAAAGATAATGGCAGACAGCGGACGCAGTTCGGGCGTCAGTCCTCCCTTGCGGGCATCAGCATAGATGTAGGTAGAGAGGGTTTCCAATCCCTGATTTCCGATGGTAAATACCGTTACGGCGAAATCGTCGATAGAGATAGTCAACGCCAGAATAAACCCGCTTATCATTCCCGGACGGATTTCGGGGATGATAACTTTCCATAACGCCTGCATGGGCGTAGCTCCCAAGTCGAGTGCCGCTTCATATAGGTTCGGATTCATCTGTTTCAATCGGGGGAGCACGCTCAATACCACGTAAGGCGTACAAAACGTAATATGTGCCAATACGACGGTAGTAAATCCCTGAGTGATTCCTAACGAAACGAACAGCAGGAACAGCGAAATACCCGTAATAATGTCTCCGTTCAGAATAGGAATGGTATTGACAAACCCCATTGCTTTACGGCTTCGTGCTTTCAGGTTGAAGATGCCTATTGCTGCGATGCTGCCCAAAAGGGTAGAGACCGTTGCCGCGATAACAGCAATCGCCACGGTGTTGATACACGCATTCATGAGCGAATGATGGGCATTGGTATTTAAGAGCGAGCCGTAAAGTTTCAGCGAGAATCCCGTCCAGTTACCCAATACTTTCGATTCGGTAAACGAATAGATGATGATGATAGCTATCGGGGCATAAAGCAGTAACAGCAACACCCATAGGTAGGTCTGCATAAGGATTCGTTTTACCATAGTCCGCCTCCTTTCTCTGTTTCTGATTTCTCATCGGAACTGAAGAGCGAAGTGGCGGCTATCAGGAATAACATAATCAGCGACAGCGCCGCGCCGTAGTTCCACAAACTGTTGTTGATGTTCTCCTGAATCGTAGTACCAAACAGCTTGATGTTATTCATCGTAAGCAGTTCGGCGATGGCAAAGGTAGAGATGGTAGGCATGAACACCATCATGATTCCGCTCACGATGCCCGGCATGGAGAGCGGGAAGACTACTTTCCAGAATACCTGATAAGAGTTTGCCCCCAAGTCTTGTGCCGCTTCGATGTAGCTGCTGTCCATTTTCTGTAATGTATTGTATATCGGATAAATCATGAAAGGAATGAAGTTATAGATCATTCCGAATATCAAAGCGCCTTCGCCCAGCGGCAGTTGGAAGAAATCGAACAGAGCTACCGTGGCAAGCGTACGCACCAGTATGTTTACCCACATGGGGAGGATGAACAGCATGATGATGGTTTTCGAGTAGCTTGATTTGCTCCGGCTCAGAATCCAAGCGGCGGGATACCCCAAGAGGATGCACCCGATGGTGGTAAGGATGGCGATGCCGATGGAATAAATAAAGGTGTTCATGGCCTCGGGATGGTCGAAGAACTTACGGAAGTTGTCCAGCGTAAGGTGTCCGCCATCGTCGGTAAAGGCGTAAACCACAATCAGCAGCAGCGGGATGATTACAAATATCACTGAAAATATCAGGTAAGGTAGCGTCCAACTTTTACGCGACGCGAAAAATAGTTGCAGTTTGTTCATTTCTTTAATAAAAGCAGGCAACAGGGTTATACAATAACACGGATGTCTTGGGGACGGATGGTGATACCCACACGGTCGGAATCGTCCCACACATCGTTCGTGTCAACAAAAACGTTTTCATCCCAGTCTGATAGCACGGTCAGGTGATAATGATTCCCCTTGTAAAGGATAAACTTCACTTCGCCCGTCAACATTCCGTCTTCGGCATCGTCTTGCAGGATAACCTTGTCGAAGTCTACCTCTATGCGCACCGGTTGTCCGCTTTCCGGAATCTTTTCAGACGGTATGGGAGCACATTCAAATTCACATCCCAAGAATTCTACGTGGGTGGTGTCTTTTACTTTTCCTTCGAACACATTGCAAGTACGCTCTTTCTTCATAATATGGATATCGAACGGCTTGACGAGCAGTCCCACTTCGCTGCCCACCTCGAACGCATGATAATCTTGAACGATAATCTCATAGTCGGCACACATCACTGCCATTTCGTAATGAACACCCTTGAAGATGCACGACTGTACCACGCCGCGCAGTTGTGCCCGGTCTGATACGGGGAATATGTATAAATCTTCCGGGCGGATAACCACATCCACCGGAGCGTTCTCGCCAAAACCTTCATCGACACACTCAAACTCTTGTCCGCAGAACCTAACCAGCTTGTCTTTCACCATTGTACCGTTCAGGATGTTGCTTTCGCCGATAAAATCTGCTACAAACGCATTGATAGGCTCGTTATAAATATCGGTAGGCGTACCGATTTGCTGTATTTTCCCTTCGCTCATTACTACGATGGTGTCGCTCAGCGTAAGCGCTTCCTCTTGGTCGTGGGTGACATAAACAAAGGTGATTCCCAGCCGTTTGTGCATCTCTTTCAGCTCCATCTGCATGTCTTTCCGCATCTTGAGGTCGAGCGCAGCCAGCGGTTCGTCGAGCAGCAACACCTCCGGCTCGTTGACGATGGCACGCGCTATTGCCACGCGCTGCTGCTGTCCGCCCGAAAGCGAGTCCACATCGCGATACTCGTAGTCCGTCATTCCCACCATTTTCAATGCAGCTTTCACCTTGCGCGTCATGTCTTGCTTGGGCATCTTTTTCAGTTTCAGCCCGAAAGCAATGTTGTCGTACACGTTCAGATGAGGGAACAAGGCATATTTTTGAAAGACCGTATTGACCGGCCGCCTGTGGGGAGGCGTTTGGGTTATTTCTTTTCCGCTGATACAGATGTTCCCTTCCGATGCGGTTTGAAATCCGGCAATCAGTCGCAGCAACGTTGTTTTTCCACATCCCGACGGCCCCAATATCGTTACAAACTCCCCTTTGCGGATGGAAAGATTGATGTGGGCTAAAGCTGTTTTGTCACCAAAAAACTTAGATACGTTGTTTATTTCAATGATTGTTTTGTTATCGTTTTGCATGTCTTCTGAAAAATTGTGCGCAAAGATACATATATAATGTTACAGCGGTAAATGTTTGGGCAAATAAATTGCGCGGAATGCTTATTCTGATGCCGATGAAACCGGCTTGAAACACAAGCCGTAGCGTTAGTAAACACATGCGGTAGTGTGAACAGGTTTATGCGGTAGTGTTGATGAACACATGCGGTAAAGAAAACGGCCTAATATTGACGGCTTTTGAAACTTTTATTTATCTTTGTTCCGCATTTGTCATTAACAGAATTAAAGAGTAAATATGAAAAAGATAATCATAGCCATAGACGGATTTTCATCGTGCGGGAAAAGCACGATGGCGAAAGACCTTGCCAGAGAAGTTGGATATATCTATATCGACACCGGAGCAATGTATCGCGCCGTTACGCTGTATTGTATCGAACATAATCTGTTTAACGCCGACGGAACCATCCGTGAAGAAGAACTGAAGACACAAATGCAGGATATACACATTTCGTTCCGTTTGGATGCCGAAACGCAACGCCCCATAACGTATCTGAACGGGGCAGATGTGGAAAACCGCATCCGTACGATGGAGGTATCTTCACGTGTCAGTCCGGTGGCCACATTGGGATTCGTGCGCGAAGCGTTGGTTCGCCAGCAACAGGAGATGGGCAAAGACAAAGGCATCGTGATGGACGGCAGAGACATCGGCACGGTGGTTTTTCCGGATGCCGAACTGAAAATATTTGTAACCGCTTCTGCCGAAATACGCGCCCGTCGCCGGTACGACGAGCTGAAAGCAAAGGGCGAGGAGGCTTCATTCGAAGAAATCTTGCATAACGTAGAGGAACGAGACCGCATCGACCAAAACCGCGAAGTGAGTCCGCTGCGTAAGGCAGACGATGCGGTTTTGTTGGATAATAGCAATATGACCATTGCCGAACAGAAAGAATGGTTGAAACGTCAATTTGATAAGGCTGTACATGTATAACGTAGAAATAGACGAAGGGTCGGGTTTCTGTTTCGGGGTGACAACCGCCATCCGCAAGGCGGAAGAGGAGCTGGCTAAGGGTGAACCGCTCTACTGCTTGGGGGATATTGTGCATAACGGTCAGGAATGTGAGCGGCTGAAAAAGATGGGGCTTATCACCATCGACCACGAGATGTTTGCCCGTTTGAAAAACGTGAAAGTATTGCTCCGCGCTCATGGCGAACCGCCTCAGACTTACGAGCTGGCGCAAAAAAACAACATCGAGATTATCGACGCCACGTGTCCGGTAGTGCTTCGGCTGCAAAAACGCATCAAGCAGGAATACGACACGACACCCACCGACCGCGAGAAGCAAATTGTTATCTACGGGAAAAAAGGACATGCCGAAGTATTGGGACTGGTAGGGCAGACCAACGGGCGGGCTGTCGTTATCGAGAAGTTAGAGGAAGTCGAGAAGCTGGACTTCTCGAAAGATATCCGGCTGTATTCGCAAACCACCAAGTCGCTCGACGAGTTCCGCAAGTTAGTGGCGTACATCGAAAGCCACATTTCGGCAGATGCTTCTTTTCAATATTACGACACGATATGCAGGCAAGTGGCAAACCGTATGCCTAATATCCGCGAGTTTGCCGCTTCGCACGACTTGATATTTTTTGTTTGCGGGCATAAAAGTTCGAACGGGAAAATACTTTTTCAGGAATGTAAGAAGGTAAATCCCAACTCGTATCAGATAGACCGTCCGGAAGAAATAGACAAGAATTTGCTGAAAGACGCTCTTTCTATCGGAATATGTGGAGCCACTTCAACGCCGAAATGGTTGATGGAAGCCTGCAAAAAAGTAATAATGAACGAATAACGCTACAAAAAAACACAGAATTTTAACATCGTTATCGCAACAGATTTACTACCTTTGCAGGAGTAAGAAATCTAACTAACAACATAATATAAACGTATGGGAACTATTAAATGTATCGGTATCTTGACTTCCGGTGGTGATGCTCCGGGTATGAATGCTGCTATTCGTGCCGTAACACGTTCGGCTATCTATAATGGATTGCAGGTAAAAGGTATTTATAGAGGTTATAAAGGATTGATTACCGGCGAAATCCAAGAATTCAAAACACAAAACGTAAGCAACATTATACAGTTGGGAGGTACGATATTGAAAACAGCCCGTTGTCAGGAATTCAAAACTCCTGAAGGACGTAAGATTGCTTATGAAACGATGCAACGTGAAGGCATCGACGCACTGATTGTTATCGGTGGAGACGGTTCGCTGACGGGAGCAAGACTGCTTGCACAGGAATTTGATGTTCCGTGTATCGGTTTGCCGGGTACTATCGACAACGATTTATATGGAACGGATACCACGATTGGTTATGACACGGCGCTGAATACCATTCTTGACGCAGTAGATAAAATCCGTGATACGGCTACTTCACACGAGCGTTTGTTCTTTGTGGAAGTGATGGGACGCGATGCCGGTTTCCTTGCACTGAACGGAGCTATCGCAGCAGGAGCAGAAGCTGCCATCATTCCGGAGTTTAATACAGAGGTAGACCAGTTGGAAGAATTTATCAACAACGGTTTCCGTAAATCGAAGAACAGCTCTATCGTTTTGGTTGCCGAAAGCGAAATCACGGGTGGTGCCATGCATTATGCCGAACGTGTGAAGAATGAATATCCGCAGTACGACGTGCGTGTAACCATTTTAGGACACTTGCAGCGTGGCGGACGTCCTACGGCTCACGACCGTATCATTGCCAGCCGTATGGGTGTAGCCAGCATTGAAGCGCTGATGGAAGGTCAACGTAACGTAATGATTGGTATTGAAAACGACCAGATTGTTTATGTTCCGTTTACAAAAGCTATCAAGAACGATAAGCCGATTGACCGTGAGCTGGTAAATGTACTGAATGAATTGTCTATCTAATCTGTTCTTGTAATTCGGACGAAAGATTACATTATTAAATATAAAGAGAGGCGGCTGATAGCATTGCGCATCGGTCGCCTCTCTTCGTTAGGGAGTGGTTATGATTTTATTTGTCAGTGCCCCAGTCTTTAGCTCCCTGCTCTTTCAGTTTCAGCGTAGCAGCTTCGGCTTTCTTCATCGTTTCAGCCTCTTCTTCCGGAGTAGCGAAAGCATGTTTGTAACCTTTCACGTCGTTCCAGTGACCGCGAGTAAAGTCGGGGAAGGCAATCGGAGCGCATCCGTTATCCATTGAGATACTTCCTAATTCAGCCAAGCTACACCATTCAGCCAAATCGTATACATCCATATCCAGCGGAAGTCCGTTTTGCAGACAGTAAACCAAACGAGCGTCCATGATAAAGTCCATACCTCCGTGTCCGCCTACCTCTTTAGCCATTTCGCCGTATTTTTTCAGGATAGGATGCTGGTATTGTTTTTCCAACTGTATTTTCTCTTCTTGCGGTAAGAAAGAATGTGAACTCAAGTCGTCTACCTTAGGTTCTACACCAGACTCTTGCAACTGTTCAGAGCTTAACGCATATCCTTCAATCGGATATTTGTTTGCAAAACCTTTTGTTCCGGTCAGTTGGTACAAACGGTTGTAAGGCTGCGGGTTCATAACATTGTGTTGGATTTCGATAACCTTACCCAGCTGAGTACGGATTAACGTAGTGGTGTGGTCGCCGTTTCTGAAAGTGTCGCAAGGTTCTCCTGTCGCTTTTTCTACCAATTCCTTTCCATGAACAGATTTGGTATCCATAGCTACCAGTGTGGTCATGCGGTCGCCGCGGTGGATATTCAGAGCTTGAGCTACCGGGCCTAAGCCGTGAGTGGCGTATACATCGCCGCGATGCTCCATGTTGTAACGCAAGCGCCATCCCAATTTGTCTTGTTCTCCATCCTTCCAGTAATAATCCCAGAAGTCATCCAAGTTATGGATGTATGCACCTTGTGCGCGGATAACCTCGCCGAATACTCCCTGCTGTGCCATGTTCAGCGTATTCATTTCAAACCAGTCGTAGCAGCAGTTTTCCAGAATCATACAATGCTTGCGAGTCTTTTCGCTGAGGTCGATAAGCTCCCAGCACTGCTGCAAGTTCATAGCCGACGGAACCTCGATAGCCACATGTTTTCCGTGTTCCAATGCATATTTGGCAATGGGGAAGTGGTGAATCCAGTCGGCGGCAATGTATACCAAGTCGATATCATCGCGTTCGCAAAGCGCTTTGTAGCCTTCAGCTCCATCGTAGATAGCAGCTTTGGGCAACCCTGCTTTCTGCAAGTATTTCTGGCAGTTTTCAGCACGGTCTTTTTCATGGTCGCAAAGCGCAACGATGTGTGTACCCGGAATGTACGTAAAACGTTCTACGGCACCGGGGCCTCTCATACCCAAGCCTACAAAGCCTACTCGAACGACTTCCATTTTCGGGGCGGTAAGTCCCAATACCGATTGCTGACCTTCCGGACGTTCCGGAGTATCGACTACAATAGTACCTTTCTCCCAATGGTACGGTGTACCGTAGGTCGAGACAAGTTGTTCCTCTGTACTTGCGCGCAGGAAACCGAAGCCAAGACGCAGGCTCCTAAAAAGAATTTGGTTAGTGTCTTCATTTTTTTTGATGTTTGATTAATATAAAATTGGTTGATTCAGATTGTTTAAGGTATTCGTGAAAAATGTATTTATAGCTTTTCGGATATTTTTCCGTGCGGTGTCAGGGCAGACAGCCTTTTCCAGTTCCATGCCTTTCGGAGTAATAGGAACCAAAGTGTCAAATCCGGCACGACGTAATTCCGTTTCGTTATCAATGCGTCCGGCAATCAATACCGTAGGGATGCCAAGCGGAAGTGTACGATTCAGCACTCTTTCTGCTATTTTCCCCATAAGCGTTTGATAGTCGGCTTTTCCTTCTCCCGTGATTACCATGTCTGCATCTTTTATTTGTTGGTCAAAATGAATGGCATCCAATAACAGATCGGCTCCCGGAACCAATTTCGCATCAAAGAAAGCGTATAAAGCTCCGCCCATTCCTCCGGCAGCTCCTGAGCCGGGTAAGGAAGCTATGCTTTTTCCTGTGGTTTGGCGTATGATTTCAGACAAGCGTTTCATTCCTTCCTCTAAAGCGGTTACTTGTGATGTAGTTGCCCCTTTTTGAGGAGCAAAAACATGCGTTGCCCCTTCTTTCCCGCAAAAAGGATTACGGACATCGCAAGCCACGGTGAAGTTTGCTTCTGAAATGGCTTTATCCAACCTGCTTATATCAATGCGGGCAGTGCTGCATACGGCTTCACCTCCCTGTCTTAATTCAATTCCGTTTGCGTCATATAATTTGGCTCCGAGGGCTTGCAACATTCCGAGTCCGCCATCGTTTGTTGCGCTGCCTCCTATCCCGATCAGGAATTTCCGGTAGCCACGTTTCAAAGCATCTCGTATCAGTTCTCCTGTTCCGAAAGAAGTTGTTTTCATCGGGTTACGTTCTTCCGGAGTTAATAAAGGAAGCCCACTCGCTTCAGCCATTTCGATGACAACAGTTTGCGTGTCTCCCAATATTCCGTATCGGACGGTTTGCAAACGCATCAGCGGGTCATGAACTTCGGTATAAATGAATTTTCCGTTGGTAATATGTACCAAAGTATCGAGTATACCTTCCCCTCCGTCTGCTACCGGCAAGCAAACGGTTTGGCACGTAGGAAACAGTCTGCGGATTTCTTCAGCAGCACAGTTTTCTACCTCTTCAGAGGATAAACAACCTTTGAATGAATCAATGGCGAGAACTGTTTTCTTTATCATGCTTGGGCTGTTGTGTTTTAGGTCGTTTCATATAATCAGTCGGAGTCATTCCGAATTCATCTTTAAAGCACTGACGGAAATAAGCAACGGTAGCAAAACCGGTTTGGTCTGACACCTCGGTGATGGTATACTCTCCGCTATCCAATAATTCGATGCTTCTTCTCATTTTTATTTTGCGTACAAATTCGTTTGCCGAGATATTTGTCAGTCCTTTTATCTTACGGTAAAGCGTAGAATGGCTCATACACATTTTATCGGCAATGAAACCTACGTCAATTTTTTCCAGACTTAGATTCTCTTCAATGATGTTGGTTACTTTATCCAAAAACTCTTGGTCAAGTTTGCTCAGTGTGCGACGCTCGTTTTCCACATTCTTGCGTTCGGTTTCTGTCACAGGAGTAGAAGTTATTAGTCCTGCTATTTTCCGACGGTTTTCCAGAATGTTATTGATGCGGCTGTTCAGGAGGCGGGCACTGAACGGCTTGGTTATAAACGAGTCTGCCCCGGCTGCATAACCTTCTTCTTTATCGTTCAGCGTATCTTTTGCAGTGAGCAGAATAACCGGTATATGGCTGGTGCGTATGTCTTCCTTGATGTGTTTACATAATTCGATTCCATCCATTACAGGCATCATGATGTCGCTGATAATGATGTTGGGGATACGGTTTTGAGCCAACTCCCATCCCTCCTGTCCGTTGTTGGCTGTTAATACCTCATACGTGTTTTCGAACGAACTGCGAATGTATTCACGTATATCGTGGTTGTCTTCCACCACAAGGATGATGGAACGATTCTCTTCTTTTTCTGCCGTGGCATCGGCATCCTGTTCTGCCGTTTCGGTTTGGATTGTCGAACGGTGTTCGGCATTCGGATAAGTATTATCCGTTAATATCTTCAGGGTAAACTTGCTTCCTTTGTCGGGTTCGCTTTCTACTTCTATAAAACCTTCGTGAAGGTCGGTAAGCGATTTTACCAAAGCCAGTCCGATTCCGGAGCCGGAGACTTGATACTTGCCGCTTCCCTGATAGTACCGTTCGAATATATGATTTAACGATTCTGCATCAATGCCATGTCCTGTGTCTTCTACTGAAAACAGCGTATAGCGGTTTCCGTTTTCTTCGACAGCAGACAGCGAAAGGGTAATACTTCCTTTCGGAGTATACTTCAAAGCGTTCGACATGAGGTTGTCGAGTATCACAGTCAGAATCTCACGGTCGCAGTAAATAACCTGATTTTCTGCGTTGGTACGGATGTTGATGGTTACTTCCGGATTACGGTTTAGTTCTTTATACTTGATACCTATTTCTTGTATTAAGTTTGCTACATTTTCCTGTCCGACCTTCAGCTTCCGGTTTTCCGTTTCCGTCTTTCTGAATTCCAGAATCTGGTTTATCAGATTAAGCAGGCGGGTTGCACTGTCTCGTATGATACCGATTTTATTAGCCTGTTTAGGCGAGAGCGTTTTGTCTGCCTGCAAATCTTCCAGCGGACCGAGAATAAGCGTTAGCGGCGTACGCAGTTCATGAGTAATATTCGTATAAAAGCGCAATCGCTCGTTATTCAGTTTTTGTTCGCTTTCGTGGCGGTGATGTTCTAAGTTAAGCCGGTTTTCCAACGTAAGTTTACGCCGGTAAAAACGGAATATAAGAACTATAATTCCTATGCAAATAAGGAAATATCCGAGTTTGGCATACCATGTCAGATAAAGAGGAGGAGTTATGACTATTTTTACAGAGGTAAACTTTTCTCCCCACGGCTGGTTGTTGAGTTTGGCTTTTACCTTAAATACATATTCCCCCGGTGGAAGGTTTCGGAACGTAACCTGATTTTCTTCGTGGGTTTCAAACCAAGTGTTTCCTAATCCTTGCATGGTATAAGCATATTCTGCCTGCATACTTTGTGTATAGTCAAGTACGTTGAATATGATGCGAAACGTATTCCAATCGTATGAGAGGGTTATTTTTTTGTCTGTAAGCGGAACGATTTTTTCTTTGTTTTCATTATCCGATTGCGTCCCGTAACTTTTTATTTCAGTGATTTGCACCGGAATGTCGGCTGTCGATTCTGCTACATTGGCAGGGTTAAACCAACATACTCCGTTTTGTGAACCGAAATATAAGTTACCTTCCGAGTCTTTACATACCGAACCATCCATGAAGTCGCCCACAGGAACATTCTGACGGTATGTATAATTATAGAAGCGCTGTTCAGAACTGTTCCAATGCGCGATTCCACCGTTGGTACTGATCCATATTTCACCCCGTAGGTCTTCGGTAATGGCACGCACGTTGGGGTTTGCCGTTTTCTCATTGTCGGCATACGTCTTTATATTTTCAGGGTGCATAGGGTCGGCAATATACGAAACCCCGTTTCGCGTAGCAGCCCAAATTCCTCCTTTACTGTCTTGAAAGAGTCCGTTTACAGCGTCCGAGCTTAATCCGTTCCGGGTATCGATGTGATGTAACAGCGTGGTTTGTTCCGTATTTATAACTTGGATGCCCTTGCCGAATGTTCCTACCCAGAGCCTGCCGGCTTGGTCGAATAACAGTCCGTGAACCATCTGCGATTTCAACAAGGCATTGATTTTATCTTCTTTCCGTGCTTTCCCGTTTCGTACGGTGAATATACCGTTTTGTGTACCTATCCAGATGCTTTCTCCCTGCTCATAAAAGCAGCAGGCTTCCACGTCTGTTTCGTCCAGCGGAACACGGGTTACGGTTTGCGTAGACGGATTGCAGGTTAAAACCCCGTCGCGGTACAAGCCAAACCATAATGTATTGCTTTTATCCTTATATATAGTAGATACATGGGTGTTGGAATTGGTCTGTTTGTTTAATGAGATGATTTTTTTCAATTTGCTGTTCTGAAACACAGCCACTTCATTTTCGCCTCCCAGCCAGATTTGTCCTTCGTTGTCAACGGCTATTCCCCACACTTGCTTGTTGCGTAATTTCCCGTCCTTCAGCGTAATATACTCCAGCGTACGGAAAGCAGGCTGAGCATAGCTTAAAAAGTCTGCCCCTCCGCGGTAGTTTCCTATCCATATATTGCCGAACGAGTCTTGTAAGAAACAACTTGCGTTGGGCGAAGAAACTCCGTGTGTATCGTTGGTCACTTTGATGTTATGGAATTGGATGTTTTCACGCGAAGTAAAAACATTTTCTTGCATGTCTAAAATGCTGACTCCCCCCATGTGCGTACATACCCAGAGGCGTCCGTCGGTGCTTTGACCGATGTCGGATACCCTGTCGGATAAAATCGAATTGGGGTTGTCGGCATCATGCCGGAAGTTGATGAACTTTTCTTTGGGCTGGGTAAACAGAGCAAGTCCGCGGTCGGTTCCTACCCATACGTTTCCATCCTTATCCGTGTAAATACACTGCACACTGTTTCCCGGTATGCTTTCAGCCTCTTTAGCGTCATGGGAAAAGTTTCGGCAGGTTTTCTTCTTTATATCGATGATAGCCATCCCGTGGTCTGAATACCCGACAAAAAGATTTCCTTTTCCGTCATCGCATGTACAGAAGAATCCTTCTTTAAGCCCTTTGATGATGCCGGCTTCATAATGGGTGAATGTTTGAGAAGAAAGGATATAATGGTCTATCCCCCTGTAACGGTGAGTAATCCAGACACCGCCGTCGGATGCCCGGCTCAGATGGGCTATTTCATCGGAAAGCAGCCCCGATTTAGTAGTATAGTGTGCAATGAATTGTTGCGCCAGACAGTCGAATACGAAAATGCCGTCCCGTTTGGTTCCTATCCATAGCGTATGATTTTCGTTGCAACTGAGGATGGAGGTCAGCTCATTGCTTTTCAAATCAGAATTCCGGGTGTTGTAAATCGTGATGTTCCTTCCGTCGAATCGGTTCAGCCCCGATTCGGTTGCTATCCATACATACCCCAGTCCGTCTTGCTCGATGTCGATAACATAATTGCTCGTGAGTCCGTCTGTAACCTCGATACGTTTAAACGTATATTCGGGTCCGGTAGAGACGGCACGGCAATGGCTTGCCAACATCCAAATTAAGATAACAAAGAGAAGGTTTTTCATCATGTTTTTTTAGTACAAAGTTTACAACGAAACAAAAGTACGATAAAATCTGGAGTTTGTTGTTGTTTTGTCTCGAAAATTACGGATAGTCGGCAAAAATCATTGTCACATCCCCTTCAGAACTACCTGTAAGCCCTGTTTTTTTTCTATGGGTAGAAACCTCAAGTCCTTCCCATAGCGTTCCTCCTTTCTACCGCAAGCGTAAGGCAACTTATCCCATAGCGTTCTCGTCATGTAATTTATGCTTAAAATTCCTACTGCTTTTGCTTATTTTTTGGTACATAACTTTGGTGATTATCGCGTAATTTTGTATGACAAGCTTTAAGAAGGCTTGTCTCTGACATTCGAATATTTTTTTGTAAATAAGATTAAATGCTATGGTAAACTTTTCACTTGAAGGTAAGGTTGCTCTCGTAACGGGAGCTTCTTACGGTATCGGCTTTGCGATTGCTACCGCTTTTGCCCAAGCAGGCGCAACCATTGTTTTCAACGACATTAAGCAAGAACTGGTAGACAAAGGTCTGGCTTCTTATAAAGAAAAAGGTATAGAAGCTCACGGATATGTATGTGATGTGACCGACGAAGCAGCGGTAAATGCTTTTATCGCTCAGGTAGAAAAAGAGGTAGGTGTTATCGATATCTTGGTAAATAACGCCGGCATCATCAAGCGCATCCCGATGTGTGAAATGTCTGCTGCCGAATTTCGTCAGGTAGTCGATGTCGACCTGAATGCTCCTTTCATCGTATCGAAAGCCGTTATTCCGGGCATGATAAAAAAAGGACATGGAAAAATCATTAATATCTGTTCGATGATGAGCGAGCTGGGACGCGAAACCGTATCGGCGTATGCGGCTGCCAAAGGCGGATTGAAAATGCTTACCCGCAATATCGCATCCGAATACGGAGAATACAACATCCAGTGTAACGGCATCGGGCCGGGGTATATTGCTACTCCGCAGACAGCACCTCTGCGCGAACGGCAGGCAGACGGCTCACGTCATCCCTTCGATGCGTTCATCGTGGCTAAAACTCCGGCAGCGCGTTGGGGAACACCCGAAGACTTGATGGGGCCGGCTGTATTTCTTGCGTCGGATGCTTCTAATTTTGTAAACGGACATGTATTGTATGTAGACGGCGGCATCCTTGCTTATATCGGCAAACAACCTAAATAGTCGGTTCTCCGAATAATCAAGAGCTTTGTTTATGGAACAAGTTTTCAGTTATATTATCGGACTGGGTGCGGCGGTCATGATGCCGATTATTTTTACCGTACTGGGCGTGTGTATCGGCATCCGGTTCGGTAAGGCACTTAAAAGCGGTTTGCTTGTCGGGGTAGGGTTTGTCGGACTGTCTGTTGTAACAGCGCTGCTTACCGGCAGTTTGGGAGACCCTTTAAAGCGCGTAACCGAAATTTACGGGTTAAGTCTCGGTATTTTCGACATGGGATGGCCTGCTGCTGCTTCCGTAGCCTATAATACTTCGGTAGGAGCGTTTATCATTCCTGTTTGTTTGGCGGTAAATATACTTATGCTGTTTACGAAGACTACCAAGACTGTAAACATCGACCTTTGGAACTATTGGCATTTCGCTTTTATCGGTGCGGTGATTTACTTTGCCACGGATAATATCTGGTGGGGATTCTTCGCTGCCGTAATCTGTTACATCCTGACCCTGATAATGGCAGACTTAACGTGTAAGCAGTTTCAAACCTATTACGACAAGATGGAAGGGATATCCATTCCACAGCCTTTTTGTCAGGGATTTGTACCTTTTGCAGTTCTTATAAACAAGATGCTGGATAAGATTCCCGGTTTCGACAAGCTGAATATCGATGCCGAAGGCATGAAGCGTAAATTTGGCATAATGGGCGAACCGCTGTTTTTAGGCGTCGTAGTAGGATGCGGAATCGGTGCTTTGGCATGTAAAGACGGAAAAGAATTGGTCGACGGCATTCCTTCCATCCTCGGATTGGGTATCAAGATGGGAGCAGTGATGGAACTTATACCTCGCATAACGGCGTTGTTTATAGAAGGACTTCGTCCTATCTCGGACGCTACGCGAGAATTGATAGCCCGTAAGTTTAAGAGTAACGTAGGCTTGAATATCGGCATGAGCCCGGCACTGGTTATCGGCCATCCCACCACGTTGGTGGTTTCTTGCTGCTTATTCCGGTTACGCTTTTCCTGTCCGTTGTGCTTCCGGGAAACCAGTTTCTTCCATTGGCATCGCTGGCAGGGATGTTTTATCTCTTTCCTGCCGTGCTTCCGATAACAAAAGGAAATGTGTTGAAAACCTTTTTAATCGGTTTGGTGGCATTAATCGTAGGTTTGTATTTCGTAACAGACTTGGCCCCGTTCTTTACTCAGGCAGCCCAAGATGTGTATGCAAAGACCGGAGATGCTGCCGTAAAAATTCCCGATGGCTTTCAGGGCGGTTCACTGGATTTTGCCTCAAGCCTCTTTTCGTGGATTATTTTTCATGCAATATATAACTTAAAGGTCATCGGTTCGATTGTTTTGGTGGCTTTGACTTTGGGATTGGCTGTTTTCAACCGCAGGCGGATTATCAAAGAAAGCGAGAAAAAGTAAACAATCAAAGATGCGTGTGTGTTAAAAAAAGCAGGCACGAACAATGCTTCTTGCATGGTTTTTCTTTCCTTTTTCTACCATGCAGCGAAGTATTGTCCGTGCCTTGTTCTATCTGTAAAAGCGATGTAAATCCTCTTACGTTGCATCAGAAAGCCAATCTCACAGAGTGGTCTCCTTTCTTGTATGTTTTCATGCCTTCCACTAAGTTTCCACATCCGTCATTTATTTTCTCACTTTCGTTTCGATAGCGGAAGTCCACGTCGCAAGAAGGTAGTGCAGACGAGATTTTCTTTTTACAGATGTCTGCAAATAAATAAATCTTGCTCCAAGTTTTGTACTCCATAAATCGTGTAAGCAATTCTTTTTGCCACTGTTCCATAACTACGATACAATCCACTCCTTTGTGCAAAATTTCTTTTAAACTCTTCTCCAGCTTTCTCTCACCCGGTGAACCTAATTCCGACATTTCTGCCGTGGTTATCTCGACACCGGTCACTTTAGCTTCATTCAGTTTCTTACGAAACAAACGTTCGGTAGAGAATACTTTTCCGGTACGTTCCAAACCAATAATTAAGACTTTCATGGCGCTTGATTTAAAGATTAGTAATAAGGGTAGAGGAATTGCTTTATACACCTCGTGCCTAAATGTATGAATTATTATTTAAATGAGCAAAAATAAATATGAATTATTATTTATTTTGAAGTAAAATAGATGATTTAATACGAAATATGGAAAAGAAGTGACCTTTTTGTTTTGCTTTTGACGTACGAAAAAAGCATGGAATACAGCGAATATTATCCGTGTAATCCATGCTTTGCCAATATCAGAACTTGACTTTTATTTATTTGCAGTTTCCGGTGCAGCGGGGTTTGATTTGTTTAAAGAAATCATTGCCTTTGTTATCAACAAGGATGAATGCCGGGAAATCTTCAACTTCGATTTTCCAGATGGCTTCCATTCCCAGTTCCGGATATTCCACACATTCGATGCTCTTGATGTTGTTTTGAGCCAAGATAGCAGCCGGACCACCGATTGAACCGAGGTAGAAACCGCCATGTTTCTTACAAGCGTCGGTAACGGCTTGGCTTCGGTTACCTTTAGCCAACATAATCATGCTTCCGCCGTGGCTTTGGAACAAGTCTACATACGGGTCCATACGTCCTGCCGTGGTCGGTCCCATAGAACCACACGCCATGCCCTGCGGAGTTTTAGCCGGTCCGGCGTAATAGATAGGATGGTCTTTGATGTATTGCGGAAGGTCTTCACCACGGTCGAGGCGTTCTTTCAGTTTTGCATGAGCGATGTCGCGGCCCACGATGATAGTACCGTTTAATGACAGACGTGTAGCAACCGGATACTTGTCGAGTTCGGCAAGGATTTCCGGCATCGGGCGGTTCAGGTCAATCTTCACGGCATTGCCTTCGCCAGCCTGACGCAATGCTTCCGGAATCAGTTCGCCCGGATTTGAATCAAGTTTTTCAATCCAGATACCGTCTTTGTTAATCTTACACTTGATATTGCGGTCGGCAGAGCAAGATACGCCCAAACCTACCGGACAAGAAGCGCCGTGGCGGGGCAAACGGATGATGCGTACATCGTGTGCATAATATTTTCCGCCGAACTGTGCGCCCAAACCGATGCGGTGAGCCTCGTCCAGAACTTGTTTTTCCAGTTCGATGTCGCGGAACGCACGTCCGTATTCGTTACCCGTAGTAGGCAGATTATCATAGAAGTGAGTAGAAGCCAGCTTAACCGTCAGCAGGTTCTTTTCGGCAGACGTTCCGCCGATAACGAATGCGATGTGGTAAGGAGGACAAGCCGCAGTACCCAACGTCTTCATTTTTTCAACCAAGAACGGAACCAGTGTAGCCGGGTTCAGGATAGCTTTTGTTTCTTGATACAAATAAGTCTTGTTGGCAGAACCTCCACCTTTGGTCACGCAAAGGAATTCATACTCCATGCCTTCGGTAGCTTCGATGTCGATTTGAGCCGGAAGGTTGCAGCGGGTGTTTACTTCTTCGTACATGCTGAGCGGAGCATTCTGTGAGTAACGCAGGTTTTCTTCGGTATAAGTTTTGTAAACTCCTAATGAAAGAGCTTCTTCATCACAGTAGCCGGTCCATACTTGCTGTCCTTTTTCTCCGTGGATAATTGCCGTACCCGTATCTTGGCAGAACGGCAAAACGCCTTTGGCAGCTACCTCTGCATTGCGCAGGAACGTAAGAGCTACGTATTTATCGTTGTCGCTTGCTTCCGGGTCGTTCAAAATCTTTGCCACTTGCTCGTTGTGAGAGCGGCGCAGCATGAATGAAACATCACGGAATGCAGCGTTTGCCATAGCTGTCAAACCTTCCTTTTCGATTTTCAGGATAGGTTTTCCTTCAAACTCGCTTACTGATACATAATCTTTGGTAAGCAGATAGTATTCAGTCGTATCTTTTCCTTTTTCGAACATCGGCTGATACTTGAATTCGGGTGTTGCCATAATCAAAAAATTAAAATGTTAGTCATTATGGAGCAAAGGTACAAAGTATTATTGAAATTTTTCCTTAATCAAGGTGAAAAGTTTTGCCTTGTTCCCAACAAAAAAACATGCTTCTGTGTCATGCCATCTTTTTTGCCGGCATATCGTGTACGGGCTGTAAGCGTTGTTTTGGCATGTTTTGACACCTGAAAAATGCTATGGGTAGAACCGGTCAACGCTATGGGTAGAAACAGTAAACACTACCGCATGAAACAGGTAACACTAACGGTAGCGTTCGGAGGAGGTTTCGGCTGAAGATTTCTGCTTGTGTTCTCGCGGGAAAAAGCGTGTCTGAATAAACTTAATATCCGCTTATTTTCAGTAAGATATGGATTTAGTATGGAATTTAAGCGGCAGTCTGTAAATAAGTTCGTATCTTTGTGCCCGAATTTATAATAAATAAAGTATGAGTTATAATTTACTGAAAGGAAAAAGAGGGGTTATTTTCGGTGCTTTGAACGAACAATCCATTGCGTGGAAAGTAGCTGAAAGAGCAGTAGAAGAAGGTGCTGTAATCACTTTGTCGAACACTCCCGTAGCAGTACGTATGGGTGAAGTTTCTGCTTTGGCAGAGAAACTGAACTGTGAGATTATTCCGGCAGACGCAACCAGCGTAGAGGACTTGGAAAATGTGTTCAAACGTTCGATGGAGGTATTGGGCGGAAAGATTGACTTCGTGCTGCATTCTATTGGTATGTCGCCGAACGTTCGCAAGAAGCGTACGTATGATGACCTTGATTATGATATGCTGGAGAAAACGTTAGATATATCGGCTGTTTCATTCCATAAAATGATTCAGTCTGCTAAAAAGTTGAATGCTATCAATGATTACGGTTCGATTCTGGCTTTGAGCTATGTGGCTGCCCAGCGTACTTTTTACGGTTATAATGACATGGCGGATGCCAAAGCGCTGTTGGAATCAATCGCCCGTAGCTTTGGTTATATTTACGGACGCGAGCATAACGTACGTATCAATACGATTTCTCAGTCGCCTACGATGACTACTGCCGGTTCGGGAGTGAAAGGAATGGATAAGCTGTTTGATTTTGCTAACCGCATGTCTCCGCTGGGAAATGCGTCGGCAGACGAATGTGCTGACTATTGCATCGTGATGTTCTCTGACCTGACCCGTAAAGTAACCATGCAGAACCTGTTCCACGATGGAGGTTTCTCAAGCGTGGGAATGAGCTTGCGTGCGATGGCTACTTATGAAAAAGGACTTGACGAATACAAAGACGAAAATGGAAACATCATCTACGGATGATTAGTATAATCTTAATATCAATGCACGGACTTACACGGTTTGATAGCGAATACTCGTGTAAGTCCGTGTTTTTTCAGTTATAATAACGATGGATGCAGCTTTATATTTATTGCCTGTAACGTTAGGCGATACTCCGGTCGACAAGGTGTTGCCGGCGTATAACCGTGAAGTAATCCGGGGTATCAAACATTTCATAGTAGAAGATGTCCGTTCGGCACGACGGTTCTTGAAAAAAGTCGATGCGGAAATCAATATCGACGAACTGACTTTTTATCCGTTGAACAAGCATACTTCGGCGGAAGAAGTATCCGGTTATTTGAAACCTCTGGAAGAGGGAGCGCCGATGGGGGTGATTTCGGAGGCAGGCTGTCCGGCTGTTGCCGATCCGGGTGCCGACGTGGTAGCGATAGCTCAGAGAAAGAATCTGCGCGTGGTTCCTTTGGTAGGCCCTTCGTCTATCCTTCTGTCTGTTATGGGGTCGGGATTTAACGGTCAAAGTTTTGCTTTTCATGGTTATCTGCCGATAGAACCGGGCGAACGCACTAAGCGTTTGAAGGAGTTGGAGTCGCGCATCTATACCGAGAGCCAGACTCAGCTTTTCATCGAGACTCCTTACCGGAACAATAAAATGGCGGAAGAAATACTCCGTACCTGCCGTCCGCAAACGAAACTTTGTATTGCTGCCAATCTGACGTGTGACGGAGAATATATCCGTACGAAATCGGTCAAAGAATGGAAAGGTAAACTGCCCGATTTGAATAAAATCCCCTGTATCTTTTTATTGTATAAGTAGTTCGGGTTTATAAAAGGAGTTGAAAGTCGTACACATCCAACCATTTGCCGAATTTCCTGCCTACTTCATTGAAGCGTGAGACCTGCCGGAAGCCCAAAGATTCGTGCAAGCGCACGCTTGCTTCGTTCGGTACAGTGATGCAGGCTATCAGGGTATGTAGTTTTGCGTTGCGGCAAATGGTGATTAGTTCTTTCATCAGCAGGCTTCCCACGCCCTTTCCCGTATAGTCGGGATGCAGATAAATGGTTGTTTCGGCGGTGTGGCTGTAAGCCTGTTTTTCTTTCCAAGCGTGGGCGTAACAGTATCCTATAACTTTTCCGTCTTTTTCGTAAACCAAGTAAGGATAGTTCTTGTCCGTGAAACTTCTCATGCGCCGTTCCATTTCTTTTTCGCTGACGGGTTCAGTTTCGAAAGTTATGCAAGTGTTGGTTATGTACGTGTTATAGATGTTTGTGATAGCCGGAATATCTTCAGGCTTGACGTTTCGTATCATGTTGCTTCTTTTTTTATGAGTTTGATTCAAATTCCTTCCAAACCTCAGCCGCCATTTGCAGGGCTTCTGCTTCCTTTCGCAACCTTTGGCTAAAGGCTTCGGGAGTGTTAAAGATGTCTTCGAAAGAGAAGAAACGTCCGTTTGGTAAACAGATTTCTTTTTCTTGTCGCAGCGGGAAAATGTATAGCTGAATATTCTTTACATACGAGCACCTCAGTATAGTCTGGTATTTTAGTATCAGTCTGGGGAATATGGGCTTCTCTGGCTGTGCAGGTGCAAAGTGTTTGTAAGCTAAGCGTGTGGCATATTTTTCTGCTTTGCGGAGAGAACCGTCGAATAACATTTCAATGGGCAAATCCCATACGCTTGTCTTGTCTTGGATGAGATAAATCTTTTTGTTACATATTGGGGCGATGCGCAGAAGATTCTGCCGGAAGGCGTTTTCTTTGGCTGCAAAATGAATGCCGATGCTGTTTACTATCAGGCATAACAAATAGATAAACGGGGGCGGGAGGTAGGCTATGAGAAAATAACTTCTGGGTGAGAGCGAAGGACTCCAGTAGTTTAGTATAATCAAGCACAGTAAGTGAAGGGTAGACAGTACGACTATGATTTTGGCTTCGAGCGTGAACGTTACACAGGCGTTCAGGTGTAACTTTTTCAGGATGCTTTGATAGATTTCAGGCGCGGTAATGTGGATGAAAGCCCCGATAAGCAGCATGAAGTCCAGCGTGGGAGTAATGCTTTTGGGAGGCAGGTAATCATATCCCGTAAGCAGGCGGAGGATGTAGCAAAGTCCGATTCCTATGATGCCTTGCAGCAAAAAGAAATTAAGGGTTTTAAGTTTTACGATGTTATACCATAAGGCTACGATACTGATGGCCAATCCGAAACCTAACATCAAAGTTGTAGGGAAAAAATATAATCCGCACAAGGTGATAATGGTAGGCAGTAAACCTAACGATGCGACTTTGTCTTTATATCTCAAGATTGCTTTCATGAGCCGGGGACTTTTTGAAAATAGATAACAAGCGCACGGGCAAAAATGTTTACTTCAACAGATGTTTTTCTGCATGATAAGACGAACGTACCAGCGGACCGCTTTCTACTTTTGCAAAACCTTTCTTCTCGCCGATTTCCCGATAACGTGCAAATTGTTCGGGGGTTACGTACTCGTGTACCGGATAATGCTTGCGGGTGGGTTGCAAGTATTGTCCGATGGTCAGGATTTTACATCCGTTGGCTATCAGGTCGTCCATTGTTTCTTCTACCTCGTCAGGCGTTTCGCCCAGTCCTACCATGATGCCCGATTTGGCTGTTACTCCGCTTTCCGCAATCTGACGGATAACTGCCAGACTGTTGTCGTAACGGGCTACGCTGCGCACTAAGGGAGTAAGGCGGCGTACGGTTTCCATGTTGTGTGAGAGGATTTCGGGGCGTGTATCTGTCACTTGGGCTATCAACTCTTGCCTGCCTTGAAAGTCGGGGATAAGGGCTTCGAGCGTAATGTCGGGATTGACTTTTCGGATGGTGGTGAGCGTCTTTGCCCAATGAGATGCTCCCAAGTCGGGCAAATCATCGCGGTCTACCGAGGTGATGACTGCATGGTTCAGCTTCATCAGCCGGATGGATTCGGCTACACGCATCGGCTCTTCCGGGTCGAGCGGTAAGGGTTTGCCTGTCTGCGTATTACAAAATTTACAAGAACGGGTGCAGATGGCTCCGCCTATCATGAAAGTAGCCGTACCTTTTCCCCAGCATTCACCGAGGTTCGGGCAGCGTCCGCTGCTGCAGATGGTGTGTAGTTTATGCGTATCGACAATGCGTTTCGTTTCGGTATAGCGTGCATTTGTTCCGATGCTTATTTTCAGCCAGTCGGGTTTCTTAACGTGTTCCATGTAAAAGAGTTAAATGTGGATAATGAGTTAATAATTAATGATGAATGATTAACAACGAGGCTGTATTACTACGTTATTAATCATTCATTATTAATTCTTCACCAATCAAAGGTTTTCGATAAAGAAATCGGCAACACGGTTCATCAGGTGGTTACGTGTGTTTCCGCCCGAAATGCCGTGATTGCGGTTCGTATAGACCTGCATGTCGAACTGCTTGTTCGCCTGAACCAAAGCTTCGCTGTATTCGGCGCAGTTCTGGAAATGAACGTTATCATCGGCAGTGCCGTGTATCAGCAGCAACTTGCCTTGCAGCTTGGCAGCCTGTTTGATGGGAGAACCAGCATCGTACCCCTCACCGTTTTCTTTTGGCGTGCGCATGAAACGTTCCGTATAAACGCTGTCGTAGAAACGCCAGTCGGTAGGAGCGGCAATGGCTACTCCCGCCTTGAATGCTCCCGAACCTTCGCTCATCGACATCAGCGTGTTATATCCTCCGAAGCTCCAGCCCCAGATTCCGATGCGCGTTCCGTCTATGTAAGGCAGCGTACTCAGGTAATGTGCCGCAGCAGCTTGGTCTTTCGATTCTTTTACGCCCAAGAAAAGGTAAGTACATTTCTCGAATGCTGCACCTCGTCCTCCCGTGCCGCGTCCGTCTACACATACCATGATGTAACCTTTGTCGCACATGTAGGCTTCAAACATGCCTCCGTCGCCGAAACTGCCGATTCCCCAGCGGTCGAGTACCTGCTGTGAGCCGGGGCCGCTGTATTGGTGCATAATCACCGGATATTTCTTGTTCGGGTCGAAGTGGGCAGGCTTCATCATCCATCCGTTCAGTTCTACGCCATCGGGAGTCTTGAATGTGAAAAATTCTTTGGTCGGCATATTCAGGTTTGCCACCTTCGATTTCAGTTCGGCGTTGTCCATCAGCGTAGCCATTTCCTTGCCCTTATTGTTGTTCAGCGTAATGAGGGTAGGGGTATCTTTGCTTGAGTACGTATTGATGTAATAAGCAAAGTTCTTGCTGAACAGCGCGTTGTTCGTACCTACACGTGTTGACAGCTTGGTCTTCTTTCCTTTGCCGTCCACTTTGTAGACAGCCGAGCGGAGCGGACTTTCTTCGTTGCTCGTGTAGTAGAACACGTTGGTTTTCTTGTCCCATCCCAAAAATTCCTTCACTTCAAACTTTCCGCTGGTGATCTGTTTTATCAGATTTCCGCCGATGCTGTACAGATACAGGTGGTTATATCCGTCGCGTTCGCTCATCATCACGATGTTTTCGGGGTAGAAAACAATGTCAGAGTAGGCTTGTTCTTTGATATACTGTTCGGCTTCATCGCGGATAACGGTTTTACAGAGGGCGCTGCGCGGATTTGCCATATACACATTGAAACGGTTCTGGTGGCGGTTCAGCGTCATGATGGCAAGTTTTTCGGGGTCGGAAGTAAACTTGATGCGGGGAATGTATCCGTCGGCATCCATCTCCAGATTCATTTTGCGGGTTACGCGGCTCTTGATATCAAATGTATGTACGCTGACTGTCGAGTTCGTTTCTCCGGCTTTCGGATATTTATAAGTATAGGCGCCGGGATAGCTTGCGTATTCGTCCCGTGAGGGGAACATGCCTTTGTATTCGGGGAAAGAGAACATCGGCACTTGGCTTTCGTCGAAGCGGATGTAAGCTATCATGCGACTGTCGGCACTGAAGTCGAACGCGCGGTTAAACCCGAACTCTTCTTCGTAAACCCAGTCGGGGATGCCGTTCAGCACCTTGTTATATTCACCGTCTTTCGTTACCTGCGATTCGCTGTTGCCGAAAAGCAGTTTTACAAGGAATATGTTGTTGTTACGCACGAAAGCTATCTGATGGCTGTCTGGCGAGAACAACGGAACTTGCTGCGGTCCGCCTTCCGACAACGGTTCGAGCGTGCGGTTTTTTACGTTGTAGATATAGTAAACGGCGGTAAACGAGCGGCGGTAGATGGGTTTCGTTTCCGTTTGAATCAGGATGAGGCTTTCGTCGGGCGACAGGATATAATCGTCGAACGACTTGAGCGTGTGGTTTCGCGCCGTGGCAACATCGAACACCGTGCCTACTTCTTCGCCCGTCTTGAAAGAATATTTCACGATGCGCTTATGGTCGGGACTGATTTGCGTGTAATGTTCGCCGTCTAACATCGGCTTTAACCCGTGGATGCTTTGGGCACGGTAAGTACCGTTCGCCACATCCTGTAAAGTCACTTTCTGAGCCTGCACGCCGAGTACGAGGGTCAGCAGACAGATAAAAGCAAATAGTTTTCTCATAATTATCTTTTGTTTTTAGTTTCGCTATTGAGGTTGCTTGCAAAGGTAACGAATCGGGCGAATATATTCTTAAAATAATCAGGGAATTTTGTTCTGAAGTTTCTTACGGAGGTTACGGTAAGATAAGGGGATAAACATGAAAGTGTTTCCGCTTGTTTTTTATAACCCGGCTTGGCGGGTTGTACGACTCACCCTGCCGGGTTATATAACTCACCACGCAGGGTTGTATAACTCACCCGTGTGGGTCATGAAACCGGGGCTTGATGATAAAAAAACTCCTTACGGTAAGAAAAGAATTGCCGTAAGGAGTGTGATAAAATAAGATTAGTCATTGCCTTTACCGAACAGCCAACGGAAGAAGCGTACGATGAAATTACGCTTTTTAGGTTCGGGGCGTACGGAGGCATCGGACTTGACAAGATACTGTTCCGGAATTTTAAAGCGTGTGGAATCTGCCGTACTGAGTTCGGGCAGCGGAATTTCTGATTTCGAAACAAGAGGCGTACGCACCGCACGTGGAGGCAACTTGCTGATGCTGTCTTCGCGCTGGGCTTGGAGTACCATGCGGACAGAATCCTCCGGCGAAAGCGGAGCTGCCGGAGCAGGTTTCTTGAAACGGATGGGGACGGAATATTTGCACCGCACCTTTACACCGTTGTCTTTGCCGGCTATCCAGCGCGGCATGGTCTCGATAACCTGAAGCGCGGCGGTATCTAACCGGGCATCCAGCGGACGGACAATGCTGGGTAGAGTTACCTCTCCGTCTTTTTCTACCACAAACTGGATGACCGTTACGCCTTCTACACCCGTTTCTTCGGCAAGCTGTGCGGGACGGAGTTTGCGGTTTATGTAGTTGAAAAACGCCTTCATCCCGCCCGGATATTCCGGCATTTGTTCTACTGTCGAGTAAATTCTTCCGGAACCTTTCGGGCGCATCATAATGGTGTAAGGTCCGTCGGTGTGAGTCAGAAAAGGCTGGATTTCCAGATAGCGGTTCTCCATACCGTTGGCGCGAATCACGATGAGGTGACTGTAATCGGCGTCAATGGTAAATTCCCCCATCTGGTTGCTGGTGGCTTTTCTTCCAGTTCCTTGTATTTGGATTTCCGCTCCGGCAACAGGCTTGCCGTAGCTGAGCAGTTTCCCCTGTACGCTAAACGTACGTCCGCTTTGTTTGAAGCGGGCAAGGTCTTCGGGGCGGTCTATGTAGAGCAGCGTGTCAGCGGCAAGCCTCGTCGAGCGGCAGCGACTTGACCGGTTTGGTCTTATCCGTAGGGAAGTAAAAATTAGCAGTACGCACGTAGTTCTTGCTGATATCCTGCTCAAAGCTGAACACCCCCTGTTCATCGCTTATGTATTCTTTGCCGAATCCGTTAACCTTCAGAATCATTCCCACTTGCGGCTCGCCTGCGGTATTAAGAACGCAGATGTTGAAAGTCTGTTTTTGAGTCTGTCCTGAAGCAGTGAGTTTACCAGCGAGCGTTAGAGCCAGCACGGATAAGAAGAAAACAAAGCGTTTCATAATCAAATCGGAGTGGAAAGAGTGAAATTATAAAAAATCAGGCACGATTTACACAGATTATTACGGTCTTTATATCGTTATTCGAACCGTGAAACCCGTGTAATCCGCGCCTGAATAATTGGTTGTATTATAGGGGTAATGAAGTTTTATTTTTTATTTTGCGGCGTGTAGCGGGCGTTCAGTCCGTCTACGATTTCCTGCGTAATGTTAAATGCCTTGTTAGCATACAGCAAGTTGTCGAATCCCGTATTGCTGATGATAAGGTCGTAACCTTTTTCCTTGTTGTAGATTTGCAGGAAAGCATTGATCGAATCGCGTAACTGCAAGCTGTTCTTCTGGTTTTCAGTTTGCAAGTCAGTAGCCAGTTTTTCCTGAAGTTGCTGCAAATCGCGTTGTTTTTGTGACAGGCGGAGGTTTTCTTGTTCAGCCCGTTCACGGCTAACGAAACCATTGTTTTCTAATTTACGTTGAAATTCGCGCATTTCCTGATCCAGCTCTTTGGCTTTTTCGTTCAGCGTAGTGCGGATATTTTCTTCTTTCTGAATCATCAGCTCGTTCAGTTCGTTCCAGTAGCGGTATTTGGTCAGTAACGAGTCTATTTCCACGTAAGCTATTTTCATTGTTCCCGGATTAACGGTAGCCGGAACTGTTTTTTCTGATGTAGCATTGTTACTGTTGTTGCATTGAACGAACAGCAACGCCATAGCCATAGCACAAAATCCTTTCAGGATATACTTTGCTCTTTTCATAATGATAGTTATTCGTATTTCTTTTTTAGTTAATTATTCTCTTTTTATTTTCGTTCCGGTATGGCATTCGGATTATTTTTCCGTGCTTCTCGGTCTTGTGATTGCACGCATCCGATGCCTCGTTCACGCATCGCTTTGCTTCCGCTTACATGCGTGTTAGGGAAACGTCCGTTCTTTTTCAGAAGTATTTTAACCGATAATAGTGCGATGCAAATAGCAACTATTAACATTGTTATCAAGATAGTCTTGAGCATTTCTTCTTATTTTTGTGGTGCAAATATATAGTTTTTGTCATAATCTCTGTGGCTTTTATGCCAAAGATTTTGAGCGAGATAAACCTGTGTATTTAACTTATTTTTGCGGAATATTGATTATTAATTCAGATGAATAGAACAATTATTATGGAAAAGAAAGATTTAAAACCAGCATGTGTGTTTCATTATTTTGAAGAAGTGTGTCAAGTGCCTCGTCCTTCAAAGAAAGAAGGGAAAATACGGGAGTATTTAACGCACTTTGCAGAGACTCACGGACTGGAGTATAAAGTAGATGAAGCCGGAAACGTCTTGATAAAGAAGCCTGCAACTGCGGGTATGGAAAACCGTAAGAAAGTAATCCTTCAGTCACACATGGACATGGTCTGCGAAAAGAACAACGATACGCAACATGATTTTGATGTAGACCCGATTGAAACTTATATCGACGGCGAATGGCTTCGCGCGAAAGGTACAACCTTAGGAGCTGATAACGGCATCGGGGTGGCTGCGGAACTGGCTGTGCTGGCTTCGACGGACATTCAGCACGGTCCGCTGGAATGCTTGTTTACGGTAGATGAAGAGACAGGGCTGACCGGCGCTTTTGCATTGAAAGACGGTTTCATGGATGGAGAAATCCTTATCAATCTGGATTCGGAAGACGAAGGAGAACTGTTCATCGGCTGTGCCGGCGGTGCACGTACCGATGCTGAATTCCCATGTACGATGGTTCCTTCCCCCGAAGGTTTCTTCTTTTTCCGTGTAGGTGTACAGGGTCTGACGGGTGGTCATTCAGGCGATGATATCAATAAAGGCCGTGCCAATGCCAATAAGTTATTGAACCGTTACCTGATGGGCTTGATGCAGCGTTACGATTTACGTTTGTGTTCTATTGACGGCGGTAATCTGCATAATGCCATTCCTCGCGAAGCCCATGCCGTATGTGCTGTTCCGATAGAGAATAAAGAGGCTGTACGTGTCGATTTGAATGTATTCCTTGCCGACGTAGAGAATGAATATTCAGTAACTGAGCCCAACGTAACCATGACGCTTGAATCGGAAGCAGCTCAGCCCGAAGTGATGGAAAAAGAATCGATGAAGCGTTTTCTCCATGCCATTTATGCTGTTCATAACGGGGTGTATGCCATGAGTCAAGATATAGAAGGGCTGGTTGAAACGTCTTCTAATCTGGCTTCGGTTAAACAGAAAGATGGAAAAATCGTGATAGTAACCAGTCAGCGAAGCTCCATTCATTCGTCACGTGAAGATATGTCTCAAATGGTTCGTTCCGCTTTGAGTTGGGGGGAGCTGTTACTGCAACAGGCGAAGGTTATCCGGGTTGGAAGCCTAATCCGTCTTCGGAGATACTTCGTGTGGCAACGGAAAGCTACAAGAGTCTGTTTGGGGTAGAGCCTAAGGTAAAAGCAATTCATGCGGGATTGGAATGCGGATTGTTCCTTGAAAAATATCCGTCGCTCGATATGGTTTCTTTCGGACCGACTCTGCGCGGTGTTCATTCACCCGATGAACGTATGCTGATACCTACGGTAGACAAGTTCTGGAAACATTTGATTGATGTGTTAGCTCATATTCCAGTAAAAGCATGAGCCGGAAGACAGTCGTATTTTTATGTTTGTTGGTAGCCGTTGCCGGAGTGAGACTGCCGGCTGCGGCTCAGCAAACGTTCCGTGTAATGGAGTATAATGTAGAGAATCTTTTCGATTGCCGACACGACTCCTTAAAACAGGATAAAGAGTTTCTTCCCGACAGTCCGCGCGGATGGAATCAGACGCGATACAATGAAAAGTTGAAAAATATCGCCCAAGTGGTGATGGCGGCAGGAGATGAACAGGTGCCCGACCTCGTCGGATTATGTGAGGTTGAGAATGAGTATTGTGTGAAAGGCTTGGTGTCGCACTCGCCTCTGCGCGAGGCAGGATATAAGTATGCTATGACCGATTCGCCCGATGAGCGGGGAATTGATGTGGTGTTATTGTATCAGCCTGCCACGTTTCGCTGTATTCATACACAAACCATCCGCATCCCTAATCAGGTGATTGACCGACGGCCTACACGCGATATTCTTCACGTGACAGGGCGTGTGGTTTCAGGCGATACGCTTGATGTTTTTGTATGTCATTTGCCTTCGCGTTCGGGGGGAGAGAAAGAAACCGAACCTTATCGTCTTTTTACCGCCGGATACTTGCGCCGTGCGGCAGACTCGGTTATGGCAGTCCGCCAAAGTCCGAATGTTATTATCATGGGAGATTTCAATGATTATCCTTCCAATCGCTCGATAGCGGAAGTGGTAGGTGCGGTGAAACCCGAAGGGGAAATAGAGGCACGTACATTATATAACTTAATGGACGGAAAGCCTGATGGTACTTACCGTTACCGGGGCGAGTGGGGAACGCTCGACCAGATGATAGTCAGCGGTTATCTGCTTGAAGGCAATCCGCGTATTCATACGTCGTATAAAGCTGCCTGCATCTTGCGCTATCCGTTTCTTTTGGAGGAAGACGACCGTTACGGGGGAGACATTCCCTTTCGCACTTATAAGGGGATGAAATACCACGGCGGTTACAGCGACCATCTTCCTGTTTTGCTTGAGTTGGAAGTTTCAGAGTAGACCTAACTCCTTAGCTATTTGATACGCCTGAATCGAGTTGCCGGCATGTAATTTCTCTAAAATATTTTGCCGGTGACGGTTCACGGTGTTAATGCTGATACATAACAGCCGGGCGATGTCTTTGCTTGCTTTCCCTTCACCGATGAATGACAGTATTTCTTTTTCTCGTGTGGTCAGTATGTTCTGTTCCGACAGCCTGTCGGGTTCTATGCCTGTTCCGTTCGAAGTGTCGATAATCATCCGGCTGTCTGCCTTTTCTCCGGTGGCAGATAAATTATAAAGACACAGCGCCAACCAGATACTTCCGTTAGGTGCACTGGCTATGTAAAACATACGGTGGATAACCGGAAAGTATTTCCCATCTTTATTCCTCATGCGTATGCGGTTCGCTATATAATAATCGGTACGTTTCTCAACAGGCATTTTCTTTAAGAAATGAAAGAACCTTAGCTCTTGCGCATATTTTTCGATGAGGTCTTCCGGGTGAATCTGTTTAAATATTTTCTCCTCCCAAATCGATGAAATGGTTTGTTCCGTATTCTTGGGAGCTATGTCCAGTGTTTCAGCCACGCCCCCATAATACAGATAGCTGATATTGGCTTTCATGTCGCTGAGCACTGCGATGGCATTTTCTGTGCGGGCGTAGGTGCGAGCCGTCATTTTATGGGCGGTTAAAATGCTTTCACAGTCCTTGTCTGTTGTCGAAAACTCTTGGTTAAGCAGTTTATTATTTAATGTTTGCTGTATATCCATGTGGTTAGGCAGATGGAAAATGGTTATTTATCAGTATTGCCCGCTTGTGAAAGGCGGATTATCTTTGCAAATGTAATGAAGTAAAACTAAATAAAATAACATGAAGAAACTAATATTTGCTCTTTGGGCTTTTTGTGGAGTGCAGGCGCTTTCTGCACAGACATTAGAGAAGATGAATTGGTTTAACGAACCCGAACAATGGGAGATTAAAGACAACTCGCTTTCGATGTTTGTTACTCCGCACAGTGATTATTGGCGCATTTCCCATTACGGGTTTACGGTTGATGACGCACCTTTTTATTATGCCGAATACGGAGGAGAGTTCGAGGCTAAGGTAAAAATTACGGGAGATTATCGTGTGCGTTTCGACCAAGCGGGGATGATGCTCCGTATTGACCACGAAAATTATATCAAGGCAGGCATTGAGTACGTTGATGGGAAATTCAATTTGAGCACCGTGGTTACCCATCACACAAGCGATTGGAGTGTGATTGCGCTCGATGAGCCTGTGTCTTGTGTCTGGATTAAAGCCGTAAGACGGTTGGACGCCATAGAAATATTTTATTCGTTCGATGACAAAACTTACACCATGATGCGGAATGCGTGGATGCCGGATAATACGCCGATAAAAGTGGGAGTAATGGGAGCATGTCCCGATGGGGAAGGTTTTAATGTCCGGTTCGAACACTTCCAAGTAAAGCATCTGCCGGACAAGCGACGCTTGGAATGGCTGGAGAAAAATTCTGCCGAGTGATGATTTGTCCGTAAAACAGGGTTTTGTAAATGCTTTATTATTAGTGTATTACGATTTGTCGGAAAGGCAGGAAAACCTTTGCGGTAGAACCGGTCGGTTCTCCGAATAGAATTGGTCAACTCTACCGCATGGAATGACCAACACTAACGGTAGCGTTTGGGGGTGTGTCATCGGCGGATTTCTTTTTGCGTTCTCGTGAGGCAAAAAGGTATAAACAGGCTTGTAAAAAAACGCCGTTATGTCGGGTGATACATAACGGCGTTTTTTTTATGGACTCTTAATGTTTACGCTCCGAATGCCTTATGAAACTCTACCACGGCCTCTATTCCTTTGCGGAAAATGTCGAGCGAAAAGTTTTCGTTGGGCGAGTGGATGGCATCACTTTCCAGTCCGAATCCCATCAGCACGGTCTTGATGCCCAAAATCCGTTCAAAGTCGCTGATAATGGGGATGCTTCCCCCACGGCGTACAGCAAGCGGTTTCTGACCGAACGCTTTGGTGAATCCTTTTTCGGCTGCTTGGTAGGCAGGAAGGGTGATGGGACATACATAGCCTTCTCCTCCGTGCATCGGGGTTACTTTAACTTCCACGTATTCCGGGGCAATGGATTGGATGTAGTCGACAAACAGGCGCGAAATCTTCTCGTGGTCTTGGTGCGGTACGAGGCGGCTCGATACTTTGGCATACGCTTTCGAGGGCAATACGGTTTTTGAACCTTCGCCCGTGTATCCGCCCCAGATGCCGCATACGTCGAACGAAGGGCGGCAACTGTTCCGTTCCAGCGTAGAATATCCTTTTTCGCCTTTCAAAGCCTTGACTCCGATTGCTTTTTTGTATTTTTCTTCGTCGAACGGAATGCGGGCTATCATCTCGCGTTCGGCGGCGGGTACATCCTCTACGTCATCGTAAAAGTGAGGGATGGCGATGCGTCCGTCTTCATCGACAATCTTAGCCAACATCTCACACAGCGTATTGATGGGGTTTGCCACAGCTCCCCCGAAATGTCCGGAGTGTAAGTCGCGGTTGGGTCCGGTCACTTCAATTTCCCAATACGCCAATCCGCGCAGCCCTGTGGTGAGCGAGGGCAGGTCGGCACCTAACATACTCGTGTCGGAAACCAATATTACGTCAGCCTTCAGCAACTCCTGATGTGCTTTCAGAAAAGCGTTGAGGCTGGGTGAGCCAATTTCTTCTTCGCCCTCAAAGATGAATTTCACATTGTGGCGCAACAGCCCTTCGCGCACCATGTATTCGAAAGCCTTTACCTGAATCATCGCCTGCCCCTTATCATCGTCGGCTCCGCGCGCCCAAATACGCTCGTCGCGGATTTCCGGTTCAAACGGTTTGCTGTTCCAAAGCTCCAGCGGCTCGGCAGGCATTACGTCGTAATGTGCATAAACCAGTACGGTGGGGGCTTCGGGCGACACACGCTTTTCGGCATACACCAGCGGGTTTCCCTCCGAGGGCATAATCATCGCCTCGTCTGCACCCGCTTCGAGAAGTAACTGCCGCCACCGTTCGGCACAAGCCAGCATGTCGTCTTTATGTTCGGGCAGTGCGCTTATGCTGGGTATGCGGATAAGGCTGAACAGTTCGTCGAGGAAGCGCGGTTCGTTTTCTTGAATGTATTGTCTGATGTCCATAAGTGTTATATTTATTTGTTTATCCGCTAAGATAATAATTTTTTTTCGCTCGTAGCGTATTTATACGTATATTTGGCTTTGAAAGAACTATAAGCGGAATGCGTTATGAAGAAACAAAATTACGGAGGGATTGGTGTGCTGTTATTATGTGTCGTGCTGGCTATGGCTGCCTGTACGCAGAGTCCTTTTATTAACAGCGAGCGCACCATGCCGGGAAAATGGCTGGTGGAGGACATTGAGTACCTCGGACATGACGGCTGGGCATACTTGCCTTTCGATACCGGAGACATGCTTGATTTTGCTGATAACGGACGTTTTACCGTGACGGGAAGCGATGATTATCGGGCGGACGGGAATTGGTGGACAGACGAGAAGTCGCAACATTCTTACGTTTATCTTCGGCTCGACGGAGCGGATGAGATTACGACGGCACGTGTTAAGAAGGTTTCGGGCGGAAGAATCGTATGGGCGGTTTATCCTCAATATTGGGATGAGTATACAGAGGGTTATCCCCTTTACGAAATAACCCTTCTGAGTCAGAAATAAAAAATTAAACGGCAGGCGCTAAAACAATCGGCTTGCGCGGTCAAGTAAGTAATAGTCTAACAGCGTCATGGCTGTCATAGCTTCTACGATGGGTACGGCTCTCGGAAGCACACATGCATCGTGCCGTCCGCGTGCCTGAAGCACGGTTTCACGTCCGTTCACGTCTACCGTAGGCTGCTCCATCAGCACCGTTGCCACGGGCTTGAACGCAACTCGGAAATAAATGTCCTCGCCGTTGCTGATTCCTCCCTGTATGCCCCCCGAACGGTTGGTACGCAGGGCGATATGTCCGTTGTCATTATAAAATAAATCGTTCTGCTGACTTCCTTTCAGGTTCATGCTGCCAAATCCCTGTCCGTACTCGAACCCTTTGGCTGCATTGATGCTGAGCATGGCGTTGCCTAACGCAGCGTGCAGTTTCCCGAATACCGGTTGTCCCAGTCCGATGGGGCAACCTTTCACCACACACGAAATGACTCCGCCTACCGTGTCTCCTTCTCCTTTTATATTATAAATGTAATCGCCCATCTGTTTAGCCATCTCCGGGTCGGGGCAACGAACCGGGTTTTCTTCCGCCACGCTCAAATCGTAATGCGTATAATCTTTATCCAGCTTATAAATTCCCACTTGCGAGGTAAAGGCGGTTACGGTAACGCCCAATTGCTTCAGCGCCAGTTTCGCCAAAGCTCCGCCAACAACGCGCGCGATGGTCTCCCGCGCCGACGAGCGTCCCCCTCCGCGATGGTCGCGCACACCGTATTTCTGCGTATAAGTATAATCGGCGTGCGAGGGACGGAATACGTCTTTCATGTTGTCATAATCGTTGGAATGTTGGTTGGTATTCCATATCACGAATCCGATGGGGCATCCTGTCGATACCCCCTCGTAGATACCCGACAGAAACTCCACCTTGTCTGCCTCTTTGCGTGCGGTAGTAAGCGCCGACTGTCCGGGGCGGCGGCGGTCGAGTTCATGTTGGATGAAATCTTCATCAATGGATATTCCGGCAGGAAAACCGTCTATCACTCCTCCTATTGCCTTCCCATGCGATTCTCCAAAGCTGGTAAGGCGGAATATGTTGCCAAAAGTATTGTTGTACATAATATTTGTTCGTTTTTAGTTGAAATGAGAAACATTTGTAAACACAAAAGTAAGAAAATAAAACGAAAGATGCAAAACCGGATAAAAACGGCGGAAGGAAGGAGGAGGCTTGTGAGGCCGTATTTAAATTTCTGTATCCGTAACCTCAAAGGTTCATTCCGTGGCGCGTTCGGAGAAAAGGGAAGGAGATGTTTCTGTATAGAAATCGGAATTTCGGTCGACAGGCGTAACAATGCAATGAATTATTCTACTATTTTTCCTTTGGATTGTTAGAAAAAACCAAAATATTCTCTTATATTTACTGCCCGAAACAGGAAATAACGCTAAACGACATACAATTATGAAATTCTCGAACATATTTCTGGCTGTTTTAGGCTGCTTTTTATGGACTGCTGCTGCATGGGCGCAGAATACGATCCCTTATCGCTTTGCAACGCGGGCAGAAGCTCAAATGTTGATAACCGATATCGACGAGTATACGAATAGTTTGAATCAGTTTGACGTAGAGGTGCGTTTGCAGAAGAAGGACGGACGCAAATCGCAATTTCTGACATTGGCGATGAATGAAACGCAAAACTGGAGCGACCAAGACCGCGAAAAAGTGAATAAAGCAATGAAGGCTATTAGCGACCAGATACAAAAGCAGAAATTTACGCTTCATTTTCCGAAAGAGATAATCCTGCTGAAGACCTCCATGAAAGAAGAGGGAAACCGCAGTGGATATGCGCGTAAGAACTGGATTGCTTTGGGCGAAAACCTTTTGAGCGGGGCTTCGGAAGACAGCTTGCAGCAGGTGTTGACGCATGAACTTTTCCATATCCTTACACGGAGCGACTTGGTATTCAAGCGTGCGATGTATAAAACGATAGGCTTCACGGTGCTTAACCGGGAGATTCTGTTTCCGGCAGATGTAATCGAGAAACGCATATCCGACCCCGACATCAACCGTTACGACAATTATGCTACATTTACGATTGATGGCAGTAAGCGGAATTGTGCCATGATTATGTATACCAGCCGTCCTTACGAAAGCGGAAGCCTCAATGAGTACGTTTGCGTCGGATTAATTCCGTTGAACAACCAGTTCGTTCCGGTGCAGATGAACGGAGAAACAGTTATTTATCCGCTTGATAAGGCTACCGATCTCTATACGCAGATAGGTAAGAACACCCGTAATGTTACGAATCCCGAAGAAATACTTGCCGATAATTTTTCGTACGTAATATTAAATAAGACAGAAGTTCCGACTCCTGAAATTCTTGATAATATCCGCAAGGTATTAAAGCGCAAATAAAATCAGAATAAAAGTGTTTTGACTTCTTCAGGCATATAACCGCTGCGGATGCGCCATTCTTGAGGATAAAGATTGTTGGCTCGGTTTCCGATATTTTTAGTGAAACCTAACGGATGGTTCTGATACGTTAGTATGACGTAGCCTTTCGGAATGGAAGCATCCAGCGTTATAGCTTCTTTGCGGAGGTAAGCAATGGCCTGCTCGTAAGTGAGGTCTGCCAGCGGGAAAACCTGTGGGGCAAGTTGTGTACTCATAGCCAGTGAATGAGACGGTTGCCAGTCTTTACCTTTTTGCTCAGCCAGCGTAATACCTGCATGAATTACTCGGAGCGTTTGTTTCATCCGCATGTATAAATCTTTCCAAGTGGCAGGAAAAGCGGTTATCGTACCGTTTTCTGCCGAAAACTCGTATTGTTTGTGGTCTACTATCCATTCGGTTACAGCTTTGGGGTAAGCTACGGTTTGTTTTTTGTCTGTCGGCTTGTTCTTCTTATTGCGTTTGGATGCCGGTTCATAAGAGTCTTCACAAGTTTTACGCAATACAGCGAGAAATAAACCTTCTCCTTCTGTGCGGTGAGGCAGGAAGCGGTAAACAGGGAACTCACCTCCGGTAAGGTTTCCGGAAATATTCCAAGCAGCATCGGTTTCTATCGGAAGCACCTCAGCCCCCAATTCACGGGCAATCCACGCTACATTGTCCTCATTCTCTTCGCGGTTGAATGTGCATGTGCTGTAAATCAGTATGCCGTTTGGTTTCAGGCATCCCCAAATGGCTTGTAAGATGCGCCGTTGACGCTGCCAGCATATATTTACATTCTCCAAACTCCATTCCGAAACGGCTGTTTCATCTTTGCGGAACATGCCTTCTCCCGAACAGGGAACATCGGTCAGGATAACATCGAACACTCCTCCCAATTCTGGAAAATCGGCTGGGTCGTTGTTTGTAACAACTACCGAAGGATGCCCCCACTTTATCAGGTTTTCGGCCAATACCTGCGAACGGTTCCGGATAACTTCGTTTGCCACCAGCAGACTGCCTTCTGGCAATACGGAGCGTGCCAATGTGGATTTACCTCCCGGAGCTGCACAAAGGTCGAGCATGACCACCGGCTCGTGAACATATTGTCGTAACGCCTGCTCGACAAACATCGATGACGCCTCCTGCACGTAGTAACACCCGGCATGAAACAGGGGGTCGAATGTAAACGTGGGGCGATAGTCTAAGTACCATCCCTTGCTCCATGCTACGGGAGTTGCATGAAGCGGATGAAGCGGACACTTGTCGTTATTCATGCGGATGCTTACAGGCGTTTCGCGGGTCAGCGCTTCGCAAAGTTCGTTACAGGCTTCCGCGCCCATCAGTTGGCGAGTCTGTTCTATAAAATCAAAAGGCAGGTTCATTATCTTTTCTTTTTTTATTTGTTTAATGCTCCGCAGTGGGGACAGATTCCTTTGTTTTTCATTTTGGCTCCGCAAGCTCCGCAGGCATACGGATAACATGCTGCGTTTCGTAATCGTTGGATGCACCATATCGTATAAGCCGCAAAACAAAGATAGGCTGCGTAAATCCATATATATGTAAAGAATATATATAAGAAAATACAGCATGAGGCTAATCCGAGGAGGTAGAAGAAAGCAACTTCAAGCGTGGTCTGGTGAAAAAGGTCATCGAGCATGGCTATACCTACCAGTGCGATGAGCCAGAGGCAAAGCAAAAATAGGCTTAATAAAAATGTTTGTTCGAAAGGATTGAGCGAAGGATTATAATAATAACACTCCCACGTATGCGGAGCAAACTGTTGCAGGCTGTTATAAAGGGTAGCTGCTGCCGCCAGTAGCCATGACAGTGTGATGGGAAATATGCTGTCTATATCATTAACCCAAATCAGTTTGATTTGCTTTTTACTTACGGCTCTATAAACAGTCCATAAGAAGAATATTCCTAAGATGGAGAAGAAAGCTAAGGCACGTGAACTGCTGAACCAGTGGATACATTGCGAAATGGGGTCGACAGGGACAATGTTTTCTAAAAGCGTTTTTTCCTGAATCCACCCGATGGTGGCTTGGTCGCGTGCCACTTTAACCCATACCGAATCGGCTGAGTCTTCAGGATGAATAGCAAATTCGGCAACCACCAGCTCATCGTCACACGTTACCGGGACAGAGTCGGTAAACGGCAGCTGGTGCAGCCAAAGCGTATCGGCAAGTACCTTGAAGTTGGAACTTAACGGATAGGGGCGTGTTTGAATGGAAGAATCTGTTAGTTCCGTCTGTCCATTGACGGAAGCGGATGCCCCTCTCCTGAAATGGCAGGCACTGACACATATAGCCAGCAAGAATAGCAATAGTAAATATTTAGTGGGTCGCATGGCTGTCGGTATCCGTTAAAACTTTCATGAGACATGCTTTGCAGTCGAATTCCAGACGGAAGCGTCGTCCGTCTCCGCTTATCAGATAGTAAGGCTCACGGTAAGGCGAGCGTGTCTTTTGGCGGGTAGGACACCATCCCATGCTGTAACGCAGGCAGTGCTTACACGTCATGAGTACGGCATCGGCCGGTGCTTCTTTTTCAAAGGCAGGAGCAATGCGCCGTACCCCGTGCGACAAGTAGAATCCGTATGCCGATTTGTTCATCACATTGCCTGCATACGTTAACTCTTGTACCGGGAAAGCATGATGCGTTTCGGGTAATCGTTCCCATTGTTGCGGGTAGTTGATGCGTCGGGCGGCTAATAATGCTTCGATTCCCCGACGGCGCAAGTCTGCCAGTTCGGAAGAAGGAATGAACCAATCGGCAGAAAGGTTGATTTGGATGGCTTCCGCTTCGAAAGGCGTATTGCCCAACTTGCTTAACTGATTGCGCAAGTTTTCTGTTTGAGGGGTACGCGCCGCCTCTTTTGCGCGGGGCAACGTAACGCTGATGCGGTTATCGTCTTCATCGGTCAGCGAAAGTGTAAAGCCGAAAGCGTTTTCTTCGAACGCCATGTTTATTGCCACTTTCCTTTCTGCCGATTTCTTTTGCATCTGCCGTTCAAACTCTTGGTCGAAATTACGGTATAGCTTGGTCTTGGGCTTTATTCGGGGCATCTCTTGAGGGAATAGCTTGTTGCCCTCCACGCGGTTCACCCGGAATCCGCACAGCTTACCCTGCTCGTCTATGTAGCACAGTCCGTCACCGTTATTGAAAGAAGTGATACCCGCCACACTCAGATAATTGTTCCGCACTTCTTTTACCGTTCCTACCTCTTCGCCCATCGACTTCGGTGTGTTAAACGAAAAAATATCGCGGTTACGCCCGTGCAAGAAATAATCGGTAAAGCCCCGGCTGAAACTTTTATCTAATTGGGGACGGAATCCCAGCTTTACACGTCCGGAAGACGCGCGGGCATATTCCGGACGGCGTCTGAATATTTCGTCCAGCTTTTTCCGATAATATGCCGTAACGTTCTTTACGTAAGCCACGTCTTTCAGTCTGCCTTCTATTTTCAGCGACGAAGCTCCCGCATCGAGCAAGGCTTCCAGATTCTCGCTTTGGTTCATGTCTTTCAGCGAAAGTAGGTGTTTGTCCTTTGCTATTACTTTGCCGTCGGCATCTACCATGTCGAAAGCAAGGCGGCAGAACTGTGCGCACTCACCACGGTTGGCGCTGCGTCCGTAACACGCCTGACTGACGTAACACTGTCCGCTGTAACTTACGCACAGCGCACCGTGAACAAATACTTCGAGCAACGTGTCGGGGCAGGCTGCGTGTATCTTTGCTATCTCATCGAGTGTCAGTTCGCGGGCAAGCACTATCTGGCGGAATCCCGCTTCGGCGAGAAACCGGGCTTTCTGCACACTGCGGTTGTCCATCTGCGTGCTGGCATGAAGCGGGATAGGGGGCAGGTTCAGTCGCGTGATGCCCAAATCTTGGATAATCAGTGCATCCACACCGATGCGGTAAAGTTCCCAGATAAGTTTTTCGGTATCACTTAACTCTTCATCGCGAAGAATCGTGTTCACCGTTACGTAGATGCGTACATTATATATATGTGCATACGCCACTAATGCAGCGATGTCCTCTATCGAGTTTCCCGCCGCCGCACGTGCACCGAATCGGGGTGCGCCTATGTAAACAGCATCTGCCCCGTGGTTTACAGCCTCTATGCCACACTCCACATTCTTTGCCGGAGCAAGCAGTTCTATCAAGCGTTGTTTCTTCATTACTTGATTTGGTTAATATCGTAAGGAGTTTCCTGATAAACGTAATAGTTCAGCCAGTTAGAAAACAGCAGGTTTGCCACGCTGCGCCATCTCACCAGCGGTCCCTCATCGGGCTGGTCATGACGGTAGTAATTCTTCGGCATGTCGATAGCCAGCCCCTTTGCCAAATCGCGGCGATACTCCGTGTCGAGTGTGTAGGGCGAATATTCCGAATGTCCGGTTACGAAAAACTCACGTCCGCCGCGTGCCATTACGATGTGTACGCCCGAATCGGCCGACTCGGAGATGATACGTAGCGCCGGACAGCGTTCGATGTCCTCGCGGCGCACTTCCGTATGGCGGCTGTGGGGAACGAAAAACACATCATCGAATCCGCGGAAGATAGGCAAGTGCTGGAAACCTTCGCAGATATGGTGTTCGAATATGCCGAACATCTTTTTCGGAAGCGGATATTTCGGTATGCCGTAATGGTGATACAGCCCCGCCTGTGCCGCCCAGCAGATGTAAAAAGTAGAGGTGACGTGCGTGCGGGTCCAGTTGAAAATGTCTTGAATCTCATGCCAGTAATTCACCTCTTCAAAGTCTAACAACTCTACGGGCGCACCGGTGATGATCATGCCGTCGAACTTCTCGTCGCGCATCAGGTCGAAATCGCGGTAAAACGCTTTCATGTGTTCTATCGGGGTATTTTTCGACGTGTGGCTTTTCAGCTTCATGAAGCTGACTTCTATCTGAAGCGGAGAGTTTGAAAGCAAACGGATAAGGTCGGTTTCCGTCGTTATTTTGATAGGCATTAGGTTGAGGATGACAATCTTCAGCGGACGGATATCCTGCGTGGTGGCACGCGAACTGTCGATAACAAATATATTTTCTTCCTTCAGCAGGTCAATAGCCGGAAGCCGGTCGGGTAAATTAAGTGGCATAGCTGGTTAGTTTTATTTTCGGGCAAAGGTAATAAATTTGTTGCCTCGATACCACGCACCTTCCTTAAAAAGTCGTTGAAAAAATTCTACCGTATATGTTGGTCAACACATACGTATGCGTTAACCAACATATACGGTTGCGTAATGGTGCGCTATGGGTAGAATTTTAGCCTTTGCTAATTGGTTGATTCTCTTGGTGCTTTCAGCGAGTTTAAAACCGGTATGGCAACGGGGAGAGCAAACAGGAACGAACACAAGTCTGCTACGGCCTGACTCATTTCCACTCCTTGTAAACCCAAGAAGCAGGGCAGTATCAGAATGGCGGGAATGAAGAACAATCCCTGACGTGCCGAAGCCAGCAATACGGCACGTACCGGGCGGCGGATGGTTTGCAGCAACATGTTGCAAAGAATGACCCACGTGCCCAGCGGCAGGGTGATGAGTTGCCAGCGCAAAGCCTGCGTTCCTACGGCTGTTACTTCAGGGTCTCCCTTACGGAACCACTCTACGATTTCGGGAGCATAGATATAGCCGATGACGGAACATACCGTCAGAAAAACCACGCCAATCTTTACGCAGAACCAAAATCCCTGACGCACACGGGGATAAATGCCTGCTCCGTAGTTATAGCCGCAAACGGGTTGGAAGCCTTGTCCGAAACCGATAAGAAACGAGTTGATAAACATGCAAACGCGGGTTACGATAGACATACCGGCAATGGCGGCATCGCCGTAAGCCCCCGCAGCTACATTGAGCAAGATGGTGGCGACGCTCGACAGCCCCTGACGGCACAGCGAGGGACTTCCTCCGTAAACTATTTCTTTCAGCATGGCAGGGCGCGGAGTGAAATTGCGCAAACGGATGCGGATGTTTTCTCCCCGGCTGTCCATGTAAATCAGAATACTGAAACTGCATACCTGACTGATAAGTGTGGCCCACGCCGCACCCGCAATGCCCATATCGAAAACAAAAATCAGCAATGGGTCAAGTCCGATGTTCAATACGGCGCCTACCATAATCCCTATCATGGCATACACCGCATTTCCCTGAAAACGCATCTGGTTGTTCAGTACCAGCGAAGAAGCCATGAAAGGTGCTCCCAGCAGGATGATGCCCAAATACGTTTCGGCATAGGGCAAAATCGTGTCGGTAGAACCTAATGCCCGGCAAATAGGACTCAAGAATATCAATCCAAGCAGCGTAATGATGCCTCCTACGATGAAGGCGCAGAAGAATCCCGTCGATGCCATCTTTTCGGCACTCTGGTAATCGCGTGCGCCCAACTTGCGGGAAATATAGTTGCCCGACCCGTGTCCGAAAAAGAAACCGAATGCCTGAATTATCGCCATGATAGAAAACGAAATACCTACTGCCGCCGTTGCCTGCGTATTGATTTTCCCCACGAAATAAGTGTCTGCCATGACGTAGAACGAAGTAATCAACATGCTGATAATCGTAGGAATAGCAAGCGAACCGATGAGGCGCGGAACGGGCGCCGTGGTCATTTCTGTATACTTATCTTTATATTTCCGTTTCATAAGCACAGTAGTATTTTAAGCAAGCGTCGTCGGCTTGCACCGAAAAGCGATACAAAAGTAGGAAAAAAAGATAAATTAAGACACCTATCGTTCTTTTTTCCTCATAATTACGTATCTTTGCGCCCGTACTATACAAAAAGTTAATTGACAAGGTATAAAAAACAAATAAACAATGGCACAAGAAGACGTTTTTAAGAAGTTAGTTTCACACTGCAAAGAATATGGTTTTGTTTTTCCATCAAGTGAAATATACGATGGACTGGGCGCTGTATACGACTACGGACAGAACGGCGTGGAACTGAAAAACAATATCAAGCAATATTGGTGGCAGAGCATGGTGTTGCTCCATGAAAACATTGTGGGCATCGACTCGGCCATATTCATGCACCCTACTATTTGGAAAGCATCCGGACACGTGGACGCCTTCAATGACCCGTTGATTGATAACCGCGACTCGAAGAAACGTTATCGTGCCGATGTATTAATCGAAGACCAAATCGCCAAGTACGACGAAAAGATAAATAAAGAGGTGGCAAAGGCAGCCAAGAAGTTTGGCGACGCTTTTGATGAACAGCAGTTCCGCTCTACGAATGCCCGCGTATTGGAGCATCAGGCTAAGCGCGATGCATTGCATGAACGTTACTCAAAGGCAATGAATGCCAACGACCTGAATGAGTTGCGTCAGATTATATTGGATGAAGAAATCGTTTGTCCTATCTCCGGCACAAAGAACTGGACCGAGGTACGTCAGTTCAATCTGATGTTCTCTACCGAAATGGGTTCTACGGCAGACGGCGCAATGAAAGTTTATCTTCGTCCGGAAACCGCTCAGGGTATTTTCGTAAATTACCTGAACGTGCAGAAGACCGGCCGTATGAAAATACCGTTCGGTATCGCTCAAATCGGTAAGGCATTCCGTAATGAAATCGTAGCGCGTCAGTTTATCTTCCGTATGCGTGAGTTCGAACAAATGGAAATGCAGTTCTTCGTAAAACCCGGAACCGAACTCGACTGGTTTAAGAAATGGAAAGAAATCCGCCTGAAATGGCACAAGGCATTGGGCTTCGGCGATGACCACTACCGTTATCATGACCATGAAAAACTGGCTCACTATGCCAATGCTGCTACCGACATCGAATTCCTGATGCCGTTCGGATTCAAGGAAGTAGAAGGTATCCATAGCCGTACAAACTTCGACTTGAGCCAGCATGAGAAGTTCTCAGGCAAGAGCATTAAGTATTTCGACCCGGAAATCAACGAATCATATACTCCGTATGTCATCGAAACCTCTATCGGGGTTGACCGTATGTTCCTCAGCGTAATGAGTGCGGCATACTGCGAAGAGAAACTGGAGAACGGCGAAACTCGCGTAGTCTTGAAGTTGCCTGCCGCCCTTGCTCCGGTGAAATTGGCTGTCATGCCATTGGTGAAAAAAGACGGACTGCCCGAAAAAGCACGTGAAATCATGAACGACTTGAAGTTCCACTTCCACTGCCAGTACGATGAGAAAGACAGTATCGGTAAACGTTACCGCCGTCAGGATGCCATCGGTACTCCGTACTGTATAACAATCGACCATCAGACATTGGAAGATAATTGCGTTACGCTGCGTAACCGCGATACGATGGAACAGGAACGGGTGGCAATCTCTGAATTGAATAACATCATTGCAGATAAGGTAAGCATTACAAGTTTGCTGAAAACGCTGCAATAATTAAAGAATAACGCATGAATAAAAACATTCTTTGGCTGATTGTCGTATTGGTTTCATTATCGTTCGGCTTTGCTTCGTGTGCAGAAGATACACAGGTTGAAGATCCGTACGCTAATTGGCAGGCGCGTAATGAGCATTATTTGGATTCGATTGTAGATGTAGCTCGTGCCAACGCAGACGGGAGATGGTATTGTGTGCAGAATTGGAAAATCTGGAACGACGGAATGGCAGGAACTGGTGGTATCGTTTTTGATGATAATTTCGATATGACCGATTCTGTGTATGTTCATTTCCGTAGCGAGCCGGTTGCTGCAGGAAGTGCCCCGCTGTATACCGACAGTATAACTACTTATTATAGGGGAAGCCTGATAAACGGAGAACAGTTTGATAGTAACTATCAGGGCGATTGGGACGATGTGCAGACCCCGCAAATCTATACTCCGAGAGGATTCTTGGTGAGTGGATTGATAACAGGGTGGCAGACGGCTCTGATGGCTTCTCACGACGGTTCTTATCCGGGGATGAAGCCGGGCGATAACGTAGATATCTACATCCCGTATCAGTTAGGTTATGGTGCCAGCGGATATCTGGATATTCGCGGATATTCCGTGCTGAGTTTCCACATGAAGTTAGTCAGCGTAACCCATCCGGAAGGACCGGATGACAGAAGTTTGATGTCTGAAATCGAATAAAAACAATAAAACCTGATGAGGAAATGCAACATCGCTTCCGTACATACTGTATGTTGGTAGTCAGCATAGTCGTGCTGATAGCGGGTGCATTTCCTCATCATCATCACGAAGAACGGTTCTGTTTAAACACAGATTTGACGAGCTGTACTTCTCCGCTCACAGCGGAAAACGAAACCCATTATCCGGGCGATACCGACAGTCATGCGTGTAAAACCACGTGTGTTACTCATTTCTCTTTCTCTTCTCCGAGTAATCGCCCTTTCGATTTTACTCCCGATTATACATTCTATTTTCTTACTTACCCGTTACTGGACGTGTTAGAACATTATCTGTCGTCCGAAGTATCGGCTAAGCATGTCTTTTATTATATCGAGCGTCTTCACGGATTGTATTGCGTTACAGTCCGGAGCCTTCGTGCGCCTCCCGCATTGTCATAAGTTTAAAGGGTTGCAGTCTTAGAAACTGTTGCTTTTCTCCGGCAATCACATTGCAACCCGGTTGCCAAAAATAAGACATACTTTTGCATCATTAAAACACCAAACTTATGAAGAAATATCTTTTTATGGGGACAGCGCTATTGTTCCTGTGCGGAGCATGTACGCATCAACACAACCACGAAGCGGAAGAAGCAGCCCATGAAGCAGAAAGTCATGGCGGACATTCCGATGAAATTATTTTGACTCCCGAAAAAGCAAAAGCGGCGGGAGTGATGGTAGAAACCGTTACTCCGGGAACATTCTGGGAAGTAATACCCACCAGCGGACAGGTATTGGCTGCTCAGGGAGACGAGAATACGCTGGTAGCTGCTACGGCAGGCGTGGTTTCTTTTTCGAGAACCGTTACCGAGGGAATGTCCGTAGGTCGAGATGTGGAACTGCTGAGCGTATCGGCGGAGAACTTGCAGGACGGCGACCCGGTGAAGCGCGCACGCATCGCTTACGAACGGGCGAAGGGAGAATACGAGCGTGCGGAAAAACTCATCGGCGAACGTATCGTGTCGGAAAAAGAATTTAATGTATTGAAAGAAAATTATGAGAATGCACGCATTGCTTACGAGGCACTTTCGCCGAGCAAGGCAGGTAAGGGCGTGGCGGTGAAGTCGCCGATGGCAGGTTACGTCAAGGCATGTTTCGTAAAAGAAGGCGACTATGTTACGGTAGGGCAACCGCTGCTTAGCGTTACCCAAACCCGTCGGCTCATGCTGCGTGCCGAAGTGTCGGAGCGTTATTATTCAAGACTGCATAACATTGCTTCGGCCAATTTCCAGACACCATACGATGACAAAGTGTACAGTCTTGCCGACCTGAAAGGACGTTTGCTCTCGTTCGGAAAGTCTTCGGATGGCACGTCGTATTACGTTCCCGTAACCTTCGAGTTCGACAACCGTGGCGATGTGATACCCGGTTCGTTTGTCGAGGTGTATCTGCTGGCATCCGAGCGGCAGAACGTGCTCAGCGTCCCCGTGTCGGCACTCACCGAAGAACAAGGTCTGTACTTCATCTATTGCCAGATTGACGAGGAGTGTTACCGCAAGCAGGAAGTAACCGTAGGGGCAAACGACGGCAAGCGGGTGGAAATCTTATCCGGACTGAAAGGAGGCGAAAAGGTTGTAACGCAGGGAGCTATCCATGTCAAATTAGCTTCGGCTTCGACAGCCATTCCGGGACATACACATAATCATTAAGAACTTGTCTTAACGGTGCGGTTCGTTTTTCGGAAGGCGGAAAAACGCTTCGGCTTGTGTTCCTTGTTTCATGCGGATAAACCGTCCGGTTCTATTCGGAGAGTGGACTCGTCTTTCGAATAGAATTTTTCAAGCCCCGGAAAAGACCGAAACCGATTGATGACAAGTTCCGGATTTATACGGCTTTTATCTCGTAATGCGTTGATAAATAGCTGGTAAACCTGTAATTAAAAAACTCACATCAAATGCTTAATAAAATTATACATTTCTCGTTACAAAATCGTTTGCTGATTTTGGTGGCTTCGGTGCTTTTGCTGATAGGCGGAACGTATACCGCATACCATACTGAAGTCGATGTATTCCCCGATTTAAATGCTCCTACTGTGGTAGTGATGACCGAAGCAAACGGCATGGCAGCCGAGGAAGTGGAGCAGCTTGTTACGTTTCCTATCGAAACCGCAGTAAACGGGGCGACGAATGTGCGCCGCGTGCGTTCGTCATCCACCACAGGCTTTTCCGTGGTGTGGGTAGAGTTCGATTGGGATACGGACATCTACTTGGCACGTCAGATTGTTTCCGAAAAGCTGGCGGCGGCAAGCGAAGGTCTTCCCGAAAATGTGGGAAAACCTACGCTGGGACCACAGTCGTCTATTTTGGGAGAATTGCTGATAGTAGGACTGACGGCAGACAGCACTTCGATGCTCGACCTTCGTACGTTGGCAGATTGGACGATTCGTCCCCGTCTGCTTTCTACGGGAGGTGTTGCCCAAGTAGCCGTGTTGGGTGGTGACATAAAAGAATATCAGGTGCGTTTACACCCCGACCGCATGAAGCATTACGGCGTAACACTGGGTGAGGTTATGGCAGTTACGCGCGGAATGAACCAAAACACGAACGGCGGTGTGATTTACGAGTATGGAAACGAATACATCGTGCGCGGCGTGGTATCGACCAGCGACGTCGACCGCATGGCTCGTTCGGTGGTAAAGACCGTGGGAGGCGTACCCGTGATGCTGGAAGATGTAGCCGAAGTAAAGGTAGGCTCGCAGCAGCCCAAGCTGGGGGTGGCTTCGGAAAAAGGGAAGCCTGCCGTACTGATAACCGTAACCAAACAGCCTAACACCGGAACCATCGAACTGACTGCCCAACTGGAGGCGGCGTTGAAAGACTTGCAGAAAAATCTTCCGAAAGATGTGAAAATATCTACCGACACGTTCCGCCAGTCGCGCTTCATCGAAAGCTCCATCAGCAACGTGAAAGATTCGCTTTACGAAGGTGCCATCTTTGTGGTAATAGTCCTTTTCCTCTTTCTTGCCAATACACGTACGACGATTATTTCGCTCATTACCCTTCCGCTGTCGCTGGTGGTGGCGATTCTCGTACTCCATTACATGGGCATGAGTATCAATACCATGAGTTTGGGAGGTATGGCGATAGCCATCGGCTCGCTGGTAGACGATGCCATCGTAGACGTGGAAAATGTATGGAAACACTTGCGCGAAAACCGGATGCTACCCGTGTCAGAACGCAAGCCGGTGTGCGATGTGGTGTTCAACGCCTCACGCGAGGTCCGTATGCCGATATTGAACTCTACGCTGATTATTATCGTCAGTTTCGTGCCTGTTCTTTTTGAGCGGTATGGAAGGGCGTATGCTGGTTCCGCTGGGTGTAGCCTTTATCGTTTCGCTGTTCGCTTCAACTGTAGTGGCATTGACGCTTACTCCCGTGTTGTGCAGTTATCTGTTGGGTGGAAATCCTAAAAAAGACGGACTGCCGAAAGAAGCCTTTGTAGCCGTTTGGCTGAAAAAACATTACGAACGTGCCTTGCTGTGGGCACTGGAACATAAAAAAGCTGTTTTAGGTAGTACGGTAGCTCTTTTCCTTGTGGCGTTAGGCCTGCTTTTTTACATTGGGGCACAGTTTCCTTCCTCCCTTCAACGAAGGCTCGTTTACCATCAACGTAAGCTCCATGCCGGGCATATCGCTGGAAGAATCCGACAAGATAGGCAGACAGGCGGAAGAGATACTGATGTCTATCCCCGAAATACAGACCGTGGCGCGTAAAACCGGACGTGCCGAGCTGGATGAACATGCTTTGGGAGTAAATGTGTCTGAAATAGAAGCCCCGTTCGAGCTGAAAGACCGCTCTCACGCCGAGTTGTTGGAAGAGGTCCGTCATAAACTTTCGGTACTTACGGGTGCAAACATTGAAATAGGACAGCCCATCAGCCACCGTATCGACGCCATGCTGAGCGGTACGCAGGCAAGCATCGCCATCAAGCTGTTTGGCGATGACCTGAACCGGATGTTCCAGATAGGCAATCAGATAAAAGATGCCGTGGCCGACGTGGAAGGCATAGCCGACCTGAACGTGGAACAACAGATAGAGCGGCCGGAGCTGAAAATTATCCCCCGTCAGGAAATGCTGGCAAAATACGGTATCTCATTGCCGCAATTCAATGAGTTTGTAACAGTAAATATGGCAGGCGAAGTAGTCTCTCAAGTCTACGAACAGGGAAAGGCATTCAACTTGGTGGTTCGGGCAGACGAGGATTATCGCGGGACAATGGAGCGGGTAAAAGACTTGATGATCGACGATGCACAAGGACAAAAGGTGCCGCTCAGCTACGTGGCGGATGTGGTATCGGCAATGGGACCGAACACCATCAACCGCGAAAACGTAAAACGTAAAATCGTGATTTCTGCCAACACCAGCGGGCGCGACTTGCGCAGTGTGGTGAACGACATACAAGCCCGCGTAGACCAGCAAATCAAGTTGCCCGAAGGATACCACATCGAATACGGCGGTCAGTTTGAAAGCGAACAGGCAGCCAGCCGCACGTTGCTCTTAACCTCAGTGATGAGCATCGTGGTCATCTTTTTGTTGCTTTACATGCAGTTTAAGAATGCCACCCAAAGCGGCATCATCCTGCTCAATCTGCCGCTGGCGTTAATCGGTGGCGTGTTTGCCCTGCTGGTAACAACGGGCGAACTGAGCATCCCTGCCATTATCGGCTTCATCTCGCTTTTCGGTATAGCTACCCGAAACGGCATGTTGCTGATAAGTCATTACAATCTGTTACGTGAAGAGCAGGGTATGGGCATTCGGGAATGTATTGTTCATGGTTCGCTCGACCGTTTGAACCCCATCCTCATGACTGCCCTGTCGTCGGCATTGGCACTTATCCCGCTTGCTCTTCGCGGAGGATTGCCCGGAAACGAAATCCAAAGTCCGATGGCAAAAGTAATCTTAGGCGGATTGCTTACCTCTACTTTCCTTAACGCCTTTATAGTGCCGATAGTATACGAATTGATGAACCGTAAACAAAACGATAAGTGATTTATGAAAACCATACTGACAACCCTCTGTCTGGCGTTTGCTGTCGTATCGCAGGCGCAGACTATTGATGACGTGTTGCGCAGCATCGAGGAAAACAACAAGACCTTGCAGGCGCAACGGCAGGCTACCCAAGCCGGCAAAATGGAGATACAAACCCGAAATAACTTAGAAGACCCATCGGTAGAATACAGTCCGTTTTTCGCAAAAGGCGTAGACGGCATGGCAAGTTCGGAACTGGTAGTAACGCAAGGCTTCGACTTTCCGACTCTTTACGCCGCACGCCGGCAGTCGGGTAAGTTGCAGCAAGAAGTATTGGAACATCAACAGCAAGCCGCCCGTCGCGAAGTATTGCTTACGGCAAAGAACCTCTGCCTCGACCTGATTCGGCTGAATCAAGAGAATGCCCTGCTTACGGAGCGCAAACGGAATTCCGACGAACTGCTGAAACTCTTTGAAGAACGTTTTGAGAAAGGCGACGCCGGTATCTTGGAAGTCAATAAAATCAAGATGGAGCAGATGAGCATCCAAACGGAAGTGGCTCAAAACAATGCGGCTCACCGCACGGCGCTTCAGCAACTGCTTGCCATGAACGGAAATCTTCCGCTGGAATTTTCGGCAGATACCTATCCGCAAGTAGAGCCGATTAATGATTATAATACTTTATATAACGAAGTGATGACTACCAACGCCGGACTGTTGGAAGCCGATGCAGCTGTACGAGCCGCCACAAAAGAGGTGAACGTAAACAAACAAAGCTGGCTTCCCAAGATTGAAGTGGGGTACCGGCGTAATACGAGTGTCGGAGAAAAAAGCAACGGTTTCCTTGTAGGAGGAAGTCTGCCGTTGTTTTCCAACCGGAAGAAAACAAAGATAGCCCGCGCTCAGGCACTTAGTGCCCAATTACAGTTGGATGATGCTCGTTTGCAGACCGAAGCCCAAGTGCAAAGCCGCTTTAATGAGATGCAGCAGCTTCGCGAAGCCATGCAAGCCTACGATGTAACCCTGATGCACAAAACCTTGCGCTTGCTTAACGATGCCGTAAAAGCCGGACAACTGTCTGTTATTGACTTCTACGTGGAGGCGGAAAATGTATATAAAAACCTGCAAGCCTACATAGCACTTGAAAATCAGTATCAGAAACTGATGGCTTCGATTTACGAAAATCGTTTATAAATCGGTTACTCAGGCATACACCCGGCAAAGGAACAAGGGTGTGTGCCTTTGTTTCTTTCTTAAAAATATGAAAGCAATCGCTCTGCCTTGTTTTTCCTCTCGTTTTTTCTCTGTATCTTTGCGCATGTTAGCATACGATTATGAGCGAAGATACATTGGATAAAGAATCAACAAATACTCCTGAAAAAGAAGAACATTCAAGTTATAAACCGGCTTCCCCGACAGATGAGGCGGTAAAATATCAGCTAAGTGGCATGTATCAGAATTGGTTTCTCGATTATGCCTCTTATGTGATATTGGAACGTGCTGTACCTCATATCAATGACGGACTGAAACCTGTGCAGCGGCGTATTCTCCATTCGATGAAACGGCTGGATGACGGACGTTATAATAAAGTGGCGAATATCGTGGGGCATACGATGCAGTTTCATCCTCACGGCGATGCTTCCATAGGCGACGCACTGGTGCAGTTGGGACAGAAAGATTTGCTTATTGACTGTCAGGGAAACTGGGGGAATATCCTCACGGGCGACAGTGCGGCTGCTCCCCGTTACATCGAAGCCCGCCTCTCGAAGTTTGCGCTCGATGTGGTATTCAATCCTAAGACAACCGAATGGCAAGCCTCGTATGACGGACGAAACCGCGAACCGGTTACGCTTCCCGTCAAGTTCCCGCTTTTGCTCGCTCAGGGTGTAGAAGGTATCGCCGTAGGTTTGTCGTCGAAAATTCTTCCCCATAATTTCAACGAACTGTGTGATGCCGCAGTTTCTTATCTGCACGGTGAGGAGTTTCATTTGTACCCCGACTTCCTTACAGGAGGTGCCATCGACGTATCCCGTTATAACGACGGAGAGCGTGGAGGTGTGGTGCGTGTGCGTGCCAAGATATCGAAAATTGATAACAAAACTCTTTGTATCAGCGAAATTCCTTACGGTAAAACGACATCTTCGCTCATCGATTCGATATTGAAAGCTGTAGAAAAAGGCAAAATCAAAGTACGTAAGGTAGATGACAATACGGCGGATAAAGTAGAAATATTGGTTCATTTGGCGCCGGGTACTTCTTCTGACAAAACGCTGGATGCGCTGTATGCTTTCACTGATTGCGAAGTAAACATTTCCCCAAACTGTTGCGTCATTGACGAAAAGAAACCTCATTTTCTTTCGGTAAGCGATGTGTTGCGTAAGTCGGTCGACAATACGCTTGGCTTACTGCGTAAGGAACTTGAGATTCAGCGTAACGAAACGTTGGAAACCCTGCATTTTGCTTCGCTGGAAAAGATATTCATAGAAGAACGTATTTATAAAGATAAACAGTTTGAACAGGCAGAGACTATGGATGCCGCTTGTGAACATATTGACGAACGGTTGACGCCTTTTTATCCTCAATTCGTACGCGAAGTTACGAAAGAAGACATCCTGAAGTTGATGGAAATAAAGATGGCGCGCATCCTGAAGTTCAATAAAGACAAAGCGGATGAGGCTATTGCCCGGCTGAAAGCAGAGATAGAAGAGATAGATAATCATTTGTCGCATATCACGGAGTATACGGTAGACTGGTACTTACGTCTGAAAGAAAAATACGGGAAGAATTATCCGCGACGCACGGAAATACGTAACTTTGATACGATAGTGGCAACCAAAGTGGCGGAAGCCAATGAAAAGCTGTATATCAACCGCGAGGAAGGCTTTATTGGGACGGGACTGAAGAAAGACGAGTTTGTTTGTAACTGTTCCGACATTGACGATGTGATTATCTTCTATAAAGACGGAAAATACAAAATCGTGCGCATTTCCGATAAGCTGTTTGTCGGTAAGAATATCCTTTATGTCAATATCTTTAAGAAAAACGATAAGCGTACGATTTATAATGTAATTTATCGGGATGGGAAGGAAGGTTTCCATTACATCAAGCGATTTAATGTAACCTCGATGATTCGTGACCGTGAATACGATGTAACTCAGGGTACTCCGGGCTCGAAGATTGTTTATTTTACGGCAAATCCCAATGGAGAGGCAGAGGTTATTAAGGTAACATTACGTCCGAATCCGCGTATCAAGAAACTTATTTTCGAGAAAGATTTCAGTACGATAAACATCAAAGGTCGTCAGTCGATGGGAAATCTGTTGACCAAATGCGAGGTTCATAAGATTACGCTGAAACAGCGTGGAGGCTCTACTTTGGGAGGACGAAAAGTTTGGTTCGACCACGATGTGTTGCGCCTGAACTACGATGGCCGGGGGGCATACCTCGGAGAGTTTCAGAGCGAAGACAGTATTTTGGTTATCCTTAAAAACGGAGACTTCTATACTACCAATTTCGACTTAAATAACCATTATGACGCCGATATCTTGGCAATAGAAAAATTTGATCAGGAAAAGGTTTGGACGGCTGTGCTTTACGATGCCGACCAGCAGAATTACCCGTATCTGAAGCGGTTTACATTCGATGCCGTATCGAAACGTCAGAACTATTTAGGCGAAAATAAGCAGAATAAGCTGGTATTGCTGACTTGTCAGGTGTATCCGCGTATCCAAGTAGTCTTTGGCGGACACGACAGTTTCCGCGAAGCTCTGGTGATAGAAGCGAGCGATTTTGTGGGAATAAAGAGTTTCAAAGCGAAAGGAAAACGTCTCACCACGTATGCTGTCGACCGCATCGAAGAGCTGGAACCAACCCGGATGCCTGAACCGGAGCCGGAAGACGACCTGCAGCCGGACGAGGGGACTGAACAGACCGAATCGGCGGAAGAAGAAAACGGACAAATGAAATTATTTTAGAATCCATGAAAAAGCGATTACTGACTCTTTGGTTTGCATTGCTTGCGTGTGCAGGTTTAGGAGCACAGGAAGACAGTTTGTATGCTACCCGTTACGTGATGCGTTCTTTTCTGTTCGGGGCAGGACACGCAAACGTGTTGGATACTTACCTCTCGCCGTTGGAGTACGAAGGGCCTGAAGTACGGCTAATGTACGAAAACATGCGAATGACCAAACTGTTGGGGGGCAATGTCTCTGCCCAAAACCTGTTGCAAGTTAATTTTTCATATACGAAAAATCCGGCACAAACGGCACGCATGTATTCGGGCATTATAAACTGGAATTACGCCTTGCACTATCAGTTCCGTATCAATGAACAGTTGAAGATTCTTGCCGGCCCGATGCTCGACCTGAACGGAGGATGTATCTATAACGAGCGGAATTCCAATAATCCGGCTCAAGCCAAAGCATACGGCAGTCTTGCAGCGTCGGGGATGCTTATCTATAAATTCCGAATCAAGCGCTATCCTTTTATTTTGCGCTATCAGGCAAACTTGCCGCTGGCGGGAGCTATGTTCTCGCCCGAATACGGAGAGTCTTATTACGAAATCTTTTCGTTGGGAAATGGAGGAAAGAATGTTCGCTTTACCTCGTTGCATAACAACCCCTCGCTTCGCCAGATGCTGACACTCGATTTCCCGATTAACCGGATAAAAATGCGCATAGGCTATGTTTGCGATATCCAGCAGGCAAAAGTCAATAACCTGAAAACCCACGTTTATTCCCATAATTTCATGATAGGTTTTGTACGGAACTTCTACATCCTGAAAGGGAAAAACAAACTCAGTATGCCTAATAACGTTACTCCTTATTGATTATGAATATGAAGCATTCGGTATATCATTTCCTCCTTGTTGTTTTGTTGTCGGGACTGACGCTTTCGTGTATTCGCGAGGATATTTCGGGTAATTCGCCGGAAGATAATTTTGAAGCACTTTGGAAAATCATCGACGAGCAGTATTGTTTCCTTGAGTACAAGAATCAGGAGTACGGGTTGGATTGGGACGAGGTACACGAGCGTTATGCCAAACGTATCACTTCGTCAATGGGCTCGGAAGCCTTGTTCGAGGTATTGTCTGAAATGGTGAACGAGCTGCGCGACGGACATGTGAATCTGAGCAGCGCACAGGCTACCTCGCAGTACCGCGAATGGTTCGATGCCTACCCGCGTAATTTCAGCGACAGTATTCAGAGTAACTATTTGGGAAAGGATTATATCAATTCGTCGGGATTGACATACCAGATTCTTGAAAATAACATCGGGTATGTATATTGCTCCAGCTTTTCAGACGGCATCGGAGATGGAAACCTGAATGAAACGTTAGATAAGTTGGCGATATGCGATGGCTTGATTATCGATGTGCGGAATAACGGGGGTGGCAATCTGACAACGGCTCAGAAACTTGCCGCGCGGTTTACAAATGAAAAGGTACTGGTAGGATATATGTGCCATAAAACCGGACCGGGACACAACGATTTTTCTTCTCCCAAAGCGGTGTATGTCGAGCCGTCGACAGGCATACGCTGGCAGAAAAAGGCAGTGGTGCTGACGAACCGACGTTCGTTTAGTGCAACAAACGATTTCGTTAACTCGATGAAACAATTCCCCAACGTAACCGTGGTTGGCAACAAAACGGGAGGAGGCTCCGGCTTGCCTTTCAGTTCCGAAATACCCAACGGATGGTCTATCCGCTTTTCAGCAAGTCCGATGTTCGATCCGGAAATGGAACAACTGGAGTTTGGCATCGACCCCGATGTGAAGGTAGACATGACCAGCGAAGACATCAGTCAGGGGAAAGATACGATGATAGAAACAGCGTGCAGGATTTTAAAGGGCAGTACGAATTGATTTGATTGCCGGATGGTGGATAGGACCTATTACTGCAAATATCTCTCGTGGCAGAATTGATTTAAAGTGTCAAACTATTTTAATCTGTATTGAACTTGTTCTGACTCTATCCGGAGCTTGAGAAAACACTACCCGTAGTGCAGACCAGTCTTATGGGTAGAAACGGTTGACTCTTCCGCTTGGGATGAGCGATGCTAACGGTCGTATTTTCCGGTATATGCGGAAGAGGATTCGCCTCTTGTACGAATAACTTCATTATCTGTTTGTTACGGTGGAATGTAGGATGTGTGTAAGTTGGGCTTTCTGAAAAGAAAGGGCGGAATGAGTAGCTTTGATTATAACTGACGTTAATATACAAAAAGTTTAAATTTTTTGAATCTGATTTATGAAGAATGCAAGAAAGTACATCTTTGGAGCTTTACTACTATGTGGAAGTATGGGTTTGAGTGCGCAACAGTCTTTGTTAGACGGATTTGCCTATGGCAAAGAACTTGCGCCCGCAGGTAATGAATGGGAACAACCTACGAAACTGTCACTTAACAAAGAGCAGCCTCATACGTGGTTCTTTACGTTTTCCGACGTAGAGCGTGCGCGCAGGCTGTTGCCTCAGTTCAGTGATTTCTATCTGTCGCTTGATGGAACTTGGAAGTTTCATTGGGTAGGTAATCCTGAAGAACGGTCGGCTGATTTTTATAAACCTTCGTTCGACGTATCGGCATGGGACGACGTGACGGTGCCGATGCAGTGGAACGTTGCAGGAATACAGAAAGACGGCTCATTGAAATATGGCGTACCTATTTATGCGAATCAACCGGTTATTTTTCAGCATAAAGTGGCTGTCGGCGACTGGAAGGGAGGCGTGATGCGTACTCCCCCTCAGGATTGGGTTACTTACAAACACCGTAATGAAGTAGGGGCTTATCGCCGCAGTTTTGAGGTTCCTGCCGCATGGGAGAATCGGGAAGTTTATCTGAATTTTGACGGAGTATCATCTTTCTTCTATTTATGGGTAAACGGACATTACGTCGGCTTTTCAAAAAACTCAAGAAATACCTCATCGTTTTGCATTACTCCTTATCTGAACCGGAAAGGCGAAAACATCGTGGCGGTAGAGGTTTATCGAAATTCGGATGGCTCTTTTCTGGAAGCACAAGATATGTTCCGGTTGCCGGGAATTTTCCGTTCGGTGTCATTGACATCTACGTCGAAAGCACAAGTGCGCGATTTCCGTGTACGTCCTGATTTGGATAAAGACTATACCAACGGGAGTCTTGAGATAGAAGCAGACATTCGCAATCTGGATGATAAGAAGATGAAAGGATATACATTGTCTTATTTGCTGTATGCCAACAAACTTTATTCAGATGAAACAGAGTTGGTATCAGAAGGAAAAGTGAGTGATGTAGAGGTTGCGGAATTATCAGGCGGGGAAAGCATGACCGTGCGGACGGTTATGCAGGTCAAGTCACCTCGGAAGTGGTCTGCTGAAATGCCTTACCGCTATACATTGGTAGGCCAATTAAAAGACCGTAAAGGGCGTGTGGCAGAAACATTTTCTACCGCTTTAGGCTTCTGTAAGGTTGAAATCAAAGATACTCCGGCATCGCAGGATGAATTCGGGCTGGCCGGACGTTATTATTACATAAACGGAAAACCCGTAAAGCTGAAAGGAGTGAACCGGCAGGAAATCAATCCGGAGAGCGGGAATGCCATTTCCCATAGCCAGATGGAAGATGAGATTATGCTCATGAAGCGTGGCAATATCAATCACGTGCGGAACTCGCATTATTCCTGTGACCCTTACTGGTATTACTTGTGCGATAAGTATGGCATCTATCTGGAAGATGAGGCTAATCTGGAAAGTCATGAATATTATTATGGAGCCGCTTCTTTGTCGCACGTGCCTGAATTTGAAGCTGCCCATGTAGCCCGGGTTATGGAATTGGCACATGCACACGTAAATCATCCCTCCGTTGTAATATGGTCTTTGGGAAATGAAGCAGGGCCGGGTAAGAACTTTGTGTCTGCCTATAATGCGCTACATGCGTTTGACGCTTCTCGTCCGGTTCAGTATGAGCGCAATAATGATATTGTGGATATGGGTTCGAACCAATATCCTTCTATAGCATGGATGCGGGAAGCGGTGAAAGGGAAGTATGACATCAAATATCCTTTCCATGTGTCGGAATACGCCCATTCTATGGGAAATGCCGGAGGAAATCTGAAAGATTACTGGGATGCCATTGAGTCGACCAACTTCTTCTGCGGAGCTGCTATTTGGGACTGGGTAGATCAGGCGTTGAATTATTATGACCCTCATACAGGCGACCGTTTTTGGGCTTATGGAGGCGATTTCGGAGATAAGCCAAACAGCGGAATGTTTTGTATGAATGGTATTTTGCTGCCCGACCATTCTCCTAAACCCGAATTTTATGAAGTGAAAAAGGTATATCAGAATGTAAGCGTAAAACCTTTGGACATGAAGCAGGGGAGAGTGGAGGTGTTTAATAAGAACTATTTCATTCCACTTTCTGATTACAGGTTCGTCTGGTCGCTTTATAAAGATGGTGAAAAGATACAAGAAGGCGACATGATTCCCGCTTCTGCTGAAATTGTGAAGCCGCGCGAAAAAGCTGTTTATACGATACCTTATAAATATACGGAGCTGAAAGACGAAAGCGAATATTTTGTGAAAGTACAGTTCCTGCTGAAGAAAGACATGCCGTGGGCAAAAGCCGGTTATGTTCAGATGGAAGAACAGTTATTGCTGAAAGAGGCTGGGGATAAGCCTTCGCTGGCATCGCTTACTGCTTCTATGACGAAGCCTGAGGTAGTGGAAAATGCCGATTTTACCACCGTATCCGGAAAAGGATTCTGTGTGAAGTTTGATAATCATACAGGTACAATTTATAGTTTGGAGTATGGGGGAAAGAAGGTTATCCGTGACGGAGAAGGACCTGAATTGGATACATGGCGAGCTCCCGTAGACAATGATAACTGGGCATATCGCCGTTGGTTTGAAAAAGGATTGCATAACTTGAAACACCGTGTTACCGGATATACTCGCATTTCAACGAAAGAGCATGAGGAAAATGTAATCAAACTGATGTATACGGTAGTGTCTCAAGCTCCCAATCCTGCCGTGCTGGAAGGTGGAGTATCGGGGAGATATAAGGTGAAAGAGCTTTCGGAAACTCCTTTTGGTGAAGATGACTTTAAATTTACCAGCAACCAGATATGGACTGTATATCCTGATGGCTCAATCGGTTTGCAGTCGGGAGTAACATCTAACGACCCTGAAATGATATTGGCTCGTATCGGATATTCCATGCAGATTCCATCCGAGTTTGAACAATATACTTATTATGGACGTGGACCGTGGAATAACTATGCAGACCGTTGTTCGGGATATTTTATAGAGCAATATCAAAGCAAGGTTAGCGACTTGTTTGTAAACTTCCCCAAACCGCAAAGCATGGGAAATAGAGAATCAGTCCGTTGGTGTGCGCTGACGGACAAACAGGGTAACGGAATTGAGTTTATTGCAGATTCTGTGTTGTCGGCGTCTGCTCTTCCGTGGTCTGCCATGGAGATGACTTTGGCACCTCATCCTTATCAGTTACCCGCGTCTACGGGAACACATCTGCATTTGGATGCAGCTGTTACCGGACTGGGAGGAAATAGTTGCGGACAAGGCGGACCGTTGGAGGAAGACTGCGTTAAGGCAGGAAACCGTTTTATAAACTTTTTGATTCGTCCGGTAAGCAATTCATCTTTTGTCCGGAATGCCCAAGTGTCTGTATCAGGAGATGCTCCCTTATTGGTCTCACGTAATAAAAACGGGATGGTTTCCATTGACTGTGGCAAGAAGGAGGGTAAAATAATGTATTCGTTGAATCATTCTAAAAAGGCTACATTATATACAGCTCCATTCAACTTGCGTGAAGGAGGAACGGTAACAGCCTTTTATGTCGATAATCCCAAGATATCCGTCACCGAGAGCTTTAACCGGATAGAGAATATTCCTTTAACGGTTATTCATGCGTCGAGTCAGGAAGTAGGAGAAGGCGATGCTTCTCACCTGATAGATGGAGATAGTAATACAATGTGGCATACGATGTATTCGGTTACCGTAGCAAAGTATCCGCACTGGGTTGATTTTGATGCCGGTGAAGCAAAGGAAATCAAAGGGTTTGTATATCTTCCTCGTCAGGATGGGGGGATGAATGGCGTGATTAAGGATTATAAGTTGCAAGTAAGTATGGATGGAAAGACTTGGACAGATGCCGCACAAGGCACCTTCGCTCAAGGCATTCAGGCAAAACGAGTGATGCTGCCTGATCCGGTAAAAGCCCGTTATATCCGCTTCATCGGCTTGAATTCACAAAATGGTGCAGACTTTGCGGGAGGTGCAGAGTTTACAGTTATTGCCGATTAAAAAAAATAATTATATTTTTGTGCGACCTTAGTGTTTATGCTAAGGTCGCTATGTTTTAAAACAATCAATCATTAAATACTATGAAACTAAAGTATTATTCTGTTTTGTCTCTGTGTCTACTTGGAGGCTTGCTTACTACATCTACTCCCGTATGGGCTGCCCGGCAGACCGAGGTAACCATCAGCAGTGCCAGTGTTTTGAATCCGTCAGCGGTGGAAGTGGTCTTTTCCAATCACCAGCGAATGACTCTTGACTTTTACGGTGAGAATATTTTCCGGATGTTCCAAGATAATATGGGAGGTATTGTACGTGACCCACAGGCTTCTCCTGAAGCCCGGATTTTGGTAGACCGTCCCCGAAAAGAGGTAGGAGAATTGTCACTGACGGATAAAGACGGAGTGATTACCGTTTCTACTGCCAGAATCCAAGTTGAGTTGGATAAACAGACATCTTTGTTTAAGATTACGGATAAAATCCGCCAAAAAGTTGTAGTGGAATCAGTACGTCCGGTTGACTTTATGGAGAAACAAGTATGTATGTCACTGAAAGAACATGACAATGAGTATTTTTATGGCGGTGGCGTACAGAACGGACGCTTTTCTCACAAGGGGAAAAGCATTCGTATCGTTAATACAAACCAGTGGACTGATGGAGGAGTGGCTTCTCCTACTCCTTTTTATTGGTCTACCGAAGGCTATGGCGTAATGTGGTACACGTTCCGTCCCGGACTTTATGATTTTGGAGCAACCGATAAAGGAGTGGTTAAATTGTCTCATGAAGAAAATTACTTGGATGTCTTCTTCATGGTAAATGAGGAACCGGTAGCTTTGTTGAACGACTTTTATCAGCTGACCGGCAATCCGGTACTCTTGCCTAAGTTTGGTTTTTATGAGGGACATTTGAATGCCTATAACCGTGACTATTGGAAAGAAGACGAAAAGGGGATTCTTTTTGAGGATGGAAAGAAGTATAAAGAGAGCCAGAAAGACAATGGCGGATCAAAGAGTCACTGAATGGAGAGAAGAATAACTACCAGTTCTCAGCCCGTGCGGTGATTGACCGTTATAACGCAGCCGATATGCCGTTGGGATGGATTCTGCCTAATGACGGTTATGGTGCCGGATACGGACAGACCTCTACACTGGATGGTAACATACAGAACTTGAAAGAACTGGGTGACTATGCCCGTGCGAAAGGGGTGGAAATCGGATTGTGGACGCAGTCAGACTTACATCCCAAAGAAGGAATTGAACCTTTGCTCCAACGCGATATTGTTAAGGAAGTACGCGATGCAGGTGTGCGTGTGCTGAAAACCGATGTGGCTTGGGTAGGAGCCGGTTATTCATTCGGGCTGAACGGAGTGGCAGATGTAGGACAGATTATGCCTTATTACGGCAATAATGCACGTCCGTTTATCATCTCGCTGGACGGATGGGCAGGTACTCAGCGTTATGCAGGTATATGGTCGGGCGACCAGACCGGAGGAGAATGGGAGTACATTCGCTTCCATATCCCGACGTATATCGGTTCGGGCTTGTCGGGACAGCCCAATATTTCTTCGGACATGGACGGTATTTTTGGCGGAAAGAGCGTTCCTGTCAATGTCCGCGATTTCCAATGGAAAACTTTTACACCGATGCAACTGAACATGGATGGGTGGGGAGCTAATCCGAAATATCCGCAGGCGTTGGGCGAACCGGCTACTTCCATCAACCGCTGGTATCTGAAAATGAAATCAGAGTTCATGCCTTATACGTACAGCATAGCCCGTGAAGCAATAGACGGAAAACCGATGATTCGTGCCATGTTCCTTGATTATCCGAACGATTACACGCTGGGGACGGCTACCCGCTATCAGTTCCTTTACGGACCTTATGTGTTAGTTGCTCCCATCTATCAGAGTACGCAGGCAGATAAGGAGGGAAACGATGTGCGTAACGGTATTTATCTGCCCGAAGGTAGCTGGATAGATTATTTCACCGGCGACTTGTATCAGGGCGGACGGATTCTCAATAATTTTGAAGCTCCTTTATGGAAACTTCCTTTGTTTGTTAAGCAGGGAGCCATCCTGCCAATGACTACGGCTCATAACAATGTCGGCCAGATGGATAAACACTTGCGTGTATATGAGCTTTATCCCGGCGGAAATACGGAGTTCACTGAATATGACGACGACGGAGTTTCTGAGGCTTATCGTTCGGGGCAATACGCTACTACTCGTATCCGTTCGGTGGTAGAAGGAGCCGATTTGAATGTGTATGTTGAACCGGTTCAAGGTTCTTTTGCTGGAATGGAAACTCATAAAAGCACTTACTTCCGTATCAATGTAACTGCACAGCCGAAGAAACTGACGGCACGTGTGGGCGGAAAGAAAGTGAAACTTACGCCGGTGGCTTCTTTGGATGAATTGCAGCAAGGAACGGATGTATATTATTATGAACCGTCTCCGGAACTGAACCGTTTTGCCACACCGGGCAGTGAACAGGCTCGTCTGCATGTAATCAAGAATCCGGTAGTGCATGTGAAGTTAGGAGAAACAGATGTAACCCAAAATGGCATTCAGCTTGAGATGAAAGGCTATGTGTTTGCACCCGCCGAAAAGTTGTTGGTAAGTCAAGGTGCGCTGACCACTCCTGAAGCTGAGGTGACGGAGGAGAATACGGGGGCTTATGCGCTGACGCCTTCATGGAAGAAAGTAAACAATGCCGATTATTATGAAATAGAGTACAAGGGTATGTTGTACAGTACCATCCGCGATACGCAGCTCCTGTTTGAAGATTTGCGTCCGGAAACAACTTGCATGTTCAAGGTACGTGCCGTAAATGCTTCGGGTGTGTCCGAATGGGCAAGTGTGACGGCTACTACGAAATCAGACCCGCTCGAATTTGCTATCCGTGGCATCAAGGGAGAAACCAGTTGCCCGAATCAGGGAGGTCAGGGTGTGAACAGGCTATTCAACTTCGATGAGGGAGATTCATGGCATACGAAGTGGAGCGAAGAAGCTGTTCCGTTCGACTTGATTATTGACCTGAACAGCGTGAACCAGTTTGATAAATTCCAATACCTGCCTCGTCTGGATGCCGGAAACGGTACGTTGGGCAAAGGTACGGTATATTACAGTATGGATAAATCAAATTGGCATGAAGCCGGCGCTTTCGACTGGAAGGGTAGTGACGTGAAGACTTTCGTATTCGAAAATCATCCTACTGCGCGTTACATTAAGCTGTCTGTTACGGCTGCTACGGGCAAGTATGGTTCAGGTCGTGAACTGTATGTGTTTAAAGTTCCCGGCTCAGAAAGCTACATTCCGGGCGATATCAACCAAGACAAATTGGTGGACGAAAACGATTTGACCTCTTATATGAACTATACCGGTTTGCGTAGGGGAGATTCTGATTTTGAAGGTTACATCAGTATGGGAGACTTGAATGACAACGGTCTGATTGACGCTTACGACATTTCGGCGGTGGCTACCCGTTTGGAGTCGGGAGTCAGCAGCCGTCAAGTGCCGTTAGTGGCTGGCGAAATCTCGATTACCCCGTCAAAGAAGACGTATAATGAAGGCGAAACTGTGGAAATCCGGGTTTCGGGTAAAGGCATGTGTTCGGTCAATGCCCTGAGCTTCGCACTGCCTTACGATCTGCAGGCACTGGAATATGTGGAAACAGAGGCAGCCGGCATGAAAGAGATGCGTAATCTGACGAACGACCGTCTGCATACCAACGGTACGAAGGCACTGTATCCTACTTTTGTAAACATCGGAGAAAAGCCATATCTGGAAGGAGATGCAGAACTGATGACCATCAAGTTCAAGGCGAAACGTAAACAAAAGATTGACCTGAAAGTGCTTGACGGTATGCTGGTCGACAAGAATCTGAATACAGTCAAGTTCTGATAGCCATCCGGCGTGATAAGAAAATAGCATGTGTGAATAACATCCGTTGTTGTTCCACATGCTATTTTCGTATAAAAGAAGCTGTCTTTGATAGCCTTTGCCGGCATGAAGTCCTGAAAACAGTTTCTTCTATGCTGTTGAAATTTGAAAAGTAGCTGTAAAATTTTGTAAAGAGAAAAAGATGTTATATATTTGCACCCGCAAATGAGAAACAATAAGTTTCTTTTGCGCCTGTGGCGTAATTGGTAGCCGCGCCAGACTTAGGATCTGGTGTCGTGAGACGTGTAGGTTCGAGTCCTATCAGGCGCACGGTAAGAAAAGGATTTGATAAATCGCTGATTTATTGAATCCTTTTTTTATTGCTTTTACCCGCGAAATTCTACCGCTTGCGTTACGTAACGCATCCCAATGTTTGCTATAACGCAAGCGGTAGAGTCGGCCTACACTACGGCTTGCGTTTTGGCGTCGTGATTGACCCGGATTTTTGCTTGATTGATAGTAACTTTTATAAAAACCGAAACCGATATGTCTGTACAAATACGTTTGGCGCGCATGGAGGACCTCGACCGACTGATGGAAATCTTTGACCATGCACGCAGTTTCATGAAAGCCACCGGAAATCCCAGCCAGTGGATAAACGGCTATCCGCAGCGTGAGATGATAGCCGGCGAAATAGCGGCAAACCATTGTTACGTGTGTTGCAAAGAGGAAGGGGGAGAGGTGGTAGGTACGTTTGCTTTCGTGCCCAGTCCCGACCCGAACTATGCACGCATCGAGTCGGGCAACTGGCTGAACGATGCCCCCTATTACGTTATCCACCGCTTGGCTTCCGACGGCAGTTGCCGGGGAATAGGCAAGGCGTGTATCGAATGGTGTTGGGAGCAATGCCATAGCCTGCGTGCCGATACCCACCAAGATAACAAGATTATGCAGAAGCTGTTGGAGAACAACGACTTTGTCCGTTGCGGAATCATCTATGTGGCCAATGGAACACCCCGCATCGCCTATCAGCGCATATAGTCAGCCGGAAGCGGTTGCTCCGTAGGGGCTGATAAAGTCAGAACAGATGTTAAATCTTGTTTTGGATAAATATTTTCTACTGGAAAGTTTGTCTGTAAAGAAATAATAGCTTACATTTGCCAATGTTTCCAATGGAAAATAATAGTAACAAGATAAAATCAACAAACCTATGAAGTATGTCATCATTGGCGGAGTAGCCGGAGGAGCAACCGCAGCCGCCCGCATTCGTCGGAATACCGAGAAAGCAGAAATTGTGTTATTTGAACGAGGCGATTATATATCGTATGCTAATTGCGGACTGCCTTATTACATCGGCGGGGTAATTAAGGAGCGCGACCGCCTGTTTGTACAGACCCCGGAGGCTTTCGGGCTTCGGTTTAATATTGACGTGCGGGTACGTTCGGAAGTCACGGCTATTGATACAAAGAAAAAACAAGTCACGGTACGTACATCAGACGGAAAGGTTTATACGGAAACTTACGATAAGCTATTGTTGTCTCCGGGAGCATCTCCCGTCCGTCCGCCGCTGCCGGGCATCGACAGCAAAGGAATTTTTACCCTGCGTAACGTCGGCGATACCGATAAGATTAAGCAATACATGCAGCAACATCCGGTAAAGCGTGCCATCATCGTAGGCGGCGGATTCATCGGACTTGAGATGGCGGAAAACCTGCATCACGCCGGGGCCGAAGTAGCGATTGTGGAAATGGCGAATCAGGTAATGGGACCCATCGACTATTCGATGGCTTCGCTCGTACACGGGCATCTGCTGCAAAAGGGAGTCCGTCTTTATTTGGGTCAGGCGGTAGAACGTTTTGACGAAAACGGTCAGGGCGTCTGTGTGGGACTGAAATCGGGAATCCGGCTCGATGCCGATTTGGTGATACTGTCTATCGGCGTGCGTGCCGAAACCCGGCTTGCCGTAGAAGCGGGGCTGAAGATAGGCGACATGAAGGGGATTTGGGTCAATGAGTTCCTGCAAACTTCCGATGAGTCGGTTTATGCCGTGGGCGATGCCATCGAGTTTCCTCATCCGATTACGGGCAAGCCGTGGCTGAATTTTCTGGCAGGGCCGGCAAACAGGCAGGCGCGCATCGTGGCAGACAACATCGTGTTCGGCAATCGGGTGAAATACGAAGGAGCCATCGGTACGTCGATTGCCAAAGTGTTCGATATGACCGTTGCGGCTACGGGACTTCCGGCAAAGCGTTTGAAACAGATGGATATCCCGTATCTTTCGGCAACCATCCATTCCGGTTCACATGCCGGTTACTATCCTGCTTCGTCGCAGATGGATATCAAGATAACTTTCTCGCCCACCGACGGCAAACTGTATGGTGCGCAAATCGTGGGGTATGACGGTGTGGATAAGCGTATTGACGAGTATGCGCTGACCATCAAGCAGAAAGGAACTGTTTACGACCTTATGGCACTGGAACATGCTTATGCTCCGCCCTTCTCGTCGGCGAAAGACCCCGTTGCCGTTTCAGGCTACGTTGCGGGCAATATCTTGAGTGGGAAAATGACTCCGCTCTATTGGCGTGAGCTGGCGGAAGCCGACTTAACAAAAGCCACTTTGGTAGATGTCCGTACGGCAGATGAATATGAGTTGGGTTCTATTCCCGGTTCGGTAAATATTCCGCTTGACGAACTGAGACCCCGTATGAACGAAATTCCTGCCGATAAGCCCGTGTTCTTATATTGCGGTATAGGATTGCGAGGGTATTTGGCATCCAATATCCTGAAAGAAAACGGCTATAAGGATGTAAGAAACCTCATAGGCGGAATCAAAACTTATCAGGCGGCAGTTACTCCCGTGCCGTTGCCCGACGCATGGAATGAGCCTTGCCGGTCGGACGAGTCAGCCTATCGTAAAGAACATGACGCCGCGAAAGTAGTGCGGGTAGATGCCTGCGGAATCCAATGTCCGGGTCCGATAATGAAATTAAAGAAAGAAATGGAAGCGTTGCAGCCGGGCGAGCGGTTGGAAGTATTGGCTACCGATGCCGGTTTTCCGCGCGATGCCGAGGCTTGGTGCAAAAGCACAGGAAACCGTTTCCTCGCTTCCGACTCATCGGACGGTGCATTCCGGGTGACGATAGAGAAATCTCCGCTTCGCTGTACGCCTCCGTCAAGTTCATCCTGCGGTGAAGAAGGTAAAACTTTCATCTTGTTTAGCGATGATCTTGATAAAACTTTAGCTACTTTTGTGCTGGCTAACGGCGCGGCTGCCACCGGGAAGAAAGTAACCATCTTCTTCACGTTCTGGGGACTGAATGCGATAAAGAAAGCGGTAAAGCCTCAAGTAAAGAAAGACCTTTTCGGTAAAATGTTTGGCTGGATGCTGCCGTCCGACTCCCGCAAGTTAAAGCTGTCGAAGATGAACATGGGAGGCATCGGAGCAAGGATGATGCGTTACGTGATGCAGCAGAAAGGGATTGACTCGTTGGAGTCACTGCGCAGTCAGGCGATAGAAAACGGTGTGGAGTTCATAGCCTGCCAGATGTCGATGGACGTAATGGGCATAGACAAGTCGGAACTGTTGGATAATGTGACGATTGGAGGTGTGGCTACCTACATGGAGCGTGCAGAGCAGTCAAAAGTTAATTTGTTTATATGATGACATGGAGAAAATAAAATGTATATGTGTAATGAGAGAGCTTTTCAAGGCTCTCTCATCGTTAGAGTCAGAGTTGGAGGCAAAATACGGAGTTTCTCTGAATGAAGCGATGGTATTGTGCAGCATAGGAAAAGAAACGGTAACGGCAGGCACCATTGGCGAACGTACCGGACTGATGGCTTCCCATACCTCGAAAGTAATCGGTAAAGTGGAAGAAAAAGGACTGCTGGTACGCTCGTTGGGCGAGAAAGACAAACGTCAGATGTATTTTACATTGACGGAAAAAGGCCATGCCTGTTTGCAGGAAGTAGCCGATAAAGGAGTAGATGTTCCGGAGGTGTTGCTGCCTTTTTTTAATGCTTATAAGGACTGATGAAGAAAAAGAAATTTGAGTTGGAAGTTCCCGGAGGGGCAGACAAGGTATTGCTTCATACTTGCTGTGCACCCTGTTCATCGGCAATTATTGAATGTCTGATGCAACACGGGGTGCGTCCCACCATTTACTATTGTAATCCCAACATCTATCCGTTGGAAGAATATAACATACGTAAAGACGAGTGTACGCGCTATGCCCGTTCGTTGGGACTGGATATCGTAGATGCCGATTACGATCATGAAGCATGGCTCTGCGGCGTAAAGGGATTGGAAAGCGAGCCAGAAAGGGGAGGACGCTGCCTGAAATGTTTTAAGATGCGTCTGCTCGATACGGCGCGTTATGCCCATGAACACGGGTTTGCCGTCATAACAACAACCCTTGCTTCATCGCGCTGGAAGAGTCTGGAGCAGATAAACGAAGCCGGACGTTGCGCCGTGGCTCAGTATCCCGATGTGGTTTGGTGGGAACAAAACTGGCGCAAGGGCGGACTGAGCGAACGCCGTATTGCCATTATCAAAGCATATAATTTTTATAATCAGCAATACTGCGGGTGCGAGTTCAGTATGCGCAAAGACGAGTAAACTATTTGTTCGGATTGGCTTCGATGGGCATCGTGTTGTCTTTGTATGCCGAGAAGCCTTTCACTTTAACCCGCTCTTTTTTCTCTTCTTCACCGATGGCAGCCGAACCCAGTTGGTTCATGTTGTCTTTGATGGCGTTATGCGTGTCGAAGAAATAATCCAATAACATCTTCATGTGCTCCTCCAGTTCCCCCTCGTTGGGTGAAAAGAATGTATGGCAGCGCGAGTGTAGTCCGATGGTTTTCCCGTCTTCGTCCGACATGAATACGGTGGTAACCAATGAATTTACATTAACCAGATTAATGATTTCCTTCAGGTAGGGCAGGGCCTCGTTATCGGCATTGATAGAACCCCACCACGGATTCCATATCATGATAAAGCGGTTTTCTTCTTCTGCCGCTATATAAAAATCATCTCCCTGATACTTAAACGTAATATGGCCTTCGGCATTGATGTCAGGCTGGCATCCTATTTTTTTCAACACGCTGATAACCAAATCGCGAGTTGTAATGTCGTCCAGTTCGTCTTTTGTCATTCGCTCGATGTGCTCAAGCCGCTTTTGCCGTTCGCGCAGGAAGCGCATGGCAAATAAAATAACAGGCCACAAAGCCAATGCAATGACGGCGATTAAAAGGGTAATGTCACTGATGTTTGTCATAATACAGATACTTCTTATTGCCTTAAAGATAAGAAATAAATCGGTACGAATAACGTCTGTTATATTTTTTTATACAAAGTAGATGCATGAAATGTGAAATAGGTTTGTTTATAAAGTGTAACATCAAAAAAAACAGACTTATGAAACGATTAGTATCAATGATGGTTTTGGCTCTCTTCGTAATGGTGGGCCATATCCAAGCACAGGAAGAAAGAGAACTGACACGTGAAGAGAAAAAAGCAATGCAGGAACACTTGGACAGTTTGTTATATGTTGAGGCTGAGCAGGCGATAAATCAAAAAGCATTTACGCTGGAAGCCGATAAGGTAGTGTTTAAATATGGACAAACGGCTTACGTCTCTTCCAATACGAACTTTGTGGCGGTGAGTGGAGATGAGGCTGTGGTTCAGATAGCGTTTAACATCCCGGCTTCGGGCTTTAACGGATTGGGAGGCATAACGGTGGAAGGAAGCGTCTCAGGATATGAGATCCGTAAGGATAAAAAGGGTAATCTTTATGTATCCATGAACGTGATGGGTACGGGCATTTCGGCGCGCGTAGACATCAACGTTTTGAAAGGAAGCAATCAGGCTTCGGTAACGGTTACTCCGAACTTCAACTCCAACCGCTTGACCTTGAATGGGGTTGTATTGCCTACGGAAAGAAGCAATGTGTTTAAAGGACGTTCACTTTGATAAATTATTAAAGGAGATATGAGTATGAAAAAGATTTTATTGTTGGCAGGTATTGCACTTTTGGCAACGGCTTGCGAGAAAGATCCGGATATGGATAAAGTAGACGCAGATCTGGTGGTGTATACTGACCATGACGGAGACGCAGATTTTGGTTCTTATAAAACCTACTTCCTACCCGACAGTATCTTGGAAGCGGGAGGGTATAAGTCTTCTTATTGGAAAGATGAGAATGCACAGGCTATCATCGCCCAAGTGGAAGCCAATATGGAGGCGAGAGGATATACCCGCGAAACGGATGCTTCGAAGAAGGATGAGGTTGACTTGGGAGTACAGGTCTCTTACGTGGCGCAGACCAATTACGTTACCACCGGCTCTTATTACGGAGGCTGGTGGGACTGGGGATTCTGGGGACCGTGGTGGGGCGGATGGTATTATCCTTTCACTATGACCTACTCTTATAACACCAATACACTGGTGGTAGAGATGCTTGATTTGACCGGTAAGGGTACGGAAGGAGAACAAAAAGCAAACATCCCGGTAATATGGTATGCAAATGCTTCCGGTTTCCAATACTCCGGACGCTATAACCAATCGTTGTTGTTAAAAGCGGTCGATCAGGCTTTCGAGCAGTCGGCTTATGTACAGTCGGATAACTAATAAAGGAGGAATTACCTATGAAAAAGATAAATATGCTTTGGAAAAGAATGGCTTTGGCTTGTGTGATGTTTATGGGAGTTGCAGCCCAAAGTTTTGCACAGTGGGATGCCCGTAAAGTACACGTAACGATAGACTGGCAGATGAATGCTCCTTTCTCGACCGATTTTGCAGACAAAATAAGCGGTTGGGGTATGAATTTTGAAGGGACTTATCAGGTAGCTCCGCGTTGGGATGTGGGTGTGTTTGCAGCCTTCCATACCAACCATTATTACGTAGGACGCCAGACGTTGGATATATCTTCTACCGAGGCGATTACTACCGACCAGCAACGCTCGGCGTTTCAAGTTCCTTTCGGGGCGACAGCGGCTTATACGTTATGCAACGGAAAATATGTAAAGCCCTATATCGGTGCGAAAATGGGAGCCATGTTTGCGCGCAATACTACTTATTTCGGGGCAAGCGGACTTTATGATAAAGGCTGGGGATTTTACGTATCTCCGGAGTTGGGCTTGAAGATTTTCCCTACCGGAAAGCATTGGGGATTCCATGTTGCCGGATATTATAGTTATGGAACGAACAAGACGCGGACTTTGACGTGTGACATCGACGGACAAAACAATGCGGGTTTCCGTCTGGGTGTGATATTCTGATCGGGTTATGCACATAAAAAATCAGGCGATTATTTACATCCCGCCCGGCGTGTCAGACGGTCTGAAATTTCTACCCGAAAAGTCAGTCAACTCTTCGGGTAGAAACAGACAGTTTATCCCATAGGACACCTTAACGCTAACGGAAGCGTTTGGGGGTGTAAAAAGGCAAGCGTATTTTACCTATATTTGACGGTTGAACAATAGAATTCAACCAATATTGGAAGCAAAGGCTGTTTCGGGCAATGACTTGAAGCAGCCTTTATTGTTTTCTATTAGTTGGATATCCCGACAAATGAATATATATTTGTCAGGAGGAAGTTTCCGGTTGGGCTGAACCGGGTGTGGAGCTGTATCGACATTAATGGATTGACGCTATGGAAAATAAGAAAAGCTACGTTGGCTGTTGGATATTGATGCTGTTCATGTTGGCGGCAGGCAAAGTCTGTGCGCAGGCAGACGAGTTTGCCACATGGAGTATGGTGAGACTCAATCATCAGCTTCGGAATGACTTAAGACTGTCGGGTGCCGTGGAGTTTCGTTCGAAAGATGATTTGAAGATGGCAGACCGCTGGGGAGGAGAAATCGGTTTGATGTACACCGTATTGTCATGGCTGAAGGTGGAAGGAGTGTACGAGGTTCATTATCGCAACTTGGGTGAAGACAAAGGGTGGAAATTCCGTCATCGCTATAACTTGGGAGCGCAGGGAACGGTAGGTTGTGGAAACTTTAAGGTCTCTTTGCGCGAACGCTTCCAGCAAACCTTTTCCGGAGGCGAAGTGGAAAACCGTTTGCGTTCTCGCCTGAAAATAAGTTATGCGCTTGACAAGCCGAAACTGAGCCTTTATTTTGCTCCTGAACTGTATCAACCGATAGGCGACCGTGCTTTTTTCCGGGTAGCCCGGATGCGCTATCGTCCGGGAGTGGAAATAACATGTTCGAAACGTTGTGCGCTGGATGTGTTCTATTGTCGCCAGTATGAGTCGGACAACTCAAGAAACATATTTGGAGTGGAGGTAAAGGTGGCGTTGTAATAAAACAATGAAAAAACACGGATTCTGCCGTGGTGTAAGTGCGGAGACAAGCCCTGCTACCATCGTCGGAATCCGTGTTTATGTGTGTTGGAAGATATATTTATTTGATTTCAAATTCCTCTTTCATATCCAGCTCTTCTCCGTTCATGTCGTAGAATTTATATTGTAAGAAAGCCAAATTCTGATTGGGAATAATCTTGATACCGAATCCATACTTCATCTGCCATTTGCGTTTCAGTGACACCAGTCCCTGATTGACAAAAGCAGCTACATAAGGATGGATGTGTAAGGTAAATTTCTTCACTTTCAGTTTGTTAACCATATAGTCAATCTTACTTTCCAATGTATCTGTAAATAGGATAGACGGTTTGATTTTTCCTTTACCGAAGCAAGTAGGACAGTCTTCGTCGGTTGTTACATCCATAGCCGGACGCACACGTTGGCGTGTTATTTGCATCAGTCCGAACTTACTTAAGGGGAGTATGTTGTGTTTGGCCCGGTCTTTTTGCATGTTCTGACACATGCGTTCGTAAAGTTTCTGACGGTTTTCCGCGAGGTTCATGTCAATAAAATCCACAACAATGATTCCCCCCATGTCTCTCAGGCGCAGTTGACGTGCTAATTCGTCGGCAGCTCCCAAGTTGACATCGAGTGCGTTAGCCTCCTGCCCGTTGGCAGATTTAGAACGGTTGCCGCTGTTTACATCTACTACGTGAAGCGCTTCGGTATGTTCGATGATGAGGTACGCTCCACTCTTGTAAGAAACGGTTTTTCCGAACGATGATTTGATTTGTTTGGTAATACCGAAATTGTCGAAAATAGGAAGTTGCCCCGTGTAGCGTTTTACGATGCCCACCCGTTCGGGTGCAATGAGCGCTACATAATCTCTTACTTCATTGTAAACGTTTTCTTCGTTTACATAAATATTTTCGTACGAAGGATTAAACAAGTCGCGTAACATAGCAACCGTGCGGCTTGTTTCTTCGTATACCAAAGTAGGCATTTTGGTTGCCTTTTGTGCTTTGGTAATGGTTTCTTCCCAATGTCTCAGCAATACTTTCAGTTCGGCATCCAGTTCGGCTACTCGTTTTCCTTCGGCTACGGTACGTACGATGATTCCAAAGTTTTTGGGTTTGATACTTTGTAATAACTGTTTGAGGCGTGCCCGTTCTGCGCTTGATTTGATTTTCTGCGAAACAGAAACCTTATCGTTAAACGGGATAAGTACCAGATAGCGTCCGGCAAATGAGAGTTCGCACGTCAGGCGCGGTCCTTTTGTCGATATAGGTTCTTTTACGATTTGTACGATTACTTCCTGCCCTTGCTTAAGAACGTTTGATATGGTGCCGTCTTTTTCTATGTCGGGCATAATGGAAGCCTTCGCGATAGGTTGTAACTTCTTACGGTCGCTGATGACCTGTTTCAGATACTTTTGGTAAGAATGAAATTGTGGTCCTAAATCTAAGTAGTGAAGAAAAGCGTCTTTTTCGAAGCCCACATCCACGAAGCAGGCATTAAGTCCGGGCATAAGTTTTTTAACCCTTCCCAAGTACATGTTCCCTACGGTGAAAGAAAGATTTCGTTCTTCTTTTTGAAATTCTACCAAGTTCTTATCTTCCATAAGTGCGATAGATATTTCTTTGGGCTGTACGTCTACTACCAATTCGCTTGTCACTTGATTACTTAGTTTGTTTAGGTTGTTAAATGATAAAAATTCACCACAGGTTACTCAGATTTGGAAAATCAGTCATTCGCGATAATCCGGTAATCTATGGTGTAAAAATCCCAATACACAAAGAACAAACCTGAAAGACTATTGAGAAGCGCTTTGCAAGTTTGTTCTTTATTGAAGTCAGACAGACTAACAATTATTTTTTGCTTTTATGTCTGTTCTTTCTTAGTCTTTTTTTACGTTTGTGAGTGGACATTTTATGTCTTTTTCTTTTCTTTCCGCTTGGCATAGCTTCAAAATTTTATAGGGTTAATACTTAAGTTAATTATTTTTTTACTGAAAGAGTAAACGTTTTTGCCGGTTTAAAAGCCGGGATATTGTGTTCCGGGATGATGATGGTTGTATTTTTGGAGATATTACGTGCGGTTTTCTGCGCTCTCTTTTTCACGATAAAACTACCGAAACCACGAAGATATACGTTTTCGTCGTTTGAAAGAGAATCTTTCACCGATTCCATAAATGCTTCCAATGTGGTTAGCACCGTTTGTTTGTCAATCCCTGTGTTTTTAGCAATTTCGTTTACGATATCTGCTTTAGTCATTTCGCTAAATAATTATTGTTATACGTTATCTTAATTTTTTGGTCTGCAAATATATAGCTTTTCTCGTTCTTTAGAAAATATATTGCAAACATTTTTTCGAGAAAGTATTTCCGGCATTTTAAAAACATCTATTTTTGCAGAAATGTTTTGAAATGGGTGAATTTGCTGATAAACTGATAGATTGGTACGATGAGCATAAACGCGATTTACCGTGGCGGAGAGTGAAAGACCCGTATCGGATATGGATTTCTGAAATCATTCTTCAGCAGACGAGGGTTGCTCAGGGGTATGATTATTATTGCCGTTTTATAGAGCGTTTTCCGGATGTGGATACATTGGCAGATGCACACGAAGACGAGGTGATGAAATATTGGCAGGGATTGGGATATTACTCGCGGGCAAGAAACCTGCATGAGGCGGCAAAGTCGATTGTGAAGCAGGGAGGATTCCCCACCACATACGCCGGAGTGCGCAGCCTGAAAGGGGTAGGCGATTACACGGCGGCGGCTGTTTGCTCGTTTGCTTACGATATGCCTTGTGCGGCGGTCGACGGGAATGTGTATCGGGTATTGGCAAGGTACTTGGGGGTTGACGAACCGATTGATACCGCAAAAGGCAAAAAGCTCTTTGCGGCTTTGGCTGAAGAGTTGCTCGACAAGCATCGGCCTGCGCTTTATAATCAGGCGATAATGGATTTCGGAGCTTTGCAGTGTGTACCTGTTGCTCCGCAGTGTGCCGACTGCCCGTTGGTCGACAGTTGTGTGGCGTTTCGGCAGGGAAAAATCAACATGCTGCCGTGTAAGCAGCACCGGACGAAAGTTACTGCACGTTATTTTGTTTATTTATATGTACGCGCGGGGGGAATATACTTTTATTCGCAGGCGTGGAGCGGGTGATATCTGGCAGAATTTATACGAGGTTCCTTTGATAGAGACCGCAGGTGAAATAAGTGAAGAAGCACTGTTGGCGTTGCCCGAATTTGCTGATTTGTTTGCCGGATGCCAGCCCGAAAGTGTAAGGCTGTTAAGGAAGAAAGAAAAACATGTGCTATCCCACCGTGTGATTTATGCCGATTTTTATGAAATCATTTTGAAAGATGACATTCGGGTTTTATCCGACTACCGGTGTGTGAGTGAAACCGATTTGTACAAATTTCCGATGTCGCGTTTGTTATCTCGTTTTTTTTCTTTATTTTTGACACCTGATTAAAAGTTTGATTCATGTCATTGAATAAAGTACAATTAATAGGAAATGTAGGGAAAGACCCTGAAGTAAGATATTTGGATAATCATGTGGCTGTGGCTACTTTTCCGTTGGCTACTACCGAAAAAGGATATACGCTGGCTAACGGGACGCAAGTGCCCGAACGTACGGAGTGGCACAACATCGTGCTGTGGCGCGGCTTGGCGGAAGTGGCGGAAAAGTATGTACATAAAGGCGATAAACTTTATATAGAGGGAAAAATCCGCTCGCGCTCTTACGACGACCAAAACGGAATTAAACGTTACGTGGTAGAAATATTTGGCGATAACATGGAAATGCTCTCTTCGCGCCCGGCTCAGGCTGGAACTGCTCCGCCTGCTCAACCGGTGCAAACGCCTCAGGCATCTCCGCAGCCCAATAGTGCGGCAGACGATTTGCCGTTTTAACCGGAAGATGAAGAGCGCGCACTTGTTTCCGCCGTTCTTCATCGGATTTATTGTTTAACTAAATTTTTATTCATTGGACCCTGATTCGTATTTATCCTGCGTGGCCTCTTTGGGTCACGGCATTGTTGTAGCCACTCCCTCCGTCGGAGCTGTTGTGGCGTTGGTGTTATCTTTGTTGCTGCTTTGTATTTCTGGCTTTGTTTCTGCTTCAGAAATAGCTTTCTTTTCGCTTTCTCCTTCCGATTTGAATGATGTAGAAGAAGAAAATCATCCTGCCGATAAGCGTGTAAAGGCGTTGTTGACCAATTCAGACCGGTTAGAAGCAACCATCGTCTTGTCGAATAATTTTGTGAATGTGGCAATAATCATGCTACTTAACTATTTCTTTGTCAGTGTGGTTGATTTCGGCGAAATGCGTGTCCTCGGTTTTGTTTCTGTCACGGTTATCCTTGTCTTTTTGCTTTTGGTCTTTGGCGAAATCATGCCTCGCATCTATTCCGCGCAACATGCTTTGCGCTTTTGCAGGAAGTGGGCTGCTGTGATGAGCGTGTTATGTTCGCTGTTCCGCCCGTTGTCTAATTGGCTGGCACATTCATCATTGGTTGCCAATAAATTCTCCCAACGGAAGAAAACAAACCTGTCGGTCGACGAGCTTTCACAGGCTTTGGAGTTGACCGATAAAAACGAAATCTCTGAAGAAAGTAACATGTTAGAGGGGATTATCCGTTTTGGTGAAGAAACGGCTAAGGAGGTGATGACTTCGCGGCTCGACATGGTAGACTTGGATATTGAAACTCCGTTTTCTAAAGTCTTGCGTTGCATTGTCGATAATGCTTATTCGCGCATACCCGTTTACGAAGACACACGCGATAACATCAAGGGGATTCTTTACATCAAAGACCTTTTGCCTTACCTTGATAAAGACGACACGTTCCGCTGGCAAAAGTTGATTCGTCCGGCATTTTTCGTACCCGAAACCAAGATGATTGACGACCTGCTGCGCGATTTCCAAGCCAACAAGATACACATTGCGATTGTGGTCGATGAGTTTGGCGGAACGTCGGGCATTGTAACGATGGAAGACATCATCGAGGAAATCGTAGGAGAGATTAATGACGAGTACGACGAAGAAGAGTCTACTTACGTCAAAATAGCCGACGATACTTATATATTCGAAGCCAAGACCTTGCTTTCCGATTTTTACAAGATACTGAAAGTAGATGCCGATGTTTTCGAAGAAGCGGCAGGCGATGCCGATACCGTGGCAGGACTGCTGTTGGAGTTGAAAGGCGAGTTCCCCGCCCTGCATGAGGTTATTAACTTCCGTAATTACCGTTTCGAGGTGCTCGAAATGAATGCGCGCCGCATTCTGAAAGTAAAAGTAACGGTATGTTCCGGAGAGCCGGAGGATAAAAAAGAGGAATAAGATGCCGCTGCTGAAGAAATGGACCGACGGGGGAGCGACGTGGGGCATCTGGCAGGTGACGGAGAGCTTCGACGAGCTGGCGGATTCGTTTTGCGATGCCGGAGCATGGCGTGCGGAAATGATGGCGTTAGGCTCACCCGTGCGCCGCATGGAGCGGACTGCTGTCCGGGTGTTGTTGCGCGAACTGACGGGCAGCGAGCTGATCATCAGCCATCACCCGTCGGGAAAACCTTACGTAGAAGGTGCATCTTTTCTGATAAGTGTCTCGCATACAAAGGGGTATGTCGCCATAGGCATACATCCCACCCACGAGCCGGGAATCGACATTGAGCAATACGGCGAGCGGGTAAACCGCGTGGCTTCGCGCTTTATGCACCCCACGGAACTGTCTGCCTGCGAGGGAGCGGACCATTCCACGCGCCTTTACATGCTTTTACTCCATTGGTCGGCAAAAGAAACCCTTTATAAGATAATCGGTTGCGAGGAAGTCGATTTTTCGGAACATTTGCGTATCCACGCTTTCCGTTTGCAGCAGTCGGGCACGTTTGCGGCAGAAGAATATCGTACGGAACACCCGCAACGTTTCACGGTGCATTACCTTACCCATCCCGACTTTGTATGTACGTGGGCTTTAAAATAGCAAACCCGCATAAAAATTATGAAAACAAATTTTTATGCGGGTTCATTTTGCTTGGTAGCCCGTGGGGGAATCGAACCCCCCTTTCAAGAATGAAAATCTTGCGTCCTAACCGATAGACGAACGGGCCATCCTTATTATTACATCGACTGACAGCCTGATGCTGAATTGTGTTTGATGTAGCCCGTGGGGGAATCGAACCCCCCTTTCAAGAATGAAAATCTTGCGTCCTAACCGATAGACGAACGGGCCATCCTAAGCTCGTGATGAGGCATTTCTCAAACACGGGTGCAAAGGTACGCATTATTTTCGGATTTGCAAATTTTGCTGCATATTTTTTACATCTTTCCGTACAAAAAAGTTCCAAAAGCCTATTTTCCGGTCTGTTTTGCATCCTTAAAAATTCTACCGTATATGTTATGTAACGCATCCGTATGCGTTGGTCTGCACATGCGGATGCGTTAGGTAACGTATGCGGATGCGTTTTTGGGAGGCTTGATGATTATGATAAAAGTATGGGTAAGGTTACGAGTAATAACAGTGGGAAAGATCCTAATGAGGATATTTCGTATTGGGCATGGAAAGATACAGGTGAGACGACTCGTTATCGATTTTTTCAATTACAAAATGGGAATCAATGGATTAGGTATAACGAAGTTTGGGTTTCTAACAGAAACCATTCTTAATCGAATGAAAATAGCAAAAACGCACCGATTCTCTTGTGGGAAGTCGGTGCGTTTCTGTTATTAGTGAATGTCGCATTTCATCGAATAATTCGTAGGGGCGTATTGCATACGCCTGAAATCATCCACGCGGATAAGCCAGCGTGTTCAGGTATGCGATACGCCCCTGCATCAATGTCGGACATTCGTCTTGTTTTATTAGCTTTCTGCCTTTTCTTTATGGCTCTCAATGAATTTCCCCGGCGTCATGCCGAATTGTTTTTGGAAGCACTTGCTGAAGTACGATGGGTTATTAAAACCTACCATGTAGCTTACCTCGCTGATGTGGTATTTGTTTTCCAACAAGAGCGAAGCCGCCTTCTTCAGCCGGATTAACTGAATCATCTCGTTGGGCGTCAGGTTTGCCAATCCTTTAATTTTGGCAAAGAGCGCCGAACGGCTGATATACAGTTGCTCGGCAAGGAAGTCGATCGACAGGTTGGGGCTGTCGAGGTTTTCCTCTATCAGTTGGTTCATGCGGGTGAGGAACTTTTCATCCTCTTGGTTTCGGGCAATGGAACTGATAGGTACGGTAGGCATCGACGAGAACTGCGTAGCTGCATACGCAGGTCAAGCAGGTTCTTGATACACGCCTCAAGGTATTGTGCAGTGAGAACGGTTTTTCGATGTATGCGTCTGCTCCGCAATTCATACCCTCGGTTTTCGAAGCATTATCGGTTTTCGCCGTCAGCAGGATAAAGGGAATGTGGTTGCTGAGCTGGTCGTTTCGCACGGCTTTACAGAACTCTACTCCGTCCATGTTCGGCATCATCCAGTCGCTTACGATAAGCGATACCTCTTGCTCCTTCAGCCGTTCCAAAGCCTCAACACCATCGTTCGCAGTTATAATGGTGTAGTTCGGTTGCAGGCTGTCGGAGAGGAACCGTATCATGTCTTCATTGTCTTCTGCTATCAGTATGACAGGTAATTTCCGGTTCGATTGTCCCGCCGACTGTTCGGGCAGTATGTCTTCCGGCAGATTACTGCTATCCGTTTGTTCCGAATCATTCAGTTCGGCATTCTTTGCCTTACGGGAAGAATGACACGGAACGAAGACCCTTTGTCGGTTTCCGATTTCACCTCAATCCGTCCGTGATGCGCTTCCACAATACCTTTTACGATGCTTAACCCGATACCCGTTCCCGGCTTGTTGTCGGCAGCTTGGTAGAAAGGCTGGAAAATGAGTTTCAACTCTTCCGGCTTCATGCCCCGTCCGTCATCGTTAACGCTGATAGAAAACGTTTGCTGTCCGGGTTGCGTTTCAAACAAGATGTCTATCCGGCTGTGCGTATACTTGTTGGCATTGGTCAGCAAGTTGCTCAGCACTTTGGTTACAGCTTCGCGGTCGATGTCGGCACGGAAGTTGTCGTCAGGATAAGTCACTGTAAAAGTCACACCGTGTTGCTCCATCGAGGGACGGAAACGTTCGCATACCGCCTCCATGATGTCTTTGATGTTTTGCGACACAAAGCGCATTTTCATTTCGTTTTGTTCCACTTTGCGGAAGTCGAGCAACTGATTCACCAAGAACAATAACCGCTGACTGTTGCGGTCGATGATGTCAAGGTCTTTTCGCACTTCGGCAGACAGGTTGGGCGTAGACTGCATGACCTTTTCCAGCGGACCGATGATGAGCGAAACGGGTGTACGTATCTCGTGGGCTATCATCGTAAAGAACTTGATTTTAGCTTCGTGCATTTCTTTTTCTTTCCGGATGTTCAGTTCATCGATGGCTTTGGCATGTTTTTTATCGCTGCGCCGCACGATGTATCGGATAAACAGCCCCAGCGCGAGGAAGGATAACAGGAAGTACGCCACCTTAAAAGGCAGTGAGAGGTAGAACGGAGGATGTATCACGATGCGTATCGAAGTGCCCTCCTCGTTCCACACATTGTCATTGTTTGCAGCCTTTACCCGGAAGCGGTAAGTCCCCGCAGGCAGGTTGGTATACGTCGTACTGTTTTGCGAGCCAACGAAGTTCCAGTCTTTGTCAAATCCTTCCAGCTTATAAGCATACTGGTTCTTTTGAGGCGTACAGTAACTCAAAGCCGCATACTTCAGTGTAATAACATTGTCTTTATACGAGAGATGGATTTCGTCCAAGCGGTCGAGCGAAGCAGGCAGTATACCTCCCTTTTCCGGCTTGATGGCGTGATTGAATATCTCCAGTCCGGTTAAAACAACAGCAGGCGGCTGGGTGTTTTGTTTCAATTTTCCGGGTGTAAACCGGTTAAACCCGTTTATGCTGCCCACATAGATGTCGCCGTTTCTTGCTTTCAAAGCCGAAGCCGAAATAAACGCTTCGCTTTGCAGTCCGTCGCTCCGGGTAAAAACTTGCTTTGTACCTTCTCCGGGAACGTATTTTATCAGCCCTTTGGCAGTAGTCAGCCACAACGCACCTTCTTCCTCTACCATTGCGTTAATATATTCGTTCGGAATGTTTAATAACTGTCGGGAAAAATAGTCTTTGCTCGGTTGATACAGGTACAATCCTTCGGCAGTAGCCACCCACAGTCTGCTTTTCCTGTCTATGTGTAAATGATTGATGGTAGGATTGTCAAATCCCTCTTTGGTTCCATATTGTTTCCATTTGCCGGTTTCAGGCTGGTAGCGGAATAGACCGTGTCCTTGTGTCGCTATCCATAAATACCCCTGTGGGTCTTCGGCTATTTCGATAACCATCGAACCGATGTTTTTTACGCAAACAAAACTGTCTTTCTCACGGTCGTATCGGCAAAGTTTTTCCAGCGAACCTGCCCAAATTCTTTTCCGGCTGTCTTTGAATATGGTATATATGCTGACGCTTTCGTTTCCGTCATAGCTCCTGATAGCCCCCGTTTTCAGGTTTAACACACGCACAGGCTTCGTATATGTTCCTATCCAAAGCTCATCACCGTCAAGGCATAAGCCGTGAACATTGTCCTTGTCAAACGCTGCCCTTCCCCGGAAATCCTCAAACTTGCGAGCAGCAGGCGAGAAGCAGCTTAGTCCGCCATCGTCCGAAGCAATCCATATTTTCCCGTTTTTATCTTCGCAAAAACGACTGATGACTTTCCCTTGAAAAAGCGGATTATCGTCTGACAGTGAATATCCTTCAAACTGTCCGCTGTAAGGGGGCAAATAGTTGATTCCGTTATAAAATGTTCCTAACCACACCCCTCCTTCGCGGTCTTTTAAGATGGGGTAAATAAATTTGCCGGATAAAGCCGAAGTATCTTCTCCGTAGTAAGGATAAAATGTGCTTTCTTCGGTGGTAAGGTTAAAGACAGTCAGTCCGTCGTCTGAACCGATGAATAAGATGTCAGGGGTATAAGACGCTATCGAATGAATATGAAACGCTCCTTTTCCGTTTTGAGGTGGGATGTAGCGAGTGGTTCTTCCGCTTTCCCGATCAATTTTCCAAAGTCCCTGCTTCCACGTCCCTGCCCAAAGGTTTCCCGTCGGGTCCTCCCATAACGCCATAGCATAAAAGTCGCCGTCGTCAGCGCCATGTAAAGGAAAAGCCTCAAATTGGTTTGTCTGGCTGTTTAATTTGTATAAACCTTTCCGGCTCGAAGCCCACAGAATCCCTTTTTGATCACAAAGAAAGCGAAGAACAACACTGTCATTCTTCGGAAAAGCATAATGAGTGAGTTGTTCCGACTGTGTATCGTAGCAGAATACGCCTTGCCCACGTGATGCAATCCAAACACGATTGTTTCTATCGCAGATGATATGGTCTATCCATGCATGTATGCTGATGCTGTCTACTGTTTCTTTCCGGAATGTTGTGATTTCGTTTTTCTTCTGGTTGTAAATATAAACCCCATAATCGGTGCCAAACCAAAGTTCGTCTGCATTCACTTCACATAAGTTTTGGATTAAGTTGGTTTGCAGTTCCGGATAATACGGGTTCCCTTTTTGGATATATGTAAATGTAGTTCCGTCAAAACAGTTCAGTCCTCCGTCTGTAGCCATCCAGATATATCCTTTTTGGTCTTGCAGAATATCGGATACGGTGTTCGATGACAGACCATTTTCTATATTATAATGCCTGAACTGAAATTGATTGGGAAGAACAGTTCCTGTTGTTGCAAGGAGATTCAGCCAAATAATCAGCAAACAGATAAATAATCTTGTTACCATAATATTAGTTTAAAAAGAAAGTTTGCGTATTGTGTGTTGGAAAGCGGGCGCAAGTTACAAAAATATTTATTCCTTGCTTAAATTTTATTCAAAAATTTCTGAAAGGGCAAAGCCGGACGGAAAAATGTCGGATATATCTTTTGGGGCATATTATGCGGTTTTTTTGCTGGTAAAATCATCCAAAACGATAATAAAAAAGTCCAATACCGCCCTCAGAAGCCTTGTAGGGCAGGTGTAGTTGTCAATAATTCCGACTATTTTCTTACAAGTATGGACTATCTTTTTATTGTTTGGATAGGTTTCCGCTTAAATTTGCGATAGTGGAAATCAAAAAAAATTATAATATGAAAAACAATCTATTAATTTTGTTAGGTGGGCTTATGGTAATGGGAACTGCTTCTTGCAGCAAACCGACTTATACGCAGCCGGATGCTCCGATAGAAGAAGTACCGTTTACGCAAGTGCATATCAACGACCACTTCTGGTCGCCACGCATTGAGATTAACCGTATGGTGTCTATTCCTTCGGCATTCAAAGAATGTGAGAAAAATGGTCGCTTCGATAATTTTGCCATTGCCGGAGGACTGAAAAAAGGCGAACATCGGGGAGACTTTTCTTTCGATGATACCGACCCTTATAAGGTTATAGAAGGTGCATCCTACTCGCTTGCCGTAAAGTATGATGCAAAGCTGGACCACTATTTAGACAGTGTGATTACGATTATCGCCTCAGCCCAAGAGCCCGACGGCTATCTTACCACGTGTGTAACGAATAAGTGTTATCGGCTGTCAGGCTGGTGGGGACGCTCCAAATGGGAGAAGATAAACAGCCACGAACTATATAACAGCGGGCATTTGTATGAAGCTGCTGTAGCCCATTTCCGAGCTACGGGAAAGCGTTCGCTGCTCGATGTTGCCATAAAGAATGCCGATTTGGTTTGCAAGGTGTTTGGTCCTAACGAAGGTCAGAAGCATGTGCCGTCGGGACATCCCATCGTTGAAATGGCGCTCTGTAAGCTGTATAAAGTAACGGGTGATAAGAAATACCTCGACATGGCGAAATATTTTGTAGAAGAAACCGGGCGTGGAACCGACGGACACAAACTGAGCGAATACAGTCAAGACCATAAACCCATTCTGCAACAAGATGAAATAGTAGGCCATGCCGTACGTGCCGGATACCTGTATTCGGGCGTGGCAGATGTAGCTGCCTTGACAAACGATACGGCATATTTCCATGCGCTGACCTGCTTGTGGGATAATCTTGTAAGCAAAAAGTTGTATATCACCGGCGGAATGGGTTCACGTGCGCAGGGCGAGGGATTCGGACCTAACTACGAACTCCAGAACCACACGGCGTATTGTGAGACCTGTGCTTCCATAGCCAACGTGTATTGGAATTATCGCATGTTTCTCGCTACGGGCGAATCCAAATATATAGATGTATTGGAACGTGCATTGTATAATGGCGTCATATCCGGCGTATCGCTAAGCGGCGACAAGTTCTTTTACGATAATCCACTGGAGTCGATGGGTGAGCATGAACGCCAGCGCTGGTTCGGCTGTGCCTGCTGTCCGGGAAACGTAACCCGCTTCATGGCTTCTGTTCCTAACTATGCGTATGCCACTCAGCAGAACGATATCTATGTAAATCTTTACATACAGGGTACTGCCGAAATGCAGACAGCCGATAACAAGGTGACGCTGGAACAAACCACCAATTACCCGTGGGACGGAAAGATTGCCATCAAGGTTACTCCTGAAAAAGAAGGTAAGTTTGCTATTCGCTTACGTATCCCCGGATGGTTGCAGAATGCGCCGGTAGCTTCCGACCTCTATGCCTATACCGATAGTCCGAAAGCATATACATTGAAGGTTAACGGTTCTTCGGCAAATGCTGCCGAAGGCGACGGTTACGAAACCATAGAACGTACGTGGAAAGCGGGCGACGTAATCGAACTGACCTTACCGATGGAAGTGCGTCGCATCAAGGCTAATGATGCGGTAGAAGTAGACCGTGGCATGTTGGCACTCGAACGCGGACCGATAATGTTCTGCCTCGAAGGAAAAGACCAGCCCGACAGTACGGTGTTCAATAAGTTCATTACTCCTGATACGAAGATAGAGGCAGCTTTCGATGCCGATTTGCTGAACGGCGTAATGGTATTGAGCGGAGCGGCAAAAGAGGTAGAGCGAGACGGGACGGTGAAAGACGTAACGTTTAAGGCTATTCCGTATTCTACATGGAATAACCGCGGTGCCGACCAGATGGAAGTATGGATTCCCGAAGCAAAAGAATATGCTACGCCGACTCCTGAACCTACCATCGCTTCGAAAGCCAAGACGTTTACCATTCAGGCTCCCATCCAGAAAGATGCTCCCGAATCGGCATCCATTATCTCGTATGCATGGGGAGTAAATGACCAATGGGAACCCAAACGCTCATCCGACACATCGAAACCCTATCATTACTGGTGGCTGAAAGAAGGAACGGAAGAAACACTCGCATACGAGTTTGATAAACCTTATACTGTATCAAACGTGCAGGTGTATTGGCTGGATTTCGATCACTACGATGGTAATTTCCGTGTTCCGCAAAGCTGGAAACTCTATTACAAGGCTGGTAATACATGGAAGGAAGTAGAGGCACAAAATGAGTACGGGGTGAAGAAAGATTGTTATAACAGCCTCGACTTCAAACCCGTTACAACAACGGGCTTAAAAATTGCCGCTCAGTTACAGAAGGGGGAATCGGGCGGTATCATTGAATGGAAAGTAAACTGACAGGAAGTTAAGTAAACTAATTAAGAATGAAATGTCCGCGCTCAGCTCTTTGAGTGCGGGCATTTTTTCGTATGTGATTAGCGGTTGCTATTTATCGGCAGCAACAAGCAGGCGGGTTTGCGTCAATTCTTTCTTTTTGTTTGTTATTTCTTCTTTTACCAATCCTATGCCTTGCGCGTACCATTGGGTGATGTATTGAGTTTGCGGAAGGTAAAGAACGTTTGCCTTGATTTTGTAAGAAACCTTCAAGCAGTCGAATGTTCCGGCGGGTACTGTCACTTTTTCAAAACCTTCATATTTCCCGTTGCTTAAATCGAAAGACACTTTCATGTAGTCCATCTTGAGCGAGTACCGTCCGTCGGGAATTTTTTCCCCTTTGGCAGCATCGGCTTTTAGCGGAATGGCGATGGCTCCTTTTTGATGTTCGGCGTTGGCTAACTGCTCATCAAAATCCTTGTTGCTTTTCGTTGCACTGTTTTGATAACTGTCTAATTCCTTTTTTAAGTTCTTCATGGTTTCTACGCCCCATTTCTCATCAATAAGGATGCGGTTTGTCACCCCGTTCGGTTCATAGACAAATTTCACCGTATTATATCCTTCATAAAAACTTTTTTGTTTTTGGGCAGCAGGGTTACACAGCGTTTGCTCTACCCATGTATAATCTCCTTTGCGGTTAACGTTTGAAACAGTAACCGTATCAATGCGGGTTTCGTTTGTTTCGCGGTTCGAGTTGACATACACTAAAGTCGCATTTTTGTTTAAGTTGCAAAACTGGGCTTTTCCCATCAAGGGGAAGAAAGAAATAGCCAGAACGTAAAAAATCTTTTTCATAAATAGTAAGATTGAAGTGTCGAGGCAAAAATAAGGGAAATAAATTAAAAAAAATATTATAATTACTTTTTTGTTAATTAAATAACCGTTTCAAGCATAGAATACTCTATTGCGTGAAACGGTTATTCTTCTTTTTTCTTTAAAGCAGAGCCGGATTTATCTGCTTGATTTACATACATTTCTTATTCCTCTATATAGAGGCAATATTTCTATGGGATGAACGCCCCTGTTCTACCGCATGAATTACCTCTTTCTATGGGCAAGGTTTAAGTGTTCTACCGCAAATGTTTTGAAGGGGTAAATGATGGGCTTTTTAGGAAAGTTAATTTTAAAGAAAAACATAAGAGAGATAACCTGATTTTTTGTATTGGGAAAATCCCATTTTATTAGCTGACTTTAGACTGATAGACGTCTTAAGTATTCTTGATTTATAAAAATTTCTAGGTATGCTCTTGTGTGATTATCGTAGTACATTTCTTCTATATAATAAGAGTAATCTCTTGCATTAGGGCAGTTATATAAACCGATATTTTTAGATATTTCTCTGAAGAAGTCATATTCTTTTAGTTTTTCAGCATATATTCTTGCCCTGTCTAATTCTATATTATTATTTCTACTTTGTATGTTGTGATAATGACTTATTTGATTAATAAGATAGCAAAATAATTCGTCATTATTCATTTGGGCTTGTATAAGGTGTATATATTGTGTTTGGGTATTTGGGTCCAAAACGTTATTTGCTTGTATAACAACATTTACTTCATGATATATATATTTAAAAAAGTTATTGAAATCAATTGAAACGGTGTTCCCGATAACATTTCTATTGAAATGATTCCAAAAATCCCAAACAGTAGCATCACCTCTTTGATAAAATAGGTTTACACATCTTGTAAAAACATTTTTTTCTTGATAAAAGAAACTTAAAATAGAAGAGTTTTTATGACTTATAACTCTTGCACGAAGTGTATTGTGTTGTGCAAATATTTGAGTAAATGTAGCATCGAATGAAGCCCTTCTTGATGCGTTGACTTGTCCCATGAATGCTCTATATGCTAAATAAATTGATATTAAAGCAAAGAGAGCAGTTAGGCAAGTGGCAAAGTCTGCCCAATCAGCAATTTTGGTAGAAATGCTTGACATGGTATACCATCCTACGAAAAGTAAATATAAGGTTATAAAGAGAAGAAAGATATTTATGTAGTTAGGTTTAATTTGTTTTTTAAGTGGCTTATTTGATTTAGCAATGTAAATAACAAAACTTGTAAAAGATAATGTTAGGATTATAAATAAGGCTCCTAAGTAAATATTTGTAGCTGTGACGTAATCAAAATTATCCATGATACTGTTTCTTGTAATTGGTTTTGTATTATTAATTGAATATACATGTTTTGTCAAATATTTGTAGGGGCGTATCGCATACGCCCTGATGTGCGGGCATATTTTGTGGGTGTTTTCGGGCGTATGCGATACGCCTCTACAAATATTTGCTTCACCTAATCATTCATAAGAAACACTCTTCCAGTTATAATTTCTCCATGAGTAAGTTACTTCTCCGTGTATGTCTTCCACCCGTCCTACCTGATAGCTGTTTCTTTGAGCGATGGTAAGGTCTATATTCAACGTTTGCGAGCTACTCGGACCGAAGGCATGGTTGCTTACGGTGATGCTTGCGGGGGCTACCAATTCCACTTTAACTAATGACGGGCAGTCTCCGAAGGCATATTGTTCTAACCGGGTGGCTTTGGGCAGGTGAACCCTTGTTAGCGCATCGCAATAACGGAATGCGGAAAGCCCTACATCTGTAACCTCCGGCAATTCTATTTCTGTCAGTGCCGAACAGCCATCAAACGCCATGTCGCCAATGATGGTGGCTTTGGGTAGCGAGAGGGATGTCAGTGCCGTACATGAACAGAATTGGGCAGTGTTGGTACGTTTCTCGGCATCGGTAGGAGCAATTTCTCCCACGGCCGTCAGTTCGGGGAGGCTTACGGTAGTCAGCGAAGTACAGTTGTAAAATGCCATGCTGCCAATGGATGTAAGCAGTTGGAAGTTGACCTCTTTCAGTGCCGTCCCGTAGAATCCGCAACGTTCGAGGGTGGTTAGTTGAGGCATATCTGCCATTTCTAATGCGGAACATTTCTGGAAAGCGTATTCGATAACGGTTTGTACTCCCGGAGCGGTGACTTTAGTCAGTAATGTGTTTTCATAGAAAGCGTAGCTGCCGATGGCTTGTACTTCTTCCGGCAATATGATTTCCTGTATTTGGGAGTCGTTTGCATAGAAAGCCTTTTCCGGTACTCCTTTCAGCCCGTTGACCAAAGGCCATCCCGTTACGCCGCTCAAGTCGAGCAATTCAACGGGGATGCCTGAGAACGGCGTGCTTTCGCCAAGAGCCAGTGCAGCATAATCGCCGTTGAAAGTGAAGCGGGTAACTCCGGCGGCGGAAGCGTCGGCTATGGCTTGTATTACCTGTTCGTTTGTAGCTCCCGTAAGGTCGACGGTTGCCTCGTTGCCGTTTATCTCGGCTATGGAAATGCTGACCGTAACGGCGCAAGTGGCACTGACTTCTCCTATTGCGGCTGTCACTGTCGCATTTCCTGCGGCAATGGCTGTTAGCAGCCCTTCTTCCGTAACCGTGACAATGCTTTCGTCAGAAGTAGTCCATGTAATCTCCGTGTAGGTGGCATCTTCCGGCATGACTTGTGCGGTCAGTTGGGCAGTTTCTCCGATTTGGGTCAGCGTAACTTCGGCAGGCGAAATCTCAATGCTTTCTACCTCGATGCTCTCATCCGCTACGGTTACGCTGCACGTAGCGCTTATTTCTCCGACTGAGACGGTTAGGGTTGCGTTACCTTCGGCAACGGCAGTTACCAATCCTTCTTGTGTGACTGTGGCGATGCTTTCATCCGATGAAGTCCATGTCATATCCGTATAGGTAGCATCTTCGGGCATGATTTTAACGGTGAGTTGGGCAGTTTCCCCGATTTGGGTCAGCGTAACTTCGGCAGGTGAAATCTCAATGCTTTCAATCTCGATGCGCTCCTCCGTAACAGTTACATTACACGTAGCGCTTTTGCTTCCCGCCGTTACGGTAATTACAGCCGTACCTTCGGCTACGGCGGTTACAGTTCCGTCTTGCGAAACCGTTGCCACCGCTTCGTCAGACGAAGCCCAAGTTCCGCTTTTCACACTTGCATTTTCAGGTAAAATAGTCAGCGTAAGACGTTCGGTATCTCCTATAACCATATTAATAGATTCGGGTGAGACTGTTACGCTGGTCACTTCTACGTTAGGAGTCTCCGGTTCGTCTTCCGAATCAGAACATGCAATCATACCAAGCGGGATTGCCAAGAACATTAGTTTCAGTAAAAAGTTTTTCATGTTTTAGGGGTTTTAAAATTAATATGTATTTATGTGTTAATTTGCTCAAATAAACGAAATCTAATCTTCTTTTTAGTCACCCTAAAGGATGATTTATGTGCACGGTGTTTGTTTATCTCGTTATTTTGAGCTTTTTGAGGCGACTTTTCGTCATAATAAAATATTTATATTAAATTTGTACACACAATACTAATGACAACACAACGATGAATCTATTTTATTTGCGATGCGCGATGCTTCTGTTCTTTACCGTTTGTCTCCCGGTATGTATGATGAGGGCAGAAAAGGTGCTTACAGATACTTTGCTGATGCGTCTTTACGACAAGGCCGCTGCACTGATGGGAGAAAGTATGTACGACTCGGCACAATATTTCTTCGATAAAGCGTTTGCCACGCCCGGCGTAGAGCAGTCTCCGGTTTACCCAATCCTGCTGAACGAACAAGCCACACTGTTTATCTACCGTGGCGAAAATGAGAAAGGGTTTGACATGAAGCTAAGCGTACTTCCTTACCTCTCTCAAGTAACCGATTTGGAAAAACACATCAGCGTATATAACGATTTGGGAATCCTTTACCGCCGCAGGCACATGCAAGATTCCGCACTCTATTGTTATAATAAAGCCCTCGATGCCGCATTGAAATACGGCGATGCCGGATGGCTTGCCCATCTGAACCAAAATCTTAGCGTGTTATATTTTAATATCAAGCGTTTTGCCGATGCCGAAGCGTGTATAGACCGGGCATTGGAACAGGTATTGAAAACCGATGACCGGTATGTAACGTTTGGCGTTTGGCAGGTAAGAGCGAGTATCAAGTCGGAAGTGGGGAAAACTGATGAGGCGGGAATGTCTATCCGTCAGGCGTGGAAGCTGGCTTGTGCCGACGGAGGAAATCCCGTATGGCAAATGAGATGTATGCCCGGACTGTTTCAGTATTTCAGAGACACAGGCGAAAACGATTCCATCTATTACTATTTGGAATGCGGAAACCGTTTGCTTCCGGAGCTTCCCGAATCATCTATTCCGGTGGTAGGGTTCATTCAGGCACGGGCAAAGATTCAACTGAACAGGAAACAATATGCCGATGCGTTGCGCGATTTTCATTGGTTGAGGGCTAAATCTGCAGGAACAGATTTTCATACGATGTACGAAGCGATGGCGCGGTGTTACAAAGGAATCGGTATGGAAGAAAAAGCTTTTGCTTATATGGATAGTGCGCGGATGTGGACCGACTCGTTGGTAGTGAAGAATCTGGCAGAACAGATGGCTCAGTTTGAAGCGAAGTACCGCGCTCAAGAACGCGAATTGGAAATATCGGCACTGCGGCGGCAGGCACTCGAAACAGAGGCTCGAACCTTGAAGATGGGTATCGGTGTATCGGTCTTGCTGCTTTTAGTGGTAGGGGTATTGGGTATGATGCGCCACAAACAAAAAGTAACTGCACGCCGTCTGAAGGAATTGGAGCAGGAAAAAGAGCTGGTGTCGGCACAACGGTATATCGAAGGGCTGGAGGTGGAATGTAAACGTTTTGCCTGCGAACTACACGATGGCATAGCCAATGAACTGTTAGGCTTGCAGCTCAGGGTCGCTTCGGCTTCGGACGGACTTTCGGCAGCGGAATTGTCGGAATCCATCGGGCGATTGCGTGGAGAAGTTCGTGCCATTTCGCACGAGCTGATGCCTCCCGAATTTGAACGGATGAGTTTCGATGATATACTGTCCCGCTATGCCGATGTAGTGACTCACGATACGGGTTGCAAGGTGGTGTATCACGCTTCCCCTGCGGATGCGGGCAGCAACATTCCCCCACAGACGGCTTACGAGTTATACCGCATCGTGCAGGAACTTGCCATGAACTCCGTACGGCATGGCGGCGCAACGCAGGTCGACATCCGTTTAATCGGCAATGCCGGAGAAGCTTATCGGCTGGAGGTAACGGATAATGGAACAGCGAAACCTGCGGGCGGCGACGGTATCGGACTCCGTACGGTTGGCGAGCGGGTGAAAGCCATTCACGGAACATTTGAAAAAAGCGAAACAGACGAGGGAGGACATGGATGTATTTTGACTTTTAACATGAATGAAAATGAACAACGGGATTGAGGCATATCGGGTTTTGGTTATCGACGATCATCCTATCGTGTGTGAAGGGTTGAGAGGACTGATAGCGCAAAGAGAATACCTTATGTGTGGGCGTATCGGATAAGAAATCGCTGGAAGCATCGTTTGCCGGGCGGTTCGATTTGTATATTACAGATTTGGAGTTTCCGGATGTCGATATGGGACAATTGGTTATTCGGTTGCGAAATCATGCGCCCCGGTGCAGCATCCTTGTTTATACCATGCACGATGAACCGTGGGTGGCGGCTAAGTTGTCGGATTGGGATATTGATGGAGCCGTTTCCAAAAATTCGGATATAAACGAACTTCATCTTGCCATTGCCGCATTGCGTGAGGGAAGAAGGTATTTCGACAGGGCATTGGCTCCGTGCCGGTCGTTGAGCCCTTTTGCTGTTCCTGATTTCTCACGGCGCGAAAAAGAGGTGTTGGATTGCCTTGCACGGGGAATGAATACAGCCGAGATAGCAGATTCTCTTTTCATAAGTCCCAATACGGTGAAAACACATCGCAGGCACTTGATGGAGAAATTTGATGCCAAGAACGTGGCTCAGTTGATTGCTAAATGGAAACGCTGGTCGCTCTGACGGCGTATATCACGTTTTACGCATAGCTGTGCATTCCGCCCATGATAAAGTTTACGCCGAAATAAGTAATCAGTACGCTTGCGAAAGCGATAACACAGAACCAATGGAAGAACATCGGACGGCGGAAAAACGGAAGCGATGCCGGATGAAGTGCAGAGGCATAGATAAGCATAGTGATAAGTGCCCAGACTTCTTTAGGGTCCCATCCCCAGTAGCGTCCCCACGAAACGTTTGCCCATACCGCGCCGATAAAGATACCGAGGGCAAGGCAGCAGACTGCAGGATAGAGTAATAACCGACTGATAACTTCCAGACGCGCTATCTGTTCGGTACAGTCATGATGTGAGCGGCTAAGTAAGAGAGCGGTAATTCCGTTCATCATGGCAAAGGCAAGCAGAGAGTAAGCTATCATGATGGTTACTACATGGATGCTCAGCAGGGGAGAAGCCAGTACGGGCATCAGTTGGGTTATCGGCGGATTGGCTTCGCCGAGCATCGAAACCAATAACGCAAGTCCGCCGAGCATGTATCCGAAAGCTATGACAGCCTCAAAGCGTCGGTAGCAAATGAAAGTCAGCAGAATAACACAGACAGCCATGAATTGCATTGTCTCGAATCCGTTGGACAGCGGAAGGTGGCCGCTTACGTATCCCCGTAGGCAGATTACAGCCAGCAAGTACACTCCGATGCCTCCCAGCAAAGCAAGCAGCACCGTTCGGAGTATTGGATTTATGCGCTTGCGCCGGCTCATGCTGCGGCAGCAGAGTATAAATGAAATAATACCTGTTGAGAGGCAAACCATTGCAACCGGACGGGTATGGCGGAGCATGTTGTATAGTTTTTCAGCTTTGAACTTTAGAGGCGAAGGCAATATGTCTGCCGCTTCTTTCTCTTGGTATTTTTTTATTTTCCCGATGAAGAAAAGGGCCTGCTTGTTATTGTTCCGGATGATTTGTTCGGCTATCAGACCGATGCTTTTCCTGATGAAAAGCCATTGGTCGGGAGCCATGCCCTGCGGTTGTTGGTCTACCATCGAAATCCAAGTCATTGGTTCGTTGTTGGTCGGGCGGTAAGGATAAATTTTAAAGAGACTGCCCGTTGCCGCCATGCTGATGAGGTTGAATTTTTCGTCGGCTTCTTTGGCTCCTCTGAGGGCAGGAGCATTGCTTCTTCGCGTTTCTTTCAGTTTGTAACCTTCTTTGCCTATAAAGTCGGTAAGTCGGGCATATCCGGTTATTCCCAACCGCTGTTGTACATCTTTGCTTTTGATGCGGATTATTGGCTCATTTTTCCAGTCGTCATAATAGAACAACCATCCGGTCAGCACTTGTTCGGCTGTCAGCCCTTTATAAACACTTTTTCCATACAGTTTCATCGTAAAGTCGCGTGCCAGTGTCTGGAGCGGGCAAATACGGTCGTTGTAATACACATACAGGTTACCGAAAGCATCGGCTACGTTTGGCGGCAATACGTTGGGGCGATTCGTCTCGGCAGATACCGCGGGGAGACATCCGAGTACGATCATCGTTGCCGTTACCGTTCCTTTCCGAAGCAACGGATGGCGGAGCAGTTTACGGAATCCACTGTCGGGTACGAAGAAATACAATAAAAAACTGAGGGTAAGCAGAGCATAGCCTGCGTAAGTGATGCCTATCCCGTAAGGGTCGTGCGATACGGCAAGAGTTACTCCGTTCCCATCAGGGTCGTATGCCGACTGGTAGAAACGGTAGTGACGGTAAGTGTAGATGTTGTTCATCGAAACCGTTCCGTTGTCGTCGAGGCTGCCGTCGGTCACCGTCAGTTGGCTTACGTAGTCCATCGGAGCTTGTGTACCGGGATAGTAATCTATACGGAAACCGTTCAGCTTTATTCGGAAGGGAAGTGGAATACTGTCGCCTTTTTCGTCACAAAACATCTGTTGCGCAGGGGCATTTATGCGCAAATGAATATTGCCTTGCCTGCCGAATAAAAACGTAACCATTGCACCGGTCAGGATAAGAGCCAGCGACAAGTGAAGCGAAAAGGTTATGGGAAAACGGTACAGTTTGCGTTTCAGTGTGTAGGCAATGCCTGCAACGGCCGCTATTCCCCACAGGCCGACAAAGCCGTAAGAGTGGTAAATGTAGCGTGAAGAAAACGATGTGCCGTACAGTTTTTCGAGTATGGTGGCGGTAATAAGAACGACAAGCAGAATGCCGATACCTCCGAAGCTGACTATTTTCAGTAGTTTCATGTCTTTATGGGTTGGGAAATAAAGCACGGATTCACAGCCTCGCGCTTGAGTATCCGGAAAAAGATTCAAACTTGGCTTTGCAATCCGTGCTTGTGAAGAAGAGCTAACCTTTATATTCTGTGTAATAGCGTTTTAAACGAGGCGGAATATTCCTCAAAATTCTACCCGTAGGACAGGGGAGTCCTATGGGTAGGACCGTTGGACTTAACGGTTAGAATTACGTAACGCAAGCGGTAGCGTTTTTCAAGCCAATCCGCCTCCGTTCCGCCTTAGATGGAATCAATGAATTTAATGATGGCATCGCGGTCTTCCTTCGACAGCTTGCGGAAATTCTGAGTCGTCTCATACGCATCGCTTTGAGGATTCGTACCGTGCCACATAATAGCCTCAAGCGTGGTGCGTGCGCGGCAGTCATGCAAGCGGTCGGCATATTCAGCCCCGGTACATTTCTGGTGCAGTCCGCGTCCCCACAGCGGAGTGGTCCGGCACCATCCCGTGCGGATGTCGTTCACCATAAACAGCCGATGTTGAACCATGTCGGTATAAGGCCAGATTTTCTGATGCGGATACCGGGGAAGTTCGTTTGCTCTGTCGCCAACGAAGAACCGTGCTGGGTCGCGTATTTCATCCTCTCCGGTAGTCCAGCTCGGCTTATGGCAATACGTACATCCGATTTGTTCGAATAATTCTTTTCCCTTCAAAACCGTTTCATCGTTTACATTACGTGCCGCCGGAACAGCAAGTCCTCTGTGCCAAACCATCAGGTCGATGTATTCTTGGTCGGTAATTTCAATGTCAAGCTCTTTCGAATTAAGATAAGCCTTGATGTTTGCCTCTTCGTTATATGTGCCGTCAGAGTTGGTCGTATGCCAGTCGGGGTGCGTATGGTCAGGGTCAATGTTCTCAATGTAATTCCGGAATCCCGCCTGTACTTCCGGGTCTTTCGAAGAATAGTCGGCATACGTTCCGGCAGCGTCTAAATAATGGAAACGCCGGTCGCTGCGGGTAACGTTCGTAATGTTCCAAAACGCATTGGCTCCGGCAGCATCCTGTAACGGACCTCGGCTCAGTGCATACGTGTAACGGTACGGGTATTTCGTTCCGTCGCCTCCCCCTGTGTGGTATTGGCATACTGTCCCACCCATTCGCCGTTGGCAAAGATTGCCGGATTAAGCGTTACGCCTGCCTGTTCCTGTTTCGTATATTCCGCTTTCAAATCTTCATCGGAAATGGCATCAAGCAATCCGGTTCCGTAAATACCGATGGTCGACTCCAAACGCACTTCATAGTTGCCCACGTCGTATCCCTTGTTGGCAACATAAATGGCGCTTTTCGGGATGGTAACCTCCGGATAGCGGAGCTGGTAAGTCTCACCGTCGTCAAACTTGTTTCCATACGAGTCAGTATACTCATGCCATGTAATCTGTATTTGTGACTCATCGAGCGGTTCCTTAAACGGAGCCACGGCTTTGGTTTGCGGCATCCCCGACAGCCAAGATACGTATGCGTTGGTTTCGGGATTGTAAACCACCAGCAGATATCCGTTCCCTATTTCGTTTGTATTAAATGAACCCGAAGGCTGGCTCTTTCCGTGTCCGTATCCCGGATGGCAGTGCATACAGGAACTGCGGATATAAAGCGGTCCTAACCCGTGACGTACGCCATCGACATTTGCCATAAAAGGCTTTTCGAACAACTGCTCGCCCCGGTTGAAAGAAGCTGTAAAGCCACCCTGATCGACTGCGGGTGTAGGTTGCTCGAAAGCTACGGAAGTAACGTCGGTCGAAGTACCCAATTCGCCTCCGGTGTAATACCATTCGGGCAATTCGGTTTCAGAGTCTCCTCCTGCCGGGTTGTCCGTCCCCGTCTCGTCATCGCTGCAAGCAGCCAGACTGCCACATAACAGGGTTGTCATTAAGAAATAGTAATGTTTTTTCATACCGTAAAGTTAGTTTTGAAATGTAACAATGAGCGGACGTGGCAAAACGTCCGCTTTAAAGCTGATTCCTGCATGAATCAATGGTTTGCAGATAAGATATTGTCGACTTCGAAGAATATATCGTTCAGTGTATTACATGCGTCGACAGCCGCCTGATTGATGGCATCGTCTCTGCCCGCCCAATAAGCAAACGGTTCTTTCATCTGCGAAATGGCATTATAAGCATCGTCTATTGCCTTTTTCACTCTTTCGTCCAAGTCGGCATCCAAGGAGTTGATGTATGCGCTCAGCGTATAGGTAGACGGCTGGATAACGGTTTCGCCTGCATTGTATGATTCGCTGCTCTGGAAACCTTCATACGCATTCTGGATACTGATGATGTTATCCTTGAAGTCGGTGATTGAATTTAAGCTGTACGGCGATTCGATGTAACCGGGGTCTTCCTCCATACCTCCTGCGGGGTCTCCTAATCCGGTGGGGTTACCTATCTTGATATTTCCCACTTCGTTGGCAATGTTTTGAATACCAGCCGAAATCAAATCCTGAACCGCTTCCAAGTAGTTCACGTATTCGCTGCCGGCTTGTCCGGCGTTAATCATTACCTGACTGTAATTAACCCCTTTGTCCAGTTCGTTGTCTTCCAGTATGGCTTGTTTTTCTGCCGTAACGTTTTCCGTTCCTGCCCAACATGCTTCCAGCAGCACGCATTGGTTACGCAAGTCTCCGGTAACGCCGGTCATGTAAAGCAGCTCTTGGGTGGTGTAGTTTACATTGTGGGCAATGCTTTTTGGCATCGGCTCCCGTACCTTGCAGTTCGAACAGCAAATATTCGATGGCATGGAATCCCTGTAAGCCGAACCCCAAGTTATTGCCTACATACGTACCGTCTTCGTCCATCTGCGACATTTGTTCTTCGTTAGCCAACAGTGCGTCCATCGAAGTCTTGTCCAAAGGCCACGAGTCGATATGCGGGTCAATGTTATAATCTCCCGCAGGACCGAACAGCCATGCTTCGCTCAACTCCCAGTAGCGGCGTGCCTTTTTCCATGCTTCGCCTGCCGTTTCCACTTGCGCCGTGGTAACGTTTCCTGCTCCGGCATTCTTCATTGCCAAGCAAGCGTTATGAAGCTCAATGGCGGCATCTGCCATTCCCCGATACGTGGGTACGGCTGTATTGTTGGCAAAATCGGTTACAATGTTCTTCAACGCCTGTTCCTGTTCTGAAAGCTCTCCTTCACCGCCTCCGGTTCCCGGATCATTCTCGTCACTACATGCATACAGTCCCATCGCCATGAATGCACCCATCGTAAGATAAAGGGGCATCTTAAAAAACTTAGTCATTTTCATTTTGTAATACTTTTTAGAGGATTATTGATTGTTGGTTTTAGCGTGTAAACAGTCCGGCGTATGCCACACCCAGTGAAATCGACGGCTCGTTTTTATAGAAACTCCTCATCAACCCGATGGAGTATTCACCCTTTATCACGATTTCCTTCATCGGATAATAGTTCAGTCCGGCGGCAATGCGCTGGCGTCCGCACCATTCGTATTTCTGTATGTTTGTTTCTGTTTTATACATAGAGTCGTAATAATCATACCTGCCGAAGATGTATAGTTTGTGACCTTTCTCGTGGAGCTTGTCGAACTGTGAGAATATGTTGTAGCCCGCTTCTATTCCGGCAGCGATGGCATCCGAACCGATTGCCTGCTTGGGCGAAGGCGAAGTGCTGGTCATGCCGCTGTTGAAACGGAATATCATGGCTGCATCCGACAGGTGACCGTAGTCGAAGTTCCCGCGTACAATCCAGTTGTGGTCGTTATAAGCAAAATCGAAAGCCCCGATTGCTACCGTGCCTTTCACGTCCTGATAGCGGTTGTTTCCGCTGCTGCTGTTGTTGCTCTCGCTCGTGGCTCCGCGCAGAGAGTTGCTGAACGAATTGCCTATATAACCGCTGACAGACAGGCGCAAACCTTTCACCGAGAAGTTGTCGACACGGAAAGCCCCAGCCACTGCATTGCCGATTTTAAATTCGTAAGGACTTCCTGCGCCTCCTTGTATCCAGTTCTTACGGCTGAAGCGGTCAGAATCCAAGCCCGGCAGAATCATGGCTTCATATCGCCAGTCGCCCGCCTGCCCCCAGATGCTTAAACCCGTTTCGTGCCACGTACAGGGCATGATGGTATTTTCGCCTTCCGGACGGTAGACGCCGAAAAACTCGGTAGGCGTATGGTGCATGTTCGTGCCGCCCACGGGAACGATGATGTGACCCAGCCGGATGTTAAATTCCGGACAAAATGATTTTTGTATCCAGAACTGTTCGAGGGCAACTTCCCCTCCGCGTTCTATTTCGCTTTCGTATTCGCCTCCTTCTTCCTCCTCTATTTCGATGGCGCTTTCGGTTCCCCCATGCTCAAACTCGATTTCGCTTCCCATCGACCATCCTTTCCCGAAGTCGTAGCCGAGGAAAATAACCACATGCGGCAAGTCGAAACGTCCGTGTTTTTCATTGCTGTGAGCATTTACCTTGCTCTCATCTAAATAGCGCATGTAATTATCGCTGTAAAAATTGCGCGAATATACCGCTTCGCCGTAACCGCCTACGGTGAAACGAGAACGTTTCTTTTCATTCACCTCCTTTTGGTCTTTCGAGTCGTCGGAAGTCGTTTCGTAACGGTTGGTTGCAAAACCGTGAGTGCCGAACGCTGCGAACAGCAGTGAGAATAGTAAGGCTTTTTCTTTCATTTCTTATAGTTTTTTAGTTTTTATTATGCTGCAAAGGTAGGAGAGATTAAAAAATCGGACAATACCTATTTGTAGGTAAAAAAGAATGTTAAATACCTAATTGTAGGTATTTTATGGGCATATATTACATATCGAAAGGCGGCAGACGGGTGTTTGATGTCTGATTTTGATTCTTTTTGTATGATGTTTTTGATGCTGTTTGCGGCAGGATTCTCAATCGTAACCCGAATGATTTTATGACCCGCCACGGTGAGTTATATAACTCTGCAAGGTGAGTCGTATAACCCCGCATGGCGGGTTGTATGACCCGGCTTGGTGGGTTATAAACCGCAGGCCGTTGGTTCATCAAACCGTGGCGGACGGAAAGGTTTTATGCAGCTCTTCCGCAACAAAGTCTTTCGGCGGATTGTTTATATCGGTAGAAGTTGTTATATTCGTACAACGAAAAAAAACAGAAAATTATGAAACCTTTTAACTATGCAGTAATAAGCAGTCTTTGCGCCTTGATTATCGGTGTATTGCTGATAGTATGGCCGGATGTGGCAGTAAATTATTTGGTAATAACGGTAGGGGTATTGTTCCTGTTGCCGGGTTTGCTGGGACTTTTTTCTTATTTTGCTTCTGCCGGGAGGCGCAGGGAAGCCGGAATCCGACAGGCTTTTCCCGTCATCGCACTGGGCAGTTCGCTGTTCGGGTTGTGGCTGATGATAATGCCGGAGTTCTTTATCGGCATCCTGATGTATGTATTGGGTGTACTGCTGGTACTGGGAGGAATAAGCCAGTTGGTAAACTTTGCTTCGGCGCGTGCATACATCCATGTTCCGGCAGGGGTCTATGTGTTGCCCTCCGCCATCCTTGTTACCGGCATCGTGGTGCTGTTTAATCCCTTTCAGGCGGCTACCGTTCCGTTTATCGTATTAGGAGCCGCATCGGTGGTTTACGCACTGACCGATCTGTTTCGTCTGCTTCGTTTCCGCCGTAAGCGTAACGGGCAGATAGAAGACATTACCCCCATCGAAGAAACGAAAGAAGAGTAAGAGCTTGTGCGGGAGGGCATGGAAAATTCTATTCGGAAGGCGGTCGAACTGATCGCTATAACCTGATTTTAAAACGTTTTTTATATAAAATCTGTTAAGAAATATCTGCTTTCATATTAGAAGATTGAATATATTTTGTAACTTTACATCGTATTGTAATACAAAATGAAAACAGAGATAGTTAACCCTTTAATCTTAATGCTCATGAAAAACTTTTTTATTTTCTGATTTTGTCTGTTTAATCATGGTTCTAATGAGTAAATTAAGACGATAGATTCTATGACAACCATCACAGCTGATGAGAAAGAAAATCTGTTTTTGATGATTGCCGTATCGGTAAATAGTATTTATTATTGGAGTAACCATTTATAATATATTGCTTATGAAATTCCTTAAAATCAGATTGTTGTTTTATGTGGTAGCAGCAATCCTACTGTGTTACTTTATGGAATATGTTGAGCTGATTATTGCTATGACCCTGATGGTGATGGTGATGGACTGGGCAGGTACGTCATGGTACTTCTTGAATCGCAGAGCCGAAGCCGGTGACGAAAAAAGCCGGTTGAAATTGGAAAAGGTCAAGAAAGTCATTGACAACATCTGGTTTGACTTCTCTGTCTATCTTCTGTTGTGGGGATTTTTCGCACTGATAACGCATTGCAGTGGGAAGGTGTTTATCGGTGTCACGGTATTCTGTCTACTCGGAGCGGGATTGACAGTTTGCGGTCATATCAGAAGGAAGCGGGATGTCGAGTCCATGAAAGGGATATCGGAATAGCAAGAAATGTAAACGTTAAAGCGGGTAACGCAGCCGGAGTATTCCTGACGAAAGAGAAAAGAGGAATACTTCGGCTGCGTTCATTCCGGCAGTAGCCTAAGAGCCTGTTTAAATTTTCCGATTAAGTATTTTTATCCGCCCCTTTTTGAGTTTGTTTCCGGTCTGTTTTCCCGTTTTCACTCGTCAGATAGCCCGCTATCATCCTCGTAAAAACGGAAAAACATCCTCGAAAACAATTCTCAAATTGAGGCAGAGCAAAATTTAAACGACAGGCTCTAAGAGTTTCGGTATTGTTTGGGCGACATGCCCGTATAACGTTTGAAGTATTTTCCGAAAAAAGAGATGTCGGGGAAATTAAGCGAGTAGGCTATCTCTTGGATGGTCATGCCCGTAGAGCGCAATTTGGCTTGCGCATCGCGGATGATGAACGACGAGATGATGTCGGTCAGTGTCTTTCCCGTAATCTTCTTGATAGTCGTACTCAGGTGTTGGGGAGAAAGGTGCATCTTTTCGGCATAAAACGAAACGTTTCGCTCCGTCTTATAATATTGGATAACGATGCGCACCAGTTCTTTCACGATTTCCTGATTACGGCTGTAATGAGACGGTTCGAGTTGGGGCATGTCTCGCTGATAGATGTTTCCCAAGAGAAGAATGAGCTGGCTGTATGTCAGATTAATCTGTATTTCGTTCATAAAATCCTCCACGCGCAACGACTTAATCATCAGTTTCATGTAGTCGCGGAATATTTCGGCAACTTTAGGTTCGAGGTGCAATACCGGTCGTTCGAAAATATAAGGCGTATGCTTGATGGTATGCGAAAACAGATACGTGCTTCTGACCAAATTTTTAGAGAAACCTACGAAGAAGAAACGGCAATCTGCGCTTTGTTCCGTTATCTGAAAATATACTTCCGGATAAATGACAGCGATGGAATTGGCTTTCAGTTCATACTGGTTCAGGTAAATCGTTACGTTGCATGTTCCTCGCGTACAGAGCAGAAATATACATCCCGGCGAAGGTTTGGGAACATTAAAAAGTTGTTTGAAATTGCCGCACAGGTCAATACCTGCGGTCATATTCTGTTCTTCCGGTATTAAGTCGAGTTTTTTTAGCTTTTTCATCTATTTATCTCCTAAAGTTCTCGGTAGCAAATATAATGTCTTTGTAGTATATTCCCAAATCTTGCGGATTTTTCTTCGCTGGCGGTAGGGGCGGATAGAAAAAAAAGACATTCAAGAGAATATCTCTTAAATGTCTTTTTCTTCGTAGTGTGAGTTTTTATTCAGTAGCGGGAACCGGGATTGAACCGGTGACCTCATGATTATGAATCATGCGCTCTAACCAGCTGAGCTATCCCGCCATCGTTTTAAAAACCGCCGGGCGTGGAAGCCACCCAACGGCAAAAATCGTTTCTTAGTAGCGGGAACCGGGATTGAACCGGTGACCTCATGATTATGAATCATGCGCTCTAACCAGCTGAGCTATCCCGCCATCGTTTCACGATTGCGGGTGCAAAGGTAAGTCAACTTTTTGAATTACGCAACACCCTCGTTGCTTTTTTGCAAAGTTTTTTGAGTTTTGCTTGACGGCGTGGCTGATTTAAGCCGATAAACCGGTAAGGCAAGTGTGAAAATGTTTCTTTGAAACACGTTTGGAAAACAGTCTTCTGAAAAAGAAAGGCAGGGCGATACGGATATTGTTTGGATGACAAAACCGGACCCGGTTTATGTCCGTTGTGAATATAATTCACAATTTTATACGAGAAGACTGATTTGCTTGTGGAATGGAGATTACCTTATCGGGGCATTAAAACAGGCTCTTGGCAGGCAGAAGTATGAAAAAAAAGGCAACAACGCAAAAAAATAGTTTTTTATATAGTGAGTAAGCGAAAAAATCTTTTAATTTGCCGCCGTTACTTAATAATGCAAATGGAAAACAATTATGAAACGTAAGATACGAATCGAATATCCGTTAAATCCTTCTTCGGGAACAATTATATGGTCGGCTATCAGTACTCCTGCCGGATTACAGCGTTGGTTCGCCGACGAAGTTTCTAAAAGCGGGAAAATATATACATTCCGATGGGGAAAAAGTGAGGTTCGCAATGCTGAAATCATCAATATGCGTTATGAGTCGTTTATCCGTTTCCACTGGATGGATGATGAGCCCCGGACTTATTTTGAATTAAAAATGTATTATAACGAACTGACTACCGACCACTTGCTGGAAGTGACAGACTTTGCAGAGGCAGATGAAGAGGAAGATGTGCGTAATTTGTGGGATTCGCAAATCGAGATGTTACGTCGCGTGTTTGGTTTATAACTCTAAAAATATACAAAACATGCCTTTCCTCTCCGTTTTTTGTGCTACTTTTGCATCCTGATAATTAAACAAAAGAATGCTACGCATAAAAAAACTTGATATATTTGTCTTAAAGAGTTTCTTATTGCTCTTTGCCGGGACTTTTTTATCTGTTTGTTTATCTTCATGATGCAGTTTTTGTGGAGATATGTAGACGAGCTGGTAGGAAAAGGGTTGGAGATGGACGTACTTGCTCAGTTCTTTTTCCTCTCGGCACTGACATTGATTCCGCTGTCTCTGCCGTTGGCTATTTTGCTGGCGGCACTTATGACGTTTGGTAATTTTGGAGAGCGTTACGAATTGCTTTCCATGAAAGCGGCGGGTATTCCTTTGCTGCGCATCATGCGCCCTGTCGTGTTGTTTTGTGTCTTTTTAGGTGTTGTCTCTTTCTACTTCCAAAATATCATCGGTCCGAAGGCCCAGAAAGACTTATGGACGCTGCTGGTTTCTATCAAGCAGGCCTCTCCTGAAGTTGACATACCGGAGGGGGTTTTTTACAGCGATATAGAAGGTTATAACATCTATGTGAAGCATAAAGACCGTGAGACGGGAATGCTGAAAGATATTTTGATATATAACTTCTCGGACGGATTTGAAAACGCTCATATTATTTGGGGTGAAGAAGGCAGCTTGGAGCTGACAGCCGATAAAAAGCACCTTTATCTGCATCTGTATAACGGCGAGCAGTTTGAAAACTTGCGTTCGCAGTCGGTTATCTCCCGAAATGTTCCTTACCGCCGTGAGTCGTTCCGCGAAAAGCATACGCTGATTGATTTTGATACGAACTTTGAAACGGTAGACGGAAATTTCCTGAACCAGCGTTCAGACATCAAAAACATGCGTGAAATTTCACAGGCTATCGACTCGCTGAGTACGTATGTGGACAGTGTGGGACGCGCCATGCACAAAGATATGATGCAAACCACTTACAGGCAGCCTGTGATGAACCGTGTGGATTCTATTAAGGCGGAAAAAGCGAAGCTGACAATGATTAATACAGACAGTGTGTTTAATTCATTGCCTTCTGCCGAGAAGCTGAAGGTGCTGACCGATACGGAACGGCGTATTTCTTCTTTATTGTCTGAATGGAATATGAAAACGTTCATGACTCGTGATGCCGACAACAATATTCTTCGTCATAAATCTGATTGGCATAAAAAGATAACGCTTTCGCTGGCATGTATTATTTTCTTTTTTATCGGGGCTCCGTTGGGTGCAATTATCCGTAAAGGTGGATTGGGAATGCCGGTTGTAATATCTGTCCTGATATTCGTTCTTTATTACATTATTGACTCCGGAGCAACTCGTGTAGGGCGGAGCGGTGAGATGAATGTGGTGTTGGGAACATGGATGAGTACCCTTGTGCTGGCACCTTTGGGAGCTTTCCTTACTTACAAGTCGAATAAAGATTCTGTCGTATTTAATATTGATGTATATGCCGCCTTCTTCCGTAAACTGTTGGGACTTCGCTTGTCGCGCCATTTGTTTAAGAAAGAAGTTATTATCCATACTCCTGATTATGCGAACGACGTGCTTCTGCTTGATACGCTTATCGGAGAGTGTGAGGATTATGCCCGGACACACAAGCTGTTAGGGCCGCCCAATTATTTCCGTGTATTTACAAATAACGAACACGACGATGTTATTGCCGGGATAAGTCAGCAGATGGAAGGGCTGGTAGAAGAACTTTCGAATACGAAAGACACCATTCTGCTGAATTACTTGAACAATTATCCGTTCTTGTCGGTTAAAGCTCATAAGAGCTTGTTCGACAATCGCTGGCTGAACGCTTTGTGTGGCTTGGTTATTCCTGCCGGGTTGCTGATATGGCTTAATATCTGGCGTTATCGTGTAAGGCTGGATAAAGACTTGAAAGTTATCGTGAAGACCAGCCGCGATGTACAGAACAGAATAAGAGACATATATGATAATGATAAACAACAATAATAAAATAGAAGAACAGAAATTATGGAAAAAGTCAAACTGAATACCATCGAAGAAGCTATCGAGGATTTTCGTAAAGGAGAATTTGTAATCATAGTAGACGATGAAGATCGCGAAAATGAAGGAGACTTGGTGGTGGCAGCCGAACTGATCACTCCCGAAAAGGTCAACTTTATGCTGAAACATGCCCGGGGGGTACTCTGCGCTCCTATCACTCTTTCGCGTTGTGAAGAACTCGACCTGCCTCATCAGGTATCTAATAATACATCTGTGCTGGGAACTCCGTTTACGGTTACTGTGGATAAACTGGAAGGCTGTACTACCGGAGTTTCGGCTGCCGACCGTGCTGCAACCATTCGTGCGCTTGCTGACCCGGCTTCGACACCTGAAACCTTTGGACGTCCCGGACACATCAATCCGCTGTATGCACAGGAAAAAGGGGTGCTTCGGCGCGCCGGACATACCGAAGCCTGCGTAGACATGGCTCGTTTGGCTGGGCTTTATCCGGCTGCGGCTCTGATGGAAGTGATGAACGAAGACGGTACGATGGCACGTTTGCCTGAATTGAGAAAGCTGGCAGACGAATACGGACTTAAATTGATTTCGATTGCCGACCTGATAGCGTATCGGTTGAAACAAGAATCGCTGGTTGAACGTGGGGTAGAGGTTGACATGCCCACTGCTTACGGTCACTTCCGGTTGATTCCTTTCCGTCAGAAAAGCAATGGATTGGAACACGTGGCGCTGATAAAAGGTACGTTCGAAGCAAATGAACCTGTATTGGTACGGGTACATTCTTCATGCGCAACCGGTGATATCTTCGGGTCAATGCGTTGCGATTGCGGCGAACAGCTTCACCGCGCCATGCAGCAGATAGAGCGTGAAGGAAAGGGAGCGGTAGTGTATCTGAACCAAGAAGGAAGAGGCATCGGGCTGATGGAAAAAATGAAAGCCTATAAGTTGCAGGAAGAAGGGATGGACACGGTAGATGCCAACATCTGTTTGGGACATCAGGCAGACGAGCGAGATTACGGTGTAGGTGCTCAAATATTGCGCGAAATAGGCATTCATAAAATGCGCCTGTTAACCAATAACCCGGTGAAGCGCGTGGGACTGGAGGCTTACGGTTTGGAAATCGTGGAGAATGTTCCCATCGAAGTAACGCCTAACCCTTATAACGAACGTTATCTGCATACCAAGAAAGACCGTATGGGGCATACATTACATTTTAATAAATAAAACATCGCTTTATGGAAACAAACAATTTAGTAAGAAATTATGCGGCAAAAGCGGCACAGACTGCTTTGTTTCGTAGCGTATATCTTTGGATGACTCTCGCGCTGGTTATTACCGGATTTGTGGCTATGTATGTGGCAAAATCGTACGCGCTTATTTCGATGATAGCTCAAAACAGCATCATGTTTTGGGGAATCCTTATAGCCGAATTAGGGCTTGTGATGTATATGTCTGCACGCATCAACCGCATCAGCTTTACTACGGCTACCCTGCTTTTCATCGCTTATTCGGTGTTAAACGGCGTAACCATGTCGATACTGTTCATGGTTTACACGCTTAGCTCTATCGCTACCACCTTCTTTGTTACGGCGGGAACCTTTGGTGCGATGGCGCTGTTTGGCTATGTAACGAAGAAAGACCTGACACGCATCGGAAGTCTTTGCATCATGGGAGTCATCGGGCTTATCATCGCTTCGGTGGTGAATCTCTTTTTGCAGAACTCTATGATGGATATGATTATCTCTTATGTGGGCGTGTTGCTGTTTGTAGGACTTACAGCTTACGATTCGCAGAAAATCAAGCAATTGCTTGGTGGCGATGACATAGAGGTAAACGAAACGACACAGAAAATAGCCCTTATGGGAGCCTTGACTCTGTATCTCGATTTCATCAACCTGTTCATTTACTTGCTGCGTATTTTAGGCGACCGTAAATAAAGAATATTGATTCGGACGGCTCTTATGTGTCATCTGCTTGGAGATGTAGCATAAGAGCCGTTTTTTTATGCCTTGTCGGGAGGTGCTTGGAAGGAAAATGACAATTTTCTTAAAATGTTTTTATATGTGACAGAAAATGATTTCTTTTGCAGGAAATTAACAACCTAAACAAGCGAAAACAATGAATCAACTTTCAGACCGTTTAAATAGCCTGTCGCCTTCGGCAACATTGGCTATGTCACAAAAGAGTAGTGAATTAAAAGCACAAGGTGTAGACGTCATTAATTTGAGTGTTGGCGAACCGGACTTCAATACGCCCGACCATATTAAAGAAGCTGCCAAAAAAGCTATCGACGAGAACTATTCGCGTTATTCGCCCGTGGCTGGATATCCTGCTTTGCGTAACGCTATCGTTGCAAAGCTGAAAAACGAAAACGGTTTGGAGTATACGGCTGCCCAAATCAGTTGTGCGAACGGTGCCAAACAGTCTGTATGCAATACGATAATGGCACTTGTCAATAAAGGCGACGAAGTTATCGTTCCCGCTCCTTATTGGGTAAGCTATCCTGAAATGGTGAAACTGGCAGAAGGTACTCCGGTTATTGTGCGTGCAGGTATCGACCAAGACTTCAAGATTACTCCTGCACAGTTGGAAGCAGCCATTACGCCGAAAACCCGTGCGCTGATATTGTGTTCTCCGTCTAACCCTACCGGCTCGGTTTATACGCAGGAAGAATTGAAAGGGCTTGCCGACGTGTTGGCTAAACACGAACGTGTGATTGTGATAGCCGATGAAATTTATGAACACATCAACTACATCGGAAAACACCAGAGCATCGCGCAGTTTGCTGAAATAAAAGACCGTGTGGTCATCGTAAACGGTGTGTCAAAAGCATACGCCATGACCGGATGGCGTATCGGATTCATCGCCGCTCCCGAATGGATTGTGAAAGGAGTAAACAAACTTCAGGGACAATATACCTCCGGCCCTTGCTCGGTATCACAAAAAGCAGCCGAAGCTGCCTATACGGGTACACAGGCTCCGGTAGAAGAAATGCGCAAGGCTTTCGAACGCCGCCGCGATTTGATTGTGAAGCTGGCAAAGGAAATTCCGGGATTTGAAGTAAACGTTCCGCAGGGAGCTTTCTACCTCTTCCCGAAATGCGATTCATTCTTTGGAAAGAAAGATGGCGACCGCGTAATTGCCAATGCCGATGATTTGGCTATGTACTTGCTTGAAGTAGGCCATGTGGCTTGTGTTGGAGGTACGTCCTTCGGTGCACCGGAGTGCATCCGTATGAGTTATGCCACTTCCGACGAGAATATCGTTGAGGCAATGCGCCGCATCAAAGAAACTTTGGCACGATTGAAATAAAAATCCTGCACACTCAGGGCATGAAACAAGCCTTTAAATGTTTCCCGCAGGTTCGGGAAATGTTTAAAGGCTTGTTTTTTATCCGTTTACATCCCGCCGATTACCCCGCCTGAACGCTTCCGCATGTGTTGTCCGACGCTTCCGCATGTGTTACTCAACGCTTCCGTATGTTCTCATAAGCGCATCCGCATGTGTTTATGAAAACAAAACGACTTGGATATTCGCACAAAAAGATTAAATTTGTATCAGAAAACACAACTTAAAAAGATTCGTTATGAAGACATTATCCAATTCCCGTCTTACCATTCAGGTTTCTCCGCATGGCGCCGAACTGTGCAGCATTGTCTGTAACGGCAAAGAGTATCTTTGGCAGGCTGATCCGGCTTTCTGGAAACGCCATTCTCCGGTACTGTTTCCCATCGTGGGAAGTGTATGGCAGAATACTTATTCTGTAAACAACCGCTCTTTTAATCTTACCCAGCATGGGTTTGCCCGCGACATGGATTTCGAGTTGATATCCGAAACAGCCGATGAAATTCGTTTCCGTCTTTCCGATAACGAGGAAACTCGTGAGAAATATCCCTATCCGTTCTGTCTGGAAATAGGTTACCGCTTGGAAGGAAACAGAATCCGGGTAATGTGGCAAGTAAGCAACCCCTCGGATGAAGATATTTATTTCCAGATAGGAGCGCATCCGGCGTTTTATTATCCGGGTTTCAACCCCACGGAAAATCGCAGGGGCTTTTTCGGTTTCGACTGTAAAGAAAGTTTAAGATATTTGCTTATCGCCGAAAAAGGTTGTGCAGACACGTCGAAATCCTATCCGCTTATGCTTGATGCAGACGGGCTGCTTCCTATTGACATACATACATTCGACCGCGATGCACTGATACTGGAAGACAGTCAGGTAAAAGAAGTGACGCTTTACGATAACGACAAGCAACCTTGCTTGAGCTTGTATTTCGATGCGCCGGTAGTCGGATTATGGTCTCCTCCCGGTAAAAATGCCCCGTTTGTTTGCATCGAACCGTGGTACGGTCGTTGCGACCGTCATGGATATACGGGAGATTTCAAAGATAAAGACTGGATACAACATCTTGCTCCCGGCGAGGTGTTCCGTGGCGGATATATCATTGAGATAAAATAAAGAACAAAGGCTGTTTTGAAATGGATGTTCATTTTCAGACAGCCTTCATTTGTATCCCTGAGTTCTATTGATTTTTTAGAGCCTGTTTAAATTTTCCGATTAAGTATTTTTATCCGCCCCTTTTTGAGTTTGTTTCCGGTCTGTTTCCCCGTTTTTACTCGTCAGATAGCCCGCTATCCTCCTCGTAAAAGCCGAAAAACATCCTCGAAAACAATTCTCAAACTGAGGCAGAGCAAAATTTAAACAGGCTCTTAGAAAAAATACTCAAATTCGTTTTGTATATTCAAATAAAGCCGTATCTTTGCATCGCTTTTCAGAAGAAAAGATTGCCGAAATAACTCAGTTGGTAGAGTAACTCATTCGTAATGAGTAAGTCGCGGGTTCGAGTCCCGCTTTCGGCTCGACAAGCGCATTTATGCGCTTTTTTTATTGCGATGAATATAAGTTAAAGATTAAGCAAAAGAAAGACTGTCATTTCAAAATCCTGAGATGACAGTCTTTTTTTATCGTGGTATTGTAAGAAACTATTCTGCTGTGAGTGTTGCTTTGTTGCGCGCATAGAGGTCGTCGATGATGCCATCAGACAAACCGATTACCGGGACGTAAATATACGTAGCCCCGATAATGTTGGCTATGGTCAGAAAGATTTCTCCTGCCGGAACGATTACGTCTGCACGGTCGGGTTTCAGGCTGTATTTTTCCATACGTTCTTCTACCGACAATGATTTCAGGTCTTCATGCAGGGCACTGAGTGTAGTTACCAACATGCGCAGTTGTTTCTTTTCTTTTTTTTCTGCCAAGCGGTACAGCTTGTTGATGTTTCCTCCCGAACCGATGATGTTGGTTTGCGGGTACGACTGCGCCAACTCTGCCATGTCTTTCTTCAGTCTTTCCCATTCTTTTTCTTTTACCGCATTGTTCAGAATACGTACTGTACCGATGTTGTAAGAACGGCTGCACATCAGTTCACCTTGCGACAGCAGGTTGATTTCCGTACTGCCACCGCCCACATCTACATAAATGTAATTTCCCTTGCGGTCTTCCATGCACTCCAGATGGTTGTTATAGATAATCTTCGCTTCTTCTTGTCCGTCGATTATCTCTATTTGGATGCCTGTTTTTTTCTCAATACGTTTTATAATGTCTTTTCCGTTTTGGGCATCACGCATGGCAGACGTGGCACATGCACGGCAGTATTTCACGCCGTAAATCTCCATCAGGTTGCTATACGCTTTCATCAGGCGAATCATGTTTTTTTCTTTCTTTTCCGATATTTCGCCTTTCGCAAAAACATCAAATCCCAAGCGTAACGGAACACGTAATAAAATTTCTTTTGAAGAGCGGATTTCTCCGTCTTTCTCTGACATTCGTTTTATCAGCAACCGGACAGCATTCGAACCGATGTCAATGGCTGCATACGTTGCTGAATCCTCTTTATCTTTTGCCATAATGTTTTGTAGTTTTATATGATTATTCGCCTGTACCGGCGTTTTCTGCTAAATAATAATCGTATAATGCTTCTTGTGAACGGAACGGGGGATTCTCGCCGATGTCTTGGAATTGGTTTTCTCCTTTGCCGTCTACGATGCGTCCCTGAAGTGTATCGTTCAGCCCGTATTCTACGATTCGTTTCATTTCGCCCTTTATCGCCGGGTCGAATACCGGAGTTACCACCTCGATGCGGTGGTCTAAGTTCCGCGGCATCCAGTCTGCCGAGCCGATAAATATTTTCTCTTCACCTCCTGCCGCGAAGATGAAGATGCGCGAATGTTCCAAGTATCGGTCTATGATTCCCCGGATGTGAATGTGGTCGCTCACTCCTTCGATGCCCGTTACCAGCGAACAGTTGCCGCGTACCAACAAATCAATGTCTACCCCCGCCCGCGATGCTTCATATAGCTTTTCTACCATGATAGGGTCGGTGATGTGGTTGATTTTTATTTTGATATATGCCGGTTTGCCTGCTTTTTTATTCTTTATTTCGTCGTTGATTAGCGTAATGAACTTCTTCTTCATTTCGTTGGGCGAAACAAGCAGGTTTTTAAAGCGTACCGGACTGTAAGGACGTTCGATGAAATCGAATACTGAATCTACTTCTCTTACTAATTGGGGGAGTGCGGTCATCAATACACAGTCGGTGTACATGCGCGCATTTCCTTCGTGGAAGTTTCCGGTACTGATGCAGGCTATGTCCGGACCTTTTTTCATACCGATGTGGGTAATCTTTGAGTGGACTTTCAATCCCTCTACGCCGAAAATTACTTTGATACCTGCATCTTGCATCTTCTTAGACCAGTTGATGTTGGAAGCCTCGTCGAAGCGTGCCAACAGTTCGATGACAACCGTGACTTTCTTTCCGTTGCGTGCCGCAGCTATCAACGCCTTGACTACTTTCGATTCTTTAGCCAACCGATACAGCGTTATCTTCACGCTTTGCACTTGTTTGCTTACAGCCGCCTCCTGAAGAACCCGGATGAAAGAGTCGAAATTATGGTAAGGCACGTGGATGAAACGGTCTTGCCGGCGAATCTTTTCTAAGATACTGTCCGGGCCGTCCAGCTCTTTCTTCAAGATAGGAGTCCACGCCGGATATTTCAAATCCGTATGTCCGCAGTCGGGGAAACGCATCAAGTCTTTATGGTTCTGATAACGTCCGCTTTCTAATACCGTGTCCAGCGTATCCAAATCTAATTTCTTCAATACACGTTTCAGCAGGTCTTTCGGCATCTCACTGTCGTATAATACACGCAGCGGTTCGCCCCGTTTGCGGCTCTTTACGCCTTTCGATATCTTCTGGAGCGTACCTGTACGCAGGTCATTGTCGATTTCCATTTCCGCATCGCGTGTAAACTTAAAGGCGTAGGCTTCAAATTCGGTGTAGCCCAATCCTTCGAATACTAACGGCAGGCAGCAGCGCACTACGTCATCCAAGTACATCAGGTAACTCTTTCCATCCGAATCCGGAAGCCGCACGAAGCGTCCGCATACGTTGACGGGAAGTTCCATAAACGCATAGTCCGATTGAGCTTTAGGCGATTTCCGGCTAACTTTTACTGCCAGATAGATATTTTCATCGTTTTCACTGTCGAGCAGTTTGACCGCCGAAAACCATACCGGAATCATCAGTCCGCTCAGGTTCTTTTTGTAGTACGAACGGATAAACTCCAACTGTTCGGGAGTAATCTCGCTATCTGTGATTTGGTAAATGTTTTCTTTCCGTAATTCCTGCGTAATCTGATGAACCGTGGCTTCATACTCTTTCATGTAGCCGGAGTTCAGCTTGTTGATTTGCTTGATGAGCTTCATCGCATGTTCTCTTTCGTGCGAGGCCGCACGGTCGCCACATTCGGCTATGCGGTTTTGGGTAGCCATGCGTACTCTGAAAAATTCATCCAAGTTATTCGAGTAAATGCCTAAAAAAGACATACGCTCCAATAAAGGCACGTGAGTGCGCGTGGCTTCCTGCAAAATACGTCGGTTGAAATACATCCAACTGATATCCCTTTCAAGGTAATAAGTCTCTTGTTTTTTCTTCTGTACCATAACAAATTCGTACTTTTTTGCAAAGAAAAGCATTTTATGTTACAAAAGGATTTCAAAATCTCCCTTTTTTCTGTTTTTATCAGATTAATTGCAATTATACTATAGTGTCATCTTCCGTATTGAATATGAGAACGAATCCGGTGATAATCCATATCATTGACAGGGTTGTAACGATTAAATATAAAAGTTCTTCGTATTGCCCGCCTTGAAAATGCAGATAGAAACAAATGGCAGGCATTAAAACGTAGAGCGACAAATAGTAGGTTACTTTCCAGCGTGCCAATGTTTTTTTCGTTTTGATGTAGCCTGTCGGTTCTGTTACTTCTACCCACGGGGTGATTTTCTCATTAAGTTTATCGTTCCGTACTTTCTGGGTTGCATAGATGGCAAGTAGTAAAGCGGTAGCTACACTTGTAAATATGGTTGCGTAAAAGAACCAATCACTTTGGAATCCGGAGTCAATGCCTTCTAATAAGTCTAAAACCCAAAAAACAATAAATGCAGTTTGTAAATCGGATAGGTAACGCTGTTTAAATATTTGAGTAATTCGATTATTCATAGTGTTTTGATTAAGTGATTAATATCATTTGTTCGTGTTAGAAATAGGAGGATACCGTCACGCTATTGGCAGATGCCGGCGGAAAGCGCACGAAAGTAGGCAACCGCTGCAACGGTTGGATAAACTGCCCGATGGGGGGGAGTGGCGGTTATCATCGTGTATAACTTAAAGGTTGTTTCGTTTTGCAGGGCAATTTATGTTAAAAAATCGGATTATGCAAATAATTTGTAATAAATTAAGAGACTGTCTGATGCCGGCAGATAAGCAGAATCAAACAGTCTCGGTTACAATGGTTGGTTATATGTTGGTGTGTGTTTATACGAAATCTTCTACCATATACATGTGGTGCGGCTGACTTTGAGGTAAGAAATATTCTAACTCATCTACGATTACATGTTCTGCCGATTTAGCCCAGCGCATGAAGTCGGGGTTGGGACGGTAAGTTTCAGAGAAAGCAAGCAAGCGTTCCAAGTTGAAATCTTCATCGGTTACTCCCGCTCCGTTTCTTACGGCATCGAACGCATTGCATTCTTGTTCGATGTGTGCCGGAACCATCAGGATAGGTTTGCCTAAATACATCGCTTCGCAGATAGACTCGAAACCGGCGGTGCTGGCGTATGCTTTACATCCCGCCATGCGGCGCAGGAAGTCTACATCGTCTAACTGGTGGAAATACAGCGTATCGTCTATCTTCTTTACCGGATCGTTTTCCTCTAAATTGTCCCAAAAGAAGTGGAGGGGAACGTCGGGGTATTCCTTATGCCAGCGGCGCACGCTTTGGGCAAAGCCCGCATTCAGCAGGTAGCCGTGGATATAGTTTCCCTCGGTGGCTTCTTGTATAAATACGTCCGACCGGAGCAGGGGAGGGATGACGCGGATGGTTCCGTCGTCCGCCATCGGATGGAACGACAACGCCAGTTTCCGTTTCGCACCCAGCGCAGTAAGCCGTGTAAAGAGGTTGAGCAGAAACATGCTCCAACGCTTTTGTTTGGGCAACCCGAAATCGCGGTGAAGGAACAGGTACTGATGTCCGATACATACCTGCGGAACCGATGGGCGGAAGAAGAAGTAAGTCAGCCCCGTAAGCAGTTCGTAGAAATTAATTATCAAGTCGGCTTTGCTCTCTTTTATCCGCCGGTGGATGAAGTAAACGCTTTCGGCGTATTCGGGCAGCTTGAACAGGTTATAAACCACGCTGCGTGGCAGGTTGGCGCGACAGTTTGCCTGCGTGGGCAGGAAATTGGGACTGGTGAACTGCTTGATGGGTGCGTGAACGCTGCGCACGAAGAACCCCGGCAACCGCCGTGCTTCGCTTTTCCCCACCAGAATCTCGACCACGTCGTGCCCGTTGTCGCGTAACAGTTTTTCTAACGAAATGGCTTGGGTCAGATGTCCCCGCCCTTCGCCCTGAACGATGAATAATATTTTCATGATGCTATATTTAGAGCCAATACGTTGGAACCGGATTCGCGCAGGGCAAAATCGGAGTAATACATCACCTGCCAGTTGCCCTCATTATCTTCGGTCAGTGCCGAAAGCGTTTCTACCCAGTCGCCCGAATTCAGATAGTGAATGCCGTCTATCATGCTGTTTTCCGGATGATGGATGTGTCCGCAGATAACGCCGTCACATTCCCGTGCGCGGGCGAAAGACACAAGCACACGCTCAAAGTCGGAAATATACGATACGGCAGTTTTCACCTTCTGCTTGATGGCTTGCGAGAGTGAGTAGTAAGGCTTTCCGTGTTTCACCCGGTAACGGTTATACAGTCCGTTGAGCCACAGCAGCAGCGTATATCCGATGTCGCCCAACTTGGCAAGCCATTTCATTTCCGTCGTCACGCGGTCGAACACGTCGCCGTGGGTTACAAAGTAATAACGTCCGTTGCTCTCCAGCATGTAGTCTTTCACTATCTGGATGTTTCCGAAACGCAGCGGAACCAGACTGTCCAGAAAATCATCGTGGTTTCCCCGCACGTAGATAACCTCCGTTCCGTGTTTCTCCATCATGTTCATAATGATTTTAAAGAAGCGCGTATGCTCCGGCTTCCACTTCTTTACGCCCGACTTCTGTAAGTTCCATCCGTCGATGATGTCGCCGTTCAGTATCAGACGCTCACAGTCCACGCTGCTTAAAAAGTCGCTCGCTTCGTTTACTTTCGAGTGGGTTGTTCCCAAATGGATGTCCGATAAAACCACCGTTCGGTAATAAGGTCTTTGTTCCATAGTTTTACAGATTAAGAAACCGCATTATGCCATGTCTTCAAGCGTGTACATCGAAGAGATTTCGTACAGAAATTCTTCTGCCATCAGCTCTACGTTTTCGATGGCATCTTCCACCGTTTCGCCGTAAGCAAAACACTGTTCATGCTCCAGCAGGTAAGCGTAATACTCTCCTCCGGGCAAACATTCTACTACGTATTTTCCAGCAATAACTTCCATAGCTATACATGTTGAATTTAAATCTGCCCAAAGGTCATCAATTTGTGTTTCAAACCCGTGTATTCGTTATTACGTTTCTATGAAAAAAGGCTTCGGAAGACGAATCATGCCTTCCAAAGCCTTCTGATTATAAGTAAAAAACACATGCGGATGTTTTCATTAACGCATCCGCATGTGTTCGGTAACGCATACGGTAGAGTTACCTGTCTTTACCGCTTATGTTTTTGCATAAACTCAATGTGTCTTTTTTTGCCGTCTCAACGGTTAGAATCGGTATCCTACACCGATTGCAAAGTTCATGTTACGGGGTTTGTCACCGTCGTAATCGTTGTCAAAGTGATACGGTGTGATAAATCCGTTTTGTCCGGTGATGTTTATCAGGTAGTGTTCGCCCAGTTCTACGCCTACACCCCACTGGATACCCAAGTCGAAGCGTTTCCAGTTCATTCCGTCGTCGGCAAACATTTTGTTGCTTTTCGCATTGTCAATGTGCAGTTTCGATTTGCCGCCTACCCCGATACCTAAATAAGGACCGGCGTTAACAACAAATTTCACATCATCTGTAATGGGGAATTTGTAGGCAGCCGTTAAAGGGATATCCAAGTAAATAGGCCGGGCTGTAAACTTCTCTCCCTCAAATTTGTATTTGAAACCTTTAGAGGTAACCATCAGCCCCGGCTGAAAAGCCCAATGTTCGTTAAACTCATAATCCATACCTATACCCGCTGTAAATCCGGGCAATACTTTTGAGTTGTCCAACTTGGTCATGTTCCCAAAGTTCATGCCGAACTTCACGTCCCATCTCAGCTGTGAGAAGCCTGCTACCGCAAACATTCCCATAATCAATGTCAGTAATACCTTTTTCATTTTTGTTTGTTTTAGTTTCAGTCCTTCCCCGGTAGACTTATTGTTTTTTATTTGCGCGAAACGCAGGGGCTACCTTTCTGTTGTTTTTGAAAGGTTCGTTTCTATTTTTTGCTAACAACAAAAGTAGCGAATTGTTTGATAGCTTGATTAATAAATGTATTAAAAGAACAAATTTACATAAAAACGGCACACCGGACGGCAGGATAAAAAACAAGGCACGAACTGCATTTTTCTGCCGCTCGTGCCTTTCTGTCTTAATAAAAGAAGGACAATATCCGGGTTTAATAGACTTCTATCTTCGAAGCCAGCTTTTTACATTTTTCGCGCAATGCGTTGAGGTCGCCATCGTTCTTGTCGTAACAAACTACCACACCCATGCGGCGGTTCAGTTTGGTAAACGGTTTGCCGAAGATACGCAAATATGTGTTGGGTTGCGAACAAACCAGCTCTTCGCCACGGTAGCGCGGCGTTTCCTTGCTTGCTATCGGCGACAGGATGACAGCGCTTGCCCCGATGTGTTCTTGGGTAATGCCCGGAATGGGTAAGCCCAATACGGCGTAAAGATGTAGTTCAAACTCATTTAAGTTTTGCGTATTGGCAAGCGTAACCATGCCGGTGTCGTGCGGACGCGGAGAGAGTTCAGAGAAGTAAACACCCTTATCGTGGCTCAGGAAAAACTCTACGCCCCACAGCCCGTATCCCGTCAGTGCCTCGGTTACTTTGGCAGCCATGCGCTGTGCCTCCGCCAAATGTTCGGGAGCAATGTGTGCAGGCTGGAAGCTTTCGCGGTAATCGCCACCCTTCTGAACGTGACCGATAGGAGGGCAGAACAGCGTAGGCCCGTTTTTCTGAGTAACAGTAAGCAATGTAATTTCACTGTCGAACTGGATAAACTCTTCGATAATCAGTTCCTTGATGTCGCCACGGCTACCGCTGCATCCGTAATCCCATGAGTATTGCAGGTCTTCGGGCCCTTTGGCTACCGACTGCCCTTTTCCCGATGAAGACATCAGCGGCTTGATTACACACGGATAGCCAATCTTTTCAGCCGCTTCTTTCAGCTCTTCCAACGAAGTGGCATAAAAATATTTTGCAGTTTTCAGTCCCAGCTCTTTGGCAGCCAAATCACGGATAGCCTTGCGGTTCATGGTGAAATTAACGGCACGCGCACTCGGCACTACCTGAATTCCCTCTTTTTCCAAATGGTAAAGCCGTTCGGTGCGTATGGCTTCGATTTCGGGGACAATGATGTCCGGATGGTATTTTTCTACAACGCGGTCGAGCGCTTCGCCGTCTAACATATTGAACACCTCGCAAGCGTCTGCCACCTGCATGGCAGGAGCGCCCGCGTATGAATCACAAGCTACGATGTATTGCCCCAAACGTTGTGCGGCAATGGTAAATTCCTTTCCTAACTCGCCGGAACCCAGCAAAAGTATTTTCTTAGTCATATTCGTTTTTAGTTTGGTATTGGCAAAGATAACCTTTTAAATTGAAAGCATCAAGTGAATAGGGCGGGGAAATAAGAATATTCGAAAAACGGAGCTTGAAGCAAGAATATTATTCCCACCGCCATCGCTATAAACCAAAGCAGGATAAGGATAATCTTTGTTGAGGTAGACATGGGTTTCCACTTGCCGAAACCTTGCAGGATGAGTTGCAGCAGTCCTACCACCGGGATACCGATAGCCAGCAGTCCGCAAACAGCTATGGTGATGGCGATAGTCGGCGAGTTGCCAATCAGATTCCAGTCGATATAAGGCAGGGTGTTATAAAAAGCTGCCGGGATGCTTACCAGTATGCCCGTAGCAGCCATAAGCAGTGCGAACAAAACAATCAGCCCTACCAACAATGCCGGGGCGCAACAAATGGCTACGAGTATCAGAAACAGCTTCAGCAAGAATCCGATGACCGCCACAAAAGCATTGCCCAAGCGGTGGAGAAACGAGCGTGGCTTGTCGGAATGTGCAAACTCGTTGGCGCGTTCAAATCCGTTCGTCACCGTCTTGCCGATGTTGGTTACATTGATCGGTTCGCCGCGCATCTGCAACTTCTCGGTAGCCGTCTGCGCCATCGGGATGACAATCCAAGCTATCAGGTAAGCCAGTATCAGTCCGTGAACGAAGCATCCGAACACAATGAGTATGATACGCACCCACGTGGGGTCCCATCCGAAGTAAGCTGAGATACCCGAAATCACACCGCCCAGTATGCGGTCGTCCGGATTACGGAACAGCCGGCGCGATATATTCTTGTCGGTATCCTTCTTCTCTTGTTTCTCGTCTGCCTCATCATTCAAATCTTCCGGTTTACCCATGCGGGCTATCACGCTCTCCACTATCTCTATCGTTATCACCTGCTTCCCGTCGCGGATACATTCGTTAAACAGTTCGGCGATGCGTGTTTCTATGTCGCGCACAATTTCATCCGCCCCTTCCTGCTTGCGGAAATGATAGCGCAGGTTATTCAGGTAATTATCCAGTAAAACATAGGCATCCTCATCTATGTTATAAACGGTTCCGCCCAAATTGATTGTCAGTGTCTTTTTCATAATATGTTAGCTGTTAGAAGTTTTTGTCTTAAGTGATTTACAGTATCCGAAAGGTCATCCCAAGCAGTTTCCAGTTCGGAGAGAAATTCTTCGCCTTGTTTCGTCAGTTGGTAGTACTTGCGGGGAGGCCCCTGTGTCGATTCCACCCACTCGTACGACAAGAGTCCATCGTTTTTTAACCGGGTGAGCAGCGGATAAAGCGTACCCTCTACCACAATCAGCTTGGCTTCTTTCAGCTTCATGATGATATCCGAAGCGTAGGATGCCTCCCGGTGTAACAGTAAAAGAATGCAGTATTCTAACATCCCTTTACGCATCTGTGATTTTACATTGTCTACATTCATTTGTATTTCAATAATTGTTTGTATGGCACAAATATATGTTTTATTTAAATACCTTGTATTGCATAATACTTTATTTTTGATGTTTTTAACAAAAAAAGCTGCAAGGAGCAAGCCTTTGTGCGCACGAAATCGTATATTTGTACGCAGTACGAACTAACAGCCTGTTTTAATGTTGCTTAGCTTGGTTTTGAAACCTGAAAAATTCTACCCGTAGCGTTAACCAACGCTATGGGAAGAAAGGAGGAACTTATCCGCATGGGATGAGGGTTTCTTGCGGTAGTGTTTTGCAAGGCAAAATCACAGCCGGTTTCACGGTATGGCAAACGGGTGGAGGGCAATGCTTGAACAGACTATAAATACTTCATTATTATGGGTTTATTATCATCCCTGTTCGGGGGAAGCAAAACAGATGGAAATCAGACCGGACAAGACGAGAAAAATTTTGAAATACTAAAATACGATGGGATTCGCGCACGGAACATGGGGCAACTTGCCTACGCCATTAAATGTTTCGAGAGTGCCGTTGCGCTGAACGATGAACCGGAAACTCTGGGGCTGCTGGCAAACGCTTATTTGCAGACGGGACGTTTGGAAGACGCCCGCCACACGTTGGAGCGGCTGACTGTAAAAGACGCTACGAACCTGAGTGCATGGCTGGCGCTTGCCAACGTATGTTATATGCAGGAAGACTATGCAACCATGAACGATGTTTGCCAGAAAGCGCTTGCCTTAGACGACAAAAATGCCACCGTGTATTACCAGTCGGCACGTGCTGCTAAAGGATTGAAAAACGACTTGCAGGCAGTTGTGTTGCTGACCAAAGCCCTCGTGCAGGATGACGGGTTTATCAACGCCTACCTGCTGCGCGCCGAAATCTTGTGGGAGATGCGTCAGGCGAAAGATGCGAAAGAAGACATACAGAAAGTGCTGCAACTGAGCCCCGACAGTGAAGAAGCTCTGCTGCTGAACGGAAAAATAGACGCGGCGTTAGGTAATGTGGAGGCGGCATTGCAAGGCATCGACCACGTAATATCGCTGAATCCTTTCCACGAAGAAGGTTACTTGCTGAAGGCAGGGATATTCCTCTTGCAGAAAGACTTTGACAAGGCGATTGATACGTATACCGAAGCGATGGAACTGATGGAAGATAACGCCCGCCTGTATCAGGAGCGCGGACGTGTTTATCTGCTGAAAGGCGATAAGGAAAAAGCCGCTGCCGACCTGAAGCGAGCCATCGAGCTGAACCCCGAAAGTGAAAACCTGATAACGGGGAATTTTAAGAATTACGAAGCCAAGAACGGCTGAAAAGAAACTTTTTGTTACAGATTCTTGGTGTGAACGTATAATTCGTTATTTTTGCAAAAAATGAATTGACGGAATGCAAGTAGCTATTATCAAATATAACGCCGGCAACCTTTTTTCGGTTGACTATGCGTTGAGGCGGCTCGGAGTGGAGCCTGTCATTACATCGGACAAGGAACTGTTGCTGAAGGCTGACAAGATTATTTTTCCCGGAGTGGGCGAGGCGGAAACCACCATGAACCACTTGCGGGCAAACGGACTTGACCTTTTTATAAAAGACTTGAAACAACCCGTACTGGGCATCTGTTTGGGGATGCAGCTCATGTGCCGCCATTCGGAAGAGGGAGATACCGACTGTCTGGGTATTTTCGATACCGATGTGTGCCGTTTCCTCCCGAAGAAGCATGAGGATAAAGTGCCTCACATGGGATGGAACACGATAGGGCAGACATGCAGCCCGCTGTTTCGGGGGTTCGGGAAAGAAGAGTTCGTTTATTTCGTACACAGTTACTACGTTCCGGTGAATGTCCATACGGCAGCCGTAACCGATTATATCCTGCCTTTCAGCGCAGCGTTGCATAAAGATAATTTCTATGCCACGCAGTTTCATCCCGAAAAGAGCGGGAAGGTAGGCGAACGCATCCTTTCTAATTTTTTAAATCTCTAAACCGATAACACTATGATAGAACTGATTCCGGCTATCGACCTGATTGATGGAAAATGTGTCCGTCTGTCGCAGGGCGATTACGATACCAAACAAATATATAATGAAAATCCGGTAGAGGTGGCGAAAGAATTTGAAGCGTACGGCATCCAGCGCCTGCATGTGGTCGATTTGGATGGTGCGGCTTCGCAGCACGTGGTAAATTATCGGGTGCTTGACCGTATAGCCGGGCAGACTTCGCTGAAAATTGATTTCGGCGGGGGCATCAAGAGCGATGAAGATTTGGTAATTGCTTTCGACAACGGGGCGCAGATGGTTACGCTGGGCAGTGTGGCGGTTAAACACCCGGAACTGTTCGACAAATGGCTCGGCATGTACGGAAGCGAGAAAATCATCTTGGGTGCCGATACGAAGAACGGCAAAATAGCCGTGAACGGCTGGAAGGAAGAAAGTACGCAAGAATTGATGCCTTTTTTGGCAGACTATATAAATAAAGGTGTAAAGAAGGTACTCTGTACAGACATCAGTCGCGACGGTATGCTGGAAGGACCTTCCGTAAACCTGTATAAGCAAATCATGGAGGCGCATCCGGAGCTGCACCTGATAGCCAGCGGTGGAGTAAGCCGGCTGGATGATATATTGGCTTTGGAAGCGGCGGGAATCCCGGCTGTGGTTTTCGGCAAAGCCCTCTACGAAGGTCGTATCACGTTGAAAGAACTCAGCTCATTAATATAAATATATGTTAGCGAAACGAATTATCCCCTGTCTGGATATAAAAGACGGACAGACGGTGAAAGGAACAAACTTTGTCAATCTCCGCGAGGCAGGCGACCCCGTGGAGCTGGGCAAGATGTACAGCGAACAAGGAGCCGATGAACTGGTTTATTTAGATATAACCGCCAGCCACGAAGGACGCAAAACGTTTACCGACTTGGTACGCCGTATTGCCGCCGAAATCAATATACCTTTTACGGTAGGCGGAGGAATAGGCGAGCTGGCAGATGTCGATCGCCTGCTGAATGCAGGTGCAGATAAAGTTTCGGTCAATTCAGCGGCAATCCGTAATCCGCAGTTGGTGAATGATATAGCCAAACATTTCGGCTCGCAGGTCTGTGTGGTGGCTATTGATGCACGCCAAACTCCGCAAGGATGGAAATGCTATCTGAACGGCGGACGTCTGGAAACCGACCGTTACCTGATGGATTGGGCAAAAGAAGTAAACGACAGGGGAGCGGGAGAAATTCTGTTTACCAGCATGGATCATGACGGCGTGAAAAACGGATATGCCAATGCTGCTTTGGCTGAATTGAGTGAAAGCCTTACCATCCCTGTAATCGCTTCGGGCGGCGCCGGGAAGAAAGAACATTTCCGCGACGCATTCTTGGAGGGCAAGGCGGATGCTGCACTGGCTGCCAGCGTCTTCCATTTCGGGGAAATACCCATCCCTGAATTAAAGGCTTACCTGCGCAGCGAAGGAATTAATATACGATAATATGATGTAAAGCAATATAAAGAGAATATGGAACTTGATTTTGAAAAAATGAACGGACTTGTTCCGGCGATAATCCAAGATAATTATACCCAGAAAGTATTGATGCTGGGGTTTATGAACAAAGAAGCGTATGACAAGACGGTAGAAACAGGTAAGGTAACCTTCTTCAGCCGCACAAAGAACAGATTGTGGACGAAGGGCGAAGAAAGCGGGAACTTCCTGCACGTGGTTTCGATTCAGGCAGACTGCGATAAGGATACCTTGTTGATAAAGGTACATCCCGAAGGTCCGGTCTGTCATACGGGAACAGATACTTGTTGGGGAGAGAAAAACGAGCAAGACATCATGTTCTTGAAAGAACTGCAAGACTTCATCGACAAACGCCACGCCGAGATGCCCGAAAAGTCGTATACCACCAGCCTGTTTAAGTCGGGGGTAAACAAAATGGCACAGAAGGTTGGCGAAGAAGCCGTAGAAACCATCATAGAAGCTTGTAACGGAACCGATGAACGGCTGATTTACGAAGGAGCGGATTTACTTTACCATCTGATTGTGCTGCTGACATCGAAGGGGTATCGCATTGAAGATTTGGCGCGTGAGCTGAAAGAACGCCATAGCGAAAACTGGAAAAAACACTGATAACGCATGGAAGAACAACCGTTAGTCTCCTATAAAAATGTGTCGATTAATCAGCAGGGCTTGGGAATCCTGTGCGATATAGATTTCGAACTGCACAAAGGCGAATTCATTTACATCATCGGGAAAGTAGGAAGCGGAAAATCGACTTTCCTGAAAACCATTTATGGAGAATTGGACGTATGCGAAGGTGAAGCATGGGTTTTGGGGTATAACATGCGTACCATTAAATATAAGAACATAGCGCCTTTGCGCCGTAAACTGGGAATCGTTTTCCAAGACTTCCAGTTGCTTACCGACCGAACCGTATACGAGAACCTTGCATTTGTGTTGAAAGCAACCGGATGGAAAAACCGCGCCGAAATCGATGAAAGAATCAACGAGGTGCTGGAGCAGGTAGGCATGAGCAATAAAGGATATAAAATGCCCAACGAACTTTCGGGAGGTGAACAGCAGCGAATCGTGATTGCGCGCGCTATTTTGAACAAGCCTGAAATTATACTGGCAGACGAACCGACCGGCAATTTGGACGTAGAAACCGGATGCCGGATTGTGGAATTGCTGCGTGAGATATGCAGCCAAGGGTCTGCCATCATCATGACAACCCATAATTTGAATCTGCTTTCAGAATACCCCGGCGAGGTATTCCGTTGTGAAAATCATCGAATGGTAAAGATCAGTTCCTAATAGAAATATTTATGGTAATAAAAACTATTTTAGATACAGATTTATATAAGTTTACCACTTCGTATGCTTATATCAAATTGTTTCCGTATGCGGTAGGAACGTTTTCTTTTAAAGACCGCGATGAAACCGAATATACGGAAGGCTTTCTGAATGCTTTGAGAAATGAAATTCAGAACCTGAAGTTGGTGGCGTTGACAGAGGAAGAATTGGAATACATGTGCAGCCATTGCCGTTTTTTGCCTCGTGTGTATTGGGAGTGGCTTTCTTCGTTCCGCTTCGATCCGCAGAAAATAGAGGTTTATTTGGACGAAAACCGCCATCTGCACATGGAGGTAACCGACTATCTGTATAAAGTAACCCTTTATGAAGTTCCTTTGCTGGCTATCATATCCGAAATAAAGAATCAATTCCTGAATAGGATACCGGATAAGAACAGTATCTTGGAAAAATTGGAAGGGAAGATTGCTTTGTCGAACAATCATGGAATGCTCTTTTCTGAATTTGGAACACGCCGTCGTTTTTCGTTTGAGGTACACGATATCGTTGTTGCCTATTTGAAGGAACATGCCCGTTTCTGTACGGGGACTTCAAACTGTTACTTTGCCATGAAGTACGATATGAAACCGATGGGGACGCATCCGCACGAGTGGTTTATGTTCCACGGAGCGCAGTTCGGGTATAAACATGCCAATTATATGGCTTTGGAAAACTGGGTGAATGTTTACGATGGTGATTTAGGTACGGCACTGTCGGACACTTATACTTCAGACTCTTTTTTGAGTAACTTTAGCAGGAAACAGGCAAAGCTGTTCGACGGTGTCCGCTGTGATTCCGGCGATGAATTTGAGTTTATCGAACGCCTGATAGCACGTTATAAAGAGCTGGGCATTGACCCTACCACAAAGACTATCATCTTCAGCAATGCGCTTGATTTTGAAAAAGCATTGAGCATCTATGAATATTGTAAAGGGAAAATACGCTGCTCATTTGGTATCGGTACCAACCTGACGAACGATACCGGTTATCAGCCTTCAAATATCGTGATGAAACTGTCGCGCTGTAAGATGAATCTGAACCAAGAATGGCGTGAATGTGTTAAATTGTCAGACGATATGGGTAAACACATGGGAAGTATCAGTGAAGTGGAAGCCTGTTTGCACGAATTAAGGATAGAAGGCGAATAAAATGTCGAATAATTCCAATCAACGGTGTTGTTATGTGAATTTGTAGTTAAATCGGATAAAAAACTTTCATTTTATTTGATTGTATCGAAAGAATGTTTACCTTTGCAGCGTTAAAATAAAAAAGAAGAGATGAATAGATTGTTTTTACATATTTTGCTATGCGGTTTGATTAATCTACTGGAAACCCCGGTGGGAAGTGAGTCGTGTGCATATAATTGTTAGATGTAAAAACAAAAATGATATAAAGCCTTTCTCACTTCCTTGTGCGAAAGGCTTTTTTTTGAAGTAACAAATGATAAAAAGATAAAAGCAATCAGACTATGAGTGACAGATTATTTATTTTCGACACTACGCTTCGCGATGGGGAACAGGTTCCCGGTTGTCAGTTGAATACCGTAGAAAAGATTCAGGTAGCGAAACAACTGGAAGCGTTGGGAGTGGACGTTATTGAAGCAGGATTTCCGGTTTCAAGTCCGGGAGATTTTAATTCGGTGATTGAAATATCAAAGGCAGTAACATGGCCTACTATTTGTGCATTGACCCGTGCCGTTCAAAAAAGATATCGATGTAGCTGCCGATGCTTTGAAATATGCCAAACACAAACGCATCCATACAGGTATCGGAACTTCCGACCCGCATATCAAATACAAGTTTAATTCCACCCGCGAGGAAATCATCGAACGTGCGGTGGCGGCTGTAAAATATGCCCGTAAATATGTAGACGATGTAGAGTTTTATGCCGAAGATGCCGGACGTACTGAAAATGAATATCTGGCTCGTGTGGTCGAAGCTGTGATCAAGGCGGGGGCTACCGTGGTGAATATTCCCGATACTACGGGCTATTGCTTGCCGGATGAATACGGTGCCAAGATAAAATATCTGATGGAGCATGTAGACGGCATTGACAAAGCGATAATCTCTACCCACTGTCATAACGATTTGGGTATGGCTACGGCCAATACCATCAACGGAGTGTTGAACGGTGCGCGTCAGGTAGAAGTTACAATAAACGGAATTGGTGAGCGTGCGGGAAATACTTCGCTGGAAGAGGTGGCAATGATATTACGTTGTCATAAAGACATTCATATTGATACGAATATCAATACCCAGAAGATTTATCCTACCAGCCGAATGGTTTCCAGTCTGATGAACATGCCGGTTCAGCCCAATAAGGCAATCGTAGGACGTAATGCGTTTGCCCACTCTTCGGGTATTCACCAAGACGGTGTGTTGAAGAATGTACAGACTTATGAAATTATCAACCCGAAAGATGTGGGTATTGATGATAACGCCATCGTACTGACGGCACGTAGCGGACGTGCAGCATTGAAACATCGTCTGCATGTGCTGGGGGTTGAAATGACTCAGGAGAAACTGGATAAGGTGTACGAAGACTTCTTGAAACTTGCCGACAAGAAAAAAGATATTACCGACGATGATATTCTGGTTCTGGCGGGAGCAGACCGTAACGTAAACCATCATATTAAGTTAGAGTATCTTCAGGTGACGAGTGGGGTAGGAGTTCGTTCGGTTGCCAGCTTGGGATTGAATATTTCTGGAGAACATTTTGAAGCGGCAGCCACAGGAAACGGTCCGGTAGACGCTGCCATCAAAGCGGTGAAGCAGATTATAAAACGCCAGATGACGCTGAAAGAATTTACCATTCAGGCTATCAGCAAAGGAAGTGACGATGTAGGTAAAGTTCACATGCAGGTAGAGTATGACGGACAGATGTATTACGGCTTCGGTGCAAATACCGACATCATTGCTGCTTCGGTAGAGGCTTACATTGATTGTATCAACAAATTCAGAAAATAACGAAACGAGAAAAAATGGCTAACACATTATTTGACAAGATTTGGGATGCACATGTAGTGCAGGAGGTGAAAGAAGGACCTACACAATTATATATAGACAGACTTTACTGTCATGAAGTAACCAGTCCGCAGGCTTTTGCCGGATTGCGTGCGAGGGGGTTGAAGTGTTTCCGTCCGGAGCGTATCTATTGTATGCCCGACCACAATACGCCTACTCACGACCAAGATAAACCGATTGAAGACCCCGTATCGAAAGCGCAGGTAGACGCTTTGGCGAAAAATGCCGCCGATTTCGGTCTGACACACTTCGGGATGATGAACAAGAAAAACGGTATTATCCACGTAGTAGGTCCGGAACGCGGGCTGACTTTGCCGGGCATGACCATTGTTTGCGGCGACTCGCATACCTCTACTCACGGGGCAATGGGAGCGATTGCTTTCGGTATCGGAACCAGTGAGGTTGAGATGGTAATGGCTTCGCAATGTATCTTGCAGTCTCGCCCGAAAACGATGCGCATCACGATTGACGGCACGCTGGGAAAAGGGGTAACGGCTAAAGACGTGGCCTTGTATATGATGTCGAAGATGACCACCAGTGGTGCTACGGGATACTTCGTAGAGTATGCCGGAGAAGCAATCCGCAGCCTGACGATGGAAGGACGCCTTACGCTGTGTAACCTGTCTATCGAAATGGGAGCGCGTGGCGGTATGATTGCTCCCGATGAGGTGACTTTCGAATACATTAAGGGGCGTGAATATGCTCCGAAAGGCGAAGAATGGGACAAGGCGCTGGCTTACTGGAAAACATTGAAGAGCGACGACGATGCCGTATTCGATAAAGAAGTGCGTTACGATGCAGCCGATATCCAGCCGATGATTACGTATGGCACGAATCCGGGTATGGGCATGGCAGTTACGGCGCATATCCCTACTACCGAAGGAATGAGTGATGTAGAAAAAGGTTCGTTTGAAAAATCAATGAAATACATGGGCTTTGAGCCGGGTGAATCGTTGTTGGGCAAGAAGGTTGATTACGTATTCCTCGGTGCATGTACCAACGGACGTATCGAAGACTTCCGTGCTTTCGCTTCCATCGTAAAGGGACGGAAGAAAGCCGATAACATCATCGCATGGTTGGTTCCCGGCTCATGGATGGTCGACGAACAGATTCGCGAGGAAGGGTTAGACAAGGTGTTGGAAGCTGCCGGTTTTGAAATCCGTCAGCCCGGATGCTCGGCTTGTCTGGCGATGAACGACGATAAGATTCCGGCAGGCAAATACGCTGTATCGACGAGTAACCGTAATTTCGAAGGACGTCAGGGACCGGGTTCTCGTACCCTGCTGGCAAGTCCGCTGACTGCTGCCGCTGCCGCTGTAACAGGTGTGATTACCGACCCCAGAACATTAATGTAATTTTATCATGACATTATGAAACAGAAATTTAATATCATAACAAGCACTTGTGTGCCTCTTCCTTTAGAGAATGTAGACACAGACCAAATCATCCCGGCTCGTTTCCTGAAAGCCACTACACGCGATGAGAAGTTTTTCGGCGATAATCTGTTCCGCGACTGGCGTTATAATCCCGATGGTTCGTTGAATAAGGATTTTGTATTGAACAATCCTACTTACAGCGGTGAAATTTTAGTGGCAGGAAAAAACTTCGGTAGCGGTTCCAGCCGCGAACATGCAGCGTGGGCGATTGCCGGTTACGGTTTCCGCGTGGTGGTTTCAAGTTTTTTTGCCGACATCCATAAAAATAACGAGTTGAATAACTTTGTGCTTCCGGTTGTAGTGAGCGAAGGATTTCTGAAAGAATTGTTCGATTCGATTTATTCCGACCCTAAAACAGAGGTTGAAGTAAATTTGCCTGAGCAGACCATAACGAACAAGGCAACCGGAAAATCGGAGACTTTCGAAATCAATGCCTATAAGAAACATTGTTTGATGAACGGACTGGACGACATTGATTTTCTGGTAGAGAATAAAAGTAAAATAGAAGCCTTCGAAGAGGCACGTAAATAAACTGCTTATATGGAGAATCATCCGAGAATAGAAATCATGGACACGACGTTGCGCGATGGCGAACAGACCAGCGGCGTTTCGTTCGTGCCCCATGAAAAGTTAATGATAGCCCGCTTGTTGCTCGAAGATTTGAAAGTCGACCGTATCGAAGTGGCTTCAGCACGTGTGTCTGAAGGAGAGTTTGGTGCGGTGAAGATGATATGCGACTGGGCGGCACGACGTAACATGCTGCCTCGGGTGGAAGTGTTGGGATTTGTCGACGGCAAGGTGTCGGTCGATTGGATACACGATGCGGGATGCCGCGTCATTAATTTGCTCACGAAGGGTTCGGAAAAGCACTGTAAGTACCAACTACAAAAGACGCTGGACGAACACATCGAAGACATACGCAGCGTGGTTGCCTATGCTCATGAGCGCGATATGGACGTAAATGTCTATTTAGAGGATTGGAGCAACGGCATTAAGGATTCGCCCGATTATGTGTTCGGGTTGGTAGACGGACTGCGGGATACGGGAATCAAGCGCTTCATGCTGCCCGATACGTTGGGCATACTGAACCCCTTGCAAGTCATTGAGTTCATGCGCAAGATGAAAAAGCGTTATCCTGATTTGCATTTCGATTTCCATGCCCATAATGATTATGATTTGGCAGTAAGCAATGTGTTGGCTGCCGTGTTGAGCGGCGTAAAGGGACTGCATACCACCATCAACGGATTGGGGGAACGCGCCGGTAATGCCCCTCTCGCCAGCGTACAGGCTATCTTGAAAGACCATTTCCATGCCATAACGAATATCGACGAGAGTCGCTTGAACGACGTTAGCCGCGTGGTAGAGTCGTATTCCGGCGTAACGATTCCTGCCAACAAGCCCATCGTGGGCGAGAGCGTGTTTACGCAGGTGGCGGGAGTACATGCCGATGGCGACAATAAAAACAACCTGTATTGTAATGACCTGCTGCCCGAACGTTTCGGCAGGGTGCGTGAGTATGCGTTGGGAAAGACTTCGGGGAAAGCAAACATCCGCAAGAACTTGGAGAGTCTGGGGCTGGAGCTTGACGAAGATTCGATGCGGAAAGTAACCGAACGTATCATCGAACTGGGCGACCGCAAGGAATTGGTGACGCAAGAAGACCTGCCCTACATCATCAGCGATGTGTTGAAACACGATGGGGCGCAGAACAAGGTAAAACTGTTGAGCTACTTCGTTACGCTGGCTCAAGGACTGAAACCGATGGCTACGCTGAGTATCGAAATCAACGGAAAGGTGTATCAGGAAAGTTCTTCCGGCGACGGACAGTACGACGCTTTCGTGCGTGCGCTCCGTAAGATTTATAAGGGAACGCTCAACCGCAAATTCCCCATGCTTACCAATTATGCCGTGACGATTCCGCCCGGCGGACGCACCGATGCGTTTGTGCAAACCGTTATCACGTGGAATTACGATAATCGTGAGTTCCGTACCCGTGGGCTGGATGCCGACCAGACCGAAGCGGCAATCAAGGCAACCATTAAGATGTTGAATATAATAGAAGAGTAAGCCTACTCGATAAGAACTTAAAAACGAAGAAAAAACATGGATTTTAAAATTGCAGTATTAGCCGGCGATGGCATCGGACCTGAAATTTCGGTTCAGGGCGTAGATGTGATGACTGCCGTTTGTGAGAAGTTTAACCATACAGTTAGTTATAAATACGCACTTTGCGGCGCACACGCCATCGACGAGGTGGGCGACCCGTTCCCTGAAGATACTTACCGTATCTGTAAGGAGGCTGATGCCGTATTGTTTTCGGCGGTAGGCGACCCGAAGTTCGATAATGACCCTACGGCGAAAGTACGTCCCGAACAGGGATTGCTGGCGATGCGTAAAAAGTTGGGATTGTTTGCCAACATCCGTCCGGTACAAACCTTTAAATGCCTGCTTCATAAGTCTCCGCTTCGTGCCGAGCTGGTAGAGGGAGCCGATTTTCTCTGCATACGCGAGTTGACCGGAGGCATGTACTTCGGCGAGAAATACCAAGACAACGATAAAGCGTACGACACGAATTATTACACCCGCCCGGAGATAGAACGTATCCTGAAAGTAGGATTCGAGTACGCCATGAAACGCCGCAAACACCTCACCGTGGTTGATAAGGCAAACGTATTGGCTTCTTCTCGGTTGTGGCGGCAGATTGCACAAGGAGATGGCTCCCAAATATCCCGAAGTTACTACCGACTACATGTTCGTCGATAACGCTGCGATGCGCATGATTCAAGAACCCACATTCTTCGATGTCATGGTAACCGAAAACACTTTCGGCGACATCCTGACCGATGAAGGCTCTTGCATCAGCGGTTCGATGGGACTGCTTCCCTCGGCATCTACCGGAGAAAGCACGCCGGTGTTCGAGCCCATCCACGGCTCATGGCCGCAGGCTAAGGGACTGAACATCGCCAATCCGCTGGCACAAATCCTTTCCGTAGCCATGCTGTTTGAGTATTTCGACTGCAAAGAAGAAGGTGCACTGATTCGTCGTGCCGTTGATGCCTCGTTGGATGCTTGCGTACGCACTCCTGAAATCCAAGTAGAAGGCGGAGCGAAATACGGAACAAAAGAAGTTGGTGCTTGGATTGTAGACTACATCAAGAAAGCATAATACATACCCCGTATATACACTGAGGCTGCTGTCTATTTCTACCCGAAATTAATCCGTTGATTAACAGGTAGAAAAGACAGCAGTTTTTTTATTAAAACGCAAGCGGTAGCGTTGCCTGTTTCTATTCGAACAACTCACCCTTTCTACCGCAAGGGATGAGTCGTCTTTGCGGTAGCGTTTATTCTGCGATAAATTATTTTTGAGAAACATTTTCTTGTGTCTGCCAAAACTATTATCTTTGCATCCCGAATTATAGGAAGACGCAATGTGTAGTTTTTTTTATAAATATAGGGAATTGGATAAGAATTAATACCTGAAATTACTTTTCAGTAATTCAGGTATTTTTTTTATTTATGAAGAGGCAAACTAAACGATAAGACGAAATTATGGAACCACTGAAACATGAATGCGGGGTCGTGCTGATACGTCTGCTGAAACCTTTGGAGTATTATCAGGAAAAGTACGGCACGTGGATGTATGGACTGAACAAGCTGTATCTGATGATGGAAAAACAGCATAACCGCGGACAGGAAGCGGCAGGGCTGGCTTGCGTGAAATTACAGGCAAATCCGGGAGAGGAATATATGTTCCGCGAGCGTGCGTTGGGCGCGGGGGCGATAACCGAAATCTTCAGCACCGTGCATTCGCAATTCCGCGATCTGACACCCGAACAGATGAGCGATGCCGAATATGCCAAGACATGCCTTCCGTTTGCGGGAGAACTTTATATGGGGCATTTGCGCTATTCTACTACGGGAAAGAGCGGAATATCGTACGTCCATCCGTTTTTGCGCCGCAATAACTGGCGGGCGAAAAACCTTGCGCTGTGCGGCAATTTCAATCTGACCAATGTCGACGAGATTTTTGCAGACATTACAGCTTTCGGTCAGCATCCGCGCAAGTATGCCGATACGTATATCATGTTGGAGCAGGTGGGGCATCGCCTCGACCGCGAAGTGGAACGGTTATATAATGAATGTAAGGCGGAGGGACTGGAAGGCATGGCTATCACCCATGCGATAGAAGACCGCATCGACCTGACCAATGTACTGAAAACCTCTACTCCGAAGTGGGACGGGGGATATGTTATCTGCGGACTGACCGGCAGCGGAGAAACCTTTGCCGTGAGAGACCCGTGGGGCATCCGTCCGGGCTTTTGGTATATGGACGATGAGATTATGGTGTTGGCATCGGAGCGTCCGGTTATCCAGACGGCGCTGAATGTTCCTGTCGACAGCATCCATGAGTTACAGCCGGGGCAGGCTATCCTTGTAAATAAAAAGGGAGAGATGCACCTTGCACAGATAAACGAGCCGAAGGTGAAAAAGGCTTGCTCGTTTGAGCGCATCTATTTCAGCCGGGGCAGCGACATCGACATCTACCGCGAACGCAAGCTGTTAGGTAAAAAACTGGTGGACCCGATACTGAAAGCTGTTGATTATGACGTGGTTCATACCGTGTTCTCGTTTATTCCCAATACGGCGGAAGTAGCCTTTTACGGCATGTTGGAGGGCTTTGACAACTATTTGAACCAGTTGAAAGTACAGCGCATCGAGGCTTTGGGGCATAAGCCCAGCCATACAGAGCTGGAGCAAATTCTTTCGCAGCGTATCCGCAGCGAGAAGGTAGCGATAAAAGACATCAAGCTGCGTACATTCATCGCCGAAGGAAACACCCGCAACGACCTTGCCGCCCATGTATATGATATTACGTACGGAAGTCTGATTCCTTACGAAGACAATCTGGTGATTATCGACGACAGCATCGTGCGCGGTACTACCCTGAAGCAAAGTATCATCAGCATCCTCGACCGTTTGCATCCGAAGAAAATCGTCATCGTATCCTCTTCTCCGCAAGTGCGTTACCCCGATTATTATGGAATAGATATGGCAAGCATGGAGCAGTTTATCGCTTTCCGTGCAGCCATCGCCCTGTTGGAAGAGCGGGGGATGCGTGATACCATCGAGTCGGCATACCGCAAATCGAAAGCCCAACTGGGTTTGCCGAAAGAACAGATGGTAAACTATGTGAAAGAAATCTATGCACCGTTTACCGACGAAGAAGTTTCTGCCAAGATGGTAGAACTGCTCACCCCTGCCGGAACACAGGCGAAAGTAGAGATAGTCTACCAGACACTGGATGGATTGCATGAAGCATGTCCGTCACACGAAGGCGACTGGTACTTTAGCGGTGATTATCCCACTCCGGGCGGCGTGAAGTTGGTTAATCAGGCATTTATCGACTATATAGAACAGAACTACACGTTTTGACTTCCGATGATATTTATAAAAAGATAACAACAACATACTAACAGAACGAATTAATGAGAAACGTAACCCTTATCCTTGACGACGGGAGCCGATTCAGCGGCAAGTCGTTCGGCTACGAAAAGCCCGTAGCGGGCGAGGTTGTGTTTAATACAGCCATGACCGGATATCCCGAAAGCCTTACAGACCCCTCGTATGCGGGACAGTTGATGACGCTTACTTATCCGCTTGTAGGAAACTATGGTGTACCTCCGTTTACCATCGAGGCCAACGGACTGCCTACTTTTATGGAGAGTGAAAAAATTCATGCAGAGGCAATTATCGTGAGCGATTACAGCGAGAAGTATAATCACTGGAACGCGGTAGAAAGTCTTGCCGACTGGTTGAAAAGAGAGCAGATACCGGGTATTACGGGTATAGACACGCGCGAGCTGACAAAGGTATTGCGCGAGCATGGCGTAATGATGGGGAAAATTGTTTTCGACGATGAGCCGGATAACATCCCCGAAGCTACTTATGCGGGTGTGAATTATGTTGATAAGGTGTCATGTAAAGAGGTGATTCGGTATAACGAAGGAGAAGGCAAGAAGAAAGTGGTGCTTGTTGACTGTGGCGTGAAAGCGAATATCATCCGCTGTCTGCTGAAGCGCGACGTAGAGATTATCCGTGTTCCGTGGAACTATGATTTCAACGGACTGGAATTCGATGGACTGTTCATCTCAAACGGTCCCGGTGATCCGGACACCTGCGATGAGGCTGTGCAGAATATCCGTAAGGCTATGCAGAATGAAAAGTTGCCTATCTTCGGTATCTGTATGGGAAACCAGCTTTTGTCGAAAGCAGGGGGAGCCAAGATTTATAAGTTGAAGTACGGTCACCGCAGCCACAATCAGCCGGTGCGTATGGTGGGTACGGAAAAATGTTTCATCACCAGTCAGAATCACGGTTACGCCGTAGACAACAATACGCTGGGGGCAGATTGGGAACCGCTTTTCATCAATATGAACGACGGGTCGAACGAAGGAATCCGTCACAAACAGAATCCGTGGTTCTCGGCGCAGTTCCATCCCGAAGCAGCCAGCGGTCCTACGGATACCGAGTTTTTGTTTGATGAGTTCGTGAAACTTCTCTAACCGTTATCCACAGTTTATTAATTCTCATACTTTAACGAAAGCTATTATGAAAGAAAATATAAAGAAAGTATTGTTGTTAGGTTCCGGAGCCTTGAAAATCGGAGAGGCAGGTGAGTTTGATTACTCCGGCTCGCAGGCGCTCAAGGCGTTGAAAGAAGAAGGTATTCAAACCGTTCTTATCAATCCTAATATCGCCACGGTGCAGACTTCGGAAGGGGTTGCCGACCGTATCTATTTCCTTCCCGTTACTCCGTATTTCGTAGAGAAGGTGATTGCAAAAGAACGTCCCGACGGCGTGTTGTTGTCGTTCGGAGGACAGACAGCGCTTAACTGCGGTGTGGAACTGTATCGTGCAGGCGTATTCGAGAAGTACGATGTGCAGGTACTCGGTACGCCCGTTCAGGCTATCATGGATACCGAAGACCGTGAGTTATTTGTAAAGAAACTCGATGAGATAAATGTCAAAACCATAAAGAGCGAGGCTTGCGAGAACATCGAACAGGCACGTCAGGCTGCCCGTGATTTGGGCTATCCCGTTATCATCCGTGCGGCTTATGCGCTGGGCGGACTCGGTAGTGGTTTTTGCGACAATGAAGACGAACTGAACGTACTTGCCGAAAAAGCATTCTCGTTTTCTCCGCAAGTATTGGTGGAAAAGAGCTTGAAAGGATGGAAGGAAGTGGAATACGAAGTGGTGCGCGACCGTTTCGACAACTGTATCACGGTCTGCAACATGGAGAACTTCGACCCGCTGGGAATCCACACGGGTGAAAGTATCGTTATCGCTCCGAGCCAGACGTTGACAAACAGCGAATACCATAAGTTGCGTGAGCTTGCCATCCGCATCATCCGTCACATCGGTATCGTAGGAGAATGTAACGTGCAGTATGCTTTCGACCCCGAATCAGAAGATTACCGCGTAATCGAAGTCAACGCACGTCTGTCTCGTTCGTCTGCGCTTGCTTCTAAAGCCACGGGTTATCCGTTGGCATTCGTGGCTGCGAAGTTAGGTTTGGGTTACGGACTGTTCGACCTGAAGAACTCGGTTACTAAGACCACTTCGGCATTCTTCGAACCGGCATTAGACTACGTGGTTTGTAAGATTCCGCGTTGGGACTTGGGTAAATTCCACGGCGTAGACCGCGAATTGGGTTCAAGTATGAAGTCTGTGGGTGAGGTGATGGCTATCGGACGCACGTTTGAAGAAGCCATTCAGAAAGGTTTGCGCATGATTGGTCAGGGAATGCACGGCTTTGTAGAGAACAAAGAACTGGTTATCGCTGACATCGACAAGGCGTTGCGCGAGCCGACCGACAAACGTATCTTTGTAATCTCAAAGGCTATGCGTGCGGGATATACCGTTGACCAGATTCACGAGTTGACCAAGATTGACAAGTGGTTCCTCTATAAGTTGGAAAACATCATGCAGACTTCAAAAGAGCTGAACGATTGGGGAAACAATCACAACCAAATTGCCCAGCTCCCGCAAGACCTGCTGTATAAAGCAAAACGTCAGGGATTCTCCGATTTCCAAGTAGCCCGTGCGATAGGTTATCAAGGCGATATGGAAGACGGCATTCTTGAGGTGCGTCGTTACCGCAAGAGCGTAGGCATTGTTCCGGTGGTGAAACAGATTGATACGCTGGCTGCGGAATATCCGGCACAGACAAACTATCTGTATCTTACTTACAGCGGCGTGGCTAACGATGTTCATTATTTAGGCGATCATAAGAGTATTGTGGTACTGGGTTCGGGAGCTTATCGCATCGGTTCGTCGGTAGAATTCGACTGGTGCGGCGTGCAGGCGCTGAACACCATCCGTAAGGAAGGATACCGCTCGGTTATGATTAACTACAACCCCGAAACCGTTTCTACGGACTACGATATGTGCGACCGTCTGTACTTCGACGAGTTGACTTTCGAGCGTGTGATGGATATCCTCGATTTGGAGAACCCGCACGGCGTAATCGTTTCTACGGGTGGTCAGATTCCGAACAACCTTGCTCTTCGTCTGGATGCTCAGAAAGTAAACATCCTCGGTACGTCTGCCAAGAGCATCGACAATGCGGAAGACCGTGACAAGTTCTCGGCAATGCTTGACCGTATCGGTGTCGACCAGCCTGAATGGAGCGCGTTGACTTCGATGGAAGATATCAATGCCTTTATCGAAAAGGTAGGATTCCCTGTGCTGGTTCGTCCGTCGTACGTGTTGTCGGGAGCGGCTATGAATGTATGCTCCAACCAAGAAGAGCTGGAACGTTTCCTTCAGTTGGCAGCCAACGTATCGAAGAAACACCCGGTTGTGGTGAGCCAGTTTATCGAACATGCAAAGGAAGTGGAAATGGACGCAGTGGCTCAAAACGGCGAAATCGTGGCATACGCAATTTCCGAGCATATCGAGTTTGCCGGCGTACATTCCGGAGACGCAACCATCCAGTTCCCGCCCCAAAAGCTGTATGTTGAAACGGTGCGCCGCATCAAGCGTATTTCCCGTCAGATTGCCAAAGAACTGAACATCTCCGGACCGTTCAATATCCAGTTCCTTGCCCGCGAAAACGACATCAAGGTTATTGAGTGTAACTTGCGTGCCAGCCGTTCATTCCCGTTCGTAAGCAAAGTGCTGAAGATAAACTTCATCGAGCTTGCCACGAAAGTGATGCTGGGTATTCCGGTAGAGAAGCCCGAAAAGAACTTGTTCGAATTGGATTACGTGGGAATCAAAGCCAGCCAGTTCTCATTCAACCGTTTGCAGAAAGCCGACCCGGTGTTGGGCGTGGATATGGCATCGACAGGCGAGGTAGGATGTATCGGCGAAGATACCTCATGTGCTGTTCTGAAAGCCATGTTGTCTGTTGGCTACCGTATCCCGCAGAAAAACATCCTTATGTCTACCGGTGCGCCCAAGCAGAAAGTGGATATGCTGCAAGCGGCTCAAGCATTGAAGGCTAAAGGGTATAACATTTTCGCTACGGGCGGTACGTCTAAATTCCTGACCGAAAACGGCGTGGAAAATACGCGCGTGTTCTGGCCCAGCGAAGAAGGTCATCCGCAAGCGTTGGAAATGTTGCATAACAAAGAGATAGACATGGTGGTGAACATCCCGCGCGACTTGTCGGCAGGAGAGCTGGATAACGGTTACAAGATTCGCCGTGCAGCCATCGACTTGAATATTCCTTTGATAACCAACGCTCGTCTTGCCAGTGCATTTATCAATGCGTTCTGCACCATGACGATTGACGATATCGCCATCAAGGGTTGGGATGAATATAAATAATTCCGTCGGGTAAGACATCTCGTTCAATTATATAGTAACACGGTTGATACGGACAGATGCGGTACAAACAAAGCCGCACTGCCTGTATCAGCCGTGTTTTTTTGCGTTAAAGGCAGATGATTATATTATTTCACATAAAAAGATTTGTTTTATTACGAAAAAATCGTAGATTTGCGAAAAGTTCGTAATTAACTTATATATAGCATGGAACGATTAACAATACAAGAAGAAGAAGTAATGCGCTACATCTGGCGGATAGGGGCATGTTTTATAAAAGATATAGTAAATCAATATGCCGAACCCCGTCCGCCTTATACAACGGTAGCGTCTATTGTCAACAACCTGAAGCGGAAAGGCTTTGTGGAAGCGAAGCGGTATGGAAATACATACCAGTACACCCCGCTGGTTCTTCAGAGCGAGTATAAAAAAACATCGGTAGGCACTTTCGTGCAGAATTATTTCGCCGATTCGTATAAAGAGATGGTTTCTTTTTTCGCCAAAGAACAGAAAGTATCGGTCGACGACTTGAAAGAAATCATCGACCTGATAGAGAAAGGAAAAGAAAAATAACCGTACTAATTTACACCCGATATGGCTACTGAGTTTATCTATCTGCTCCAAGCAAATGCAGGCATAGCGCTGTTTTATGCGTTTTATAAATTGTTCTGCTGCCGCGATACCTTTTTGGTGTGGCGCAGGGTAGTGTTACTCTTGTTACCTGTACTTTCTTTCCTGCTCCCGTGGGTGGGTATGAGCGACTGGATGCAGGGACAGACGGCGGTTACCCGGGTGGCAGATTACTACGAAACACTGGCTCTGCCGGAGGTGTTGGTAACGCCTCTGAACTCTATGGGAAGAACGGTAGGATTCTACCGCTTGTGTTCCCTCGTCCTATGGGTAGGAATGGTGTGTCTTTGCGGTAGAATTTTAATCCAGTTAATCAGCCTTTTCCGGCTTGCCCGAATAAGCCCTTCAGGGGTTCTGGAAGGGGTGCGGGTGCGTTACCTGCAAGAGCCTTCCGGTGCGTTTTCTTTCTTCGGATGGATATTCGTCTGCAAAGACTCGGTGAAGCCCGATGAAGTAAAAGAGGTACTGACACACGAGTTGGCACACGTCCGCCAATGGCATTCGGTAGATATCCTGCTGATGGAGGCGCTGACCGCTATTTGTTGGTGGAATCCTTTCGCGTGGTTAGTAAGGCAGGAGGTGCGCCGCAATCTGGAGTACCTTGCCGACCGCAGCGTCATTGCGTCGGGCGTTGTTCCCCGCCATTATCAATACCATCTGTTACAGGCGGTATGCAGTTTTCCTGAAATCGGATTGTCGAATCATTTCAATTTCACTCACCTTAAAGAACGTATTATCATGATGAACAAAAAGCAAACCAACGGCGCGGCGCATCTGAAGTATGTGCTGTTCGCCCTCCCGGCTTTCGCCCTGCTGGTAGCCGGAAACGTATCGTGTACTTCCGAAACCAAGCCGGCAGATGAGGCTGAGCCGGGTAAAGAGCAACCTGTACCTTCGGAATCTTCCAACGTGACAGTGTCTGTGGCTGAAGTAGGGGAAGGGCAGGCTATACCGGAAGCATCTTCAGCGGAAGAGGACATACTGGAGGTGGCAGAAGTAATGCCGGAATTTCCCGGCGGATATAAAGCTCTGTTAGAATTCATATCGAAAAATGTCAGTTATCCGGAGGAAGCCATGAAAAATGCATGGCAAGGACGGGTTGTCCTGCAATTTGTTATAGAGAAAGACGGAGCGGTGAGCAACATAAAGGTGCTTCGCAGCGTGAATGAAACTTTAGACAACGAAGCCATGCGGGTTATTCGGGAAATGCCTAAATGGACTCCGGGTAAAGACAAGGGGAAAGAGGTACGTTGTAAGTATACTATCCCAATCGTTTTTGCACTTAAATAGACAGAAACAATACAGGCACGCTTTCGGGCGTGCCTGCGTGTGTACTTATCAAGAATCCAAACCTTCGTAAGCTGTTCGGAGTTGCTTCATCGCCTGCTCCAGCACCGAGCGCGGGCAACCTGCGTTCAGCCGCATGAAGCCAGCCCCTTCCTTGCCGAACATCTCCCCGTCGTTCAGTGCCAATCCTGCCTTCGAGGCGAAGAAATCATTCAGTTCGTCGTGCGTCAATCCCAATTCGCGGCAGTCTAACCATACTAAATAAGAAGCCTGCGGACGCATAGCCTTTATCTTCGGCGTATGCGTCTTGAGGAAATTGTCGATGTAATCAATGTTTCCCTGAATGTATGCCAGACACTGCTCCAACCACTCTTCGCCCTGTGTGTAAGCCGCTTCTACTGCCGGATATGCCAATACGTGCCCCATATCCAGCTCGCCCGCATCCAAATAAGTACGGAACTGCCGGCGCAAACTGTCGTTATATATAATGGTATGCGAAGCCGCCATCCCCGGCATGTTGAACGCCTTGCTGGGAGCCATGAACGTAACCGAATTGTTTCTGGCGCGTTCCGAAATCATGGCGAACGGACGATGCCGGTAAGGAGGAAGCGTAAGGTCGGCATGGATTTCGTCGGAGAACACAATCACGTGATGCTCGGCACAAATGTCGGCTACGGCGTTCAGTTCTTCTTCCGTCCATACCACTCCTCCGGGGTTATGCGGATTACAGAGGATGAATACACGTACCCCCTCGATGTTGCGGCGGAAAGCCTCTAAGTCCATACGGTAATGACCGTCGGTAAGTTGTAGCGGGCATTCCACCAAACGGCGGTTGTTCCGTTTTACTAACCACGCGAAAGGATGATACACCGGAGGCATAATCATGACCTTCTCTTCCGGGCGGGTGAAACAGTTCAGCGCCATGCCCAGCCCCGGTACGATACCCGGCACATAGTTCAGGTGTTTCGTTTCAATTTCCATGCCGTAACGTCGCTTTACCCAGTCGGTAATCGCCCGGTAATAACTTTCAGGTTTGGCGGTATAACCTAAAATAGGATGTTCGCAACGTTTGCGGATGGCGTTGATGACATACGGCGGCGTGGCAAAATCCATGTCTGCCACCCAGAGCGGTATCAAGTCCGTCCGTCCCCAAATCTCTTTCATGCCGTCTACTTTTTCTGCGCTTGTTCCGGCTCGGTTTATCACTTCATCGAAATTATACTTCATTGTAAAATCAGTAATTATTGGTTTATTGAATTGTCGGATTTATTTCTCACTTCCGGATTGATGGAACATACGTCTGTACGGACGTAAATCGAAGGATAAAGGTAATACAAAAGAAGAAGTCTGTTTGAGTCGAAAAAAAAAATATGAGAAAAAGTTTGCAAAATATTTGTTTGTTCAAGAAAATTATTACTTTTGCAACGTAAACCATAACAAAATAACAACAATGAAAACAATTGCGACTTACTTCTTCTTTTCCTTTTATTACTTTTACTTTAGCAATGAAGTGAAGCGGGAGTTTGTGCGTGTATAATTGAATAAAATTGTAATACGATAGATAGATTTCAAAGTCCCGCTTCCGTAAGAAAGCGGGACTTTTTTTTAACGTTAAGAAAGCATTATGAAAATGAAGAGAGTAGCGATACAAGGCGTTCCGGGTTCGTATCACGACATTGCAGCCCATAAATATTTCAAAGACGAAGAAATAGAGCTGATTTGTTGTAATACGTTCGAGGAGGTGTTCGAACAGATGCGCAAAGACAGTAACGTATTGGGCTTGATAGCCATCGAGAATACCATTGCAGGAAGCCTGCTCCATAATTATGAATTGTTGCGCGAAAGTGGTGCAACGATTATCGGAGAGCATAAACTCCGTATCAGTCACAGCATTATGTGTTTGCCCGGTGAAGAGTGGGGGACACTGACCGAGGTGAATTCCCACCCGGTGGCGTTGGCGCAATGTCGTGACTTCTTGCAACACCATCCGCAGTTGAAGGTGGTAGAAACCGAAGATACTGCAGCAAGCGCACGTGATATAAAGAGAAAGGACTGAAAGGACATGCTGCCATTTGTTCGAAATATGCTGCCCAACTGTATGGCATGAAAATTTTGCAGGAAGGCATTGAGACAAACAAGCATAATTTTACCCGTTTTCTGGTGATTTGTGACCCGTGGCTGGCAGACGAACTGAAAGACCGTTCGAAGGTAAACAAGGCGAATATCGTATTTTCATTACCTCACAGCGAAGGCAGTTTGTCGCAAGTATTGTCTATCTTTTCGTTCTATAAAATAAACCTGACCAAAATCCAGTCGTTGCCCATCATCGGACGCGAATGGGAATATATGTTTTACGTCGATGTGATGTTTAACGACTATTTGCGCTATAAACAGTCTATCGACGCCGTAACCCCATTGACTAAAGCACTTAAAATATTAGGAGAATATGCAGAAGGAGAATCAACCATATAATATACAGCCTGCCGACCGTTTGGCAAGCGTAAGCGAATATTATTTCAGCCGCAAGCTGAAAGAAGTGGCAAAGATGAACGCCGAAGGTAAAGACGTGATCAGTCTGGGTATCGGAAGTCCCGACCTGCCGCCTTCGCCCGAAACCATCGATGTATTGTGTGAAAATGCCCGTAAGCCCGACGCCCACGGGTATCAGCCCACGGTGGGGATACCCGAACTGCGCAAGGCGATGACAGACTGGTATAAACGCTGGTACGATGTAGACCTTGACCCGGCTACGGAAATCCAACCGCTTATCGGTTCGAAGGAAGGAATACTTCACGTGACACTGGCACTGGTAAATCCCGGCGACCAAGTATTGGTACCTAATCCGGGATATCCTACCTATACCTCGCTAAACAAAATTTTAGGCAGTGAGATAGTGAACTATAACCTGCGTGAAGACAATCACTGGCAACCGGACTTTGAGGAACTGGAGCGTATGGATTTGAGCCGCGTGAAAATCATGTGGACCAACTATCCGAATATGCCTACGGGAGCCAATGCTACGATGGAGCTTTACGAGCGTTTGGTGGATTTTGCCCGCCGTCATAACATCGTTATTGTCAACGATAATCCGTACAGCTTTATCCTGAACCGCAAGCCGATTAGTATTCTGAATGTTCCGGGAGCAAAAGAATGTTGTATCGAGTTTAACTCAATGAGTAAGAGCCACAATATGCCCGGTTGGCGTGTAGGGCTTTTGGCTACCAATGCCACCTTCGTACAATGGATATTGAAGATAAAGAGTAACATCGACTCCGGTACATTCCGCCCCATGCAGTTGGCTGCTGCCCAAGCCTACCATAACAGTGTCGAGTGGCATGAAGAAGCAAACTACGAAGTGTACAGTCGCCGTCGCCGGTTGGCAGAAGAAATCATGACCACGTTGGGTTGTACGTTCGACCCCGAACAGGTGGGCATGTTCTTGTGGGGACGCATTCCCGACAGCTATGCCGATGTAGAAGAACTAACAGAAAAAGTTTTGCATGAGGCTCGCGTTTTCATTACGCCGGGATTTATTTTCGGCAGCAACGGAAAACGCTACATCCGCATCTCGCTCTGTGCAAAGGAAGATAAGCTGGCAGAGGCATTGAACCGTATTAAAAAGATTATGGACTGACGAAAGTTTTGTCCTCTGAATGTGAATACTTAAAAACTTTAAAGATATGGAACTTGATTTACAACCTATCGAATTGGAAGGCGTATCTAAAGAACGTCCGTTGGTAATAGCAGGACCTTGCAGCGCCGAAACTGAAGAACAAGTGATGTCTACCGCCAAGCAGTTGGCAGACAAAGGTATCAAAATATTCCGTGCCGGAATCTGGAAACCCCGTACAAAACCGGGAGGTTTCGAAGGGATCGGCGTAGAGGGATTGGCTTGGCTGAAAGAAGTGAAGAAAGAAACCGGTATGTATGTTACCACAGAGGTTGCCACTGCCAAACACGTGTACGAATGTCTGAAAGCAGGTATCGACCTGTTGTGGATAGGTGCGCGTACTACTGCAAACCCCTTTGCCGTACAGGAAATAGCCGATGCACTGAAAGGCGTAGACATTCCTATATTGATAAAGAATCCCGTGAACCCTGATTTGGAACTGTGGATTGGAGCATTGGAACGTATCAATAATGCCGGACTGAAACGTATTGGAGCCATTCATCGCGGATTCTCGTCTTACGACAAGAAAATATACCGTAACCTTCCGCAATGGCATATTCCGATAGAATTGCGCCGCCGCATCCCGAATCTGCCGATATTGTGCGACCCCAGCCACATCGGAGGAAAACGTGAACTGATTGCTCCACTTTGCCAGCAGGCTATGGACTTGGGATTCGACGGATTGATTGTAGAATCTCATTGTAACCCCGACGGAGCATGGAGTGACGCTTCTCAGCAGGTTACTCCCGACGTATTAGACTACATCTTAAACCTGTTGGTTATCCGCAGCGAGCACCAGTCCACCGAAAACCTGAACGAACTGCGCCGGCAGATAGACGAATGTGATAACGACCTGATGGAAGTGCTTGCAAAACGTATGCGTGTATGCCGCGAAATCGGTACTTTCAAGAAAGAACATAACATGACCATCCTTCAAACTGGACGTTACAATGAAATATTAGACAAGCGCGGTGCGCAAGGTTCGTTGTGTGGCATGGATGCTAATTTTGTAAAGCAAGTCTTTGAACTGATTCACGAAGAAAGTGTTCGTCAGCAAATGGAAATCATTAACAAATAAACCATAAATATATAAATCAAGAATAAATGCGAATATTGATATTGGGAGCCGGAAAAATGGGTTCCTTCTTTACCGACATATTGAGTTTCGAGCACGAAACGGCTGTTTACGATGTAAATCCCCAACGCTTGCGGTTTATGTATAACTGCTATCGGTTTACTTCGTTGGAAGAAATCGCTGAGTTTAAACCGGAACTGGTGATTAACGCCGCCACAGTGAAATATACGCTCGATGCTTTTCATCAGGTACTTCCGGTTCTTCCGAAAGACTGTATCATCAGCGATATAGCTTCGGTTAAAACCGGATTAAAGGAATTTTACGATACGTGCGGCTTCCGTTACGTGTCTACCCACCCGATGTTCGGCCCTACGTTTGCCAATCTTGATAAGCTGAGTACCGAAAACGCCATCATCATTAAAGAAGGCGACCATTTAGGGAAAATCTTTTTCAAAGACCTCTATCAGCGTTTGGGATTAAATATCTTTGAATACACGTTTAAGGAACACGACGAAACGGTGGCATACTCGCTTTCCATTCCTTTCGTGTCTACTTTTGTCTTCGCTGCCGTAATGAAGCATCAGGACGCTCCGGGTACTACTTTCAAGCGTCACATGGACATAGCCAAAGGCGTGTTGAGTGAAGACGATTACTTGTTGCAAGAGATATTGTTTAACCCGCATACCCCCGAACAGGTAGAAGGCATCCGCACAGAGCTTAACGAACTGCTGGATATTATCAGCCGGAAAGATGCTGAGGGGATGCACGCCTATCTTAGCAAGATTCGGGAAAAGATTAAGTAAATTATAAATTTAGTGTATATTTAAATTTTAGGAGTATGTATTTAAGTCGTAACAAATCGATGATAGCTGCGATTGCTTGCGCGATGGCGTGTGGCACTTTGGCAGCTCAAGAGGCGGAGTTTGACCTGTCGTCTCAGCGATCGGAAGTGCAGAACGTTTTGCCGGTCACGGGTAAGAAATTAGACCATCAGGGTCTCATTGTCAATCCGATGCCGCACCGGATGACGGTCGACAGAGCCAATGTATGGAACGTTTCTGAAGGGTTTGCTTTGAAAGACAAGCAGAATAAGTTTGCCAATGCCTTTGGCTTTACTACCCTCGACAAGAAAGGCGTTAAGCTGAATGTTGATTTCGGCGGCAAAGCTGCTGCAAAGGCTGGAGTGAAAGAAGTGTCGGGCGCATACATGCTGCGTATCGACAAAAAAGGTGTTACCATCGTTGGTTATGACGAGCGGGGAGCTTTTTATGGTATTCAAACTCTTCGCCAGTTGCTGGAAAGCCCGGCAGTGAAAGACGGTGAGTTGCCGTATATGGATATCAATGATTATCCCGACTTGCCCAACCGCGGAGTGGTAGAAGGATTTTACGGTACGCCGTGGTCGCACGCCGTGCGTCTGTCGCTGATTGATTTCTACGGCAAGTTTAAAATGAACACTTACCTTTACGGACCGAAAGATGACCCGTATCACAGTTGTCCGAACTGGCGTCTGCCTTATCCTGAAAAAGAAGCTCAAAACATCAAAGAGCTGATAGAGGCTTGTAACCGTAATTATGTGGATTTTGTTTGGGCAATCCATCCGGGACAGGACATCAAGTGGAACGAAGAAGACTATAACAATCTGGTCAATAAGTTTAATCTGATGTACGACTTGGGCGTGCGTCATTTTGCTATTTTCTTTGATGACATTTCAGGCGAGGGAACCAATCCTTACAAGCAAACCGAGTTGCTGAACCGCCTGACCGATGAGTTCGTGAAAGAAAAAGGAGACGTTAGTCCGCTTACCGTTTGTCCTACCGACTACTCTAAGTTGTGGGCAAACCCCACGCCGAAAGGCAGTCTTGCCATTTACGGTAATACGATGAATCCGGAAATCAAAGTGTTCTGGACGGGTGATGTGGTTTGTAGCGACCTGACTCCGGAGACATTGGAATTTGTGGATTCACGTATCAAGCGTCCGGCTTACTATTGGTGGAACTATCCTGTAACCGACTATGCACGCAATTTCCTTCTTCAAGGACCGGTGTACGGACTGGATACTTCGCTTACCGACAAAGAAACGTGCGGTGTGGTAAGTAACCCGATGGAGCATGGTGAAGCATCGAAACTTGCGTTGTATGGCGTGGCAGACTATACGTGGAACGTGGCTGCCTATAACCCGATAGATAACTGGGAAAGAGGACTTGGCGAGCTGGCTCCAGACGCACGCGAAGCGTACCGGACTTTTGCCATCCACTCGTGTGACACGGAAACAGGATACCGCCGCGATGAATCGTGGGAAACGAAAACTTTCCGGTTGGCTGATTGGTCAGACCAAGCGGCTCAGGCTTTGGAAGACGAATTTGAACGCATCGAGAAAGTGCCTGCACAGATGGAGCAGGGATGTTCCAATAACTTGCTGAAAGGCGAGTTACGTCCGTGGCTGGTAGAGTTCGGCAAATTAGGTACGCGCGGCAAGCAGGCGATAGAGTTGGCACGCATTTACCGTGCCGGTAACGACGATGCCGGTTTCTGGAACAAATACGTTCAGAACCTGATGGATGCCGATGACCGCAAGGCATTCGAAGAACACAAGTCGGGTACGCTGAAGCTGCAACCTTTCTACCTGAACATCATGGATGACATGGCGTTCGGATTCCTCAAAAAACTGACGGGCGAAACTCCGAAACAGTATAAGGGAATCGGCTCGTTCAGTAACTCGACAACCGTGCTCAGCAAACTGATGCTTGATAATGATCTGAATACTCATTATACTTCGGGTATCGGTCAGAAGCCGAACGACTGGATTGGCGTAGACTTGAGAGACGTACGCGATGTAAATGCGGTTACGATTATACAGGGTAGAAACTCGGTAGATGATGTGGATTATTTCGACCACGCTGTGGTGCAGTATTCGGCCGATGGCAAGACATGGAAACCGCTTACCGAAGAACTGACCAAACAGTACGACATCAACTGGAAGGGCGATGCTGTGAAAGCGCGTTACATCCGCTTGCTCCGTTTGGATTCCGACCGTAAGAACTACGCTTCCGTACGTTCGTTCGAGGTAAATCCGCTTACTCCTGATAACTTGGGATTCGCAGTCAAGGCAGAGGAACCCGCCAAAGCAGTGTTTGCATTCGACCAGAATCTGGAAACCTCTTACCTGAGCAAAGGTACGCTGACGTTTGAAGTTCCTCAAGGCGTGAAAGGTTACGTACTGTTGATGAACAAACTGTCGGCTCCCATAACCTGCAAACAGTTGGATAAAGACGGCAAGGTGGTTTCGGAAACCATGCTCAACACCGCCTTCGCAAAGGTAGAAATAGCAAGCGACAAGGTTGCTTCGCTGAGTCTTGAAGGTACAGCCGAAATCTTCGAAGTGGTGACCAAGAAATAACGGAGAGGGAGTATACAGCTTCCTGACCGATTGATTATAAAAGAAATCCCGAAGCGGTTCAAGCAACATTCGAACACGCTTCGGGATTCTTTTTATGCCCTCTTAATTTCATGCGGTAGAGCGGTCAATTCCTTCCCATAGAGTTGCCTGTTTCTATGGGTAGAAGCCAACTGTTCTACCGCTTGCGTTTAGTCCCATAAATTGAGCTTGTTTTCTTGCGCTTCCTTCAGCGAAACCGTTTTCACTGTGCGTGTACGGTTCTTTTCGCGCAGCTCTTGGTATTCTTTTTCCAACTCTTCGGTAAACGCATTGCGCTGGTCGGGATTTAACAGCTTTGCCGCCACTAAAGCGTTTTGCGAAGCATCTTTCATATAAACCACGGGCGCATGGTAGACGGGCGATATTTTCAATGCCGTGTGGAGCTTCGAGGTAGTGGCGCCGCCTATCATCACCGGAATGTCAAGCCCGGCGCGTTGCAATTCCGTTACCACGTGCACCATCTCTTCCAGCGAAGGCGTAATCAGTCCGCTCAGTCCCACAATGTCTACTTTCTCTTTGATAGCCGTCTCTACAATCTTTTCGGCGGGCACCATCACACCGAGGTCGATAATCTCGTAACCGTTACATGCCATGACTACCGAAACAATGTTCTTTCCGATGTCGTGTACGTCGCCCTTCACCGTTGCCACCAATACCTTTCCGGCACTTTTTGTCCCCTCCTGTTTTTCGGCTTCGATGTAAGGCTGAAGGATGGCAACCGCCTTCTTCATGGTGCGTGCGGTTTTTACCACTTGCGGCAGGAACATTTTTCCCGACCCGAACAGCTCGCCCACGTAATTCATGCCCGCCATCAGCGGTCCTTCGATGATGCTTACGGCGTTGGGATAAGTTTGTAGTGCTTCGTGCAAATCTTCTTCCAGATGGTCGCCTATACCCTTGACCAATGCGTATTGCAAACGCTCTTCCACTGTCTGTCCGGCAGCAGGTGTGGTGTCGGACGTTTTTCCGGTTGAGGCTTCGTTTTGGCTTTTCAACATTTCGGCAGTCTCAATCAGTCGCTCGGCTGCGTCGGGCCGGCGGTTTAGAATCACATCCTCAATGCGTTCCAAGATGTCGGCGGGAATGTCTGTGTAAAGCAGCGATGTACCGGGGTTTACGATGCCCATGTCCATGCCTTCGCGGATGGCGTGGTAAAGGAATACGGCGTGCATCGCTTCACGGATGTAATTGTTCCCCCGGAACGAGAAAGAAAGGTTGCTTACCCCGCCGCTGACATGGGCACCCGGCAGGTTGCGCCGAATCCAGCCGGTAGCTTTTATAAAGTCGACGGCATAATTGTTATGTTCTTCCATACCCGTGGCAACGGCAAGTATGTTGGGGTCGAATATGATGTCTTGCGGCTTGAATCCCACCCGTTCGGTCAGGATACGGTATGCACGCTCGCAGACTTCGATTTTCCGTTCGAATGTGTCTGCCTGACCCTTCTCGTCGAATGCCATGACGATAACCGCCGCTCCGTATTGTTTTACCGTGCGGGCGTGGTTGATAAATGCCTCTTCCCCCTCTTTCAGCGAGATGGAATTGACAATGCTTTTCCCCTGCGTACATTTTAATCCGGCAAGAATAACGTCCCACTTCGAGGAGTCAATCATGATCGGCACGCGGGCTATCTCCGGTTCCGAGGCAACGAGATTAAGAAAAGTTGTTATCTCTTCGGTAGCGTCCAGCAGTCCGTCGTCCATGTTTACGTCGATAATCTGCGCTCCGTCCTCCACCTGTTTGCGGGCGATAGACAAGGCTTCTTCGTACTTCTTCTCGTTTATCAGTCGCAGAAACTTGCGCGAACCCGCCACGTTACAACGTTCGCCCACGTTTACGAAGTTTATTTCGGGCGATACTTCTAACAACTCCAGTCCCGACAGCCACAGATATTGCGGACATTCGGCTGGAACGTGCGGTTTCTTTCCCTCCGCCAGCTCGCAGAACTTGGCGATGTATGCTTCGGTCGTTCCGCAACATCCGCCTATGATGTTTACCAGCCCTTCATCAATGTATTCTTTCACCTCGTCTGCCATCTCTTCCGGCGTCTGGTCATATTCGCCGAGGCTGTTGGGAAGTCCGGCATTCGGGTAGGCACTGATGCGGTAAGGCGCACGCTTAGCCAACTGTTCTAAGAAAGGTTTTAATTGTTTGGCTCCGAATGAGCAGTTCAGCCCTATCGAGAAAATATCTGCATGTTGAACCGAAGCGAGGAATGCGTCAAGCGTCTGTCCGGATAGGGTTCTCCCTGCCACGTCCGATACGGTGACCGACAGCATCAGCGGCACGCGGCGTCCGATTTTCGCCATCGAAAGTTCAGCGGCACGGATAGCTGCTTTGGCATTTAGCGTATCGAAAATCGTTTCTATCAGCAGTGCGTCTACACCTCCCTGTAAGAGCGCTTCCATCTGTTCACAATAAGCATCCTGCAATTCGTCGAACGTGAGGGCACGGAAAGCGGGATTGTTTACATCGGGACTCATGGAACAGGTTTTGTTGGTTGGTCCTACCGAGCCGGCTACAAACCGCGGTTTTTCCGGTGTGGCATATCTGTCCGCCATGCGTCGTGCCAGTTCAGCACCCGCAAGGTTGATTTCGCGGCAATACTCCTGTATGTGGTAATCCGCCATCGAGATGGAAGTGGCGTTGAATGTATTGGTTTCGATGATGTCTGCGCCCGCTTCCAGATATTTCCGGTGAATATCTTCGATAACATCGGGGCGCGTCAGGTTGAGTAAGTCGTTGCATCCTTTCAGTTGTCCCGCGATGTCTTTAAAACGTTCTCCGCGAAAGTCTGTTTCCGAAAGGCGATACCGTTGAATCATTGTCCCCATCGCTCCGTCAAGGATGAGGATGCGTTGGTCTGTCAGTTGTTGTATTGTCATGGTTCGAAGAGTTGAGTATAGGAAAAGTTAAAGGAAGAAAAACACATTAATGCCGTTTGCAGCATTATCTTTTAAACATTCTGTCCATCATGCGCTTATCTTCTTTTTCCTTCAGCGTTTGTCGTTTATCGTATTGCTTCTTACCTTTCGCCAATGCGATAACAACTTTCGCCAATCCTTTTTCGTTAATGTACATGCGTACGGGTACGATGGTAAATCCCGGTTCGTCTGATGTGCGTTCCAGTTTGCGCAGTTCTTTTTTGGTAAGCAGCAGCTTGCGGTCACGCCGTGCAGCATGATTGTTGTACGAACCGTAAAAATATTCGGCGATGTGCATGTTTTTCACCCACAGTTCGCCTCTTGAGAAGAAACAATACGTATCTACCAAACTCGCCTTACCCTGACGGATGGATTTGATTTCCGTTCCGGTGAGTACGATTCCGGCAGTGTATGTATCAATAAATTCATAGTCGAAAGACGCTCGTTTGTTTTTTATATTGATATTATTGTTAGCGGTAGTTTTCATCAGTTCAAAATAACAGAGAGTTTATTAAATATAAATTCAATCAATGCCGGCGACAGCAAGATGAGTATGGTAGCCACGAGAGTGTACGACGTGAGTTTGGTTTCTTTGATATCCAGATAGCGGCGTGCGCCTTCAAAGACAATAAAAAGCGTATATAGCTGTAACAGCCAGCGTAATATGGCTATCGGGAAAAACGGGCAAATGGTATCGAGCACAAAAAGAACCACCATCGAGTAGCCCGTAAAGGCTTGCATTCTTTCGCGGGAGCACGATAAGCCGAACCATCGTTTTCCCATCCGCTCAAGCAGGTAGGAGGCAAGGAAAAAACCGCCGAATAAAGCCACGGCTACGGCGCAACAACTCTGTAAGGCATACTGGAACACATCGGGCGAGATGCCTCGTTCGATGAATGTTCCTGCAAATTCTGCCAGCCCGCAAACTCCGATGAGAGGGTAGACAAATCCGGTCAGTATGTTGTTTCTTTCGTTCTCAGTACAAATTTCCTCCCACGCCTTTCCCGGAGCAGAAAGCAAACCCAGTATTTTATGGAATAACTCTTTATAATTCATCTTTTCTTCATTCTTTGGTTAGAACGAAACGCAAATGTATAAAAAAAGGAGACATTATCGGCATGTCTCCTTTTTGTTTATTATAAATTAAGCATTAGTTATTCGTACTGCTGTTGCTGTCTTCAGCGAAATATCGTTGGTAAGGTATTTGCAGCGGGTTGGTAGCATCCTTTGCATTGGCATAATCCAACAGCTTTTCATAGTCGGTTCCTCCCATTGAAGTATCCGGAGTTTTGTATTTGATTACAATCTGGTCGGGCAATTCACCGTTTTTGCTTTGGTAAGCGGCAACGGCGCTGCTGATGTCGAAATGCAGATATTTGCTGGTAAATTGCGTACGCTCTTTGTTAAGGTTTGTATCGGTTACGTGGTGATACAGCGTCATTACCAAGTCGTCTGAATACATCGCTTCCGGTTCAGCATTTGCATCATAGTAAAGACCGAATGTATGGTTGGTGCTCGCTTCGTCAAGGTCGCCGTCTGAATCAAGTTTGGCATAGTATGCGGCTAAAATGAAAAGCGTGTTCTTATCGAAGTAAGGAGCTGCATAAGAGTCTACACCTACGGCATAGAACGGAGCGTTGGCGAAACTGGTTACTTCACTTTCGTTGTAAAGATTACGGTACGTTTCTACCGGAGCTAATCCTGTAACAGTGATGTCTACTGTGTGGGTTACATTATTTATCGAATCCGGATTATACTGGTAGCTCATCACTGCATACCGTGCGCTTCCAAAATTGACTTTCGATAAATCTCCCTGATTGGTCGGGGTAAGGGTATATCCGCTGGCGTTGCGGAAAGAATAATAACCGATTGAGCTGGTTATTTGTACATACTCATATCCCGGATAGTTAGAGTTATCGTCATCGCTATTCAAGCAAGAGGTAAATCCCAACATCGCCACAGCTGCGGCAAACATTGCCGCCCATTTCATTTTCTTCATATTCAATTAATTTTTTGGTTTCTAAATGTTTTTCAGTATTTCTGTGCTAAATAAATGGTTTCTTAACGAATATACTGCACGTGTCTGTATGATTTAACAAATATAAACAGAACATCGGGCGTAACTTGAGGCAGGGAGGTAAGAATGCGGCGGAATTTTGACCTCTTTTACGTAAGGGAGGGGTGAAGTTTCGCGGCAAGCATACAGGGGAATTAGGGCGTGTTTTATACCTCGTCTGAAAGCTGGAAAATTCTACCCGAAAGCCCCGTAAGTCTTCCGAATAGAAACGATGAATCCTTCCGCAAGAAATTAAATTTCTAACCGTAATGTTTTTAGAGGTGTACAGACCGGGAATCCGGGCTTGAGGGGGAAAGTTTAAAATCGGATTTAGAGCCTGCATAACAGCTGTATAGCAGGCTCTGAATCCGGTCAGTTATCTTTTGTAAAGTTTGTCGATAAGGTCGTTTCTGCCCATGCGTTTAAGCTCATTGATAATATTCCGCCGTTCTTCGGGTTTATACCAGAAGAAAAACATGCGTTGGGCTAATTTCTCTCGTTGGGTCTTGGCAGAATAAACCGGTTCAAGGGTGTAAGGGTGAAAACCTGTATACCAAGCTTCGGTGGCAACGGTCATCGGCGTGGGAGTGAAGTCTTGAACCTGCTCTAAATGGAAATCCAACTTTTTAGTGATAGCCGCCAGTTCTGCCATGTCCTCTTCGGTACATCCGGGGTGGCTGCTGATAAAGTAAGGGATAATCTGCTGGCGAAGGTTCAGTTCACGGTTCAGCGTGTCGAAGATGCGTTTGAACCGGTAGAACTGCTCGAACGGAGGCTTGCGCATCAGGTAAAGCACGCGGTCGCTGGTGTGTTCGGGAGCCACTTTCAGCCGTCCGCTCACGTGGCGCACGATAAGCTCTCGCGTGTACTCGGCTGCAGCGCGGTTCGTCGCCTCGTCTTTGCTCTCGTGAAGCAACAGGTCGTAACGCACTCCGCTCCCGATGAAGCTCTTCTTGATACCCGGCAAGGCATCGACCGCCCGATAAATATCCAACAGCGGGCGATGGTCGGTATTCAGATTCGGACACACTTTGGGATGAATGCACGACGGACGCTTGCACCGCCGGCAAAGCGTTTCGTCTTTTCCACCCATGCGATACATGTTGGCAGACGGCCCTCCGAGGTCGCTTAGGTATCCCTTGAAGTCGGGCATTTCGGTAATAGCCTTCACCTCGCGCAAGATACTCTCTTTGCTTCGGCTTACGATGAACTTGCCTTGATGGGCAGAAATGGTGCAGAACGCACATCCTCCGAAACATCCGCGGTGAATGTTGACCGAGAATTTAATCATCTCGTAGGCAGGAATCCGTTTCCCTTTGTATTTGGGATGAGGAAGTCGCGTATAAGGAAGGTCGAACGAACGGTCAAGTTCGCCCTGTGTCATGGGCGGATAGGGCGGATTAACCACCACGGTACGTCCCTCAACGGTTTGCAGGATACGTGCCGCCGCATACTTGTTTGATTCTTCTTCAATGTGACGGAAGTTTTGCGTCTGCTTGCGCTTGTCTTTCAGGCATTCCTCGTGCGAGAACAACGTCAAGTCTTCCCACCCCCCGGTGGCGGAAATCGTTTCGTTTCGCCGGGTCAGGTAAGCAGTCTGCGGGATGTCGTGAGGAATGTCAGCCGAAATCTTCATGCGCCGGCAAAGCTCCGTAATCGGTTTCTCGCCCATGCCGTAAATCAGCAAATCGGCTCCCGATTCCAATAAAATAGACGGACGCACCTTGTCTTGCCAGTAATCATAATGCGTCAGCCGGCGTAAAGAAGCCTCGATGCCCCCTATGATGACGGGGACATCGGGAAAAAGTCTTTTTAATATCTGGGAATAAACGATGGTGGGATACTCCGGACGCATGTCATGACGCCCGTCGGGAGTATAAGCATCCTCGCTGCGGAGCCGTTTGTTTGCCGTATATTTGTTTACCATGCTGTCCATGCATCCGGCAGATACACCGAAAAACAGGCGCGGGCGACCCAATTTCTTGAAATCGCGCAAGTCATCGCGCCAATTCGGTTGGGGAACAATCGCTACTTTCAGCCCCTGCGCCTCCAGCATACGCCCGATGACAGCCGCCCCGAACGACGGATGGTCTACATAAGCATCGCCACTGAACAGAACGACATCCAGTTCGTCCCATCCTCTTAATTCTACTTCTTTTTTGGTTGTAGGCAACCAATCAGTCAGGTTATTCTGTTTCTTTATCACGTTTCCAGTTGATGTAAAGCAAAATGAGCTGATGCAGCCCGAAGGCTTTCATGTTATTATGATAAATCACATCGATGCAGAGGTCGAGCAAGTCTTTGCTGTTTTCTTCCATCGAAGCAATCAGCGAACGGACGTTCAGCTTCAGTTTGTCGAGTACGCTCTCGTCTACGATTCCGTTGCTGTCTATTAATCCTTGAAAGAGCGCATATTTATCAATTGTTTCCAGATGTGTTTCCGAGATTTCCATGCTTCGGGTTCCCGAAGGGTTTGTCTGTATTGTGTACATAGTCGTCAAATTTTAGAGTTTCATACAGACAAAGTTATACCTTTTTCCCGAATAACATCTGTTTTCTGTCTTTATTTTCGTTATAAAGTTTGCGGATGCAGGTTGCTTGTGTGGATTATTTTCCAGACATCTTCTTCCGTGCCGGAGAACGGTCCCGACTTTTCGAGCTTGATGGTTGACATGGCAGCGGCGAAACATCCGGCTTCTTCATACGATGCCCCTTTGTTACGCATATATAAGTATCCCAATACATACGTGTCGCCACATCCCGTTGCGTCTACTACCTCATGGGGAGGGTAGGCAGGAATCTTGTGGAACTTCCCTTCAGCGTAAATCAGCGAACCGAGGCTGCCTAACGTAAGCAACACTTCTTTTACGCCCCAAGCAGCCAGTTGCAGCGCAGCCTGTTTCGGGTCTTTGAAACCCGTCAATACCTCGGCTTCGTGTTCGTTTACTTTCAAAATGTCGATGTACTTCAGCGCTTCTTTTTTGTCTTTCCAATCAATGGGGTAAACTTTTTCACCTCTCACCTCGCGAAGATAGCCTTGTGCATCAACGGCAAGGATTCCTTTGTCGGAAAGCATCTTTACTACGTCCAGCGAGAAATCGTCCGACAGCAGGCTGCCCAAATGAAAGATGTGAGCTTTTTCGTCTTTCAGCTCGTCTACCGTAAACGGATCGGCTTTGGCAAGCACTCGCTGCGTGCGGTTATCTTGGTTTTCTCCGTACGTGTTTTCAAAATAAACGGTTTTCCGGCTGGGTAATACCTTTACCCGGATGCCTTCTTTGCGCATGTCTTCTACTGCTTTGTATTCGCTGGGTGCAAGCGCTGTGATGAGCTTGTAGTTTCGAGTGTCTTTCAGATGGCGCATACCATGTGAAAAATAATAAGACGTACCTCCCGGCAGGTAAGTGGTTTGTTTCGGGGTTACGATTTTGTCTAAAGTGATATGTCCTATGCAACAAATATCATTCATCTTTCTTACTGTTCTAAGATTCGGGCGCAAAGATACATATATTTTTCTTATGTTCTTCTTTTCTTGGAAATTAAACAAATGTTCCTTTTCTCTGATTTTATGGCACATATTTACCGATATACAAATAAAATGCTCCCCGAAAAGTGGTTTTATTTAAACAAAACCGTAACTTTGGGCACTTGTTTTGTCTATAAAGCAAAATATTGTTTATAAAAAGGAAAAAAGGAATTTAGAAATGAAAAACATGAATGTAAAAAACCGGCTGACGGAAAGCTGGGCGTATTGTGCGTGGGGCTGGGCGCTGTGGCCACAACCTTTATAACTGGAGTGTTAATGGTTCGTAAAGGACTGGCAAAACCGGTGGGTTCGATGACCCAATACGATAAAATCCGCGTAGGAAGGGGAGCTGAAAAGAAATACTTGCATTATGGCGACATCGTTCCGATGGCTCAGTTGAGCGACATCGTGTTTGGTGCATGGGATGTATATCCTGCCAATGCTTACGAATCTGCCATCAACTGCGAGGTGCTGAAAGAAAAAGACATCAATCCGGTTAAAGACGAACTGGAAAAGATTGTTCCGATGAAAGCGGCTTTCGACCACAACTATGCAAAACGTCTGGATGGAAACAATGTGAAAGACTGTGCTACGCGCTGGGAGATGGTGGAACAACTTCGCCAAGATATCCGTAACTTCAAGGAGGCAAACGGATGCAGCCGTATCGTAGTTTTATGGGCGGCTTCTACCGAAATTTATGTTCCGGTGTGCGAAGAGGTACACGGCACGCTGGCTGCCCTTGAACAGGCTATGAAGAACGACGACCGCGAGCATGTGGCTCCGTCTATGTGTTACGCTTATGCCGCACTTGCCGAAGGTGCTCCGTTCATTATGGGTGCGCCGAATACGACGGTGGACATTCCGGCGATGTGGGAAATGGCAGAAAAGACGCGGATGCCGATTGCCGGCAAAGATTTCAAGACCGGACAGACATTGGTGAAGTCTGGTTTCGCACCGATTATCGGGACACGCTGCTTAGGTTTGTCGGGTTGGTTCTCTACCAATATCTTGGGTAACCGCGACGGCTTGGTGCTCGACGAACCTGCCAACTTCCATACCAAAGAGGTAAGCAAACTCTCTACGTTGGAGTCTATTTTGGTGCCCGAAAATCAGCCTGACCTTTATACTGATTACTATCACAAGGTACGTATCAACTACTATCCGCCGCGCAACGATAACAAAGAGGGTTGGGACAACATCGACATCTTCGGCTGGATGGGCTACCCGATGCAGATAAAGATAAACTTCCTGTGCCGCGACTCCATTTTGGCAGCTCCGCTGTGTCTCGACCTTGTTTTGTTGAGCGATTTGGCTGCCCGCGCCGGACGTTATGGCATCCAGCGTTTCTTGAGCTTCTTCCTCAAGAGCCCGATGCACGATTATACCGAAAACGAAATCCCCGTAAACCACCTGTTCCAGCAATACGTGATGCTGAAAAACGCCATCCGCGAAATGGGCGGTTACGAAGCCGATGAAGAAATCGACTGATAGTTAGACTTAGTTTCATTACATTTGGTTGCGTGCAGACTTGTCGGAGAAATCCCCAAGCCTGCACGCTTTTTTTATCTGAACCCAACTGCTTTGCCAACCATTTAAAATACCTTCAAAACGCTACCGTTAGTGTTGGTCAGTCCATGCGGTAGAGTTGACCAATTCTATTCGGAAGACTGCCCTGCGCTACCGCTAAGGTTTTTCAACTTCTTTGCATGGGTGTAAAGTATTTAAAATCAGCGTGTTGCTATTTTAGTTGCTTCCTTTCTTGTCCTTTAAAAGAGAACACTGTAAAAATATTTCTGAAAAGTTTGTTCCGTTTCTCAATAGTTTTTATCTTTATCTGCAAATCGGGGATTTGCAGCTTTGTAAGAGAAAAGTAAACCAAAGAAACGAATAACAAACAACAAATTATTTTATGAAAAATACGATTTTAAAAATTGCTTTTGCGGCTGCTTTAGCTGTGGTAGCCGGTATTACAGCTTATAATGCACAAAATTAAAGAAGAATTGTCAGATTTGGCTTTGGAGAATATAGAAGCATTGGCAGGTAATGAAAGTGGAACAAATACAAGCTGGTCATGTAGGGGTAGTGTAAATAGGTGTCATGCAAAATGTGGATTATGTGGGACTGAAATAGGACCATCTAAAGGGACTTTAACAGGTAGCCATTCTTGTTCCATGTAATTAAAAATGTGAGAGTTCTTGAATGTGCTAAAATGTGAAAAAGACTCGTCATAGAGAAGTGATAAATCAATTTTTATTTAGTGTGTATTTTTGACATGATGGCACATTCATTTAAGATGTACTATTTTGATAAAAGTATAAAGGATGAAGAACTCAATTATTTATTTGCTATTATTTGTAAGCTGGTTGATTGTAGGATGTTCCGGAAGTAGCAAGTCAGATTATTATTCCAATGGGATTAACTCGGAAAATGTTTATGATGTACAGGTGCAAATCTTGAATGATTCTTCTTTATGGCGTTTCCCCTTGCAAATGGAATATACGGATTCCCTGCTTGTGGTATTGGATTATATGGATGATTATTACTTTCATGTATATACATTGAAGGGAGAACCTATTGGGCATTTTGCACGTAAGGGACAAGGACCGGGCGAACTTTTGTCTGCCAATCAGTTCCATCTGTCAGAAGACAGAGATTCGTTATATGTTTATGATGGCGTATCGCGTAAAATAGTGATGTATAAATTGAATGGAGATTACGTAAAGGATTTGCCTTTCCAAGAATATAAAATAGATTACACGCTGCTTCCCCCGTCGGATATTCCTTATATCCTATACGATATGCTTCCGGTGAAGGATGAGGTGTTTTTGGTTAAGGCTAATCAGCCCAAGTTGCGTTATGGCAAACTGGATTTGGCAAAAGGTGAAATAACATCTGTTTATGGTGATTTTCCTACTGGTTGTGTAGCCGGCAAAGCTGAAGAAGTGTGGTCGGTGTTTACAGCGATACGCGCACTTGCTTAAAGCCTGATTGTTCAAAGGTGTTAAATGCTACTTATATAGGCGGGATATTGGAATACTTTAGTGTGCAGCCGGATTTAGGACTGCGTGCAGACACAGCATTATATATCTATGAACCTGTCTACGGATTGGCAGAAGGAGCAGTGCCATCGTATGTTGTAGGTAATGAAAATACGCAGTTGGGGTTTGAAGATGTTTATGCGACAGATCAGTTTGTTTATGCGCTGTTGCACGAGAAAGGCGATGCTGCTGCGGAGCCTCAATCGGTAATGGTATTCGACTGGCAGGGAAAAGCCCTCCGGAAGATAAACGTTAAGCAATGTTTGCTGCGCTTGTGTGTAGATGAGGCACGGAATGTGATTTACGCAATGGCTGCTGACGAAGTGAATGGTTACAAGTTGGTAAGCATCCCGTTAAAATATCCCCGATAAGTTTGTTTCGTTTTCGGCTAACTTCTATCTTTGTGTTTAGAACGGCTGTTTGTCAGTTCGGCTTATTACACATAACACATTTTATCATTAAAACTAAATCTTATCATGAAAACGAACCTTATTTGTGTGTTGCTGATGTTATTTTCTTCGTTAGGGTTTGCAGCCTCAAAGAAAACAACTTTCGAAATTAAAGACGGTCATTTTTATCGGAACGGCGAGGTGGTGTCAATCCATGCAGGAGAGATGCACTACGCCCGTATTCCGCATCAATACTGGCGTCATCGTTTGCAGATGATGAAAGGAATGGGGCTGAACACGGTGGCTACATACGTGTTTTGGAATCTGCATGAAACCGAACCCGGAAAATGGGATTTTTCGGGCGATAAGAACCTTGCCGAGTATATCCGTATTGCCGGCGAAGAAGGCATGATGGTGATACTTCGTCCCGGTCCGTATGTATGTGCCGAATGGGAATACGGAGGCTATCCGTGGTGGCTTCAGAATATCCCCGGCATGGAAATCCGTCGCGATAACCCGGCTTTCTTGGAACGTACGAAAGCCTACATTGAACGTCTGTATCAGGAAGTGGGCGACTTGCAGTGTACGAAGGGAGGCCCTATCGTTATGGTGCAGTGCGAAAACGAGTTCGGCTCGTATGTAGCTCAGCGGAAAGATATTCCGTTGGAAGAACACCGCGCTTACAATGCCAAGATTAAGCAGCAGCTTGCCGATGCCGGTTTCAATGTCCCGCTGTTTACGTCCGACGGAAGCTGGCTGTTTGAAGGCGGAACTACCGAAGGCGCACTGCCCACGGCAAACGGTGAAAGCGACATCGAAAACCTGAAAAAAGTAGTCGACCAGTATCACGGCGGCAAAGGCCCGTACATGGTGGCGGAATTTTACCCCGGATGGTTGTCTCACTGGGCGGAACCTTTCCCGCAGGTAAGTGCGTCGGAAATCGCCCGCCAGACGGAAGCCTACTTGAAGAACGACGTGTCTTTCAACTTCTATATGGTACACGGAGGTACTAACTTCGGATTTACCAGCGGAGCCAACTACGACAAGAAGCGTGACATTCAGCCCGACATGACCAGTTACGATTACGATGCACCCATCAGCGAAGCAGGCTGGGTTACTCCCAAGTACGACTCCATCCGTAACGTGATGAAACGCTACGTGAAATATGCCATCCCCGATGTTCCCGCTCCTAATCCGGTTATCGAGATACCTTCTATCAAGTTGACTAAAGTGGCAGATGTGCTTGCCCTTACCGAATCGACTACTCCCGTAACGAACAATGACCCTCAAACTTTCGAGCAACTGAATCAAGGCTATGGTTACGTATTATATACCCGCCATTTCAACCAGCCTATCAGTGGTACGCTGGAAATTCCGGGTTTGCGCGATTACGCTGTGGTATATGTAGACGGTGAGAAAGTAGGTGTACTGAATCGCAATACGCAAACTTACTCAATGGAAATCGACGTGCCTTTTAACGCCACATTGGAAATATTGGTAGAAAACATGGGACGCATCAATTACGGCAGCGAAATCGTACACAATACGAAAGGAATCATCAGTCCCGTAACTATTGCCGGCAAAGAAATCACCGGCGGATGGAACATGTACCGCCTGCCCATGAGCGAAGCTCCCGATTTGCAGACGTTGAAGAGAAATGTGTACACAATCGGATCTACCCAAGCCAACAAATTGAAAGACTGTCCGGCTATTTACGAAGGAACTTTCACGCTCGACCAAACCGGCGACACCTTCATCGACATGGAAGCATGGGGAAAAGGAATTATCTTCATCAACGGAATCAACATCGGTCGTTACTGGCAGGTAGGTCCTCAGCAAACACTGTACATTCCCGGTGTTTGGTTGAAGAAAGGCGAAAACAAAATCACGATTTTCGAGCAACTGAACGAAACCGTTCAGTCGGAAGTCAGCACTGTGAAACAGCCTGTATTGATGAAGCTGAAGTAGCCAAACAGAACGGATAGCCTGAATATAGGGCCTCATTCATAGCAGAAAAGGCTGTTTGCGAGTATGATGTTTTTACTCGCAGGCAGCCTTTCCTCTTTTTATGCCGTTGAAAAGTATTACCAATTAATCGGCGTTTCCCCATGCTCCACCAAGTACGCATTGGCACGGCTGAAATGCTTGTTCCCGAAAAAGCCATTGTAAGCAGAAAGGGGAGATGGGTGGACGGAAGTAAGTACCAAATGCTTGCTCCGGTCTATGAAAGCCCCTTTCTTTTGCGCATACGAACCCCATAGGATGAACACCAAATGTTCACGGTTTTCGGCGAGTGAGCGGATGGCGGCATCGGTAAACTCTTCCCAGCCCTTGCGCTGGTGTGAGCCGGCTTGGTGCGCACGCACCGTCAGCGTGGCGTTGAGCATCAATACCCCTTGTTCCGCCCAGCGCGTCAGGTTTCCGGTTGTAGGAATCGGAGTGCCTAAATCGTCATGGATTTCCTTGAATATATTTTGAAGGGAAGGAGGGAAAGGGATTCCGTCGTTCACCGAAAAGCAAAGCCCGTGCGCCTGTCCCGGACCGTGGTAAGGGTCTTGCCCGATAATAACTACCTTAACTTTATTATAAGGGCAGAGGTTAAAGGCGTTGAATATTAACCGCCCCGGAGGATAGACCGTGGTGGTGCGGTATTCCTGACGGACAAAATCGGTCAGCTTGACGAAATAATCTTTTTCAAATTCCGGAGCGAGGACCTGTTTCCAACTTTCTTCTATCTGTACGTTCATAAGCATTGCGATTTGTTTGAGGATGTAAAGGTAATCTTTTTTTGTGAAAACTGCGGTGGATAGCTATGATATGTGAAACTAAATAGTTATATTTACAGCGAGAGTTATTACCTTAGAGTTTAAATGTAATTTATAGACAAAGATGCGTTTTATAAAAATCTTTTCTTTCATGTTTGCTCTTTTCTGTTTATGTGTCAGTTGTAAAACACAGCAGATAACACCGGAGCAGAAATCGGAACATCAGGAAGCCCTTGCGTCATTACGTAGCGGATGTTTCATCGTACAGTTGGATGCGCTTTATCCCTCGTCCGCCAGTCCGCTTACGCCTGCCCTCACCGAATACAAAGAGATGAGGGAAAGCTATCTGAAAGCAAACGGTGGGGACTTTTCTTACTACATATCCCCCAATGACGGCATGAGGCTGCATATTGGTTTCCCTGCCGATCGGAAAGAGAACCTGCGGGCAGAAGTGTCGGAAGGCAAGAAGAAACGCAACGGCGAATGTCGCTTCCATATCAAAGTGCGCGGCGAAGGCATCGTAGACGACAGGGATGTCGTTATCCTGCTCCGCCCGCATTCAAACCGGTGTACGGTGAAAGTAACACAGCCCGGAAGAGTGTCGCAAATCAGCATGGAAGGCCGTGTTTTCCCGCTTAAAGAATAAAAAGAGCGAATCAGAATATACCCTATTGCAAACTCGACTTTGCTTTTTCTTGTTTTTATCAACCTTTGTTTACCTGAAAAAGGGGATTTTGGTGCAATTTACCAACGTAATGTCAAAAAAACGGGGCATTCGTTGGAACGGTTGCGCTTTTTTTCTACTTTTGCACAGTTTCTGGGTTCTTGTGCCGAAACGAAAGGGCCTCCCGGAAAGAGAATGAAAAAGATTATAATTAAATCCTAAAGCATGATACACAAAGTATTAATCGCTAACCGTGGTGAAATAGCTGTACGTGTAATGCGCTCTTGTCGTGAGATGGGCATCCGCACGGTGGCAGTCTTTTCGGAAGCCGACAGAACGGCTCGCCACGTTCTTTATGCCGATGAGGCTTGTTTGATAGGTCCGGCTGCCTCGCGTGAGAGTTATTTGAATATTGATAAAATTATCATGGCAGCAAAACGTCATGGAGCGGATGCCATCCATCCGGGATATGGCTTTTTGTCTGAAAACTCGGAGTTCGCACGCCGTTGCCGCGAGGAAGGAATTATCTTTATCGGTCCCGATCCGGAAACAATGGATGCGATGGGCGATAAAATCTCTGCCCGCAAACACATGATTGCAGCCGGTGTGCCGGTAGTGCCGGGTACGGAACAGCCCTTGCAGAGTGTAGAAGAAGCAAAAGAAATCTGTAACCGCATAGGCTACCCCGTGATGCTGAAAGCCTCTATGGGTGGCGGCGGAAAGGGGATGCGCCTGATTCATAGTGAAGACGAAGTGGAAGAAGCCTATAATACGGCTCGTTCGGAATCAATGTCTTCGTTCGGCGACGACACGGTTTACTTGGAAAAATTCGTGGAAGAACCCCACCATATCGAGTTTCAGATTTTAGGCGATAATTACGGAAACGCCGTTCACTTGTTTGAGCGCGAATGTTCCATCCAGCGCCGTAACCAGAAAATAGTAGAAGAAACCCCGTCGCCGTTCGTAACTCCTGAGTTGCGTAAGAAAATGGGTGAGGCGGCTGTGGCAGCAGCCAAAGCTGTGAACTACAAGGGTGCGGGAACCATTGAATTCTTGGTGGACAAGCATCGCAACTTCTACTTCCTCGAAATGAATACCCGTCTTCAGGTAGAACATCCGATTACGGAAGAGGTCGTAGGCGTTGACTTGGTGAAAGAACAGCTCCGTATAGCCAATAACGAACCGCTGCATTTCAAACAGGAAGAACTCATTCAGCGCGGACACGCAATCGAATGCCGTATCTGTGCCGAAGATTCGGAAAATAACTTCATGCCTTCTCCGGGTATCATCCGTCAGTTGATTGAACCGAACGGCATTGGCGTACGCATCGACAGCTATGTATATGAAAGCTACGAAATTCCTATTTACTACGACCCGATGATAGGTAAGCTGATTGTATGGGCTACCACCCGCCAGTTTGCCATCGAGCGTATGCGCCGTGTGTTATACGAATATAAGATTACAGGATTGAAGACCAATATCGCTTACTTGCGCCATATAATGAATGTACCTGACTTCGTGGAAGGACATTATAACACGCTCTTCATCCCGAAACATCAGGATATGTTGCGCCAATGGGCGGGACAGAAAGAAGAAGAAACCGAAAACATTGCAATGATTGCGGCTTACATTGACTATCTGATGAATCTGGAAGAAAACAACACCGGTTCGTCGGACAACCGACCCATCAGCCGCTGGCGCGAATTTGGTTTGAAGAAAGGAGTATTACGGATTTAAGTTCTTTGAATTCTGAAGAACTCAAAAACTAATAAGGTATGGAAATACATATAGGTGAAAGAGTGGCCGATGTAACGTTGGTAAGTAAAGAAGGAAACAAGGTGCAACTGACTATCGACGGAGTGCCTTACGATGTTGACATTGTAATGGCAGAAAACGGAAGTTGTTCGATTCTGCACAACGGAAAATCGTATAACGCCGAACTGATTCGCAAAGAGGGAGGTAAGAGTTATACGGTAAATGCTCACTATCAGTCGTATAATATTGATATCATCGACTCTCAGGCGAAATACCTGCGTATGCGCAAGGGTGCCGAAGAAAAGCAGGAAGACAAGATTGTTTCTCCGATGCCGGGCAAGGTAGTCAAGATTCCGGTGAAGGTGGGCGACCGCTTGCAGGCAGGCGACATCGTGGTAGTAATCGAAGCGATGAAGATGCAGAGCAACTATAAGGTAAGCAGTGATTGTGTCGTAAAAGATATTCTGGTAAACGAAGGAGACTCTGTAAACAGCAATCAAGTGATTATGACATTGGATGTAATTAATAACGAGCAAGATTGATTATGACGGCAGAAGAACAATATAAGAAATTTGAGGAGCTGGATAAACTGGCATCTCAAGGCGGCGGTGTAGAGCGTGTGGAAAAACAACATGCCAACGGACACATGACTGCCCGCGAACGTATCGACATGTTATTGGATAAAGGTACGTTCAATGAAATCGACAAGTTTGTGATTCATCATTGCACCGATTTCGGAATGGATAAAAAGCATATTCCCGGCGACGGTATCGTATGTGGTTACGGTAAAATAGACGGTCGGCTGGTATACGTATATGCTTACGACTTTACGGTGTATGGAGGTACGCTGAGTACAACCGGTGCGAAGAAAATCGTGAAAGTACAAGAACTGGCTCTGAAGAACGGAGCTCCGGTTATTGCCTTGAATGACTCAGGCGGCGCACGTATCCAAGAAGGTGTGGGCAGTATTTCCGGATACGCTTCAATCTTTTACCAGAATACCATTGCTTCGGGCGTGATTCCGCAAATATCTGCCATCTTGGGCCCGTGTGCGGGAGGAGCTTGTTACTCTCCGGCGCTGACCGACTTTATTTTCATGGTGAAAGAAAAAAGCCACATGTTTATTACCGGACCCGATGTGGTAAAGGCTGTTACACACGAGGAGGTAGATAAAGAAGAATTGGGAGGTGCTTATACGCACAGCAGCAAGAGCGGTGTAACCCATTTCTTGTGTGAAACGGAAGAAGAAACCCTGATGAGCATCCGTGAGTTGCTGAGCTTCCTTCCCTCGAACAACATGGAAGATGCCCCGATGCAACCCTGCTCAGACGACATCCGTCGTGCGGACGAATCGCTGATGAGCGTTATCCCCGACGACCCCAACATGCCTTACGATATCAAAAATATCATCGAGCCGGTGGTTGACAACCAATACTTCTTCGAGGTAATGCCTCATTTCGCTAAAAACATAGTAGTGGGATTTGCACGCTTGGGAGGTCGTTCGGTAGGTATCGTGGCAAATCAGCCTGCTTATCTGGCAGGCGTGCTCGATATCGACGCTTCCGATAAGGCATCTCGCTTCATCCGTTTCTGCGACTGCTTCAATATCCCTATTGTTACTTTCGAAGACGTGCCCGGTTTCCTTCCGGGATGTGCTCAGGAACACAACGGAATCATCCGTCACGGTGCGAAGATAGTCTACGCTTATGCCGAGGCTACCGTTCCCAAAATTACGGTGATAACCCGCAAGGCATACGGTGGCGCATACATCGTGATGAACAGCAAACCGATTGGTTCGGATGTAAACTTCTCGTACCCCACAGCCGAAATTGCCGTGATGGGAGCAGACGGTGCAGTCAATATCCTGTATCGTAAATCAACGCCCGAAGAAAAGGCACAGGCGGTAGAAGAATACAAAGAAAAATTCTCGAATCCGTATCGTGCTGCCGAGCAAGGTTACATTGATGAAATCATTCTTCCGAAAGATACTCGCTTCAAGCTGATTCAGGCTTTGGAAATGACTCAGAATAAGAGCCAAAGCAATCCGCCGAAGAAGCATGGCAATATGCCGTTGTAATTCTTAAAGAAGGATACGAATTTTTACAAAAATTATCTTACTTCCTTCCTCTTTTTAAAAAGAAATTCTTATTTTTGCAACGCAAATTGATAAGAGAAGGAGCGAAAAGCTCCGGAACGATGTAGGTGAGTGTTTATAAATTAATTATAAAACCTTTAAAACTTAAACAAAATGATTAAAGTAGGTATTAACGGTTTCGGTCGTATCGGCCGTTTCGTATTCCGTGCTGCTCAAAACAGAAACGACATTCAGATTGTAGGTATTAACGACTTGTGCCCGGTTGATTACTTGGCTTACATGTTGAAATACGATACAATGCACGGCAAATTCAATGGTACAATCGAAGCTGACGTTGAAAACAGCAAATTGATTGTTAATGGCAAAGAAATCCGTGTAACAGCAGAAAAGAATCCGGCTGACTTGAAATGGAACGAAGTTGAAGCAGAATACGTAGTTGAATCAACTGGTTTGTTCTTGACTAAAGAAAAAGCTCAGGCTCACATCCAAGCTGGTGCTAAATACGTAGTTATGTCTGCTCCTTCTAAAGACGATACTCCGATGTTCGTTTGCGGTGTTAACGAAAAGACTTACGTTAAAGGTACTCAATTCGTTTCTAACGCATCTTGTACTACTAACTGCTTGGCTCCGATCGCTAAAGTTTTGAACGACAAATGGGGTATCACTGATGGTTTGATGACTACTGTTCACTCTACTACTGCTACTCAGAAGACTGTTGACGGTCCGTCTATGAAAGACTGGAGAGGTGGTCGTGCTGCTTCTGGCAATATCATCCCGTCATCAACTGGTGCTGCTAAAGCTGTAGGTAAAGTTATCCCGACTTTGAACGGTAAATTGACTGGTATGTCAATGCGTGTTCCGACTTTGGACGTTTCTGTAGTTGACTTGACTGTAAACTTGGCTAAACCGGCTACTTATGCTGAAATCTGTGCAGCTATGAAAGAAGCTTCTGAAGGCGAATTGAAGGGTATTCTGGGTTACACTGAAGATGCAGTTGTTTCTTCTGACTTCTTGGGTGATACTCACACTTCTATCTTCGATGCTAAAGCTGGTATCGCTTTGACTGATACTTTCGTTAAAGTTGTTTCTTGGTATGACAACGAAATCGGTTACTCTAACAAAGTATTGGATTTGATCGCTCACATGGCTTCTGTAAACTGCTAATTAGTTTTGAGAACCAAATAAAGCACTGAGCCGTCCGATTCTTTCGGACGGCTTTTTTTATACCCGCCGGTAAAGTTTTCTGCGCATTAGAGTTGGTTTTGTGCAGAAAAAACTATCTTTGTCGACAGAACTTTCGGATATGTTATATGAATTATGAAATGATAACCATACTTGGCCCTACTGCTTCGGGAAAAACGTCGCTGGCAGCTGCGTTGGCTGCACGGTTGAAATCGGAAATTATCAGCGCCGATAGCAGGCAGGTATACCGCAGGATGGATTTAGGAACAGAAAAGATTTGGCAGATTATGAGGTGGGGACGTATTGTGTTCCGTATCATTTGATTGATATTGTTGAGCCGGGATATAAATATAATGTATTCGAATATCAGAGAGATTTTTTAAGCGTTTATAAGGATATAACAGGCAGGGGAATAATTCCTGTCCTTTGCGGTGGAACCGGAATGTATCTGGAAGCCGTTCTGAAAGGTTATAGGTTGTTGCCTGTTCCTGAAAATCAGGAGTTGCGAACAAAGTTGGCTGGAAAATCGTTGGAAGAATTGACCGCATTGCTCTCTACTTACAAGAAATTGCATAATTCTACGGATGTAGATACGGTAAAGCGTGCTATCCGGGCGATAGAAATAGAAGAATATTATTTAACGCAGTCGCCGGAAGCTCGTTCGTTTCCCGAAATTAAAAGTTTGGTGGTGGGAGTGGATATTGACCGGGATTTACGCCGGGAGAAAATAACACGCCGTTTGAAGCAGCGCTTAGACGAAGGGATGGTCAATGAAGTTCGCAAATTGTTAGACGAAGGTATTGCGCCCGAAGATTTGATTTACTATGGTTTGGAATATAAATTCCTTACGCTTTACGTTACGGGCGAAATAACTTACGATGAAATGTTCCACGGTTTGGAGACAGCGATTCACCAGTTTGCCAAGCGGCAGATGACTTGGTTTCGAGGCATGGAAAGGAGGGGAATCACGATTCACTGGATAGACGCTACGCTGCCGATGGAAGAAAAAGTCGCTAAAATAATGGATTTAATGAAAGTTTGAAGATATGGCGGTAGAACCGAATAGATGGGGGGTGATTTACAACCCGAAAGCCGGAAGCCGGAAAGCTCAGAAGCGGTGGATAGAAATCCGTGATTACATGAAAAGTCGCGGAGTAGAGTTTGATTATGTCCAATCGGAAGGGTTCGGTTCAGTAGAGCGCTTGGCACGTACGATGGCAAACAACGGCTACCGGACCATCGTTGTCGTGGGCGGAGACGGAGCAATAAACGATGCGGTAAACGGTATTATGTACTCTGATGTGGAAGATAAAAACAGCATTGCCTTTGGAATAATACCAAACGGAATCGGTAACGATTTTGCCAAATACTGGGGATTGGATTCCGACGATTATCGCGGTGCGGTAGATGTATTGATTAACCGTCGCTTGCGCAAAGTGGACGTCGGGGTGTTCTGTTATTACGACGGCGAAGTCCACAAAACCCGCTATTTCCTGAACGCCGTTTACATGGGCTTGGGAGCCCGTATCGTGCGAATCACTAACGAGACCCGTCGTTTCTGGGGAATCCCCCTAATCTCTTACCTTTCTTCTCTGTTCTTGGTTGCGTTTGAGCGCAAACTCTATCGGATGCACCTGAAAGTAAACGATGAACACATCCGTGGACGCATCATGGCTGTGGGCGTGGGGAGCGCTCGCGGATACGGATTGACGCCAAGTGCAGTTCCGTATAACGGATGGTTGGATGTATCGGTAATCTATCGTCCCGAACTTCGCCAGCTTATATCGGGCTTGTGGATGTTGCAACAAGGACGTTTGCTGAATCATAAAATAGTGAAGCCTTACCGTACGCGGCAGGTGAAAGTGCTTCGCGCTCAGAATGCAGAAGTCAGTCTCGACGGACGTTTGTGGCTCGATCGCCATTTCCCGATTGAAATAACGATTGCTCAAGAAGCATTAACATTGATAATACCGAATTAAGTTTATGATACAATCAGTAGCAGATTTGAAGCGCGGAGATAATTTTTTCCTGTTGGCAGGACCGTGTGTCATCGAAGGTGAAGACATGGCGCTCCGCATAGCGGAACGTGTAGTGAAAGTAACAGAACGTTTAAATATTCCTTATGTTTTTAAAGGGTCTTACCGTAAAGCCAATCGTTCGCGGCTGGATTCGTTTACCGGAATCGGGGATGAAAAGGCGTTGAAAGTGTTGGCTAAAGTCCGCGAAACATTCGGAGTTCCGGTAGTAACCGATATCCACGCAGCAAACGAGGCACAGATGGCTGCCGAATACGTGGATGTGTTGCAGATTCCGGCTTTTCTGTGTCGTCAGACCGACTTGCTGGTTGCCGCTGCCCAAACGGGTAAGATAGTCAATATCAAGAAAGGGCAGTTCCTGTCTCCCGAAGCGATGCGCTTTGCCGCCGACAAGGTGGTAGAGGCGGGAAATAACCAAGTGATGCTCACCGAGCGCGGAACGACCTTCGGCTATCAGGACCTGATAGTGGATTATCGCGGAATCCCCGAAATGCAATCGTTCGGTTTTCCGGTTATTTTAGACGTTACCCACTCGTTGCAGCGACCGAACCAGACTTCGGGAGTAACCGGCGGTATGCCTCAACTGATTGAGACCATCGCAAAAGCCGGCGTAGCCGTGGGTGTGGACGGACTTTTCATGGAAACTCATGAAGACCCTTCGGTGGCAAAGAGCGACGGAGCCAACATGCTGAAACTCGACTTGCTGGAAGGGTTGTTGGAAAAATTAGTGCGCATACGCCGCAGTCTGTAATTCTTTTCTGAGGACTTGCTTGAATCTTTTCCTTTTCGGCTTTAAAAGCCCCCAAAACGCTACCGTTAGTGTTCTCTATCCCATGCGGTAGCGTTCCTTCGTCCATGCGGTAGCGTAACCCGGTTCTACCCGTAACGTTTTCCGCCGTCGGGGAAAATCAAAACAGACTCCTAAAAAATGGCAGTCTGTTTTTTGCCCTTGATAAAAAACTTTATCTTTGCATCACGAATAAAGAGTACAATAAAGTAATACGATATGCTTACTATTAAACAAATTACAGAAGATACCGACAAGGTTATCCGCGGATTGGAGAAAAAACATTTTGCCAATGCGAAAGAAACCATCGCGCAGGTACTTGAACTGAATAACAAGAGAAAAAGCGCGCAAAACCAGTTGGATAAAAATCTTGCAGAAGTAAACGCTACGTCGAAAACCATCGGGGCATTGATGAAAGACGGGAAGAAAGAAGAAGCCGAATCGGCAAAAGCGCGCGTAGCTGAAATAAAAGAGGCAAGCAAGGCGCTTCAGCTTGAAATGGATAAAGCAGCCGAAGATTTGCAGACTCTTTTATATACGATTCCGAATGTGCCTTACGAAAGTGTGCCGGAAGGAAACGGAGCCGAGGACAACGTGGTAGAAAAAATGGGAGGGATGGAAACAGAACTGCCGAAAGACGCGCTGCCTCATTGGGAACTTGCCAAGAAATACGATTTGATAGATTTCGACCTCGGCGTAAAAATCACGGGAGCAGGATTCCCCGTATATAAAGGTAAAGGAGCCCGCTTGCAGCGCGCCCTGATTAATTTCTTCCTCGATGAAGCTCGTGCGGCAGGTTACGAGGAAATTATGCCTCCTACGGTGGTAAACGCAGCTTCAGGATACGGAACCGGACAGTTGCCCGATAAAGAAGGACAAATGTATCATTGTAATCTGGACGATTTATACCTGATCCCTACGGCAGAAGTACCGGTTACGAATATTTATCGCGATGTGATACTGGATGAAAAGCAGTTGCCGATAAAGAACTGTGCATACACGCAGTGTTTCCGTCGCGAAGCAGGCTCTTACGGTAAAGACGTGCGCGGATTGAACCGCTTGCATGAGTTCTCAAAAGTAGAACTTGTACGAATTGACAAACCCGAACACTCACAGCAGTCTCACCAAGAGATGCTCGACCACGTAGAAGGTTTGCTGAAGAAGCTGGAACTTCCTTACCGCATCTTGCGCCTGTGTGGAGGTGACATCAGCTTTACGGCAGCGCTTTGCTTCGACTTTGAAGTTTATTCTGAAGCCCAAAAACGCTGGTTAGAGGTTAGTTCGGTTTCTAACTTTGATACCTATCAGGCTAACCGCTTGAAATGTCGTTATCGCACGGCAGAGAAGAAAACCGAACTTTGCCATACGCTGAACGGTTCGGCATTGGCATTGCCCCGCATCGTGGCTGCCTTGTTGGAAAACAACCAGACACCGGAAGGTATTCGCATACCGAAAGCATTGGTTCCTTACTGCGGATTTGACATGATCGATTAAAATCGGGCTTTAAATATTTTTACACCGACAGAAAGAATAAGCTGTTGTGGCAACTTGATAAAAAGGTTGCTGCAACAGCTTTTTTATTGTTGGCTCTGTTATGTAAAACGGGTTATGAATAATGTCAGACTAATATTTTTATGTTGCTTGACATATATTGGGAGAAAAAATCCTTTTGTTTGAAAAAAAACGGCTTCGAAAGTAAAAAAAGTAGATTTTTAGTTTTGAAGTTTCTATTTAATTACTACTTTTGAGAGAAAATAAGTAACATTTTTTACGGAAGAACATAATAATTATAACCTTAATACACAACTATGAGTTATTTACGATTTGATAAAACTCTGCTGACCAATTTGGAAGAATCTCTTACGCGCGAGGTTCTTCGGACTAATCGTTCGGGGGCGTATCATTGTTCAACCATCGTCGATTGTAACACTCGCAAATATCATGGTTTGTTAGTCATTCCGGTTCCGGAACTGGATGACGAGAATCATGTGTTGCTTTCTTCGTTAGACGAAACGGTGATACAACATGGAGCGGAGTTCAACTTGGGGCTTCATAAGTACCACGGTGATAACTTTAGTCCGCGCGGACATAAGTACATTCGTGAGTTTGAATGCGAAAAAGTTCCTACCACCCTGTATCGGGTAGGAGGTGTGGTTCTGAAAAAAGAAAAAGTCTTTGTTCACCATGAAAACCGCATCCTGATCCGTTACACACTGGTAGATGCGCATTCTGAAACGATTCTCCGGTTGCGCCCGTATCTGGCTTTCCGCAGCGTGCGCCAATATACGCACGAAAATGCACAAGCAAGCCGCCATTACGATGAAGTGGAAAACGGTATCAAAACATGCATGTATCCGGGATATCCTGAATTGTACATGCAGTTTAGTAAGGAAAACACTTTCCATTTCCAACCCGACTGGTATCGTGGTATCGAGTATCCCAAAGAACAAGAACGCGGGTACGATTTCAATGAAGACCTGTACGTTCCGGGATATTTCGAATTCAACATCAAGAAAGGCGAATCGGTTACATTTGCCGGAGGTATTTCGGCTATCGATACGGCTTCGCTGAACGATCTTTTCACTTATGAGGTAGAAAAACGTATTCCGCGCGACAGCTTTAAAAACTGTCTGATTAACACGGCACACCAGTTCTTGAACAAGCAAGGCGAAGAGTCATATATACTCGCCGGCTATCCGTGGTTCAAGTGTCGTGCGCGCGACATGTTCATTTCATTGCCGGGATTGACGCTGGCTATCGGTGAAGTCGAGAAGTTCGAAGTCGTGATGCAAACAGCTGTCAAGGCGGTTTATGCGTTTATGAACGGTGAAACAACCGACTTGAAGGTTTACGAAATGGAACATCCTGACGTGTTGATGTGGGCGGTATGGACTGTTCAACAATACGCCAAAATGGTTTCGCGTGAGGCTGCAAAAGAGAAATACGGTCAATTGTTGAAAGATATCATGACCTATCTGGCAGACGGAAAACACCCGAATCTTCAGGTACATGACAACGGATTGGTATATGCTAACGGACGCGAAAAAGCCATTACGTGGATGAATTCTACTGTAAACGGCCGTCCGGTTGTAGCCCGCACGGGGTATATCGTTGAATTTAACTCTTTGTGGTATAACGCGCTGCGTTTCGTTGCCGACTTGTTTGTTGAAGACGGTGAATTCAGTTTCCGCTTGAACCAGATTGCCGATAAAACAGCTGTTTCGTTCATCGATACTTTCTTGAATGAATATGGTTATCTGTTGGATTTCGTAGATGGAAACATGATGGACTGGAGTGTACGTCCGAATATGATTTTCGCCGCAGCATTCGATTACTCTCCGTTGGACGCCAAACAAAAGAAAGGCGTTGTCGATATCGTAACGAAAGAATTGTTGACCCCGAAGGGCATCCGTTCGCTGAGCCCGAAGAGTGGAGGCTATAACCCCAATTACGTAGGTCCTCAGATTCAGCGCGATTACGCTTATCATCAAGGTACGGCATGGCCCTGGCTGGAAGGATTCTATCTCGAAGCCTATCTGCGCATCTACAAGCGCAGTGCCATTTCGTTCGTAGAACGTCAGATGATTAGCTATGAAGACCAGATGACATGCCATTGCGTAGGCTCTATCCCCGAACTGTTCGACGGAAATCCGCCGTTCCAAGGACGAGGAGCTGTTTCGTTTGCAATGAACGTGGCAGAAATCTTGCGTACGTTGAATTTGTTAGCTAAATACGATAACCAATAAAAAGGAGGAAATACTATGAAAGTTTTAATGTTTGGTTGGGAATTTCCTCCTCATATTTTAGGAGGTTTAGGTACAGCCAGTTACGGGTTGACAAAAGGTATGTCGCAGCAGGAGGATATGGAAATCACTTTCTGTATCCCTAAGCCGTGGGGCGATGAAGACCAGAGTTTCCTGAAAATTATCGGTATGAACAGCGTGCCTATCGTATGGCGTGACGTTCAGTGGGATTATGTGAGAGTCGGGTAGGCTCTTATATGGATCCGCAGTTGTATTATGACATGCGCGACCATATTTATGCCGACTTCAATTATATGCATACGAATGACCTCGGCTGTCTGGAATTTTCCGGACGCTACCCCGATAACCTGCACGAAGAAATCAATAACTACTCCATCGTGGCAGGTGTGGTAGCCCGTCAGCAGCAGTTTGATATTATCCATTCACACGACTGGCTGACTTATCCCGCCGGCATTCATGCCAAGCAGATTTCGGGAAAACCGCTGGTCATCCATGTTCACGCAACCGACTTCGACCGTAGCCGTGGTAATGTCAATCCCACTGTTTACGCCATTGAGAAAAACGGAATGGATCACGCCGACTGCATCATGTGTGTAAGTGAGCTGACGCGCCAAACCGTTATCCACAAATATTACCAAGACCCTCGCAAGTGTTTTACCATGCACAATGCAGTGTCTCCTTTGTCAAAGGAAATTCAGGAGATTGTTCCTCATAAAAATCCGAAAGAAAAGATTGTAACTTTCTTAGGACGTATCACGATGCAAAAGGGTCCGGAATATTTCGTCGAAGCAGCGGCTATGGTGCTGAAACGTGCGCGTAATGTGCGTTTTGTCATGGCAGGTAGCGGAGACATGATGAACGCCATGATTCGTCTGGCTGCCGAAAGAGGCATTGCCGACCGTTTCCACTTCCCCGGATTCATGAAAGGCAAGCAAGTATACGAAGTGCTTAAAGCAAGCGATGTATATATCATGCCCTCGGTATCTGAGCCGTTTGGTATCTCGCCGTTGGAAGCCATGCAGTGTAGCGTTCCTACCATTATATCCAAGCAGTCGGGCTGTGCCGAGATTTTGGACAAGTGTATCAAGATTGATTATTGGGATATTCATGCGATGGCAGATGCCATTCACTCTATCTGTACCAACGAATCACTCTATGAATACTTGCGCGATGAAGGCAAGAAAGAAGTTGATGGTATCGTATGGGAAAAGGTAGGATTGAAAGTACGTGCCCTGTATGATCAAGTTTTAAGCAACTATGGTAAATAATAATCTAACTCAATCGTTATGAAAACAATCTGTCTTTACTTTGAAATACACCAGATAATTCACCTGAAACGTTATCGTTTCTTCGAAATCGGCACAGACCACTACTATTATGATGATTATGCCAACGAGCAAGGCATCAACGAAGTGGCTGAGCGTTCTTATATTCCTGCTCTGAAAACGCTGATAGAAATGGCTAAGGCCAATGAAGGAGCGTTTAAAGTAGCTCTCTCTATTTCCGGCGTGGCTTTGGAACAGCTTGAAATTTATGCTCCTGCTGTTATTGAACTTCTGCATGAGTTGAACGCTACGGGGTGTTGCGAATTTGTTTGCGAACCTTATTCTCACGGTTTGTCTTCGTTGAAGAATGAAGACTGCTTCCGCGAAGAAGTAGAAGCAATGCGCCGTAAAGTAAAAGATTTCTTTGGTCAGGAGCCGAAAGTATTCCGCAATTCCAGCTTGATTTACGACAATGAAATCGGCGGTATCGTAGCCAGCATGGGCTTTAAGGGAATGTTGGTTGAGGGTGCAAAACACGTCTTGGGATGGAAGAGTCCTCACTACCTCTACCACTGCTCTGAGAATCCTAATTTGAAACTGTTGATGCGCGACTTCAAGTTGTCGGACGACATCAGCCTTCGTTTCTCGAACACCGAATGGAATGAATATCCGTTGTTTGCCGACACCTATATCGGCTGGATAGCTTCGCTGCCCGAAAACGAACAGGTCATCAATATCTTCATGGAACTCTCGGCATTGGGTATGGCTCAACCGCTGTCATCTAACATTCTGGAGTTCTTGAAGGCATTGCCGGTATGCGCAAAACAGAAAGGCATTACTTTCTCTACGCCGTCAGAAATCGTTACCAAGCTGAAATCAGTAGACATGGTAGACGTGGCTTACCCGATGTCATGGTCAGACGAAGAACGCGACATCAGTCCGTGGTTGGGTAACGTGATGCAGCGTGAGGCCTTTAATAAGTTGTATAGTGTAGCCGAACGTGTTTACCTCTGCACTGATAAGCGTATCAAGCAAGATTGGTATTACCTTCAGGCAAGTAACAACTTCCGTTTCATGACTACGAAGGACACGGGTGTAGGATTGAACCGCGGTATCTATGATTCTCCGTACGATGCCTTTACTAACTACATGAACATCTTGGGTGATTTCATCGGACGTGTAAATGCACTCTATCCGGTAGATATGGACGATGAAGAACTCAACTCATTGCTGACTACCATCAAGAATCAGGAAAGTGAATTGGTTCAGCTTACCGATGAGGTGAAGAAGTTGCAAGACGAATTGAAGAAAGCTGAAGCTGCTCCAAAGAAAACGGCAGCCAAGAAGACTACTACCAAGAAAGCGGTAGCTAAGAAAGAAGATAAAGAGGCATAATCCTCTTGAATCATATTAAAAACGCGGATTTGCAGAAAGGACTAAATGTTCAACTGCAAATCCGCGTTTTTTTGTCGGGTAGAAACGGTTGGCTTAGCTGTTCTTTGCTTCTCCTTCCGTGCTTCCCGCCGATGAAGCCATAAACAACCGCGCAAGGTTCGTTTTCTCACCCACTACCCATACGATGTCTCCTTTACGGAAAGGAACGTTTACATCGGGCTTCCGAAGTGAACCTTCCGTAGCCGATTCCACACCCACAACCAAGCAATGGAACTTGTTACGGATGCCGCTTTCGCGAATCGTATGTCCGCAGAAGGGAGAGGAAGAGTCTATTACAAATTGTTTCAGGTACATTTCGTGCTGCTCAAAGTTATCATCCTGCTTGTTGTCTTTTACCTTTTCGGCTTGTGCGCCGAAAAGCGAAAGCTGTTCGTCTGTGCCGATAACCTGAAGCGTGTCGTTCGGATAAATCCGATTGCCGCCGCCGGGGATGTTGATGCGATGCGTTCCGCGGATAATCGAGGCTACATGTACGTCGTACTTCTTACCCAAATCAAGTTCCTGCAAGGTGCGTCCCGCCCAAAGCGAATCGGCGGGAATCGTGAAATCGCTCAGGTGAAGGTCTCGGTCGAGCAAGCTGCCGGCATATTCCGGCTGTTTTTCGCCTAAATATTCTTTGTGCATCTCTTTTGACCGGAGATTCTGAACAAAGACCCGTTCTAAAGCGATGGATTGCTTTTTCAAGAAACGGGAAAGAATGATTATCAGTACAGCGATAATGGCTATTCCTACCATGAGAGCCACCGAAGCTTCGAACAGTTGCTTGATGACGTAAACCAAGAAAGAGACGGCTATCAGGATACGTAACACGATAAGCGAAAGGAGAGGAGCGCGGTTAAACCGGTTGTCGACCCACAGCGAACGGAATTCTGACGAATGGTTTTTCTTCATGATCAGTGCGCGGAGGAAAGGAGCCAGCAGTCCGATGGTCAACACGGCTCCTGCGATGCGTCCCCATCCGTCGCCCAGCACCGAAACCAGCATCGGAACAAAGAAATTCAGCGAAAGCATGGTTACGGCGATACACAGTACCGAGTAGATGGCAACCACACGGATTATCGCCGACACCAGTTTATGCCATTTATTCTCGTGGCTTACCGTCTGTGCTCCCGTAGCGTAATGTTCAAGCAAGTGTTTCCAGCGGACCGGCATATAGCGGTCTACTACCCGATAAGCAGGTCCGGACAGACGAATCATGTACGGCGTGAGGAAGGTGGTGATAACCGATACGGCAACCACGATAGGGTAAAGGAAATGGCTCGTAACGTTCAGGCTTACGCCCAGCGAGGCGATGATGAAAGCAAACTCGCCTATCTGGGTCAGACTGAATCCGCACTGCATGGCTATTTTCAGCGGCTGACCGGATAACAGGACACCTGCCGTTCCGAACACGGTTTGTCCCACAAGGATGGCTGCAACGATAACCAATATCGGTACGATGTATTCTACTATCATGTTCGGATCGACCATCATGCCCACCGAAACGAAGAAGATGGCTCCGAACAAATCCTTTACCGGAGCCACTAACTTGTCAATGTTTTCCGACTCTATCGTTTCGGCAAGGATGGAACCCATGATAAAAGCTCCGAATGCGGGCGAGAAACCCACGTTGGCAGCAAACACCACCATGCCGAAACACAGAGCCAGCGACACGATGAGTAACGTTTCGCTGTTCATCAGCTTGCGCACGCGCTTCAGGAACAGCGGAATCAGGTAGATGCCTACCACGAACCACAGAATCAGGAAAAACAACAGTTTCAGTATGCTGTATCCCATTTCGCCCCCTTCAAAGTTCTTGCTTACCGCCATCGTAGACAGCATCACCATCAGCACGATGGCAAGGATGTCTTCCAGAATCAGGATACTCAGCACGATGCCCGCAAAGCGTTGCTGCCTTAGTCCGAGGTCGTCGAACGCCTTGTAGATAATGGTGGTAGACGACATGGCAAGCATACCTCCCAAGTAAATGCAGTCCATTTGTTTCCACCCGAACGACCATCCCACGACGATGCCAATCATTATCATGCAAAATATGATGGCGCACGCCGATATCACCGCCGAGCCTCCCACTTTCATCAGTTTCTTGAAGCTGAACTCAAGCCCCAAGGCGAAAAGAAGGAAGATAACGCCGATTTCAGACCACGTTTGTATGTTGGCGGCATCGGTTACAGACGGCGTAAAGGTGAAATGCGGACTGGAGATAAAGCCCGCTACGATGTAACCGAGAACTAAAGGTTGCTTCAGCTTTTTGAAGAGAAGCGTCATAATGCCGGCGCAAATAAGGATGAGCGCCAAGTCACTGATTAATGGAGCTAAATGAGACATTTGTTTCTGAATGTTAGATTACGCAAACAAAGTTATATATTTCTTTGCGTTTTTCCTAAAATATGTTCGATTATGAGTGATATCCGTTACATTCCCAGCCATTGTGAGAGTAATGCTTTTATCTCTTGCTGCGTCTTTTCGTCGAAGCTCGCAATGCGTGTAGAGTGACTTCCTCCGGGGAGTACGAATACGTGGATGTTTTTCTTGCCTTTCAGCCACGTTACGCCCGATGCCGTCCACGGGTCATCGCCTCCGTAGATGTAAATCATGTCGGGGTCGTTCTCCTGTAAGAATTTTACGGTGTGTTTATACAGCGTGTCGTCGAACGTCAGTCCCGACAGGTCTTCGGGCAGCATGACACGGCGCAGGTAATCTTTCGCGCTCTTGATGCTCAGATACGGTTTAAACGGTTCGATGTCATACCCATAATATCCCAGTTCTTTAGCCGCCTGAACGTTAAACGAAGGGTAGGGAGTCTGGAGAGAAAAATACCCCGGTTCGCTGATGGTTATCAGATGGTGGAACCATGCTTGGTCGGGTGCATCCTCCGCGGGGATTGCTGTCAGCGGAGTTCCCCACTGCCATAAGGCAAACGAATATTCAAGCACGCAGTAATCGAACACGTCGGCAATGGGAATGCGGAACGTATATCCTTTCTCTTTGCAATAGCTGTCGAGCATTGGCAGCAACGCCTGCTTGCGTTTCAATAAGGAGAGCTGGGCATTTTTGACGGCATTGCGCGATGCGGCGTTTCCTACCTTGTCGCGTAAGAACACTTCGTGTCTGCCGTCTTCCAGCGACTTGTTCAGCGGAGCCACGTAGGGGACGGAGACATCCACATCGTCGGGGTAGTAAGAACGGTAGAACATGGTGGTTTGTCCTCCCTTGCTGATTCCGGTGGCTATCCATTTCCCGCCGTACAGCCGTTTGAATGTCGTATTCACGTGATGCAAATCGGCAAGCGAGTTCTTTACTGTCAGATAATCCCAGTTGCAAGGCTGAGGCATTGACTTGCCGAAGTACCGGTATTCAACGAATATCAGATTGGCGTTCAGCAGCTTCGACAATTCCTCCTTGTATTTGGGATTCACCGCATAGTTGGCGTCATATCCCTCTGTAACCAGAACGGTGGGACGGTCGTATCCCGCGTGTGCCACGATGACGCGCTGTTTGAAACTTCCTGCTTCCGGATGCTCCGGGTCGAGCAGTTGGTCGATGTACATCACGAATTTATCGGCATACTGCGTGCTTGCCAGTGTGTCAACATCTGTTATTCCCGGCAGATTTTTCAGCTTCTGCCAAACTTCTTGATTTACGGCTCCGGCGGTTACTGCCTGTGTCAAGAGTAATACCAGCAGTAAAGCCAGTCGCCCGATGGTCATTTTTTGTGTTTTCATTTTGTTTTTGTACATTAACGGGTTTATAATCCTTTTGCTTTTGCTTCGTTCCAGATGGCATCCATTTCCTCCAGCGACATGTCAGTCAGCTTCTGTCCCTGTTTGATGGTATGTTCTTCAAGGTAATTGAAACGGCGGATAAACTTCTGGTTCGTGCGTTCCAGCGCATTGTCGGGGTTGATTTTATAGAGCCGTGCGGCATTTATCAGGCTGAACATCACGTCGCCGAACTCGGCTTCCGCCTTGTCTTTGTCCATGTTTCCCACTTCGGCCTCAAATTCAGAAACCTCTTCTTTTACCTTCTCCCATACCTGTTCGCGTTCCTCCCAGTCGAAGCCCACGTTACGCGCCTTGTCTTGGATGCGGTACGCCTTGATGAGCGAGGGCAACGCCTGCGGAACGCCGCTCAACACCGATTTGTTACCGTCTTTTTCCTTCAGTTTAATCTGTTCCCAGTTTTCCGATACCTTTTCGGCAGTATCCGCCTTTACCTCTCCGAATACATGCGGATGGCGGAATATCAGTTTGTCGCAGAGCTTGTCGCACACGTCCTTGATGTCGAAATCTCCGGTTTCGCTGCCTATTTTCGCATAAAACACCACGTGGAGCAACACGTCGCCCAACTCTTTACAGATGTCTTTTTTGTCATCTTTCATCAGCGCGTCACACAGTTCGTATACCTCTTCGATGGTATTGGGCCGTAAACTTTCATTGGTTTGTTTTCTGTCCCACGGACATTTTACGCGCAACTCGTCCAGCACGTCGAGCAGCCGCCCGAATGCCTCCATTTGTTCTTTTCTTGTATGTGTCATTGTTCTTTTTATTTGTATGAACCTGTCGAAACCCTCCCGCCCGGCGAAAACATGGAAGAAAATCTCCGCTCTCAGGTCGCTAAAAATGCTACCGTAAGCGTTGTCCGTTCCATGCGGTAAAGTTACCCGTTTCTACCCATAAGGTTATCCCGTTCTATGGGTAGCGTTTTTCCCGGCTTCCGGCAAGGCAGGAAACGTTTGAACAAGCCCTGTTTTAAAGTCAGGCAAAATTAAACAAAACATTTTAATAATTAAATACTTAATATATGGTATTGCTTGAGCCGTAGAAAAGTCGTACCTTTGCAGCGGTTTTAGAAATCTGCTGAACTTTCACTTTAATACATTTTATATTTATGACCATGAATTTTAAAGAAGGCCGTTGGAACCACGAAATTAACGTAACCGATTTCGTTAAGACGAATATTACCTCTTACGAAGGCGATGCGTCTTTTTTGGTGGGTGCAACAGAACGTACTAAAGCAGTGTGGAACAAATGTTTGGAGGCATTAGCCGAAGAACGTGCGAATAACGGAGTACGCTCGCTCGATCCGTCGACCGTTTCTACCATTACCTCTTTCGCTCCCGGATACATTGATAAGGAGAATGAAGTAATCGTTGGTTTACAAACAGACGAAGTATTGCGTCGGGCTATCAAACCTTACGGTGGCATTAAGGTGGTGGAAAAGGCATGTCGTGAAAACGGTGTGGAAGTTGACGCAAAAGTAAAAGACATATTTACGCATTATCGCAAGACGCATAACGATGGTGTGTTCGATGCTTATACCGAAGAAATTCGTTCGTTCCGCTCGTTAGGATTCCTTACCGGATTACCGGACAACTATGCCCGTGGTCGTATTATTGGCGATTACCGTCGGTTGGCGCTTTACGGACTTGACCGTTTGATTGAAGCAAAGCAGGATGATTTGCGTCATCTGACAGGACCGATGACGGACGCACGTATCCGCCTGCGTGAAGAAGTGGCGGAGCAAATCAAGGCGCTGAAAGAAATCAAGATATTGGGCGAACAGTACGGACTCGACCTGAGCCGCCCGGCTACAAACGCCCGCGAGGCAGTACAGTGGGTGTATATGGCTTATCTTGCTGCCGTGAAAGAACAAGACGGAGCAGCCATGTCGCTGGGTAACGTTTCGTCGTTCCTCGACATCTACATCGAGTACGATATGACTCACGGACTGCTGGACGAGGTTCATGCACAGGAATTGATAGACCAGTTTGTTATCAAGTTGCGCATGGTGCGCCACTTGCGTATGCAGGCTTATACCGACATCTTTGCCGGAGACCCCACTTGGGTTACGGAATCTATCGCCGGACGTTTCAACGATGGACGTGTAAAGGTTACCAAAACCTCGTTCCGTTTCCTCCAGACGCTGTATAATTTGGGCCCGTCGCCCGAACCGAACCTCACCGTGCTGTGGAGTCCGGAGTTGCCCGAAGGCTTCAAGCAGTTCTGCGCACAGGTTTCCATCGACACGTCTTCCATCCAATATGAAAACGACGACTTGATGCGCGAGGTGCGCGGCTCTGATGACTACGGCATCGCATGTTGTGTGTCTTACCAAGACATCGGCCGCCACATCCAGTTCTTCGGTGCACGCTGTAATCTGGCAAAGGCATTGCTGCTTGCCATTAACGGCGGACGTTGCGAGAACACGGGTACGCTGATGGTGAAAGACATCCCCGTATTGAGCGGCGATGTGTTGAACTTCGAAGAAGTGTTGGCTAACTATAAGAAGGTGCTGAAAGAGATGGCTCGCGTGTATAACGAAGCGATGAACATCATCCACTACATGCACGATAAGTATTATTACGAAAAAGCGCAGATGGCGTTTGTTGACACCGATCCTGCCATTAACTTGGCTTACGGTGTGGCAGGTATGTCTATCGCTGTCGACTCGTTGTCGGCAATCAAGTATGCCAAAGTAACGGCAAAACGTAACGACATCGGTCTGACCGAAGGTTTCGACATCGAAGGCGAGTTCCCCTGCTTCGGTAATGACGACGACCGTGTAGACCATCTGGCTGTCGACCTGATTTATTACTTCGATGAAGAATTGAAGAAACTTCCGGTTTACAAGAACGCCAAACCTACCCTGTCTATTCTTACCATTACATCGAACGTGATGTACGGAAAGAAAACGGGAGCTACCCCCGACGGACGCGCCAAAGGCATCGCTTTTGCTCCGGGAGCCAACCCGATGCACGGACGCGACAAGAACGGTGCCATCGCTTCGTTAAGTTCGGTAGCCAAACTGCGTTACCGCGACTCGCAAGACGGAATCAGCAACACGTTCTCTATCGTTCCGAAATCGCTGGGTGTAGATATGGAAAGCCGTATCGAAAACCTCGTAACGATGATGGACGGTTACTTCGTGAAAGGCGCTCACCACTTGAACGTAAACGTGTTGAACCGCGAAATGCTGGAAGACGCGATGGAGCATCCGGAGAAATATCCGCAACTCACCATCCGCGTATCGGGCTATGCCGTAAACTTCATCAAGCTGAGCCGTGAGCATCAGTTGGAAGTTATTTCGCGTAGCTTCCACGAACGCATGTAATCAGAATTTTTAAACATACGGTAATCGGGCACGGAATATGCGGATAGACAGTCCCGCTTTCCGTGTCCGATTCTTTTTATCAGGATAACTTGAAAACGATAAAATAATTTATGATTAGAGTACATTCGTACGAATCGCTCGGCACGTACGACGGTCCGGGCATCCGCCTTGTGGTATTTTTGCAAGGATGTAATTTCCGCTGCCTGTATTGCGCCAATCCCGACACGATAGATGCCAAAGGCGAGAGTAAGGAAACTTCACCCGAAGAAATCTTGCGCATGGCGGTGAGTCAGAAACCTTTTTTCGGTAAGAAGGGCGGAATAACATTCAGTGGCGGCGAGCCTACCTTTCAAGCCAAATCGCTCGTACCGCTGTTTCGTCTGTTGAAAGAAGCCGGTATCCATATCTGTGTTGATACGAACGGCGGAATATGGAATAGCGATGTGGAAGAACTATTTTCGCTGGCCGACCTTGTCTTGCTCGATGTGAAAGAGTTTAACAACGAACGTCACCGCTTGCTTACTTCGCGAGGCAACGAGCAGACGCTGAAAACTGCCGCATGGCTGGAGGCTCACGGCAAACCCTTTTGGTTGCGCTATGTAGCAGTACAAGGGTATAGTGCCTTTTCTGAAGACATCGAGGCGTTAGGCAATCATTTTAAAGATTACCGGATGATTGAGCGGGTGGAGATTTTGCCCTATCACACGCTGGGTGTGCATAAATACGAGGCAATGGGCATGACGTATCGCCTGACTAACGTTCCGGTAAATACTCCGCAGCAGTTAGACGAAATAAAACAGTTGTTCAGCAAGTATTTCAAAACCGTTTATGTGAATTAGCGAAAATTTTTGATAAAAAATTCGGAGGCTGTGCAGTATTCCATATATCGGGACATTTTATGGATGTCAATTGAAAGAAAACTATAACAAATGAGCTATATGGAGAAGATGTTAACTGCGGAAAGTGCCGTGATGGAAAAAACTGTTTCGCAAAAAGTAACCAGTAAGCAATTAGAAGCAAAGATTACTGCCTATACAGTTCTGTTTGCAGTAATCATCCTCAATGTATTATGGTGGGCAGGAAGCCGTTCGATTGTTCCGGAAAACGTTCCGGCAATGTCAACATTAGAAACGGTGCAACACCCTCACTTGTATACTCAGATTGAGGTTCATCCCTAACTAAAAACAGGTGTGTTTTTTATCAGGCACGGATTACGCAACCCCTGAAAGTGAAGCGTAATTCGTGCCTGAGTTGTTTCAGAGCCTGTTTCAATTTAAACAGGCTCTGAAAGAGGATTATTCTGCATATTCAAGCAACAGTTCCATGATCTGACAAGCTGATTTGGCAACCGATGTACCCGGTCCGAAAATAGCCATTACGCCTGCTTGGTATAAGAAATCGTAATCTTGCGGAGGGATGACACCGCCTGCAAAAACCAAGATGTCTTCGCGTCCCAAACGTTTCAGTTCGGCTATGATTTGCGGAATCAGCGTCTTATGTCCTGCCGCCAATGACGATACGCCTACTGCATGTACGTCGTTCTCTACAGCTTCGCGCGCAGCCTCTTCCGGCGTTTGGAACAGGGGTCCCATATCTACGTCGAACCCGCAATCGGCAAATCCGGTTGCTACCACTTTGGCTCCGCGGTCGTGTCCGTCCTGCCCCATTTTGGCAATCATGACACGCGGGCGCCGTCCTTCTCTCTTTGCAAACTCTTCGGTCAGTCCGCACGCCCTTGCGAAATCTGCATCCTTTTTACTTTCTGATGAATACACGCCTGATATAGTTCTGATTATTGCTTTATAACGTCCTACTACCGCTTCGCAGGCATCCGAGATTTCTCCCAGCGTAGCCCGTACCCGTGCTGCCTCTACTGCCAGCTCCAGCAGGTTTCCTTTTCCGGTTTTCACACATTCGGTAATTGCCGCCAGTGCGCGGTCTACTTCGGCTTGGTTTCGTCCCTCCTTCAGTCGGCGCAGGTTTTCTATCTGCTCTTGGCGTACGGCAGTGTTGTCTACTTCCAAGATGTCAATCGGGTCTTCTTTTTCCAAGCGATACTTGTTTGTACCCACGATGGTCTGTTCGCCGGAGTCGATGCGGGCCTGCGTGCGTGCGGCAGCTTCTTCGATACGCATTTTAGGAATACCGGTCTCAATAGCCTTTGCCATGCCTCCCAAGCGCTCGATTTCCTGAATGTGTTCCCAAGCGCGGTGAGCCAGTTCGTTGGTCAGCGATTCCACGTAATAAGAACCACCCCACGGGTCTACGTTTTTACAGATTTGGGTTTCTTCCTGAATGTAAATCTGCGTATTGCGGGCGATACGTGCCGAGAAGTCGGTAGGCAGTGCAATCGCCTCGTCAAGCGCATTGGTGTGGAGTGACTGCGTATGTCCTAATGCTGCTGCCATAGCTTCGATGCAAGTACGTCCTACGTTGTTGAACGGGTCTTGCTCGGTGAGCGACCATCCCGAAGTCTGCGAGTGGGTACGCAGCGCCAGCGATTTCGGATTCTTCGGGTTAAACTGTTTCACGATTTTAGCCCACAACATACGTCTTTGCACGCATCTTGGCAATTTCCATGAAATGGTTCATGCCGATAGCCCAGAAAGAAAGACAGGCGGGGAGCAAAGGCATCGATGTCGATACCGGCAGCCACTCCCGCGCGTAGGTATTCCAGTCCGTCGGCAAGCGTGTAAGCCAGTTCGATGTCGGCAGTAGCTCCTGCTTCCTGCATGTGGTATCCGGAAATAGAGATGGAATTGAACTTCGGCATCTTCTGCGAGGTATATTCAAAGATGTCGGAAATGATTTTCATGGAGAATGCGGGCGGATAAATATAAGTATTGCGCACCATGAACTCTTTCAGAATATCGTTTTGGATGGTTCCTGCCATCTCTTCCAACTTGGCTCCCTGTTCCAGTCCGGCATTGATGTAGAATGCCATGATAGGAAGCACCGCCCCGTTCATGGTCATGGATACCGACATCTTGTTCAGCGGAATACCGTCGAAAAGCACCTTCATGTTTTCCAGCGAACAGATAGACACACCTGCCTTACCCACATCGCCCACTACGCGCGGGTGGTCGGGGTCGTATCCACGGTGAGTCGGGAGGTCGAACGCCACAGACAGTCCCTTCTGTCCCGAAGCCAGATTACGGCGATAAAATGCGTTCGATTCTTCAGCAGTAGAAAATCCGGCATACTGTCGGATAGTCCACGGGCGGAACGTGTACATCATAGAGTAGGGGCCGCGCAAGTAAGGAGGAATACCTGCCGCATAATCAAGATGCTCCATGCCCTCAAGGTCTTCTTTCGTGTAAACCGGTTTCACCTGAATCTGTTCGGGCGTTTTCCAGTTTGCTTCAATGCCGTTGGCTTTTTGCCACTCCATGCCGTTTTGCGGATGGAATCCGGCGAATATATCAATATGTTTAAAGTTGGGTTTCATAGATTTTAAGTTTGGAGGATTGCCTTATCAGCTTAATAACTTTTTATTGTATTCTTTCAGTGTCTCCAATACATTGCAACGAACGTGGATGAAGTTTTCGATGCCGGCGGCTTTCAGCTCGTCCATACATGCCGGTGCACCTGCTACGATGAACATGGCGCGGCCGTTCAGGGCTTTGAATGCCGGGATAGCGTATTCGGCGTATTCATCGTCGCTGGAACAGAGAACCACGATGTCGGCGTTCGCTTTCATGGCAGCTTCGATGCCTTCTTCCACGGTGGGGAATCCCAAGTTGTCGATGACTTCGTAACCCGCACAAGCAAGGAAGTTGCAAGAGAACTGTGCGCGTGCCTGACGCATAGCCAAGTTTCCGATGGTCAGCATGAATGCTTTCGGACGCTTGCCGGAATGTTCGGTTTCGAGGCGGAGCGCTTCAAACTCGCTGGCAGCGCGGTCAGTGTTCAGGGTGGCAAATTCGCCGGCCTCGTCGCCATGTCCGCAGCAGCACGCATGTTCTAGCGGGGCTTTCTCGCCTGCGGTTTCGTTGAAATTCGGATATTGATTGGTTCCCAACAAGATTTCTTTGCGTTTCGATACCGCTTCGTGGCGTGCGCGGTTCTTTGCTGTTTACGGCGTTTTGCACGCTGCTGTCCAGCACGGCTTTCACCATACCGCCCGCTTCTTCCGTCTGCAAGAACAAATCCCATGCTTGCTTGGCGATAGACACGGTAAGGTTTTCAATGTAATACGAACCGGCAGCCGGGTCGACGATGCGGTTCAGGTGAGATTCTTCTTTCAACAGCAACTGCTGATTACGGGCGATGCGTTCAGAAAAATCGTTCGGTGTTTCGTATGCCTTGTCGAACGGAGTTACGGTGATTGAATCTACGCCCGCTATCGCTGCACTCATGGCTTCGGTTTGCGTGCGGAGCAGGTTTACGTGCGCATCGAACAGCGTCAGGTTGAACGACGAAGTTTCGGCATGTACCGCCATCTGGCAGGCACACTGGCAAGCGGGGTGATATTCGTTTACGATGTCTGCCCACAACATGCGCGCTGCACGGAATTTCGCAATCTCCATGAAGTAGTTGGAACTGATTCCGAAGTTGAATTTAATCTTTTTGGCAGCCAGATCAGCAGAGACTCCCGCCTCCGTCAGCCGGCTCAAATATTCGTTACCCCACGCTAAAGCATACCCCAATTCCTGATAAATATAAGCGCCTGCGTTGTTCAAGGCGAGAGAGTTGACCGCGATACACCGGAACTTGGGATAAGGAGCCATCACCTCAACCAATTCTTTGGCATTGGCTATCAGTCCGCTCACATTTTTACCCTTCTTTATCATCCGGCTGATGGGGTCGAAATCCAAAGAGCCTTGCAGCTTTTCAGGGTTGTAACCCTTTTCTTTGAAATATTCGGTCAGCAGCTTGGCTAACTCTACGGTATGCCGCTGGCAAGTCTTGAAGTTCAGTTCCACGCATTCGCAGCAAATATCTTTCAGTAACGTGCGGATATAATCGGCATTCAGGTCTTTTGCTTTGATATGAAAACCCAGCGAATCAATACCTTTGTTCAGCAAGTCGAGAGCTTTGGCATTGGCTTCAGCCGGATTGTCCACACGGATATCCTGCCGGACAAACCATGTATTGTCATCTTTCTTGTTGCCTCGGATGTAAGGATATTGTCCCGGAAGTCCTTCGGTTGTTTTCAGGCCCTCCAAATCTTCGCGGCGGTAGAAAGGTTTTACTTTAAATCCTTCGTTGGTTTTCCATACCAACTTCTTTTCGTAATCGGCTCCCTTCAGGTCTACCATGATTTTATCCATCCATTCTTGGGTTGTGACGGCTGGAAAATCCGAAAAGAGTTTTTCTTTACTATCTGCCATAGTGAATCAGTGTTTTTGTTGATATTAAATTAAGTCCCGATGTTTGGAAGTATCGGTTAGGGCAAATATACAAATAAAAGAAGAATGGAGGCAAGAAGAACAAAATATTTTAAGAAATTGTACAAATGTTTTGTGTACAAGGTTTTATTTCGCAGCAGAACCCGGCAGAAAACAGGGTTTTCGCCGGGTTCCGGTTAGGGTGACAGGGGCTTGTGTCAGGATTAACGGATGAAGTCCCATTCATCATCTCCTTCATCGAAATGGTCTTCGCCGTCATCGTGTTCGTCGTCACGGCTGTGGCGGCGGTGATGTTTTACGTGGCGGTTATCCCACTCGTCATCTCCTTCGTCGAAATGGTCTTCGCCATCGTCCCATTCTTTGTTAAACCGTCCGCCGAAGTAAATCCGTCCGTCATTCCACCGGTCGTCGCTGTACCGGCGTATCACTTTGCCCCGTTCCGAAACGAGGTACATCCCGTCTCGTCTGCCGCAATCCACCTGTACAGCGAAATATCGTCCGCGTGGGGTTTCCAGAAGCTGGTTGTCGTTGTCGTCGATGTCGGAATAAGCAAATCCCGCACGTTTCAAGCCTACGATAACTCGTTCGGGCAACTGGTTCCGCCTTACTTCCCAAAGCGTATGAAGCCATTTTGCATTGCCGTCGAACAAGATTATTTTTTCTATACCGTGATGTCTGATTTTTATTTCAACAAACCCGTCGTCGGTGTCTCTGTCAAGAATCCTGCATCCGGGATATTTTTGTTTGATGAAAGAATTGACGGCTCTTCGTGGGGGGACGTTTCTCCGCATCGAGGGTACGTTTGCTTCATTTCTTTCTAACTCTACATTGCCGGCATACGCTGTGGTTAGTGATAGCGCAATGCTTGTCAGGGCTGCTGTGATAAAATGCTTCGTTCTCATAATCATCAGATTATATCGTGTTTCTGCAAAAATATGGATTTATTTGATAGAACGTGTTTTTGTTAACATTATTAATATAAATTGCTTAAACTTTATCCGGCTTTGTAGGAGCTTAAAAAAACGCTACCCATAGAACCGGTGGTTTCTATGGGTAGCGTGAAGCAATTCTACCGCTTAGGCGGGAAGATGCTAACGGTAGTGTTTTGTGGAGGAATAGATCTGCCTGTTGACTGTTGGTTTTCAGTGCTTTAGAAATATTTCTCCAGTTTCTTTATCATCATGCCTAAACAGAATACTACCACGTGGTCTCCTTCTTGAATCATGGTATTACCTGTAACCAACATGCCTTCCCCGTTTCGGGTCAGTCCGCCGATGGTTGCGCCTTTAGGCAGCCCGATGTCTTTTACGGGAGCTTTTGTGATGCGCGACCCTGCCTTGACGGTAAATTCCGCTACGTCGGCATCGGCAAATGTCAGACACTTTACGTTTGAAACGTCGGCGTCCAGCATCATTTGATAGATATGGCTTGCGGCGATGAATTTTTTGTTGATAACCGTTCCGATGTCTAAACTTTCAGCCATGCTGATATAGTCGACGTTTTCTACCTGCGCAATCACCTTCGTAACGCCCATTCGCTTGGCAGCCAAACAAGCCAGAATGTTGGTTTCCGAGCTTCCCGTCAGTGCCACGAAAGCCTCGGTGTTGCGTATACCCTCCTCGCGCAGCAGTTCGATGTCGCGTCCGTCTCCGTTGATAATCATCACCTTGTCGTCTACCAGTTCGGTCAGGCGGTTGCAGCGGTTCAGGTCGTTCTCTATGATTTTGGCATGGATGTCTTCAGGCATATACTGCACCGTGCGCACGGCTATCCGGCTGCCTCCCATAATCATAACGTTATGTATGTCGGGTTCGTTTTCCTTTCCGGATATTTTGCGGATGTAAGGGATGTATTTCTTTGTTGTGGTAAAGTAAACTACATCGTTCAGCCGGATGGTGTCATCTCCTCGCGGGATAATCGTTTCGCTTCCGCGCTTGATGGCTACGATATGGAACGGGATGTTTTGTCCGCCCAGTTCGTGAAGCGGAACGTTCAGAATCTCAGCCGTTTCACGCATTTTAGTACCCAGCATTACCAATGCGCCTCCGGCAAATTCCCACCATTGGCGTATCCAGCTCAGCTTCACGGCATCTACGATTTCGCGTGCGGCAAGCATTTCCGGATAAATCAGCGAGTGTACGCCCAAGCGGGAAAAAAACTCTTTGTGTTTAGGCAGCAGGTACTCGTAATTGTCGATACGCGCTACCGTTTTCTTCGCTCCCAAGTTCGTGGCAAGCATACACGCGGTCATGTTTTGACTTTCGTAGGGAGTTACGGCGATAAACAAGTCGGCATTGGCTACTCCGGCTTCTTTTAAACCATTAATCGAGGTTGGAGACAGGTTGACCGTCATTAAGTCGAGGTTGTTTCCCATCCGGCTTAACTTTTCGTCATCCTCGTCCATTAATATAATGTCTTGTTTTTCGCCCGAAAGCAGTTTGGCGAGGTGGGTTCCTACCGCTCCTGCGCCTGCAATGATGATTTTCATAAGTTTAACGTATGAATAATAGCATGATATATACTGTCTTCGTCAAAGCCACACAAGGCACGAAGTTCTTTTACTGTACCGTGTTGGATGAAACGGTCCGGGATGCCCAAGCGCTTTACGGCAGGTGTGTAACCGTGGTCTGCCATAAATTCAAGCAATGCGCTTCCCATGCCTCCTTTTAGCACACCGTCTTCTACTGTAATGACGTGTCGGAAGTTGCGTCCTATTTCGTGGAGCATCTCCTCGTCAATGGGTTTCAGGAATCGCAAGTCGTAATGTGCGATGCTGCATCCGGTTTCTTTCTCGGCACGCCGGATGGCTGCTGCGGCATCGTTTCCAATCGGTCCGATGGTTACTATGGCAAGGTCGGTACCCGATTTCATTTTCCGTCCTTTTCCTATTTCAACCTCCTCTAACGGACAGTGCCAGTCGTTCAGCACCCCTCTTCCCCTCGGATAGCGGATGGCAAAAGGACCACGGTCGGGGAGTTGGGCGGTGTACATCAGCCGCCGCAGTTCATGTTCGTCGTAAGGCGAGGCGATGATGAGGTTCGGTATAGGGCGCAAGTATGCCAAGTCGAATGCTCCGTGATGCGTAGGCCCGTCCTCGCCAACCAGTCCGGCACGGTCAAGGCAGAACACCACGTTGAGTTTTAATATGGCAACGTCGTGGATGATATTGTCGTACGCACGCTGCATGAACGACGAATAGACGTTACAGAACGGCAGCAATCCTTCTTTAGCCATTCCTCCTGAGAACGTCACGGCGTGACCTTCGGCAATGCCGACATCGAAAGCCCGTTCAGGCATTGCCTTCATCAGAATGTTCATCGAACATCCGGAAGGCATGGCAGGCGTGACACCCACTATTTTGTCGTTCTGCCGTGCCAGCTCCAGCAGGGTATTCCCGAATACGTCTTGGAACAATGGAGGCATCCCTGTGGTATCTGCCACGATACGTTCGCCCGTTTCCTTGTCGAATATGCCGGGAGCGTGCCACACGGTAGCCGCCTCTTCTGCCGGCTTGAATCCCTTGCCTTTCCGCGTATGAACGTGAAGCAGTTTCGGTCCTTTCATGTCTTTTATCTCCTTCAATACCCGTGTGAGCGCCGTCACATCATGTCCGTCCACCGGACCGAAATAGCGGATATTCATGCCCTCGAAAATGTTTTGCTGTTGCATGAGCATCGACTTCAGGCTGTTGTTGAAACGAATCAGGCTTTTGCGCCGTTCATCGTTCAGGATTCCCCAGCGATAAAGTTTTTTCGACAAAGCGTTCCGCAGGCGGTTATATCCTTCAGACGTATGCAGGTTAAGCAAATATTGCTTCATTCCCCCCACACTCCGGTCTATCGCCATGTTGTTGTCATTAAGAATGATAAGCAAATCATTGGGAGTAGACGACACATTGTTTAACCCCTCGAAAGCCAGTCCTCCGCTCATGGAGCCGTCTCCGATAACCGCTACCACCCGGCGGTTTTCCTCTCCTTTCCGTGCCGCAGCCACAGCCATACCGAGTGCAGCGGAAATGGAATTGGATGCGTGTCCGCACGTAAACGTATCATATTCGCTCTCTGTCGGTGTAGGAAACGGACAAAGGCCGTTCAGTTTGCGGTTTGTATAAAAGATGTCTCTGCGTCCGGTCAGTATCTTATGCCCATACGCCTGATGCCCTACGTCCCACACGATGCGGTCGTAAGGAGTATTAAATATATAATGAATGGCAACCGTCAGTTCCACTACGCCTAAGCTCGAACCAAAGTGCCCCGGATTACGTGAAAGTTCGTCGATTATTTTATCCCGAAGCTCGGCACACACCCGTGGCAAAGCCTCGACGGGCAGTTGGCGCAAGTCGTCAGGAGAATCTATTTTATTTAACAATTCGTATGAAGTCTTCTTTCATTCCCTGTTTCGTTAAACATTAATCGCACAAAATTAGCATAAATAAATAGATTGTACTTATTTTTGCGTAAAAAAGTACAGACACGCTTCCGTTGAGGCTTGGAAGAATATTTATTCGGGATGCTGAGACTTTTTCGAAAAAGAAACAAAATGTAAGAATCTTGCGATGATTTATGGAATTGAGAACTAAAGTAGAACTTCCTGTCGGACAATATGAAATCCGCCATGCCGATAAGTTAATGTTGTGGGGGTCGTGTTTTGCCGAAAATATCGGAGAAAAACTGGATGCTTACAAGTTTACTTGCGACGTTAATCCTTTCGGCATTTTATATAATCCGCTGTCGATAGCCGAGGGCATCGCCCAGCTTTACCGCGGAAAAAGATACACGGATGCCGATTTGCGTTACGACCGCGGACAATGGTTCAGCCTGATGCACCACGGTTCGTTTTCGTCGCCCGATAAAGCAGTCTGCCTCGAAGCTATCAACCGCCGTATGGAAGCAGGGGAAGAGCATCTGAAACAGGCTGATTGGCTGTTGTTTACGTGGGGAACGGCACGTGTGTACGAGTGGTGTGAGGACAGGAATATCGTAGGCAACTGCCACAAGCTGCCGGAACGGTTGTTTACGCGCCGTCTGCTGGAGGTGGAAGAAATCGTATCCGTTTATACCACCATGCTGGGCGAGCTTAAACGCATGAATCCCCACCTGAAAATCCTGTTTACGGTAAGCCCCATCCGCCACGTCAGAGACGGGATGCACGGCAATCAGGTGAGCAAAGCCACGCTGCTGCTTGCTGCCGACTGTTTGTGCCGCCGGTTATCCTACTGCCATTATTTTCCTTCTTACGAAATCATGATGGACGAGCTGCGCGACTACCGTTTTTATGCCGATGATATGTTTCATCCCACTCCTCTGGCTGTTAATTATATTTGGGAATGTTTTTCCGATACAGCCTTCTCTGCCGATACCCGGATTGTGATGAAGCAATGGGATGAAATCCGCCGGGGACTCGCTCACCGCCCGTTCGATGCCACATCCGAGGCATATCGCAGCTTTTTAAGTCAAATACTGTTAAAGATTGAAAGACTAAAAGAAAAATTACCGTACTTAGACGCGGAAAAAGAAATCAAGTTATGTCGAGCAATATTGAAGAAATAACTCTTGTCACGGGTGCGGAGCGTCATGGAAACGCTTCGGCACAGATTGATTGGATTCTGACGGACAGCCGTTCGCTGTGCTTTCCGGAAGAAACCTTATTTTTTGCGTTGAAAACCAAGCGCAACGATGGACACAAATATATAGACGACCTTTATACGCGCGGAGTGCGCAATTTTGTGGTGAGTACGTTGCCCGAAAACATTGCACGTTATGCCGATGCCAACTTTCTGTTGGTGGCAGACCCGCTGAAAGCCTTGCAGAAGCTGGCAGCACGCCGGCGCGAGCAGTTCGATGTGCCGGTTATAGGCATCACCGGCAGTAACGGGAAAACGGTGGTCAAAGAGTGGCTGTATCAGTTGCTCAGTCCGGAACGTATCATCACCCGTTCGCCCCGCAGCTATAATTCACAGATAGGCGTGCCCTTGTCGGTATGGCTGATGAATGAACATACCGAGCTGGGTATCTTCGAGGCCGGCATATCCGAGATGGGAGAAATGGAATCTCTTACTCCGATTATCCGCCCCACCATCGGCGTGCTGACCAACATCGGGTGGGCGCATCAGGAAAACTTTTCCTCGCTGCAAGACAAGTGCATGGAAAAAGTACAACTGTTTAAAGACTGCGACGTGATAATTTATAACGGCGATAACGAGCTGATAAGCAGCTGCATTGCAAAATCGCTCTTCACGGCACGTGAAATAGCATGGTCGATGAAAGACAGCGAACGCCCGCTCTTCATTGAGAAAATACAGAAAGACGATACCGGAACCACGATAAAATACCGCTACTTGGGGTTCTTTAAAGAATACCGAATCCCGTTTATTGACGATGCTTCCATTGAAAACTCGCTGAACTGTCTGGCAGTGGCGCTTTACCTGATGGTGTCGCCCGAACTTATCGCCGAACGGATGGCACGGTTGGAGCCGATTGCCATGCGTCTGGAAGTGAAAGAGGGAAAGAACGGATGCGTGTTGATTAACGACAGTTACAACTCCGATTTTGCTTCGCTGGACATTGCACTCGACTTTATGGCGCGTCGTTCCGAAGACAAACACCGTAAGCGTACCTTGATTTTGTCGGATATTCTTGAGAGCGGACAAACCAGCAAACTGCTTTACCGGCAGGTGGCAGACTTGGTACACAGCCGTGGCGTAAACCGCATTATCGGTGTGGGGAAAGAAATCTCCGAATCGGCATCGCGGTTTGAGATAGAAAAATCGTTCTTCCGCTCTACCTCCGAATTGTTGGAGTCCGGAATCCTGAACGGGCTGCGTAACGAAGTGGTACTTATCAAAGGAGCACGGGCTTTTCGTTTCGATACGATAACCGATTTGCTGGAACTGAAAGTACATGAAACCATTCTGGAAATCAATCTGAACGCTTTGGTTGACAACCTGAATCACTATCGTAACAAGTTGAAGCGTCAGGACACCAAAATGGTTTGCATGGTGAAAGCATCGGCGTACGGGGCAGGTTCATTCGAAGTGGCGAAAACGCTCGAAGACCAGCGTGTAGATTACTTGGCAGTGGCTGTTGCCGATGAGGGAGCCGACCTTCGCAAAGCAGGTATCCAAAGCTCCATCATCATCATGAATCCTGAAGTAACCGCTTTCCATACCATGTTCGATTACAAGCTCGAACCCGAAGTTTACAGTTTCCACTTGCTGGAAGAATTGATAAAAGCCGCCGAACGTGAGGGCGTGACCAACTTCCCGATTCATGTGAAAATAGATACAGGAATGCACCGGCTGGGTTTTGCACCTGAAGATATGTCCCGATTGGTGGAACGCCTGCATCGACAGAGTGCCGTGATTCCACGGTCGGTATTTTCGCATTTGGCGGGCAGTGACGATACCCGTTTCGATGCCTTTACCCGCCGCCAGATAGAGACGTTCGAAGCTGCCGCCGCCGAACTGCAAGCAGGATTCAATCATAAGATTCTGCGTCACATCTGTAACACGGCTGGCATCGAGCGTTACCCCGGCGCACAGTTTGACATGGTTCGTCTGGGCATCGGGCTGTACGGGGTAGACCCCTTTACCAATAAAATGCTTCATAACGTTACTACCCTGAAGACTACCATTCTCCAGATACGCGACGTTCCGGCAGAGGAAACCGTGGGCTACAGCCGGAAGGGAATCCTGAACCGCGATTCGCGCATTGCAGCCATCCCCATCGGATATGCCGACGGATTGAACCGACACTTGGGTAACGGACATGCCTACTGCCTTGTGAACGGACAGAAAGCTCCTTACGTGGGCAATATCTGTATGGATGTATGTATGATAGATGTGACAGACATCGACTGTAAAGAGGGTGATAAGGTGATTATCTTTGGCGACGACCTGCCTGTAACGGTGTTGTCAGACATTCTTGAAACCATTCCTTACGAGGTATTGACCAGCGTATCCAATCGCGTAAAACGCATTTATTACCAAGATTAACCCCATGAACATTATTCGATTTTGTAAGAACTGGACACTCCCGATAGCAATGGTATCGGGAGTGTTGCTTTATGTGGTCTACGTAAACATTCCCGCGCTTGCCCCGACCAAACCTTTTGTGGCACGTGCCGTCGACATCATTCAGCCGTTGCTGATATTCACGATGCTGTTTCTTGCCTTCTGTAAGATTAGCCTGCACGACCTGCGCCCCTGCCGCTGGCATTTGTGGCTGCTGCTGATACAAGGCGGGAGTTTCTCGCTGATGGCATTGCTCCTTATACTCTTGCCCCACTTCCCCGCACGCATCTTGGTAGAGGGTGCCATGCTCTGCATGATATGTCCTACGGCTACGGCTTCCGCCGTGGTAACACGCAAGTTGGGAGGCGATGCCGGACACATCACTACCTACATTATCCTCGCCAACCTGCTGACTTCGTTTCTTGTGCCCCTGCTGCTTCCTTTGGTGCATCCGCAGCCGGGTGTAAGTTTCGCAAGCGCCTTTACGCTTACGTTAGGCAAAGTCTTTCCGCTGCTGCTCTGTCCGTTTGTGGCAGCCATCCTGTTGCGCTACCTTTGTCCCAAGCTCCATGCGCGTGTCGCCGAGTATCAAGACCTCTCGTTCTACCTGTGGGCAGTAGCCCTTACCATCGCCATTGCGGTTACGGCTAAAAGTGTAGCTCACAGCGATGTCTCTTTCTGGTATCAGGCAGGGCTGGCAGTAATATCACTCGTGTGTTGCGCTTTACAGTTTATTTTCGGGAAACGCATAGGCAGCGTGTATGGCGATTCCATTACTGCCGGACAAGCATTGGGACAGAAAAATACCGCCCTCGCCATTTGGATGGGATATACGTTTTTCACTCCCGTAACCTCCCTTGCCGCCGGCTTTTACAGCGTATGGCATAATGTGGTCAACTCGTATCAGCTCTATCGTAAGCGGAAAGAGGAAGCATCGTCTGCCTCGGAATAAGCGAAACGATATCCTGTGGCGATAAATCATAACGGATTGTGCGGTTTTACTGATTTTCTTTTCTTTATATTATGTAATTTGCGTATATTTGCAGCTAAGTGGTTATTTATTATAGCAAATACAGATAACTTAAAACAACGATTACTATGGATTGCACGAATATCATTGGCGAAAAGATTAAATCGCTCAGAACACTCAAGGAAATAAGCATTGAAGAATTGGCGGAACGCTCGGAACTGACTGTCGACCAAATCCGCCGCATTGAAGATAACATCGACATCCCTTCGCTGGCTCCGCTAATCAAGATAGCACGGACGCTGGGGGTACGTCTGGGAACGTTCCTCGATGACCAGCCCGACGAAGTGGGAGCCGTAGTTTGCCGTCAGGGAGAAGCCGACGATACGGTGAGCTTCTCGAACAATGCCGTCGATGCCCGCCAGCACTTGCATTATCACTCGTTGGCACGCAGCAAGACCGACCGTCACATGGAGCCGTTTGTCATTGACATCGATGCCGGAGAAAACGAGGATTTCCGCCTCTCGGCACACGAGGGAGAGGAATTCATTCTGGTGATGAGCGGTAAGCTGGAAGTGAATTACGGTAAACAGACGTATGTATTGAGCGAAGGAGATACGATTTATTACGACTCCATCGTGCCACATCACGTACATGCTTACGAAGGACAGGCGGCGCGCATTCTTGCGGTAATTTATACTCCCATTTAATCTCTAAAACCCAACGGCTATGTTACAACTCTCTGAAAGAACTTTAGGCGACTGGCTGGAGCATTGGGCGGAAACCACTCCCGATAAGGAGTATTTGGTGTATTCCGACCGTAACCTGCGTTTTACATGGAGCCAGTTTAACCGGCGTGTAGACAATATGGCGAAGGGATTGCTTGCCATCGGTGTGAAAAAAGGTACACACGTGGGGATATGGGCTGGCAACGTCCCCGACTGGCTTACTTTCCTTTATGCCTGTGCCAAGATAGGGGCGGTGGCAGTAACGGTGAATACCAGTTACAAGCAAGCGGAGCTGGAGTATCTTTGCAAGAACTCTGACATGCACACGCTTTGCATCGTGAACGGCGAGAAAGACAGTAACTTTGTTGACATGACTTACACCATGCTGCCCGAACTGAAAACTTTCGAGCGCGGACACATGAAGAGCAAACGTTTTCCGTGTATGCGCAATGTGGTTTACATCGGGCAGGAGAAGTATCGCGGTATGTATAACACGGCGGAGATTCTGTTGCTGGGAAATAACATCGATGATGAGGAGTTGCGCCAAGCACGCAGCAAGGTAAACTGCCACGACACGGTGAACATGCAGTATACTTCCGGCACTACGGGATTCCCCAAAGGCGTTATGCTTACACATTATAATATTGCAAACAACGGCTTCCTCACAGGTGAACACATGAAGTTTACTGCCGATGACAAACTCTGTGTATGCGTGCCGCTGTTCCATTGTTTCGGTGTGGTACTTGCTACGATGAACTGCCTCACGCATGGATGTACGGAGGTGATGGTAGAGCGGTTCGATCCTCTGCTGGTGCTGGCATCCGTACACAAGGAACGTTGTACTGCCCTTTACGGTGTGCCTACCATGTTTATTGCCGAGCTTCATCATCCGATGTTCGACATGTTCGACCTCTCGTGTCTGCGCACGGGCATCATGGCAGGTTCGCTCTGTCCCGTGGAACTGATGCGTCAGGTGGAAGAAAAGATGTTTATGCGCGTAACCAGTGTGTACGGGCTTACCGAGACTTCGCCGGGAATGACTCACAGCCGTATCGACGACGATGCGGAAGTGCGCTATAACACCGTAGGACGCGATTACGAATTTACCGAAGTGCGCGTTATCGACCCCGAAACGGGCGAAGAATGTCCCGTAGGCGTGCAGGGTGAAATGTGTAACCGGGGCTATAACACCATGAAGGGGTATTATAAGAATCCCGAAGCTACAGCCGAGGTTATCGACAAGGACGGTTTCCTCCATTCGGGCGACTTGGGTGTGAAAGACGAAAACGGCAATTACCGCATCACGGGGCGTATCAAAGACATGATTATCCGTGGCGGTGAAAACATCTATCCGCGCGAGATAGAAGAGTTCCTGTATCAGATGCCGGGTATCAAGGATGTGCAGGTAGCCGGAATCCCTTCGAAGAAATATGGTGAAGCGGTAGGTGCTTTCATCATCCTTCACGACGGATACACGATGAACGAGTTTGACGTGCGTGAGTTCTGTCAAGGCAAGATAGCCCGCTATAAGATTCCGAAATACATCTTCTTCGTGAAAGAGTTCCCGATGACCGGAAGCGGGAAAATCCAAAAATTCAAGTTGAAAGATGTCGGACTGGAATTATGTAAGCAGCAAGGAATAGAAATTATCTGATAACCGACGGTGGCTGTCATAACAGAATCCCGCCGTACCGTCTGAGATGTGCATCCGGACGGTGCGGCGGGATTTCGTTATTTACAAGCTCAGCTTACTGAAGTTTCAGTTTCTTGAGTGCATCTAATAGTGCATCGTTTTCGGGGCGCGTGCCGATGGTAATCCGCAGGCAGTCTTTACAGAGTGTGATGTTGCTCCGGTTCCGCACGATGATACCCTGACTCACCAAGTAATCGTAAATTTTCTTGGCATCGGTAACCCGCGTCAGGAAGAAATTGGCATCCGTAGGATATACATGCTGGCAGCAGGGGAGTTTCTTGAACTCACGCACGAGGCGCGTACGCTCTTCGAGCAGCGAGCTGACCCATTCCTTTACCCGGTAATGCTGCTCCATCATCCGCACCGCCTCTTGCTGCGTCAGCCTGTTCACATTATACGGATATTTTATTTTATTTAAAATGCCGATGATGTCGGCGTGGGCAAATGCCATGCCGAGGCGGATGGCAGCACATCCCCATGCTTTCGAGAACGTTTGAAGCACCACCATGTTGGGGTATTTCTCCAAGTCGAGCAGGAACGAAGGAGCGTCGGAAAAGTCGGCATACGCCTCGTCGATAATCACCAGTCCTTCAAATCCCTGCAAGAGCGCGATAATCTCTTCCCTGCACAGGTTGTTCCCCGTCGGGTTGTTGGGCGAGCAGAGAAAGATGAGTTTCGTGTGTTCGTCCGAAGCCGCCAGCAGCGAGTCTGCCGTAAACTGGAAATTCTCATCAAGCTGCACTTTACGGTACTCCACATCGTTCACCTCGGCACACACCTGATACATGCCATACGTAGGGTCGATAGCCACCACGTTGTCCACCCCCGGACGGCAGAACGCCCGATACATCAGGTCGATGGCTTCATCGCTCCCGTTTCCGAGGAAAAGCTGTGAGGGCAACACCTTCTTGACCGGTGCAATCAGGTTTTTCAGTTCCTTTTGCAGCGGGTCGGGATAACGGTTATTAGGCGTGTTATACGGGTTCTCGTTGGCATCCAAAAAGATAGATGCCTCTGCGCCACTATACTCGTCGCGTGCCGATGAGTAAGGCTTCAGCGCCCAGATGTTCGGGCGAGTCAATTCTTGTAACGGTTTCATAGTTTGTTCTGAGGATTAAAAGCCAGCCGGACACTCACGGCATTCTTATGCGCGTCTAAATACTCGTTGGCAGCCAATACTTCGATGGCAGGACCTATTATGCGGATACCTTCCTGCGTTACTTCTTGGAACGTGATTTTGCGGATGAAACTATCCAGACTTACGCCGCTGTATGCCTTTGCGTAGCCGTTGGTGGGCAGCGTATGGTTCGTGCCCGACGCATAATCGCCCGCACTTTCCGGCGAGTAAGGGCCGAGGAATACCGAACCTGCGTTGACGATGCGTTCCGCCGTCTGCTGGTAATCTTTTGTTTCGATAATCAGGTGTTCGGGCGCATACTCGTTCACCATGTCGACAGCCTCGTCCATCGTGCGCACCAGTATCAGTTTGCTGTTGGCGAGCGACTTCTCGGCGATGCCCTTGCGCGGAAGCTGTTCAAGCTGGCGCTGTACTTCTCCGGTCACTTCACGCAGCAATGCCTCCGAAGTGGTAATCAGTATCGCCTGACTGTCGGTTCCGTGTTCCGCCTGCGAGAGCAGGTCGGCAGCCACGAAAGCAGGTTGCGCCATCTCGTCGGCAAGCACCGCCACTTCCGACGGACCGGCAGGCATGTCGATAGCCACATCGCGCAGTGACACCTGCTGTTTGGCAGCCGTAACATACTGGTTGCCCGGTCCGAATATCTTGTACACCTTCGGGATGCTGCTCGTTCCGTATGCCATTGCCCCGATAGCCTGCACACCTCCCGCCTTGAATACCCTGCTTACGCCTGCCACCTTTGCCGCGTACAAGATGGCGGGGTGGATTTTTCCGCTCCGGTTGGGAGGCGTACAGAGAATGATTTCCTTGCATCCGGCTATCTGGGCGGGAGTGGCGAGCATCAGCACGGTAGAGAACAGCGGCGCCGTTCCGCCGGGAACGTACAGACCCACCTTTTCGATAGCCACCGCTTTCTGCCAGCACGTAACGCCCGGCAGCGTGGTAACCCGTTTCCCCTCAAATTTCTGGGCAGCGTGAAACGTGCGGATGTTGTTAAAAGCCAGCATGATGGCAGCTTTCAGCTCGATGCTTACCGCTTTTTCGGCATCGGCAAATTCCTGTTCGCTCACGGCGAGCGATTGAAGCGTTACTTTGTCGAATTTCTCTTCGTACTCCATTACCGCCCGGTCTCCCTCGGTGCGTACGCGGTTCAGAATTTCGAGTACCGTGTCGCGCAGCGTGTCGGTATTCATCACGGGGCGTTTCAGCAGTTCGTTCCATGCAGAACGTTCGGGATAAGTTATGATATTCATGGCATTCCGTTCTATGTAGTAAGGTTAAATAATCATTTTCTCGATGGGTAACACCAGTATGCCCTGTGCGCCCAGCGCCTTCAGCTTACCGATGATGTCCCAGAAACACTTCTGGTCAAGCACCGTGTGTACGCTGCTCCATCCCTCGGTGGCAAGCGGCATCACGGTGGGGCTCTTGATGCCCGGCAGCACGCCGATGATGTCTTTCACCCGCTCGGTGGGAGCGTTCATCAGCACATACTTCTTGTCTTCGGCAGCCTTTACAGCATCAATGCGGAACAGCAGCTCTTTGAGCGTTTCCTTTTTCTCGTCGCTGAGGCTCTTGTTCCCGATGAGCAACGCTTCGCTCTTCATCACCACCTCTACCTCTTTCAGGTTATTGCTGATAAGCGTAGAGCCGGAGCTTACGATATCGAAGATAGCGTCTGCCAGTCCGATGCCCGGAGCTATCTCCACCGAACCGGTAATTACGTGGATTTCCGCATCGATTCCGTTCTTGTCCAAGAAGCGTTGCAGGATGCCCGGATACGACGTAGCTATTTTCTTTCCCCGGAACCACTCCAGCCCCTCGTAATTCTCCTCTTTATGGATGGCGAGCGACAGGCGGCATTTGCTGAAGCCCAAGCGGTAGATGATGTCGGCATCCTCGTTACGTTCCACAAATTCGTTCTCGCCCACGATTCCCAAGTCGGCTACTCCGCTTGCCACACACTGGGGGATGTCATCGTCGCGCAGAAACAAAACCTCCACCGGGAAGTTGGACGACTGGGTGAGCAAGGTACGTTTCGAAGTCGACAGCTTGATGTCGGCTTCCGCAAGTAAGGTCATTGTGTCATCAAACAACCGACCTTTTGATTGTACAGCAATTCTAAGCATATCTTTTTATGTATTTATGAAGTTGTCAAATAACCGGTTAAATTTCCCGACCAACTGAAACATGGAAGAAATCCGCAGCCGATATCCCTCCCGAAAACGCTACCGTTAGCACTCCCCCTTCCAAGCGGAAGGGTTGCCCCTTCTTACCCGTAGGATTCATCGGTTTATCGGATAGAATTTTTTCAAGCTCCGGACAACGCCGGACACCGTGTTTCTTCAATCCCGGAAATAAAAAAAGGCTCGCCGTTGGTAATGGGCAAGCCTTTGCGTTTTTTTCTTGTTACATACACGCCGTATCAGCCTACCGCATAAACGTTAGGTAATGATGATGCACGTGGTATGTAGCTGTAATATTCATGATTATCTTTGTTTGTTTTTGGCAAAAGTAAAGTCTGTTGGCGAGATTTCCAAATAATTATCAGAAAAAGTTTTGATTTTCTTTCAAATCATCCGTTGAGGGATGTTTTCGGTTACTTTACCGGGTCGGTGTCCTCGTCTTCGGTGAAACATCCGTTGAAGTACATCTCCTCGCGTGCTTTTTCTTTCGAGAAAGTGAAATACGTACATACGGCTTGTGTGCAAACCTCACCCGCCCGGTTGCTGATGCTTGCGGTAACGGTGACAAGGTTACGGCGTTGTTCTTTCACGCTCGCCCGCAAGACGAGGTACTCATCGGTAGTCATCACAGGTTTCAGGTAGCGCGTTTCCATCTTCGAGGTAACCCCCGTCGTCTGAAGTTTAAGCGCGATGGCCCACGCACAGATTTCGTCGAGCAACACCGCCTGAATACCTCCGTGAAGCGTGTCTTTCCATCCCTGATATTTAGGTTCGGGATGCCAGAAGCTCACCACCTCGTCGCCGTCTTCGTAAAACTCCATTTTTACGCCGGCTTCATTCTCCGGAGCACACCCGAAACAGAAGTACCCCTTTATCCCTTTCCACGGGTTGATAATTTTTTTCATGGCAGCCCCTCCCGTTTACAGTTCGTAATCCACGCAGGCGCGACCGTCCTTCGCGTCCTTCAGTATGCCGGCAGCCGCCACGTGGTCGGGATGCACGGCGTAAGCCTTCACGTCGTCCAGCGAGTCGAACGTACTGTCTAAGCAGATGTCCCACTGTTCATCGGGGTTGATGTTCAGTCCCACCCGTATATCGCGTATAAAATCAATTTTTTGAGGCAAGGCTTCGATAGCCGCCTTGAAACGGTTCATTACGTCGGCTTTTTCCGCGCTTGTCAGGCTTTCTTTCAGCTTGAATAAAACAATGTGTTTGACCATAGTTGTTTATTTTATATAATGTTGATATTATTGGAATTGTTGCTGCTATAATTAATTTTTTGTCACGAAAATTACATCTGCAAGACTGGTATATGAATTTCCTTTGAAAGTGAAATCAATCTTTTTTAACGATGTTCGGGTAAAGTTGTTAAGATAATTATTGATTTTGGGTTCAATCAATGAGAAAGCCCTTTTCATTTTCCAAGATTGGCTTATGTCGTTTGCATCTGTTAGAATGACAAAAAGACGGTTTTCTGCACCAAACCTCATTTCGCCTTGGTTGGCATATAGCCATGTCATTAGTTCTATGGGGTTTGTTTGTGCTTCGTCAATAATTTCCTTGCGTTTGGCATTTAGGTCAGAAATAATGTCTTTACGTCCTATTTCTGATAATTTTTCCGAAATGGTATATATTTGCTGGGTTTCTGTCTGATTCGCATCTATTGTTATGTTATTTTCTTTGGCTTTTTCTTTTAACCATGAAATTTCTTTTTTCCCTAATTTCTCCTTTAATTTTTCATTCAAATATTGGTTAGGGAAGAATGTGACTTTTAAATCAATGGGATTATCATCCAAAAAGAAATCGACACTTTTTATTTCTCCAACTGCCGATATGACTTTTTTATGGCGTTTAAACAGTGCCTCTATGAGGTACGATGTCCAATTATTATACCAGCTTGTCTGTACATAGTTCCATGCGTTATCTGCTATTTCGGATTGTTTGCTTGCTAATACATCGAACTTGCTGATTACTTTTACATATCTGCTTATCAAATGCTTGTCTAATGAATTATTTTGATCGCCACCCCATGCATAGTGGTGAATTTTGTATAAATCGTTTTTCAGTTGTTCCTCATCAATTCCTAATGACTTGTACCATTCATGCTCCTGATTATTTAAGAACTCATTTAATAGCAACATCGCATCAGGCTTCTTTTCCAGCAGTTCGAATAACTCTACATTTTGTTCTGCGATTTTAGTTGTAGTAAGGGTTATTTTATTGATTTCAGTAAATTTCTTTAATTGTTTGCTTCTACATACAGCGCGTGTCTTTAGCCATAGTAATCCGTTGGTGTCTCTCCATTAAACGCATATAGATTTTGCGCTCTGAATTCTTTTTCCCATTTTGAAAAATTTTTCATTGACATAATAGCTTATCGTATTTATTTCATGGTACAAATTAGAAGAACCTCACTGCTGCCGGCTACACTGCCTTTTCCGCCTCGTCCTGTGTTATATTTTTTTCTTTCGATTTTTACCTGTCGATAAGGCGTAATCATTTCAATCATCGTGTTTATATCCGGATAACTTCGGTCATTATAACTCACTATCCATGTAGGTATGTGATTGGCTCGCTCAAACATTAGTTGAAGATTTGAAAGAGTTTCACTGTTTTTGTCAAATCCACTATATCTTTTGGGTTCATAACGTTTGATACCATTAACGAACTGTTTGTCTTTCCAATATTCTACGTAAGTTTCTAATAAGTGATAAAATGATTGATAATCCGCATGGCTGTTACAATACGGAGGATCAAAATATGCTAAGTCTATATCGGTAAGTTGAGGTAATAGGTCTAAAATATTTTTATTATAACTTTTATTGTCTTTTGAATTATCAAATACGGCTGCGTTATATTCGGGAAGTAACTCTTCGAATATGTCTTTGAGTGGTCGTACTAAACTGCGGTTACGTTTGATACGGGCAGGATCTGCTGCATATACTAACGCTTGCGTGTGGGCGAAATGTCCCATTGTAACTTTTCGTGTCATACTTCGGCACATTACAGATAAAGCCAATGCTTCTTTATACTTGTTGTTTAGGCGATTGACGTTACTGCGGAAACTATCGGCAAAGGCAGCTTCTTCAGGTAAGAAAAATAAGTTTGCAAATAGCTTTCCCATGAGATTAAAGACTTCCGGATTGCTGTTTTCTGAGAAAAGTATTTCTAAATCTTCTTTGTTAAGAGTATATTGTTTGTTTTCTATTAAAGCCTTTCCTATCAGGTTGTTGCAATTTAGAAAATCATTGGTTATGACTTTCTTGCCTAATTGCTTGAACATATATGCAATGGATTGTGAGCCGGAAAAGGCATCCAAAACATTGTTTGCTTTGTCGGGGATAAACTGGGCAATCCATCCGCGATGAATGTATTTAGCCCCTAAATATTGTGGTTCGGGAAATTTATAATCAAGATATTTGGTGTCATCAAAGAGCATATAATTACTATTTTAATACAAAAATACACGTTTTTTCTTTAAAGGAAAAATGATTTTAATTTCTTCTTCTCGTTATGTGTTTATTTTATGAATTATCGTAATTTTGTATATTGCAAATATATAACTAATTATTGAAACGAACCATGATTATTATCGGAATTGCAGGAGGTACAGGCTCCGGGAAAACAACTGTGGTGAGAGAAATCGTTGCAAGTCTGCCCGAGGGCGAAGTGGCGGTTCTTCCGTTAGATTCTTATTATAAAGATAGCAGCCACGTGCCTGTGGAGGAACGGCAGAGTATTAATTTCGACCATCCGAATGCGTTCGACTGGGATTTGCTGTCTGAGCATATCTCCATGCTGCGCCGCGGTGAGGCTATCGAACAGCCGGTGTACTCGTTTTTGACGTGTACGCGCCAGCCCGAAACCATCCACATCGAACCGCGCAAGGTAGTTATTATCGAAGGGATTCTGGCACTGAGCGACAAGCAGCTTTGCGACTTGATGGACTTGCGTATTTTTGTGGATGCCGATCCTGACGACCGGTTGATACGGGTTATACAGCGCGACGTGATAGAACGCGGGCGAACTGCCGAGGCGGTGATGGAACGCTACGAAAAGGTGTTGAAGCCCATGCACTTGGAATTTATCGAACCTGCCAAGCGGATAGCCGACCTGATTGTTCCGCAGGGAGGGCATAACCGCAAGGCGATTGAGATATTGAAGATGTATATCGAAAAAATAGTAGGGCGATGAAAACCGTTCCGTTTGCGTATGTCTGCGTGGTGTTGTGCCTGTTACTTGCCGCTTGCGGAAAGAGTAAGGAAGAGGCGGTAGACTTGCCGCAAATCATCGAGCGCGGAGAATTGACCGTACTCACTGTCAGCGGTTCTACTTCGTACTTCAATTACCGGGGAGAGCCGATGGGATTCCAGTACGAGCTGGCGCAACAGTTTGCGCGTTCGCTCGGAGTGAAGCTCAATGTGAAGATTGTGAAAGATGAAAATGCACTGGTAGACAGCCTGCTGGCGGGAAAAGGCGACTTGATAGCGTATAATCTTGCCGTAACCAACCGGAGGAAGGATAAACTGATTTATTGCGGCGAAGAAAATATTACGCATCAGGTCATCGTGCAACGGAGGGGGAAAAATGTGCTGACCGACGTGACTCAGCTCGTAGACCGCGACGTGTATGTCAATCCCGGTGTATACCGGGTTCGGCTTGCGAATCTGAATAAAGAGCTGGGTGGGGGAATCCGCTTACATGTCATGCCTGCCGACAGCGTTTCGGCGGAAGGGCTGATTACGCAGGTGGCGGAAGGGGTAATCGACTATACGGTGGCAACCAACGAGGTGGCGCGTATCAATAAAACCTATTATCCCAATCTTGACATCCGACTGAAGATTAGTTTCGACCAGCGTTCATCGTGGGCGGTGCGGAAAACATCGCCACGGCTTGCCGAGGCTGCCGACAAGTGGCACAAGGAAAACATCAACTCAGCCGAGTTCCGCGCCAGTGCGCAGCGTTATTTCGAGCTGAACAAACACGTTTCCCACGGTGCCATCCTCTCGGTGGCGGACGGGAAAATTTCGGTGTACGATGATTTGTTCCGTAAATACGCCAAGCAGATAGGCTGGGACTGGCGGTTGCTGGCGTCTCTTGCCTATACCGAATCGAATTTCGACCCCAACGTGACCTCGTGGGCAGGGGCAAAAGGACTGATGCAGCTGATGCCGGCAACTTCGCGTGCTATGGGGGTGCCCGCCGGCAAGGAGAACGATCCGGAAGAAAGCATACGTGCGGGAGTGAAGTTGATAGCGGCATTACAGCAGATTTTCAAGAAAGTAGACGACCCGGCAGAGCAAGTGAAGTTTGTGCTTGCCGCCTACAATGCCGGAGCGGGACACGTGACCGATGCCATCGCGCTGGCACGGAAATACGGGAGAGACCCTTACGTGTGGGAGCATAACGTGGCACATTACATCCTGCTGAAAAGTAACGAAGAGTTTTATCAAGACCCCGTATGTAAGAACGGGTATTTTCGTGGGACGGAAACCTACAATTTCGTTCGCGAGGTGCTTGAACGCACAGAAGTATACAAAGAAAAAATAAGGAGTTGAATACCCTCCGGGCGGGTGGCAAAAAAACGACACCCCTGCTTTCACGACGGTTGCCGGAAGCAGGGGCGCGCTGTTTATAAAAATTATCGGATGTTGTTCACTTTAATCAAATATTCGGCAATCTGTACTGCATTGAGCGCCGCACCCTTCTTGATTTGGTCGCCCACAATCCAGAATGTCAGTCCGTTTTCATTGGCAAGGTCCTTGCGTATACGTCCCACATATACCGGGTCTTTGCCGGCAAGGAAAAGCGGCATCGGGTATTCTTTCTTTTCCGGATTATCCATCAGCACCAGTCCTTCGCCGTGAGCAAACGCCTCGCGTGCTTCTTCTACCGACACGGGACGTTCGGTTTCAATCCAGATGCTTTCAGAGTGAGAACGAAGTGCAGGCACACGTACACACGTTGCGCTCACTTTTACATCGGAGTGCATGATTTTACGTGTTTCGTTATACATCTTCATTTCCTCTTTCGTATATCCGTTATCGGTAAACACGTCGATTTGCGGAATCAGGTTAAACGCCAACTGGTATGCAAATTTTTCTACCGTTACCGGTTCGCCGGCCAATACTTGGCGGTATTGTTCGTAAAGCTCATCCATAGCTGCCGCACCTGCTCCGCTGGCTGCCTGATAAGTCGATACATGCACGCGCTTGATGTGAGTCAGGTTTTCGATAGCTTTCAGCGCCACAACCATCTGAATCGTTGTACAGTTGGGGTTGGCAATGATGCCGCGCGGACGGTTCAGCGCATCTTCGGCATTCACTTCGGGAACCACCAGCGGAATATCTGCATCCATACGGAATGCGCTTGAGTTATCAATCATCACAGCCCCGTATTTGGTAATGGTATCGGCAAACTCTTTCGAAGTTCCGGCTCCGGCAGAAGTGAAAGCAATGTCTACACCTTTAAAGTCATCGTTGTGCTGCAAGAGTTTTACTTCGATTTCTTTTCCTCGGAAAGTGTATTTTCGTCCGGCGCTGCGTGAAGAACCGAACAATACCAACTCGTCTATCGGGAAGTTTCTCTCATCGAGCACGCGCAGGAACTCTTGTCCTACGGCTCCGCTCGCACCAACAATTGCTACTTTCATTTTCGTTGTCTTTAAAAATAATGGTTATCGTTTGTTTGTTCTACCGCGAGGAGTACGCCAACGCATCACGTTTGTCGTTTCGTGTCTTTGTGTCTCCTTCGTCAAGGTTTCTGCTGCAAAAATAAAACATTTTGAAATAATAATCGGGAGGTATTGAAGATTTTTCGTATTTTTGTTCCTAAAAACGGATTAAACTATACGCATTTTATGAAGGAATGGTTCGAATGGATAAATTTTGATATTGCATTTCCGATAACTGACCCCACGTGGATTTTCTTTCTGGTTTTGGTGATAATTCTGTTTGCTCCTATCCTGTTAGAGCGTTTGCGCATACCGCACATCATCGGCATGATTTTGGCCGGGCTGGTCGTGGGAGAGCATGGGTTTAATATTCTTGCACGCGACAGCAGTTTCGAACTTTTCGGCAAAGTGGGATTGTATTATATCATGTTTCTTGCCGGACTTGAGATGAACATGGAGGACTTTAAGAGCATCCGTATGAAAGCGACGGTACTGGGCTTGCTTGCCTTTATTTTTCCGTTGGGCATCGGTATCTGGACGAATCTTCATGTACTTGACTACGGGCTGATTACTTCGGTATTGCTGGCAAGTATGTATGCCTCGCATACGCTGATAGCCTATCCGATAGTGATTCGGTACGGCATTAACCGGAACAGGGCGGTGAGCATTGCCGTGGGAGGTACGGCGGTAACGGATACGCTGACGCTGCTGGTGCTGGCGGTCATAGCAGGCATGTTCAACGAAAAAGGCATTTCGGAGATGTTCTGGGTATGGCTGGTGGTCAAGGTCGTGGTACTCAGTGTGGTGATAATGTACACATTTCCGCGCATCGGACGCTGGTTTTTCCGCCGTTACACCGATAATGTGGTGCAGTTCATTTTTGTGCTGGCAATGGTGTTTTTAGGTGCGGGACTGATGGAGCTTATCGGTATGGAGGGCATCTTGGGAGCGTTCCTCGCCGGACTGGTGCTGAACCGCCTTATTCCTCACGTGTCTCCGCTCATGAGTCATCTGGAGTTTGTGGGCAATGCGCTGTTTATCCCTTATTTCCTGATAGGTGTGGGGATGCTGATTAACGTCAATGTGCTGTTCGGGCATATCGACTCGATAAAGGTGGCGGGTGTGATGATTGTGGTGGCGCTGCTGGGCAAGTGGATTGCCTCATGGGTTACACAGAAAATCTACGGAATGAAGGCTTTAGAGCGTGAACTGATGTTCGGTTTAAGCAATGCGCAGGCGGCGGCTACGCTGGCAGCGGTGATGGTGGGATATAACATTATCCAGCCCAACGGCGAGCGGTTGCTGAATGAAGATGTACTGAACGGAACCATTCTCCTCATATTGGTAACGTGTGTAGTCAGCTCGTTTATAACCGAACATGCGGCGAAGCGCGTGGCGATGAGTGATGCCGAGCTGAATGAGGAAAAAGGACAGGAAAAGGAACGTTTCCTTATCCCGGTGGCAAACCCCGAAACGTTAGACCGCCTGATGGGGCTGGCGATGGTGGTGCGCGATGAAAAGCAGATAAATAACCTTGTGGCTCTTAACGTGATAAACGATAATAACGACTCGGTGAAGCAGGAGATGAAGGGAAGGCGCAGCTTGGAGCGGGCGGCGCAAATTGCTGCCTCGGCAAATGTCATGCTGAAAACGGTGAGCCGCTTCGACTTGAATATTACCACGGGTATCTTACACACGGCGAAAGAAAACGAAGCTACGAGCATCATCATCGGGTTGCATCATAAAGCAAGTATCGTCGACTCCTTTTTCGGAAATCTGACCGAGAATCTGCTGAAAGGTACTTACTTGCAGGTGATGATTGTTCGCTTTCTTATTCCGGTGAACACGCTTCGCCGTATCATCGTGGCGGTTCCGCCCAAAGCCGAATTCGAACATGGGTTCGTAAAATGGATAGTCCACCTCTGCCGCATGAGCAGTCAGCTGGGGTGCCGGTTACACTTCTTTGCCCACCCGCAGACGCTGGGCTACATCAAAGGGTACATCCAGAAGAAACATAAAGACGTATTGACGCAGTATCAGGAATTGGAGGATTGGGATGACTTGCTGATTATCACCGGACAGGTGAACTACGACCATCTGTTGGTTGTCGTCAGCTCGCGTCGTGGTTCCATCTCTTACGATTCGGCTTTCGAACGTCTTCCGATGCAGATTTCCAAATACTTTAATAATAATAGTATCATGTTGCTTTACCCCGACCAGAAAGGCGATCCGAGCGAGGCGTTGAGCTTTGCCGACCCGCGCGGATGGGCGGAAACACAGTATTATGACCGGGTGGGCAACTGGTTTTATAAATGGTTTAAGAAAGATTCATGAGTGACGATAAAAGAGCGTGGCAGCAGCGTACCGAATTGTTGCTGGGCACGGATAAAACCGAACGCCTGCGCCGGGCACATGTGCTGGTGGTAGGACTGGGAGGTGTGGGAGCATACGCTGCCGAGATGATTTGCCGGGCAGGAGTGGGGCGCATGACCATCGTAGATGCCGATACGGTACAGCCCAGTAACATCAACCGTCAGCTTCCGGCAACCCATTCGGTGCTGGGACGGTTGAAAGCCGAGGTACTTGCCGAGCGTTTCCGTGACATCAATCCCGAACTGGAGCTTACCGTGCTTCCGGTTTACCTGAAAGATGAGGCGATACCGGAACTGTTAGACAGTGCGAAACCCGACTTCATAGTCGATGCCATTGATACCGTAGCCCCGAAATGTTACCTTATCTACCATGCTTTGCAGCGTGGAATGAAGATAGTGAGCAGCATGGGGGCAGGGGCGAAAAAAGACATCACGCAGGTATGCTTTGCCGACCTGTGGGACACTTACCATTGCGGACTGAGCAAGGCGGTGAGGAAACGTCTGCAGAAGATGGGGATGAAGCGGAAGTTGCCCGTGGTGTTCAGCACCGAACAGGCAGATGCCAACGCCGTAATACTTGTCGACGACGAGCGCAACAAAAAGTCTACAGCCGGAACAGTAAGCTACATGCCTGCCGTATTCGGGTGTTATTTGGCAGAATACGTAATCAGAAAGCTATAAAACAGATGATAGAATTACAGGGTATAACCAAGAGTTTCGGTTCGCTCCAAGTATTGCGGGGGATAGACCTCACCATCGAGCGGGGCGAAGTAGTGAGCATCGTTGGTCCCAGCGGAGCGGGAAAAACCACCCTGCTTCAGATAATGGGTACGCTTGATAAGCCCGACAGCGGAAGTATCCGGCTGAACGGGGTAGAGGTCAACCGCTTGGGCGAGAAAAAACTTTCGGCATTCCGAAACAAAGAAATCGGTTTCGTTTTTCAGTTTCATCAGTTGCTGCCGGAGTTTACCGCACTTGAAAATGTCACGATTCCCGCATTGATTCAAGGTGTGTCGGCGGGTACGGCTCGCAAGCAGGCGCAAGAGATGCTGGACATGCTCGGACTTTCTGAACGGGCTGCCCACAAACCTGCCGAATTGTCGGGCGGTGAGAAACAAAGGGTGGCGGTGGCGCGTGCGCTGATAAACCACCCGTCGGTGGTTCTGGCCGACGAACCTTCGGGGAGCCTCGACACTCAGAACAAAGAAGAACTTCACCGCCTGTTCTTCGACCTGCGCGACAAGTTGGGACAGACGTTCGTTATCGTGACCCACGATGAGGGCTTGGCTGCACAAACCGACCGTACGATTCACTTGGTAGACGGACAAATCGTAAGATAATACCCGCTTCGGGCATCCGCTTCAAAGGGTATACACATAAAAAGAGAGGGAGAACAGCGTCATCCGTATCGGAAACATTCGTCTGTTCTTCCTCTCTTTCTGTATTGGAATATCAGCAAGACTGAGTTACTTGGCAAAACTTACGGCGCGTGTTTCGCGGATTACCGTAATCTTAACCTGTCCCGGATAAGTCATTTCGTCTTGAATCTTCTTAGCGATTTCGGCAGACAAGTTTTCTGTTTGCTTGTCGTCAATCTTATCTGCACCTACGATTACACGGAGTTCGCGGCCTGCCTGAATAGCATACGTCTTGGTAACCCCCGGATACGACATAGCCAACTGTTCAAGGTCGTTCAAACGCTTGATGTACGCTTCTACGATTTCGCGGCGTGCGCCCGGACGCGCTCCTGAGATGGCATCACACACCTGAACGATAGGAGCCAGCAGGCTGGTCATTTCTATTTCATCGTGGTGAGCACCGATAGCGTTGCAGATATCCGGTTTTTCCTTGTACTTCTCGGCGAGCTTCATACCCAGCAGTGCGTGTGGCAATTCCGGTTCTTCATCGGGCACTTTACCAATATCGTGAAGCAATCCCGCACGTTTGGCTTTCTTCGGATTCAGTCCCAGCTCAGATGCCATGACCGCACACAAGTTGGCGGTTTCGCGTGCGTGCTGCAACAGATTCTGTCCGTACGATGAGCGATATTTCATTTTACCGATGATACGGATAAGTTCAGGATGCAATCCGTGGATACCCAAGTCAATGGTAGTGCGCTTTCCGGTTTCGATGATTTCGTCTTCCACCTGCTTGCGTACTTTGGCAACCACCTCCTCGATGCGTGCCGGGTGGATACGTCCGTCGGTAACTAATTGGTGAAGCGCCAAGCGGGCAATTTCGCGGCGAACCGGGTCGAATGCCGAGAGAACGATTGCTTCGGGCGTATCGTCTACTACGATTTCCACTCCCGTAGCAGCCTCCAATGCGCGGATGTTACGTCCTTCGCGTCCGATGATGCGTCCTTTGATTTCGTCCGATTCGATGTGGAATACCGTCACCGAGTTTTCGATGGCTGTTTCAGCGGCTACACGCTGGATAGACTGAATCACGATGCGTTTCGCCTCGCGGTTGGCAGTCAGTTTGGCATCGTCCATGATGTCGTTGATGTACGACTGCGCCTGCGTTTTAGCCTCCTCTTTCAGCGATTCCACCAAACGCTCTTTGGCTTCTTCGGCCGATAATCCCGAAAGCGTTTCCAGCTTCGTACGTTCCTGCGACTGAAGTTCGTCCAGTTCTTCCTTTTTCTTTTCGATGATAGTCATTTGCGCTTCAAGATTCTCGCGGATAGCTTCCGTTTCATTCCGTTTGCGCTGTAACTCCTCGTTTTTCTGGTTCAACACCATTTCGCGTTGTTTCAGTTTGTTTTCCGCCTGCTGAATCTTTTGGTTTCGTGCAGCCACTTCCTTCTCCAAGTCAGCTTTCTTGTTCAGGAATTTCTCCTTCACCTCCAAAAGTTTGTTTTTCTTGATTACTTCCGCTTCGTTCTCCGCCTCTTTAATAATCGAATCATATTTTGATTTCAAGCCATACTTGAAAAAACAATATGAAAGAGCCCCTCCTACGAGAAAGGCCACAACCACTAATATAACTGTCATCTCGTTACTGTTTTAATAATATATAAATAAAAACGCACAAACCTCGTCTGCCGATGGTCCGGCTCTGAGGTCTGTGCGTGAGTCTCTTCGTGTTTCTATTTGCTAAACAGCTACCTATTCCCCTGTCCCGATGCACTGGTCGATGTCGGTTGTCAGTTCTTTTATTTTGTCAATAAAAGGCTGCGTATCGTTGCGGTCTTTCACCATCACGTACTGAAACGACAGTTCAAGCATCGACATAGCCCAAATCCGGTCGGTAGTAAAGCTCGGGTATTCCCGGCGGTATCTGTTTAGTTTATCTTTTATTAGTTTGGCAGCATCGCGGTATAACTTTTCGTCCTCACGTGGGACGATTAGTTCAAACAGTTGATTGCCTACCCACAAACTTATATTCTGTTTATCGTCCATATCCGTATCGTTTTTTGCTATTCGTTCAACATGGCGATACATTTATCGACTTCACGCACCAAGCGCGCCAACCGTTGTTTCGTATCGCGGAGTTCACTGTCGTTGATACTGATTATGCGCGCCATTTTCAAGTTAGTGTACTTTTCTTCCAATTCTTTCCGGCTATTTTCCATGCGCAGAATTTCGTTGTCTTTTTCTGCAAGAACTTCCCGAAGCGAGGCATTTTCTTTTTTTTACTTCTTCGTAAAGCAAGAGTAAATGCCGCAGTTTTCCTTCGAAAGTGTTTAATAGCTTCTTGTCTTCTTCCGTCATTACTACACTAAAATTGTACACAAATATAATGGATTGCTTGGAAACACAAAAATATTTGCCGAATATTTTGCGAAAAAATACATTCTTGGCTTGTTTATGGGCGCAAAACGTTTTTTTTATGCTTGGGTGAGCATCCGTTCACGCAGTTTCCGTTTGTTCCGTTTCAAGTACCAGAAACAGATCAGCAGCGACACCAAAGTGGAGAGCGGCGGGGCGTATCCCATCAGTACCAAGTCGGTAGGGTCGAGCTGTCCGCACAGGTAGGAGAGGGGGATACGGAACAGGAAGGTGGCAATCATGCTGTGTATCATGGGGAACCACGAGTTGCCCTGCCCGCTGAAGTAAGAGTTGATGCAGAACACGAAGCTCACCATCACGCAGTCGATGCTGTATCCGCGCAGGTATCCGGCTGCCATTGTTATCACGGCGGGGTCGTTCGTGAAAATGCCTGTCAGCGTTTCGGGCAGGAACTGTGAGTACACGCATACCGACACGCCGAATACCAGCGAGATGCCGATGCCGGAATACAGGCAGCGGCTCATGCGCTGAATCAGTCCCGCACCGTAGTTTTGAGCCGTCATGGTGGCCACTGCCGCAGCCATAGCCGTGGGCGGAAGCATGGCGAAGATGATGATTTTCTCTACCACGCCCAGCGAAGCCGAAGCGATGACACCCATCTGGTTGACGATGACGGTGATTATCAGAAACGATACGTTGATAAGCGCATCTTGAAGGGCGATGGGTGCGCCGAGCGTAACGATGCGCCGTGAGAGGTCTTTGTGGAAACGGATGTCGCGGCGGGTAAACTCGAAATGGAATCCCCGGCGGTGAAGAAACCACAGCGCGGTAAGGAAACTGATGCCCTGCGAGAGCACCGTGGCGATGGCGGCTCCTGCTGCACGCATCCCGAATCCGCCCACGAGGAGGAAGTCGGCACCGATATTGATTATACACGCCAGACCCACGAAGTAGAGCGGCGACTTCGAGTCGCCCAGTCCGCGCAGGATACCGCATACCACGTTATAGCCCATGATGAACGGAATCCCTGCCGAGCAAATCAGGATGTAATGAAGCGTGTCTGCCATCGCCTCCTCCGGCGTGTGCATCAGTGCGGCGATGGGACGGTGGAACAATACCATCACAAGGGTAAGTATAATCCCCGTCACCGTGAAGAAATAAACCGACGTGCCGATGGTGGCAGCCACCTTCCGGTCGTCTTTCGCTCCCGTTCCCATCGCTATCAGGATGGTAGTCCCCGTGGTCAGCCCGAGGATGATACCCGTAATGGTCTGCATCACTTGGCTGCCGATGGCGACGCCCGCTACGCTGGCAGCATCGTCATACTGTCCCACCACGAACAAGTCTGCACCGCCATACAGCGCCTGAAGCACGTTGGCGATAAGAAAAGGCATCGCGAACCGCAGCAGCACCTTCGGAACGCTTCCCTGTGTCAAATCCAGTTCTTTCATACTCAAATTTGTGTTTATGTTTACATAAAAAAAGCCGGATAAGTTGATTGGTTTTACCCAGTCATCTTATCCGGCATTTTATTTTGCCCTCCGATGAGGATTACAAAACGCATTTATCTGTCAGGTCGCTGCAAAGGTGGGTCAAAAGTTTGGAATATCCAAATCTTTTTCCTGCGTTTTTTTTCTTTTAGAACCCTGCAAGCTCTACCACCTTGTCTACCGCTGCGCTCAGTCCGTCGGGATTCTTGCCTCCCGCCGTAGCGAAGTGAGGCTGTCCGCCTCCGCCGCCCTGAATCAGTTTCGCAGCCTCGCGCACTAATTGTCCGGCGTTCAGTCCTGCCTTCACTTGGTCGTCGCTCATGGTTACCGTAAGCAGCGGTTTGTCATCGTGCACGCTGCCGATTACCACAAACAGGTTTTCCGTTATCTGACCTTTCAGTTGGAAAGCGATGTTCTTCACCGCGTCTGCCGGCATGGGCAGTACGGCTTTGATAACCTTCACGCCGTGGATTTCTTTTGCCGACTCTATCAGCTTAGCTTTCACCGCAGCTTCTTTTTCCTTCATGAATGCTTCCATCTGCTTCTTCAGTCCGGCGTTTTCGTCGATGTACTTGGCGATGGCAGCTTTCAGGTCGGGAGCGTTGTTAAACAGCGCCTTCAGGTCGGCGATGGTATCCTGTACGGCATCGAACATCTCTTCCACCTTTGCTCCGGTGATGGCTTCGATGCGTCGAACCCCGGCTGCTACCGAACTTTCCGACAGAATCTTCACCATACCGATTTTTCCGGTTGCCGATACGTGTGTACCGCCGCAGAACTCGATAGACGAACCAAACTGAACCACGCGCACTTCGTCGCCGTATTTTTCGCCGAAGAGGGCGATGGCTCCTAACTCGCGAGCCTTTTCGATGGGCAGGTTGCGGTATTCCGTCAGCGGGATGTCTTCACGGATTTTGGCGTTCACCAAGTGTTCCACCTCGCGGAGCTGTTCCGGCGTTACTTTCTGGAAGTGAGAGAAGTCGAAGCGCAGGCTGTCCGGCGTAACGAGCGAACCTTTCTGTTCTACGTGCGTACCCAGTACCTGACGCAAAGCCTCGTCGAGCAGGTGGGTACAAGAGTGGTTGGCTGCACACGCGGCACGCTTCTCCGTATCCACACAAGCCATCATCGGTGCATCGAGGTGTTCGGGCAGTTTCTTGGCAATGTGTATCGGCAGGTTGTTTTCTTTCTTCGTGTCGATGATGTCGATGCTTTCAAATTCGTTGACCAGCACACCCGTATCGCCTACCTGACCTCCGCTTTCGGCGTAGAACGGTGTTTCGCTCAGCACGATTTGATACAGCGTCTGGTTCTTCTGCTTCACCTGACGGTAGCGCAGGATGGAGGTTTCATACTCCGTATAGTCGTAGCCCACGAACGTGGTTTCGCCCTCTTTCAGCGTCACCCAGTCGCCCGTTTCAACGGCGGCAGCGTTACGTGCGCGCTCTTTCTGTTTCTTCATTTCCACCTCGAAGCCCTTCACATCGGCAGTCAGTCCGTTTTCGCGGAGAATCAGTTCGGTGAGGTCGAAGGGGAAGCCGAACGTGTCATACAGCGTAAAGGCATCCACGCCGCTGATTTCCGTCTTTCCGGCGGCTTTCGCGTCTGCCATCATCTTGTCGAGCAGGCGGATACCCGTCTCTAGCGTGCGCAAGAAGGCTTCTTCTTCCTCCTTGATAACCTTTTCGATGAGCGTTTGCTGCGCTTTCAGTTCGGGATAAGCCCCGCCCATGTTTTCTACCAAAACAGGCACTAACTTGTAGATGAACGCCTGCTTCTGACCCAAGAACGTGTAAGCGTAACGCACGGCGCGGCGCAGGATGCGGCGGATTACGTAGCCCGCTTTGGCATTCGAGGGGAGCTGGCCGTCGGTGATAGAGAAAGCGATGGTACGCACGTGGTCTGCCACTACACGCATTGCCACGTCCGTTTTTTCGTCCTTGCCGTAAGTAGTTCCCGCCAAGTCGCCGATTACCTTGATGATGGGCTGGAACACGTCGGTGTCATAGTTCGAGCGTTTGCCCTGCATAGCCATGCACAGACGTTCGAATCCCATACCCGTGTCGATAACCTTAGCCGGCAGGGGTTCGAGGCTTCCGTCCGCCTTGCGGTTATACTGCATGAACACGAGGTTCCAGATTTCGATAACCTGCGGATGGTCATGGTTCACCAGCTTACGGCCCGGCACTTTGGCGCGCTCTTCTTCCGGACGCAGGTCGATATGGATTTCCGAGCAAGGACCGCACGGACCCGTGTCGCCCATTTCCCAGAAGTTGTCATGCTTGTTTCCGTTGATGATGTGGTCGGCGGGCATGAACTGTTCCCAGTACGAAGCCGCCTCGTTGTCGCGCTCCAGCCCTTCGGCAGGACTGCCTTCGAACACGGTGGCATAGAGGTTGGCAGGGTCTATCTTCAGCACGTCTACCAAGAACTCCCATGCCCAACTGATGGCTTCTTTCTTGAAATAGTCGCCGAATGACCAGTTGCCTAACATCTCGAACATCGTATGATGGTAAGTATCGTGTCCCACTTCCTCCAAGTCGTTGTGTTTTCCGCTTACGCGAAGACACTTCTGCGAGTCGGTAACACGCTTGTATTTCGCCGGATGGTTGCCCAGTATGATGTCTTTAAACTGGTTCATGCCTGCATTGGTAAACATCAGCGTAGGGTCATCCTTGATGACCATCGGTGCCGAAGGCACAATCTGATGTCCTTTCGACTCGAAAAACTTAACAAACGAGTCGCGGATTTCATTAGCTGTTAACATATCGTCTATAAAGTACTTGTAGTTAATATTCTCAAAATCGGTTTGCAAAGATAATCGGTTTTATTATTTTTGTCCGTATGTTTGACGCAAAAACTTGGAGTTTGGTCTCTTATTTTTTTCAAAATCAGATTTGAATGCGTAAAGTTTATTATATCTACAACCCTAAAACCCGTACTTACGACCGTATATACCCCACCATCCGACAGCGGATGCTGAGCTACGTGCGCCGCCTGATGCTCGGTATCGGTTTGGGGGCAGGCAGTTTCCTGTTGCTGCTGTTCATCTTCGGGTCGCCCTCCGAGAAAGACCTCCGCACCGAGAACGCACGCCTTCAGGCGCAGTATAACATCCTCTCACACCGGCTGAACGAGGCGCTCGAAGTAATGAAACGCTTGCAGCAGCGCGACGATAACCTTTACCGCTTTATCATGCAGGCAGACCCCGTGGCCGACGGGCTGCGGACGGCGAGCTACGGCGAAACAAACCGTTACGAGGAGCTGACGGACATGGCGAATGCCGAGCTGGTGGTAAACACCACGCAGAAGATGGACTTGCTGGCAAGGCAGATTTACGTGCAGTCGAAATCGTTCGACGAGGTGGTCGACCTCTGTAAGCAGCACGACGAGATGCTGACCTGCATCCCCGCCATTCAGCCCGTGGCGAACAAGAACCTGAAGCAAACGGCGTCGGGCTACGGGATGCGCATCGACCCGATATACAAGACGCTGAAGTTCCACTCCGGGATGGACTTCTCGGCAAACGTGGGTACGCCCGTCTACGTAACCGGAAACGGGAAAGTGGTGCAGGCGGGATGGGACGGACTGTACGGCAAATGTATCGTGATAGACCACGGGTTTGGTTATACCACCCGATATGCTCATCTGAACAAAATCAGCGTGAAGGTAGGGCAGCAGGTGAAGCGCGGAGAAACCATCGGCGAGGTGGGGAGCACCGGAAAAAGCACCGGGCCGCACCTCCATTACGAAGTTCACGTAAAGGGGCAGGTGGTAAATCCCGTGAACTACTATTTCATGGACCTCACCGCCGACGAGTACGACCGCATGGTGGAAATGGCGGCAAACCACGGCAAAGTGTACGATTAATCTTTAACCCTGAAACAAAAACATTGCAGCATTATGGCATTACGTCCGGAAAAAGAACTGAAATTATACTACTCCATCGGCGAGGTGGCGAAGATGTTCGGTGTAGCCGAGTCGCTCCTCCGCTATTGGGAAAAAGAGTTTCCTTTCATCGCTCCCCGCAAGGCAGGCGGGAACATCCGCCAGTACCGCAAAGAAGACATCGAAAACGTGCGGCTGGTCTATCACTTGGTAAAAGAGAAAGGCATGACGCTTGCGGGTGCCAAACAGCGCTTGAAGCAAAACAAGGATGCGGCGATGAATAATGCCGAAATCGTGGAACGGCTGAAGCGAATCCGCGAGGAACTGGTAAGCATGAAAAAGGAGCTGGACTATCTGACGTAAACCCGATAGTTGGCTTGTCAATATTTTTTCATCCAAACAAATATATTGTGGAAGTTTTCTCCGTAAAACTTACCTTGCTTATTATTTCTTTCTTTATATAATATATAGAGAGGGTGGTACGGCAGGTGGCTCACTCGTGTCACACTACCCTCTGTATCGAGCTGATATACATATTGTTAAGTATGTCTAAAATAGTTGTTAAAGTGGCTCACCCTAAAAATAGCTTTCACTAAAAGACTGATTATCAGTAGAAAGCAAAAATACGTTTCAGTCGACTTTCCGTTCCGTGACAAAGGGCGTACAGCTTCATCGTGTCATTATTCTTTACTCGCGCATAGGCGAAAGGCAGAGGTTGGGCTTGATTTTGTGGCGGGATTGGATTTGCTTTTTAATGTCACGTCGATTGTGTGAAGGAGTATTATGTTATCTTTTTGTGTTGATGTTTTCCGGATTTTTCTTGTTCTTTTATCGGTTGATGTAATATACTTTGAGATGAGCGGATATATTTCTAAATAATTTTCTATCTTAGTAGCTCTATCAGGTTAGATACAATTAATACGGAATGTAATTTATGGAACTCGTATTAAATCTGTTTTTACAGAGAAAGACAAAGGTGGTGTTTGGGGCTTGAAAAACAAGCGGGCAGACCGATGAGTCTTACGGATAGAATTGGTAAACTTATCCGCATGAGTTGAGTGATGCTATTCGTAGTATTTTTATATGTCATCGGAGAACTCTTTTTAAGTGGTTCTCCGAATAGTAAGGCAGAGTTTTACTATAAATTTCAAATGGGTTACAAATGTAACCCGCCCAATATGGAGATGTTGATTTAAACATCTAACCATTGAGTGCGATTGTAGATGATTTATTGAGAACTAAATAAATGAATTTATGGGAGAAGCTAAATTATATAAGTACCTTGATTTTAACGGTGGATTGATGATGTTGCAAAATAGTGATATTCAATTTACCAATGCTACGCAGTTGAATGACCCGTTTGATTGCCATCCCTCACTGATTGATTTCTCTAACGTTCCGAAAGAAGCGTGTAGAGGATGGACGCCGGAAATTATTGAAGAATTAAAACGAGACCCGTTTCGGAGAATAAGAGAAGAGGCATGGATATGTAGCTTGTCTAAAGTATATGATTCCATATTGATGTGGAGCTATTATAGCAAGCACAAAGGTATCTGTATCGGTTTGGATATGGAAAGAAGCAGGAAATATCTTTCTCGCATGTTGGGTGGAACTATGATAGGTTGTGCCGAAGTGGAAGTACAATATAAAGATATTGTAGAAAAACCGGATTATTTCAGAGATGCAAAAGATTTTTTCCGTTATCAGATATCCACTAAGGCAAAGGCTTGGGAGCATGAGCAAGAGGTCAGGTTATTTATTTTAGATCCTTTTCCTACATATATGGCATTATTGCCATGGCAAAATGATGATAAAGGTCCGATTGATTGGAAGGAGGTTCGAGCTTTTCCTAAAATAGGAGGTGAATGTTTTGAGTCCGTTTATTTGGGAGTAAATATGGATACCGATGAAAAATCGAAAATAATAAGTGTTGCCCGAAAGCTGAATCCGGATATAAAGATTTATCAAATGGGAATTGATTCAAATGCTTTTAGGCTAAATGCAGAGTTGATTAAATAATAAAAACTAAGAGTGTGTTGTTTAAATTTTCCAATAAAGTAATTTCGTTTGCTTCAATTTGAGTTAGTTTCCAGTCTGTTGCTCCGTTCTAAATTACAGACAGTTTGCTATCTTCTTTATAGAGCAGAAAAAACTCTTAAATTAAATCAGAGCAAGATTTAAACGACAACTCTATTTTTCCCATAAAATGTACATGAAGATAATTTAAATAGTTTCTGAATTTGTATTTTTGCAATCTATAAATAGAAAGACAAAATATATTATGGGGGAGCAGATATTAGCAAGGGAGATTTTATTGAAAGATTTTGCAAATTGCAGTGACGAACTTTTCAATTTAGGGATAATCCGTACAGATAGTTTTACAGGGGAAATTGGAGAATTTATAGCTTCCAAGTATTTTAATCTTCGTTTAGTAGGAAAATCAACTAAAGCATATGATGCTAAATGTTCTCAAGGGTATAAATACCAAATCAAATCTAAGATTCTTACTAAGAAAAGTTTAAATTGCAGTATTTCTAATTTAAAATGTTTAGCCTTTGACTTTCTAATAGTTGTCTACTTTGATGAATATTATAATCCTCTGTATATATTAAAAATTCCTTCTAAAGAGATAAGTGCAGAAAAATATTATGTTAATTCTTCCGTTATTTCTATGTATTCTTTAGATGTGAATCTATTAAGATTGTCAGAAAAAGAAAAAAGTGCTATTAAGAATTTTGCTTTAAGTTATTTGAATTTACGAAAAGCAAATATTATCAGAAGTCGCAGAGTTGTAGGAGATATTGGTGAATATTATGCGTGTAGACGTTTGAATTTAAAATTATGTAATAACGTAAATGAAAAAGGTTTAGATGCAATAAATCAAAAAGGATTAACTTTTGAAATTAAAACAAGAAGGGTATATGATAGCGGAAGACGCACTTCCGAGGCTAGAAGGTTAAATAAACTCAAAGGTAAGAATGCTGATTATTTGATAGTGGTGACTTTAAATCATGCTTTTGAATGTTCCGGTATGTGGATAATGCCAATGAAAAACGTGGTTAATCCGGATTCTGCCCATCTTACGATTGTCAATAAAATCATAGGAGTAAGAAATCTAGTACCTAGTCAAATTAATGGGTTGGAAACGGGTGAAAAGTTTGTGTCTTTCAATGAAATGAATAGGCAAAAACAATCTCTTGTGTTAAATAATAAGCAAAATGAGCGTCAATCAGAATTAGCAGATATTATTGTTCCTGCAAGTGGGAACCATAAAGGAATGTATTTAATTTTATTAGTAATTATAGGTTTTATTCTGGTTTGCTTAGCTTTTTGATTGTTTTAAGTTAATTCAAATTCTGTATATTGGCATTTGCTGAATATCTCTAAATAAAAAATTGAATAGAGGGGATGTATCTCGCAGATTTTCTCTAATTTTGCATTTCCAATCACTAAACTATCTATGAACCCGAATAAATTGACCCCCATCGTCAACAAGCCCAGCGCATGGGCGCTCAGTCCGCTTGTGGTGTTTCTGTGCCTCTATTTGGTTACTTCGCTCATTATCGACGATTTCTATAAAGTGCCTATCACCATCGCCTTCTTGGTAGCGTCGGTCTATGCCGTTGCCATTACGAAGGGACTGAGCCTGAACGACCGCATCCTGCAATACTCTACGGGAGCGGCTAACAAGAACATCATGCTCATGATTTGGATATTCATCCTTGCGGGAGCATTCGCTAAGTCGGCAGAAACGATGGGAGCCATTGATGCTACGGTCAACCTTGCTCTTTATCTCCTGCCCGATAATCTGCTGCTTGCCGGAGTATTCCTCGCTTCGTGCTTCATCTCGCTCTCTATCGGTACGTCGGTGGGAACCATCGTTACACTGGTGCCTGTGGCGGCAGGCATCGCCGAAAAAAACCGACCCCGGGATGCTTCCCCTCGTTACCGCGCTGGTGATAGGAGGGGCGTTCTTTGGCGATAATCTGTCGTTTATATCCGATACCACCATCGCCGCCACCCGCACGCAGGGATGCGTGATGCGCGACAAATTCCGTGTCAACCTGCTCATCGCCCTGCCTGCCGCCCTCATCGTATTCGTCTACTACATTGTGTGCGGGTCGGGTGTCGAGTCGGCATACGAAGTGCAAGAGATAGCGTGGGGCAAGGTGGTTCCTTACCTCATCGTGCTGGCTACGGCGATAGCGGGTGTCAACGTTACGCTGGTGTTGCTGCTGGGCATCGTGTCGACCGGCATCGTGGGGATGTGTTACGGCAGTTTCGATGTGTTTGGGTGGTTCGGCTCGATGGGAGAGGGGATTATCGGCATGGGCGAACTGATTATCATCACCCTGATGGCGGGCGGACTGCTGGAGCTGATTCGCTTCAACGGCGGGGTGGATTACATTTTGAACGTGCTGACAAGGCACATCCGCGGAAAACGAGGAGCCGAGCTGAGCATCGCTGCGCTGGTGAGCTTGGCAAACGTATGTACGGCAAATAACACGATAGCCATCATTACCGTAGGCCCGCTGGCAAGTAACATTGCCGAGCAGTACCGCATCGACAAACGCAAGAGCGCCAGCATCCTCGACATCTTCTCGTGTGTGGTGCAGGGCGTTATCCCTTACGGCGCACAGATGCTGATAGCTGCCGGACTTACCGGACTGTCGCCCCTCAGCATCATCGGTTACCTGTATTACCCCATGCTGCTGGGCGTGGTGGCGCTGCTCAGCATCCTGCTCCGTTTTCCCCGGCGGTACTCCTGACGAGAGACCTCCGGAGGCTTCCGTTATTCTTCCCTGAGCTTATAGATCTTTACCCAGTCTACCATCATCTCCACCGGAAGTTCTTCGGGGTTTGCCTTCCCTACCCATGAACCCTCTATCTGCATGTCTATCAGCAGGTAATAGGGCGTGCCGAAAGGATACTGCCCCTCTTTGTCTGTCTCGATGCGCGGGTAAGCGAATGTTCTTTGTCCGTTGATGGAAAACACGAGGCTGTCGGGCAGAATTTCCACACCATAGGTATTATAACCGTCGCGGTCTATCGTTCCGGTACCTCCGTGCGGCGGGTTGTTCTTCTCCTTTAATATGTGCGTGTAATACGAATGTACGGTCTGGTAAGCGATGCTGTCGTGGTTGAGGTGCTCCATGATGTCTATCTCGCCCCCGTTGGGCCATTTTCCCGTTTCGGGCAGCATCCAGATGGCAGGCCAAGCCCCTTGTGCGCGTCCTAATTTGGCACAGACTTCCACTTTCCCGTACCCGATGTTTACCTTCCCTTTGGTAAAGAGTCCGCCCGTGATGAAGCGAGCCGTGTCTTGCGGCACCTTGCCGTTGTTGACCGTGCCGTGCAGCACTAAATTCCCGTCTTTTACTTCGTAGAGGAAGTCGGCATCCGACATGTGCCGGTTCCAGTCCGCTCCTCCCCGTGGAATCTTGCTCCAGCACTGTTCGTCGAAGGTCCGCCCGCTGAAGTTGTCCTCCCATACCAAGTCATACATAGCCTGTTGTGCCTGTGCAGTCATCATCAGGCAGCAGCCGCAAAGTGCGGCAAGCATTTTCATAGTTTTCATACGTTGTTCTTTTTATGTGAAAATTGGGCTTTAAAGATAATACAAATTCGGTGAATACAGCCGATTATCGAAAAAACGGGTGATAAATTTGTAAGATTCAAAAGAAAAGTCTACCTTTGCACCGCAAATTGAGGATGGTTCCGTAGCTCAGCTGGATAGAGCAACGCCCTTCTAAGGCGTGGGTCCTGCGTTCGAATCGCAGCGGAATCACTGAAAGCTTTACAAATTACAGGGATGGTTCCGTAGCTCAGCTGGATAGAGCAACGCCCTTCTAAGGCGTGGGTCCTGCGTTCGAATCGCAGCGGAATCACTGGAACAAAAGAAATCCGGTGCAGATGTGGCATGGATTTTTATCGGTGGAAGGCTGTTTCAAAGATGATTTGAAGCAGCCTTTCATTTGTTATGGTGGGGGCGTGAATTTCTTACCGGACGGTTAGGATTCCAGACGTATGGGCATAAAAAAAGGAGTACCGCTGTACTCCAACCTTTGTTAACCTTAAATCTAATACTATGAAAAACACAGTGCAAAGATACGCACTTCCGCCAACGTTGCAAATATTTCCGCCCTAAAACTGTGTTTTATAACATGTTTTAAATGTTAGGTTGTTAAATTTAAGATAAACGCGCGCTTCGCACCCGGTGTCCGCCTCTCTTTCAACCCCATTTTCCAATCTGTTTCCAACCCATCCTCCCGACCGGAAAAATTCTACCGCTTAGACGGACGAGTCCTACGAATAGAATCGGATGGCTTAAGCGGTAGGATTGCAGGACGCAAGCCGTAGCGTTTCTTTGTGTTTTTAATGCAGGTATTTTTTTTGAATGTTCGATTATTTGCGAATATCTGAAAAAAAACTACCTTTGCATGTATAACGGACTGAGTATGTATATAGAATTTGATAAGGACTATTTGCGAGAGCTTTATACGGAAGGAAAGACGAATGATAAGAAATACCGCTATCAGCCAGAGGTAATAAAAGGTTATCAAAAGGTGGTTTTTGTATTGTTGTCGGCAAACACTGTTAATGATTTGTTTCGTTACAATTCTTTGAATTATGAGGTTTTGCAAGGTGATAAAAAAGGTATTTCATCTGTTCGGATAAATCGTAAATATCGTCTTGAATTTACTGTTCGAGATATTATGGGAGAGCAAATAGTAACCGTGTGCCGTTTGTTAGATATTAGTAATCACTATAAATAACTGAGATTATGGAAACAGCAAGAAAAATTTATGCTCCGCACGAATTGCAACCGTCAGTGCCTATACATCCCGGTGAAATTCTTAGAGACGAATTGGAGGCGCGTGGGATGTCGCAAAGAAAGTTTGCCGATATCATCGGTGTTTCTTACTCTGTCCTTAACGAAGTGATAAACGGTAAACGTCCTATAACGACCGAATACGCACTGAAAATTGAGGCGGCTACAGGAACTCCTGCCTGTCTGTGGATAAACATGCAGTCTGCTTATAATATGCAGGTGGCACGCCGTGACAGCAGATTATCTGCAATTTTGGATAATATACGTAAGGCGGTTGCGGTTTTATAAGCAGGGACGGAAATGTCCCTCTACGAGTTCTGCTATAAATAGGGAGTGGAATCTATTATTAATTAAAACCATTATGTCTTATGAAAAAAGCAATTATTTCGGTGCTTTGCCCATTTCTTTTATTGGGACTGGGAATGACGGGATGCAAACAGGCCGATAAGACCGACACGCTCCTTACCGTGGATGTGAAAGCTGATTATCCGGAAAAAGAAGTGACCCTTCAGGAGTTTATGGACGTGGAATATATCCCGCTGGAAACGAACGATGAATTTGTGACGCAAGGTGCTGTAATGGCAATAGGCGATAAGTACATCTTGGTGAAAAACTATGTCAACGATGGGGATATTTATGTTTTCGACAGGGCAACGGGCAAAGGGATAAGAAAGATAAACAGAAAAGGACAAGGGGGTGAAGAATACCCTTTCATCGTCAGTGCTGTTCTGGACGAGGATAACGGGGAAATGTTTGTCAACTCTTCGCAAAAGATATTGGTGTATGATTTGTCCGGCAATTTCAAACGGAGTTTCAAACCCGTAGGAGGTGCTACTTATATGGATGTATTCAATTACGACAAAGACAATCTTATTTGTTATGATATGTCTGTATATTATAAAGACGGGGAAGAGAAGGATAAGGAATTTTATCACGCGGTCATATCGAAGCAAGACGGCAGTATTACGCGGGGGATTCCCATACCTTTCAAGACAGTAAACGCTCCTTATGTGCAGCAAGGGGATGTTGTAGCCGTGGCATCAGTGCGCTCGCTGATTCCGTGTCGGGATAGCTGGCTTCTTGTAGAAACCTCTTCCGATACGGTGTACAGTTATTAGCCTGAAAAGAATCAGTTGACTCCTTTTCTTGTGAAGCAATCTTCGGGCGAACCTGAGGTGCTGATTACCATGGGCCCCGTAACAGAGCGTTATTGTTTTATCCGGACAATGGAAAAGAAGTTCGATGTTGCGAGTGGATGGGGATTCCCTGTTGCGGATCTGATGTATGACAAGCAAGAAGATGCCTTATTTAAACCAGTGGTTATCAACGCCGACTATATCGGGAAGCAGAAGGTGGACTTGACGCGCAATGTCGGGAATGGGGAGGTTGCCACCTATCAGGCTTTGGCGGCAGACGGGCTTGTGGAGGCATATACGGATAACGGGCTGAAAGGTGAGCTGAAAGAAATTGCCTCTACGCTGGATGAGGAATCTAATCCGGTTATTATGCTGATGAAGTATAAGAAATAGAAATTGTAAATACAATACTGGTCAAGACTATTAACGTACAGATACAGTTATGGGGGCAAGGGGGAGTATACGCTCCTGCTCGCACCAATAACAAATAAAAAACATAGGGGAAATAAAGAAGTTGGGCTACTCGGACTCGAACCAAGAAAAACAGGACCAGAATCTGTTGTGTTACCATTACACCATAGCCCAAACTAACGGTCGGCAGTATTTTCTCCGTGAAAACTTCTGTCGCCATAAATGAAGTTGGGCTACTCGGACTCGAACCAAGAAAAACAGGACCAGAATCTGTTGTGTTACCATTACACCATAGCCCAAAATCATGTCAGCGTGTCATCTTTTTGAAATGACGGTGCAAAGGTACAACTTTTTTGGAACAAACAAAGGTTTTTCGGCTTTTTTATGCGAAAAAACCGTTTAAAAACTTTGCAAAGGCAGTATTTTTCTAATAAAAGCATCTAAAAAATACAAAAAGAGCGAGAAAACATCGGCTTTCTTTCGTGAAATGCAGAAAAGCAAGTATCTTTGCCCCACTAACGATTTCAATTTTATTTAAGATTTAAGAAGAATGAACGAAACGAATACACTGGTAAAAAAAATAACGGAAGGCATTCAGGAAAAGAAAGGGAAAAAAATAATCATAGCAGACTTAACCGGCATTGAAGATACGATTTGTAAATATTTTGTAATATGTCAAGGGAATTCTCCTGCTCAGGTTCTTGCCATTACCGATTCGGTGAAGGAATACGTGAGAAAAGAAACGGGAGACAAGGTTTCTGCAGTAGAAGGAACACGGAACGCCCAGTGGGTAGCGATGGATTACAGCGACGTGATGGTTCATGTATTCTTGCCCGAAATGCGCGAATTTTATAATTTGGAACATTTGTGGGCGGACGCGAAACTCACGTCAATCCCTGATATTGATTAATTTTATTTTGAAGAACAAACTATGAATCAAACTCCTAACAACTCTGATAACAACCCGAACAAACCGAAAATCAACGTGCCGCGCCCTAACTTGACGTGGCTGTATGTGGTGATAGCGCTGGTTTTCGCATTCCTTTATTTCTCCAGCGACGGAGGCAGTATGAGCAAAGAGGTTTCTTATACTGAGTTTAAGGAAATGGTGAGCAAGGGGTATGCAAGCAAAATCGTTGCTTACGATAACAATACGGTGGAAATGTATATCAAGCCGGAACATATCGTCGATGTGTTTCAGAAAGATGCCTCGAAGGTGGGACGCAGCCCTGCCGTAAAAGTACAGGTAGGCTCGATAGAAACATTAGACAAGTTTTTGGACGAACAGACCGCCAAAGGTAACTTTACGGGCGATATTAATTATGACAAGAAGGGTGATTACCTCGGTGCTATCTTCTGGAACATCATGCCGATTGTGTTTTTCATTGGGCTGTGGTTCTTCCTCATGCGCCGCATGGGTGGAGGAGGAGGTGCAGGCTCGCCCGGAAATGTGTTTAACGTAGGACGGAGCAAAGCACAGCTCTTTGAAAAAGGAGCTAACCGGATTACGTTTAAAGACGTGGCTGGTCAGGCTGCCGCCAAGCAGGAGGTACAGGAAATCGTCGACTTCTTGAAACAGCCTCAGAAATATACCGAACTGGGTGGAAAAATCCCTAAGGGAGCGTTGCTTATCGGCCCTCCGGGAACGGGTAAAACCTTGCTGGCGAAGGCGGTGGCAGGCGAGGCGGATGTGCCTTTCTTCTCGATTTCGGGTTCCGACTTCGTAGAAATGTTCGTAGGTGTGGGAGCTTCGCGCGTCCGTGACCTCTTCCGTCAGGCGAAAGAAAAGTCGCCCTGTATCATCTTTATCGACGAGATAGATGCCGTGGGGCGTGCGCGTGGAAAGAACCCCAGCATGGGTGGTAACGACGAACGCGAAAACACGCTGAACCAGCTTCTTACCGAAATGGACGGTTTCGGCTCGAACAGCGGGGTGATTATTCTGGCGGCTACCAACCGTGTCGACATCTTGGACAAGGCATTGCTGCGCGCCGGACGTTTCGACCGTCAGATTTATGTTGATTTGCCCGACTTGAACGAACGCAAAGAGGTGTTTGGCGTACATCTCCGTCCGCTGAAGTTGGATAGTACCGTTGATGTTGACCTGCTGGCACGGCAGACACCGGGATTCAGCGGTGCAGATATAGCCAACGTATGTAATGAGGCTGCCCTGATTGCGGCTCGCCATCAGAAAAGTGCCGTAGGAAAAGAAGATTTTCTGGCTGCGGTCGACCGTATCGTGGGCGGATTAGAGAAGAAAACCAAAGTGATGACAGCCGACGAAAAGCGTGCGATAGCACTCCACGAAGCCGGTCACGCTACGATATCTTGGTTCTTGGAACATGCCAATCCGCTGATTAAGGTAACCATCGTTCCGCGCGGCCGTGCGCTCGGCGCAGCATGGTATCTGCCCGAAGAACGCCAGATTACCACCAAAGAACAGATGTTGGACGAAATGTGTGCCACACTGGGAGGACGTCTTTGCCGAAGAGGTATTCATCGGACACATCTCTACCGGTGCCATGAACGACTTGGAGCGTGTTACCAAGCAGGCATACGGCATGATAGCCTACGCCGGCATGAGCGACCGCCTGCCCAACTTGTGTTATTATAATAACGACGAATACGCTTTCAACAAGCCGTATAGCGAACATACTGCTGAGGTGATAGACCAAGAGGTGCAGATGCTGATAAACGAGCAATATGCCCGTGCGAAAGCCTTGCTGAGAGAACATCAGGAGGGACATAACCAGTTGGCGCAGTTGCTGATAGAAAAAGAAGTCATTTTTGCCGAAGACGTAGAACGTATATTCGGTAAACGTCCGTGGGCGTCTCGTTCGGAAGAAATCATGGCGTTAGAGGCAGCAGACTCGAAGCCGGAGGCATTGCCCGAACCTTCGCAGCCGTCGGATGGAGACACGAAAGAAGAAGCGCCTGAGAATACGCAAGAAGGCGGTGAAAACGACATGAAAAAGTAACCATAAATACAGACGAAAGTGAAAAATAATTTCATCCAAAGAACAATAACGGGAATAGTTTTCGTTGCGGTATTGGTAGGGTGTATCTTGGGAGGTCCCATTCCGTTTACCATCCTGTTCGCCCTTATCTCTGCACTGACGATCCGAGAATTCGGAAGCATTGTCGGCAAAAGCGGCGAGGTGATAATCAACAAACCTATCTGTATGCTGGCAGGCGTGTTTTTGTTTTTTGGATTCGCTTACCTCGGCGTGGCGCCCGGCGATTCGTCGGTGTTGATACCCTACTTGTTTCTCGTCATTTACCTGCTGGTGAGCGAGCTTTATCTGAAGCGTAAGAATCCGCTGCATAACTGGGCGTACACCATGATGAGCCAGATGTATATCGCCCTGCCGTTTGCGCTGCTTAACGTGCTGGCTTTTCATACCAACGTAACCGGTAGCGCATCGGAGTATAATCCGATACTTCCGCTGTCTATCTTCATCTTCAACTGGGTGAACGATACGGGTGCTTACTGTACGGGCGTGTTGTTCGGTAAACACCGTCTGTTCGAGCGTATTTCTCCCAAGAAATCATGGGAAGGTTCGATAGGCGGAGCAGTGTTCTGCGTGATAGCCGCATTCGTGATGGCGCATTTCTTCCCCTTCCTGAGTCTCGGCGTATGGGTAGGTTTAGGATTGGTTATCGTGGTTTTCGGTACGTGGGGCGACCTGACCGAATCATTGCTGAAACGCACGCTGGGCATCAAAGACTCCGGTAATATACTTCCCGGACACGGCGGAATGCTTGACCGATTCGACAGTTCCCTCATGGCGATTCCCGCTGCCGTGGTTTACTTTTACATTATTTCATTGGTATAATAAAATTCCCTTGCAGTTCAACGCATCTGCAAGGGAATTTTGTATCTGTATGTATCCTGCCTCCTTACACCAAAATCACCGTGACGCTGCGCGCTCCGTGCGCTCCCATCACCAATGCCTGTTCGATGTCGGCAGTTTTCGACGGGCCTGAGATAAATACCCCGTAACCGTATTCGCCTGTGTCGATGCGCTTGTAAGCCTCGTGCATATTGCTTACGAGGTTGCGGCGGTCGAGCAGAATCACTAGCGCTTCGGATATGAAATAAATGGCACGCTGCTCTACGTCCTGCTGAATCCATACCGCACCGTTTTCGCCCACACCGATGCGTCCGTCGATGATGGCAAGGTCGGTTCCGTCCAACTCGCCCGGAGTCTCCACATCGTCCGGTTGGAAAGTGGCGCAGGTGATAGCCAGCTTCTTCCCATCGGAGGTCGTTACCTCGTCGACGGTCGATGCGATGCGCCGTGCGTCGGGATATAAACTCTTGATTACTTGGTTGATGTCATCTCCTTTTTTCAGCGTGACAGCCTGTCCGCCCACCTGCGTCATGATTTCATTGAAGCGAGCCTCCAAGTCGGGATACCGCGTAGCTTCTTCCTCTAACGGCGCATAGTCAGGCTTCTCATAGCGCACCCGCGTGTTCCGGCGGATGCTCTGTAATATATCTTCTCTGCTGCTCATGGTTTACTTCACTTTGTTTTTCTTCCACATATCGTTAAAGCTCTCTTTGGCAAAGCGGGGCATTTCGTGTTCCTTTCCCCAGTCGTTCAAGCTGTTATACAGCATCCAGCGAGGCATGGCATTTACTATCGGCGCGTTTTTCAGTGCGAAGTTGAACAGCTCCGGACGCTCCATCAGGAACTTCATGCCGCCCGACATGGTTTTCTTCGCCGAACTTGCCACGCCTAATGAGTCTAACTTCTGCCTCCAACGGTAGATTTGGTCTGCCAAGTCCACCTTAGCCGGACATACGTTCTGGCAAGAGTGGCAGAGCGAACAAGCCGAAACATTGTCGTAATAATGCAAAGGAGCTTTCAGCATCCCCAAGTTGATACCGATAGGGCCAGGGATAAAGTACGTGTACGAGTATCCCCCGCTGCGGCGATACACGGGGCAGGTGTTCATACACGCCCCGCAACGCAGGCAGTTCAGCGTTTTGATATGATCTTGTTCGGCAAGGATGCGGCTGCGCCCATTGTCAACGATGATGATGTGCAACTCTCCTCCCGGACGCGGCTTGCGGTAGTGCGACGTGTAAGTGGTAATGGGTTGCCCCGTGCCGGAACGAGCCAGCAGGCGGGTGAATACGCCCAGCGAATCGCGGTCGGGCACAATCTTTTCCATTCCGAACGCCGTAATCTGGAGCTTCGGTTGCGAAGTACCCATGTCGGCGTTGCCCTCGTTTGTACATACCACACACTCACCCGTCGATGCCACGGCAAAGTTGGCCCCCGTCATGGCAGCCTCCGCCTCGATAAACTTGTGGCGCAGGTTCTTGCGTGCGGCGTGCGTCAGATACGTCTGGTCATTGTTTCCCGGTTCGGTATTCATTTCGCGCACAAACAGTTCGCCTATCTCTTCTTTCTTTATATGAATGGCAGGCATGACGATGTGGCTCGGCTTCTTGTGCATCAGTTGGAGAATACGTTCGCCGAGGTCGCTTTCCACTACCTCTACGCCCTTTTCTTCCAGAAACTCATTCAGTCCGCACTCCTCCGCCAGCATCGATTTGCTCTTGATGAAATGCTTCACGTTATGCCCCTTCAGGATGTTATACACGATGGAACAATACTCCGTCGCATCTTTAGCCCAGTAGACATGCGCCCCGTTTGCCTGCGCATTTTTCTCAAACTCGGTGAGCAGTTGGTCAAGGTGACTGTTGCTGTACATCTTGATGGCACAAGCCATGTCTCGCAGGTGCTCCCATTCAGGAAGCTGCTTGCTCATCTTGTCACGTTTGGCACGCACCATCCACAGCGTTTCGTCGTGCCATGCCGCCAAGCCCTTGTTGGCTTGGAACTCTTCGGCTGCTTTTGAATGTTTCGTACTCATAGTCCTGAAGCTAATATTTCAACAACGTGTATGGTCTTTATCGGGAGATTTTCGCGTGCGATGATGCCACTCTGGTGCATGAGGCACGAGCTGTCGGCACCCGCTATGTATTCGGCTCCCGTGGCAATGTGGCGGTTTACTTTGTCGCGTCCCATCTGTCCCGAAACGGCATGTTCTTCTACGGCAAACATACCGCCGAAGCCGCAGCACTCGTCAGGGCGTTCCGGTTCAACTATTTCGATGTCTTTTACCAGCGACAGCAAGTCGCGCAGCTTGTTGTAATACGGGATGTTGAGTTCGCTGGGCGATGAAAGGTGCATCAGCCTCACGCCGTGGCAACTGTTTTGTATACTTACCTTGTGTGGAAACGATGCAGGCAGCGACGCGGGCTTTATCACGTCATGGATAAACTCGCAGATGTCGTAAATTTTTCCTTCGCTCTGGCAGCGATGTTGCTCATTGCTTAAAAGGCGTCCATAATTATCGCGTACGAAAACCACGCAGCTTGCCGAAGGGCCTACGATGTAATCGTATTGTTCGAACAGATGGTCGAATCGTTTCGCCAGTTTTACGGATTCGTCTTCAAATCCTGCGTTAGCCATCGGTTGTCCGCAGCAGGTCTGGTCTAAGGGGTAGTCGACGTTTACGCCCAGACTTTTCAGTAATTTATAAGAAGCAACGCCTACTTGCGGATAAACGGCATTGATGTAGCAGGGAATAAATAATCCTACTTTCATTAGTCTATCAGTTATTAGTTTTTCACTGACAAAAGTAGGGTTAATTCTCGAAAAGAAAGTATCGGTAAAGAAATATGCTGAAAAGAAGATTTTGTTCAGAGCGGGTTTCCGTCCGTGGCGGAAGCGGGGAGAGACGAAAAAGCTCCGCCCGGTGTCTTGCTCCCGATAGGGAAGGGCAGACGCTCGGCGGAGCTTTCTGTCATGGTTTTAAAGCCGATGGTTTGAATCAGCCGATGACTCCGGCTGCATGACCTGTGCTCAGATGTTTGAAATAGGTCGGTTTGTCGTATCGCATACGCCCCTACGAGTATTTCTTTGGATATTACAGCCTCCTACTCAGAGCAACCGGTTGGTTTCGGTGTCGGGAAATATTACTGACGGTTTGAAGCTTTTCGCCTCCTCAAAGTCCATCAGCGCGTATGACATGATGATTACCACGTCGCCCACCTGCACCTTGCGTGCCGCCGCACCGTTGAGGCAAATGCAGCCCGAACCACGTTCGCCCTTGATGATGTAAGTTTCAAACCGTTCGCCATTGTTGTTGTCTACAATCTGCACTTTTTCGCCCGCAATCATGTTTGCAGCGTCCATCAAGTCCTCGTCGATGGTGATGCTGCCCATATAGTTCAGGTTCGCCTCGGTTACAGTCACACAGTGGATTTTCGATTTCAGCACCTCTATCATCATATCGCTTTACTCCTTGTATTTTATATTGTCAATCAATCGGACTTCACCGCAGAAGACGGTAATGCAACCTACTATGTACGCACTGTCTTCCCATTGCGTTACGGTTTGCAGCGTGTTGCCGTCTACCACTTCGAAATACTCCAGTCGCAGCCCTTCGGCGTTGTCGATGCGGTTTTCCACGTAGCGGCGCGTTTCCTCCAGTGTGTGTGTCCGGGCATATTCCTTGCTGTCGAACAGCGTTTTCGAAATCTGCAAAGCCTGTTGGCGCTGCTCCGCGTTCAGTCGCGTGTTACGGCTGCTCAGCGCCAGCCCGTCTGCCTCGCGTACGATGGGGCAACCCACGATTTCTATCGCAAACGGATAGCGGCGCACCATTTCGCGGATGATGGCAAGCTGCTGGAAGTCTTTTTCGCCGAAGTAAGCACGTGTAGGTTCAACGATAAGGAACAGCTTGCTCACTATCTGGCACACCCCGTTGAAGTGTCCCGGGCGGTATTTGCCTTCCATCACCGTGTCTAACGGCGCGTAGCTGAACCGGCGTGTGTCCGGCTCGGGATAAATCTCCTCCACCGAAGGCGCAAACACGTAAGCCGCTCCGCACGCCTCAAGCAAGGCACAGTCGGCATCCAGCGTACGCGGATATTTCAACAAATCGTTTTGGTCGTTAAACTGGGTAGGATTAACGAAATCGCTCACCACTACTACATCGTTTTCTGCAACGGCACGTTTCACCAGCGAAGCATGACCTGCATGTAAAGCCCCCATCGTAGGAACCAGTCCGATGGTTTTTCCTGCTTTACGAAGCCCGTCCAACTCGGCACGCAACTCCTTAATAGTTTGAATTAACTTCATTATCTTTTTGGTTTTTAACCGTTTTAATTTTAAAGCGGCGCAAAGTTAAGTATTATTTTGTTACGATAACCTTGCAGGTGCCGAAATTTCTTTTTTGCCGGCTTCTGACGCTACGGCTACCGCAGTGAGACACATACGGAAGTTTTCGTATGTTTTACCGCATGGAACGAGGGGTTTATCGCGATAAAATTATGATACATAAAACCCTGTATCATAATACATTAACAAACTATAAACATTTATTCGCAGACGCAAATGGGGGTTCGCGTCCATTTTTTTTATATCTTTGCACGAGTTTATATATAAGAGCAACAACTAATTAAAAATGAGCGCGAAGAAAGTTTTATTCATTACACAAGAAATTACTCCTTACGTACCGGACAGCGAATTGTCTGTAATCGGTCGTGATTTGCCGCAGGCTATTCAAGATAAAGGCAGAGAAATCAGAACCTTCATGCCTAAGTGGGGAAATATTAACGAACGCCGTAACCAGCTTCACGAGGTTATCCGCCTCTCAGGGATGAACCTGATTATCGACGACACAGACCATCCCCTGATTATTAAGGTAGCATCCATACAGGCAGCCCGCCGGCAAGTTTATTTCATTGATAATGACGATTATTTTTCTCATCGCCAGATGACTACGGACGAGGATGGCAATGATTACGACGACAACGGCGAACGGGCGATATTCTACGCACGGGGCGTATTGGAGACGGTAAAGAAATTGCGCTGGTGTCCGGACATCATCCATTGCCACGGCTGGATAAGCGCGATGGTTCCTTTATATATTAAGAAAGCGTATAACGAAGAACCCTCGTTCAGAGATTCGAAAGTGATATTCTCGGTTTACGGCGACGGATTCAAGTCTGACTTGGATGCCAACTTTACGCAGCAGCTTCTGCTGAAGGGAGTTACGCCGGAAGACGTGAATATGATAAAGACGCCGGTAAACTATGACGAACTGTGTAAACTGGCAGTGGCTTATTCAGACGGGGTGATACAGAACAGCGAAAACGTAAACCCGCAGGTGATGGATTACGCGCGTAGCTTAAACATCCCTGTGCTGGATTATCAGGCGGGCGATGCGTATGCCGATGCTTGCGATGCGTTCTACGACCAAGTGTGGGAAGCTGCTGCAAAATAATAATTCAACTAAAGAAATATAACATGAAATTCAAGTTCTTGGCGATAATCGGACTTACCGCCACTCTATATAGCTGCGACGACAGTACAACGGGTATTGGTGACTTTGTGGCTGATGAAGACCAGATAAAGGCATACGCCACTACGTATAACGTGGAAACCAAAACGGTGAAGGTGTCGGACATATCAGACGGGAGAGGTGTTTATTCACGTACGAGCAGTGCTTATCTGGGTAAGATTACCGACCCTGATTTTGGCGAATTTACCGCCGATTTCATCACGCAGGTAAACTGTCCGGAGGATTTTGCTTATCCGTCGACATTCCAGAAAATCACCTCAACCCAGCTCGAATTGTATTATATGAGCTATTACGGCGATTCGCTCGCACCGATGAAGGTGGGGATAAACCTGCTGAAAGACGATGTGGAAATCAACGACGACGGTAATGATGCGGATATTTATTACACAACGTACGACCCTTATCAGTACGCGCAGACTCAGGTTATCGGCGAGAAAGATTATGCAGCTTATGACAAGTCGGTAAGCGACTCAATCCGTAATGCCACGAACTCAAGCGGACAAAAGACTTATTATCCGAGCGTGGTTATCGATTTGGACAAGACCAAAGTGCCGGGAACGGACATGACTTTCAGCGAGTATCTTCAGGATATGTATGTAAACCATCGCGAATATTTTAAGGATGCCAATACGTTTATCAACAACGTGCTGAAAGGATTCTACGTCCACAATACAAGCGGAGAGGGAAGCGTGCTTTACATTCAGGACATCTGGCTGCGCACGTATTTCGATTATACCATCAAAGGTTCACAAGACCAAGACTCAACGGTTAGTTCGTATTATGCTTTCGCGGCTACGAAAGAAATTTTCATGAGCACCCGCCTGAATAACGATGAAAAGCTGGATGACTTTGTGACGGATGCCAACAAGACGAAAGATACTTACCTGAAAACGCCTGCCGGACTGTGGACGGAGATTACACTGCCTTTGGAGCAGATGTATGACGACTTGAAGACGGATACGCTGAACTCTGTGTCGCTCACCTTGACAAAGTATCGTAACACCATCGAAAACCGTGAAAACGGCATCGAAATGGGAACGCCCCAATACTTGTTGCTGTTGCGCAAGAACGATTTGAAGGAGTTCTTCGAAGGAAACCACTCGTACGACAACCGTACTTCTTTCCTTGCTACTTATAACAGCACTACCAACTCTTATTCGTTCTCATCGCTGAACCGTTTGATTAGCTACATCTTTGCCGAAATGAGAAACTCTGATGAACGTCCCGAAGGGTGGGATAAACTGTTGCTCGTTCCCGTTCAGGTAGAAAAGGACTCTCAGAACAAAGTGATTGGTATTTCGTCTCACGACCTTGAAGTCAATTCGGCACGTCTGTTTAAGGGTTCGGACGACAACCCGCTGCAAATTACGGTGATTTACACCGAACCGCACGGGCTTAAAGATTAGAGCGTTTAGAAACTGTTTCTGAAATTTATAATAATAATCTCCATAGTTGCGGGTTACCACTGACGGATATCGTTGTGGTAACCCGCTTTGTTTTTTGGGTATAGTCGTGCCGATATTTCCTTTTTTACAGATAAATCGGTAGCTGCTTTGGTTTTTTCCCTATCTTTGCCGTTATATATAAACTAAAAACAGATTTTTAAACCTATTCATGATGAAAACGAAAGTATTACTCTCATTCATACTTTTTATTTTTCTTGGTGTGACGGTCTCCCGTGCTTCCGAGCGATACCCCAAGCGGGAATTTCGCGGAGCATGGATTCAGTGTGTAAACGGACAGTTTCAGGGGATGCCTACGGAGAAAATGCAAAAAATGCTTATCTCCCAGCTCGATAACCTGCGTCAGGCAGGCATCAATGCCGTGATATTTCAGGTGCGTGCCGAGGCGGATGCCCTCTACCGTTCGCCCTACGAGCCGTGGAGCCGTTTCCTTACCGGCGTGCAGGGTAAAGCCCCTTCGCCTGCATGGGACCCGCTTGCGTTTATGGTGGAAGAGTGTCATAAACGCGGGATGGAACTTCATGCGTGGATAAATCCTTATCGTGCCAAGACGAAAGGAACTACCGCCCTCTCACCCCTGCATCCTTATAAGAAGCATCCCGAATGGTTCGTAAGCTACGGAGGTCAGCTTTATTTCGACCCCGGACTTCCCGAATCCCGTCACTACATCTGTAAGATAGTGCGCGACATCGTGAACCGTTACGACATCGATGCCATCCACATGGACGATTATTTCTATCCCTATCCCGTGCCCGGCGAGTCGTTTCCCGACGATTTGAGCTTTGCGGCATACGGACGCGGTTTTATCCACCGTGACGACTGGCGGCGCGATAATGTGAATATCCTGATAAAAGAATTACACGAGGCTGTGCGCGAGGTAAAGCCGTGGGTAAAATTCGGCGTGTCGCCTTTCGGCATCTACCGCAATCAGAAAAGCGACCCGAACGGAAGCCGTACGCGCGGACTTCAGAATTACGATGACCTGTATGCCGACGTGCTGCTGTGGGTAAACAACGGTTGGGTAGACTATAACATTCCGCAGGTATATTGGGAAATAGGACATGCCGCTGCCGATTACGATACGCTGGTGCGCTGGTGGGCGAAAAACGCCGCAGCCCGTCCGCTGTACATCGGTCAGGACGTAGGGCGTACCGTTGCGGCTGCCGACCTTCAGAATCCTTCACAGAGCCAGATTCCCGCAAAGTTCAGCCTCCAGCGTTCGCTGCCCACCATAAGCGGCAGTTGCCTGTGGTATGCTGCAGCCGTGGTCGAGAATAAAGGACGCTACCGCGATATGCTTGTAAACAAGTATCATAAATATCCGGCTTTGCCTCCCACCTCACCTTTTATCGACGATAAGGCTCCCGGTAAGGTGCGTAAGGTAAAACCCGTTTGGACGGAAGACGGATACATCTTGTTCTGGACGGCTCCGAAGGCAAAGACCGAGATGGACCGCGCCGTACAGTACGTGGTTTACCGCTTCGACCGGAAAGAGAAAGTCAACCTGAACGACCCTTCGCATATCGTAGCCGTTACGCGCGATACATATTATAAACTGCCGTATGAAGACGGGCGGACGAAATACCGTTACGTAGTTACTGCGCTCGACCGCCTGCACAACGAATCGAAGTCGGTATCAAAGAAAGTAAAATTATAATAGTCTGCCGGGTGCGATAAAATAACAAGAAGCCCGCGTCATGCCTGTCCGGAGAAATCCGGCGCATGACGCGGGCTTGCCGTTTCCTTGTGGGAGAGGAGAAAGCAGAACACTAACGGGTTCCGGTATTCACCTCGCTCCATGCAGGCGGATTAACTCCTATCAGATTCCGCACGAAGAAATCATAACGTTTGTGTTCGCCGAAATCTTCACCCATCGTGTGGTGTGCACCGGGGATAACCACCAGTTCAAAATCTTTGTTCGCCTTGATAAGCGCGTTGACCACCTGCATGGTCGAAGCCGGGTCAACGTTATCATCCATCTCGCCTACCACTAACATGAGCGGACGCTGGAGCAAGTGCGCATTTTCCACATTCGAACATTCCTTATACGAGTCGTCTACCGGATAACCCATCCACAACTCGTTCCACCAGATTTTATCCATACGGTTATCGTGGCAGCCGCAAGCCGAGTAAGCAGCCTTATAGAACTCCGGATGAAGCAGTACGGCAGTAGTCGATTCTTGTCCACCTGCCGAGCATCCGAAGATACCCACGCGGTCGATATCCATATACGGATACTTTTGGGCGGCAGCCTTTATCCATGCGATATGGTCGGGCAGTCCGGCGTCCTTCAGGTTCTTGTAACATACCTCTTCAAACTCTTTCGAGCGGAACGAAGTAGTCATGCCGTCTACCTGAACCACGATAAAGCCCAGTTCGGCGAGCGACGTCATCCACCAGTTATACGAAGAAAACGTTTTCGGAACATATTGGTCGCCCGGACCTGAATAAATATATTCGATAACCGGATACTTCTTTGCAGGGTCGAAGTTCGACGGGCGGTAAATGATGCCCCACATGTCGGTTTTTCCGTCACGCCCTTTGGCTGTAAACACCTCCGGAGCCTTCCATCCGTTGGCAGTCAGTTGTGCGATGTCTGCCTTCTCTAAGGGCATGACTATTTTTCCGTCGGCAGCACTGCGAACCACGGCAACGGGCGCTTGGTCTACTTTCGAGTAAACATCCACCAAGTATTTATAGTCCGATGAATACCAAGCCTTGTGCATTCCCTCCTCCGGAGTGAGCGCCGTCAGTCCCTTGCCGTCGAACCCGATGCGGTAATAATGAATCAGGTACGGGTCTTCATCCTTGTTCATCCCGTTAGCCGAGAAGTAAATCTGTTGGTTTTCCTCATCCACGTATTGCACCTCGCGCACATACCATTCCCCCTTCGTAATCTGATGCGTGGGGCGAGCCGTGGCACGGTCGTACATGTACAAGTGGTTGTAATTATCCCGTTCGCTCGACCAGATGATACGTTTGCCGTCTGCCAAAAAATGGCGGAAAATGCGCGGATAGTTTACATATTTCTCTTCTTTCTCTTCGATGAGCGGGCGCACGCTGCCATCCTCGGCAGAGACTTCGAGTACGCGGTAAACCTTATGTCCGCGTTCGTTATATTCGAAAGTAATTCCCTTGCTGTCGCTGTTCCACTGCAACGCATAGATTTCATACTGATGACTGAATAAATCGGTCGACGGAATCAGCCGTTTGCCATTCTCCACGCCATAGATGCAAGGCACTTTAAACGCCAGCTCATCACCCGGCTTTGCATACTCTTGCTTATGTAATTTCGGTTGAAGCTGATCGGCGGGCGAAGATTCCACATAATATACGTAACGCTTTTGGGCAGGACGGATGCGGAAAGCAGCCACCAGCTTCGAGTCGGGCGACCACTGAATGTACGATGAATAATAATTGCCCGGCGTTCCGTCTTGACTCAACTGCGTTTCTTTTCCGGTAGCCACTTCGCGCACGCAGATGTTATCGTTTTTAATGAAAGCCACATACTTGCCGTCGGGCGATGTAACCGGCGCTCCGCCCTTCTCGTCGTCTACCTCCATCCAGTGACGCTGACGTCCCGGAGCTGGGAGCTGTCCCTCGTCCGTCAGGCGATTCCGGCGGATGTCGAAACACCAGCGCTTGCCCTCATACACAAAGCGCAAGGTGTCCGCCCCCGGCGTAACGTGGCAACGCTGGATAGGCAGTTGCATCGGGTCGATGTCTTTCCCCGTACTGCTTTCGAGGGCAGCCGATAGCTTCTGCTGGTCGAACAGAGCCGTTCGTTTCTGTTTGCCGGCATCTACCTTTACGTATTCATTTCCTTCGGGCGTATTGCGCACATACCAGAACAGGTTTGTACCATCTATCCACTGCGGATTCACATTGCTGTAAAATACATGTTTCGAATTGTACTTTTCGCGCAGCTCGTATGCACGGTTGTAATCCTCCACCGTGCCCTGCGCCAGTGCCATGCCCCGGTAAGAAGGGCAATTCCGATTGATGCGATATGTTTCATGCTGTTTTACTAAAGAATACCGACGATACAAAGAGTATTTTCGCTCATCTGTATCATCGGCAACATAATACGAATCATTTATTTATTTCACTTCCCATTCATAAAGTCCGGAAGAGTTCTTTTCAGGTTGAACCACCTCTAACTTCACCGCTTTCGTTTTTACAGGTTCAAAGTCGACAGTGTTCGGATTACCCTTCCGTACGCCATACTCGTTCAGATTATCTACCGGCGTCCAGTTGCCCGAAGCATCTTTATAGTAAATCTTCCAAGCCTTCGGAACACGGCATCCTCCCCACGGAGCATCGTCGTACCAGTAAACGGTAGCACTTGAAACGGTCATCTCTTCAGGAAATTCGTAGGAAATCCATTCCGTAGTGCCTTCTTTGGGCCACCAGTGATAGTAAGGAATGGTACGGTCGTTTTCATCCTTCGGAACCAGTCCGTCGGTAATGGATGACAATGACGATACCTTATGTGAAGCGTCTACCTTGCTCTTCGAAGCCAATGTAGGAATAGCCGTGGGGCGCGTAGCGCTTACCTCGTTGGGCAACCATACTGCCATGTTTCCCGCTCCCCGGTGCGCCCAAGCATAATACGGGATAAGTGTCAGCGTATGGTCTTTCGCTACGAGGCGTCCGTTATCGTCGTACTCCAGTGTCTGGGCTTGCGTCTTGATTTGGTTGATTCCGTAAAGCAGGTCGGGCTTGCTGACTACCTCAAATTTCGGTGTGCGGTTCATCAGTACGCTCAACACATCGAAATCGTTATCAGGCCATTCGGCACAGTAAACTATCGGACCTCTTTCTACCGAGATGCGTCCACGGTCGGCTTCCACCTTGTTATTGGCTTTCACCGTACGGGTTTCCATATCGAAATGCACCTCTACCTTGTCGCCTTTCTTCCATTTGCGGTCGATGGTGAAATAACCCTGTTGCAAATCGGCTTTCACTTCCTCGCCGTTCACCTTAACCGAATACTTCGGACGCAACCCGTCGGTGTACGTATAAAGGTCGCTTGGCACCACCTGATTCTGCACCCATCCCGGAATACGAATCTTCATGGCGAACTGTCCGGCAGCGTTACGGTCTACTTGGATAGCGATGTTGCCGTTCCACGGATACGATGTGGTTTGTTTCAGCGACACCTTCTTCCCGTTTACTTCGAGCGTAGCCTCGTTTGCCATAAACAGGTTTACATATACATTTTTGTCTTTAACTGCATACACGTATCCCGGCAGTGAAGGAATGAAACGGCAGATGTTAGACGGACAGCAGGCGCATCCGAACCACGGCTGGCGCTGATGCTGGCCCATTGACTCCAGCGGGTTGGGGTAGAAGAATCCGCCACCGTCGAGCGACACGCCCGAAATCAATCCGTTATACAGCGTACGCTCCAGTACATCGTAATACTTCGAATCGCCGTGAAGCAGGAACAGGCGGTAGTTTACATACACGTTTCCGATGGCAGCACACGTTTCACAGTAAGCCGACATGTTAGGCAGTTCGTAGTTGGCACCAAACGCTTCACCGTTGCTGGTCGCTCCGATACCGCCCGTTATATACAACTTTTTGCCTACGATGTTATCCCAGATGCGGTCGATGGCATGTACGTACGACGTATCTCCCGTCAGTGCAGCCACGTCTGCCATTCCGGCATACATGTAAGCGGCACGTACGGCATGACCTACCGCTTCATCTTGTTCGACAACCGGTTTGTGAGCTTGGCTATACTCATCGCGGCGTGAAGTATATCCGCGTTTGTCGAGGAAGAACTTGGCCTGTTTCAAGTATTTCTCATCACCGGTTACAAGATAGAGTTTAGCCAATGCCATTTCAGCAATCTGGTGTCCGGGAACACGTACCACTTGGTTCGGTCCGTCGCCGATTTCACGGCACACACAGTCGGCATAACGGATGGCAATATCAAGGAAATTGCGCTTTCCGGTAGCCTGATAATGCGCGATGGCACCCTCAACCATGTGTCCGAGGTTATAAAATTCGTGGCTCAGTTCCTCCACCTTTTCCCAGCGTTTGCTGCCTGCCCATTCGTGCGGATGCTTCGGGTTCATGGTACGTGCCGTATACAGATAACCGTCCGGTTCCTGTGCGGCGGCTACGATAACCAATACACTGTCGATGTATTTCTGCAACTTCTTGTCAGGATAAGTCTGGAGCAGATAGCTCGCTCCTTCGATGGTTTTATATACATCTGTATCGTCGAACGAATATCCGGTCACTTTGTTCGATTCGCTGGGATGAGCAGCCATTTCGAAGTTTTTATAACGTCCCGTTTCCTCACACTTGCTGAACGCCAGCGGGATAGTGGTTTCGCGGCTCGCTTTCAACCGTTGTCCCCAAAACGAGTCGGTAACCTTTACCGAAGTAAAAGGCACGGGGTCGATGGGATAACCGTGAGCTGTGGTTTTCTTTTGTGCATATACTCCTCCGAACGTTATCGAGAAGAGCAAAGCTGAAATCATTAGTTTCTTCATGGTTAAATGGATTATAATAATTAATGTTCTTTCTTATAAGGAATGTATTCATCCCACAACTTGAGCGAATGCAGATAACCGCTGAAAGCCCATTCGCCTTCTGCATTTCGTCCCAAAGTTACAAATTGTATCGGTTTTATCAATAACTGGATGTCTTTACTGCTGATAAGTTTTCCGTTTACATAGACACATTCCGTTCGTCCGTCGAAACATACATACACGTGCAGCCATTGTCCGGCGTTTGCGGCAGCCTCCTTGAATCCTACGTCTTCATACCATCCGTAGTGGTTCACTATGCCGCAGCGGGGTTCTGTTCCGCTGATAAGCATGATTTTCTCTAATTCATCGTGACTGCTCGTAAAGTCTGCCACACATTCGTTTTCTGCCACTTCCGGATTCAGTATCCATGCTTCGAGCGTATAAGGCGCATTGTCGCGCAGCGTGGCGGGAAGCGGGAATCCGGAACGGAAATACTGCTTGCCGTCGAAACGGAAGGCTTTCTTGCCTTGCATCTCTTCTACCACGACAGGCTCGTTCTGCGATTTGAATACTCCCTCCATTCCCTTGTTGAGAATATACATCACGGTATCGCCGGCGGTAAAATCGTTGGCATCGACCGAAACCACCAATCCTTGTTTGTGGCGTGCCGAAGGCTCTATACGCACTAATCCCGTAGTAGCGTCATACTGCTTTTCTGCTTCCTCCTGTTTCCAGTTATAATATCTGAAGTTGGTCAGCGTCAGAGGCTCTGTTCCTGCTTCGATGCGAACTCCGTCCATAGTCAGGTAACCATCGGCACTCACCGATGTCCATTTGCCGTTTTCGTGTTTCCATACGCTGGCAGTGTGTTCGCGGTCTTTCGTCAGGACCGGAGACGTATATTCCAACACGCTTCCCGGACTCAGAACGATAGCTTCCTGTCCGTCGATGCGTTGGCGGCTAACCTGTCCTGCTTTCAGTTGGAACGAACCGCCCAACATACCGCCGTCGTTCCGCCACTCCGTACCATTCCAGTCGGCTCCCGAAAGTCCCATCCACAGTTGCGGAGAAGAAGTCTCATAAGCCCCGAACACCTTGATGTTCCACAGCGCACCGGCAAATCCGTTTTTCTGTGTGCCCGTGGTGGTGAGACGCACGTAACGCGCTTTTGCTTCCCCAAAGTCGACCATCGGACTGCCTGCCAAGTAGTTCGAACGGCGGTCGGCAAAGATGCTCCAATGTTTTCCGTCGGTCGATGTTTCGATAACATACTGATAATACGACGTGCCGTACTCGAATTGCGTCCAAACGGTACGGATGGTTTCTTCACGCTGCAAGTCGATTTCAATCCATTCCTGACCCATCGTGAGCGGACGCCACAGCGTTCCGTTATTATCGTCTACGGCATATTCGGGAAGGAAGTTCTCATCGTAATACGAAGAAGCCTTTACGGGCTTTCCGAATGCCAGATTCTTCGAGGTCAGCACACTCTTGGCAAACCGCCCTACGCCGCTGTGCGTTCCTTCGATGGGCTGAATCGTTCCGTCGGCGTTAAACGTCAGTCGGTCGATACATACCTGACGGTGGAATCCGCGTGTAGAGTGGGGGTTATCGTGGCGGTGATATACAATGTAGTAATCGTTTCCCTCTTTCAGTATGCTGTGATGCCCCGGTCCGTGAATCGTTCCGTCGGCAGAAGTTTTCAGTATCGTACCCTTATACGTGTAAGGGCCTAAAGGATGAGTAGCCGTAGCATACTGTACGTGATACGTACTGTCGTGACACGAGTCGGACGAATACATAAAATAATATACGCCGTCTTTTTTCATCACGAAAGGAGCTTCGAAAAAGTCGGTCACCTCGGTGTTCGGAATCAGACGTGTTTCGGTGAATCCCTTCAGGTCGGGAGTCATCTTTCCGGCTCCGCAGCCGAATCCCTTGTAAATGCCCCACGTACCCCAGTAAAGATACACCGACCCATCGTCGTCGACGAACGTCTGTCCGTCCAGCGTGATGGCATTCTTCACGAAACGGTCGGGAACCAGTACTGCCTCGCTTTCGCCCAAAATGTTTTTCCACGGGCCGCGCGGCGTTTCTGCCACCCCTTCGTAGAGGTTGCACGGCTGGCAGTAAAACAGGCGGTACGTTCCGTCGGTATGCTGCATTACGTCCGGTGCCCAAATCCAATGGCTGTCGGGCCAGTTCATGGGCATGAGCGTCCAGTTCTCAAAATCCTTGCTGCACCACAGTTGCGAAGGACCGAATCCCGCTCCGCTGCCGTCGGTGGTGGCATAGATATAATACGTGTCGCCGAACTTCTTCACCGTAGGGTCGGCAAAATAGCCGGGGATGAAAGGATTACCAGCTCCCGGCGTGTTCCATCGGATTTCCTGAGCCTGCGATGCGAGGAAACTCCCCGTCAGGAAAAGCGTGTATATCAGTTTGTTCATAACAGTAAAGTTTTATCAATAGAGTTAAGGATGAACCTCGTTATACAGAGGCAAATCAAGTTCGTAGAAATATTCCTTCAGTAACCGGTACATGTCGGGGTCGTATGCTTTCAGCTTCGTGCGGCGGTTCATGGCATTATGCACCCCGTCTGCCGGCTCGGCATAGCGGTTGCAGTTGAAAAACGACTGGACACACTCGGCAAAATACTCCTCCTTGTTGCTGATGCAGTACGTATCTTTCCACAACCCCTTGCGGATGGCATTCTGCCTGCACGCTTCCAAGCGTTCGTTAAAGTCCGGCTCTAGTTCGGCGATACCCACCGTGTGGATAAGGTGAGAAAACTCATGCACCATGATGCTTTCGCCCTCGTAACGGTCGCCCGGCAATGCCAGTACGTTCTCCTCGCCGAAACTTGCCGACAGCGTATCTTCGGGTGCACCCCCGAATCCGCGGGCACGCTTGTTCCAGAAAGCGATGTTTTCGGGCGTGTCGCAGATGTGAGCATACTCCGGGAGGTCGCATACCTCTTCCTTTTCGCCCAATATCATGACGTGACAGCCCCGCTCCGCCATGTGTTTCTTTACGTCCGGACGTTTGGCAAGCATCAGCGATACCACCTCGTATGCTTTCAGTAAGGCTTCATCGCGCACCTTGTCTGATGAAACGATGTACAGCTCGTCTACATCTAAATATTTCTTGTAAAAATCCGGAATGTTTTTTCCTGCCGGAACTGCCGTCGGATGCGTATCGCTGACAAACTCAGGTTCTAACTTGAGAGCGAATCCACCGCCCGAAGCCAAATGAATATCCAGCCGGGTGTCGCGCGTTACGCTTATCTGCTGACATACGTAATCTTCTGCCTGCTTCGAAGCATTGATGCCGTCTTTTATCAGCGTGCAGCGGTAAGTCCTGCCTTCGGGGAGGAAAGAAAATGCGACCGTTAGTGTTCGCTCATCCCAATTGGTCAACCCTCCCACATACCAGTTTAAATCTTTTTTTCTAACGGTAACAATATATTCACCCAGTTTGCCCGCTGCGATAAAGGTCGAGTCAACTTCTACCGGGAGTGAACTGATGAAGTCGGTACATTCTTGTTCGTTGGCGTAATTGGTAGGTGCGTCACACAGCATCGTGAAAGGCGAATCGTGAACAATGTAGGAAGCCAACTGGTGGGCACGTGTACCCATGCTCATGGGCGTGTAATACATCGGCTGGAAGTCGCGTTTCGTAGCGTTGCGCATGGCACCCGGCGTATAATCTACGTGTCCTGCCATCATGCGGATGTACGGGAAAGTAACATCGTAAAGCGGCATGTTTCTTTCTACCTTGCCCCATTTCACCTCTTCCATGCCGAATACGCTTTCGTAATTCACCACGTTAGGATACGTGCGGTTCATCCCCGTAGGCTTGTAGATGCCGTGATAATCAAGTATCAGTTTATATTCGGCAGCTTCGGCAATGCGGTAAGCCATCTCCACGGCAGTCTGGTCATCGCGATCAAGGAAGTCCACCTTGAATCCCTTGATACCCATCTCCGAATACTTCTTGCAGGCAGCCTCCAACTGGTCGTCTAATACGTTGAACACCGTCCACAATACGATTTCCACGCCTTTGCTCTTGCCGTAAGCCACCAGTTCGGGCAAGTCGATGGCAGGGATGGTAGTCAGCATGTCACCACTTTTCGGGTCGTACCATCCTTCGTCCATCACGATGTACTCCAGTCCCTGCTTCGATGCAAAGTCGATATAATATTTATACGTTTCCATGTTGATGCCCGTAGCAAACGGAACACCCTTCAGATTCCAGTCGTTCCACCACTCCCAAGCCACCTTGCCGGGCTTCACCCAGCTGTAATCGCCGATGCGGTTGGGCGAAGCCAGCGCATACACCAAGTTGTTGACCGGCATCTCGGTATCGTTTTCCGTCACCGCCAAGATACGCCACGGATAGTCGCGCGTACCCCGTACGCGGGCAATGTAATTCTCTGTCCCGGTAACGTACTTCTGCTTCCGCCACGGATAATAATCATAACTTTTCGGATACGGAGCAAATACCCCTTTCAGCCCGTTCGTGCCCGTCGGTTCGACAAACATGCCCGGATAAGCCTCCAAATCCGACTCTAAAATCGTAACCTTCACTCCGTTGCAATCCACCGTTACGGGCAGAAACGCCAACTGTTTGCGTGCTTCCGACAGCGGTTTTACCTCGTAAGTATTCTGAAAAGCCATTGCCATCGGTTTTTCTTCATTGGTGGTATAAGGCAGGTAAGCTGTATAATCTCCGGCAAAGTTAAATTCGGCAGTCTCGCCGGCAATGATAATTTCTTTATTCTTTCCGGCAGTAGTATAAAAGCGGTAAGCCACCCCCTCGTTATACACCCTGAACACCACGCCGCAATCTCCTTTCAGCTTCAAGTTCATTTCGTTACATTCCGTACGAAACGACTTGAAGCGGTAGAAAGGCGATTCTATTTCCTGAATAACATTTTTCGACTTTTCGGAAACCACTTTTGCCACCGTCCCGGCGATAAGAGGCTCGTCAAGTCTTACTAAACCTATCTCGCAGTTTTTTACTATAAGAGAGTTTTTATGATATACGGAGTATGTCAGCAAGTCACCTCCGTCTGTCACTTCCACCTTCAGCTGTTTGTCGGGCGATGTTGCCGTGAAATTTTTTCCGTAAACAAAATTTCCTGTCCAGCAGGTAAGAATGAATGCGATAAATAAAAATGTCTTTTTCATGTTAAAAAATTAAGGAGTTGTTCTTCGTGTTTCCTTTATGCAAAACAAAAGAAAAGACTCTTATTCGGGTGCAATAAGAGTCTTAAACAATGCGAATATAATCCGAAAATAGGCGTTATACGCTTGTTACACGCCTATATTGGACTATTTTTATATTCTGATGGATTAAATTGTCATTCTCCGGCAATGCGTCGGAAGGGGATGCTGTCTTTCGTTATTTGATATTCTTCTTAACCAACATGGTTTTTGCTTTCAGTGCACCTTCCATATCGTACGTTTCCGATTTCACCAGTCCGATACCTTTGGCATACCACTCGGTAACACGCACGTTGGTCGATTTCAGAACAATCTTGGTACGTTTCAGATACGAAATCTTCACACAGTCGAACTTTCCTGCCGTGGTGCTTACCTGTTCCCGTCCCATATACGATGCGCCGGATATGGTTATTTCGTTTTTCAGCATATTTTGTATAAGCTGGTAATGACGGTCGGGTATCGCTGTTCCCGCCTGTGCTTCGTTCAGTAAAGTAAACGAATTGTCACCCTTGAATTTTTTGTCCTCCAGCAATCCCAACCGTGCGGCTTCGTTGTATCTGGCAGGGTCGGAATCGGAAGCAATATAAGGTCCGTACATCAAGTCCTCGGTACACGTCGTTGCAGTTCCGTCGTAGCTCCAGTTAAAAAGCGTGTAGCTTGTGTTGTTTTTGGCTTTCGTGGTAACGATTTTGTCGTAGTAACTTGCCTTTACAGTGTTTACTTCACGCTGTACGTTTTTTACTGTGATTGTTTCGTTGGAAGTGCTTTGTCCCACTTCATCGTAATTCACGTAATGCAGTTCGCTGCCCTCGCTGGTGCAAAAATATTGTGCTTGTGCTACGTGGCATATCAGCAAGGCAGCTACAAAAAACATAAGTTTTCTCATAGTGCTGTTTTGTTGTTTATAATTAGAATGTATCGCAAACTTACAATTTTTCGAACACCTTTATGCTGCCTGCCGATATTCTGCATTATATTTCTATAATTAGTCCGATATCTTTACTTTTTTTATATTACCTTTGCAACAAAAGCAGACACCATGAAACGATTTTTTATCATGCTATGCGCTTTGTCTTTGCTTGTGGCAGTACAAGCGCAGATATCGCCGGAAGCCTTTCGGACGTGGCACGGAAGCAAGTATTCGATGTTTATTCACTTCGGACTTTACTCGTTGCCCGCAGGGGTGTGGAACGGACAGCCCGTTACGAGCGGGTATAGCGAGCAAATCCAAGCATTTGCACCGATAAACAAGGAAGACTACGAGGCGCTGGCAGAGCGTTTTAATCCCGTGGAATTTAATGCCGACTCTGTTGCTGCACTGGCAAAGCGGGCGGGGATGCGCTCCATCGTGTTTACTTCGAAACATCACGACGGGTTCTGTATGTTTCGTACTTCGACTACCGGATATAACAGCGTAGATGCTACTCCCTGTCACCGCGATTTTGTTCGTGAACTTTCAGAAGCATGTCGTCGGGCGGGACTTCGTTTCGGTTTGTATTATTCGCTTATCGACTGGCATTTTCCGGGCTCTTCCATGTCGGGACATAATGCCGATTTCATACCTCCTGCCCATCATGAGTTTTCGAAGGCTCAGCTCCGCGAACTGCTGACCAACTATGGAGACATCTCTGAACTGTGGTTTGACATGGGTTCGAACACGCCCGAACAGAGCCGTGAGTTATACCGACTGGTACATGAATTGCAGCCCGACTGCATGGTAAGCGGACGCTTGGGAAACGACCAGTACGATTTTTGTGTGATGGGCGACAATGCTTATCCCGAATCGGCACTGCAAACCGCATGGCAGACGGCGGCTTCGATGTTTGACGAGACATGGAGTTACCGCTCGTGGCAGAAGCGGGGAGACGTGAAAGAGAAAGTGCGTGAAAAACTGAAAAGTCTGATAAACGTGGTTTCACACGGCGGAAACTTTCTGCTGAATATCGGACCGCGGGGCGACGGCTCGCTGGTTTCTTTTGAAGTGGAGGTGCTTACGCGCATGGGACGTTGGTTAGAGCGTAACGGATATGCCCTTTACGATACCGAAGCATCGCCTTTCAACGAATCGTTTGCGTGGGGAAGCGTGACACGGAAAGGAAATCATCTGTATCTTTTCTCCACGGGCGAGTATCCGGCTGACGGGAAAATACACCTCCACTTGCCGGGATGTACCTTGAAAAAAGGCGACGGCAAAATGGCTACTTACCTGCAATACGGCGACGACATCGAACTGACCGTACCGGCTTCGGCATACAAAGATTCGGTATATCATGTATTGCGTCTGGAGTTTGACCGCGACGTAGAACCCCAGCCGGCAGGTATGGTGCGGAGCATGTCGCTTACCGCCCAAAACGCTACTCCGGCTTACAGCTACTCATGTTTTGATTATTACAGCAATTACCGCAGCACGATAGGGTACAGCTGGAATTTTGAACAGATTGTATTCAAACAGTTGGAGCTGGTTTATACCGATGAGGAGGTGGGTAAGACAATCGACCTCTCTATCGACGGAAAGAATTACGAAGTGACGCTTGATAAGGGAAAAGTAGATGCGTTGCGGCTGTTTCCTGCCACCGAACTTACATGGGGGCAGCGCTACATTTGCAAGGAGGGTAGCGGACTGTTTGACTCTCCGTCGACGCTGACTGCCGATTTGCAGAATCCGCCCGTGCGGGGAGGCAAGTGGGAGCCGACAGACAAGGAACAAGACGAGTTTGATGCCGACATCCTGTCGTCATGTTTCGTCATGCAAGACGTACATGCCACTCGTGCCCAGCGCGTGGTGATGGAAGTAGGTGCCGGAAACGGCATTGAAGTATTCTTGAACGGCAAATTGGTGATGAAACATCTTAATCCCTACCGCTGCAAGTTCCGTAAAGAGAAGCTGGTTCTTCAGCTTGTAAAGGGCAATAACCGCATCGTGCTCCGCTCGTATAACCGTTTTGAGGACAAGGCGACGTATCTGTTGCGTCCGGCGGAAAAGCAAGTGGTTTACCGTCAAGACCTTACGCTTCCTGCGGCATTTACCGGAAAGCAACACACCATCCGTGTGAAGCGCCACGATGCGTCGTCATCACATGCCGATGCTGAGCTGGCTAATCTGCGTATCCGCTTGCGCCGTCTTGCGCTTTAAGCATATCCCCGAAAACGCTTCGGTTAGGGTAGGGCATCCCATGCGGTAGGATTGACTGATTCTACCCGTAGCGCCAACCGGTTCAACCGTTAGAGTTCCTTAACTGTCTGACCATACCGGAAATGGTTGAAAATAAGCATCGTCAGTTTTAAGCACGGTGTCATGAAAAAGCGACCGGAATGAATATTTCTGTTTCTTCATTCCGGTCGCTTTTTATGGTGTATGTACCCGGTGTCGGCAGCTCTTATCCTCAGCCGTTATCGGTTTTTATACATGTTTTCGTAGTAATTCTGGTAATCGCCACTCGTTACGTTCTTCACCCACGCTTGGTTATTCAGATACCATTCGATGGTCTTCACGATACCGTCCTCAAACTTGGTTTCAGGATACCAACCCAGTTCGTTTGTAATCTTGGTCGGATCGATGGCATAACGTTGGTCGTGCCCCAGACGGTCTTTTACGAACGAAATGAGCGAATCGTTTATCCAGTCGATGTTGATTTCTCCGTTCTCGTTAAACTCCTTTTTCTTCAATATCTTGCGGTATTCCGGATATTCGGTCATCAACCGATGGATGGTGGCGATAGTCAGTTTGACGATTTCAATATTCTGCTTCTCATTGTGTCCGCCCACGTTATATATTTCGCCGTCCTTTCCCTTTGTTACCACGAGGTCAATCGCCTTGCAGTGGTCTTCTACGTACAGCCAGTCGCGCACGTTAGAACCGTCTCCATACACCGGAAGCCGTTTGCCTTCCAGAATATTTTTGATAATGAGCGGTATTAATTTTTCGGGGAAGTGATACGGGCCGTAGTTGTTAGAGCAGCGCGTAATCGTAACCGGCATTTTATACGTATCGCGATACGCCATGACGATGAGGTCAGCGCTTGCTTTCGATGCGCTGTACGGGCTGTGCGGACAAATGGGAGTATCTTCAGTAAAGAAGCCTTCCGCTCCTAACGAGCCATACACCTCGTCAGTAGACACTTGGTGAAAGCGTACGCCTTTTCTCCACGTAGGATAGCCGCTTTCATCTTTTCCTGTAACCCATGCCCGGCGTGCAGCGTCAAGTAAGTTTTGGGTTCCTAAGATGTTTGTTTGTAAAAATAATTGTGGCGTTTCTATGCTACGGTCTACATGGCTCTCGGCAGCGAAGTTTACGATGTAATCAAATTTGTATTCGCTGAAGAGACGGTCTGCCAAGTCGTGGTCGCAGATATTGCCTTTTATGAAAAAGCAGCGTTCGTTATCAACGTCTTTAGCTATTGTTTCCAGATTGCCTGCATAAGTCAGCGCGTCGAGTACGACTATCTTGATATTGTCATATTTAGCCAACATGTATTTCAGGTAATTGGCTCCAATGAAGCCTGCTGCTCCTGTCACTAAATAAGTTTTCATATAGTAGGATTTCTCTTTTGGTCTGCAAATTTCGTAAAGTTTTTCGGAAGAAGCAAGAATTTTTTAGTTTTAATCGCTTAATTCGATAACTTCGAGGTCACTGAATGTGCCTGCATCGATGTTAAAACGTACCAAAGTGCGTACTTTGTGGAATCCGTATTTTCCGGCAGCTCCGGGATTAATGTGGAGCATCCCCAGCGTTTTGTCGTATTTTACTTTCAGGATATGTGAATGTCCGCTTATGAAAAGTTTGGGAGGATGTACCAGCAGTGTCCCCCCGGATAGAAGGGTCGTATTTGCCGGGATAACCTCCTATGTGCTTCATTATCACGTCGGCACCCTCAACGGTAAAGCGGTCGGTTTCAGGAAAAAGGCGGCGGATGTCTTGTCCGTCGATGTTTCCGTAAACGGCACGCAAGGGGCGGAATGCCTGCAAGCGTTCCACAATGTCTATTGAGCCGATGTCGCCCGCGTGCCAAATCTCATCACAGTCGTTGAAATATTTCAAATACCGTTCGTCCCAATACGCATGTGTGTCTGACAGTAATCCTATTTTCTTCATGGTTGCGTGCCTTTCTGTTTTAGTCGTCGTTATCCTCCGGTATCTCTTCTTTGGGTTCAGGTATAGAGAAATCAGCGTGTGCGAATAGCGAAGCCAGTCCGGATACTTGCTTCAGGCGGAGCAGTTCGTCTTTGTCCATGCCGATGTTTTTCATGATCCATGCGTCCGACATGCCGGCGCGGGTCAGTTCAGCCACGATGTGGGTCATCAAACCGATGTCGTGCGTACCGCGGGCACGGTTGTGCCGGATCGTCGACCCCATGCGGTGCGATAAGTCCTTGTCGATAACCACTACCGGCAGTAACCCCTTTTCACGTTCGTAGATGCGCTTCGAGGTTTTCAGTACGGTGTAACGGTGAAATCCGTCTACGATGATATATTTGTCGTTGTCTTTATCGTAATAACATACGCAAGGCATTGTAAAACCGTCTTCCCAGATAGACAGCTCCAGCAACTTCATTTCGGGAGGAGCCACCACGTTGGGGTTGTAGTCGTTTGCCACTACTTTGTCTACCGGTACAGCGCGTACGTTGTATACCGGACTTTTTATATCTTCTTCTTTTACGTCCATATATCTTTATATTGTTTCAGAATATAGTCTTTCATTTTGCTTTCCTGCTTGGTCAGTGCAAAACCCATATACTTGCAGGCATGGTCGTTACGCAGGATACAAAGACACATGCGTTTGTAAGTAGGAATTTCGCGGAATTCCGGAATATTGATATCGTCCAGATACTCCATCATCACGGGTCTTTTGGTGGTTTTGTAATTCGAAGTATTACTTACTTCGATCGGAATCTTCAGGTCGATGAGTTTCTGTATGGTCTCGTCGCTGAGGCATCCGCCTTTCGTGCGCCAGAACTTGATGCTGGTGTGCAGCTTGCTCAGGTAGTTGCGGCGCGTTTCTTCGGGCAGGGTAGAGAGCAAGAATTTCATGTACGATTCCCATGTATGCCCTTGAGGTAGCTTCAGGGTACTTCGTCCCATGGCGTATGTCGTTCCGTAAATGCCTGTAAAGTTCACCCCGTTTACGCGGCTTATCATTTTTCCCCACGTGTCGGGGTCGATGCATTTATACAGGTGAAGGCTTTCGATTGCCTCGCTGATGAACGGGCTTGCCACACGCTGGCGCTCGATGTTTACCCCCGCCTGATAGTAAAGGTCATACAACTTGTTGTAATCCCATCCGAACCGTCCGTTTGCCGTCCATATATCCGTAGTTTTCCAGTCGAATATCGGATAAAAATTAAACACATCGTTGGCTATCTTGTAACTCCATTGATAATGGTGGTAAAGCTGTGATTTACTGCTGCCGTAAATGGTTCGCCAGCGGTTGTAACTCTCCTGCGTGCGGATGCCTACCAAGCAGGCGGTGCGTACTGCTTTTTTCTTTTTGTGGAGCCACGAAGCAAACTTCAGTTGGAATTCGTAATCCCACATTCTTTCTTTCAGGAACGGAAAATCTTTTTCCGTCATTACGTTTTTGGGCATCGGTCGTACCCACAGGTTTCTCATGCTTTCTTCCCACGGCCTCCAATACTTCTGGTACATGGAAGTACACGTCCGCACGCGAAACGGTACGCAAACACGGTATACGTCTAATATATCTTTGTTGGCTTCTAAAATACGGTCTACGTAATCAATAGTCATCTTATATTGTATTTCGTAGTCCAAATGAAACACGCCCAGCTTGGTTTTCAGATTATGTTTACGGATATAATCTATGCATAAATTAAGTAAAACTCCGCTGTCTTTCCCGCCGGAGAAAGAAATATACACATTATCAAATTCTTTAAAGATGATATCCAATCTTTCCTGAGCCAGTTCGTATACGTTTTTTTTTAGGGGATTATTGCTGTTCTGGTTCATCTTTTTTCTTTTTGGTATATATCATTTTGATATAGATTTTCCATTCTTTTATCGTTTCAAAATGTTGGTCGCTAAAATAGTTTTTATGTTGTTTCTGCACCACGGCAGTCAGTTCTTTGTCTTTCATCTTGAATTTGCCAATGGCTTTCAGCAGGACTTTGAAAACTTTTTCTTCAGCTTCGGGATTAATATAATAGTTGTTGATAATCCATTGTTTCCCTCTTTCTTCCATGGGCATAAATCCAATGACTTCTTCATCGGAAAGCGCGATAAACCAGATAAATTTCTCTCCGGTCTTAAAGGGGTAGTCATTGTTATAGTTAAGAACTTTGGGGTTCATGACTAAGGGGGCGACTAATTCGTAGAGGTGTTTTTCTGTTCCGTTAACTTGAATGACTTTTATCATAAAAATCTCATTTTATGCAAAAGTAACAAAAGCTTTTGTTTCTGTCGTCTAAAAAAACAGAAAATTTATTTGGTGAGGGGAGGTTTACAGCGTTTGCAGGAGCTGGTCGAACGAGCGGAATACGGTGGTCTGCCCCTCCACAGTCAGTTCGATATGCTGCGGAGAAACCACGGTTAAAAGCGGCAGGGCAGCATACGCAGTTTCGTCAGGCAGGCAGAAATAGTTGCGACGGTTCAGTGCGTTTTGCGTCCAGTGTTCCAACACTTCGTTTGCCGCATTCAAGCGAATGGATTTTTTCCCTCCGACAGTAGGAGAGAACACCCCATGCGTCAGGTCGAAACGGATGCGGCTGTTCTGTCGGGCAAAGAGTGTATCCATCCGGTTATTCAGTATCAAGTCCTCGGTTACGCCACACTCCATTCCGTTTTCGGGAGTGAGCAGCCAAAGGCGGTCGGCAAGTACAAGTGCCTGCTCGATGTCGTGGGTAGACAGCAGGATGGCTTTCTGCTCTTCTTCGGCAAGCCGGTGAAGCAAGGTCATGATTTCGATGCGGCTCACCACGTCAAGGAAAGCGGTAGGCTCGTCGAGCAAGATGAGCGGACACTCTTGAACCAACGCTTTGGCTATCATTACCTTCTGCCGCTCGCCGTCGGAAAGCTCCGCTGTGTATTGGCTGGCCTTATCGGTGATGCCCACAGCTTGCAGGGCATGGCGGATGATGTCTTTGTCTGTCTGCCGCAACCGTCCGAAGAATCCCGTGTGAGGCTGGCGTCCCAGTGCCACCAGTTCATACACGGTCAGTCCCCCGGCTTGTGTCTTGTCGGTCAGTACCACTCCGATGGTGCGTGAGCGTTCGCGTTCCGTGTATGCACCTATCTTTCTGCCGAGCAGGTTCAGTTCACCCCCCCAACGCCGGTTGCGCAGCAGCCAGCGTGCGCAGCAACGTCGACTTTCCCGTCCCGTTGGCACCCAAAAGGCAAGTCAGCTCACCCCGGCGCAATACGAAATTCAAGTGGCGGTGTACGTACTTCGTTACCTTCCCCTTCCGATACCCGATGCTGAGGTCTTTCCCCCTCGATGACAATAGCCTGCTGTTCCATCTCAGTTGAAATATTGAATTTTGCGTTGGTTTACAATGACGTAGATAATGACCGGCGCTCCCAGTATCGGTGTCACGGCATTCAGCGGAATGATACCCGCCTCGCCGGGCAAGATGCAAACCAGATTACAGAGCAGGGCAACGGCGCTTCCGGTAAGCAGGGTGACGGGCAGCAGAGAGTTGTGGTTCGATGTCCCCAACATCAGTCGGGCGATGTGAGGCACGGCAAGCCCGATAAACGATACCGGACCGCAGAACGAGGTGGTAACCGCCGTGAGCAAGCCCGTAGCAATCAGCAGCAGGTTACGGACGCGGCGGATGTTGACTCCCAAGTTTTCTGCATAACGAGTACCCAGCAGCAAGGCGTTCAGCGGCTTGATAAGCAATACGGCTACGATGAGACCCGCCACGACCATTGCCGAGAAAGCCGGCAACTGCTCTAACGACACGCCTCCGAAATTACCGAGTCCCCATATCGTGTATGAGTGTACACCTTCCGCCGTGGCGAAAAAGTTGAGCAGCGAGATGAGCGATGAAGAAACATAGCCAATCATGATGCCTGCGATAAGCAGCATGACACTGTTTTTTATCACGGTAGACAGGAAAAGAATGATGCCGAGGATGCACGCAGCTCCGAGAAACGCACCCAGTATCACCGAAACGAATCCCGAAAGGGTGAATGCTCCCGTAGCAATGGTTCCGCCTCCGGCGAGCATCACTAACGCCACGCCCAAGCTGGCACCCGAACTGATGCCGAGGATAGACGAGTCGGCAAGCGGATTGTTGAATACCGTTTGCAGCATCAGTCCCGACGCCGAGAGCGCCGCCCCACAGAGCAATGCGGTGATACACTGCGGAAAGCGCGACTCCCACACGATGAAACTCCACGTTTCCTTTTCCGCCCCGCGTCCGCAGAGAATGTCTGCCACGGCACTCGCCGGGATGTCTACTGCCCCAAGCAACAGGTTGGCAGCCATCAACATAAGAATGATTCCGCAGAGTACGCCTCCGTATATGTATCCCTTGTTATTCATTGTTCGGTTTGTCAATCGGCGGCTAAATTACTAAAATATTTCGGTTCGTAACCTTCCAATAAGTCGGGATGCAGTATTTTCACAATATCTTTCAGTAATTCTTCGGGGTGGAAGGGCGATTCTTCATAATACGGGATTCTCCCGGTGTTACATCCGTAGATACGCCGTTCTTTGAAAGCCTTGAAGCGAGCGTAGGGGGCATAGTCTTGTTTCAGCTCCCGATATGTTTTGTCTGTTTTCTGATTATACTTGATAAACCAGTAGTCGGCATCCCCTCCCTTGTCGAACACCGCTTCAAACGCCAGCGGAACCGAGCCGCTGTTCTGTAAATCGGCGAAGATATAGTTTGCACCCGCATCGGCATACAGTTTTCCGGTGGTGCTGTTTCCGCCCGCGATGTACCATGCCGAGCCGTAGCGCAGGTCGCTCAACACGGTAGGATGCTTTTGGGCTTGCGCCGCCCGACGTTTCACATTCAGATACTCCCGTTCTACCGCCGTGAAAAGCGAATCCGCCTTCGCCTCTTTTCCGGTCAGCATTCCGTAAAAGCGCATCCATTCCGCACGTCCTAAGGGCGAAGTTTCCATGTAATCGGCACATTCGATGATGGGGATGTTGAGTTTCCCCACTCGTCCGTAGCCTCCGTTATTTTCGAAAGGCGAAAGCAGGATGCCGTCGGGGTTCAGTTCGATGATGCGTTCGATATCGGGACTCATGCTGTTTCCGCAGTCGGTGATGATACCCTCGCGGCAACGTTCCTGTACTTCAGGCAGTTTGAAATATTCCGAGTTGCACACGCCGCGTATGTTGTCGAGCGCACCCAACTCGTTAAGCAGACTTCCGTGGACTACCGAGTAAACCAATGTCCTTTCCAGTGGCACGCGCACAACTGTGCCTTCCGGAACTGATTCAGGCACAGGCTTCGTCTTGTCGGTCAGTATGTAAGTATGCAGTGTTTTCAGTGTGTCCCACGGGTTACGCACTTCCGCCACGGTGTATTCGGAGTAATTTACGATGCGCAGATTCTCGGCATACCGCAGCTTCAAGGTATCGCCTCCTGTTGTAACGGAAGAAGTCTTGCTCCCTCCGCCGCAGGCAGAGCAAAGCAAGACTATGGTTACTATATAGGCAGATAGTAAAATTCGGTTCATACGCTTCGGTTTATTCGGCTACGAAACGCATGTTAGTAGTATACATGCCGGTTTCAAACTGAGTTTTTGCCTGTCCGTCTTTGCTGTATACGTGAACTGTGTTTAAAGCTCCCCATACTTGGTCGCCGATGTAAATGTCTTCCGTGATAGGGTCTACTGCGATAAAGCCCGGACTGGTAAAGTCGTTAAGGTCTATCGGCAAAGTGGTTGAGGTGTTTGTTTTCAGGTCATAAACAAAACATTTTTTTGTTTCCGGAAGATAGTATTCCGAATAAAGGATATACATTTTGTCTCCCTTGTTGGCAATGTATGTAGCGTTGCAGATGCTGTCTACCGCATACGTGTTGGGGTCGATGCGTTGCAGGGTCTGGTACACCCATTGGTCTTCGGGAACTGATGCAGAACCGGCATAATTTCCGTTGGATACTACATACACGTATCCGTCGTTTCCTGTGATGCACTGCGTATAAGGATTTAGCTTTACCGTAATGTCTTGCAGTTTGGTCATTGATGCCGCATCAACCACTGCCACTTGGTTTCCTTTGCTATAGTTGGAGATGTTGACAAAAAGTTTTCCGTCGGCATAAGTCAATGCTTCGGGATATGCACCTACGGCTACGCTTCCCGTAACGGCTTGAGTCAGCGTATCGAGCTTGTTCACCGTTCCGTCGTAAGCCGTAAAGAAAACACAACCATCGCCCGCTGTGGCATAACGCGGCTGCATGGGCTGGTCGGCAGCAGTAGTCATTGGCAGACGTTTTATCAGTTTCCCGTTGTGCTCAAGGATTTCTATTTTAGAGGAAGTAGCAGAAATAGCATAAAGTTTAGACCCGTATACACATAAATCCTGCAAGTCTCCGATGCCTTGTCCGTTTTGTGCGGCATAGAGGTCATTGCCGGTGCTTTGGGTAGTTAAATCATACCATTGTATGGAGCCGTTGTTTGCATTATAATTTCCCGTATTGACAATGTAAGCGCCGAGGGTGGTAGTCGGTTCCGGATTAGGGACAGGCGTCGGGTCGTCGTTATTATCACAAGCCGTCAGTGCGGCAGCCAGAGGCAAAGTGGTGAAAGCCAAGTAAAGCCAGTTTTTTTTCATTACGTTCATGGTCTTTTAGTTTATAAATAGTAATTAATAGAGATTTTGTAGTTTCGTCCCGGCATGGGGTAGAAACGGATTATCTCATAGTTCTTGTTCGAAAGATTGAGGGCATCAGCCTGTATGCGCAGGTGGTGATGTTTCCACGTAAATGTGTGCGACAGCGAAATACCGTGGTCGGTATAAGGAGCAATGCGATACTCCGGCAGATTCTGTGCCAGCGTATAACGTTCCGAGGCATACGTCAGGTTATACGATACGTTTACCCACGGCGTTTCCAGCGTAAGGTTTCCGCTTCCCGAATGGCGGGGCGTATAAATAATCTGGTTGCGCCATGTTTTCGAGTTGCGGTCGGTTACATCTTCAGCTTGCATGAAATTATAATTTCCCGTGAGATACCACTTGAAACGCTCGTTGAGGCTGTATTCGGCAGACAGATTGACATCCACCCCGATGGTTTCCACCTTGCCTACGTTCATCATCCGCCATACAAACATCGTGGGCACGGCTACTATCTTGTCGGCTACCTTATTATAATAAGCATCTGCCGAGAGGCTGAGGAAATCGAAGCAGGCGAAACCGGACCGGCTCCACGTTACACCGAAGTTTCCCTGCTTGGTGGTTTCGGGGCGCAATCCCGTGTTTCCGATAACCAAATAATATAAGTCGTTAAACGTAGGGGTTCGGAAGATGTCTTTGTACGAAGCCCTGACCCTCAGACCGGCATTTTCAAATGGTTTCCAAGAGAGGCTGAAGGCAGGAGACAAGCGTTTGCGGTCGTCAGCCGCCGTACCAATCCGCACATCTTCGGTGATAAACGTGTTCAGCAGCGATGCCGTAGCCGAGAACTTCCGATGCTCATAGCGGGCAGCGACGGCGGTAAGCAGGGTGTAACGTTGCGGAAACTGACACTGGTCGAGCGTGGTATGCAGGTAATTATAAGCAAAATCCTGTGCCACGGAGAGCGAAAAGTGTTCCACCGGTTCTGCCCACAGCGTTGCCGACACGTAAGTCTCCGTCTGTCGGTAACGGTCGTCGGTAATGCCCGACGCCTCGTTGTTATAATCTTTGTTCCAACTGTAATTGAATTTTCCGAGGGCTTGCAGCTTTATGCGGTCGCTGAAACGGTTCTCGTAACGGAACTGTCCGAAATAGTTCTTGTCGGAGAGACGTTCGGCTGCGTATGGATTATCGTAGATTACCCCTCCCGGAAGTCCGCGTTCCGAGTCGAACAGATAAGCCTTTACCTGTAAATCCTGCCGGGGAGTAAAAGCCGTGTAAAGCGTGGCTTCCGCCCGGTAAGTACGGATGTCGCTGTTATTCCGCTTGCTGTCTATCAAGTGGTTTCCGTTCCACATCTCAAACGGGTAATTCCCGTCTGCCCGCAGGAAGTCGCCATATACGCTCAGTGCCGTTTTTCGGGTTAGTTGCCGGCTGTACAACACCGAAGGGTTCACCATTCCGAACGAGCCGGCTTTCAGATTGGCATATACATGGTAAGGGCGGTCAGTGAAGTCCGGGCGTGCCGTCTGTATGCTGAGAACGCCTGCCGAAGCAAACGCGCGTGCCGTTTGATAAATATCGTCCGTCTGTCCGATGGTCATCGTCAGTTGCGACACGTTGTCAAGCGAGAAACGCGATATGTCTATTTGTCCCGACTGGCAGTCGCTCACGCTCACTCCGTCATAGATAACCCCCGTATGCTGCGCCCCCATGCTTCGTACAGAGATTGTTTTCAGTCCGCCTATCCCCCCCGTAATCTTTCACGCTTACTCCCGAAAAATGACGCACGGCGTCTGCCACTTCGTACACTCCGAGCCGTTCCATTTCCGCCTTTCCCATTACTTGCAGCGGAGAGGCAGACGTAAGGGCAGGGGGCGTGCGCCGCGCGCTCACCGTTACGCTCGGAATATCGTGAACACGTGTAGTCATGCTGTCGGTTGCCACCGTCTGAGCTTCGACGGAAACAACTGCCAGCACCGATACGGCTGCGACGATGCACACGCCTGTACTACGGGGATGCTTGATGCTCATAAAAAATGAATATAATATAAATGTATAACGTTGCATGACCTTGTTCTTCTTTCCTCGAGAAGCACAAGCACGGCTTTTGTTTTGCAGGTCTTCTGACTTACTCCGGTTTGCTTTGCCTTCCCACCCTCTAAAAACAAGTTCAGGGCAGTGGCTGAAGAAGTAGATAAGCAAACCTCTTTTCATGGAGCTCACAGCAGCGGGACTGTCCGGGACTTTCACCCGATTCCCTTTTCATCCGCGGCCTCGCTTGGGAAGCCTGTACGGAACAAAACGTTGCAAAGATAAACATTCTTTTTAGAAATCAAGTTTTTTCAGCGGAATAATTGAAAGTTAAAGGAGTCACTTCAATCAAAATTTAAACAGGCTCTAAATCTGTTTGTCTCCTGTTTTTTTGAAAAATTTGAAGCGAATTGATAATTTAATATCGAAATTATGAAGTTGAAAAGTAAATATTTTTTAGATAAAAGAAGTCGTTTCCCGTTGTAATGGAGAAGGACGGAATGTTGTTTTTCAGTCTTGATTTATTTGTTTTTTTCTTTCCCAAAACGCTACCGCATGTTTTAGTGAAAACATGCGTACAAGTTAGATGACACAAGCGGTAGAAAGCAACCGTTCTAACGGTAGCGTTTGGAGGGGGGAAATTGGTCGGAAAAACAGGGATGTAAGGAGGCTTCGGAGATTAAACGGGTTGCATAAATATGCGTGTGAAATACGTAAAAATCTGTTTGTTTTGAAAAAAATGTTTTCCTTTAAGCTGAACTTGTTGCTTTTTATAAGCTAAAAATTATAAATTTTGTTTTTATTATGTGTTAATGAATAAAATATACAAAAGGAAAATAAAATAATATTGTATTTTTGCGCTCGTTAAAAAATAAATCCTAACTGATGATTAACTTTGTTATTGTAAATAGAACATTTTTTAATTTAGACATGGTTTTGCGTAATGTGAAATCACGCGATCCTTTTTTATTCGTAAAGTTTGCTCTGGCAACCTTTCTTTTTATGGTGTTAAAAAGAATTGGTTGGATTCTTTTGATTTTTTTATTCACTAATATATTTTTTACGGACAAAGAGATGAGAAGATTATGTCTTTGGTTGGTCTTTTTTGTCATGTTGGGTATTCAATCGGCTTTTGCTCAGTTTGTCGTGAAAGGAACGGTGGTTTCTAAAGCAGACAATGAGCCGCTGATTGGCGTATCTATTATGCAAAAAGGAACAACGAACGGTGTGGTTACCGACATCGATGGTAACTATGAGTTGAAAATTCAAGGAGGAGATGCCGACTTGGTATTTTCGTATATCGGTATGCGCTCGCAAGAGTTTCGGGTGAATGCGCGTACCGGAGTGTTGAACGTGGCGCTGGAAGATGATTCACAAATCATGAATGAAGTGGTGGTGGTGGCTTACGGCGTACGAAAGAAAGGTACGATTGCCGGTTCGGTTTCGTCGGTAAAGGCTGAGAAGATGGAAAATGTGCCGGCACCGAGCTTCGACCAAGCGTTGCAGGGACAGGCTGCCGGTTTGTCGGTGGTTTCTGTTTCCGGTGAGCCGAGCAAGGCGGCTGTTTTCAAAATCCGTGGTACGAACTCTATCAATTCGGGTACGGCGCCGCTGTTTATCTTAGACGGTGTGCCCATCGAAAGCTCGGATTTCAATACCATCAGCCCGGGCGATATTGAGTCGGTATCTGTGTTAAAAGACGCTTCGTCTACTTCTATTTACGGTGCGCGTGCTGCCAACGGGGTAGTGGTTATCACTACGAAACGAGGCTTGTCGATGGACAAGGCGAAGGTCACTTTGCGTGCGCAGTACGGTATGTCGCAATTAGCGCGGACGGAATGGAACATGATGAATACCGCCGAACGCATCGAATTCGAAAAATTGGTGGGTTTGGATAACGGACAGGATTACGACTTGCTTTCGCGGACAGATGTGAACTGGATGGATGCCATCTTTAAAGACAATGCTCCGCTTCAGAATTACGAAATATCTGTTAACCGCGCTACGGATAAAATGAATTATTACGTGTCGGGAGGTTTCTATGACCAAGACGGTATCGCACCGGGGTCTTCATTCCGTCGTTATAACATCCGTGCCAATGCCGAAGTTAAGGCAAGCAACTGGCTGAAGTTAGGTACCAACACGATGGCTGCCTACGAGGAAATAGAGCAGACCGAAGAAGGTTCACCCAGTCTGTCGAGTCCGATTTTCGCCTGCCGCCTGATGCTTCCTTATTGGAATGCGTATAACGAAGACGGTTCCATCGCTTCGCAGACCGACGGAACTTGGAAGGGTACGGGGCAGAACCCGCTGGAGTGGTTGGCGAACAATCCGGTGACCAACAAGAAATACAAAGTGCTTTCTACGGTATATGCCGAAATTACTCCGATTGAGAACCTTACCATCCGTGCGCAGTTTGGTGCGGACTTCTCTCATTCTACGGGTTCTTCACAGTCGTTCCCAAGTTATATTCTGAATGCCGGACTGGGTTCGGCAGGACGCAGTTCGTATGACACGATGAACCTTACCGAAACCACTACTGCCAACTATCGCTGGACGTATAAAGAAGACCATGCTTTCAACTTCATGTTGGGTCAGGAAGCAGTGAACTACGATACCGAAGGATTCCAAGTTTATACAGAGGGGCAGACGAACGATTTGCTTACCGACCTGTCTTCGGGTGTGCGTGCATCGTCATGGATGAACTCGGCTACGTCATACGCTTACCTGTCGTTCTTCGCCCGTGCCGAATATAATTACAAAGATTTATATTATGCCGATTTCTCGGTGCGTGCAGATGCTTCTTCGCGTTTCGGTAAAAACAACCGCTGGGGAGGTTTCTGGTCGGTTGGCTTGATGTGGAACATCAAAAACGAAAAGTTCTTGAAAGATGTAGAATGGCTGACCAATGCGCAGATTGCGTTAAGTTCCGGTACTACGGGTAACTCTTTGCTGCCGAGCGATTACTATCATTTGGCTTTAGTGGCGGGAGGTCCGAATTATAACGATGAGGCTGGTATCTATCCGGCGCAGAGCAGCAACCCCGATTTGAGTTGGGAAACCACATGGGCTACCAATCTGGCTTTCCATTTGGGATTCATCGACCGCATCAATGTGGATATTGAGCTGTATAACAAGCGGACAACAGATATGTTGATGGAAGTGCCTGAGTCGTATGCTATTACGGGCGAGGGTGTACGTTGGGAAAACATCGGTGTGATGGCAAACCGCGGTGTGGAAATCAGTGCAAATGCCGATGTGCTTCGTCTTAACGACTTTACTTGGAATCTGAATGCAAATATCTCTTATAACAAGAATGAACTGAAAGAACTTTATAACGGTGTAGATGAGTATGTAAACTCTATTACGGGTATCCGTTACGAAGTAGGACGTCCTATTAATGAGTTTTTCTTGAACCGTTATGCTGGTGTGAATCCGGCAAACGGCGAACAGTTGTGGTACACGAAAGACGGTGAGCTGACTAACGAGTTCCGTGAAGAAGACCGCGTGATGACCGGAAAAACCTTCGATGCTCCGTGGATGGGAGGTTTCGGAACCACATTCTCATGGAAAGGCTTGTCGCTGTCGGCACAATTCAGTTGGCTTGCCGACCGCTGGGTGATGAACAACGACCGTTACTTTGAAGAAAATAACGGCGGATTCTCCGGTTACAACCAGTCGAAACGCCTGTTGTACGATGGATGGAAGAAGCCGGGCGACGTGACAGACATCCCCCGTTACGGAGAAATAGCCCAGTTGGACGACCGTTTCTTGGAGAATACCTCATTCCTGCGTCTGAAAAACGTCACTCTGTCGTATTCATTGCCTCGCTTGTGGTTGGAAAAGAGCAAATTCTTTACAGCGGCACGGGTATATGTACAAGGACAAAACCTGCTGACGTTTACAGGCTTTACGGGTTTCGACCCCGAATATTCCGGAAACGTATATTTGGGAGTATATCCTCCTTCACGCCAGTTTACCTTCGGCGTAGAAGTTTCATTCTAATATATATAAATGTATAGAGAAAGATGATGATTAAAAAAATACAATTATATGCGGTGTTGGCTGCGATGGCATTGTCCTTCACTTCTTGCTTAGACAAGTATCCGGATAATGCGATAGAAGCAGATAAGGCAGTCAATACCCCTGACGATGTGAACCAGTTGGTGATGGGAATCTATGCTGCGTTCAAAGATGGTGCGCTGTATTCCGGCAATCTGACTTTGCTGCCGGATATTCAGACCGACTTGGTATACGGCGTAACGGGAAATACGAATGTTTATGGAGATATTTGGCGTTGGAACGACATCAAACCTACCAATACAGATATCGAAGATGTGTATGCGGCTCTGTATACGGTGGTTAACCGCTGTAATTTCTTGCTTGACCATGTAGAGGCGGTTCGGGCGAAAACTACGGACGATGATGACCTTGACCGCTTGGACCAATATTGCGGCGAAGCCTATTTCGCACGTGCGCTGGCATACTCTGAGCTGGTAAAGCTGTTCTGTAAAGCATACGAAAGCGAAGAAGATGCAGCCAATCAGTTGGGCGTGGTGATAAACGAACATTACGATAACCAAGAGCCGATGAAACGCGCCACACTGCAAGAATCTTACCAGTTTATTATTGACGACCTCGACCGTGCAGAAGACCTCCTTCAGCTGGAAGAAGACTTCAATCCTTCTGTCGACGGCTCTTTGTATGACACGGTATATTTCAACGAATATACAGTTTACGCCTTGCGCGCTCGTGTAGCCCTTTACATGAAAAACTGGAAAGAGGCGGAAGAATACGCCGGAAAGGTTATCGACAGCGATTACTACATGCTGTCAAGCTGTAACCAGCAGATATCATCGGGCGTGAGCTATTATAAATACATGTGGACGAACGATCACAGTACAGAAGCTATCTGGAAAATTTCGTTTACCGTCAGCTCGTATGGCGGTGCGTTGGGACGGGTATTTTTCAATTTCGACCAGTCGAGCGTGCGTCCCGACTACGTGCCGGCTCAGTGGGTTTTAGGTCTGTATGCTGCCTCTGATTTGCGTTATACAGATATCTTCCAGTCGTATACTACGGCATACGGTTTGATGTGGCCGTTACTTCAAAAGTATTTTGGTAACGAAGAATTTCAGGCGTATAACATCTACCATGTGTGTATGCCGAAAGTGTTCCGTCTGTCAGAGCAATATCTGATTCGTGCCGAGGCGCGTGCCCAGCAAGGCAATTACGGAGGAGCAAGCGAGGATATAACCGAACTTCACAGTGCACGCTATTCGGCAGGTGGAGCAGTATCCTTGAATGCTGAAACGGCAATGGATGTCATCGAAGAAGAGCGAGTAAAAGAACTTTATATGGAAGGTTTCCGCCTGCACGACCTGAAGCGTTGGCACAAAGGTTTCGAGCGCACGCCGCAAGACCAGTCGCTGGATAACGGCAGCAGTCTGAAAGTGGCAGCCGACGACCCGATGTTCGTATGGCCGATACCGCAGCATGAGATTGAAGCTCCGGGCTCGCAGATTGAACCTAATGAAAGTAATAAATAAAAAACATTATGGTGATGAAGAAAATATTTATAGGAGCTATCGCGGCAGTAGTCGTGGCAATGATCTTTTCGGGATGCGAACCGAACAGAGTGAATTATAGCGGACCCAATTATCTTATGTTTTCCGACACGCTGTATCATTACGGCGTAAAAGAGTCGGGCGAGGTGTTTAATATTCCTGTCTCGGCTACACGGGCTGCCGATTATGACCGTACGCTTGCTGTGGAAATTATCGACCAAGAAAGCAATGCGGTGGAAGGCAAACATTATAATCTGCTGTCGAATACCGTAACGATAAAAGCGGGCGAACTGGCTACGGATGTAAAAGTTCAGGGTATCTATGAAAATATCGCGAATACAGACTCGCTGGGTTTTGCCTTGAGACTGGTTATTCCCGATGAAGATAAGTGGGACTTGTATGGTACGGAAGCGAAAGTGGTGCTTCAGAAAGTCTGTCCGTTTGACATCAATAACTTTGCGGGAAACTGCGTGGTTACTTCGACTTTCTTTACGAGCGACAACTGGACCGGGATTACTACCATGCGTTTGATTACTACCGATGTTGCGGAGGATGAAGAAAACACGATTGTACTTCATGACCTGTATTACGACGGTTACGATATCAAACTGAAATTTAATACAGACGACGCTTTGGAACCGCTGGTTGAAATGGACGAACAGTTGCTGGCTACCACAGCCGATGCCTTTTTGGGTAACATACATGGCAATGGAGATTTGATGATAAGCCAGCCTACGGCTTACGTATCTTATTATAGTACTTGCGAAGATTTTGTTCTTCAGTATGTTACGCTTAATGTGTATAATGATGACGGTTCGATCTATGGTACAGTGGGTACGTATGTGAACATTTTGGAATGGATTAGCGAAGGCGAAGCCGAAGATTTAAGAGAACAAGGATATTAAAACACACAAATAAAAATAGAATAAAAAGTATGAAACATCTCGATTTGATACCAGTTGCAAATACTTGCAAGAAGATGTTGTATAAGGGATGTCTGTTGGTTGGTTTGGTTGCAGCATGTAGCCTTACAGCATGTTCAGACGATGACGAGAACTCGGTAGCTCCGGTTTTTCCGGAATTGCAAACCATAAGCTGTAACGCCGGAGAAACAAAGGAGTTTACTTTTGAGGCGAATACTAATTGGAGCTTGGCTTCAACCGAACTGTGGTGTAAGTTCGTGAAAGACGATGTTGAATCGTTCGTATTGTCAGGAAAGGCAGGTACACAGAACATCACTATCCGTGTAACAGACGAAGCTGCTACCGTGGATGAGGCAAGCGTAGCGAAATTAGAGCTGACTATGGGTTCGCAAACCATTGTTATCGGTGAGGTGACCCGTTCGGCTAAAGGCAGCGAGCTGAAAATCTATGATATGGAAGGTAACGAACTGGAAGCTCTTACCGTAGGATATGATGATTTTGAACCCTTTAAAGTGAAGGCAAACTTCCATTTTGCCGTAACCGGAACTCCCAATTGGGTGGAAGTAGAAGGTGGTTCGCTGGTTGGGGTTTCTAATCAGGAAGTAGCAGGCGGATTGAGAGTGATTCAAGACGGAACGGTTGAAAAATATCCGGTAGCCGCAACAGATAACAAGATGATTGTGTTCAGTGCAGAAGACGGAAAGGCTTCTTTCTCATTCCCGCTGATTTATGCGGGTATGGACCCGATGGATATTGATGTAACAGCTCCTTCTGCCAACAGATACGGTTGGACGGTTTCGATGGACGGAAAGAGCTTTGCTCAAGAAGGCGGACAAGGAACTTCCGGAGGCGGCAGCACTTATACTAACAGAATCCCCTTTACGGTTAAGGTGCTGAACGATGATTATGAGTTTGTTTATTTGGAAGAATGGGAAGATGTTTCCGGCACGAAAAATATTTCTCTGATTGATCCGTCTATGTTGTGGTTGCATTGTGAAGGAGAAAAAGGTGATATCTCTTTGCGTGTTGATGAAAACGAGCCTCTGTATGCAGGAGTTCCGGCAGAAGAAAGAACGGGTTATGTCTTGGCTTTCTCGCGTGCGGAATATGAAAGCATAAAAGAAAATCTGGAAGCAAATATTGTAGAAAACGGAGATATTAAATATGCTTACCAGCAGAGCAATCTGTTGATTCAGATTACCCAGAAAGAACAGGAAACAACTACCGGCGAACAGTTGGTTAATAGTGTGACGAGCGGCGACGGTTCTACTGTTATCGATTTCGTAGCATATACCGGAGAAAATCTTAGTCATTATCAGTCAACTTACGGCGTACAGTCTGTTACTGAAATCAACAAGCCTGCAATGAATACATTGATTACGTTTGCTTTTGAAGGAGTAAACATTGAGGCGTATGATTTATCAACGGAAGAGCCTGTTGAAGTAGGAGGTTTTGAACTGTCGGGAAATTATGTGGGAGTTGATGCTTCTATTGTTGGTAAAAAAGATATCTTCTTTGTTGTAACAGAATGGGTGGAAGCCGGAACTCCGAGAAAAGCAATGGTTATTATACATTTATCGAATGTAGAAGAAGGCGGTAGCGAAGAACCTTCTGAAGGCGTATTCTCTATAACAAATGCTTCTACGGCTTCTTCTGTGGCATGTACGGAATATGCAGGTCCAAGTCTTGACTGGTTTAAGCAGAATTATGGTGTTGAAAGCATCTGGCAGGTAGAAAAACCAACTGGCAGTTTGGATGTTGCGTTGAGTACCTTAGGTAAAACGATTGCTTCATGGGATTGCTATGATTTTGCAACTGAAAGTCCGATATCACTCACTCAAGATGAGATAATGGATGTAAATGGCGATGGTTCTGTCATCAATATATTGATTGGTGGCGCTTTCGTTGAACACGATGTTGTATTCATTGTAATAACGGACAATTCGGGGGTTAAATACGGTTTAATCGTAGGTACTCCGGCTGAGTAATAATATTGTTTCTTAAAACACAAAATTGAGATGAACATATATAAATTATATTCCAAATACTTTTTATCGCTCCTCGTCAGTATGCTGGCGATGGTAGCGGTGACAAGTTGTTCGGACGATGACGAAGATTTGGCACAGAGCGGTTACGGTTACGTACAGTTCAAGCTGACCAAAAGCTCTTTTGAGTCTGCGCCCGAAACAGAAGAACCCGCTTCGCGTGCGATGACGGACAAACTGGACAAGCTGGCGGATGCGAAAAAAATACAGGTGGTGTTGCTTCACGATGGCACTACCGTATCGCAGACCTTGCTTCTGAATAGCTACAATGATGAAAATGCGGAATTTGGTCTCCGCAGTGATAAACTTCAATTGGTGGCAGGAGCTTATAAGGTAGTGGGCTATTATCTGTATGATGCAGTAGACGAGCAACTTTATGCGGGGGGCTCCGGAGATAATAGCGATTTCACTGTGGTAAGCGGCGGATTATATGTACAAGAGCTTTCTGTAGATGCCGTATCTCGCGGTATGGTGAAGTTTCAATTAGAGAAGCAAGTGCTTTCACGTGCAACGGAAGAAGGTTATCTGTTCAATGCCATCGCAGAGATAGATGTAACGGTAAAAAACATGTTTACACGTGAGGTAACTACTTTCGAGAAAATGAAAGTAACGTATGAAACCGATTACGAAGAGTCTGTGGGAACTGATAATCCTGACGACCATTATAAAGAAGTAGGTAAGGCTTCCTGCGATTCGCTGGTATGGCTTCCTGCCGGAACTTATCAGGTAACTTCTTATACTACTTACTCAAGAAGTGGTGTGAGCCGTACGGAATTGGAAACTCAGGTTGTAAAGGGAGAAAGTTTTGTTGTGTCAAACAATGAAGTGACAGAAAATGCTTTTGTCCCCATACTGCTTTCTGAAACCTCGGAAAACATTAAAGACTACAAGGCTTTGAAAGAAATCTGGGATAAGATGGGCGGTAAAAACTGGAGTTATTACGGTGCTGAATATCCTGAAGGTACAAATTGGAACTTTAATAAAGATATAGATTTGTGGGGAGAACAGCCGGGAGTGACGCTGGGTAATAACGGACGTGTAACAGGTTTGGTTTTGTCCGGTTTCGGTATAAGCGGATTTGTTCCCGATGCCATCGGTCAGCTTACGGAAGTTCAGATTTTGGCACTTGGTTCGCACGATGAAAAAGTAGGAGGCAAGTTGTTTAGCTCTGAAGGCATTACGGTGGGTATGAGCGAAGAACATAAGCAGAAAATGCGTCATCATTATGAAGAAATGTTCTTGAAATATGATGTGCGCGAAAATCTTTCCGAGATGCTGCAAGATGTTATCAACAATGATCCGAAGCAATCAAAAATAGTAAAAAGCAGCCGTATATCATTGAAAGATACTCAAATAGGTGGAACGACCAGCCGTTTGGACGGTATATCAAAAGCGGTGATGCGCTTAACCAAACTTCAGCAGCTTTATATTGCAAATGCTCCGATAGCTTGTGTGCCGGGAGGTGTTGATAACTTCTGTACCGAATGGGAAGATTCGAACTCGGAATATGCGAAGCAATACCAGCAAGAGGAAGACGAAGGCAAGCTGAGCTGGAGCAACATGAAAGAACTGACCGATGTTGAGGTATACAACTGTCAGAATGTAAAAACACTTCCTGCATTCTTGTATCAGTTGCCTGAAATCCAGTTGCTGAACATTGCATGTAATCGGGGTATTGAGGCAGAACAGTTGAAAGCCGACTGGACAGCTTTGGCTAAATCGGATATAACCGGTCCGAAGATTCAGATTCTTTATATGGGATATAACAACCTGAAAGAATTCCCCGATGAAGGTGCCGATGCCAACGGACAAGGTGGCGTGCTGACCAATATGAAGAAACTTGGACTGCTCGACTTGACCGATAATCAGGTGGAGAAAGTAACAGCCTTTGGTACAGATATTAAGTTTGCAACTGTATACCTTCAGAATAATCGGATAACCGAGATTCCTGCGAACTTTTGTGGATTCACCAACGAAATGGAAACGTTCAATTTCTCAAATAATCTGTTGACAGAAGTTCCCGATATTTTCGATGCGAAGTCGGTATATGTGATGGGGTCGGTTGATTTCTCACACAATAAGATAACGAAAGTGCAAAATGGTTCTGCTTTTAAAGGTATCAATGCGAGTACGATTTCGCTGGCAAACAATTTGATTGAAGAGTTTCCCAAAGAATTGTTTGCTGCCGGTTCACCTATCCAGACATTAGACATAAGCGGAAATAAGTTGACAAAAGTTCCAAAGGGTTCGCTTACCGGAGAAAAAGCTCATCTGTTAGAGAACATTGATTTGCGTTTCAACAGACTGACTGAATTGTCTGACGATTTCCGTGCTACAACGATTCCTTATTTGCAGGGCATTGATTTGAGTTATAATAGTTTCTCTAAATTCCCGACCGAACCGTTGAACGTTTCTCAGCTGAGAGCGATTGCAATTCGCCATCAGCGTGATGACAAAGGCGAACGCTGCTTGCGCGAATGGCCGGAAGGAATCACCACTTGCCCCAGTCTGTATCAGTTCCAGATTGGTTCGAACGATATCCGCAAGGTGGAAGAAGTCATGACTCCTTATATCTATGTTTTGGATATCGCAGATAATCCGAATATTACAATAGATTTGTCTGGCGTATGTTCGGCTATCTCTCAGGGACTTTATTACTTGTTCTACGACAAGACACAGGATATACGTGGTTGTGATATATTATTCGAATAAAAACAGATACTTTTATGAAATATATAAATAACATAACATGGGCACTGATACTTTGCATGGGACTGGTGGTTTCATGTAAAGACGATGACGAACCCGGCACGTCGGAAGCGCTTACGCTTGATAAGACAGAAATTACGATGGGACCTGAAGGAGGAACGGAACGAGTACAGGTTACCTCTAACCTCAGCTGGGTGTCCAGTGTTTCCGGACCGTGGGTCAGTGTTTCCCCTGCCAACGGAATCGGGTCGGCTGAATGTATATTGTCGGTCGATTCAACTTTGGAGAATACTTCGCGTACGCTCGAAATAAAGTATGCTCCTCAGGGGCAGCAACCTCAGACATTGACGGTGACTCAGTTTGGTTTCGGCAAACAGATTTTGATTAAAGACCCTGAAGTGGAGCTTGAAAGTTCGGCAAACTATGATGACCGCTATTTCGATGTAACCATCTCGACGAATGTGGAGCTTAAGATAGACATGGATAATATTGATTATTCATTTGCCGAAGGAGAACCTTCTGCCGAAGATGAAGAAGAAGCCAATTCGCAAAAGACCGGTTGGATAGAATTGGAAGGAAGCAATACGCCTGTGGTTGATTTAGACCGAAAGGCTCGTCCGCGTACGGTAAAAGTGCGTTTCCGTTGGGATATGAATACGATTGCGTATACGCGCGTGGCGAAAGTGAGCTTGGTTCCGCTTCATCCGGAAGAAGACCAGTTGGTGGATAACGACGGAAACCCGATAGAAAAAGTAACGTTGACCGTAACTCAAGAAGCTGCACCGAAGATTACAGACGACCGTGCCGGCGATTCATTGGCTATCATAATGATTTGTGAAAAGATACAGTCGATGGTATCTTATGACCCGAGTGAAAACATGCGTAACTGGGATGGTGTAACGTTATGGGAGCGTACTGACGATTTCCCCGAAGGAATGGATAAAGAAGCGGCGATAGGCCGTGTACGTTCGGTTAATTTCATGGGATTCGATATCAAAGAAGGCGAAGATTTCCCGCGTGAAATCCGTTATCTGAAATATCTTGAAGGTTTGTATATACAGAGTAATACGAACCGTCAGAGCCGTGAAATGCACTTTGGTGAGGATATCTGCGATTTGAAATATTTGAAAAACCTGAATATTACTTCTTATGGATTGGTGGATTTGCCGGAAAATATTCAGAATCTGAAGAGTCTGGAGTCGTTGGTGCTGAGCAGTAATAACTTCGCTTCATTGGCTGATTTGACGGCTGTTATCAACAAAGATAATTTCCCCAATTTGAAAATGCTTGATTTGTCGGGCTGCCGTCGTTCGGATGCTTTTATTGATTTAAGTGCAACTTCCGACAATACTTATAATGGAGTTCCGCTTGGGTTGTGTATCAATATCGGTAAGGTAGGAACGGTTAACCCCGAACGGCAGGCACTTATTGACTTGCTGTCGTGGGATAACTTGACTTCTTTCGGTTTGTCGTACGGATACATTGAAGGCGAACTTCCTTCGGATGAAGAAATGGTTGCGGCTCTCGGCGCGAAGGCTCATTATTCTGAAAGCGATTTCTTTGAAGGAGGAGCAGCGGCTACAGACTGGGAGTATAAGATTTCGAAAGATACCTGCCAGTGGTTATTGTCTGATGACCGGCCGATAACGAATGACCTGTCAAGCAATGTACGCGGAACAGATGTACCTCGTGTACTTCCGTTCGCACGTGTGTTCTCTATTAACTTGAATTTCCTGACCGGTCCGATGCCTAATTGGATTATGTTCCATCCGTATTTCGTAGAATGGAATCCGGGCAGCATGGTGTTAAACCAGCAAGAAAAAGGAAAGAATAGCGACGGGGTTATCGTAGGGTTCGATAATATATCACCATACGACTTTAACTATTCTTATTATTATGGTAAAGACCGTCCGGACATGAGCGACCCGAGTACGTATGAAAATGTAGCTTATCCGCTTTACTATTTCAGGTATGTAGCCTTAGATGAGGATGCCAGTGAATAAAGCAAACAACAAAAAATAAATATTAGAAATTAATGATGAAGAAAAGATTTTTATATACAGCCTTGTTCGCATTGACTTTATCTGCATGTGCCGATGAAGATTGGGTAGACCAGCCTTCCGTGCCTTCAGGCAGTGAAGAGGTAACAGTGCCGGAAGATGCAGCCGATGGTGAACTGTTGATTAAGTTCGACCCGAAAATGACGGATATACTTGACCAAACGTTCACTGTTGTTTCGCGCAGCGGAGGAGTAGCAAGCCGTTCGGGTATTCCCTCTACCGATGAAGTGTTGGATATTTTGGGGGCATATTCTTTCGAACGTATTTTCCCGGTTGATAAGAAGAACGAGGAGCGTACCCGTGAAGCAGGTCTGCATTTGTGGTACCGGGTGAAATTTGATGAAAATACCGATTTGCAGGAGGCGTTTAACCGCCTCCGCAAATTGGGCGAAATTTCAAAGATTCAAGCAAACAGCCGTATCAAACGTTCCTACGACATCAATCAGAAACGTATTTATATGAGTACGGCAGCCATACAGCGTACAGCGTTGACCCGTGCGGGCAGTGATGCTCCTTTCAACGATCCGGGTTTAAGCTGTCAGTGGGGATACAATAATACGGGCGATTATGATTTTGCCAATGCCAATTTAGACAGAGGGTTTGAATCGCCGGCAATAGCCGATTGTGATGTAAACTGTTTTGATGCTTGGAAATTGTGTACCGGCGACCCGTCTATTATCGTAGCCGTGCTTGATGAAGGTGTCATGAATACGCATCCTGACTTGCGGAACAACATCTGGATAAATGAAGGCGAAGAAGAATATGCCGGAAAAGATGCCGACGGTAACGGCTACAAAGATGATAAATACGGTTATAATTTCGTGACCGATTCGGGTGTCATTACATGGTCGGATGCAGAAGATACCGGACACGGTACACACGTAGCCGGAACGATTGCTGCCGTAAACGGCAACGGTGAAGGCGTTTGCGGTATTGCAGGAGGCGATGGCAGTCATCCGGGTGTGAAAATCATGTCGTGTCAGGTCTTTGCCGGAAGCGGTGGAGTAACGTTGGATAAAGAAGCACAAGCCATCAAGTATGCTGCCGATAACGGAGCTGTTATTTTGCAGTGTAGCTGGGGGTATAACTCCGGAGCTGCAAATGCGGTAGATGGTTATGTTCCCGGTCCTACGTCTGAAAAAGAATGGGCAGAACTTTATCCGCTCGAAAAAGAAGCGCTGGATTATTTCATCAACAATGCCGGTTCGCCTAACGGGGTAATCGACGGGGGTGTAGCCATTTTCGCTGCCGGAAACGAGTATGCCGCTCTTCCGGGATACCCCGGAGCCTATTCGAAGTGCGTCAGCGTTGCTGCGTTGGCTGCCGATTACACTCCGTCGAGCTTCTCTAACTACGGAGAGATTGTTGCGCTGTCTGCTCCGGGTGGGGATACGGAATATTACGGGAAAGTAGGTGAGGACGAAACCGAATACTGGGTTCCCGGCTCTGATTTACAGGAAGGTGAAACAAATAAGGCGATGGGTTCTATACTGTCTACACTGATTCGGAACGGACAGCCCGCTTATGGGTACATGGAAGGTACTTCTATGGCATGTCCTCATGTGTCGGGGGTTGCAGCATTGGGATTGTCGTATGCGGTGAAACAGCGTCGTCATTTCAAAGCTGCCGAATTTGTAGATTTGCTTAAACAGTCTACCAGAGATGTCAACGGTTATTACGCCGGTGGTGTGATTAAAACCTACTTCCGTAACCATACGTATGCATCGCCTTCGACTACTCAGATGAACTTGGGCGATTATGTAAACAAGATGGGTAGCGGTATCATCGATGCCGGCTTGTTGCTGAATAACATCGCCGGTGCAGGTACTGACATGAAAGTGCCCAACATGTACGTGGCAGAAGGAACTTCGTCGGCAATCGACTTGGCTGCTTATTTTGTGGATGGTGAAAACCTTACTTACACTTGTACTTCTTCTGATGAGGCGGTGGCAACTGTATCTGTCAATGGAACGATGATGTCGGTAACCGGTGTCAAGACGGGAGCGGCACAGGTAACCGTACAGGTAAGTAACGGCGCTTCACAAACCATCGTGGTTACGGTGCGCGATAAGGCAAACGACAGCGGATGGATGTAATTTTTTGAAAGTATAAATGAAAATCATTGCTTGCATACTGATTTTTACTGTTTTCGCGGCAGGCGGACTGAAAGCTCAAGCGCAGGATGTCCGCTTCCGTTCGCGTGCCGAAATCGACTCGTTGCTTAATCCGCCGTTGTTGCAGAACGCTGAAACCATTCTCCGTTTTGATGAAACGGTACAAAGCGTAGGAACCTTGACGGAAGACGATGAACCGGTGGTTCGGAAGTTTGTTTGTACGAACATGGGCAGTCAGGCGGTTGAATTGGTACGGGTACAGACCACATGCAGTTGTATGACTGCCGGTTATGCTAAAGGGGTGATTCCTTCGGGCGGACAGCGGGAAATAACATTGACCTATTTTCCGAAAAACCATCCCGGTACGGTCGATTCGAATGCGTTTGTTTATCTTTCGCTTTCACCTGAAACGCCCGTTGCGCGGCTGACGCTGATTGGCAATGTGATACCGGGTGCAGACGAGTGGGGGAGGTATCCTTACTTTATGGGGAAATTGCGCCTGAAACAAAAACAACTGACCCTTGAGGTGGAAGAAAGCGAGGTGGTGACCGGACGTATTCTTTGTGCCAACAGCGGCGAGAAACCGTTGCGCCTGTCGGCTTTGATGATTCCGGAGTTTGCAGATTTTCATACCGAGCCGGAAGTGATTCATCCGGGCAGTGAGGCAGACCTTGTAATCAGCATCCGGAAATCGATGTTGCCTGCAAACAGAAAAGCAAGCCTGACGTTTTCCGTTGTAGTCGAGGGAGTAGACGGACGACCTTCCGACCGTACTTTGAAAATAACGGTGAAAACTGTATCGAGTGATAATTTAAATAAAGAATAAAACGATATGAAGAATATTTTTAAATTAATGTTTCTGCTTACGCTGTTGTGCGGATTTTCTTCGTGCAGCGATGACGATGAGCCGGTAGTTCCTACACTGGAGGTAACACCTGCCAACCTGAACGGAACGTGGCAACTGGCAGAATGGAACGGACAACCTTTGGCAGAAGGAGTTTATTGTTATGTCGTGTTTAACCGCCGCGAGCAGACTTTCGAGATGTATCAGAAATTCGACAGCATGTATGCCCGCTACATTACAGGCAGTTTCGATATTGAAGACGACCCCTATCTGGGTTCGGTAATCAGCGGCGAATACGATTATTGGAACGGCGACTGGAATCATGAATACATCGTGACCGATTTGTTGGAAAGCGGTTCGATGATATGGACGGCAAAAGACAACGAAAACGACGTCAGCAAATACGTGCGTTGCGACAAAGTGCCCGATGAAATCGTAGAAGAGGCACGCATAGAAAATGCCGGCAATTAATGGCAGGGTAAGAAACCTTCCTTAACAGACATTTGTTTTCTCATCCGGTATGGCTGGAGACCTCGCAGGATAATTCCTGCCACGAAGCTCTCGGCTGTACCGGATGATTTGTTTTCTATCCCTATCCCCTCCCGAAAAAGTAATGAAATGATACTGTTCTAAAAAGTGTGTCTGAGATAGAGTTTTCGCAAAAACAATTAACCTTCCTCAAATCTGCATATTTTCAGCGGTTTTTCCATAGATTTTCTCTAACTTTGACGCATTATAAATAACCATATCTGAAAAAATGATGAAGAAGTGTATGATTTTGGCAGCCTTTATCGGCTGTCTGCTTGCCGCTATGACGGTTCAGGCACAAGTTACCCCCGATGCTGCGGGGTATATCGTGAAAGTGGGCGACACGGCTCCCGACTTTGAAATGACGCTTACCGACGGACAGCAAGTTAAACTCTCTTCGCTGCGTGGAAAGGTGGTGATGCTGCAATTTACGGCAAGCTGGTGCGGGGTATGCCGCAAAGAGATGCCGTTCATCGAGCGGGATATTTGGCAGAAACATAAAGATAACGACGGGTTTGCACTGTACGGCATCGACCGTGACGAACCGTTAGAGCGCGTAAAGGCTTTTGCCAAACAGACGAAGGTGACTTACCCGTTAGGGCTCGACCCCGGAGCAGATATTTTTGCACTGTATGCCGACCGCAAGGCGGGCATCACCCGTAACGTGTTAATCGACAAAGAGGGGAAAATCGTGATGATGACACGCCTGTATAACGAAGAAGAATTTGCCGCGCTTTGCAAAAAAATAGATGAACTGCTGAAATGAATAAGGTAAGGTTTTTGATTGTTTTGCTTTGCTGCCTGATGGCGCTTCCGGCGTTTCCCCGTAAGAAGAAACGTGAGAATTACGAGCCGCTGTTTGGTAAAGCGCTGGCTTCTTATTCTGTAACGTCCAGTTCGCTGAAGGGAGCGACGTTTTATTTGGTAAGTGGTCACGGAGGTCCTGACCCCGGATGTATCGGGCGGTATCAGGGGCATAATTTACACGAAGATGAGTATGCTTACGACATCATCTTGCGCTTGGGACGCGAGTTGCTGAAACGCGGTGCGGAGGTACATTTTATCATTCAGGATGCGAAAGACGGCATACGCAACCAAGCTGTTTTAAACAACAGCAAGCGAGAAACGTGTATGGGGAAGGCTATTCCCTTGAATCAGGTTGCCCGCCTGCAACAGCGTTGCGATGCCATAAATCGCCTGTATCATAGCGATAAAAGCCGTTATAAACGTGCCGTATTCATCCATGTGGATAGCCGGGAACGCGGAAAGCAAACCGATACTTATTTTTATTATGCTCACGGCAGCCGATACGGAAAGCGTTTGGCTCAGGGAATCAGGCAGACTTTTAAAGCAAAATACGATTATCATCAGCCGACCCGAGGTTTCCGGGGAACGGTGAGTGAGCGTGATTTGTTTGTGTTGAATAAAACGGCTCCGGTAGCGGTTTTCTTGGAAGTGGGAAACATCCAGAATGCACAAGACCAAAAGCGGTTGGTGATAGCCGATAACCGTCAGGCACTGGCAAACTGGATTACACTGGCTATCGAGGCGGATTATAAGAAGTCGAAATAAGCTAACTGTCGTAAAGAAAACAGGTAATGGTTTCTGCGAGAATGCCATCCGAAATTCATGCGGATGCGTCAGGTAACGCAAGCCGACAGACCGAGGAAAACTAACGCTTGCGTCGATAGACTTATCCGTATGCGTTGAGAGGATATGAATTACCCGGAATTTCGTGAAAAGTCAAGGCTGTTCAGTCACGGAATTCCGGGTATATTTTTACGGATGTCTGCCTTTTATCCCATCAGAGCCGACACTCTTTCAGCAGCATACCATCGAGGTTGTAAACCGACATCTTGCCGCTTTCGTAGACGGCAAATGTGGGTTCGTTTCCACCTTTGGGGAAAGTAATCGAGCCGGTGTTACAGATGATTCTGCCCTCGTGGTGCTCTACCTTCCAAAGATGTGTATGCCCGTAAACAAAGCAGTCGAATTTGCCTCTCGGCTGTTTCTCCTCGTTATACACGTGTCCGTGGGTGAGGAAAAGGCGTTTCCCTTCATCTACCACCAATGCATAATCCGACAGAATCGGGAAATCGAGCAACATCTGGTCTACCTCTGCGTCGCAATTCCCCCGGATGGCGATAACGGAGTCTGCCATGGCGTTCAGACGTGCAGCGATACCCTTCGGGTCCAGTCCCTCCGGCAGCCGGTTGCGCGGCCCGTAATTCAAAATGTCTCCCAAGACGCAAAGCATGTCGCAATGCTGTTCGTCGTAAAACTTCAGGGCTTTTTCCAAAGCCGGCAGCGAGCCGTGTATGTCGGATATTATCAGATATTTCATACGATTATTCTTCCTCTCCTTCTTTTAGTTGTTTGATAGCATCATCGATAAAGCTGTCTGCCTTATCTAACAGATTATTCAGTTCTTCTTTAAATTCCTGATGATTGAAATCGGCTGCCTTGTTGACAAATTCTTCCGAGAGATTCTCTATCTCTTTTTGCTGTTCTTCCGTCATTTCGTTGAGCAGTCCTTTGCCTTTCGCGTTGATTTCTTTGAACCGTTCGCCCACCTCTTTCCAGTCTTCTTCCGTGTATGAAGATGCATTCTGCATGGTTTCTTCCGCAAGTTCTTTCATCTCTCTCGCGTAATCTTCGGCTGTGTAACCGGTACATGCCGTAAGACAACTTCCGCAGATAACAGCCGTTATCAGCATTTTGGCTAAATTCTTTTTCATAAGCGTAGGTGTTTTGGTGAATTAGTTTTTGCAAAGATAAAAATATCGTTAGAATAATCAACCATTCAAGGGTTTCCGACAACTATTTTTTTTGATAAGAGCCTGTTTTAATTTTCCGATTAAGTATTTTTATCCGCCCCTTTTTGAGTTTGTTTCCGGTCTGTTTCCCCGTTTTTACTCGTCAGATAGTCCGCTATCCTCCTCGTAAAAACGGGGAAACATCCTCGAAAACAATTCTCAAATTGAGGCAGAGCAAAATTTAAACAGGCTCTAAAAAGAATGAAAAAAACGGTCGCCTTTCCAGCGAAAAGCGACCGTTGAGGTGAGAATGAATATAAGTTTTTTTATTCTTTATTCATGAGGTTCGTTGCTCCAGTCCATAGCAGCCATGCGTTTGTAAGAAGCATAACGTTTCTTAGCCATTTCTTCGCAGGCAGCAAACAGGTCGGCAGCTTCTGTCGGGTATTGTTTCATTACCGATGCGAAACGAACTTCACCCTTCAGATAGTCTTGGAAGCCTTCCCAGTTCGGTTCTTTAGAGTCGAGTGAGAACGGATTCTTACCTTCTTCTTCCAGAGCCGGGTTGAAGCGCCACAGATGCCAGTAACCGCATTCAACCGCTTTCGCTTCTTCAGCCTGTGATTTACCCATGCCCGACTTCAATCCGTGGTTGATACACGGAGCGTAAGCGATAACCAATGACGGTCCGGGGTATGCTTCGGCTTCGCGGATAGCTTTCAGCGTCTGAGCTTGGTCAGCTCCCATAGCGATTTGAGCTACGTAAACGTATCCGTAAGTAGTGGCAATCATACCGAGGTCTTTCTTGCGTACTCGCTTACCTGAAGCAGCAAACTTAGCAATAGCTCCCATCGGAGTAGCCTTAGATGACTGACCACCGGTGTTAGAATAAACTTCCGTATCGAGAACGAGGATGTTTACGTCTTCGCCCGAAGCGATTACATGGTCGAGACCTCCGTAACCGATATCGTAAGAAGCACCGTCACCGCCGATAATCCATTGAGAACGTTTGATGAGGTAATCTCTGAACTCGTAGATGGTTGCGCAGTTCGGGCATTTATCCTTAGCAGCTTCTACCAACGGGATAATCTTTTCGGCAGCAGCCTTGCTCTTGTCTGCATCGTTGCGTCCGTCAATCCATTCTTGGAATGCTTCTTTGTATTCAGCCGGAGTACCTTCAGCAGCAATAGCAGTCTGCATAGCTTCTTCAATGCGGTTGCGCAGCTTCTTGTTAGCCAATTCCATACCCAGACCGAATTCGCAGAAGTCTTCGAACAAAGAGTTTGCCCATGCCGGACCCTGGCCTTTTTCGTTGGTAGTATACGGAGTTGAAGGAACAGAACCAGAGTAGATAGAAGAACATCCGGTAGCGTTAGATACCATTTCACGGTCGCCAAACAGCTGAGAAATCAGTTTTACGTACGGAGTTTCACCACATCCTGCACAAGCTCCTGAGAACTCGAACAGCGGAGTAGCAAACTGCGAGTTCTTCACGTTTGCCTTGATATCAACAAGGTGTTGTTTGCTCTTCACGTTTTCAGAACAGTAAATCCAGTTGTCAGCTTCAGCCAATTGGCTTTCCAAGTGCTTCATCGTAAGAGCCTTGCCACCCTTCTTCGGATTGCCCGGACATACATCGGCACAGTTACCGCAGCCCAAGCAGTCGAGTACGTCTACCTGTACGCGGAAAGTCATACCGTCGAATTGTTTTCCTACGGCTTTCAGCATCGGGAAGTTTGCACCCTTCTGTTCTTCAGCATCGAGAACGAACGGACGGATAGCAGCGTGCGGACAAACGTATGCACACTTGTTACACTGGATACAAGTTTCAGGATTCCATTCGGGTACGAAAGCAGCCACACCGCGTTTTTCGTATTTTGCCGTGCCCTGATACCAGGTACCGTCTTCGATGCCCTTGAATGCAGATACCGGCAGCAAGTCGCCGTCTTGTGCGTTGATCGGACGAACTACTTCGTTGATGAATGCCGGGTCGTTGTTTGCTGCAGCAGGTTCAACTTCCAGGTTAGCCCAAGCCGGATCGATAGTCAGCTGCTTGTATTCACCACCGCGGTCAACGGCTGCATAGTTCTTGTTCACCACGTCTTCACCCTTCTTACCGTATGACTTCACGATGAACTTCTTCATCTGTTCAACAGCCAAGTCTACCGGAATAACTCCCGTAATGCGGAAGAATGCCGACTGAAGGATGGTATTTGTACGGTTACCCAAACCAATTTCCTGTGCAATCTGAGTAGCGTTGATGTAGTAAACCGTGATATTGTTTTGAGCGAAATACTTTTTAACTTTGTTAGGCAGGTTCTTAGCCAATTCTTCGCCTTCCCAAATGGTGTTCAGCAAGAAAGTACCGTTCTTACGCAAACCGCGTGTAACATCGTACATGTGCAGGTAAGCCTGAACGTGGCAAGCTACAAAGTTCGGGGTAGTTACCAGGTAAGTAGAGTGGATCGGATGATCGCCGAAACGCAGGTGAGAGCAGGTGAAACCTCCCGACTTCTTCGAGTCGTAAGAGAAGTAAGCCTGGCAATATTTGTCGGTATTGTCACCGATGATTTTTACAGAGTTCTTGTTGGCACCTACCGTACCGTCTGCACCCAAACCGTAGAATTTAGCTTCGAATACGCCTTCTGCACCGAGGGCGATTTCTTCTTTCTGAGGCAGAGAAGTAAAGGTAACGTCATCCACAATACCGATAGTGAAGTGGTCTTTCGGCATCGGGAGTTCCAGGTTTTCGTATACCGACAGAATCTGAGCCGGAGTGGTATCTTTCGAACCCAAACCGTAGCGGCCGCCTACGATAAGCGGGGCATTTTCCTGTCCGTAGAATACGTCTTTTACATCCAGGTACAGCGGTTCGCCGTTCGAGCCCGGTTCTTTCGTGCGGTCAAGAACAGCGATGCGTTTCACTGTCTTGGGCACTTTAGCCAGGAAGTGTTTAGCAGAGAACGGACGGTACAAGTGAACAGCCACCAGACCTACTTTCTTGCCCTGAGCGGTCAGGTAATCGATAGCTTCGCGCGTAGCTTCTGTTACCGAACCCATGGCGATGATGATGTTTTCTGCATCTTCTGCGCCATAGTAGTCGAACAGTCCGTAGTTGCGTCCCGTAATCTTGTTGATTTCGTTGATGTATTCTTCAACGATTTCCGGCACAGCTTCATAATACGGATTGCATGATTCTCTGTGTTGGAAGAAGTGGTCGGGGTTTTCAGCCATACCGCGAGCCACCGGTTTGTTAGGAGACAAAGCACGGTTACGGAATTCAGCCAAAGCCTTCTGGTCGATAAGCGGAGCAAGGTCTTCGTTGTCCAGCTTTTCAATCTTCTGGATTTCGTGAGAAGTACGGAAACCGTCGAAGAAGTTTACGAACGGAACACGAGACTTGATGGTAGCCAAGTGAGCGACACCAGCCAAGTCCATAACTTCCTGTACAGAGCCTTCGCACAACATAGCGAATCCGGTCTGGCGGGTAGACATCACATCCTGATGGTCGCCGAAGATACACAATGCGTGAGAAGCCAGTGTACGTGCCGAAACATGGAATACGCAAGGCAAGAATTCACCTGCAATCTTATACATGTTAGGAATCATCAACAGAAGACCCTGAGAAGCTGTATAAGTAGTGGTCAATGCGCCTGCCTGAAGTGAACCGTGAACAGCACCTGCGGCACCGCCTTCAGACTGCATTTCCTGAACCAAAACAGTTTCGCCGAAGATGTTTTTACGACCTGCGGCAGCCCCATTCGTCTACGTGTTCTGCCATAGTAGACGACGGAGTGATGGGGTAGATGGCAGCTACTTCCGTAAACATGTACGAAATGTGAGCAGCAGCTTCGTTACCATCACATGTGATAAATTTTTTTTGTTTAGTCATACGATTACTAATTATAACTTAGTTAATAAAATATTTGTTCTCCGCATTCCGTTCCGGTAAAACCGGACAGAATAATCTTAATAGAGGAAGCCGAACAGCCATAAAGGTATTTGGCTTCCGTGTCCTAATTCTAATTTGTGCATGGCGTAATAAACGTTCGGGTTGCTTTTTACCTTGCTTCCTTCGGCGCAGATGCGGAAATGCAAATTACCGTCTACAAGGAACGAAGTACCCTTTTCGCCTTTGTTCACCTTATGGTCTTTCCACATCGTATTTACGAAGAACGTTTCCAGAACATCCTGTTCTTCCACTTTTACCGGGTAGATGCTGTACATCAGATTTGTATTGTGCATCATGATTTTAGCCGGCTTCTTCGGAAATACTTCACCTTTCGGGTAAACCATGTTTATCAGTCGCGCGTCGGCAAGATATTTAATGTAATTCATAACCGTGGCACGCGAAGTTTGTATGTCCGTGGCAAGCTGGCTCACGTTAGGAGCCACCGGGCCGTCTACTGCCAACAAATATAGTAATTTTTTTATCTTTGAGAGATATTTCAGTTCAATTTGTTTTATAAGAAGAATATCTACTTCAATCATCATGTTCATGGTCTTCAGCAAATTCTCCGAAAAGTTTCCTTTTTTCCAAGAAAAACGGATAAAAACCATGATGGATATAGTCTTGCAGATAGTTCAGCGGATTGAGGTGAGGAAGGATGGTTTTGGCGATGTGTTCGTGGTTGGTCAAGATTTCTTCCAATGTATAGGGTGAGAAATGGCTTCCTGTTTGCAGGTTCAGAAATTCGCGGAACGAGAATCCGCGCAGGTTATACGATTTTACGATTCCGTTCAGCTCCGGATTCTCATCTTTCAGCCGCATTACCGATGAACCGCTGAATACGATTTTCAGGTTGGGATAGCGTTCGTAACACGTGCGCAGGGCATGGCTCCAGTGGGGGAGCTTGAATACTTGGTCGATAAGCAAGACTTTTCCTCCGCGTTTCACGAATTCGCCTGCAAAATCCACTAAATTGCATTGTGAGAAGTAGAAGTTATTCATGTTGACAAACAGGCAAGAGCGGTCGAGCCCGAATTTTTCTTTCGCGTATTGTAACAGAAAAGTGGTTTTTCCCACGCCTCGCGTTCCTTTAATTCCGATAAGACGTGCGTTCCAGTCTATTTCGTCCATCAAATCGCGGCGTACGGGTGCATTCGTATGCTCTACCAGATAGCTGTGTGTCCTGTAAAATGATTCCATGAATGTTTGGGTTTCTTCGCTGCAAATATACGAATACTTCCTTATATTGCAAACTGGAGATTGCAGAAATTATACATCCATTGAAAGCGGCGGAAGCAAAAGAACGGAGCAAACGCTGCGTAAGTCATTGCTTGACCAGTTCAAACTTGTCGATGTCTGTTGCCCATCCGTAAGGATTTCCCATTTCTACTTTATTATATCCTTGTTTCAGTTCAACGGGGAGGGTTACGGTAGCTGTTTCCCCGCTCTCCTGTAAGTCGGTTAGCTTCTTCGTCACTCCGTTGATGCTTACTTCCAGTTGCCTGTGTTTGGCAGGGATGTAGCTGATGGTCATCAGGTAGTCTCCTCCCTGTTCGCTGTAAACGTTGTCCCAGCGCAGGATGTTTTCTTTGCGTCCTCCCAAGTACGATACAACCATGCTTCCCGAAGCGTTTTCGTTGAAAGCGTATAACACTTGCTTTTCGCGTTTGCCTAATGCGTCGAAGCAAGGCAGGTACCCCCATTCGGCCTCGTATCTGCGTGGTTCGAGCCTCCGTTCTCCTTCGGCGCGGAGTATCATCACGCTGCGCGGCGGGAGGTTGTACGACAGGCTGTCTGTGGCTGAATCAATATTCCGGCGGCGTATCAGGTCACGCAGTTTTACCTTGCCCGCCAGTTCCAATTCGCTCAGCGGTACGGACACATGGCAAGCGGAATCCGATGGATTGTACAATGCCACGGCGCGCGTGTTGTCTCTCCGTTTTTCGATGTCCTTCACCAGTACGTAAGCACCGGACCGGCGTTGCACTACGTAGGCTTGCAGCCCCAACGGGTCTTGGTTGAGCGCAATCAGCTCTTCGTTTTTCAGCAAGTCGAGCGACGGTTGCGGAATCGTGGTCAGGTCGCACCCGATAAGCAGCGGCGAACTCATGATGCACCATAATCCGAAATGTGCCTCTTCTTCGTTGGCAGGAAGCCCTCGTCCGATTTCAAGCATATCCATGTCGTTATAATGCCCGTCTTTACAGTAAGCCGACAGGTAAAGATTCCGGTTTACGATGTCTTTTATCGAAGCCCATTCCGGGCGGATGTCCGGACTGATGCGCCACGATGCAGCGATGTCTTTCGCCCACGTGCCGGGGAAAGTCCAGCGGCAGATGTTTATGCTCACATTGCTGCATCCCGCCTTGTCGAACGCCTCGCGTATTTCCGTATAGCGGATTCGTTCGTCGAGGTTCAGTTCGTATCCCGCTCCGCAGTAATCTATTTTAATGAAGTCGAATCCCCATTCTTTGAAATACAGCAGGGCATCTTGGGTTTCATGTCCGTACAGTCCGGCACCGATTCCGTTCGTGTCGTTATCAAACTGCGACCCGCAGGTATCGGCTCCGGCGTCAGAATAAATCCCCGCCTTCAGCCCTAACGAATGGATGTACCGGGCAATTCCCTCCAGTCCGTTTGGAAAACGCTGCGGATGCGTGTGCATTCGTCCGGTACTGTCGCGGTAACCGAAAAATCCGTCATCGATGTTGATGTAGCCGTATCCCTTCGCTTTCAGCCCATTGTCTATTAAAGCTTTGGCTTGTTTTCTTATCAGCGAATCGTTGATGTTTACCCGATACGTGTTCCATGAACTCCACCCCATGATGGGAGGGTTAAACGGTTGTTCCGTTTTCGGGTTGGTTGCATTTCCCATTAGCGGGAGAAGACAAAGAGCTGTTGCTGCCAGTCGGATAATAGTGCTTGTTTTCATACCTGCGTGTTGTTTATCGGCGGTAAATATAGAAAGAAATATTGAATTGAGAGGTGCTTTAGAGTTTGTTTAAATTTTGCTCGGCAAAACAACTTATTGGAAAATTTAAACAGGCTCTTAAATGCAATTCCAAACGCAAGCCGTAGCACTACCCAACGCAAGCCGTAGCATGGGCTGACGCTTGCGGTAGAAATGCTTGGTACATGCGGTAGCGTTTTTGTGTTCCATTCCGATGGGTTTTCCGGTACAAATAGAGTAAAATCCGTGAAGCTTTGGGCAGGGTATGACGTAATTTCCCTATTTTTGCGCGATGAATCCAAACCCGAACAGAAACAGACGATATGGCGCAGTCTCTTTATCTTTTTAATCCGGAACATGATATGGCATTGGCTAACTTTACGCCGTACTATAAAGCTCCTTCCGAAATCCGGCGTATGGCAAACGACTTGTCGGTGCTTCCGGCGTGGTATGCCGACGAGGAGGATGAGGCATTGGTGAAAATTGATTCCGCCGGACGTGTAGAGGGGTGGGAGTCTCCGCTTTATCCGGAGAAAGTGGCGTGGATTACTGGGTGGAGGGATGCCGATTACCGTCCGTGGGGATGGAATCCGGCGTTGCTGCACAGGCTTCGCGAGGCGGGAGTCGGTGAGGGATGCCTGCTTTCCGATGAGCGCATGGAGCGGATTCGCCATCTTTCAGGCAGGCAACGCTGTGTGGATGTGTTGGACGGGTTTCGGGGGATGCCTTTCGTATGTGGGCAGGCAGTGGTTTGCCGTTCAGTGGACGAAGTGAAGAAACGTGTCTCGGAGTGGGGTACGGCGGTACTGAAAGCTCCGTGGTCGGGCAGCGGCAGAGGGTTGGCGCGCGTCTCGGAAGCGCAGTGGAGTCCGTCGTTGGAGGGATGGGTGTCACGCATACTCCGCACGCAAGGAGCAATCATGGCAGAGCCATTTTATAATAAGGTATGCGATTTCGCAATGGAGTTTCGGGCAGACGGTAGCGGCAGGGTGGACTTTGTCGGCTATTCATTATTTGAAACGGATGGGTTTGGAAACTACAAGGCAAACCTGCTGGCTGCGGATGCGGAGATAGAACGGCGGCTGTCCCGATACGTTCCGGTGGAACAACTGAATGCCGTGCGCCGTGAGTTGGAACGCCGGCTTTCGCTGCTGTTAGCGGCAGACTACGCAGGCTATTTGGGAGTAGACATGATGATTTGCTCGGACAACGGCGGTCTGCTGATTCATCCGTGTGTGGAAATCAACCTTCGCATGAACATGGGAGTGGTGTCGCACGTGCTTTCCGCCCGTTACCTGCATCCGCTCGCTACGGGCAGGTATGTGGTAGAACATTATTCAGCCGACGGGGAAGCATGGGCTTTCCATCAGCAGATGAGCCGTGATTTCCCGCTGGAGATGCAGGCTGGCGGTATCGCGAAAGGATATCTCTCGCTCACTCCCGTTCGGGAAGATACGCGCTATCAAGCCTACATCACGGTGGGGTAAGCGGAAGAAAACCGTTATATTTTCCCCTCCAACCATGCGTCTATCAGCCGGCGGGCTATGCTCAGTTTCTTGGGAATCTCTGGCAGATTGTCGCGGGTATAAAACGCTCCGGCACTCAGCTCGTCGTCTTGCAACTTGATGGTTCCGCTTTCATACTCGGCGGTATAGCCCACCATGATTCCGCTGGGATAAGGCCACGGCTGACTGCCGAAGTATCTGAGGTTTTTGATGCGCAGTTCGGTCTCTTCCATCACTTCGCGGCACACACATTCCTCCAGCGTTTCGCCCGGTTCGAGAAATCCGGCCACCAGTCCCTTGAACGTTCCCCGGAAGTTACGCGCGTGTACCAGCAGGATGCTGTCTCCTTTCTTAATCAGTACGATGACCGCCGGAGAGATACGCGGGTAAATTTCCTGTCCGCACTTCGGGCAACGTTTGGCAATGGGGCCTACCTGTACGGTGGCAACTCCGCAGGCGGGACAGTAGCGGCTGTTCTTGTCCCACGTCAGGATTTGTGAGGCTTTTCCGGCAAGGTCGTATTCACAGCGCGGAAGCACATCGAACGAAGCCCGCAGGTCTTTCAGCAAATACGGCGTACCTTCTTCTGCTATCGGGGCATTGAGCGCATACGCCCGTGCGGTAAGTCCGTTCAGGCTGCCTATCTCGTGTACGGTGTTTCCCGCAGGGACGGCTACGGGAGGCTTTTCCCCCGTGGGAATATGATAACCGTCTGTCTGTTTCTCTATCAATACTTGTCCGTTGTAAAAAGCGAACCAGCCGTATGCAGCGGCTTGTTTCATGTCTTTTTCCATAATCAGTTCAGTCCTTTCATTGTTAGTTGGATGCGTTTTCGTTCGCGGTCGATGCTCATCACACGGACACGCACGTGCTGGTGAATGCTTACCACCGTGGAGGGGTCGGAGATGAAGCGGTCGGCAAGTTGGGATACATGCACCAGTCCGTTCTCTTTGATGCCAATGTCGACAAAGCAACCGAAGTTGGTGATATTGGTCACGATGCCCGGCAGTTCCATACCCTCCTGCAAATCATCGAGCGTGCGTACATTTTTGTCGAACTCAAACATCTCTATCTTCCGGCGCGGGTCTCGTCCCGGTTTATCCAACTCCTGCATGATGTCGGTCAGCGTGGGCAGTCCTACCGAGTCGGTGATGTAATTTTCTATCTTTATCCGGCTGCGCAGTTCCTTATTCTTTATCAAGTCCGTTACCGAGTAGCCGAGGTCTTTCGCCATACGTTCCACCACAGAATAACTTTCGGGATGGACGGCAGAGTTATCGAGCGGGTTTTCCGCTCCCGGAATCCGGAGAAATCCCGCGCACTGCTCGAAAGCCTTAGCCCCCATGCGCGGCACTTTCAGCAATTCGCGGCGCGAGCGGAACGCACCGTTTTCCGTGCGGTAATCCACGATGTTCTGAGCCAAAGCCGCACCCAACCCCGAAACGTATGTCAGCAGATGCTTGCTTGCCGTGTTCACATTAACCCCCACAAGGTTCACACAGCTCTCCACAGTCTGGTCGAGCGAGGCTTTCAGTTTGCTCTGGTCTACATCGTGCTGGTATTGCCCCACGCCGATAGACTTCGGGTCTATCTTGACCAACTCCGCAAGCGGGTCTATCAGACGCCTGCCGATGGATACCGCTCCGCGCACCGTTACATCGTAGCCGGGGAACTCCTCGCGCGCCGTCTTGGATGCCGAGTAAATGGAAGCCCCATCCTCGCTCACCACGAATACCTGTATCTCACGGTCGTATCGCTGGGAGGTGACAAACTGTTCCGTCTCCCGGCTTGCCGTTCCGTTCCCTATGGCTATCGCCTCTATCTTGTATTGCTCTACTAATTGGGTCAGCTTGCGTGCCGCCTGCTTATATTCCGACTTGGGCGGATGGGGATAAATCGCCTCGTTATGAAGCAAAGCCCCTTGCGCGTCCAGACACACCACCTTGCAACCCGTGCGGAATCCGGGGTCGATACCCATCACGCGCTTTTGTCCCAGCGGCGGGGCGAGCAACAGTTGGCGGAGGTTTCCGGCAAAAACACGGATAGCCTCATCGTCGGCTTTCTCTTTGCTGATGGCAGCGTATTCGGTCTCGATGGAAGGTTTAAGCAGACGCTTGTACGCATCGTTCACCGCTTCGGCTACCTGATGTGCGCACTCGTTATTGGTTTTTACGAACAGCCGCTCCAGCCATTCGCCGCATTCCGTTTCATCGGCAGGCGTGATGCTTACCTTCAGTATGCCTTCCTTCTCACCCCGGCGGATGGCAAGCAGACGGTGGGACGTGCATCGCTTCAGCGGCTCACTGAAATCAAAGTAATCGCGGTACTTGGCAGCCGCCTCGTCGCCTTCCTTACCCTTTACCACCTTTGCCGTAATCACACCCTGACGCTCAAACTGCCGGCGAATCTGGTTGCGGGCACGCTCGTCCTCGTTCACCTGTTCAGCTATGATGTCACGCGCTCCTTTCAGCGCATCCTCCTCGTCTTTGACATCGCCCTTAACGAAAGCGCGTGCCTTTGCAGCAGGGTTGTTTTCGCGCTGCATCAGCAACAAAACCGCAAGCGGTTCCAATCCCTTCTGTCGGGCTATCTCGGCGCGCGTCTTGCGCTTCGGCTTGTAAGGCAGGTAAATATCCTCCAGCTCCGTGCCCTCCCAACAGTCGGCAATGCGTTTGCTCAGTTCAGGAGTCAGCTTCCCAAGCTCTCCGATGGTCGATAGAATCGTTTCCTTCCGTTTGGCGAGTTCGCACAACTTTTCGTAACGGGCGTTTATTTCGCTGATTTGTACCTCATCCATTCCGCCCGTAGCCTCTTTGCGGTAGCGGCTGATAAAAGGAATCGTTGCCCCGTCGAGCAACAGTTTAAGCGTATTCTGTACGCGATGTTCCGGCAGCTTGAGCGCATCGGAAATCATCCGGCTAAATTCTTCCATGTCTTGTTTCTGTTCAGATTCGGAACGCGAAGTTAGCGAATCCTTATAAATTGCGGCGATAATATATAGAATTTAACAACCGGATGGTGAGGTGTCAGTCTTAGCGTATTTTCGTTCAAACAGTTCGGTGTTGTTGCTTCCCCATTGAATCATGGCATCGATAATGGGAATCAGTGTTTGCCCCAGCGGAGTGATGGCGTATTCGGAACGCGGAGGCAATTCGGGATAAATGGTTTTGGAGACCAGTCCGTCTTCAACCAGCTCTTTCAACTGGAGGTCGAGCACACGGGGAGTAGCTTCTGGAAAAATCTTGTGCAGTTCACTCGGACGCAACGGCTTATGGCGCAGTTCGTCCAAGATACACGATTTCCATTTCGCGCCTATCAGACTAATGGTCAGTCGCAGCGGACAACCTAAATCAATGGGTATCTTTCTTTCGTACATGGCATGACGTTGTTACTTGGTTAATACGGTGCAAATATAATGATACTTATTCGGAACAAGCAGATACCGAATAAATTATCAGTACCCGAATAATTAATCAGTACTTGTATTTGTAGGGGCTGTTCCGTACTTTTGCATCAGTAAATAACCTATTAGAAAACATATTATTATGAGAGCGAGTATCGAAGAATACAAGGCAGTAGAGGCTGCTGCGATGAAGTTTGTAAGAAGCGTGGCAGAAGGCAACAGTAAGTATGCCAAAGAATTGTTTGTCGACGAAGCCGTTTTGTTCGGTTATTTGGACGGCAGGTTGGAACACGGAAGCATTGAGCAGTTCTACCGGAATGTAGACACAGTGAGCGCAGGCAATGATTTCAAGGCGCGTATCGACGTAGTGGATGTGGAAGAATCTCTTGCCGTAGTCCGTGTGTTGGAGGAGAAATGGGGTGGAAGGATAGACTTTACCGACTACCTTTTACTGATGAAAATGGATGGCGAATGGCGGTGTGTGGCTAAAGCGTATAATCAGAACTCTGATACGATACAAAAATAAAAGTACATTATGCAAATAGTAGTTATTACCGGAAGTCCCCGCAAGCGGGGAAACAGTTTTGCTATGACGGGGGCATTTGCCAGTGAAGCTGAAAAACTGGGGCATAGCGTGCGTCAGTTTGATACAGCGTTTATGAAGATAGGCGGATGCCGTGCCTGTCAGACTTGTTTCAAAACGGGCAAGGCTTGTTCGTTTGACGATGATTTCAACCTCATCGCGCCTGCCATGTTAGAGGCGGATGCCATTGTGTTTACCATGCCTACCTATTGGTATTCCATCCCGGCACAGATAAAGGGTGTGATAGACCGCATGTTTTCTTTCGTGGTGGGAGGGAAAAAGGTAGCAGGTAAAAAGTGTGGTTTGATAGCCTGCTGCGAGGAAGACGACCCAGCAGTAATGGACGGAGTGCGTATCCCCATAGAACGCTCTGTCGCTCTGTTGCAGTGGAAAATGGTGGGCGAAGTGCTGGTGACCGGTGTGATGAACGAAGGTGACATTAACAGCACCGACGGATGTGAACGGGCGGCGGAGTTAGCAAGAAAGTTTGGTAAAGCTGATTGATTCAGAGTGTATTATACTCACATGGAGGTGCCTGCGCCAACACCTGAAAATTCTACCCGTAGGACGATGGAGTTCTATGGGTAGAATGAGTGTGTTCTTCCGCATGGGATGGGTGACGCTAACCGAAGCGTTTTTTGTAGGATAACTGTTGCGGTTTTCTTGGATGATTGGTTGGGGTTATCATTCCTTTCCGTCGGAATCAGGGTTGCTCAATTTCATCCGCAGTATGGGGAACGGATTGCCTTGATCGTCCGTTTCATCGCGACGGAAAGTTTCGAAGCCGAGGTGATGGTAAAAACCTGCTGCATGGGGATTCTGTTCGTTTACGTCTACGTAAGCAACTTGATAGCGGTTGACGGCAAGATGCACGAACTGTTTCCCCAATCCTTTTCCTATGCAGGAGGGAGCGAGAAAAAGCATCTCTATTTTCCGGTCTTGTATGCCCATGAAACCGACGGGCATATCGGCTTGAAAAGAAACGAGCAAGGTTTCTGTTTCCTTCAGGGCAGGAGCTACCCACGGGCTGAGGCGGCGGATGTCCTCGCCTGTAAGGAAGTGATGGGAGGCGCGTACCGAGGCTTCCCATACCCGAACCAACTGTTCCGTAAATTCATCGGTACGTTCAGTCCGCCCGATTTCCCGAATCAGCCGGAGCGATTGCCATTCTTCCGCTGTAATCCGCATGAAATGTTCCGTGCGTACATCGCCGAGCGGAGAGACATTGCCGGTTTCGGTGTGATGATACGTCAGTCCGCACTTCTCCATCACCCGCCTCGACCGGTTGTTGCCGTCATAATATCCGCACCATACAGCCGATACTCCCAAATCGATGAAACATCTTTCCAGCAGGCATCTCACAGCTTCGGGTATCAGTCCTTGTCCCCAATAAGGTACGCCAATCCAGTAACCTATTTCAGCCTCGTTGTCCTGCATGGCTGCACTGTGCATCCCGTCGGTAAACATGACGCCTGCGCTTCCTACCGGCTCGCCCGTTTCTTTCAGCACCACGGCGTAAGTTTCGGGAGCGGCGAAAACGGTGCGTATAATCTCCAGACTCTCGGCTACGGAGGTGTGCGGATGCCATCCGGCTATGGGACCAATGGCAGGGTTTTTCGCATACTTATATAAAGTCTCCGCGTCGGCTTCCTGCCACGGGCGGAGAATCAGTCGTGAGGTTTCAAGATGGTTGCTCATAAGTAATAATCTTTCTTTGGATGGTTTGTATGAATTGCAGTGCTTTCGTTGCCAGTAAAGTCAGTTCTTATTTTTCCTGCTTCAAAATCTCCTGCATACGGGGACGGAAATTGTTTCCCCATTTTTCCAACATACGGATGATAGGTATTAAGGTCAAACCTTCGTCGGTAATGAAATATTCCACGCGGGGAGGCATTTCCGGATAAATCTTTTTCCGAATCATGCCGTGGCGTTCCAGCTCCTTCAGTTGCTGATTAATGACACGCGGACTGGTGTCTTCAAAATGGCGGTGCAGTTCGCTGGGACGCTTGCAGCCTTTTTCCAGCTCGTAGAGGATACATGATTTCCACTTTCCGCCCATCACTTCCATTGCCACAGCCACTCCGCAATCAAGGTCTAAAGGTATCTTCTTTTTATACATAAGTTCCGTTGATAATGGTTCTGCCAACAAAAATAATTGTTTTGCCCGAATATAAAAAGGAGAAATTTATCCCTATCTGAATAATTCGACCCTACTTGACCTGCTTTTTCCAATCGTTTATTTTTGCGGGTAAAAGAACGGACGTATGGACAGGCGCAAATTTTTCAAAACGGCAAGCATACTTGTTGCGGCAGCGGGCACCCATTGTCTGCCTGCCGGAGGCAATGAGCTGTTCTATAATGTTATTCAGACGGAATCATTGAATCATTATAATAAGAAACGTATGAAACACAAATGTAAGATAACCGTATTAAAGCGAGAATGTTACAAAAACCTGCAAGCTGAGTATCTGGCAGATCCACAGTCGGGACCCTGTCCTTATTTCCATGAAGGACAAGAAATTATCGTAGACAGCGACAACTTTTCCGTATGCTGAACGGAGGATTCTGTTCGGAAGCATGGGACTGCATCAGCCGGTATGTTTATGCTGCCTTGCAAGGCGGCTCGATTATGCGTGGTTGGATAAACGACGAGAAAGTCATGATAACCTGCTGTAACGACGGCACACGCCCGGTTATCTTCAAGCTCGAACGGTTGGACGAAGAAGAATAACACCGAGTCTCTGCAACAGGCAAACCGACCCGAATCGAACCTTCGGAAATTTATTGTCGGTTTGCCTCCTTGATGCTCCAAAGCGAAACATGCTCGTTACGGTAGCGGGCGTTAGGATTTATCTCGCCGCGTGCAAGCAACGGGTCGTCGGGCAGCGATTTGAACTGTATTGCTTTCTGCGGGCAGTTCTGGATGCAGGCAAAACAAAAATCACAGTCGCCCTCCGTCTTCACTCCCTGCGAAGTCAGCTTGTAATTACCTCGCGGACAAACCTCCGTACAGATTCCGCAGTCGATGCAGGCATCTGTTACTGCAAAGTATTTTTCGCTCCGCATCAGGAATCCTACCTCCGGGTCAAGCCCCGTATAAGCCATAAATCCCTCATGTTGGCGACGTTCGTCATCGCTGAAAGGTTCGTGCCAGTGGCGTTTCGCCTGAAGGTCGGAGGTGATGCGCTTCAGACTTTCGGGAATCTGTTTGTCTAATTTCATCTCTTCCGCCATATCAAAATTCGGCAACCAGTTATCCACCATAATCATCGTAGTGATATAATCGAAAGGACATCCGGCACGTTGAGTAATCTCATCCCATATCCCTACGGCATTACATTTGCGCCTGCCGTAAGTCAGCACGGCAAACTTATATCCCGCCGCCAGTTTCGCCCGTTTGATGTACTCGCGCACCATGTTGGGCGGCATGTGTCCGTAGATAGGATAAACGATACCAATCTCGTCCGCCTCCAGTTCGTAACGCTTCTCCTTTACCAACTGCGGAATACTGAGTAGCTCAGTATGCTCGTCAGCTAACTGACGTGCCACATATAAACAATTCCCCGTCCCCGTAAAATAAAGAATGATACGTTTCTTTTCCGTTTTGCCACACCCGGTAAGCGAAGTCATTCCCCATGCAGCCGTTCCAGCAATAAACGCCCCCATCCGCTTGAGAGCAGAACGGCGAGATATTCCTCCGGTATGTTCTTTTTCCATAGACACTTGTTTTTAGTTTTTACAAATGTACGCCGAATCACATACTCCGTTAATACACAAATTACAGAATAATTCACCTATTTTACAGTAAAAGAAAGGCAGAAATGCGGTAAATCTTGTGGAGGTTGGCAAACGACTTTTCTGTAACAACGGAAGTAATTAGGGTTTTATGCTTGCGGTATGCTTTCCGTTGATAGAAAGATTAATAATTGAATAGGTAATTCAAATGCTTATTTTTCTTGAGCGCTGTAAAATGAGAGGAATAAAAAATCCCCCGTTAAGGTCGAGGGAAACCTAATGTTTTCACAACGGAATAATCCTTATTGTGATTTGCTTCAAAATAGTATTGCAAATATAATATAATAGTTAAAGATAGCCAAGCCTTTTGCGGAAATTTTATAACTTTGAAAAATAAGAGAATTTTTATGCTATAAAAAACACGTTATGAAGAATATTTTAGGACTTGATTTAGGAACCAATAGTATTGGTTGGGCCGTAATTAAGGCTTCGACAAATGAAGAAGGGAAAGAACAATTACATAATATAGACAGTGCAGGTTCGCGTATAATTCCGATGGATGCAGCAATATTGGGCGATTTTGATAAAGGAAATTCAAAATCGCAGACAGCCGACCGTACACAAAGCCGGGGTATACGCCGTTTGTATGAACGGTCTAATTTACGGCGTGAAAGGTTACATCGGGTTTTGTCTTTGCTTGGCTTTTTGCCAGCTCATTATGCTCGTTATATAGACCGGTACGGACGGTTTATTGATTATGCAGAGCCTAAATTGTCTTGGGATAAGGATGAACAGGGGCATCCCGTTTTTATTTTTCAAGATTCGTTTGATGAAATGTTGAATGATTTTCGTCAGTTTCAGCCGGCTTTGGTTGATAACGGTCGGAAAGTGCCATACGATTGGACCATTTATTATTTGCGAAAGAAAGCACTTACCCAAAAGATTCGGAAAGAAGAATTGGCATGGATTTTGCTTAATTTCAATCAAAAACGGGGATATTATCAGTTGCGTGGGGAAGAAACCAATACATCTACTACTGCTAAAAGTCGTCAGTATTTCGATAGTCAGATAGTTATTGATATTATTGATACAGGACAACTTTATAAAGGGATGAAAGTTCTTACCGTAGTATTGGAGGATGGCTCAAAAGGTAAAATTTTTAAGAAAGAAATTCCAGACTGGATTGGTCAGAAAAAAGACATTATAGCATCTGTTGATATTGATAAGGATGGTAATGATAAATACGATGAAAATGGTGAATTAAGTTGCCGTTTCAAGATTCCTTCAGAGCAGGAATGGGATGAAAAATGGGAATTGATAAAAACTAAGACACAGCATGATTTAGATGTGTCAGATAAAACAGTGGGTGCTTACATCTATGACACTTTGTTGCAAATGCCTTGTCAGAAAGTACGTGGAAAATTGGTAAGGACCATCGAACGAAAATATTATAAGAAAGAATTGTATCAGATTCTGGAAAAACAGAAAGAGTTTCATGAAGAGTTCCGTAATCGAGACCTGTATTTGGCTTGTATCAATGAACTCTATTCTCTGAATGAAGCACATCGTAATGAAATAGCCAGTCGTAATCTTGTTTATCTGTTCATTGAAGATATCTTGTTTTATCAACGTCCGTTAAAGAGTAAAAAGTCATTGATCGCTGACTGTCCTTACGAGGAATATACTTGTACAAATAAAGAAACAGGAGAGATAGAGCATTTCGGAGTGAAGTGTATTGCCAAGTCTCACCCATTGTATCAGGAATTCCGCTTGTGGCAATTTCTCGCGAACTTACGTATATATCAGAAAGAACAAGTAGACAATGGAAAAACCTGTTATGATGTAGACGTTACTTCTGATTTTTTAAAGACGGAAGATGATTATACAGAATTATTCGATTGGTTGTGTGAGCAAAAAAGCATAAAGCAAGACAGTATATTGAAATGCCCGGTTTTCGGCTTGAAAAAGAATGATATTAATAAGTATCGTTGGAATTATGTGGAGGATAAATCCTATCCATGTAATGAGACTCATGCACTTCTTCTTGAATGGTTGAATAAAGCAGGCATAGCATCTTCTTTTTTGAACTCTAAGACCGAAGAAGATTTATGGCATATTCTTTATTCTGTTTCGGATAAAAATGAATTAGAAAAAGCATTAAACAAATTTGCAGAAAGATATGGACTTGCCGCAAAATCTGTTGAAGTATTCCAGTCTGTTCCGCCTTTTGAGAAAGATTATGGAGCTTATTCAGCTAAGGCTATAAAAAAACTGTTGCCTTTAATGCGGATGGGGAAATATTGGAGTGAAGATAACATTGATGAACAGACACGCAGGCGTATTGATAAAATGATATCGGGAGAGTATGATGATACCATTCGAAATCGGGTAAGAGAAAAGGCTATTCATCTGACGGATGTAACTTCATTCAGAGGGCTCCCGCTGTGGTTGGCCTGTTATATTGTGTATAATCGTCACTCTGAGGCACGAGATGTCAAAAAATGGACAGAACCTGCCGATATTGATGATTATTTGCGTAAGTTTAAACAGCATTCGTTACATAACCCCATCGTAGAACAAATAATTCTTGAAACATTACGTACAGTTCGTGATATATGGAGGCAAGTAGGACATATTGATGAAATCCATGTGGAGTTAGGGCGTGAAATGAAAAATCCAAAAGATAAACGCGCTAAAATGACTCGCCAGATGCAGGAAAATGAAAATGCAAATCTCCGTATTAAAGCAATGCTTGTAGAGTTTATGAATCCTGAATTTGAGATTGAAAATGTTCGTCCGTATTCTCCAAGTCAACAAGAGTTGTTACGAATTTATGAAGAAGGGGTTCTCAATAGTGTAAGTGAAATATCAGATGAAATAGCTACCATCATTAAGAAATTTAATGAAAGCGATATAAAGAAACGTCCCACTACATCAGAGGTGTTGAAGTATAAACTTTGGCTGGAACAAAAATACCGTTCTCCTTATACGGGAGAGATGATACCACTGGGTAAATTATTTACACCGGCTTATGAGATTGAACATATTATACCTCAGTCTCGCTATTTCGATGACTCTTTCAGCAATAAGGTGATATGTGAGTCGGAAGTGAATAAATTGAAAACAAATTTACTCGGTCATGAATTTATATCTAAGCATCACGGTGAAAAGGTATTATTGGCAAATGGCAAATGTATCAATGTCTTCTCTGTTGAGGATTATGAAAGATTTGTCAAGGATAATTATTCTCGCAATCCGGTCAAACTGAAAAAATTGATGATGGATGATATTCCCGAACAATTCATTGCTCGTCAGTTGAATGATAGTCGTTATATTAGTAAGTTGGTAAAATCTTTACTTTCTAACATTGTGCGTGAAAGCGACGAGCAAGAAGATATCTCAAAGAACGTGATTGTTTGTACGGGTGGTGTAACAGACCGATTGAAGAAAGATTGGGGGATAAACGATGTATGGAATAAAATTATTCTTCCACGCTTTCAGCAACTGAATAAATTAAGTGGCAATACTTGTTTTACATCTGTCAGTGCCAATGCTCATATTATTCCTACTGTACCTTTAGAATTTCAGAAAGGATTTAATAAGAAGCGGATTGACCATCGTCATCATGCTATGGATGCTATTGTGATAGCTTGTGCAGGGCGTAATATAGTAAATTATCTTAGCAATGAATCGGCTTGTAAAAATTCAAAGATTTCTCGTTATGACTTGCAGCGTCTTTTATGTGATAAACAAAAAGTGGATGCTCAGGGAAATTATTGTTGGATGATTAAGAAGCCGTGGGATTCATTTACACAAGATGTATATGCTGTTTTGCGGAATGTAATTGTCAGTTTCAAACAGAATCTTCGTGTTATCAATAAAACTACGAATTATTATCAACGTTATATAGACGGCAAAAAGAAGATGGTGAAACAAAAAGGAGGAGATAATTGGGCTATCCGGAAATCTTTGCATAAGGAGACTGTTTTCGGTGAAGTGAATTTGCGCGACATAAAAACAGTGGCGTTGAAAAACGCCATAAAAAATCTGAATGCTATTGTAGAAAAAGATTTGAAGAAGAAGTTGAAGGAATTGTTGCGTTTGCATTTCAATGAAAAGCAGATAAAAGGTTATTTCGAAGAGCATAAAGATGTTTGGCAAGATGTGGATTTGAAGAAAATAAAAATCTATTATTTTTCTAACGAGACAAAAGACCGGTTTTTTGCTTCTCGTAAACCGTTGGATTCAAGTTTCAATCAAAAGAAAATAACGGAAAGCGTAACAGATACAGGTATCCAAAAGATATTGTTGCGTCATTTGGAAGCGAATGGAAATGTAGCAGAAAAAGCTTTCTCACCGGAAGGTATAGAGGAAATGAATAAGAATATAGTCTTGTTGAATAATGGTAAATGGCATCAACCCATCCGTAAGGTGCGCGTTTATGAAAAAGCAGATAAGTTTGCAGTAGGTCAGAAAGGGAATAAAGGTTCTAAGTTTGTGGAAGCGGCTAAGGGAACTAATTTATTCTTTGCTATTTATGAGACGGAACAAGAAGATCCCAAAACCGGTGAGGTAACTCGAAAACGAAGTTATGCTACTATACCATTAAATGTGGTAATAAATCGCCTGAAGCGTGGGTTATCACCTGCACTGGAAGATGAAAATGGCAATTCGCCTAAATATGTATTATCGCCCAATGATTTGGTGTATCTTCCTACGCAAGAAGAATTGAAGAGCGGACATATTTGTTACCCGTTAGATAAGAACAGAATTTATAGAATGATTAGTTGTACAGGATCTCAATTATATTTCTTACCATATTTTGTTGCTAATATGATAATAAACAAATATGAATACGGTCTATTAAATAAGGTTGAATTTTCTATAGATAAACAATCGATAAAGAAAACATGTATTCCTATCAATGTAGACAGATTAGGTAATTTGATTAAATAGTTATGATTAAGAAAACTCTTTATTTCAGCAATCCTGCTTATTTGTCATTACGTAACGCCCAATTAGTAATCAAACTTCCGGAAGTGGAGAATAATCCTTCGCTTACGGATACAATGAAATGTCAATCTTTGGTAACGAAGCCGATAGAAGACATTGGATTGGTGATTTTAGATCATCGGCAGATTACGATTACCTCCGGTGTTATTGAGGCATTATTGGAGAATAATAGTGCATTGATAACATGCGACAGTAAAAGTATGCCTGTAGGATTGATGTTACCTTTGTATGGTAACACTACTCAAAACGAACGTTACCGGAAACAATTAGAAGCCTCCTTGCCTCTGAGAAAACAATTGTGGCAACAAACGGTTCAGGCTAAGATAACTAATCAGGCTGCAGTATTGTCTGCTTGTACAGGAGACATGTCAAAATGTATGTATATATGGGCAAACGAAGTACGGAGTGGTGATCCTGAAAATTTAGAAGCTCGTGCTGCTGCTTATTATTGGAAAAACTTATTTTCAGATATAACTGGTTTTACTCGAGAGCGTGAAGGAGTTCCACCCAATAATTTACTCAATTATGGTTATGCGATTCTACGTGCGGTGGTAGCGCGCGGGTTGGTAATTAGTGGATTATTGCCAACGTTAGGTATTCATCATCATAATCGTTATAATGCCTATTGTCTGGCAGATGATATCATGGAACCTTACCGTCCATTTGTAGATCGGTTGGTTTTTGATCTATATCTCAAATACGGAGCTGATGTTTTGTTGACAAAAGAAATTAAAATAGCTTTGCTTTCAATCCCAACTATTGAAGTAAATATTAATAGGAAGCGTAGTCCTCTCATGGTTGCTGTATCTCAAACTACCGCTTCTCTTTACAAATGTTTTACAGGCGAATTACGTAGAATTGTTTATCCGGATTTTAATGGATCGTTTTAGTGAATATCGGGTTATGTGGGTATTGGTTCTTTTTGATTTACCTACGGAAACAAAGAAAGATAAAAAGGCTTATATGGATTTTCGCAAGAATTTACAGCGAGATGGCTTTACTATGTTTCAGTTTTCCATTTACGTTCGTCATTGTGCGAGTAGTGAGAACGCAGCGGTACATATTAAAAGAGTAAAATCTTTTCTTCCTGAGTTTGGGCAGGTAGGTATTCTTTGTATAACGGATAAGCAATTTGCGCAGATAGAAGTTTTTTACGGAAAAAAGCCGCAAGGAGTAAAGACTCCGGGACAGCAGTTAGAACTATTTTGAAATCATAAATCCCGCCTCTTTAGACGGGATTTATGATTGGAAACGCATTTTTTTCTTTTTCTAAAAATACTTGTAATAGACTGAATATTAGTGTATTCCTTATATTCTGCTGTTTCCAATAGGACAAAGATACTAATTTGAAAGCAAATCACAACGAATTTGGAGCAGATTGCATACCCATCCGAGCTGTTTCCAATAGGACAAAGATACTAATTTGAAAGCAAATCACAACTCAGTCCCATTAGTAAAGAGTTAATTATTGCTGTTTCCAATAGGACAAAGATACTAATTTGAAAGCAAATCACAACAATTCGTATTCGCAAAATCAACAATTAACCGCTGTTTCCAATAGGACAAAGATACTAATTTGAAAGCAAATCACAACATTTTCATTTCTTTCGAAAAGTCACGGGGTGCTGTTTCCAATAGGACAAAGATACTAATTTGAAAGCAAATCACAACATTCTCATAGTCCCTAACCGATTTTCCGCAGCTGTTTCCAATAGGACAAAGATACTAATTTGAAAGCAAATCACAACTACGTATTATCATGTGTCTTGCTATGTCGTGCTGTTTCCAATAGGACAAAGATACTAATTTGAAAGCAAATCACAACTGACCCGCTGGTTACTAAAGTCAATGCAGAGCTGTTTCCAATAGGACAAAGATACTAATTTGAAAGCAAATCACAACAAGCTCTCTCAGTTCATAAAATGCCTTGTCGCTGTTTCCAATAGGACAAAGATACTAATTTGAAAGCAAATCACAACAGGTATTCGGGTGTCAGCTCGCTCGTGTCAGCTGTTTCCAATAGGACAAAGATACTAATTTGAAAGCAAATCACAACCAAAAGAAAACGAACGACTTAAATCTCCAGGCTGTTTCCAATAGGACAAAGATACTAATTTGAAAGCAAATCACAACTGGGTTTGAACTTTTCCACGAAAGCCTCGTAGTTTTCTCTCTTCTCAATGGTTTTGTTTGTTCTTTCTTGTGCCATGGCGTTGTTTATTTAATTTTTTTGTATTTTCATTGGGTAGACAAATCCAATCCCCGCCCAGCCACGGATGCCCCACCAGGCGAATGGTGGAGGACGTGACGAACGTCTGTTCCCTGATGGAGGCGTTGAGAGGATGTATATCCAAGTGATTTCACTTCCATTTGTTTTTTATTTAAAGAATTAATCTTATTTTTGCAATAAGATAGATTCAGTGATGCCGCCACGGGAGGCGGGAGGGCTACCGCCATCATATCGGAGGTTCGAATCCTACCCACTGATTCTATCTTATTTTTTTGTACATACCAGCGTGCTTTCATCCAGTGTGCTGTTTCCAATAGGACAAAGACACTAATTTGAAAGCAAATCACAACTATAAGAATACGTGCGTACCAAGTGCAGCTGTTTCCAATAAGACAAAGATACTAAATTGAAAGCAAATCATAACTATAAGAAAAGGAGGATATGAGACCAACGTCGATGGGGCTGCTGGCAAAAAAACGCTGAGATATGTCCTTGCGTCCGTCCGGCCCGTAAAGGGAAGCCAGCCCGTGGCTCTCCGCCAGTCCGGATTGGATAGCCGGTGTCATATCCCAACTTGGGGTTCATCCTGCCTGCGCGCTGACGAAAGCAGCCTGCACGTGCGCCCATCCACCCCCGAGAGCTACACCCTTTATTACCCCGCTCAGTCAGGACTTCATCACAAATATACAATTTTAAAATTGAATGACAAATGAATAACACCGAAGATCCGTGTATATGAAGTTCTTTTCAATGAAGTTAAAGGTGGATAAGTCTATCATCCCCTCCCTCCCGCTTGTTCGAGAGCTTGAAAAACGCTAACGGTAGAACAGGGTAACAGTATGGGTAGAAATGGGTAACGCATCCGCATGGAATGGGTAACACTAACGGTTGCGTTTTTGAGGGGATATATACGGCTTTCTTTTGGTTTTCCTTTGATAATCGTTACTTTTGCTTTTGGTAATTTTTGTAAACAAATGAGTTATGGATGTCTCAAGCTGGTTTAAAGGTTTTGAAAAAGGATTGGAAAAACTGTCGGGTGAAGAGAGGGAGCGGCTTTTCTTTGAATGTGGTAAAAATTGTGTGAAGAATGGCGTACTTTCTGTTTATGAAGAACTTTACGAGAAGGCTGGGGGTGATATGGATGTTTTCTTCCTGAAAGCAAACGATTTATCGGGAGTGGGAAGTGAGGTGGTAGAGAAGGGTAGGGTGTATGGTCTTACTTTCTTGGAATGTACTTGCGGGTTATATAAGGAAGGCTATGTTACTTCGCCTTTGTTGTGTGAATGTTCTCGTCAAAGCGTAATTTATGCTTTGCATCATTTGTGGAAAAGTCACCAGTTTCGTGTTACGCTTTGTCAGTCTATTTTACAAGGAGCAAGGTGCTGTAAGTTGAAAATTGAGGTTCTGTGATTACGGAAAAACACATTTTACTGATTTTTATACCCATTTTACTGAAAGGCTTTGCGGATGTGCCCTGTTAATCAGGGAAAATCAATATCTTTGAGATGATTTCATGAAAAATGCAGGACGTTATGGGCGAAATATTGAATTTGAATACGATACACGATTATAATGTGTTTTTGGGACTGGAAACGTTGAATCCGCTGGTGAGTTTTGTGGATTTTTCGAGAGTAGAAGTGTTGGTTCACCGCCGCAAGTGTTTCAACTTTTACGGCATCTTTCTCAAGGAGAAGATTCACGGACCGCTGGTTTACGGACGAAGCAAGTACGATTATCAGGAAGGTACGCTCGTGTTCGTTGCGCCCGGACAGGTGGCTGGCATTGACGACGACGGGGAAACCATACATCCGCAAGGTTATGCCCTGCTGTTTCATCCTGACTTGATTCGAGGTACGTCGCTTGCCCGCAGAATGAAAGAGTATACTTTCTTCTCATACGAAGTGAACGAAGCCCTACACATGTCGGAGCGTGAGCGTCAGACCGTGTTCAACTGTTTCGGCGAGATAGAAGAAGAGCTGCAACACACCATCGACAAACACAGCCGCTCCATCATCGTCTCCAATATCGAGGTGTTGCTCAACCATTGCCTCCGCTTTTACGATCGCCAGTTTGCTACCCGCGAAGCCATCAACAGTGACGTTCTTACCCGCTTCGAGACGCTGTTAGACGGTTATTTCGATACAGAGAAACCGGTTGAACTGGGGCTGCCTTCTGTGGCATGGTGTGCCGACCAGCTTCATTTCTCCGCCAATTATTTCGGCGATTTGGTGAAGAAGCAGACAGGCAAATCAGCGATAGAATACATCCATCTTGCCATTATCAATAAGGTAAAAGACCGCTTGCTGGAAACCAATAAGACGGTGAGTGAAATAGCTTACGAAACCGGCTTTCAATATCCGCATCATCTTAGCAGGTTATTTAAGAAAGTGGCAGGATGTACTCCCAATGAATACCGGAATAGCATCGTTCGTGGCGGGATATCGGAAAGCAGATGACTTGTTTTCCATTGATGAACCGGCAGTGAAGCTGGTGGCAACCCTTGCTGGCTCATCAATGGGAAAATGGTCTTATTTGATTCTCAGGTTCGGAATAAGCGGTTGGGTATCGGTAAGTACCAAGTTTTCTACCATTTCTATTAATATAGAGAGTACCGCGCGTATAGATTTCGCTAAAGAAATAATCTGTCAGAAAGCGCGATACATCTTCATTCAGATTACCGGGTAACGGTGCGGTGAGTACATGGCTTCACGCAGTTCGACGGGAGTAACCCCTACATTGAGTGCAGCCCCGGCATGAGCTTTTAGCTGTGGAAGTGTCTGCATCATAGCAAGGGTAACACAAGTTATCATCTCGCGTTGTTTTAGGCTCAGGAAAGAATACGATTGCGATAATATATTTCTTCATTATGGTGTTGGTTATATACTTTTCCCTAATCGATAAGCCTGTTCTCCGTAATGCGTGTTGCGTATTGAGCCTGCCGTCCATACGCCCGAAGCTACTACCTCGCCCACGCTTTCCCATCCGAGATATTCCATCAGCGTGTGGTAATGTAGAAGCATAGGCTCGGCTTCTTTCTTTTCGGTGTCGGCGTAAGTCATTAAGAAAGCAGCTTTCTTGTAATGACCTTTAATCTGTCCGTTGATGGCATAAAAGCGGTCTATCACCCGTTTCATTTGTGCCGAAATACCGAAATAATACATTGGCGTGGCGAATACCACCATGTCGGATTCTATCAGGTGCGGACGTAACTCGTTGAAATCATCTTTTATGATACACGGGCCGTCCATTCCGCAGCGATTGCAGGCACGGCATGGCTCTACTTGCTTAAATGCACAGTCGAAACGGAATATTTCATGTCCCTTTTCTTGTGCCCCTTTAATAAACTGTTCTGCCAGATAAGCAGAATTTCCATTCCGGCGGGGACTTCCGGTTAACACTGTTATCTTCATTTTGCCATTATTTTTAGTATTCAAGTTTTCTACAGCTTTCACTAAGCCGCTGCCCAAGACAACACTTCCGGCAGCCGCAAGCAGTGATTTGCGGAAAAAGTCTCTACGTTCCATCAGTTCAGGTTGTATTTCAGGATTTGTTTGTAAGAAACTATCGGTTTAATGAGAGGGTAACGGTAACGTTGCCATTTCCTAAAGCCGATTTTAAGTGCGCAGCGTTAGCGTTGTCTATCTTACCTATCCGTGTGAAATTCCACGAATTGGTATCGTAATAAATTACTAAATATTTGCCTTGATAAAGAATGATATCGCCGGGACCGGTTGTCGTCTGTCGGTCATTGCGCGGAAGGTTTGTTCCCAGCGGTCCGACTTTTTCCATATTCCCGTAATCTTCCATTTCGATTGTGATATCTCCTTTTGAAAGCAGTTCCATTAAGCCTTTTGCCGACGAATTGTCAGTGAGTGTAGCGGTAAATGTTTCGCCGTTTTTGATTGTTAGTTTGATTGAATTTCTTTCCATATATTTGTGATTTTTGTCGTTTATTCCATCTGATAGTCCGAACACCGATGAACTTATTGATACGATGGTGAACAATAATATTATTACTCTCATGAACTTCATAACCTTGTGTATTTTTTAATCCTCGCATTTCTTTGAGTCTTGTAGATTTATTTTCCCATAGTTTCTTTTACTTGCTTCAATAAGTCGGGAATATCCAAATGCTGCGGACACGGTATGCACCGGCACAATCCGCCGCTTGTTTCGATAGCTTTTTTAGCCGCCCATACATTTACTTTGTCGCCGTGTACCCGATTCATGCAGAAACTACCGAAACATTTTCATATTATCTTCCATCGTCTTATCTTTTCTGCAAAGATAACCCACATTCAAGTTCAGGCCTGTAACCTATTTACTGAGGTTTGTACCTCATTTACAGATTATATCTTTCAGGTGATGTGGTAATATTTGCTCAAAGTTTTCGGTATTTTAATAGCCTTCTCCTCTGTTTCTTCGTTTGAGTATGCCGATACCTTTGCTAAAGCACACATAGCCTATCTCTTAATAAATTCTCCGCCGCTATGCCCTGAAAAAACGCTACCGTTAGTGTTATCCATCCCATGCGGTAGTGTTAAGAGGTTCTACCCATAGCGTTGCCCGGTTCTACCCATAGAATTTTTCGAGCCTCCGGATAGGCTGGAGAAGGCTTAATAAACTGTTTTCATTTTCGTGTGTGCTTCACATGATAACGAGCCAAGACAGCTGCTGAATGCAGCTCCTTTAAACCTTGAATTAGAATCTTGAGTATAAGGGTACTGTCAGATGTACATCGGAAAACAATATAACAGTCTTATTTTTAGAGATATAACAAAAGAAAATGTACATACTCCATATTTTAAGAGATTCTTATATCGGTTTATATTTGTTACGATAAAATCAAATATGACTGACTGTATGAATAATCTTATAAAACATTACTTTTTCTCACTTTTCTTTTTAGGTTCGTGCTTCATGATTTCTTGTACAGATGACGATGAGATGATACGTGTCTCAGACAGTATCAGGTTTATATCGGATGTTCAGAATACATGGTTTTCCGTCGGAACAAGGAGAACAACAGAAGACACGCATCCGTCTGCCTCTCTTTTGAAGACTGACGGCATGAATCTCCTTTACCTGCACACCCTCTATACTGACAGCATAGAGCCTCTGTCTGCGAATAATACAATCCCGTCCACCCGTGCCACTCCGGTAAATGTCGGCAACATGTACGAAACGTTCGGAGTGTCGGCCTATTCCTATACGGGTGAATGGAACGGCACGCAAACCCCTAATTACATGTATGACGTTCTTGTCAGCAAAACCGGAGACTCGTGGATGCCATCATCCAGCAATTACTGGCCCGGCAGTGCCTATAAGATGAAATTCTTTGCCTATGCTCCGAAGGGTAATGAGGCTTACCGCCTTTCCGGTCGGGAAGCATCCGGAGCACCGACCATTACTTGTACGATACCTGATGATGTGACCAACCAACAGGACCTGCTTGTGGCAGCATCCGATGAACTCCCGGGCAATTCCAACACTTCGGTCGCTCTTACTTTCCGCCACGCATTGACTGCCGTGAGATTCGTATGCGGTAGCGACATGAAGGCGGGTACTATAAAAAGCGTAACGCTGAAAGGAGTGAATTCCACAGGTACTTATAACTTCGGCACACATACATGGAGCGGTATCGGTGCGGTGAAGGACTTTTCCCAAACGCTGGGCAAGGCTTCCAGTGGAACACCGGACGAAGCCATCACCACAGAGGCGCAAACCTTCATGATGGTTCCGCAGACGCTCCCCGACGGTGCGGAGATCGAGGTGGTTTTCAACGACGGAACAGAACATATCCTGACCGGGAATATAGGAAAACAAGTGTGGCCGATGGGAAAAACTGTAACCTACAAAATATCCACCACTTCTGTCAACTGGGACTACGTGCTCACCGTCAACGGTCCTGCCGACTTTACCTATGCCGGAGAGACGAAAACCTATAGAGTGACCAGTTACCGGCAAAACAGTCAGGGGAAAAGAACCCGTAGAATGGAAGTCACAGTTCTCTACCGATGATGGAAAGACGTGGAGCGATGCAAGACCCGACTGGCTCACCGCATTCACGGCAAGTGGTGTGGGCAGCACGACCGCAGCATCCCTCAACGCGACGGTTGGCGCACAGACAGGCACAACGGATAGTCCGCATACAAGGATATTAAGAGAACAGAGGGTCGGGCAGGGAACGGAAAAAGCACCGTACAACTTGGCAAACGGGCAAGGTGGACCCGCGATTGAAAATACTGCCAACTGTTATGTGATAGATGCTCCGGGATATTATTCATTCCCGCTGGTTTATGGCAATGCGATCAAAGACGGAGCGACCAATAGTTCCGCGTATAGCTCTGCTGCCCCATCAAGCCCCAACATTCTGAACCCGCTCATCAACCATGCAGGAGCCGGTATTACCGGCCCTTATCTCACGGACAACGGATGTGTTCCCGCAAAAGCGGAACTGGTTTGGCAAGATGTCCCCTCACTGGTCAGCGAAATAAAATACAATGCCGGAAGCAATGGCGGTAACATCTCTTTCAAGGTGGACCAGAACACCATACAGCAAGGCAATGCGGTGATTGCAGTCAAGGATGCCTCGGGCGACGTCCTCTGGTCTTGGCACATTTGGGTGACAGACGAAGATGTAGACAATGTTATTGAAGTGACCAATCACCAGAATGTGGAATACAGCTTCATGCCGGTTCCCCTCGGATGGTGTGATGGAGAGACCGTCACCTATGAGGCGCGTAACTGCAAAGTGCGTTTTACAGCCGGTGAACAGACATCTGATATTGTCGTTTCCCAAAAAAGCTCAATCGTCACAATCGGTGGTAATCATCCCTATTACCAATGGGGACGCAAGGACCCGTTCCGTCCGTCCAACGGTGTGAACGGCAATAAAATATGGTATGATGCAAACGGCACATCTTCTGCCAATAATGTAAAAGTGGAGTCATTCTCGTATGGAGCAGAATGTATCAGGAACTATATACTTAAGCCTGATGTAATGCAAAAGAATAAAGAGGGAGACAATGCCTACTACAACCTATGGGACGCCGACAACAATACGTATTCTATCAATGACAATCAGGTCGTCAAAACCATTTACGATCCCTGCCCTGTCGGTTTCAAACTTCCTGCCAGCAATGCATTTACTGGATTTACAACAACAGGAAGCAGCAGCTCTACTGATTATCCAGCCAATGGTACTTGGAACAGTACGCGCAATGGTTGGAACTTCTACGCCCAAGCCAACAGGACCGGACAACAGATTTTCTTTCCTGCATCGGGTACTCGAAACTATATCGACGGCAAGGTTAGCCTCATTAACAGCGACGGCTTCTATTGGTCGACTGGACCGCACAACCAAAGTAGCGGGTGGCGCCTGAACTTCAGGTCGTCGTATGTGAACCCTTTGGGCAACTACTACCGTTCTACCGGGTACGGTCTACGTCCTGTTCAAGAATAGCCGTTTTTACGTTGATCTCCGATTCGGGCGGAATAAACATAGGATATAAAAACAAAAAAACCGCTGAACTTTCAGCGGTTCTTCTTGTTGAAAGCGGAGAGACAGGATTATGAACCTTTCTCACCAGAATCCTTATGAATCAACGTTTTAACTCAGTTCAATTTTTCAAGTGTAACGATTTAGTAACTGAAAACTGTCTTTTTGTGTCACTCATAAACTTTCGTTTGTCTAAGCTTTATCATTACATTACAAAGGTACATTTTTCGACTCATAGTTCCAAATCATAGTCTCACTTTTATGTTTTTACATGTTCTATAATCCCTTCTGAAAACCGCTTCTTCATTACGTCTTAGAAGAAGTCACAAGTAACTTTTCGTATCCCAGCTTTAACAGCTATTTCTAGGAATTAGAAATAAAAAACGTTGCTGGTGAAACTGATAATGTAGAGTATCTACAAAAAAAATAACTATAAAATGGAATCGTTTGTCACTAATCATTTTTCTTGGATATATTCTTTATCTTTAATTTTAAAGTATCTTAGTGCTTCTGTCATTATACACCTTTCATTTTTCTGCCATTGACTGCACAAACATTCTTCGGAAGTTTTATCATCGGGAGTATATTGTGCTTTGGAACAAATTTTAAACCATTCACATTTTGTATTATTACTATATGATTTCATTCGCTTAAATATTAATTCTAAGCCTATCATAGATGCTGTTTCTATATATGGTTTTGGAGGCTCTTCTGAGTTATTCATAGGCATTATTGTTAGATTATTTGCTTCTATAAATGGATAACCATATACTTTCTCAAAAACACTTGAAAACATGTTTTTATTACTTATATCTGCATGATACAATACATCTAATAGTACACAGTTTCCACTTCTTATTTCGTTTTTACAGTTTTCTATAACTTCTTCGTAATAATATAACTTACAGCCAATAGCCGAACTTATACTTTTTTTTAAATCATCAAGAAATAAACATAATGCTCTATACATAGGCATTTCCTTACCCATATGTGTAACAGATTTGTCTTTTAGGATTTTTTTGTATAGTTCATAGCCATTAAGTGATTGATTTTTTTTCGATAACTCTACCAAATCAAAAAATGCAACACCAGGATTATCGAACATCAGCGAACAAAAACAAAGTGAAATCATCATTTTTTTATCATTTGAGATTTCACTATAAATGGATTTACAGATTAATTCAACACTACAATAAGGAATAGTAGCATGATATAACTTATCATTAATGAAAGATTGGATTAAATGTGCCATACTTTCTATTATACACATATAGCCAAAATAAAATCCATTTTCTATAGCCAAACCATTTTCAAAATCATATATTCCTATTTTGACAGCCTTTTTATCCTTTTTTGCATCTGAAATTTCCTTATCTGAGATTTCAATCGCATCTATATTGTAATTACATGCTCTACTACCTTTTACCCCATTAAAAAAATCAATGAACTTCATAAGCCCTTCATGTTTTTTCCAAAGTTCTAATGGCAATTTTATAGTTTCATTGTTAATAATGTAATCACGGTATAAAATAAACATCTTATTATACATAGCACAAATCTTTACCCCAAACAAGGTTGTCATGTGTTGCATATAGTGAATATATTCATGAAAGAAAGTGCCGTATTGTTGGTTATCCATATTGGTTATAGGATATGTTATATCATCGTCAACAACCATGTGTATATGGTTAGTTTCATATTTACTAACTCGACTTTCAAGTATATCAATATCAAATAATGCCATATCATAAAATTTTCGACTAAATTAAGGGACTTTTTTTAATATCGAAGTGTTCGCCGATAAAAATCTCTTAATTAATGATTTAGTATCTATTTAGAAACCCACAGCTAGCCAAATATCCCACAAATGATAAGTGACATACCGCATATTGCAAAACCGCATAACTAAATAAATTTAGCCTAATTGTTCTATAATCCCTTCTGAAAACCATTTTAGCCTGACTTTTTGAAAAACGAGGAAACCAACGATTTTTCGTATACTAGGATGTATTTATTTTAGGGAACAAGGAAATAAGTGACTGCTACTTGCAAACATTTATAAAGTAAATAATTGTAAGATACGGCATTTTTTTTGGGGGGGATAGCAAACCTTTCAGCATACAGTTCTTAATCAATGGTATTTACAAAATATGGATTAAGTATACAGCTTAAAAATTTTCTCCATTTGGTCAAGCGTCCCATTGATCGATATTTTTAGGTCAGCTGGACATTTGGGGTTGTTCAAAAGTTGTCTCAATCTTTTAATCTGGGCTCTCATCTTGATATTGCTCACTTTCGCGGTCTTATCCACTCTTATTGCGATTTCAACCAATAAAGTCTTTAAGAACTTTCGAATTTTACCCATAATTTTTATAAACGCTGAATAAGTATTCATTTCTATTAGCAAATCAATTTCTTCAATACTCTCTAATATGTGAAGTATATTACTTTCGTTAGTATCTCTATCCAAATAGTGAACGTACAAAGCCCTACGTTTCACATCCTTTTGCTTTAAAAGACTTTCTAATTCAATCCGAATTTCTGATGCTTCAGTTTTCAACTTTTCAGCATCAGCAGGAACAGCTTTCTGTATGAATGTCCAAAGCGCATTGCCTATTTCTGCATCATTATATCCTACAAGATGACCAAGCGTTGAAACCTTTGATACAAGCAACCGACGAAATATCAAAGGGTATTCTATGTCACTTCCCGCATTCATAAAAGCCCTTATGGCACAAGACATATCAGCAAAAGACATTTCTATAAGGAGAAAAACATTCATTAGGTCTTTCATGTCCTTTATTGTCTTGGGCTTGTATTGGTTGGATGCGTTCTTGCCTAACCAATCTTCCAGCCGTCCTAGTTTATCCTTTTCTTTAGCTGCCCAGTCAACGCTATCAATGTCTTTAAGTACCTTATCAAGTATTTCCTGAAATTGATCCTTTCTTGAAAATTCAGTAACTATTCGTTTGTAGAATTCTAGTTTAATGACATTGATTCGAAAATGATGGAAACCTGTCACTTTAGAAGATTTATTTCCCTGCAAGACCTCCACGTATTCAATAGTATCACATAATACTTGTATCGAAAGCAGTGCATCCATCCACAGAATTACGCACTTCATCGGTTCATCCTCGCCTTTATCTCTTACCTTTATAAGTTGTTTATATACTTTATAAAGGTCATCATCATAATGATAAGTAAGATTTCGACTTTTACGTTCTTCATAGGTCGTCATTACTGTTCTCAATTGCGTTGACACATTGTCATAAAGGGCCAGCAACCGTTCATATACCTGAGCATACTTAGTCTTTTCAGATCTTTGGCATATCTGTTTAAGTTCACACTCAAGTTTCATCCATATTGATTCCTCTTTTCTTTCACCATAGCCTAATAGTAAACGGCATCCTTCCACCCTAATACCTTCAAGGTTCTTGATATGATAACATTTCTCAAAGGTATATGTACCGTTCAAACAGCTCCTTAAACTGGTCATAAGGTCTATTAATATAAATCTCATATTCATCCGCAGTTCTATAGCCAGTCTTAATAATTGTGGTACATCTGCACTTAATTCCTTCAAAAATGAGATATCTTCTACTATCTTCTTGTACAAATCCTCGATAGCCTTTGAGGAGTTATCTATAAGGTTTTCTACAGTCTCTTTTGAAGCTTCCTTGTATATAGCTTTTATATCTGTCATTGTGCTTTTTCCACTATATGCCTTGCAAGTAATGTCGTTTCTATCAGATGTAATATCAATACATGACAAAGTCTACAAACCGACATTAAAGTCGTTTCATATACCTTGCTGTCATCTGTAGCATCGTAATGGCACTCTATGTGTTGTGTTATAGCATCATAATGAATTCCTCCACTATGACTAGCTGCATTTCTGATTTTATTATTCATTGAACCATCCATATAATCCATAAATGCACTATTCCCTTCAAGAACTTCTATCATCTTTCCTGCTGCTTTTCTGGCAAACTTTGTGATAGTATCGACATCGCTTAAACCAGAATTGGTAAATATATCTATATTATTGTTTTCTCGAAGATTATTCAATCCTACAAGTATCTTTAAGCCATGAGCAAATACCTCATAACCTTTTTTGTACATATCCATAACATCATCACAACCTATAGTGACAATCTTCAAATCATCATTTTCCACCACATCTTTGATGCCAGCACTTGCATATATCATAGCCGGTATAATTTTTTGAATGTTGTCTATAGACTCTGCTAAAAAAGGCAATGCCTCATCTTTATACCATTTAGAAATCAATCCGCTATCATCCAGTTTAACCTTGATATCCCGTACTTCATCTACAGTTAACTTATTGATAAGATCTTCCAGCGGTTTAATAAACCTTGCATGCCAGTCATCCAAATAGCGTTGTGGAGCAATGTTTAGATATACGCGTTTCAGCAACTCAAAGTAGGAATCATACATTTCCAGAGTACTGCCGAAGGGTTTATATTTCTTCTTATCAAACAATATGGCCATCTTCTTACTAAATGCTTTCACATTCCCCTTCTTTAGAATAGGTAATAATGCGTTCAGCACTCCTTTGTAAGGTAAAAAGTTTATCTGCATACTTGATATGAAAGCCTCATACTTGATGATCTCTTCTTGAGATAAGGAAGGACAATTATACGATAAACTCATAAACGGCGAAAAAGACGCCATGGAACGTATATAGTCTAAGTCTTTCATATACAATTCGTTCGTAATTGGCAAGGACGAAGAATAACCAATGGTTGTTATTGGTGGGTCTTGTGGCGAAGGTGTGTGCATAAATTCCTTTGGGAAAAGGCCACTTTTCCCAAATTTATAAGTAAGGTTATCTCCACAATCCACGCACTCAAAACTGATGGGCCAGTCATAGATTTTTATGTTCTGGTCTATCTGAAGCTTCAACTGATATATCTTCCCGCAACTGGGGCATTTTACATATATGCGCTGTACCATAAATTTCCTTTATTTTTTTTAATCATCAGCCCCATCCTTGTCTGCATAGTTCTAGCAGCTGCCAAGATATTTGCCAGCGAGCAAATTTCTCCTAAATTTTGCCACTCACAGAACTGATAGATTAACATCCACAAATAAACATAGCTAAAAGTCAACAAATAGTATGAAAAAGCGTAAGTATTTAGCGTCGCCATGTCGCTCTTAAAAGGAGAGAAATAGTCCCCATGAAAACGTTCACACCTATACGTATAAAGCACACAACTCAACATAAATAGTAGCCGCTTTTCTATGTCAATCGTATATTCATTGTTGTTCACTGTCACTTTTTCTCCTCTCAATATCTTCTGGAGCAAAAGCGAAGACCGTCTCAACACGTCTGCACTAGGCTTCACCGTTTCCTCAAGTTCATACTTGGCTTTGATATCAGCATACAACTCTTTCGTTAAGATGTCTTTCGCTCTTTCCGAAACTTTTTCTGCCTTGTCTGTAATAGCTAAATCATGATGGATAAAGCAGCGCATAATTGCAAATCTTAATACAGAAATTGGAATTTCACTTAAAAATCTCTCCCACATTTCTTTTACCCGCAGATCTTTATTAATAAGAGGCATGATCAACTCTTTTACTGTTCTCAGCATTATATGAGTTGCCTTATCGTTATCTTTCGGCCACGCTATGCTCCTATGATGATTCATAAATATCTCCAGCGAACGCCATGCGATATCGAATCCTTCATCTGGTCTGTAAGGTAATTCGTCATAGATATCAACGATACCCGAAAATACTTTGTTCAGTTTCGCATTGGGAAACAGGATATCTTTTGCTCCTTCTGATAGTTTCACAGGTTCAAAGATTTGTATTATTCCTTGCTCCTTAAGCCACTCGTCTAGCATCTGCTGTACATCACTATACCACTTTCCTGCTTCTGGCCACGTATTGTTATAGGCAATACGTTTCTCTGTCCAAAGCAATTCTCGATTATTTTTTTCTGCCATAACCATTTTTATATGCTGTAAAGTTTTGACTACTGTTCTTATTCTTTTATGCGTTATGTAACTTTCAAATAATTCATTGTATGCAAAAATAGCATTTTAATGATATATGTTGAAATAAAAATCTTGTTTCTAAACTTTAAGACAGATTTTCCCGTAAAAATGAATCTAGGCATAAAAACATCATCATCAATCAATTGACGACCATATTCCTACTTTTGTATTGCATAAACATAGACATAAAATAACGTGAGTTCGATATAAAGATTAAATTTATTTCTCTGAAAAATAGGAACATAGCGATAAAAGCATTAAATTTATAGTGTCAATTATACCATTTAAGCGATTACCACTATGTTCTCAGAGGCTAAAGTTACGGAGATTTATTGTATGGCGGATTTTTGCAAAGAATTTGCCAAGATACAAGAAAAATACATGGTTGACGACAAGAATCGTAAGCATCGGAACAAGCCCAACCGGATGAGCGATGCGGAAATCATGGTCATTCTGATTCTGTTCCATTCAGGAGGTTTTCGATGTTTCAAACATTACTACAAGGAGTATGTCTGCAAGCATCTGACGCATCTCTTTCCAAGACGTGTGTCCTACAACCGTTTTGTGGAACTGGAGAAAGAAGTCCTGTTACAGTTTACTGTCTTCATCAAGGAAGTCTTGCTGGGTACTTGTACCGGCATCAGCTTTGTGGATTCCACTCCGTTGCGCGTATGCCGGAATCAACGTATCTTGATTCATAAAACTTTTGAGGGACTCGCCGGGCGTGGGAAATGCTCCATGGGATGGTTCTTCGGCTTCAAGCTTAACTTGATTATCAATGACAAAGGGGAAATCCTCAATTTCATGTTCACTCCGGGAAATGTGGATGACCGTGAACCGCTGAAACAGACAAAGTTCCTGCAGAATATAAAAGGGAAACTCTGTGCGGACAAGGGGTATATCGGTCAGGCACTATTCGAGAATCTTTTCACGAGCGGCATACAACTGATAACCAAAGTGAAGAACAACATGAAGAATTCCCTGATGAGCGTAGCGGACAAAATCCTGCTGAGAAAACGTGCTTTGATAGAAACGGTCAATGACGAGTTGAAGAACATCGCCCAGATTGAACACTCCAGACACCGTTCCTTCAATAACTTCATTGCCAACTCGCTCTCTGCCATAGCTGCATACTGCTTCTTTGAAAAGAAGCCCGCCATTGACGTGCGTTTTATCAAAGACGGGCAACTTACGATGTTTTGAGTTATATCGAACTCACGTTAAAATAGTTCATGCCTGAACAATGTTCGGAGTGATAATTTTTTGCTTATGCTACAAGCTGTGATTTCACGTCTGTTTCCTGTCTATATTCTCTTTTCATTTTTATCTAATCAAACAGAACTCATAGCTAACTAAGTTTATCCTGATTGTTCTATATTCCCTTCTGAAAACCGCTTCAGCCTAACACGCAAAAGCCGATTTTAGAAACAGTACAAGCAAAAGAAAAACCCACAGCAACCACAATGTCATAAATGACACTGCCATCGCCGTGGGCACTTCTATATGCTTGTACTAAAACGGTAAAACCGTTCTTACAGTCATTATTTCATCCATATACAAGTAACCGAAAATGCCACTTCTACAGGACACGCCAAGCGTGGATCTGTTCTTGTGACCATTTTTCGGCTACAAAGCCTTGTGTCGTAAAACCAGTTTGCCTTTCATTGCAGACAAAGCAACGGCAGACAATCCCGTTTTACGACAATGTACCACCGGAGGAACACCAGTAACCGTAAGCCATGCACGCATGACAATGACGGTTACAGGACTTCCACAAGGCGGTCGGAAAGCCAACTTTCCCCTTAATTGGTAGCGCCGCCCTTAATCTATCCACATGGCGTTGCACGCCAATACCTCTGTTCCCTTTTCCTTTCCGCCTCTCTATGCGTATGCCTCTGTTTCCATGCCGCCATCCAAGACGGCATCAGGTGTCATTTTCGTTGCATGGGGCAAAGGTAAAGACGAGATTAGGAACTCAAATTTTTTGTCGAAAAATCTCCACGCCCTTTCAGGGGTAGTATTTTGTCGAAAAAATTTGCTAATCCTACTCCCTAACCTTTGAGAAGCCCCCGAAACGAAAACGACCAATGCGGTCGGAAGACGTCACAAGAAAACATCGGACATACAGAGAGGCGAAAAGAAAAAGAAACCGCCCACTCCAAATCCGAACAAGGTAATCAACAATCTAAAATCGGAAAATATGAGAATGATATTGAGTGACATCGGAAAGATATTGTGGAAAGCATTATCCGCAGTAGTAACGACAACATCAAACATAGCCTTTTGTGCTGGCAGTTTGGTAGTAGGTATCATAGGAGAAATCCTATTCGGCATGTTGAGCATCATGTTCGGCATCCTAATCTCCCTATTTTCAGTAATGGCGGCAATCGGCTTTTTCATTTGGTTATTAACTATTTAACAAATAAGGATATGGCAAGACGATACAGCAAGACAGCAGCGCAGCAATGCAGATTTTACGAGGTGGACAACATCTTTGAGTATATGGTGGAAACCTACATCAACGGCAACCATTCAACCCTAAGAAGGCTATACCACGAACTCAACAAGGAAGCGAGAAAGGACTTTATCGGTTTTCTTTTGGTGGAATGTCCTCCACAATACCACACGGAGATTTTACAAGAGATTGTCTGACCCCATAAAGAAACGGAGATGAACAGGACAACGGAAAAGATACCCACATGGAGTTTAGCCTATATCATCAATGGCGATGCAACCGCACTCACAGACGATGAAGTTTTAACAAAAGACAGATGGATGAAGCAATGGCAAGTACAAGATGTTTCACCCCTCACAGATGAAGAAGGGAACGCACAGCCTTATTTCACCCATTACCCCCTTTTCGGACTTCCCACAGAAGTGGAAGATTGCGAGATACATTATTTGAACGACAACCCGACTAAAATTTGAGATTATGAAAGGAACAGACCATTTCAAACGAACCATACAGATGTTTTTGGAGCACAGAGAGCAGCGGAAGATGAACTATTCGCCAAAAGCTACCGCAACCCAGCCAAGAACATAGACGATTGTGTCACATACATTCTGAACTATGTGCAGAAAAGCGGTTGCAACGGCTTTTCAGACGGAGAGATTTACGGACAAGCCATTCACTATTACGATGAAAACGAGATTGAAGTAGGCAAGCCTATACAATGTCAAGTAGTTGTAAACCATGTGGTGGAACTAACAGAAGAGGAAAAGCAGGAAGCAAGAAGAAAGGCGGTTGCCCAATATCAGCAGATGGAACTCCAAAAGCTACAGAACCGCAACAAGCCGACAGCGAAAAAAGAAACACAAGTCCAACCCTCATTATTTGATTTTTGATATGAAACCGAGAACACGCATACAAAAAGAGGTAGTCCGTTTGTCAAGCGGACTGCCCGAACTGACAGACAAGCAGAAAGCATACGCTTTTGAACATTACTTCAAGCATCATGCCTACCGCACAAAAGGCGGAACTATCACTTGTTCGGAATGTGGACACCGCTGGAAAGGCGGACACACTCTTGCGGAAACTATATGTGGCTGTAGCTGTCCTCATTGCGGAAAGGAACTTGAAATACTTGATACCCGAAAGAGAGTTTTCAGGGGCAACGCATATTATGAAATCATTACGACCCGAAAAGGCTATCAAGTGTTGCGCTACTTTATGGTAGGAGCAACATACAAGGTGGGACAGAAGGCAGAGTATTCCATTCGGGAGGTGGTGCAATGGTGGATTGCCCCAAACGGAAAGACCGAAGTTATTGCCCGACTGAGAGCCATGCACACGATGTACTATGACCTTTGGACTGAATGGAGCGATATGGATTTGCGCAGCAACAAGATGCTGAAAGCATACAACATAGACGCATACAAGACTTATCCGGCAATGCGCATCATTCCCGAATTAAGACGAAACGGCTTCAAGGGGGCATTCCACGAACTGACCCCATACGAATTTTTTACCGCCATTCTGACCGACAGCAAAAAGGAAACATTGCTTAAAGCGGGACAGACAGAAATGTTCAGATATGCCGTCATTTCAAATATCAATTTACATGAATATTGGAACTCCATAAAAATCTGTATCCGAAACGGCTATCATATTGCAGATGCCTCCATGTGGTGTGATCTTGTAAGACTGCTCCGACATTTCGGGAAAGACACCCACTGCCCAAAATATGTTTGTCCGACAGACTTGAAAAAGGCACATGACCGACTTGTCAGAAAACGCGAAGAACAGATTGAAAGGGAAAGAGCGGAGCAACGCAGGGAGCAGTTGGTCAAGGACGAAAAGAATTATCTGAAGTCCAAAGGCAAGTTCTTCGGACTTGTGTTTACCGACAACCTTATTCTTGTAAAGGTCATTGAGAGTGTGGCAGAAATGCAACTTGAAGGAAAACTGATGCACCATTGTGTGGGAAGCTATCACAAGAGGACAGACTCTCTTATCCTATCTGCAACCATTGACGGCAAACGAATTGAAACGGTAGAGGTTTCACTGACAACATTCAAGGTGGTACAGAGCAGAGGTGTATGCAATTCCAATACCGAATACCACGACCGCATCATCAGCCTTGTAGAGAGCAATGCCGAACTTATCCGCAAACGGATGAGTGCTTGATTTATAGACTTCAAAATATACATGATATGGAAATAAAGATAGAAAACATACTGATATTATGGGACGAGAAAGTAACCGACATCTTTGTCAGTCTGATAAACACCTTGTCCTTGAGTTTTAGCGAAACGGAAATCCGTAATTCAATGGCGAAACTTTCAGAAAACGAGAACTTCGGAAGGCTGTTCGCCTACGGCTTGGAGCGCATCACCTTTGGGTAGCCCAAAGGATGATAACCGACCCCGAAAAGGTAATGGAGAACCGACTGCTGATTGTTGAATTTTAATAAATGACTACACTACTGTCCACTAAAAATGGATAAGGTTAAAAATTAAATAAATTCGGTTCACTTGAATCATATCTGTCTTTGACATTTTTGAAATTCGATTTGTCAAACAAGTCACTGAGATGTGTTTTGTCGGTTAGAGAAATTCCGAGGATTTGGAGAACTTCATAGATGCTGCGTTCTAATTTCATATCGTGTTGGACTATTGCTACCAAGCAGTAAGTGATTATCGCACAATAGATTTGTATGCGTACAGCATTTTCCGATGTTCCCCAAAACCTCTTAATCCTGAGATGTTGTTTTATCCATTTGAAGAACAGTTCAACACTCCATCTGTTTCGATAAAGCGATGATATTAACTCCGCAGATGCGTCAAGATTATTCGTTAGGAAGATGTATCGTGTACCGTCTTCAGGATTCTCAACGATGAGTTTTCTAAGTTCTTCGGGATAATCCTTAGAACTTTTATAAACCGTAAAGCATCCTATTACATCCGAAACTACACCTTCCGGCAATCTTCGTTTCCAGGTTTTAGGCTTGATCTGTACATTTGTTTTGGCTCGTACAACGAAGAAAGCACCTATACGATTTATCGTATTAAGGTTACTGAAATCGTTATACTCTCGGTCGAATATGTAATGCGCTCCTGATTCGTATGGAATCTCAGGCATAGCCTTTGAATCGTGAATATTGGCAGGTGTAATATGCACAAAAGCAGGTACTTCCGTTTCAACATCGTAGAGCGTATGCAACTTTATTCCGCCTTTGTGTTTGCGAAATTTAGCCCATTCAAACACCGACAGACACAAATCAACCGTTGTAGAGTCAAATGCGTAAACATGACCGTCAAGTTCGAATATCTTATTGATTCTACGCTTGCGGGCCTCGGCAATCATGAATGTTGCATACTCCTCGAAAATACGGTAATCACGTTGCTCATTAGCCTTACTGAGATTGCTTCGTGTTACAGATTTCCCGATTCCGAGATGGTAGAGTTTCCCAGCGTGTGCTTCCATAGCCACAACCAGATCCCGGAGGCTCTCTCGATTGGATAGCTGACCGAAGATCATCGTAAGCAACTGATTCCAACAGGTATAGCTTTTGATATACTTGTTGCCATTGTATTTCTTCACAATGTATTTGAATTTCTCGTAATCAAGGAATTTAACTAATTGAGAGAAAACGTACTCGTCTTTAAACATAACGGTCTGATTTTGACCGCAAATTTAAATTCAAGTCTCGGAAATCTAAAATTGCCTATAACAAATTGAATTTCAATAATTTCAAAGAACTTCTATGATTTTTTAGTGGACACTAATGACTATTGGTCATTTCCTACATCATTGTGATACAAAGAGTATTAAACAATATAAGCGCAATACAACGAGATTTGCTAATTCAACAGGAACAATTCATGCAACAGAACGAAGCATTGATTTCTTCAAAAAAACGATGCATACTATCTCCACGAACTACGTGCATCACTGACGGCAATAACCGGCTATGCTGAGCTATTGCAAAAAGAGTGTAGAAAAGGTGACAATGGGCATTTCATTCAAAATATACAGCAATTTTCCGACCATATGCGGGATATAATCGGCACCTTGCTGGACTTCTTCCGTTGGGATAGCAGCAAATAACACTCACGACTATCTCCTTGCTGTACTACCATCATTGTGCAATCCTTGAAGCGGAGTTTATTGAACAAAGGACTGTTACTGACAGTAAATAACGTAAATGATGTTGTTGTACCAACAGACTAGGAACGAATAATCCAAAGTGGGAACGACCTGTTATCAAACGCAATCAAGTTTACGAAGGAAGATGACGTGTCGCTGAGTACTGACTATACTGACGGAGTGCTAACAATTACGGTTGAAGATATGATACAGGCATGGCTGAATATGAACAGCTATGAGTATTTAAAGTTCATCCTACATTTCGCGTGATACGGCAATCATGTAGTGTTGTTCTATAATCAAAATGGACTTTCATTTTACTCCGTATCGTAATATTATTAAATAGCTTACGAACGCAAAGAATACCAATATTATTACCAAGTTTCGTAAACTCCTCCATAAACCTTTTTTCAGAAGATAAAGCTGCAAAGGATACTTTTTTCATCCTTAATACGTAAACAGTTCTACAAACATAACCTGACTCCAATGATAATGGCTTCTGTTTCACCTCCATCTTATACTTCGATTGAAATTATATTCTGTTTATAATTACAAGTTTTTCTTATTCTATATTTGAGAACTTTGGAAAATAAAAGGTACTAATATACATATCTACCCTGATAAGAAAATACAATGATACGTTATATATTTAAATAATTAAATTATTATTTAAATATGGAAACAATTTGTGTACCTTTTTCTGAATTCCGTAAAAAAGTAGCTTCTTTAGGTATGTCTGAAGAACAATTCAGTAAATATCTTATATATTTAAATGATATGGGTGATATATACAATGGTATAAGTAAAGAAGCAGTACTCACCAATGTAAGGTTAATATTTCACCCTACACAAAAAGAACTTGATAAAGAGAAAAATACCTTTTAAAAATTATTTCAAAAGGATTCCCTTCTGATTATAAGGATATTTATCTTCAACCTTGTTTTCTAAAGTTGAAAAATTTTTAGTTTCATGTGGAAGTTCTTGTCTATAAGCAATGAGAATAACACCGCAATATGGGCATCGCACAGCTTGTTTATCAAATGGAATATCTACCAATTTATGACAAGATGGACATTTTATTTTTTCTTCTTCCATAGCATTAATCTTTAAAAGATTTGTTCAAAGATACTGAAAATAGTACTTTTGTACAAATATTTAAGGGTAAAATACAAGAGAGTGCCTTAAGACTCAAAGAATCGCCAATTCAATAAAAGTACAAAATAAGGCACAGAGGGCAACTTATATTAAGTGAGTTGCTTCTGTCGTTTTGTACAAGCGTTTGGCGATGCTTTTGAGTTCCACAGGAGACAGCTCACTTTCTTATTTATATAACGTAATTTCGTATAATTGACTATATTTCAATAATTTCAAAGAACTATTTATCCACTTTTACGGCTCAGTAGAAATTTAGTGGGGATAAATTTGTAACTAATCGAATAGTTCTTTACTTTACAGCATGGAAAACGATTATTTGAGCATGTTGGCCAGTATTGTACTGCCCACACAGATATTGGATTACTTCTCCATAGTCGGTATATCGCAGACTTCTACGGAAATCCACATCAGTCTGGACGAGAAGATGCATCCGGAGCTAAGCAAGGACGTACACTTTGAATCCAAAGGTTTTATGGAAGCGGTAAGCGTGACAGATTTCCCGATACGTGACCACAAAGTGATTCTGAAGATCCGTCGCAGGCGGTGGACAGACACGCGCACGGGCAAGAGTTTCAGTCCCGATAGACCTTGACATTGTAGCCAAAGGAACTCGTTACTCCAAGGAATTTGGCTTTTTTTTTAAAAGAAACGTATGGAGACGTCCCCGTGACCTGCCATACGCTTGAGGAGTTCTATCACATCGACGGGCATACGTTTGAGAAGCAGTACAAGGAAACGTTGAGCGGATTCCGGCAGTGGGAGCAGTTGGAACATGCAGATAAATGGCTGCTGTTCCCGGAGAATATCGGCCCTTGTCTGGCTATCGACGAATCCTCGCTATCCAATGGTGAGCTGTACACGTTTGTAACCAACCGTGAGGTCCGCACGCGGGAGCAATCCTTGGTTGCTGCCGTTGCAGGTACAAAGGCGGAGGACGTAATCGCTGTCCTGCAACGGATTGACGAGGAGCATCGCAATGCTGTCGAGGAGGTTACGCTTGACTTGTCGGACTCCATGCGCAAGATCGTGCGTACGGTATTCCCTAAAGCCAGCCGGGTCATCGACCGCTTCCATATCCAGAAACTGACTTGTGATGCCGTACAGGAGCTGCGCATCAAACACCGTTGGAATGCCATGCAGCAGGCTAACGATGAGATGGAGGAAGCCAGACAAAACGGTAAGGAGTATATCCCGTACCGCTATCTCAATGGAGACACCCGCAAGGAACTGCTTATACGCTCGCGTTATCTCCTGTTCAAGTCTGCCGACAAATGGACCGACAGGCAAAAGCAAAGGGCTGCGATACTGTTTGAAGAATACCCGGACATCAAAACGGCATACGGACTGTGCCATTCACTGCGGATGATCTTTGCCAAAAACACAATCAAAGATGCCGCACGCCTGTCCATGGCACGCTGGTACAACAAAGTCGAAGAAGCGGGATTCCGCTCCTTTAATGTCATCGCAGCCACCTTCTATGAGCATTATGATGAGATACTCAACTTCTACAACAACCGTTCCTCAAATGCACTTGCTGAATCATTCAATGCTAAAATCAAACTCTTTAGAGCGAATCTCAGGGGAGTTGTTGACAAGAAGTTTTTCTTATTCCGCATTGCGAACTTATATGCATATCCCCACTAAAAAGCTACTGACCCACTTTTACGGGACAGTAGTGAAACTACAACATAAAAATCTCCTGCTTTTAGTCCCAAAATTGCAATAAACAAGGGCTAAAGCAGGAGTTTTTTAATTCTAAGTTTCAATCTATAAGATTTTTACTTTTGCAATTCTATTTTGAGACAGCCTCCTCCTGAAGATAAAATAGCTTGTACATTTGTTATTTACATGCCTTATAGATTAAATATCCCGCACCTCCAACTAATGCAATACCTGCAAAAATGGGATTAACGGTCAAACCTATGCCAATACCAGTTTTTAATGCCCCCAATGCTCCAAGTTTTACAGCTGCAACTTTTGCTACACCGACTGCTGTTGGACCAATTAGTGAGGCTGCTCCTCCAATCGCAGCACCTGCTGCAAATTGTTCATCATTTTGTCCTGTTAACTGTGCCATAATAACTTATATTTTCAATTAAGCAATTATATTTTTCTCATTTGCAATTTAAGTATTTAATCTGAGAGAAGCAAATAAATTCCATATTTTTAATCTAATACAATATTAAATTTTCTTTAATAACAATCATGCCGTTGCCAATTTGATCAACTCCTTTGCCTAATCAAATGTCAGTTCATAGTTTCGGCATAGTATTCTATTGTAATCCATTCAAGAGAAAGACCATTGCACTACTCTTTTTTTGAATGCTTCTGAATACCCCTTTATATGCACAGACAATCACTTGAATGAACATATCCAAACTTTTTCCTTATAAGATCTATAATATTTCTCTCTGCACCTTCCGTCAGCAAATATGACTTTTACTCCGAAGTTACATTTCACTAAAACTCTCATCAGCAAATAAGTGGTCTTGCTGTCATTTCGAAAGTCATATTTACGCTTTCTTTCTTATGCTTTTTTATTATAATTGCCACTAAGTCTCCGTCAAATTAGTCTGATGCATCTTAGGGGGAGTTTGTGCACTTCAAAGAAACTATCCGACTGATACGGAAACCTCATTAAAAAAATATCAGATATTATTTTAATTGGCTCTAAAATTTCATTCAAAGTTAATTCGTATATGATTACCATTGATAATTTGTAAATATACAGCATTTTGCTCGTGAAAAAAACTTTTTATCGCAATGTTTAAAATTTATGGGGACATCGATATTGAAAAGAGGATAATATTCGTATATTTGTAATTAGTTAACAACGCTAAAAAATGATTGTTGTTTTAATAGATGAACGAAGTAGGATAAATATAAATAATAAAATTATGACAAAAGAACTTAAAGCTTTATTGGAAAGTAATGGCATTACCGAATCCCAGTTGGTTGGTAAGGAACTTGATGTCGATGTAGATGCCACAGGCAGATTGGAAGAAGTGACATGCATGGCCAAAGAGTTGGGACTTACCGTAGCTGAAAGCGAGGAAGAACATTTTGATGCGCTACAATTGTTGAGTATCTCAGGAGATGCTATCACGGTTCTGACCTTTCTGTGCTCCGTTCTGAAAAAATTTGGTCCCTCATTCGTTACAATGGTTCGCACCGCATCTGATATGGTTATAACAATGAAAGTGAGGGATGCTATTTTGGAAATTCTTCGTCGCTTTGTTCGTAAACAATGATACATTTTGCATCATTTGAAGAATTGTCGGAGTGGGTGACAGAGCAAAGTGCTTCACTGCCAGCTCCATTTCGTTTGGAAGAAAACAAGTCCTGTTTAAGACCAAATGTTAGGACTAAGACAAAGGTCATATATTTTTCCAATGCTTGTATTGCTCAGTATCTTATCTATGAATTGTATTATGACTACAAGAAACATTTCCACAAGATTCTCTTTTATAATGCGCTTTTCAGTAGAAAATTTTCGTACCAATATCTTGATGATGTTCATGTCTTATTGGATATGTTAGAGAATGAGCTTATAAAGCTTGAATGTAACCTACCTAAGATAACATTGGATGTTTATTTCAAACAGGTAGCGTATTTCTTGCTTGGTCATGAACTGTGGCACGCAAAATTCAAGACCGACAGCTTGCTTAAAAAACAAAAAATGGATGAGGTGGAGAATTTATTCAAAGGAGTTTTTGCAGATCTAAATCCTCATACGTTTCGCCAAAAAATGGCATTTAAAGATATTGACAAGAATATACTTGAGCCCAAGCACGTCGAGGAGTTGGCTTGCGACTGCAATAGTATCAAGGAGTTCTTCCGTTCATCCCTCCCAAAAGGATGTTCTATTTTGGAAGCGGAAAAGATAGCCCAGCAAATTATCCGTTCTATGGTGATGCGACAGTACGTCAGCACAATTGATTTGGCCAATCGAACAGAACACAATAATTTATATTGGAAGCAACAACAGTTTGACACAAACCGCACTGGATTTTTAACTTATATTATTGCAGAATGCATGCCTAATGATGTGGGTGAAACCTTCATCAAACTATTCAGTAACGAAACTCTTCGTTTCAAAGAATTGCTAACTATTAATCCTTTCTATTGGATTTGGCAATTACGCACGTTAAATAAGGTCTCTGGTGAAAGACGCATCGATAACATAGATAAACAGAAGCGGTATTTGGATTTATTTGATGCACTCCAGAAGCGGATTATCCGTATCATTTTAGAAAAAGCAAACTAAAATTCGAGGCTTTCTTGTTTAGGATGTGTTTGATACACTTTTTTGTTGAGAAAAGGCTGTTGGATGCAGAGGCAAAAAGTTTGATACACTCAAAGAAACACTACAGATTGAAATATAAAATTCGCAACTATAGCCGATAATTTATTGAATTTGCTTATTTGCATAGTTTTTCTTTAAGAATTTATATTATCTTTGTATTTAAGAAAAGCGTTCTTTTGAATTATTGCAAAGCAAGGTAAAATATAGAACTTCGCTGGTTTCTAAATCGTTACCGATTAAGTCAAAAAAGCCTCACAATACACTGTGTTTTAGCAAAAAAAGGAAAAACTATGTCTTGCTGCATGGAAGGTAATATTTTTATTTATACCGCACAAATCCGCAATCTCTTTTAAGTAAGAATTAAGTTTTTGATTGCTCAGTACAGGCAGCAACTGACCTTTGGGGAGCTGACCTTCATATTTCTGGAGTATCGCTTGGGGTATTTTCAGCAGCGGTACGTTTACCGGAGTATCTGTCTTATGACGGTGCGTCATGATCCACGGCTTCCCGTCAAACGAGATTCTGATGTCGCTTGCCTTCAGTTCCTTCACGTCCACATATGATAATCCCGTGTAACAGGAGAACAGGAACACGTCCCGTACCTGTTCCAGTCTTTTAGTCGGAAACTTCTTCTTCATTATCTTTTGCAGTTCCGCATCCGTCAGATAACCTCTGTCCACACGTTTCAGTCTGATTTTATAATTTGAAAACGGGTCAGTATAAATCCAACCGTTGTTTTTGGCAATGATTACAATCATCTTGAACGTCTGCATGAATTTTGCCGTAGTATTCTCATTGCATTTGCTTTCCGTTCTCGGATAGTTCTCGAAGTCCGTAATGAACATATGGCCGATTTCCTTCAGTGATATATCCGAAATATTGTATTTCACTTTCATAAATTCCTCCAGCCTCCGGTAGCAGCGGTCATACTTCGCGAGGGTGGCAGGAGTCTTGCTTATGCCGACCAGTTTTCTTGCATCCTCATTGTGTTTCTTGAAAAGTTCCAGCAGTGTTCTTTGTTTCGCCGTTATTCCCAAAAACGCATTGCGTATTTTTTCTACCGTTACAAATGACTCATGCACTTCAATATCCCGGTAGTGGTTTTTCAGCGAAGCACGGATGTCCTCCAATGTTTCATTCAACTGGCGGGCTTTTTGTGTATTTCCTTTCGCCTTGCCCAATGTGGTATCCCATTTATCAGGTTCTATATCCAGCTTTGAGCTGAATTGAGAAATTTCACCGTTAAGCGACAGACGAATCATAATAGACAGGCTCTCGAACCTATACATTCAAGAAATATCATAAAATTGCAAATTACTGATAATCACACACAATTTGGAATACATAGTAAATCTAAATCTTTCTGAATATCTTTTGCTATTCCAAATATTGGGTGTATATTTGGGTGTAGAATTTCAAACGCACCCAATTATGAATATCAAACGAAACATCATTTTTGCATTGGAAAGCCGGAAAAAGAACGGTGTGCCAATCGTGGAGAATGTCCCCATCCGTATGCGCGTCATATACGCAAGCCATCGCATCGAGTTTACAACCGGCTACCGCATTGATATAGCCAAATGGGATTCCGACAAGCAGCGTGTAAAGAACGGATGTACCAATAAATTAAAGCAAAGCGCATCTGAAATCAATGCTGATTTGCTAAGATACTATGCTGAAATTCAAAACGTGTTCAAAGAATTTGAGGTACAGGAAACCATGCCGACCACCCAACAACTAAAGGATGCATTCAACCTGCGGATGAAGAATGCCAACGAAGAACAGCAGGAAGAAGCACAGATAAGTTTTTGGGAGGTGTTCGATGAATTTGTAAAAGAATGCGGCAATCAGAACAACTGGACAGAATCCACATACGAAAAATTTGCAGCCGTAAAAAATCACCTGAAAGAGTTCAAAGAAGATGTGACTTTTGAGTATTTCGATGAGTTCGGACTAAACGAGTATGTAAACTTCTTGCGTGACAAGAAAGACATGAGAAACAGTACCATCAGCAAACAGATGGGATTCCTCAAATGGTTCCTGCGATGGAGTTTCAAGAAAGACTATCACCAGAATATAGCATACGATACGTTCAAACCGAAATTGAAAACCACCCCCAAGAAGGTAATCTTCCTGACATGGGAAGAGTTGAACAGACTAAAAGACTATCAGATACCCAAAGACAAACAGTATCTGGAACGTGTCCGGGATGTTTTCTGTTCTGTTGCTTTACCAGTCTGCGTTATTCAGATGTTCGTAACCTAAAGAGAAGTGATGTCAAGTCCGACCATATAGAAGTCACCACCGTTAAAACGGCAGATAGTCTGAGTACGCATTACTCAGCACACATGCAGGAAGAAGGACATTCATCTGTAATGCACTGGCTCTCGGTATTCCTGCACAGGTTGTAATGAAATGGACAGGGCACAGTGATTATAAAGCCATGAAGCCTTACATTGACATAGCAGACGATATTAAGGCCAATGCAATGAACAAGTTTAACCAACTCTAAAAGTATCAGTCAGTTTCACAGATTATCCATTATTAGAGTTATCTTTGTTAAGTAATAGTTAGTGATATGGAAAATAACAACGAACATAATATAAAGAAAGGTCATTTTGATGCCTTTGTCCATGCTGTCGGTTCGGAAATAGAACAGGCACAAGTCCGACTCATTACCGCAGCCAATGCCCAGATGTTGTTCCATTACTGGAAAATGGGGAATTATATACTGTACCACCAACACCTACATGGCTGGGGTGGTAAAATTATCAAAAAATTGGCACAGGCAATCAGATTCAATTATCCTGAAAAGAAGGGATATTCGGAACGTAATCTTACTTATATGTGCCAGTTTGCCCGTTTATATCCGTTAAATGTACTTCGTAGTTTTATTGAAGCAGATTCAATACTGTCGGTCCCAAATATTCAAAACATTACTAATGAAGTCCTTAAGCTCAATAGCGGACAATTTACGCAGGAGCTTACTGCGCAAATACAATCAGCTGATAATCAATCTTTAGAAATTACGCAGGAGGTTCCTGCGCAATTTCAGAATGTAGCAAAAACAGTAGCAACCATCTATAAAATAAAAATAGAGGATATAGAAGATTTATTCTTGGCGTCACCGATTGCAAGAATAAATTGGGCAAGCCATATGGTCATACTCAATAATCCGCTACCATTGGGCGTAAGGTATTGGTATATGAAACAATCTGTAGAAATGGGTTGGAGCAGTAATGTGCTGAAAATGCAGATTGAAAGTAATCTGTATGACAGACAAATCAAGAGTAACAAGGTAAACAACTTCACTGCCACACTTCCGGCACCTCAAAGCGATCTTGCCAATTATCTGTTAAAAGACCCGTATATCTTTGACTTGGCAGGAGCAAAGGAAAAGGCTGACGAAAGGGATATAGAAGAACAGTTGGTAAAGCATGTAACCCGTTACTTGCTGGAAATGGGTAACGGCTTTGCTTTTGTTGCCAGACAAAAACATTTCCAGATTGGGGACAGTGACTTTTTTCGCCGACCTGATCCTATATAATATCAAGCTCCATGCCTATGTTGTCGTGGAATTGAAAGCAACGCCATTCAAACCGGAATATGCAGGGCAGTTAAATTTCTATATCAATGTTGTAGATGATAAACTGAGGGGAGAAAATGATAACAAGACCATCGGTCTTTTTTGCTGTGCAGGGGTAAGGATGAGGTCGTGGCACAATATGCCTTGGCTGGATATGACCAGCCGATAGGTATCAGCGACTATCAATTGAGCAAGGCAGTACCCGAAAATCTGAAATCTGCCCTACCGAGTATAGAAGAAGTGGAAGAAGAACTGACCTTATTCCTTGACAAGGACAAGAACCCATAATATAAAGTATATGGCAGGAAAGATACAGACGATGATTCCCCAATATGGAGAACTCAACAGAATATACAGAGACTATATAGATAATTACGCTTTTTTTCTTTTGACAGGCAGAAATTCATATCGGATTTCTATCAGGAGTATAATGACATGAAATCCTTTGAAGCCGCTATCCTTGAACTGGTGCTTGACAAGCAAAAAAAAGAGCAATACACCTTGATACTCAACAGCCTGAAAACTGAAATAGAAAAGAGCATACAGGCTTATGAGATACGCCCGTTAAGTGACAGAGCCATAGAACGTGCTTGCTATCAGCACATGGAAAGGTATTCTCAGGAAATTGAAGCCCAGCTGGATGTTACAAGAAGTCTGAGCAAGCCGCTGAATGAAGCCAACAACAGGTATGATTCCATTGGTTACAGGGAGCATACAGCCGAAGAGGAAAAACAGGCAGAGAAAGAATATGAACGCTGCAAGGCTGAATATGACAGGGAAAAAGCCAAACTGAACAAACTCTATGATCAGCAAAAAGGCTGCAAGAACAGAGGCATTCCAATACATGAAGAACTGTTGTGCGGACATATACCGTCAAAGCTGAGTTTTTTCTGGATATATTGAAGAAATACATTCCTGACGGAAAGCAAGAGAATAAATCAAGCGAGCCAATCAGTCAGCAGGAAACGACAGAAGAACAACAGGAATATTTCAGCATGAAATTACTTTCGCTTATTCATTCATGAGGGTGCATAGGAACAGTTCGAAGAAATTTCCGCACTGGATTTCTATGCCAATATGAATCTTCACCCCTGCAACTGTAAGACTGAAAATAAAACCGAGGACGAGAAAAAATACGTGTATGCTATCTGATATTCCTGATGAGCGAAAACTGCCCAAACAGGACAGGGACAAATGGAAAGACAGAATCCTGAAACAGTTGGATATTGATTGCATCGTTCGAGAACAGAAATAACAGCCAGTGCGCAGGGCTGATTGTTTAACGGCTAAATAGATTGAACGATGACAAATCTTCAAGAGTTATTATTAAAACCCGTCTGGCAGATGACAGGCGAAGAGTTCATATTCCTAAGTAAGCACGCTTCCCGTCAAACGGAAACGCAGCCACAGCCCATTACAGACACAGAAAGAAAATATGTGTACGGAATACTGGGCATAGCCAAACTGTTCGGGTGCAGCCTACCCACCGCCAACCGTATCAAGAAAAGCGGAAAGATTGACAAAGCCATTACCCAGATTGGACGCAAGATTATCGTGGATGTTGAGCTGGCCCTTGAACTGGCTGGCAAGAAAACAGGAGGACGGAAATAACGGGAGGCATGGCTATGGACTATATGAAAGAGACTAAGGAAATATCGGCTGAAGAAGCCATAATCCTTTGGCAAGCCTCACGTTTGAGCCTGTCGAAAAGTTATGAGAAAGCACCTGAAATCCTCAAAGTGCATGGTTCTGTCATTGGGACATTGGGTAATTTCAGCGCATCCATCGGCAAAGCCAAAAGTAAAAAGACATTCAATGTTTCGGCTATTGTAGCCGCTGCATTGAAGAATGGCACAGTGTTGCAATATGTAGCGGAACTCTCCGACGGGAAGCGGAAAGTGCTTTATGTTGATACGGAGCAAAGTCCTTATCATTGCCTGAAAGTCATGAAACGCATTTTACGGATGGCTGACTTGCCTGATGACAGGGATAATGAGAACCTTGAGTTTCTCGCCTTGAGAAAATACACACCTGAACAGCGTATCAGGATTGTCGAACAGGCTATCTATAATACGCCCGACATTGGTCTTGTAATCATAGACGGCATCCGGGATATGGTGTACGACATCAACAGCCCCGGCGAATCCACCCGCATCATATCCAAGCTGATGCAGTGGACGGACGACAGGCAGATTCATATCCATACGATACTGCATCAGAACAAGGGGGATGAGAACGCAAGAGGGCACATTGGTACGGAACTGAACAATAAGGCGGAAACCGTCCTGCTGGTGGAAAAGGACAAAAGGAACAGCGACATAAGCCATGTTTCCGCCATGCACATCCGGGCGATGGATTTCGAGCCTTTTGCCTTTCGTATCAATGACAGTGCCTTGCCTGAACTCATTGAGGGATACAAACCTGAAACAAAGAAGCCGGGAAGACCCGAAGAAGAGAAGTTCGACCCTTACAGGCATATCACCGAGCAGCAGCACCGTATCGCATTGGAAGCCGTTTTCGGGCTGAAAGAGGAATACGGCTACAAGGAACTGGAAGATGCCTTAATCAAGAGCTATATGTCAGTGGGTGTAAAGTTGAACCATCAAAAGGCGGTATCGCTCATCACCATGCTCCGCAACAAACGGATGATAGTGCAGGAGAACGGCAGAAAATACACATTCATGCCCGACTTCCACTATTAACCCGTTACCTGCACTCGCTTCACTTTATTCTGGGGGTGTATATATTAGGAATATAGCGAAGTGCTTGGGGAATGGGACTAAACCGCTTCACTTTATTACCGTATCCTATATATACGAGAATTTAGTGAAGTGATATATAGACCGTACTTCTTAAAATGGTACGGGCGAAAAGAAAAATAAATCAATTCATTAACTACTCAAACAATTATTTTATGGATATACAGACAGCCAAGCAAATCAGAATAGCGGATTATCTGCATAGTTTAGGATATTCTCCCGTCAAGCAACAAGGTGTCAATCTGTGGTATAAATCACCGTTAAGGGAAGAAGCCGAAGCCTCGTTCAAGGTAAATACCGAGCGCAACCAATGGTATGATTTTGCACTCGGCAAAGGCGGCGGCATCATCGAACTGGCTTGAACAGACACCACATATCCGTCCTGATTCTTTCTCTTTTGGCAAGCAGTCATCTTCCGAGCCACGTTTTCAACAACTGGAGATTGTACCGCTTTCTTCTCCTGCCCTGCTCTCCTATTTGCAGAAAGGGGAATAAACACGGAACTGGCGAAAAGAGAATGCCGCGAAGCTCATTTCACCAACAACGGCAAACGGTATTTCGCCATTGCCTTTCCAAACATATCGGGCGGCTATGAGATTCGTAACCGTTATTTCAAGGGCTGCATCGCCCCAAAGGAAATCTCCCATATC